>JAAUYD010041032.1_pt1 | contig 147651 bp, 137 predicted proteins | sample 7278101 | NCBI WGS metagenome assembly JAAUYD01 (sample SAMN14350128, study PRJNA611818) | marine sediment metagenome | isolation source: surface marine sediment (0.6m) | place: French Polynesia: Moorea | collected 2018-08
CCGCATCCGGATTGCGTTCGAGCGCCATCGCGACACCAAACACCGTGGCCGGCACGCGGCGCTCGGTGAACAGCCGATGAAGGCGCCAGAAACCGGCACGCGAACCGTACTCGTAGACCGACTCCATGTTCATGTGCCGCTGACCCTCGATCGGCTGCGCGCCGACGATCTCCGACAGGAACGCCTCGGATGCCGAATCGCCATGCAGCACGCAGTTCTCACCACCCTCCTCGAAGTTGACGACGAACTGGATGGCGGTGCGGGCATCGTCAGGCCATCCTGCCGCGGGCGGTTTGCGGCCGTAACCGAGCATATCTCTCGGATAGTCGCTCATTCGACGCTCCGCAATTCGCGGTACCACGTGTCGAGTATCTGACGCTCCTCGTCGGTCATCGCCGTCAGGTTGCCGATCGGCATGACGCGAGTGACGACCGTCTGCTGGTAAATTCGGTCGGCGTCGTTGACGATCTGTTCATCGGTGTCGAACATGATTCCGAGCGGCGCGACGGGGAAGGCTGGGTGCACGGGCGCACCGGAATGGCAGCTCGTGCACCGCGCGTTGATCACATTGCGAACCTGATCGAAGGACACGCTGCCTTCCGGCGCATGCCCGCCTCGCGGCGCTATCGCGATCGCGATGGCCGCGAGAATCGCGACAGCGACGACGACCGGCAGCGGTGACGCGTCGCCCGAGTGCCTGTTCACGAAATAGACGCGAACCAGCGCGCCGGCAAGCCCGATGCCGACGAGGATCAGCCAGTTGTACTCGTGACCGTACGCCATGGCGTAGTGATTGCTCGTCATGACGAACACGACGGGCAGTGTGAAATACGTGTTGTGTACCGATCGCTGCTTGGCCCTGATCCCGGGCACCGGGTCCGGCGCTTCGCCGCGGGCGGCGGCGGCGACCATCTTCTTCTGGCCGGGAATGATGACGAAGAACACGTTCGCTGCCATGATCGTGCCGAGTACGGCACCGAAATGCAGGTAGGCACCGCGTCCGCCAAAAAGCTCGCACAATCCCCAGGCCAGCGCCACCGTCAATGCGAGCAGCACGCCGGCGAAGACACGCGTGTCTGACGCTAGCGGCGACTTGCACAGCAGGTCGTAGATGACCCACCCGCCGACGATGAAGGCGACCGCGATGCCGACGGCAACGGGAACCGACAGGTCTGCAACCGACGGGTCGATCAGGTAGACCTCGGCGCCGTACCAGTAAATGAGTGCGGTCAGAAAGATGCCGGACAACCAGGTCGTGTACGCCTCCCACTTGAACCAGTGCAGGCGATCCGGCAGGCGAGCCGGTGCCACCTTGTACTTCTGTGCATGGTAGAAACCGCCGCCGTGTACGGACCAGACCTCGCCGCCCACGCCTTTTTCATCGTCCGCTGGTTCCCGCGGCGCCTCGAGGTGGTTATCGAGCCAGATGAAATAGAAGGACGATCCGATCCACGCGATACCGGCGATGACATGCAGCCAGCGTACGAGCAGATTGAGCCAGTCGGCGATATAGGCTTCCATGCTATCGACCTATCGGGTGTACGTTTCCGGGGTAGTCGGTTGCTGCAACCTGCGCTCGCTCGTGCAGCCTGAGTATCTCCGCCGAGACGGCAACCGCAATTTCGGCGGGTTTCTTGCCGTTGATGCCATCGACACCGATCGGGCAAGTCAGCGAGTCGAGCGTTTCCCGCGACATACCCTGCTGCCGATAACGCTTTTCAAAGCGCCGCCGTTTCGACCGGCTGCCGATCAGGCCGCAATACCTCGCATCGCCTCGCCGCAGAATGCGATCGACAACGTCGAAGTCAGTGGCGTGGCTGTGTGTCATTACGAGGTAATAGCTGTTCGGTGGCATTGCGGCGACTTCGAGTGGCGGCTCGGCCGACTCGACCGCACGCACGTTGCCGGGCACGTTGCGAAAGATGTTGCGCCGGTTGTCGATCCAGCGGATGTTGCAATCCAGCTGTGACAGCGCTGCTACGACTGCCGAGCCAACGTGGCCTGCGCCGAACACGGCGATATTGAGGTCGGGCGTGACGACCGGTTCATAAAACTCCTGCACATTGCGTTGCGCGGACCGATCACCGGCCAGGATGTCCCGGGCGCGTCTGACCATGCTGTCGTGCGCATCGGCTTCTTCCGCGCCGAAAACGGCGTCTGACGTGACGACGAATTTCGCCGGCCCCGACCGCGAGATGCGTGTGGCGACGATCGCAGGTTCGCGCTGCCCGTGCAGCGCACCGAGGTCGCGTAGCCACGCCGGCATGCCGCCCGCAATCGGCTCGAACAGTATCTCGACGACGCCGCCACAACACTGTCCCATCGACGAGCCCAGCGGAAAACTGCGCAATGCAAGTTGTTCGTCGTCGAGCATACCGACCGCAATGCGCGTGCTCTGGTATTCGAGCTGGCCGCCTCCAATCGTGCCGATCGTTTCTCGCCGAGTCACGATCATCTTCGCGCCGATTTCGCGGGGTGCCGATCCGCGGATGCCGGCGACTGTCACGAGCACGGCCGGCTCACCCGAGGCGCTGAGATCGGTCAGCTCTTCAATCCACTCATTCATTCGGCTTTTCCTGAATCGCGCGCAGGATCGATTCGGGTGTCGCCGGCGCCTGTAAATCGGGCAACGGCCGATCGTCGGTCGAGATCGCGTCGCGCAGCGCATGAAAGGCCGACAAGGCCAGCATCAACGGGGGCTCGCCGACAGCTTTCGAACGGTAGACGGTCTTTTCCGTATTCGCGAAATCGCGCGTCAGTTCGACCCGAAAGTCGGCGGCGAGATCGGAGCAGGTCGGGATCTTGTACGTCGACGGTGCGTGCGTGCCGAGCTCGCCGCGGTCGTTCCACCAGAGTTCCTCGGTCGTCAGCCAACCCACGCCCTGCACGTAGCCACCTTCGACCTGGCCGAGGTCCACCGCCGGGTTCAGAGAGTCGCCGCAGTCATGCAGGATATCCACGCGCAGTATGCGGTGCTCGCCGGTAAGCGTGTCGACAACGACCTCGGTGACGGCGGCGCCCCAGGCAAAATAGAGGAACGGCCGTCCACTGAACGTACTGCGGTCGTAATTGATCTTCGGCGTGCGGTAAAAGCCGGCCGCCGACAGTGACAGGCGCGCGGCCCAGGCCTCGCACACGAGTTCGCGAAACTCGACAATACGGTCCGAGATGTAGGCCTTGTTGCCCCGAAAATCGACTTCCGCCTCGGAGACACCGTACTTGTGCGCCGCGAACGCCGTGATGCGCTTGCGAATCTTGGCGGCGGCTTTCTGCGCCGCCTTGCCGTTCATGTCCGAGCCACTTGACGCGGCGGTCGCAGAGGCGTTCGGTACCTTACTCGTGTCGGCGGCCGTCGTGCGCACCTTGTCGATCGTGACGCCCAACTCGTCGGCAACGACCTGGGCAACCTTGATATACAGGCCCTGCCCCATCTCGGTGCCACCATGGTTCAGCAAGACCGTGCCATCCTTGTAGACATGCACGAGCGCACCTGCCTGGTTGAGCATCGTATTCGTAAACGAGATGCCGAACTTGACCGGCGTCATCGCGATGCCGCGCTTCAGCACGCGACTCGATGCATTGAAGTCGCGAATCTCCGCGCGCCGCTCCTCGTAGTTGCTGCTTTCGAGCAGTCGGTCGAACAAGGGCTCGGCAAGGTTCTCATCGACGACCTGCTGGTACTGCGTGACATTGCGCTCGCCCTTGCCGTAGAAATTCCGCCGCCGGACCTCGAGCGGATCGATTCCCAGCGTGCGCGCGATATCCTCGATGACGTACTCGATGGCGAACATACCCTGCGGTCCGCCGAAGCCGCGGAATGCCGTATTCGACACGGTGTGCGTTTTGCATCGGTGCGAAAGAACGCGCACGTTTTCGAGATAGTACGCATTGTCACAATGAAACATCGCCCGATCGTTGACGGGGCCCGACAGATCGGCCGACATGCCGCAGCGCGACACGAACTCGAAGTCGATGCCGAGGATGCGCCCTGTGTCATCGAAGCCGACGTCATAGTCAATGACGAAATCGTGGCGCTTGCCGGTCATGATCATGTCGTCGTCACGGTCCAGGCGCAGTTTGCACGGTCGGCCGGTCTTGTCGGCAGCGACTGCTGCAAGCCCGGCGATCAGGGCCGCCTGACTCTCCTTGCCGCCGAATCCGCCGCCCATCCGGCGACAGATGACCACGACGTCCTTCGCTTCGCGACCGGTCGCGCTCGCGATGATCGACTGTACCTGGTCGGGATGCTGCGTCGAGCTGTACACGAGGATGCCGCCGTCCTCCTCGGGCAGTGCCATCGCGATCTGGCCCTCCAGGTAGAACTGGTCCTGACCGCCGACGCAGACGCGGCTTTGCCTGCGGTACGGCGCCTGTTTGAGAGCCACGTCGGGGTCACCGCGAACCAATGTCTCGCTCGGGAGGACGAATGACGCCTTTTCGACAGCCGTCAACGGATCGAGAACGTGCTCGAGCTCGTCGCAGTCGATCCGCGCATTGCGGGCCGCTCTACGCGCTGCGTCGACGCTCGTTGCCGCGACCGCGAATACCGGCTGACCCACGTACTGCACGACGTCGCCGGCGAGCAGTGGATCGTCCTTGACGATGGACCCGTAGTTGTTTTCGCCGGGGACGTCCGCGGCTGTGCATACGTCCACGACACCGTCAGCATCCAGCACGCCAGTGAGGTCCAGTTCCCGGATCTTGCCGTGAGCAACGCTGCTCATGCCGACGGCGAGGTGCAGCAAATCGCGCGGCTCGGGCAGGTCGTCGGTGTAGGCCGCCTGCCCCGACACGTGCAGGTGTGCACTATCGTGCGGCAATGGTTTCCCGACCGCCCTAGCGTCCATAACCGTATACCGTCGTGTCGAGTTCGCCCTGCGTTTCGAGCCAGAACCGCCGCAGCAGGTTTTGCACCGCGACGAGCCGAAATTCTGCCGACGCACGCATGTCGGTGATCGGTGTGAAATCTCGCGCCAGCTGGTTGCAGGCAGTTTCGATCGTGTCCTCGTCCCACGTCTTGCCCGTGACCGCCGCCTCGCACTGCGAGGCCCGGCGAATCGTCGGCGCCAGCCCGCCGCAGGCCATACGGAAGTCCGCTACCCTGTCCCCGTCGAGCCGCAATCGATAGGCCGTACAGACGGCCGAAATATCCTGGTCGAAGCGCTTGGACCACTTCTGGCTGCTTACGATGTCGCCGTCCCCGGCCCTCGGCACGCGGATACGCGCGATGAACTCGCCGGGCTTCAGGTCGTTGACCTGGTAGTCGTGATAGAACGCGTCGAGCGGAAGCTCGCGCTCGCTGAATCCGCGCTGCAGCACGAGCGTCGCACCGAGGACCATAAGCGCCGGCATCGAATCACCGATGGGCGAGCCGTTGGCGATGTTTCCGCCAAGCGTTCCGGCATTGCGGATCGGCGGTGACCCGTAGCGCTTGAACATCTCGGTCAGGCCCGGATACTCCTCGAGCAATGGTGGTATGGCATCCGTGAGCGTGACGGCGGCGCCGATCTCGAGGTGCGTATCGGTCATCGCGATCCCGAGCATTTCGGCGACATTGCCGGAGTAGATAATCGTCCCGAGATCGCGATGTTGTTTCGTGACCCAGAGTCCGATATCCGTTCCGCCGGCAAGAATCGTTGCGTCCTGATGTTTGCCGTACAGCTTCGCGAACGTTCCGATGTCGCGCGGTGCGAAAAACCGATCGTCGCCGTGCCCGATTTCGAGGCTGCCCTCGCGGCTGACGTCCTGCAGCGCTTTCCGGTGGGCCGCCGCGTCCCAGTCGTCATCCTGCCTCGCCATCTTCTGTGCAGCATCGATGATCGGCCGATAACCCGTGCACCGGCACAGGTTGCCCGACAATGCGTCATCGATGTCGCGCCTCGTCGGCGCGGGGTTGTCTCGGTACAGCGCGTACAGCGACATGACGAAACCCGGCGTACAGAACCCGCACTGCGACCCGTGCTCGTCGACCATAGCCTGTTGCACCGGGTGTAACGCACCGCCGGCGCTGCGCAAGCCCTCGACCGTTATCAGTTCCTTGCCGTCGAGCGTCGGCAGGAACTGAATGCATGCGTTGATCGCACGAACCTCGATGTCATCGGCGCTACGGTCGACCACGACGACGGTACAGGCGCCGCAGTCTCCCTCGGCGCAGCCCTCCTTGGTGCCGGTCAGGCGCCGATCCTCGCGCAGGAACTGCAACACGGTTCGGGTCGGGTCGGCGACGTCGGTTTCGACGATCTCACCGTTCAGAACGAACCGTATCGTGCCGGCCGCCATGCCCGTCAGCTGCCTCGGTAGGTTGAGTAGGACCACGGCGAAACCAGCAGTGGCACGTGATAGTGCTCTTCGCCGTCTACGGCGAAGCGAATGACGACCGTATCCAGGAACGCAGGGTCCGCGAGTACCGCACCCCTTGCACGAAAATAGGAGCCCGTATCGAACTCGAGTTCGTACGTGCCGGTGACAAAAACCTCGTCTTCCAGCAGCGGATAGGGGGTACGCCCGTCGTCATCGGTGGTCGCGCTCGCGACGAGTTCACGGGACTTGCCGATAGCGAACAGCCTTACATCGACCTTCGCCGCCGGGCCCCCGTGTGCCGTATCGAGAATGTGCGTCGTCAATCGACCCATTCTGCCCCCTTTCAATCCTGGACTCGCTAGTTCCGGGGATTATACTTTGATTCGGAGACCTGAGAGCAGTGCGCTCGGCGCGCGCGTCGAGATCGAATGCATCGTAGTTCTGCGGCCTCGACGCTTACTGCTTGAGTAGATCGTCGCGGCGTTTGCCGAGCGACCTGAGTCGGCGCCTGTCGAGTACATCGCCCAGTTGCTCGGAGAGTGTCTTGTCGTCCAGGGCCGCGAGCGCCTCACGCCAACCGTCGGTGATGTCCAGCTCTGCCGTTTTCAGGTGCGGCGGTCGCGATTTGGTCGCCTTGAACGCCCGCTCGTGCTCGACGAGGATCAGGCCCCAGTCAGACGTGTCGTACATCATGCGCGTCAGGCTGCGGCCTTCGTTGTGAATCAACGTATCGAACACGTACATCGCATCCCACTGAGACGGTATCGCGCACGGTGCGCCGAGACCTCGCCCGGTCGTCGAACGCTGTGCTTCGTCGCTGGCTCGACTCGGGATGAACTGCAATGAGCCGTCCTCGCCGTTGACCCGACGAATAACCGTCACCGGTACCATATCGAGATTGATCAGGCGGTCGAGGCGGTATGCCGCGACGTCCGGATAAAAGCCTTTGCCCGCGCGCTCGGCGAAGATCGCCGAAACGGTGTGCGTGCCATCGCTGACTCGTACCAGTGTGCGGCCGCTTTCCTCGTCCGTCGCCTCCGACACGATGTCGCCATTTTCAAGCAGCCGCTGCAGCTCTTCGGCTGAGAGCCTGCCGGGTCGTGCACCGACAGAGCGCGGATGCGCAATTGGCGCATAGGGTTCGCCGCCGTGCTGGTTACGTACATAGAGCTCGTCATCCTGCAGCACGAGCGCGTTACCGCTGCCCTTGTAATACGCGTTGAACATGCCCGTGTCGATTTCCAGCAGACGGCCGTCGAAGCGCTGCAGCACCCGGCGGTTCGGTGTTGGCGTATGGCCGACGACGACCCTATCCGCACCGATTGACTCGAGTGCATCTTCGAGACGATGCTCATCGACAAGCCGGCTGCACTTGACGTTGCCGCGGTACCAGAGCGGTCCGTCACTGCCCAGAACGACCGAGTCGCTCAGCCGCTGCACGGCCTTTATCGCGTCGAGCACTTCCCGAGTCTCGTCGAGCCCGGGGACGTAGTTGGTCACGATCTTCTCGTGCTCGAAAAAACTGTCTGTCGGCAATAGGACACCCGCTTCGGTGAGCGTTTCGACGGCGTGCACATACGTGGCGAGGTTCTTCCCGAGGCCTTTGTTGATGCCTTCAATACCCAATTCGACAACGACCGGAGGAAGCCCGGCGTGCACGAAGGCCGTGCCATTGATCACGAGGATGATGGGCTTCTCGAGCAGCCATTCCCCGTACTTCCCGTCGGCACTGAACGCCTCGCTCAGCGCGAAATATCCACGCGGGAATATGCTGTCGAAACGCTCCCTGAGCGTCGGCAAAGCCCCGCCCTGACGAGCGGCCCAGGCATTGAACCAGCGGTCGCGCTCGCGAGACGTCTCGTCTTTGGCAAATGCGGCATACTCGCCTTTGCTCACATAGCGCAGATCCCCGATCATGTTCATCATCTCGTGATTGCCGATCAGGACGTGAACACGTCCGCCGGCCGCTTCGGCCTCAACCTCAAGCCGCATCACCAGATCCATCGCATCACGCGAGCGCGGCCCACGATCGAGCAGGTCGCCATTGATCACGAGATGCGTGTCGCCGCCCGCCCAATTGAACTCGTCGTCGACCATGTCGACGATGCGCAACGTCTCCACCATCGCTTCGTAGTCGCCGTGAATATCGGAGATCGCGACGACCCGGCCGACGCCTTCAATGGGACCGTCATCGGCGAATGCCGCGGGTGCCAGGAGCCCCAAAAAAAAGGCAGCAGTGAGGAAGCGTTTCGTCGAGTAGAGCACGGTAGCGGCGTCCATTGCGCAAGGTGTCCAGTGTAGTGGCTATGCTAGACTTTGACCACCTGAGCAACGGACAGATCAACAAGAATGTCACCGCTGCGAATCGTTCTCATCCTGATCCTTGGCGTCGCCGCATCAAACGCGCACGCCGACGATGAGTGGGAGAAAGTCGCGCCGTTGTTTTCCAGCGACGAAGTCCTCGCTGTCACGATCAACGCGCCGTTCTCGAGGATCATGGATGATCGCTCCACGGACGAGGAGCTCCCGGCCACCCTGACATATACCGATGCCGAGGCCGGTGAAGTTACCGTCGAACTCGCGATTCGCACCCGAGGGCGATTCCGCCGCCAGAAACGCGTCTGCTCCTTCGCGCCGTTGCGGCTCGACTTCAGGAAGTCCACGGTCAAGGGCACCGTGTTCGCGAGGTCGGACAAACTGAAACTCGTGACACATTGCCGCACGGGTAACAAGCGCTACCAGCAATCCCTGCTCGCAGAATTCATGGCGTACCGGATTTTCAATCTGGTCACCGAACGGAGTTTTCGTGTTCGACCGCTGCAGATTCGGTACGTCGACAGCGAAAACGAAGACGCAAACCTCGATGCCTTCGCATTCATCATCGAACACCGTGAACAGCTCGGCGAACGTCTCGGACTGAAACCGAACGACGTGACGGAAACCAAGATCGAGATGCTGGACGCCGCCCACACGAACCTCGCCTCGTTGTTCCAGTTCATGATTGGCAACACGGATTTCTCACCGATCCGCGCCGCGCCCAACGAATCCTGCTGCCACAACAACATGCTGTTTGGCGAGATGCCCGGACAGATTCTCGCGATTCCGTACGACTTCGACCAGTCCGGCATCGTCAACGCGCCGCACGGGGCCCCGAATCCGCGCTTCGGCTTGCGGAATGTCCGCGATCGCCTGTACCGGGGACGCTGTGCCAACAACGAGCACGTCGATACGTCCGTCCAGGCCTTTATCGAACAGAAGGCGACGATCTACGCATTGTTCGACGGGCACGCGGGGTTCTCACGCCCCACCCTCAGGCAAACGAGGCGCTTCCTGGACGCGTTCTTCGAGATCCTCGAAAACCCGGAGAAGCGCAAGGCGCGCATCGTCAGGAAGTGCATCTAGCGGACTGCTAGTGCTCGCCTATCCAATCGATGACGATCTTGGTCAGGCGGGGGTGAATGTAGTAGCCGATTGAACTATGAGGATTCGCCTTGCCGTAACGCACGGCAAGGTTGAAGACACGATAGTCGTTTACGGCACTGACTTGCCGGTTGCGCAACATCGTCTTGAAATCATCGGCGAGCGTTGCATCGTGGCACGTGTAATCGTCTTCGGCGGACAGGTTGTGCCACGAGATAACGTTGCTCGGGAAACGAGCCTCGCCTCGCTCGCTCGCACCGAGCAAACGCTTCTGCACGATGCGGTCCCCGAGCGGCGAACCCAGTGTGACCCAATGGTCGACCTTGCAGTCGCCGTACTCCGGGTAGGTTGCCGTATCGTTCGACAACTCCCAGAGCACATCATAGGAAACCACGCTGCCGGTGCCGTGCGTCACCAGCATGATGTGCTTCCCTGCATCCATGAGCTCGCAGAGCTTGCCGCGCACCCGCGCACGCGCCTCGTCCGCGAAGCCATCGTCGTTGTCGAGATAGGCCGCAAAATCCCCGGAGATTCTGCCGATCACGGGCATCTTCAGTCCGACCGCACTCGAGATCGTCGCACTGATATCCATGAAGAATTCCGGGAGAGCCGACTTGCCCGGCAACTTGTCGTACATGCGGATGCCGAATCGTTTTCGCGGCGCAATCTGTGACAAGGTCTTGAGCACGTTGCCCCGATCGCCGACATCGAGCTTCTCGTCGTAGGTCCTGCCCTTTGCGCCGAGTACGCCGGCGTTAAGATCGCCATACCAGGCGAGATCGACATGCAGCGAATCGAATTCGGCGACCTGTTCCGGGAAATCGCGTTCGACGCCCCTGCGCATGGCGCTTCGTGACAGTTCGAGATAGGTCTCCGCTGCCGGTTTGAAGTCCCGGCCATGCACGATCAGCAGGCAATGCTCTTTTTGTTCCCCGTTCGCCGCCATCGTGTTCCCTACTGGTAGTCGTCCTCGCCGCCGTCACGCCGCGTCATCATCGTCAGGAAACGCCCGGACAGCGTCTTGCCGTATTCGAGCTTCCAGATGATCAGCGTCGCCCAAACGAAGGTGAACGATATCACCCCGGCGATGCCGAGCGCGCCGATGCCCGAGCCGAGACCGATGCCGATTGCGACGAAGATGTACATCGCGTCCGAGGGCTGATTGAGCGTGAAGCGAAACCGGACTGCGGCGACCACACCGGCAAGACTGAACGCGAGCGCGATACTGTTGACCACGATCATCGCGATGCCCGTTACGACGATCGGCAGAATCATGATCGTCTGCAGGAACGACTGGTCGATGCGCCGGGCGCGACTCGTGATGAAGTACACCCAGGAGATCGGTACCGTGAGGATCGAAGCCCCGATGCACGACAACAACAGTCGCACCGGACCTGTCGGTGCAAGCACCGTTCGCTCGACGCGCGTGTAGACGGGCTCGAACGTGCCTGGATCGGAGGCGGCGAGTTCGCCGACGCCACCGAGCGGCAGGTACTCACCGAGCGCCGGGTAGCGCCGCAACAGTATGACGACCAGCGCGACCCAGAACGCGTAGTAGATCATGATCAGGGTCAGCGGTATCAGAAGGCTTCCCGACTTTCTCATGGCATGCTCCCTCAGCGTCGTCGAAGATACCGCCCCGCCGCCGTTTTCGCCATATCAATTCGGGACGACGCAGTGTAGGCTATGCGCCGTTTCAATCCCCGGACCGCGAAATGACCGACAACGTGCAGCTCCTCGGCATCAGCAACGCCATTGTCGATGTGCTCTCGCACGTGGACTCGACCTTCCTCGAGAACATCGGCGCCGAGCCCGGCTCGATGACGCTGATCGACCTCGACCGTGCCCACGACATCTACAACCGGATGGGGCCCGCCACGGAAATGTCGGGCGGCTCGGTGGCAAACACGATTGCAGGGTTTGCCATCCTCGGCGGCACAACGGCCTACATCGGCAAAGTTCGTGACGATCAGCTTGGCCGTATCTTCAATCACGACATGAAGTCGCTTGGTGTCGATATACGCCTGCCGAAAGCGGCGAACGGGGCGCCGACGGCGCGCAGTCACGTGTTGATCACCGCTGACGGCCAGCGAACCATGCAAACCTACCTTGGTGCATGCACGGAGCTTGGCCTCGCCGACGTTACCGACGAAACGATCGGCGCACCGCGGGCGATTCTGATCGAGGGCTACGTCTGGGACATCGCTGAAGGCCCCGCGCTCGCAAAGCAGGCCGCCGACATTGCACATGCGGCAGGCTCGAAAGTGGCGCTGTCGCTGTCGGATTCTTTCTGCGTCGAACGGCACCATGAATCGTTCTCGCACTTCGTTGCGAACGACACCGACATCGTCGTTGCCGACGAGGACGAAGTCTACGCTCTTCTCGGTACGCCCGGCATCGAAGAGGCCATCGACGTGCTGCAACGGCGCGAGACGCTGTTCGCCATCACACGGTCGGAGAAGGGCTCCGTGATCGTTCGGGGCGACGAACACGTCATCCAGTCGGCCGCGCACGTCGAGAACGTCGTCGATACGACCGGCGCCGGCGACGCCTACGCAGCCGGTTTCCTTTATGGCTGGGCGAACGATCTGCCGCTCGGCCATTGCGCACAGTACGGTACGCATTGCGCAACGCGCGTCATTCAACAGCTGGGTGCCCGTATCGAACCTGGCCTTCTCGACGGTTTCGAAGTTCTTTGACGAAGCCGAGCTCCTGCGGCTTACGCTTGCCCATGCTGCAGAACACGAAGAACTGGTCGAAGGTCAGGAACTTGTCCCGGCTCCCGACGTTGGGGTCGTCGATTACCCGGTGGCAGTCGCCACTGACGAGAAGTGTCCGGCCCAGGCTGTCTTTTTCGACGTTTTCCCAGACCGGCCGCTGCACCGGCGCGCGACTCCGATAGAACTTCTCGGCGGCCACACGGCGCCGTTCATCCATGCCCGGGTTGATCGAGTATTCCCGCGGCAATGAGTCCTGGTATGCCGCAACCGCATCGGGAATCTTCGCGTACCAGTCCGTTTGCTCTCTGGCCTCCGTCGTCTCCGACACGTCCGGGGACGGACGGATCGGCGTTTCGACCACGGGTGGCGGTTCGGTTTCCGGGATCTCCTCTACGGGCGACTCGACAGCCGGTTCACTGTCGTCTACGAGTATCCGCACGAACAGCTCCGTCGCGGGCAGGGACAATTCCGCGACGGGGAGGCGCAGGACCGCAAGCACACCGGCCACTACGAGCGTCGCGGGCAGGAGATTGAACACCAGGCGCCGGCCCGGATTCCTTGACCAGTCCGGTTGCTCGAGAAATACGGCGTCGGCATACATCGTTACTGCATTCGATGCGCGATCCCGCCGGAACGTCGCGCAAGATCCCCGCCGGGGCGGGTTTTACGCGTGACCTAAGTCTACCTCGTCGACGATACCAACGACGATTGAACGTACCGGCGCAGCGGCATCGTCGAGAATCTGCCGCGCACCGTTGCCTTCGTCGAGGATCAGGACGGTCTCGCCCCGGCCCGCGCCGATGGCATCGAGGGCAATGAGGTAACCACCCGTTGGCCGGCCATTCTGATCCAGGCGCTCGGCAAGCAGCAGTTTGCGGCCATCGACGATCGAATGATGAATTGTCGATACGACGCTGCCGGTGATACGACCGAGGATCATTAGTCCATCTCTTTCTTGCTGTAGTGTCGTACCTCGTCCACGAGCCCGACAATCGCATCGTCGACCGGAACGAACCAGGGATCGAGTGTCAGCGCCGCTTCGCGGCTGGCGACCCAGTAAATCACCTGGCCAGGTCCCGCCATACGAGTGCCGTCCGCGCAGACCAGCGGTTCACCGTCAGGTTCGCCCTGCTTGTCGAGCGGTTGCACCCAGAGCAACGGTGTCGCCGAGAGTTCGTCCACCAGGGTGGCGGGCACGACGGTGCCGATTACGCGTCCCAGGAGCATGCGATCTCCTCCGGATATTCGGCGCCGGACGGTTCCCAGGCGGGACAGGACTCGAACCGCGTTCCCTGGTCGAGAACCGAACGCAAGTCGGTATCGAGCCGTGGCAACAGCGTGCTCGCCAACAGCTGTGTTCCGGCTCGCTCACCACATATATCGAGCGCGGTTTCCGTATCGAAGAGATCGCCGCTCATAAGCGCCAGAGCACGACCACCAAGATCGTCTCCGAGCCGCACTTCCGACAGCACTACGGGCGTGCTTTTTACTGCGGCGTCGATAGCGGCGAGCAACGCGGGTGACGAATGCGTCTCGACCACGGCCAGGGAATCGCCTTCGACGTCCTGGCGCGTGCCAAGCACGGCATCGTGCAGCGACGGGTGCACGTCGCCGAGGAACACGCTGCCGCCCAACGCGCCTCGGTTCTCGCCCACCTGCAGGCCGGCCGCATACGCCTCCTCGGTGCTCGCCACACTGCCGCCGACGAGAATCAGGAAGCGGCCCGGATGAATGGATCCACAGCGCAACAGCGCGATCGGCGAGCGCTTGACCATGACGTCGCTGGCGTAGATGCCGGCGGCAACGCTCTCGAACTCCAGAAGTGCGATCGCTCCGTGTCGCTTCTTCTTCCGCACGTCAACCTCAGACGATGCGGAAGTGATCGACCATTACGCACCGTCGCAGGCGGCTGAATGCGACGGGCCCCGTGAGGCCTTCCCCCGTCGGACTCGCAATGGTGAAACTGGTATGACCTTCGCCCCCTTCACCGAGCCCGGCGAAAAACGGCCCGTTCTTGGTGAAGATACTCGTGTTGATCGTGCGCGCCATGCGGCTCAACGCGTCAATGTCGCGCGAATACATACCGGCCGAATGTCCGAAGCCGTGCTCGGCCTCCCGGGCGAGTTCGATCGCGCTATCGACGTCGGGTACCGCGGTCACGGGCATGACTGGCATCATTTGCTCGGTCCAGACCAGCGGATGCCCGTTCGTTACGCGCGCTGCAATCAGCCTGGGATCGCCATGTGACGTGATACCCGCGCGAGCAAGAATCTCGCTCGCATTCTTGCCGATCAGGTCTTTGTCAACCGTCCCGCGCTTCCGGCGGCCCGGGTATTCGGTGAAGACGACGTTCGTGACCTTGTGCAATTCCTGTTCGTTCAGGACGTACGCGCCGTTCTTGCCCATACGCTCGAGGAGCTCGTCCACGATGCTATCGACGGCGATGACTTCCTTTTCGTCCGTACAGACGATGTTGTTGTCGAACGAGGCACCGGCGACGATGCCGCGCGCTGCATGCTCGAGGTCTGCCGTGGCATCCACGACGACAGGCGGATTGCCGGGGCCCGCGCAAATGGCTCGCTTGCCGCTCCTCATTGCCTGGCGAACGACCCCGCTACCGCCCGTTACGGCCAGAATGCGCACGCCTTTGTGGCCCATCAGTTCCTGCGCGGATTCGATCGTAGGATCGGCAACGGCCGTGACGAGGTTCGGGGGTCCCCCGGCACGCGTGATCGCCTCGTGAATCAGACGCACGTTTGCCATCGAGCACGCACGCGCGTTGGGGTGCACGTTGAACACGATGCTGTTGCCCGCGGACACCATGGCGATCGTGTTGCAGATGATGGTCGAAGTCGGGTTCGTCGTCGGGGTGATCGCACCGATGACGCCGTACGGCGCATACTCGGTCAGCGTCAGCCCATTGTCCCCCGTCACCGCCTGCGGTGTCAGGACTTCGGTCCCCGACGTCTTGCGCGTCACGAGCCGGTTCTTGACGGTCTTGTCCTCGATTCGTCCGAGACCGGTCTCCGTGTGCGCCAGGCGCGCAAGCTCCGCGGCGTTCTCGAACATCGACTCGCGGATCGACGCGATGATCTTTTGCCGGCCTTCGAGCGACATACCGTCGAGCGCCCGGAAGGCCGTAGCGGCGGCGTCGACCGCGTCGTCCACCGTGGCAAACACGCCGTTCCCGAGCGCCTCGCGAGGAGCGCTTGCAGGGGCACGGCGTGAATCAGCCTGCGCCGGCCGAATGACGGATCGACCCGACATTCTTTCAGCAAGTCGGGTGGCGATAAGATCGACCTGCTGATCGGTGAGTTGGCCGGCGTTGCCGCCCGGATGGCTCATGCGTCACTCTCCCCCTTGCGGTATTTTTCGTTGCCCTCGATTTCCCAGCTATCGACAATCGCCATGACCACTGCGTCGACCGGTTTGTTGTCCGTGCGCTCGGTCTGGCGCGCGGAGGAGCCGCTGGCGAAAAGCACCATTTCACCAACACCGGCGCCGACGGCGTCCACGGCGACGACCGAACCACCGGCCGGCTTGTTGTCGTGGCCCCATTCCCCAAGCATCAGGAAACGGAGACCGCCGAGTTTGTCATCCTTCTGGGTAGCGACGACGGTACCGAGTACTTTTGCGAGTTTCACGATGTCACCTCGCGCATAGCCGTTACTTCTTCGCCGCGCCAGGCTCTCGACCTAACGGAATAGCCGCGTCGACCCCGGTGTGCGGGCGAGCAATCACGTGCACGGCAACAACGTCACCCACGCGCGCGCCCGCGGTCCGGCCTGCGTCGCAGGCTGCCCGGACCGCGGCAACGTCGCCGCGAACCACGGCAGTCGTGTAGCCACCGCCCGTCTTCTCGTAGCTCACGAGCTCGACCTTCGCCGCTTTGACCATCGCGTCGGCCGCCTCAACCATGGCCGGAAAACTACGGCACTCAATCATTCCTAATGCTTCTGACATCGCCTTACTCCTCGCGAATCGGGCCATTAAGCCCGGTGTTGATCTGGAAAACTATTTCTTGGTTACTTTGCCTGTAACAGCATTAATCGCCTGGATCGCTGCTTCCTGTGCAACGACAACATCGCGCTCCTCGCCACCGATGTAGACGCGACCGAAACTACCCACCGCGCGCACGTCCAGGATGTTGATGTCCGCCGCCTTCTCCGCCTCGTTGGCGGCCAGCGCCGCGTAGCCGGCCGGCTCGACCTCGAGCACGAACAGGGTTTGGCCAGCAAGAATCATGTTGCCGTAGCGAAACCGGTTGATCAGCATCGTCTGGGTATCTTCGAGATGACGGACGACCTGGTTGGCGACCACGCGCGGCTTGTGCCGGTCCATTTCCTTCAGGCCGAGCTCGTCCAGGATCGCCTGCCCCGCCTGGCGCACGTCGGCCTGACTCTCCGAGTGAATCTCGAGCATGCCGAAATGGCGTTCGACGATCAGCATGCCGGCGGTGACGTCGGTCGACTTCAGCGCCACGTCCAGCACGTGATTGATCGCCATTCCCGGGGCAATCTCTACGAATAGGCTCGCCTGCCCCACCTTGGGGAGGTAGCCCTTCGAGATCGTCGCCTGATAGGACGCAAACTGCGGCTGCAGTGAATCCAGAAAAACGTACGCTCTCAAGTCAACCATGTGTGCAACTCCTCAAGCGCTAACGCTCGTTGCTTTTGCTTCCCGCACGATTCCGATGCTGGCACTCGCACCCAGGCGCGTTGCGCCCGCTTCGATCATTGCCTTCGCATCGTCGTACGAACTGATACCGCCCGACGCCTTGACTTCCATGCCGGCACCGCGCACAACCGAGGCCATGAGCGCCACGTCATTGACGGTGGCCCCGCCCGTCGAGAATCCTGTAGAGGTCTTGACGAAGTGCGCACGGGCCTGCTTCGCCAGCTCCGACGCGCGCCGCTTCTCATCGTCCGTGAGCAGCGCAGTTTCAAGAATGACCTTGCAGACCGCACCGCCGTCGATACAGTCTTCGACGACGGCGCGGATGTCTCGCAATACGAGGTCGTCGTCACCGCTTTTCAAAGCGCCGACATTCAGCACCATGTCGATCTCACGCGCACCGTTGCGGATCGCCCGGCGCGCTTCCATCGCCTTGATCGCGGGTTCCGTAGCGCCCAACGGGAATCCGACGACCGTGCATGTCAGCACCTCGCTACCCCGCAGCAGGCTCGCCGCAAGCGGCACCCAGGTCGGGTTGACACAGACGGAACGGAAATTGAACTCCAGCGCTTCGGCGCAGAGTTTTCGAATTTGTTCTTCGGTTGCGGCTGGCTTGAGTAGTGTGTGATCGATATAGCGGGCCAAATCGCCCGGTATGTCGCCCGGCTTCTCGGCAGGCGCAACGCTCGTCAGCCCGGTGGCGCCCAGCCGCACGAATTGACGCGCTGCTTCAGGGTCTTCGCAGACACTGTTGCCATCGGGTTCCGGCATCGCCATCGGGCCCAGAATCTGGTGCAGACGATCTACCACACGCTCGATATCCTGGTCGGACAGGTTCAAATCGGTAACCTCTTCTGAAAACATCGCCACCCGCTTCAGGTGACGGGACTCCGTGCACTCGGTCTCGAGCCACACGTCAACAATTTGTTTGGCCAGCGCCGCGCCTATCAGGCCGGCACCGAGGGTGAGCACATTGGCGTCGTTGTGCGCGCGGCTGTTGCGTGCGCTGGACACGTCATAGGCCAGCGCCGCCCTCACGCCCGGAATCTTGTTCGCCGCCATGCACGAACCGATTCCTGCCCCGTCGATCATGACGCCGGCATCGGCCGTGCCCGTAGCAACGGCCTCGGCGACCGCGCGAGCGAACACCGGGTAGTCAACTGCTTCACGTGATGAAGTACCGACGTCCGCAACCGCGTAGCCGGCGGCCTCCAAGTGCTCCGCGAGCGCCTCCTTGAGCTCGAACCCGCCGTGATCGGCCCCGATGGCGATGCGACGTGGCCGAGTCATGCCCACACCGCCGAATCGTCAGCCCGTCCGGTAGGCGAGGCAGCCCCGGTGGCGCTGCTTCCTGCGTCGAGTATCTCTTGTAACTTCATAACATGAAGCCTGAGGCGCTCGCGACCCAATTCCGTGATGCGAAACTGCGTCACTGTCCGGCGACCCTTCGCGATTTTGGTGATTTCGATGTAGCCCACGTCAGCCAGCTTCCGAGTCTGCACATGCAGATTGCCATCTGACAGACTCGTCGCGTCTTTCATCTCGGTGAACGTCACCGGCAGGCCCGGAATGAGGGTTGCCAGGATACCGAGGCGACAGGGAGCGCTGATCATGTGGTCGAATTCGTGCTTCACGGGTGCATTTGCTTTGTTTCGTGAAGTATTATGCCTTGAACACACCCTGTCAAGCGCCGGAAAGCGAAATCGATCGCATTTACTTCATATTTTGAAGTCATGTGTATTAAGGACTACAGACAGATTGGCGTTGATACCGAGCGCATGTGGGCGTCGCGGACAACATGCCCGAATCCATAGCCGCAGGCGTGTGACTGTGTTGTCCGGGGCGCGTATCGGACGCGCAAAGATGGCATCGGGCTGCTAGTCGGGAGCTACAGCCGTCTCGAGTGCGACCGCGATCATCTCGTCGAACGAGGTGGCCCGGTCCTCCGCGCTCAGGTGCTTGCCGTTCGGAATGTCGTCGCTGACGGTGCAGATGGCCAGGGCCTCGGCGTTGTTTTCGGCCGCGATCGGAAAGATGCCGGCCGCTTCCATTTCGATGCCGTACACGTTGTATTTCGCCATCGTTTCAAACATGTCGGTGTCGGGCGTATAGAAGAGATCGGCCGAGAAGAGGTTACCGACGTGGTGGCGGACGCCGGCCGCGCGCGCGGCCGCCACTGCTTTCTCGACCAGTTCGAAACTGGCAAGTGCAGCCAGATCGTACCCCCCGAAACGCATGCGATTGACGCCGGAGTCGGTCGATGCGCCCATGGCGATGACCAGGTCCCGCATCCGGACGTTCGGGTGCGTCGTGCCGCAACTCCCGACACGCATGACCCGCTTCACGCCGTACTCGGCGATGAGCTCGTGCGTGTAGATCGAGGCGGACGGAATGCCCATGCCGTGCGCCATGACCGACACCGGCACGTCTTTATAGGTGCCCGTGAACCCCCACATGTTGCGCACGTCGGTGACGCACTTGGCATCCGTCAGGAAGTTCTCAGCGATGTACCGCGCGCGCAGCGGGTCGCCGGGCATTAGCACAGTCGGCGCGAAGTCGCCGGGTTCGGCATTGATATGAGCGGTTGCCATGGGTCAGGGCCTGCCTTGTCGTTCTACCACCTGCTTTGGGCCGACATCCCCCCGTCGACGACCAGGTTGGTGCCGCTGATCCAGCGGGCGGCGGGGCTGAGCAGGAACCATACCGCGTCGGCGACGTCTTGGGGAGTCCCGAGCCTCCCCAGCGGCGCGCGTTCGAGCCAACGCGCGACACCGTCGGGCCAGTCGTCGGACAGTCCTTCGTGGTCGATCAGCCCCGGCGAAACGGCGTTGACGCGGATTCCGCGGCCCCCGTACTCGAGCGCGGCGGCGCGCGTGAACATCAGCAGCCCGGCTTTGCTGGTCGCATAGTGCGCGTGCCCGGCCGCCGGGTCGGCGCCTTCGATGGACGCAACGTTGACGATTGCACCGCCGTCATCGCCCCACAACCGGGCGGCGCGCTGTGTCACCAGGAACGCACCGTCGAGGTTGGCCGCGAGGACACCGCGCCACGCCTTGGCGCTCATACCGCCCAGCGGTTCGACCGGCTGCACCGCGGCATTGTTGACGACCATCGTCGGCTGCGACGTCGAAAGCAACGCATCGACGGCCGCTTCGTCACCGAGGTCCGCCTGCAGTGGCGCCCCGGTTTCGAGTTCGGCGGCCAGCGATCGGGCCGAAGGGGTGTCCTGATGATAATGAACCACGATCCGGGCACCGGCTGCGGCGAGCCGTCTGGCGATGCCCTGACCGATATTGCCGCTCGCGCCGGTGACGAGAATCGTCTCGCCGGCCAGATTTTGCGAGTGAGAAACGTCGATGTGTCCGGCGTTGGTCATGAGATGCTATTGTCCTTCAGATGCCGGGCAAAGCGAAACCCGAGATCTGGACCTCGGAGCGCTGTTACATCAGCGAGATTCTCAACGATCCTGTGTACGCGGAGGTTTCGATCGCTCGCTGCCGCGTCGAACCCGGCGAAACGACCCAAAATCACTCGCTGTCGGTGCACGAAGTCTACGTGATCGAGGAAGGCGTCGGCCTGATGATGCTCGGCGACAGGACGCCCTTCGCGGTCGGTGCCGGCAGCCATGTTTCTATTCCGAGACATACGGCCCAGTGCATACGCAACACTGGCCCCGGCGACCTGACGTTTCTGTGCGTTTGCACGCCGAGATTTTCGCAGGAATGCTACACGCCACTCGAATAAGGGCGCTATACTTCGTGCACGCTTCATGCAGGAGATAGGCAATGTGTGGTGTTAGCACAACAAACAACAAGCGCTCCCTGAAACTCGCACTGAACGGCACCCTGGCACTGGCCCTAACCGGCTTTCTCGCCGCCCCGGCTGTTGCTCAGATAGAGGGGGTTCTCGAGGAAATCGTCGTGACGGCGCAGAAACGCGAAGAATCGCTGCAGGAAGTACCGATCTCGATCGCAACGACCTCCGGCGAGTCGCTCAACGCGGTGTTCTCGGGCGGTGAAGACGTTCTGGCGCTGTCAGGTCGTGTGCCGGGCCTGTACGCCGAGTCGTCCAACGGCCGCTCGGCGCCCCGCTTCTACCTGCGCGGCCTCGGTAACATCGACTTCGACCTCGCGGCATCGCAGCCGGTTTCCTTCGTCATGGACGAAGTCGTTCTCGAAAACGTCGTGCTCAAGAGCTTCCCGCTCTTCGACGTCGCCAATATCGAAGTCATCCGCGGACCGCAGGGTACCCTGTTCGGCCGCAATACGACCGCCGGCATCATCAAGGTCAATACGCGTCGTCCCGAGCATGAAACGAACGGTTACATCAAAGGCTCCTACGGCACGTACGCCACGACCAACTTCGAAGCCGCCGTTGGCGGCAGCATGATCGACGGCACGCTTGCCGGCCGCCTCTCGGTTCTGCACCGCTCGCGCGACAACTGGATTACGAATGCCAACGGGGGCGGCAAGTCCCTGGGCCGCTACAAGGAATCGGCGGGGCGCGTCCAGCTGCTGTGGACTCCGACGGACCGCTTCAGCGCCTTGCTGTCGCACCAGAATCGCTCTCTCGACGGCACGTCGTCGATCTTCCGCGCCAACGTCTTCACGACGGGCAGCGACAGCCTCAACCAGAACTACGATCGCGATACCGTCTATTACGATGGCGGCGACAACAACCCGCAGGAATACCAGTCGCACGGCTCGACGCTCAACATGACGTGGGACTTCGACAACGCGAGCTTCAACTCGATCACGTCGTATCAGCAAGCCGACGGCTTCAGCCGCGGCGATATCGACGGTGGTGTCGTCAACATCGGCTCGGCGCCGACGCCGCCCGCGGGCATCACCTTTGCGGACGTCCTCGTATTCGGTATCCCATCACGCACATGGCCAGGTCCGATCTTCACGCCGTCCGTCACCCAGGACGGCGCTGACACCGACCAGTTCACGCAGGAATTCCGCCTCGCGAGCAACACGGACGGTCGCTTCAACTGGCAAATCGGCGCGTTCTTCTTCCGCTCCGACCTCGTCGTCACGACCGACTCGTTTGCCTCGTTCGGCTTCGTCGATGTCCAGGACACGAAGATTCAGCAGGAGAACCAGACCTGGGCGCTGTTCGGCCAGGGCAGCTACGATCTGACCGACAACCTGACGCTGACAGCCGGCGTGCGTTACACGGACGACGAGAAAGACTTCCAGGTGCTGCAGTTTGGTCAGCTCTGGCTGGACCTCGGCATCCCGACCTTCCTCGCCGACCCGATCAACGTCGACGATGGCCAGGCAAGCTGGGAAGTCGCGCTGAACTGGGCCGTTTCGGATGAGTCGGCGCTGTATGCGCGCGTCGCCAACGGTTTCCGCGCGCAGACGATCCAGGGACGCGACGTCGCGTTCCTCGAAACGCCGACTGTCGCCAAGCCGGAGACGATCAACTCGATCGAGGCCGGTTACAAGGCCGACCTGTTCGACAATCGTCTTCGCGTCAATGTCGCGGCGTTTGCCTACGAAGTCGACGACATGCAGCTGTCGATCATCGGCGGCGCGACCAACACGAACCAGGTCGTCAATTCCGACAAGGGCGAGGCCATCGGCTTCGAGGTCGACCTCGACTGGCTCATCACCGACAGACTGTTGCTGTCGCTCGGCACGAGCTACAACGATACCGAGCTCAACGACCCGAACCTTGCGACAGCCCCGTGCGGTTCAGGCCTTTGCACGCCGCTGGACCCCGTGAATCCGTCCAATCCGGCGACGGTCCTGGTCGACGGCAATCCGTTCCCGCGCGCGCCCGAGACGACGACCAACCTGTCGCTGCGTTACAGCATGCCAGTGGGCGCCAACAGCGAGTTCTACGTCTTCACCGACTGGGCCTGGTATGGCGAGATCAACATGCCGCTGTACGAAGCCGTGGAGTTCAAGACCGACGGCCAGTTCGAAGGCGGACTGCGCGTCGGTTACCAGAACTTCAGTACCGGTTGGGAAGTTGCAGCATTCGGACGCAACATCACGGATGAAGACAACACGCTCGGATTCGTCGACTTCAGCAACAACACAGGCTTCGTCAACGAGCCGCGTATCTGGGGCGTCGAAGCCTCTTACGAGTTCGGGGACTGATCCGCAGACTTGCCATTTTGCTGGTGCTGGCCGGCTGCTCAATCGAAGAGCAGCCGGCCACGCTCGTTTTCGAGGTCGCGGGTAACCTCGAGAATCCGGAGATCGACGAAGCCAGCGGCCTGGCCCGATCGTATCGCGAGCCCGGCGTTTTGTGGACGATGAACGACAGCGGCAAGCCCGTCCTGCACGCACTGGATCAGCGCGGCGCCCGCCTCGGCGATGTCGAGCTCAGGAAATCCGACAACCGTGACTGGGAGGACCTGGCGTCATTCGAACTCGACGGCGAGCCATACCTGATGGTCGCCGATATCGGCGACAACGAAGCCCGCTACAAGAAACGCACGCTCTATTTCGCGAAAGAGCCCAGAGCCGACGAAAACAAGACGAAGGTCGATTGGGTGGTCGATTTTCGCTACCCGAACGGCGCACGTGACGCCGAGGCGGCCGCGATCGACGTTGCCAACCGGCGCGTGCTCGTCCTGTCGAAACGCGACATTCCGCCGTCGCTGTACGAGGTGCCTCTTCGCGCCGACGATACCGTGACTGCAAAGTGGCTCGGCACCATTGAAAGCCTGCCGCGACCCTTACGCCGCGACGTCGAGATGGCCCCGCAAACAAAGGACTGGCACTGGCAGCCGACCGGAATGGACATCTCGGCAGACAATCGCGCAGCCGTGATCATGACGTACCGGGCGGTCTACTACTATCTTCGCCGCGACGGCCAGGACTGGTTCGACGCGCTGAACTCGAAACCGATCCGCATCGGCCTCGGAAACTTCGGCAATGCCGAGGCCGTCGCGTTCGGCGACGACCAACGCACCGTCTACGTCACGGGCGAACATCGCAATTCACTGCTGCTTAGGGTCGACCTCGGGTTACAGGATTCGGCGCGGACCGCGGCGGCGGACGTCGTTGTCATGTCGTTCAACGTGCAGAACCTGTTTGACAACGTCGACGACCCCGGCAAGGACGACAAGGCTTACCTGGCGCTCGCCGACAAACAGAATGACGACCACATTGCCGCCTGCAACGAAATCGAAGTGGATCGCTGGCGCGACGAATGTCTTTATCTCGACTGGAGTGACGAGGCACTCGAATTCAAGCTGCAGCTTCTCGCAGATACGATTCGCCAGGTTGGCGACGGCGCAGGCGCCGACCTGATCGCGCTTCAGGAAGTCGAGAACCTCAACGTGCTCGAGCGGCTGCGCAGCGATTATCTCGGGGAACTGGGTTACCTCGAACCTGTGCTCGTGGAGGGCACGGATGCGAGGGGCATCGACGTTGCATTCCTGTCGAAGCTGCCGCTCGCGACCGAACCGGTCCTGCATCCGCTCCTCGTGCCGGACTACCCGGATCGCCAGGGCGACACGCGAGGCGTGTTGCAGGCCGACTTTCGTCTGCCCGGCGGCGGGATACTGACCGGCTTCAGCGTGCACTTCCCGGCGCCGTTTCACCCGACTGGCATGCGGGAGACGGCTTACCGTCACCTCAACAACCTGCGGGCGTCGCTGCCCGACGAGCATCACGTGTTCGCAGCCGGCGATTTCAACACGACGAGCACCGAAGACGCTCGTGAGGGGATGCTGGACGCCTTCGCTCGTCCACACTGGACCGTTGCGCACGACATCGGCTGCGCGGATTGCAAGGGGACCTATTTCTACGGGCGCGACGGCACCTGGTCATACCTCGACATGATCCTGTTCTCGCCTGCCCGTGGTGGAAAAACAACATCGCGGATTCGCGCTGATTCGGTGGCAATTGCCAATGGCGTCGCGGCACAGGTTACCGTTGATGGCACACCGCAGCGGCATCGCAGCGCCGAGAGAACCGGCGTCTCCGATCATTGGCCGATGATCGCCACAATCGAAGTTTCCGAAAAACAATAGCTTGTAACCAGATCGTAACCTTAATTCTTTGTCGCATTTCGGGCGCGTGACGCTCGCATCGTCACAGTCGCAGAAACCGCGTCCAAGCCCTTATTGCGCAAGCATTTTCCCTGCGCTAGATTTAGCGCGTTCACACGCAAGAAACGGCGCGCGTCGTCCGTCATCGGCGGTCGGTCGTGAGCGAGAAAAGAAATCGAGCGAAATCTTAGTGTCACATTCCGTCTTTAAGCTTTCGCGTTTTCCATAGCGGGGATCATAATGAACTACACATCTCGATTCGTGCGATCGAAGCTTTCTGCGTTGCAGAGTCTGTCGCTCGCGATTCTCACTGCCTGCCTGGTCCTGGCGATACCTGTGGCGTCAAACGCACAGGAAACGACCTCGGCCATCCGCGGCAGCATCCTCGCACCTGACGGCGGTCCGGCCGCCAATGTGTCGGTGCGGGTTACGGATACGCGCACCGGACGCGTCTCTACGGCGACGACGTCGACTTCCGGGCGATTCACGGTCGGCAACCTTGCAGTTGGCGGCCCGTACACGATCTCGCTGACGTCGACCCAGTACGCCAGCCAGTCGATTACGGACGTCGTCGTCGCGCTCGGCGAGACCTTCGATTTCAGCCTGACGCTCGCGGCCGAGTCGATCGAAGAGATCGTCGTGACGGCTGCCGCGGTACAGTCCGTGCAGGTCGCGGTCGGACCCTCGTCCACATTCGACTTCGACGAAATCCAGAATGCACCCGCCTTCGATCGTGACATCAAGGACATCGTCCGCCTCGATCCGCGCGTGTACATCAATGAAGCCGACGTGGACAATGTGCAGTGCCTGGGTGCCAACCCGCGCTTCAACAGCACGACCGTCGACGGCGTCAAAATGAACGACAATTTCGGTCTGAACCGCTCTGGATACCCGACCGAGCGCATGCCGTTCCCGTATGACGCCATCCAAAACGTGTCCATCGAGCTGTCACCCTATGACGTCCAGTACGGCGGCTTCACGGCCTGTAACACCAATGCCGTCACCCGCTCCGGCACGAACGAGTTCGAAGGCTCGGTCTTCGTCAGCTACGGCGACGCCGACCTGCAGGGCGACAGCCTCGAAGGTGACCCACTGCCGTCCGGCGATTTCGACGACGAGCGCTACGGCTTCTCGATCGGCGGCCCGATCATCAGGGACACGCTGTTCTTCTTCGCAGCCTACGAGAAACGGGAATCCGCGAACCTGTTCGACCGTTGTGCAGGCGACCAGCTGTGCGGCCGACCGGTACTCGGTGTATCGCAAGCCCAGCTCGACCGGATCCGCGACATCGCGGTCAACCAGTATGGCTGGGAACCGGGCCCCGAGGTCGCCAGCTTGCCGAACGAGGACGAGAAATACCTTGTGCGCCTCGACTGGAACATCAACGACCAACACAACGCGGGACTGACCCACGTATGGAACGACGGCTTCAATGTTCTCGGTTCCGACACCGACTCGGACGAGTACGAGTTCTCCAACCACTACCGCATACGCGGGGCCGAGCTGACATCGACGACAGCGCAGCTCTTCTCGGACTGGACCGACACGTTCAGTACGGAGCTGCGCATCGGCTTCGCCAACCTGGACAACCGTCAATTCTCGCCCAACAGCCAGGGTTTCGGCGAAATGCAGATCGAAACCTACTTCGACGGCGACAATGACGGCGACCTTGATCGCGCAATCGTCTACCTGGGCGGCGACGACTCGCGCCAGGCCAACGACCTCGAGTACGACACATTCAACTTCAAACTGGCGGCCAACTGGGTCGTGGGCGATCACATCCTGTCGGCCGGGCTCGAGCAGGAGGAGATCGATATCTTCAACGTGTTCGTGCAGCACTCGGTGGGCGGCGAATACCGCTTCGACGAGAATCGCACCAACTTCAACGGCGATCCGGTCGGTTGCAGCAATAGAGCTCCCTGGAGCCCCAGCGGTTGTATCGACCAATTCGAGGCCTTCAGCCCCGACGACGTCTACTACGGCAATGCGCCGTCGCTGAATCCGTTCGATGCCGCCGGCGAGTTCAAGTACGCCGTCAACACCTTTTACCTGCAGGACGAGTTCACGGCGGGCGACGGTGACCTGACGATCGTAGCCGGCCTGCGGTACGACTGGTACACGAGTGATGACCTGCCGCGCGAGAACGCGAACTTCATCGCACGCACCGGTTTCACCAATGCGCAGAACTTCGACGGTGAGTCACTGTTGCAGCCGCGCCTCGGCTTCACCTGGAATGCGACAGATACCCTGACGTTACGTGGCGGCGTCGGCCTCTTCAGCGGCGGCAACCCGAATGTCTGGCTCAGCAACGCCTACTCGAACGACGGCTTCACGGCCGTACAGACACGCGAAGGCGATTGCGATGCCGGGCTGGTCGGCGACTGCATCGAGGACATGAACCTCGATCCCAACAACGGTCTGAACACGATCCCGCTTGGCGTGGACGGCAACGGCCGGCCAGGCTTCGACGCACCGCAGGCGATGATCGATTTCGTCCAGAACACAGTTGGCAACGCGAGCGTCAATGGCATCGACCCGGGATTTAAGGTTCCGAGCGCTTGGAAATATTCACTCGGTGCAACCTGGGTGTTTGGCGACGGCTACGTCGTTGACACCGACGTGATATTCACCCGGGCCAGAAACTCGGCAATATATCGCGACGACGCCCTGGTGCAATACGACACGGCCCCGGACGGCCGGCCGATCTATACGCGAGTCGACAAGGACGCCGACCCGGTCTGTGCGACGGACCCGACCTCAAACTGGGCCACCTGCAGCGCAGACAGGCTGTTCAACCAGGACTTCATCCTCGACAACGTGGATGGTCCGGATGCCGAGGGCTTTGCGTTTTCGGCGACATTGCAGAAGGACCACGACTTTGGCCTGAGCTGGCTGTTCGGCTACGCCTTCGTCGAGTCCGAGGACATCAACCCGATGACGAGTTCGGTCGCGTTCTCGAACTTCTTCAACGTTGCCTCGTCGAATCTGAACAATCCGGGCCTCGCGACCTCGAACTACGAAATCCCGCATCGCTTCATGCTCAACCTGAGCTACGAGAGGGAGTTCTTCGCCGATCTGACGACGCGCTTCACGCTGTTCGGGCAGGCCAACCAGGGCCGGCCCTACAGCGCGGTCTTTGCATCGGATGAGATGTTCTTCTGTGGCCCGTTCTTCTGCCCGGACAACGACGGTTCGTTGCTCTACATGCCGACAGGCCCGAACGATCCGCTGGTGCAGTTCGATCCGGCCTTCGACCAGGAAGCTTTTTTCGCCTGGGCGGAGGAGAAAGGCCTGAGCGGGTACGCCGGCGGGATCGTGCCGCGTAACAGTCTGGAAAGTGCCTGGTGGCAGAAATGGGACCTGCGCATCAGCCAGGAACTGCCGGGCTTCAGCTCCGATCATCGCGCGCAGCTGTGGGTCAACATCGAGAACATCGGCAACCTGCTGAACGACGACTGGGGTGTGCTGAAAGAACGCAGCTTCCCGCGTCGCGCGGAAGTGGTTAGTGCAGAGCTGAGCTCTGACGGCACCCAGTACATCTTTAACGACTACTTCTCTCAGGGTGTGAGCCGAGTTACGGCCCCGTCGCTATGGCGCGTCCGGGTAGGTGTCACTTACAGGTTCTAGGAAGAAGCGACAGCAGGACAATCAGGGCGGCCTCCGGGCCGCCCTTTTTTTGATGAACATGCGCCGAGGACGGTGCCGTTTTAAAGGGTCCAGTTACCTTAGACAGAGTAAATGGTAACTGGACCCTTTTGCCGTTTTGCCATTATCTAGTCTGCGAAGCAGCGTTCCTTGGGCTCGTGCAAGCGATGGAAGCGGCGGTTGTCGCGCGTGACGCGCTCGCCGACCTGCTCGCCGCTTGCCTGTGCTTGCAGGATGGCATCGAGCACCAGGTACTTGAGTTCCGAAGCAGGCCGCGACGCAAAACGGTCTTTCGGGATCTCGTAACCGTCTCCACCACCAAAAAGAAAGTCGGGCACGACGACCGTGTAATTCTGATCAGGGTCGATCTCCTGCCAGCCGTCGTCCGCCGGAACCTGCAAGCTGACGATGCGATCGAAATCGGGCCGGCTCGGATCCACGCAGACGCGAAAACCGGAGACCTGCGGGAAATAGCCCTGGCTTTCGGGGCCTCCACGATAGCCTGCCTCCATCACACGCCGGAACTCCGCGCCGGTCAGCGTCGTATGACGCAGGAGGGACGAGAATCCGAATGTGCGCGAGATATCCTCGAACTCGATGTCGTCCTCGATCACGTCATCGATGCGTAGCGTGCCGCTGTTGATGAATGCGAGGTTGGCATGCGGCTCGCCGAACGCTATGCGCATCTGGTCGGCGATGAAATTGCCCAAGCTCGTTTCGGTCGTTCGTATCGTCTCCTCAAGGGCGTTCAACGGGACTGCGGCCGTGCCGATGCGTGCTTCGAGAAACGGATAGCGCGCCAGCAGCCTGCCGCGCCACTTCGCCGCCAGCGCCTCGTAATCGGGATCGAATTCAATCGATTCATCGATGGCGATCTGCCGCTCGCTGACCGTGAAACCGCCCTCGGTATCGAAGTCGACGTCGATGCGCCAGATCTGGCGGGCGTTCGACGCGCCCTTCATGACGATAGCCTCGGTCGATGAGCCTTCGTAGTATTGAGGCTCGTGCTCATGCCCGCCGACGATGAACGCGAGCTTCGGGTTCTCGGCCTTGAGGCTGGCCAACTCGACATCGGTCCACAGGTGGAGATGCGTTACGCCGATGATCATGTCGACGCCGACCGCCTCGAGCCGCTCGATCGTGCGCCTTGCAGCACCCGCATAGTCGGGATCGATTGGCACGAAATCGCGCCTCGCGCCGCCGTGATCGCCGTGCAGCATCAGTGAGAACAAACCGATACGGCGCCCATCGTATTCGAAAACAAATGCTTTTTTCAGAGCGTTATCGGCGCGCGCATCACCGGTCAGGAACTCGTAGTTGTCGCCTACCCAGACGAATTCCGAGGCGTTGACTGCGGCCGCGAGCCCTGACGCACCACCGCGGTCGAACTCGTGATTGCCGGACACCGCGTACAATGGTGCGATCGCGTTCAGGAAGTTGAAGGCGTCGACCATCTGCAAGCCGTTCCACAGCCGGCTCTCGAGCGACGGATACAGGAAATCGCCGCCGTGCAGAAAACGGACGTCGCGACCCTCGGCCTTCGCTTTGCGCGCAAGCGTCACAACCCGACTGAAACCGCCCGCCTTGCCGTCTTCGACGGCGCCGACGCGGTACGTGTCGTTGAGATGAAAAAAGGTGAGTCCTGATGAGGGCGCAACGGGCGTTGCAGTGCACGAGACCAGCAGCAGGACAGTTAAAGTCATTCCGATGCGCTTTGTCATGCCGGCATGCTAACCTGAATCGATGAAAAGACACTACGTATTGATCGCTGCGCTGACCCTGACTGCCTGTGCCGTGCCACCACCACCGGCTCACGAAGCGCGCGTCGATATCGGTGTGCTGTGGGTCGAGTATTCTGCGGAATACCAGGCGCTCTCGGCCCAGGTCTATGCCGATGCACGCGAAGACCTTCCTCGCTTGCTGGCGGATCCGAACTGGAGCGCCCTGCCCGGCCAGACCGATGCCGCGAACAAGCCTCCGGCCATCATTCTCGATGTTGACGAAACCGTGGTAAGCAATGCGCAATACCAGGAGACGCTCCGCCACGCGCCCTACACGAGCCGTGGCCACTTCGACTGGATGCGCAACAATCCGGCGGTGCCGGTGCGGGGCGCAACCGCCATGATCGAGGCGGCGCGCAGTGCCGGCGTCGAGGTCTTCTTTCTGACGAACCGGGCCTGCGAGCGCTTCGACGGGATCGACGGAGACTGCCCGTATGAGCAGGTCACCATCGAAGACTTGCGCGAGGCCGGCATCGAGACGGTGCCGGAGAAGCTGCTCATGGCCTGGGAACAACCCGACTGGAGCAAGGAGAAGCTCATCCGGCGCGAATACATCGGACGAACGCACCGTGTCATCGCCCTGTTCGGCGATGACTACGGGGACTTCGTTCAGTGCACGCGCGCCAAACCGCTCACGCCGTGTACCAAACCCGCGACGCGAGCGTCACGCCATGCCGCTCTCGAAACCTACGTCGACTTCTGGGGTAACGGCTGGTATGTGCTGCCGAACCCGATGCACGGCTCCTGGACGACTGTCAGGTAGAATGCGCCGATGAGCATCGCCAACGAGGACCTGATCAACGCGGCCAGGGAAGCCCGCCGGAACGCCTACAGTCCCTATTCGAATTTCCCCGTCGGCGCGGCGTTGATCGACGATCGCGGCCATCTGCACGTGGGGTGCAATGTGGAAAACGCGGCTTACCCGCTGGGCAACTGCGCCGAAGCCGGCGCGATATCGGCCATGGTTCTGCAGGGCGGGAGGAGGATCGCAAAGATTGCGGTGGTCGGCGGGATCGGCGAAACAGGCCCGTGTACGCCTTGTGGCGGCTGCCGCCAGCGGATTCTCGAGTTCGCCGACGAGGACACGATCGTCCTCGCCATCGACGACAGCGGCGAATGGCAGGAGTTTACGATCGACGCGCTCCTGCCGGCTTCGTTCCGCCTACCCAAAGTTTGACGCCGCGTTCTATCCGTTCGCGCCCGGCTACTGCAATCCCCGGCCCGGCGTCCACGGGACGCGCGCCGTGTCCATCGCTTCCTTGAGACCTTCGTATTCGACGTCGACAAGCTGCTTTAGCTCGGCAACGGTTTCGTCGTAGAGCTTCCTCGCGAGCCGCAAGGATTCCTGCTGCGCGGTCGTGGGGCCGTGGGCGTTCGATTGTGGAGCGAAGCGTGCGTGCCACAGCCGCGCCGATACCGACATGGCCGGCAGGTCGTTGTACATGTCGCGCGCCTCGTTATCGACGATATGATCGCGCTGCTCGCGGATGCGCTGCTGCAGCGCATGCGCAACCTCGTAGAGCGAACCGTCGGTCCTTGAGCGATCCAACGTCGCTTTGACGGCATCGAGCTCCGTGATCACATCGTCGATCGCCATCACGGTACCGGTCGAGGCACGAATCAACTCGTCGACCTGCGATTCGTAAACGACGCGCTGCTCCTGGGTGCTGCCCGGAATTGTCGGGTCGGGTCTGATAGAAACAACGTCGAACGCCTGTCGCTGTCCGAGGTCGAGCAACTCGCCGTTGACGCGCTTCTGCATCGTCACCGAGTAGCGGCCGGGCACGACGAGCACACCGACACCTTCGTCTGGCTCTTCACCTTCCTCGACAGGTGCCCAGGGCTGGACGGGCGGGTAGCGGAGATCCCAGGCAACGCGGTTGAAGCCGGCCGTCGCGGGCGCATCGACCTGGTTGACGATCGCGCCGGCTGCGTCGTACACGGTAAAGACGATTGCCGGTGCGTCCTCGCGACTCTCGGCAATGACCTGATCCCAGCCGATCGCAACGATGTCCTCGTTTTTCTCTTCCTTTTCCTTCTCCACCTTGCGCCGGGCGTCCTTCGTTCCGAGGATTTCCTCGGCCAGATAGTAGGTGAACGTTGCCCCGAATGCGGGGTTGGGCGCCGTCCAGAAGGAATCGCCCTGACTGGCTTTGCAGCCCGGCGTGCCGTCGCAGCCTAGCGGGCTGCGCGGGACGTACCAGTCAGCTTTCCTGACCGGGAACAATACCGAACCGTTTTCCAGCATGTTCTCGCTGACCTCGCGCAGCGGCGTGTAGTCATCGAGCACGTAGAAGCTGCGACCGAAAGTGGCGCCGACGAGATCGTTCTCACGCGTCTGGATCACGAGGTCGCGGAAGGACATGTTCGGGGAGCCGCCCTTGAGCTTGGTCCAGGTACCGCCGCCGTTGACCGTGAAAAACACGCCGAACTCCGAACCGACGAACATCAGCCCGGGCTTGACGTGGTCCTGCACGACACGCCAGAGGATGTGGCGATCCGGCAGGTTGCCCGAAATGCTCTTCCAGCTGCGGCCACGGTTCTCGCTTTTCAGGATATAGGGTTTGAAGTCGCCGCTCTTGTGATCGTCGACGACGACGTAAACCGTGTCGGCATCGTGCAGGTCGGCCTTGATATCGTTGACGAAGAAGCGGTCCGGCACACCTGGTAACTTGTTGATCATACGCCAGTTTTGACCGCCGTCCTCGGTGACCTGGATGAGGCCGTCATCGGTCCCAACATAGATCAGGCCTTCGACCAGCGGCGATTCGGACAAATTGACGATCGTGTTGAACTGCGACATCGCCCAGAGATCACGCGGCGCGTCATAGCTCCACGTCCGCCCCATGATGGGCTGACGCACACGATTTTCGTTGCGTGTCAGGTCGCCACTGATCGGCGTCCAGCTGTCACCATAGTTGTCGCTCCTCCAGACACGCTGCGTACCGAAATACAGGGTCTTCGGGTCGTGCGGGCTGATCAGGATCGGCGCGTCCCAATTGTACCGATCGGGCGGTTCGCCTTCCCGCGCCTGAGGCTTGATATAGATCTGCTCACCCGTTCGCCGGTCGAAGCGCGTGAGGTTGCCCTGCTGCCACTGCGCGTAAATGATGTCGGGATTGGTCGGGTCGACGGCTGACTGGTGACCGTCGCCGAACATCGTGACAAACCAGTCGCTGTTTCGAATGCCGACCTGGTTGACGGTCCGTGACGGGCCGCCCTGGCTATTATTGTCCTGCGTGCCGCCGTAGACGTTGTAGAACGGCTCGTCGTAGTCGATTGCCACCTTGTAGTACTGGGTGATCGGAAGGTTGTTGATAAAGCGCCACGTCGTGCCGAGATCGAAGCTCTCGTAGACGCCGCCATCCGTGCCGATCAACAGGTAGTTCCTGTCGTCCTCGCGAAACGCCAGTGCATGATGGTCGACATGCTTCGAATCGTGGAGCAGCGGGATGAACGTATCGCCACCGTCCTTCGTCATGTGCAGCCTCGAGTCCATCTGGTAGACGTGATCTTCGAAGTGGGGGCTCGCGAAGATCTCCTGGTAGTAGTGCGGGCCGGTTGCGCTGGACAGATAGTCGTTCTTCTTCTCCCAATTCTCGCCGGCATCCTCGGAGCGCCAGAAACCGCCCGTACGATTGTCGAGCTCGATCGTCGCGTAGATGACGTCCGGGTCTTGCGGGCTGATCGCGATTCCCGTCTTGCCCATCATCTCCTCGGGCAGCCCGTTCGTCAGTTCGCGCCAGGTCTCACCGCCGTCGACGGACTTGTGTATTCCGGTTCCGGGACCGCCATCGATGAGCACGGCGACGTTGCGCATGCGTTGCCAGGTAACGGCATACATCACGTCGGGATTGCGCGGGTCCATGTGGACCTCGTTTACGCCCGTATACCGGTCGTCTTCAGGGGTGTTGCCGTGACCATCGCCGAGAACCTTGCGCCAGCTTTCGCCGCCGTCGGTCGATTTGTAGAGTCCGCGTTCGCCGCCACCGGACCAGAGCGGTCCCTGCACGGCGACGAAGATCGTCCCGGAGTCACGCGGGTCGATGCGAATCATACCGATGCGCTCTGACTCCTCCAGCCCCATGTTTTCCCAGGTCTTGCCGCCATCGCGGCTCCGGTAAATGCCGTCGCCGTAGGCAACGTGACGGCCGCTGACGTTCTCACCCGTTCCGACCCAGACCGTGTTCGGGTCGTTCGGGTCGAGCGTGATGCAACCGATCGAGTACGAGCCTTCGTTGTCGAAGATCGGTTCCCACGTAGTGCCGGCATTGACGGTCTTCCAGACGCCACCGCTGCCCACGCCAACGTACCAGGTACTCGGATCAGTGGGGTCGATGACGATGTCGGAGATTCGGCCGGACATGAATGCCGGGCCGATGCTGCGAAACTCGAGGCCCTTGAACGTGGCTTCGTTGAAGCCGGGCTCCGAGTCCTGATCGTCCTGGGCATGTGCCGTGACCATCGTCAGCGCCAACAACACGATGAGCTTGATGTTTCTCATTACGACCCCTTCTGCTTGCGTTTCTTCTTCGGCCTGGGCGCCGGAAGTTCTTGTTCTGTAATTTGAAGCAGCTCGCCAAGCCACTCCGCGTCGTCGATCTCGTCCTGCACGAGAAACGAGTCTTTCGCCCCCGGGTAAGGCGGCGCTTCGACCGGCGAGCCGATGTAGTCGCGCCCGGCCTCGGTCGGTTTTACGAAGAGCTGATTATCGCATATGAGGGCGACGACCTTGCCATTCATATACAGCGTCGTGCCGCCGAACATGTGACGATACGTTAGTTTGCGTCCGTTTTCGGCCTGGTCGATGACGTAGTCGACAAAGTCCTGGTCGTTAGGCATCGACGTCAACCTCATTGCGCACCGGCAAAGACGGCTGCGCACCCATACGCGTCGTCGCCAGCGATGCCGCGGCACAAGCGAACCTCAGTGCCGGCTCGGGCGACTTCCCCTCGACGAGCGCAACGGTAAGCGCCGCTGTAAACGTGTCGCCGGCCCCGGTGGCATCCACCGCGTTGACAGCAGGCGGTTGTGCTTCGGCGACAATTTCACTATCGCTCTCGAGCGTCGCGGTGCCGCTGCCGCGCGTGGTCGCGACCAAGCCATGACAGGCTGCCAGCGACGGCCCGTACCACGCCGCTTCGGTTTCGTTGACGACGACCAGATCGGCCCGCTGCAGGATCGCAACGTCGACCTCCATCGCAGGCGCCAGGTTGACGCAGAAAAAGCCCTCATAACGCCGGGCCACGTCGGCAATCACATCCGACGGCACTTCGAGCTGGCAGATCAGTGCGTCGGAATACGGGGTCCCAATGTCCCGTGCACGCAATTCGCGGTTGGCCCCAGGGGCGACGACAATCTGGTTTTCACCGTCGGGCGCGACGGCAATCAGGGCAGTGCCCGTGGCAGCGCCGGGGATCGCGAGGCAATTGTCCAGATCGACGCCACCGTCGCGAAGCAGTGCAAGTGCCTCGTTTGCGGCCGCATCGTCGCCGACCCGAGCGACCAGCGACACGTTCGCGCCAAGTCGCTGCGCCGCCAGGGCCTGGTTTGCGCCTTTGCCGCCCGGGAAGCGGTGCAGTTCCGCGCCCGTGATCGTCTCGCCCGGCGCCGGGAGGCGAGCGGCGTTGGCAACGACGTCGAGGTTGACGGACCCGATGACCGTGACTGTCGCCATCGTCAGCTCCCGAACCGTGCCAGCCGCTCGACGAGCAGCGCGTAAAAGCCGTCGGCATCGACTTCGTAGGTCCAGTCGACGTTGTGCGGGCGATCGGTGACGTGCCAGAAGTCGACCGCCGTATGGCCCAATGTCAGTTCGGACTCTTTTTCCACTGAGACATTGCAGCGTTTCGTCGCGAACAGGTCCGGCCGCAGCAGCCAGGCGATCGTGCACGGGTCGTGCAGCGGAGCGCCCTCGGAACCGTATTTGGTCGTATCGTAGCGATGAAAGAAACTCAGCATACCCGCCGTTGCTTCGGCGACGTCGTTGCCGAGTTCGCGAATACGTGCAACGCGTTCGCGCGTCGACAGTACCTGGTGCGTCACGTCGAGACCCATCGCCGTGACCGGCTTGCCGCAGTCGTACACGATCGCGGCTGCGTGCGGATCGACGAGCACGTTGAACTCGGCCGATGGCGATCGATTGCCGCCTTCGCGCATGGCGCCGCCCATCGATACGATCCGCCGGATGCCACGCAATGCCCCGGGATCTCGACCGATGGCATCGGCGATGTTGGTCATAGGGCCCGTCGGGATCAGCGTGATGCTGTCCGGCTCGGCATTGACCAGCGTCTCGACGATGAATTCGACGGCATGGCGTTGCTGCAGTGGCGTCTCGGGTTCGAAGACGTCGACGCCGTCGATACCGGTATTGCCGTGAATGTACTCCGCAGTAATCGGTTCACGAACGAGTGGCCGGTCACAGCCGGCAAACACGGGCAACTCCTTGCGCCCGGCGATATCGCACATCATGCGCGCGTTGCGCTGGGTCAGCTCCAGCGGCACATTGCCGGCGACGGTCGTGATCCCGAGAATCTCGAACTCTTCGGGCGACGCCATCGCCAGGAACAGGGCAACGGCATCGTCCTGTCCCGGGTCGCAGTCGATGATGACCGGACTCGCCGCCACGTCGTCAGAACGTCAGCAGCAGACCGGCGAGCGCGGCACTCATCAGGTTGGACAGTGAGCCCGCGAGCACGGCTTTGAGGCCGAGCTGTCCGATCAGGTCACGTTTCTCCGGAACGAGTACGCCGAGGCCGCCGAGCAGGATCGCGATTGACGACAGGTTGGCAAAGCCGCACAGCGAGAACGTCGTGATCGCGATGGTGCGCGGGCTCATGCCGGCGAGGTACTCGTTGAGATTCGAGAACGCTACGAACTCGTTCAGGATGAGTTTCTCACCGAACAACGCGCCTGCCGCCTCGGCCTCGGCCCAGGGGATGCTGAGCAGGAACATGAGATAGCGGAATATCTTGCCGAGTATCAGCTGCAGCGTGACGCCTTCGAGGCCGAACAGGCTGCAGATTCCGCCTACGACACCGTTGAACAATGCGATCAGCGCAACGAACGCGACGAGCATCGCTCCGATGTTGGCGGCCAGGCGCAGTCCGTCGGTCGTTCCCGACGCGGCAGCGAGAATGACGTTCTTGTGCTCACTTTTTTCCATGACGAGCTTCTCGTGCTCGCTTGCTCTGACGACTTGATCGTCCGGCATGATGATCTTTGCCATGAGCAGGCCGCCGGGCGCCGCCATGAAAGCCGCCGCCAGCAGATACTTGAGCTCGGCGCCCATCATCGCGTAGCCGGCGAGCACGGTACCGGCTATCGACGCAAGTCCCGAGACCATTACCGCGAACATCTGCGCGTCCGTCAGGCTCTTGAGGTAGGGCCGCACCGCGAGCGGCGCCTCGGTCTGGCCGACGAAAACGTTGGCGGCCGCATTCATCGACTCGACGGCGCCGGTACCGATGACCTTGTGCAGAAACCCTCCGACGATCCGAACGACCCACTCCATGACGCGCAGGTAATAGAGCACGGACATCAGTGCCGAGAAAAAGATGATGATCGGCAGGACGTTGATCGCGAAACTGAAACCCACGATGTTAGTGTCGGCGAGGGGCCCAAACACCATATCGATACCGGCCCTGGAGTATCCGATTACAGCCATGACGCCGTTGCTGAGCCACTCGATTCCGGCGCGGCCTTTGTCCCAGTAGAGCACGATCGTCGCGATGACGACCTGTAGCCCGAACGCGGCACCGACGATTCGCAGATTGACGGCCTTGCGATTGCTCGAGAAGGCGAACGCGATCGCGAGGATGACGACGATCCCGGCAATGCCGATAAAATTGGACATGGATTCCCCGGAAGTTCTTGTTCTTGGCCGGTTAGTTTACCGCATCGGCGGGGTCTGACCGGCCAAAATCTCGGCAATCACGGGGCGGTCGGACGGTCGTTCCTCGCCGCGCGTAACCGCGGCGAGGAGACGGTTCTCTGCCGCCTCGGCATCGGCATCGCTTGCTGCGTGCACGACGGCGAGTGGCCGGTCGCCGGACAGCTCCGTGCCGATCGGCGCTATGTCACTGAAACCGACCGAGAGATCGAGCGACTGACCGACCTCGCGCCGCCCGCCGCCGAGCTCGATAATCGCGTTGCCGACCGCACGTGTATCCACGGCGCATACGAAACCTTCGGCGTACACCGGCCGTACCACGGGAGCGCGGTCGAGGTGCGATGCCGCGTTGTCGATGAAATCCGCCGGGCCGCCCAGTGCCGTCACCATGCGCGCAAACACCTCGGCTGCCGCGCCGCTCGTGACGGCCTCGTCGCATCGCCGCATTGCCGCACTCCGATCCTGTTCGACGCCGCCGATCAGCAGCATTTCGGCGCACAGTGCGATGACGACCTCGTCGAGCCGCCGCTCGCGGTGCTCGTTGCGCAGGAATTTCACGGACTCGTCGATCTCGAGCGCGTTGCCGGCGGTGCTACCAAGGACTTCGTTCATATCGGTCAGTAATGCGTGCGTCCTGAGACCGGCCTTCGCCGCAGTGCCGATGATGCTCGTCGCGAGTTCGCGCCCGCGGTCCGGTGTTTCCATGAAGGCACCCGAGCCGACTTTAACGTCCATGACAAGGCAGTCGAGGCCGGCGGCAATCTTCTTGGACAAGATCGATGCCGTGATCAGCGGCACCGACTCGACAGTGCCGGTGACGTCCCGAATCGCGTAGAAGCGCCGGTCGGCCGGCGCGAGGTCCGCAGTCTGCCCGATGATCGCGCAACCGACCTCCCCGACCGTTCTGCGAAACGATGCGAAATCGGGCGTCGCGTTGTACCCGGGGATCGCCTCGGCCTTGTCTGTCGTCCCGCCCGTGTGACCGAGGCCGCGGCCCGAAATCATCGGCACGTAACAACCGCAGGCGGCTACGATCGGGGCTAACAGGAAGCTGACCTTATCGCCGACACCGCCGGTCGAGTGTTTGTCGACAACCGGGCCGTCGAGTCCCGCATCGCTCCAGTCGAGCACCGTTCCGGAGTTCGCCATTGCGAGCGTCAAGGCGGCCGCTTCATCGAAACTCATCGAATTCAGGAACACGGCCATGGCGAGTGCCGAGACCTGTTCGGCCGGCAGGCTTTCGTCGGCGAGGCCGGCCACGAAAAACGCGATCTGCTCGTCGGTGAGCTCGCCGCCGTCGCGCTTGGTGCGAATGACGTCCGTGAACAACATCGTCTCAGCCGAATCCTCTCAGTGGCAAATCCGGGCTGCGTTGCAGCCAGTTCTCCTCCGGGTAGCGACAGGCTCCGTCAATGACATGCAACGTGTACGCGTGCCGCGACTTCGACGAACGATTCGGCGCGCTCAGGTGCGGCGCGCGCCCGTCAAATACCACCAGTGTCCCCGCCCCGACCTCGGCGGCGATCTTGCGGTCTTCCGGCCACGGCGTATCGTCGAGCGTTTCCGTTACGAGCCTGCCGTCGGGCCTGCGGTAGTTGCGCTTCTTGAGCGCCATCTTGTGCGCGCCCGGTATGAATTGCATACAACCGTTTTCGCGTGTCGCGTCCTCGAGCGCGAACCAGAAACCGACGCAGGACTCGGGTTCCGTGTAGATGTAAGTCGAGTCCTGGTGACACACGACCTCGCTACCGATATTCGCGGGTTTGAAAATGTACATCGACTGCAGGATCTTCGGGTCGTCGAAACCGAGGCAGCGCGCGATTTCGGCAAGCTCGGGCGTTCGCGAAAATGCGTCGAAAACGGGGTCGAGGTCGTGCATCGCGTGTCCCATCTTGTTCAGGCAGTGCTCCTTTGCCTGGCGCAATCTGCCACGCTTGTCGAACGCGTCGCGTTCGAGAAAGAAACGAATCTTGTCGCCGGATTCAATGAAATAGTCGTCGTCGAGCTGTTCCTGATCGGTTGTCGAGAACACGCTGCGAACTGCGAACGGATCGAATGTCGCGACCAGTTCGCGGGCCCTGGCCTGCAATTCGTTGCAGGCATCGACGGACACAAAGTCGCGCAGGACGAGCACACCAGCCGCCCGATAAGCGCTTAGCATGTCAGTCGTCAAGCGCCCTGCGGGTGGCGCATCGAAGGACGGAATTGCGGCGAGGATGGGGTCTTCTGTCATCACAGTGCCTCACCCTAGAGCATCGATTTGAGCCAAACAAGACGAGCGATCGGCTGTGAACTCAACGAGCCGCACGAGCGCTACGACAATGCCCGCCGGGTAGGCGCTGACGGCGATGCTACAATAGCCGCAGAGAGGTCACGATGTCACGAATAACCAACTGTTTTACAAGCATTTTTCTCGCCATCTCGATGGCCGCCTGCGGCTCGGGCGATGCACCCGACGAGCCGGCCTCGCCCACGCCATCTGCCGCCGACGACGGCATCGACCTGATCGTCAACGGGGCTCATATCGTGACGATGGATGCCGCGGATACAGTTATCGAAAACGGCGCTATCGCCATCGACGACGGGATCATCCTGGCGGTCGGGTCGGCCGCCGAAATCGCGTCCGAGTACTCGGCGGCTGTGACACTCGATGGTGAGCGACGCATCGTGATGCCGGGCATCGTCAATGGTCATTCGCACGCGGCCATGACGCTTCTGCGCGGCGTTGCCGATGACCTCGCACTGATGGACTGGCTGCAGAATTACATCTTCCCTGCCGAAGTCGAGTTCGTCGATGCGGAGTTCGTGCGCATCGGCACCGAGTTGGCGTGCTGGGAGATGATTCGCGGGGGCACGACGACGTTCGTCGACATGTACTACTACCCCGACACGATTGCCGAGGTTGTCGATGGCTGCGGTATGCGCGCGCTGATCTCGGCCACCGTGATCGACCAGCGCAGCCCCGACGCCGAGAGTGCCGACGACGGCATCAGGAAGGGCACCGGCTTTATCGAACGTTGGCAGGGACGAAATAGTCGCATCACCCCGATCTTCGGGCCGCATGCCAATTACACACTCAATGCCAAACAGCTTGCGGCGACACGCGCCGCGGCAATGGAACTCGGCGTGCCCATCAGTATTCACCTGTCCGAATCGCCGTTCGAAGTACAAAATTCGCAGAACGTCTACGGTATGACGAGCATCAAGCACTTCGAATCGATCGGTTTCTTTGACGGCCCGACAATTGCCGCGCACGTCGTCTGGCCGACGGAGGACGAGATCCCGATTCTCGCCAAGCGCAGGGTCGGGGTAATTCACAACCCGACGTCGAACATGAAGATTGCATCCGGCATCGCGCCGATCACCGAGATGTTGGACGCCGGCGTACTGATCGGTCTGGGCACCGACGGCGCCGCCAGCAACAACGATCTCGACATGTGGGAGGAAATGCGGCTGGCGGCATTCCTGCAGAAAGTCGATCGCATGGACCCGACCGCGATTCCTGCAAAGACCGTCTTGCGGATGGCAACCAGCGACGGGGCAATCGCAATCGGCCTCGGCGACACAATCGGTTCACTCGAAGTTGGCAAGCGTGCCGACCTCATCCAGGTCGCCTTTGAGGATGTCCACCACGTGCCGACGTACGACGTTGTCTCACACCTGGTTTACGTTACCGACGAACAGGATGTTGCTTCGGTCGTCATCGACGGCAAGGTTGTCATGCGCGAACGCAAGATCACAACCATCGACACTGAGCGTGTCGCAGAGGAAGCGAATACGCTGGCAGGCCGTATCCGGGACGCCCTGGAGGAAAGGAACCAGGCGAACTAGAACAACAACAGGAGGGGGGTCATGGTCAGGAACATCGCTGCCGCGGTCGTCGGCATTGTCGTCGCCTTCGCGCTCGTATGGGTCGTGGAGAAGACCGGTCACGCGGTCTATCCGCCGCCCGAGAACCTCAACTTCGCGGATGCGGAGGCCATGCAAGACTATGTCGCAACGTTGCCGCTCGGTGCATTGCTGTTCGTTGCGGCGGCCTGGTTCGCTGGTGCCGCAGCCGGGACCTGTGCCGCTTGCGCGATCGGAACCGCGAGGCCGATGTACCTGGCCGTGGTCGTCGGCGGTCTCGTCTTCGTTGCCGCCAGCATCAACCTGTTGATGATTCCGCATCCGATCTGGTTCTCGGTGCTCGGTCTCGCCGGCATTCTCGTCGGCGCCGGTCTCGGCACGATGTGCAAACGTGCGACAGCGAGCAGCGCCGAATGACCGCTATCCGCCTCGACGGCAGCTGATAGTCAGAGGAAGCTCTCACCGTAATCCATCGGCTGAAGCCCGAAATGCGTGGCGAGGCTCTGGCCGATATCGGCAAACGTCTTCCGCCGCCCGAGCGACCCTGGGCTGATGCGCTCGCCGTAAACGAGCACCGGGATGTGCTCACGGGTATGGTCCGTACCTTCCCAGGTCGGGTCGCAACCATGATCGGCTGTCAGTACCAGCACGTCACCCTCCCGCATGAGCGCCATGATCTCGGGAAGGCGGTCGTCGAAGTACTCGAGCGCGTCGGCATAGCCGTCGACATCGCGCCGGTGGCCATAGAGCATGTCGAAGTCGACGAAGTTGGTGAAGATGATCGTATTGTCGCCGCCTTCCCGGATCGCCTCGAGAGTAGCGTCGAACAACGCCGCATTACCGCTTGCCTTGATCTTTTTCGTGATGCCCTGGTGCGCATAGATGTCGGCGATCTTGCCGATACTGACGACATCCCCGCCCTGCTCGACCAGCTTGTCGAGGACCGTCGGCATATGCGGCGGCGTCGTCAGGTCGCGGCGATTACCGGTGCGCACGTAGGTATCGGGCCCGTCACCGACGAACGGACGAGCGATGACGCGGCCGACGTTGTATTCGTCCACGAGCTCGCGCGCGATTTCGCAGAGCTCGTAGAGCCGATCGAGACCGAACGCCTCTTCGTGGCACGCGATCTGAAACACGCTGTCGGCCGAGGTGTAGAAGATCGGCTTGCCGGTCCGGACGTGCTCATCGCCGAGCTCGGCGATGATCGTCGTGCCCGACGCATGACAGTTCCCGAGATAACCTGGCAGCCCCGCCCGCTCGACGAGTGTATCGAGCAATGCCTTGGGGAAGGTGTCCGTCCTGTTGGTGAAATAACCCCAGTCGAACATCACGGGCACGCCCGCAATCTCCCAGTGGCCGCTCGGCGTGTCTTTGCCGCTCGACATCTCCTCGGCATGTCCGTAGGCGCCAACGATCTCCACGTCCTCGGGCGCACCGTCGGCTCGCCGACCCGTGCTCTCCTCGCCCGCATGAAACAGCCCGAGCCTCGCGAGATTGGGCAGCGAGAGGGGACGTCCCGCGGCGGCCCGTGCCGCCGCGATATGGCCGAAGGTATCCGACCCGGCGTCACCAAACGTATCCGCATCGGCCGTGGCACCGATGCCGAAGGAATCCAATACGAGGATGATTGCTCTGGCCATCGTGTCTCTGACTACTGGAGGCTGAAGAAAAATCCCGCCAAAGCGGCGTTCAGCAGGTTGACCAGTGTACCGCCAATCACGGCCCTGAGGCCAAGCCGGGCGATGTCGTGGCGTCTGGACGGTACGATGGCGCCGAGCCCGCCGAGCAATATCGCGATCGATGCGAGATTCGCGAAACCGCAGAGCGCGAAGGTCACGACGAGCTGCGTGTACGGCGACAGCGTCTCCTTTGTGCCGACGAAGCTGACATAGGCGTAGAACTCGTTAATGACGAGCTTCTGACCGATCAGGCTGCCCGCCGCCGTCACTTCGGCTAACGGGACGCCGAGCAAAAACGCGATCGGTGCGAACGCCCAGCCGAGCAACCACTGCAGCGTAAGGTCTTCGAAACCGAACAGCCCGCCGATGAGGCCGAGCAGGCCGTTGAGCAGATAGATCAACCCGACAAACGCCACCAGCATTGCGCCGACGGCGAGCGCGACGTTCATGCCGGTCATCGCGCCGTTGCCGATCGCCTCGAAGATATTGACGGGCTTCTCGTCGTCGCCGACGTGCTCCGCTTCAGGCTTTTCGCCGGGCGGGACGGTCTCGGGTACCAGAATCTTGGCCATCATCAGGCCCCCGGGCGCCGCCATGAAACTCGCCGTAATCAGGTACTTGAGTTCCACGCCCATCTGCGCGTACCCCATCATTACGGCACCGGCGATCGTCGCACAACCGCCGGTCATGACGGCGAACAGCTCGGACTCAGTCATCGCCTTGAGATAGGGCCGCACAACCAGGGGAGCATCGGTATGACCGACGAAGACGTTCGACACGGCCGAAACCGACTCCGCATGGCTCGTTCCGAGCAACTTGTGCAGCCAGCCGCCAAACGTGCCGACAACGCGCTGCATGATGTTCAGGTAATAGAGCACGCTCATCAGCGCAGCGAAAAAGACGATGACGGGCAACACGTTGAACGCGATCGTGAAGCCGAGCGACGCCTCGACCTGGTCGCCGAACACGAACGCGATGCCGTACTTTCCCTGGTCGATGACGAACTGCACACCCTTGACGACGCGATCGAGGAAGCGACCGCCTGCCGGGATATAGAGCACGAAAGCGGCCACCGTGGCTTGGATCAGGAACGCGATGCCCACCGTCCGCCGGCTGATCGCGGCCCGGTTGCTCGAGCCCAGGTACGCGAGACCGAGAATTGCAGCCATGCCAACGAGGCTCATGATCAGTTGCATGCGCTGGCAGCCTGTTGAAATAGTATCTGGAGGCTCAGGCGGGCACCTCTTGGTCGCCGTAGGACTCGATCCCGCCCAGCTCCGGGCCGACCGCCACGAAGGTCCAGCCGAGCGCGATGCAGGCATCGCGATCCCATGGACCGTCGCCGTAGTAGGTGACCGTTTCGAAAGCACGACCAAGCTGCGAAAGCGCGATCTCCATGATCCCCGTGCGCTCGTGGTGGTCGTTCGACGAGGCAAGCGGAAAACCGTTCCAGACGAGGCCCGCGGAATCGAGCTTCAGCATGGCACTCTCGCGCCAGCCGCCGGTCGCGAACGCCACGGCGTGGTCGCCGGAAGACTCGAGGCGCTTCAGGAAATCGGACGCACCGGGAATTTCAACGAACGGGCCGTGCGCATCGACGTGCTTCCAGAGCAGCTGCACAAACAGCGACCTGACCTCGTCGAGAGGATCGCCGGGAATATCGTTATCGCGGAGGATCTGCCCAAGGACGCCGGTATCGGTGATCGCCTCGTAGTCGTGCAGGGTCGGGCGCAGGCGCACATCGCCAAGAACCTGGATGACGGCTTCCCGGTACAGGGCATCGTCGACCGCCGCAGAATGCAGCAGTGTGCCATCGATATCGAACAGCACGGCGTGCGTCATGACAGCTGAGCCCTCCCGGTTTCATCTCCAGCATCCTGATGATACACCCTGCGGGAAAAGTGCCGTACTGTGCTACAGCCCGATATCGCGCCGGACTTTTTCCTCGGCTTTCTTCAGGTCGGACTGCAGATTGTCGAGCTCGTCCTGCAGTGGCGCAGTCAACATCGCCGCCTCGGCATTCAGCTCGATTTTCGGCGTTGTCGCCAACAGATCGACCGGCACAACCGGCTCAGGCTGCTGTTCGACCTGCAGGTTGACAATCGCAATCACGGCGACCGCGGCCGCGATTCCCGTGATTGTGCTGGCCCACCAGAACAGGGGCGGCCTTGCCGGCGGTCGTTCCGGTCTCGGCGCCTGCTGCAATTCCGCGTGCAACGACGCCTTGATACGGCGATCGAGTTCGTCGGACACGCCAACGTCGATTCTCGCTGCGTCGTCGCGCAGCCGTTCTGCGAGCTTATCCATAGGCTTCACTTCCGTTGCCGGCGCCACCGAGTTCGTTCTCCAGCGCGCGCCGTCCTCTCATCAGGTTGACTTTGGTCCAGGATACCGACCGGTCAAGGGTTTTCGATATGTCGGCAACCGACATGTCCTCTGTGTAGCGCAGCCACATGGCCGCATAAACCTCGTCGTTCAGCAGACGACGAGCACTGACCCACAGATTCTCGCTTTCCGAGTCGGCGATGCACTGTTGCATTGGATCGGTTTCCTCGTCGCGCAGATCGCCGAACTCCGTCGTGAAGTCGACGACATCGTGCCGGCGCAGTTTGCCGGCGTTGCGAATCGCGATGCGATACAGCCAGGTGCTGAAGCGCCAGCGCGGGTCGTAGGTGTGCAGGTAGCGAAAGGCATTGATCAGCGTATCCTGCAGTGCATCCTCCGCGTCGGCAAAACTCGCACAACGCGTCAACAGGAAGCGCAACAGGCGCGTCCTGTAACCGCCAACGAGGTCCGTGAAAGCCTCCACGGACCCTGCCTTGGCGGCGGCAATCAATTTGCGTTCATCATTCACCGAGCGTCTGAACGAGAAGTTCCGGATCCAGCGCGACCGAGATGCTCAGGTTCTTGCCCTTGGCTTCGACACGCGTGCCTTGCAGCGCCGCGGCGACCTCGGGCTCCATATCTTCGTCAAACATGACGAGACTAATCAGCCCGCGTGCGACACTGGCGAGCGACTCGGCCATCTCCGCTTCCGTCGCAATCAGCTTGGCTTCGATCGCCAGTTTGTTGGCTGCCGCCGAGATCAGGAACGCGACCTGCTCGGTATTGCGCAGTATATTCGAGTCCCAGTCGCCCTCACCCAGCATGCCGGATTTCATGCTGGCCTGGACCAGGGTCTTCTCGGCGGTCAGAACCATGAGCGCGTCATCGACGCTGCGTGTTCCCTTGATCTTGCCGTTATTGTCGAGCAACGCCTGCATTAGGCCTTCCGTCGACGTGATGATGACCTTGTTCCTGACGGCCATCGAGACCCAGGACTCCTTCAGGGATTCGATCTGGTATTCAATGGAACCGGTCTCGTAGATTACTTTGTCGTCGATCGACTCATCGCCGCCGAAATGATAGTAGGTCTTGCCTTTCGACTTCAGCGGGCTGATGTCGCCACCCGACGCGATGAATGCCATGATCTTGTCGCGGGTTTCCTGGCTCAGCTTGCCGTCGAAGATGAGCACGACGTCGTTGTCGGCAGTTCCGTACGACGTGATCCTGTCGAGCTCCTTCTCCACATCGATGCCGGCATCGTCGCGAATATCGGTCATGACTTCGTCTCGTAGCCAGTTATACACGGTGACGCCCGGCCCGCCTGAGCGCATCTGCTTCAAATCGACGTGGAAATACCATTGGGCGTTGCCGGGTACGGAACCCGCGTCGGCCGCCGCAACGACGGGCACGGCCAGCAGCGCCAGGACCGCCAGAATCTTGAATAAGCGCATCGAAAACCCCTTGTTAAGTGATGTCATACACGCTTATAGGGTCGGAGCGCGCGTTTGGTTACAGTCAGGCCGTATTTCTGCTCGTCATCGCGCTGACGCCCCAGGTCAGCACCATGCCCGCGATGAATCCGGGGATGGCCTCGTAGAGGCCGTGGTATTGCGACTTGAACCAGACGAGCCAGACCACGTTGACGGTGAATCCGCCCAGGACACCGGAGAGCACGCCGTACCACGTTATGCGCCTGTAATACAGGATGCCGATGACGGCCGGGCCAAACGCCGACCCGAGCCCGGACCAGGACGCCAGTACGAAGTGAAAGATCACGCGCGGCTCCTGCACGCCGAGTACGACGGCCAGGACACCGATGACGATGGTCACGAGCTTGCCGTACTTCGACAGCCGCTCGTCGCTTTCTGCGCTGCCCATCATCTTCTGATAGGTGTCCCGCACGACCGACGATGAAGCCAGCACCAGGAGCGAGTCGACCGTCGACATGATGGCGGACAGGACGACGACGAGCAGCATTCCGGCGATGATTGGTGGGAACAGATTGCTCGATATGATCGGGAAGATCGCCTCGGGATCGTCGAGACCGGGATACAGTGCACGCCCTGCGACACCGGCAGTCACGGCACCGAAAGTAAATATGAACAACACGACCAGCGACATGATGCGCGCCTTGCGAATCTCGCCATCGTCGCGAGCGGACATATAGCGAATGAGGAGCTGCGGCACGCCGAGAAACGGCAGACCGATCGCGAGGAAGCTCGCAATGCCTATCCACGCCGGCGTATCGCCGAACGAAAACATGCTGAGCAACGCCGGATCCTGCTGCGCGAGCGACTCGCGAACACCGTCGAGCCCGCCGGACGCAATGATCGCCGCGAGCGGTACGGCGATCAGGCCGAGCAACATCAGCACACCCTGAACGACGTCGGTATAGGAAACGGCCTTGTACCCACCAACGAACGTATACGCGATGATGAAAATCGCTCCAACGACTACACCGGTCTCGTAGTCCCATCCCAGGAAGTTATCGAACGCCTTGCCGGTCGCGACCATCTGGGCCGTCACGTAGGTCGTTACCATCACAAGGATGATCAGCACGGCGACACCCCGAATCAGGTGCCACCTGTCCTCGAACTTCGCCGACAACACATCCGGCACCGTGATCGAATCGGTCGCATCGCCGAACGCTTTGAGGCGCCGCGACACGATCCACCAGGAGAGGCCGATACCCACGATTTCACCCACGACGATCCAGTAGGCCTGAGCGCCGACGAGATACCCCATGCCGGACAACCCGAGCAACAGCCAGCCACTCTCGCCGGTCGCATTCGTGCTGAACGCGACGACCCAGAAAGGCAGCTTCTTGCCGGCGAGGTAGTAGCCGGACAGCGTGTGCGTCTCTCGTCGGCTCCAGATGGCGAGCCCGGCCAGAATGCCCAGGTAGATGATCAGTACGGCCAGGGTCGTGTTCATGTCGTCAGCCTATCGATGCCGAGGTGATTGCGGTATGACATCTTCTCCCCCGGGGTACGACTCTCGCGCTAGCGATCGCGCGTAATTCGTCCGGCGATGATGCCCGAGATCAACAGGAAGACGCCGATCCCGAACAGGTACTCGGGATACGAGCGCGTGATGCCGCAGTAGTAGACGCCCGCCATTATCAAGCCCTGGAAGATGTTCATCGCGAGGCTGTCGCGCTTGACCGCCTTCGGGAAGCGCAGGCGTGACACCATGAGCATGGCCAGTACGAACATGAGCACGGGCAGGTACAGGTGCAGCGGCAGCGACGCCGCGATGTCCGGATGGTGAATCAGTACCAGGATAGTCGACGACACCAGACCGCCGCCGGCCGCCGTGATCGGCACACCGGTAAACCAGCCGGTGCTGGGCTGATCCGAAACCAGATTGAAACGCGTCAATCGCATGGCACCGCACAATGCGAAAACCGCGATGGCCACGAGCAGCACCCAGAACTGTCCGGACTCGTATTCGATACCGCCGAGTTGCATGCCTGCGTTCAGCACCAGAACGGCCGGCGCCACCCCAAAAGCCACGAGGTCGGCCATCGAGTCGAATTCGGCGCCGAAGTCGGATGTCGCTTTGAGCAAGCGGGCCGAGAGGCCATCCATGACATCGAGCAGACCGCACCAAACGATGATCCATGCAGCCAGCTCGAGTTCACCGAGTTGGGTTGTCACGATGGACGCAATACCGAGCAAGAGGCTCAGCGCCGTGAAACTGTTGGGTATCGTGTAACGAATGCGGATCAAGGGTCTATTACCAACCTCTTGTTCTTGGTCCCGCCATTTTGCATCCCGCGGCGACCATTATCCACCGCGGCGGGGTCAAGACGTCAGCCGCCCCACCAGTTCATGCCACGTACACGGGCGCCGTTGCCCGTAATACCGATCGGCCCGCGCGGAACGCTGAGCTGGATGCGCATGCCGTCACGCTCAACCTCGAGCACGACGTTCTCGCCCGGCGCGCCTTGCATAGTCTGGCGTCGCAGCTCGGTCATCGAGTACACACGCTCGCCGTCGTAACTGACGAGCCTATCGCCGGCCTGCAGGCCGGCCTCGCTCCCCGGTGAGCCCGAGTAGACCTGGCTGATTCCTATCGATGTCGGCTGCCCCTGCGCCGTGAGATACCGCTCGAACGCAGCATCACCGAGTTCCTTGCGAATCAAAGTCTGCGGGTCGAGTCCGGCCGAGAACGGATCGAGCGGATCGCCGCTGCGCTGTGCCTCCCACGAGGACTGTAACGCCGTGAAAGCTACCTGCGATTCGAGCTCAAGGGTGCGACGAGCCTCGTCTTCGGTGAATCCGCCTTCGACGAGTCGGCCTATGCGCCGCTCGCGGTATCGAGCCAGCCAGTCGGCATCGTTTCGGGCACCTCGACGCGACTGCGTCGCCTGTCTTTCCTCGCGTTGACGGTCCGCCTCATTGCGCGCCGAGACCGCGCGTCGGTCAGCGCTCTCGAGGCGCTCGAGATCCTGGAAAAGCGCAGCGAGCGTGTCTTCGAGCGCAATCCGCGCGTCGCGCTCCTGGACGACGACCTGTTCGAGATAGGCGATGCGCTCCTCGACGCTGGCATCGACACCCGGCATCTGCGGGTTGTCGGACGGCTCGTTGGTCGGGGATGCCGGCAGATCGCCATTGCCCAGCAACGCCCCGATCGCCAGGCCAGCCAGCAGGCTGATGACGATAGCGCCGACAATTCTGGACATGAGTCTCTCCTCGTGGCTATTCAGCGACCTGTGCCGAAATCACCTCCGCCGGGCAACCAGAACCCGCCGTATAGGGGCCAAGACCCGTATTCACGCTGGCAATCTGTCCCGGCGGAATCTGCCCGGCGATTGCAAAGCGCTGCTGTTGCTGGCGCCCGGAGGCGTCGGAGTAGACGACGGCCACCCGGACGCCGGTGATCTGCACGCTTGTATCGTTTCTGACCGCGACAACGAGTCGCGCGTTCCCGTCCGCCGAGCATCCGGTCGATATGTACGCCGACGGATTGGACGGCAGGTCGAGCCGCACCAGCTCGGCGGACGCCGCTTTGCCGTACTCGCCACCCGATTTCGCAACGACCCTGAAGTGCTGTACCGCAGTTGTCCTGTCTCCGCGAGACTTCGCGATATCGCCCAGGGCATAGTGGGCCGGAGCCGTCGGCAGCAACTGCACGCTGCGCTCGAGGTCGATGACGGCCGCATCCTGCTGGCCGAGTTCCTTGCGCGCGATGCCTCGCTGCAAGTGATAGTAGAAGAAGTCGTCGCGCCGATCGATAGCGCGCGTGTAGTTAGTCACCGCCCAGTCGTAATTGTCCTGGACCAGCCGGATGTCACCCCGCAGCGCGTGAAAGTGCGCTTCCTCGGTGAGCAACCTGATGGCCTCGTTGGCTTTCGCGAGCGCCGTGTCGAGATCCTTTTCGGCCAGCGCTTTGCGCCCCTCGTCATAGGTTTCGTAGGCGGGTCTGCTCTGGTTAGTCGCTCGCATTGCGGCCTGGTACTCGCGCTCGCCGCGAATACCCCCTCGCGGCAACGTCGCCGCTGTCGCGACATTCGCCTGCACCCGTTCCCGTGACGGCGGGTGGCTCGCGAACAGACCGCTCAGCCAGTTCGTGCGTCGCCCCTCGCTCAAGCGGACAAAAGTCTCCTGCAGCTCGACCGCGCCTTGCGGATCGTAGCCGGCCCTCGACATGTACTGCATGCCGTACGCGTCGGATTCCAGTTCCGCGCCGCGGCCGTAACGGGCGAGGCCCGCTTGCGCGAGGAGATTTGCGCTTCCAACGATCAGGTTTCCGTAGTCACTGTCTCTTGCCGCGATCGCGGTTCCCATGACACCAACCTGCATCAGCATTGCACGCGTCTGTTGCTTCGCCGAGTGGCGCGCGGCGGAGTGCACGGCCTCGTGCCCCAGCACAGCCGCGAGTTCCGACTCGGATTCGAGTTCGTAGAGCAGCCCGCGGTTAATGGCGATCTTGCCGCCCGGCAGCGCCCATGCGTTGGGCACCGAGTTGTTCAGCACGACGAATTCGTAGGGAAGATTGACACCGCTTTGCGCGGCGACGTTCTGGCCGACACGCTGCACGTAGGCCGTCAATTCGGGGTCGAGATCGTAAGCACCGCCCTGGGACTGCTGCATCGGTGCGTAATTCTGCCGTCCCAGCTCGATTTCCTGCGCCGTGCTCATCAACACGACCTCGCGCTTACCCGTCACCGGATTGACCGAGCATCCTGCCGTGAACAGGAAACTGAGCAGCAGGAAAATACTGAGCTTGCGCATGACGATACCTCTCTTTCGCGGCGCGATAAATTATACCGCCTGTTACACTTGCCGATTAAACGATAGACGCGACATGTGACCAAATCGTCACCCGTAACGTCCATACAGAGGTTCGCCGGCTGTTGTCCGGCAACAATCCTGCAGAAAAACGACTGGGAGAAAAGAATGGGACTGTTCGACTTTGTGAAAGACGTTGGCCGACAGATCTTCGACACGGACGCCGAAGCCGCCGACAACATCAAACAGCACCTCGAGGTCAAGACGCACGGCATCAGCAATCTGGACGTGACGTTTGACGATGGCACCGTTACGTTGTGCGGCGACTGCGCGAACCCCGCGGTGCGCGAGCAGGCGATCCTGATTGCCGGCAACGTCCAGGGCGTCGAGAAGATCGTCGCAGACGACCTGCGCGCTCCTGAGCCGACGCCCGAAGAGCCGGAGGAGAAAGCCGAAGTCTACGAGATCGTGAGCGGCGATACGCTCGGCGCCATCGCTAAGCGGTACTACGGGAAGGCATCGTTGTACACGAAGATATTCGACGCGAACCGCGACATCATCGACGACCCGAATAAGATTTACCCGGGCCAGAAGATTCGTATTCCGCTCGAAGACTAACCTGCAGAGGGGAATATCATGAATCTAATGGACCTGCTCAAGTCGAGCGGCGGCGGTGACAGTGTCGGCAAGCTGGCCGATGCGGTTGGCCTTGGCTCCGGCGATACCTCCAAGCTGGTCGAGGCGCTGGCCCCGGCCCTGATGGGCGGACTCAAGAAGAATTCGGCCGACGACAGCGGCCTCGCCGGTTTGCGGCGCGCCCTCGAGACGGGCGGCCACGATCGCTACCTCGACAACCCGGCGTTGATGGGATCCGAAGATACGCGGAGTGACGGCAATCGCATCCTCGGCCACATATTCGGCTCCAAGGACGTCAGCCGTAACGTCGCGGCCGCGGCCGCCGGTGAGACCGGTATCGACGCCGGCGTCATCAAGAAGGCGCTGCCGCTGCTCGCGACGCTTGCCATGGGCGCGCTGAACAAGAAGAGCTCGGCCGGCCAGGATATCGGCTCCTCGGCGCGGAGCGGCGGTCTTGGTCCGCTGGGCGACCTGCTCGACATGGGCGGCAAATCCGGGCTGGACGATATCCTCGGCATGGCGCGCAAACTCTTCTAGTCGGCCGTCCCTGGCCAACGCCAACAAGAAAAAACGGCCCCGCTGTATCAGCGGGGCCGTGCTCTGTCACTCTTGGGGGGAAAGCGTCAGAGTGCCCAGGAGAAGCTCAGTCCGACTGAGGTCCCCGGATCTTCTTCGAATGTCACGATACCGGCGCGCTCGATCGTGATCGTTTCGTTGAGGAGGTTTTGCGCTTTCAACTTCACGGTCATGCGATCGGTCGGATACCAGAAGTATGTGAAATCCAGTGAATGAAAGGGCTGCTCATAGCCGTCCGGCGATCCCAGGCGGCCAGCTACGTACAGGCGCTCACCAAACACGTTGTAGATGAGCGATGCCGTATGCTTCGCGTTCGGGGAATCGAACCCGAGCATCACGTTCGCGACGTAGTCCGACGCGCCGGACAGGCTGCGCACGGAATTCGTGGGGTTATCCGCCGCTGGCCCAGCAACGAGTTCCGAGTCCTGGAAAGTCACGTTACCCTGCACGAACAAGGTCTCGAATACGCCGCCGAGGAAACCGAGCTCCTTGAGGAATTCGAGCTCGACGCCCTCAACCTTGCCGGCCGAGGCATTGACAATCTCGCGAGCGATGGTTGTGTCACTGGCCGGAATCTCGAAGAACTCGATCGGGTTCGCAATGTCCTTCGAGAAAAGCGTGGCGGTCAGGTTGTCACCGTTGCCAAAGTGCCATTCTGCACGCAAATCGATGTTGTCGACCTTGGCAGGCACGACTCCCGGATTGCCGCGCACCAGGTCACCCGTGATGGGATCGATATAGCTGGAGTCGGTAATCTCGCGCAGGTCCGGGCGAACGGCCGTCTCGCTGTAGCCGAGTCGCAGCTGGAACCTCTCCGCCCAGAAGTCGCCCATATAGGTAAGTCCGACTGACGGGTACACACGGTCTTCATTGAATACGCCGTTTGCGAGCGTTTCTTCGTCGTTCGTCACCTGCGCGTCGGCAAGGCTGAACCCATACGGGTTCCAGTCCACGGCCGCCTGGCGATAGTCCTCCCAGCGAGCGCCAACCGCGATACGCCACTGGTCGCGGACAGTCCAGTCGACCTGGCCCCAGGCCGAGTCGGTCATCGTTGCGGCGATGTAGCTATTCGAATTCGTGCCCTGGCGGTCAAATACCGCATTGTTGACGAACACACGCGCGCCGGGCACGGGGTTAGTGGAGTCCGGCAGGTCACCAATGATGTTCTCGTCGGAGAACACCTCACCCAGCGGCCCTTCAAGAACCGACTGGTCGGCGACCTCGAGATACCCCAGGCTGAGTTGTACCTGGCGATATGCGCGCGACTTCTGCGCGTGGTCCCAACCACCGCTTAGCTCAACGTATGAATTTCCGAGTTGCACGGGTAACGTACCGCGCCAGCCGTAGTGCTCGACTTCATCGTCGAGGTCGGTGAAGCGGTAATCCGCGGCCGATGACGTCAAACGCACTGATTCACTCAGCACCGCGCCGGTCGTGCGATCGGTGAAGGTCTCTGACGCGACCTCTACCTGGTTTGGAATTTCGGTCACCGCCTCCGACGTTGAGTAAAACCACTCGACCTTTGTGTCTTCAGGGACTGCAGAAAGCATCTTGGCGAGAAATGGCAGGCGACCTCGCATCGCTTCGCCGAGGAAATGTGAGCCTTTGAGCTGGTGCGTCACCATTTCACGCTCTTCGAACTGCAGGCGGTAGTCGCGGAATCCGCGGCCGCTCGACTTCGGCCGGTTCTCGTTGAAGAAATCGAAAATCTCGGTTTCGTCATCAGTATTGCGCAGGAATAAGCTGGTCAACGTTACATCGTGCTCGGCCGCAAAGGACACGCCGAGTCCGAGCGTGCCGGCGATATTGACACTTTGCGTCGACTCTTCCTTGATGCCGTTCTGCTCTTCGGGAAGCCCGAAGTCGGCCGTGTACGTCCGCCGAAAGCGCCAGTCTGTGCCGTAGGATCCACTTACGTTGAAGCCCGCCTCCCACTCGTTTCCGAGCTCGAAGCGATTGCCGACGGTCGCGCGGAACTTGTAGTCGGGATGCGTGCTCTCTCGGGTGATACTGATATCGCGATTGAGCGCCAGCGCCAGCTCGCGATTGACGAGCTGCGCATCGTAGAGACTGGTCGACGCGTTCTGGCGCTGCAGGAATGTGAAGATCGAGTTGACGCTCGGGTTTCCCTGGAAGTCCACGATTCCCTGGTCGATCAATGACGAAAGCGCGCGCGTGCCGTCGTCAGTGCCCAAATCGTCGTCTCCTCCACCGCTGTAGCTATTGACGCGACTCGGATTCTCCGAGTTTTGGCCAAGACCGACCTCGAACTTGACCGTTAACGCGTCCGGAATACCCTTCGTGCGAATGTCGACGGCACCACCACCGAAGTTCGCCGACATGTGAGGCGCCCAGGATTTTTGCACGCGCAGCGACTCGACGATCGACGTTGGAAAGACATCGAGCGGAATTACATTGCGTGTCAGGTCGGGCGACGGAATCTGCGCACCATTCTGCGTGCTTTGCGAATAGCGCTCGCCGAGACCGCGGATGTACACGAATTTGTCCTGTACCAGGGTCAGGCCAGGCACACGGCGCAGTGCCGATGCCACAGTTGAATCGCCGAGTCGGGAAATCGTTTCGGCGCCGAGCAGGTCGGTTGAGAATGCGTCTGCCAGGCGTTCATTGACGAGCTCCTGGCTTGCACTTATGAAGCGCCCTGTGACGGTGACCTCCTCTATTTCCTCGAAGGTCGGCTCGGGTGCCTCCTCATCCTGCTGCGCCAATGCCGGCGCGACAGAAAAGATGGCGATCACCGCGAGGGTGATCGCCGTCGGGTCGCTGAGTCGTTGCTGTTTCACTATTCGAACCAAAGCGGTTGGGCCCGGTTGCCGTCTTCGATGCCGTACGTCCAGCCGGAGATCCAGTCGTCAGAAAGATCGACGCCACCCAGAAACGTGCCGCTGGTCGGCGCCGTCCCCGCGGCGGGAGCTGCGTTGTCTACAAGCGAGGTAGCGTGCGCAATCGAATAGACCTTTTGTGCGCCCTCGACGAGCTGAAGGTCCGCATCCGCCGCCGCGCTCGCATCCTTCGGTGTACCATCGGCAACCGTCGCGAATTGGCTGCTGTTTGACTCTGCCCAGAGCTGCTCGTTGGCGAAACCGCCGTAGGCGTTGCCTTTGGAATTCTCCTGGCAGGCAAATACGACGGAATTCAACGTCGGCTGCGTCTCCGCATTGTCGATGCGCAGGCAGTAGTTGTCGTCGCCATCGCTTGTGTCGTTGGCGCCGAAAGAGGAGATCACCAGCGAATTGTTGATGACTGGCCAGATTCCTTCACGCAAACGCCAGCCCGCGCCCTCACCGTGCGTGCCGTTGATATTCGGCGACACGATGCAGGTCAGGTTGTTGATCGTCGGGCGACTGTTCAAGCCGCGAGCGATGAAATCGTCCTTGGTCGGCTGGTCCTTGCTCGAGTAAGAGCCGATACCGTCAGCCTCGATACAGTGGTTGCCATCGGCCTGCGATTGGATGACAAGCGCATTGCTGATCGTGCCATTCCAGCCTTCGTCGATATCGATCGAGTCATCGCGAGCGTAGAGCGCGACGAAGTTGTTGAAGCTGACAGAGCCGCCAAACATCTCTATGCCATCGTCATAGGTCGAGTAGACCTGCAGGTTATCGACAACCGTCGAGCTACCAACGCCGCCGAACGAAATGCCATTGAGCTCGTCACCGTTGCCTACCTCGGCACCTGTGTGCTTGACGACAACGTAGCGCAGGATGCCGGAGTCGTCGGCATCGTTATCGCCACCATACTGCGACTCGTCGTCGCCGGCCGACCCCTCGGCCTCGATGGAGCACTCGGTTCCCGGCGTCAGCTGGAAGCCGGCATCGCCTCGGATACCGTCGTAGCTGCATTTATTGGAAACGCCGAAGCCGTTGATGACGATCCCGCCCCACTGCTGCACGTCCTCAGCGCCGACCGTACCGTTGATGTCGGATACCGATGTGAACGTGATCGGAGCATCAGCACGGCCATCCGCGAGGATGCGCGAACCGCGATTTACGATGATGAAGTCCTTGTTCGTCTGGAACGCGAGTGTTGCGCCGGCTTCGACCGTCAGCGTCGGGCCATCGCCGCCCTCCGAAATACCCGCGGCTTGCAGGTCCGCCTGGGTGCGATAGGTTTCGCCGACGAACAGGCTCGATGTGAATATGTGCACGCCGCCATTCGGTAATGCCGGAATGAGCAGGTCAACGGTCAGGTTGTTCTTCGGGCCGACGAAAGCCGAGCCGTAGCTGCAGTTGCCATTGCCGTCAGCTGTGCCGGTGATGGTCTGCCCGCTTTTCTGGTACGAAGCGCAGACATCGTTGGCGCTGCCGCCAGCGGAGTTATTGGTCGTGTTGTTGCTGTCCGTCACTGACGTGGTCGGTGCGATGTTGATGTCGCCACTCGAACATGCCGCGAGCAGCGAGCCAGCAGCAATCACAGTGAGCAGTCGATAGAGGTTCATTTCATCGTCTCCGGATGTTGGGTCTATTCATCTTGCTTGGTCGCAAGTCAATCAATTCGAGGCCGCAAGTCTGGAGAGGATTTATGGAGACTTTGTGACAGGTGAGTTAACGAACTGTTACGGGGGGGCTTATGGATTGAGCGAAAACCGGTAGCCGCTGCCACGCACGGTTTGCAGGTATTTGTCGTAGGTAAACGGCTCCAGAACGCTGCGGAGTCGGCGAATATGCACATCGACTGTCCGCGGGCCGACCGACGCATCGCGATCCCAGACGTGTACGAGCAGTTGATCACGACTGAAGACCCGGTCCTGGTGCGTCATCAAAAACAGCAGCAGTCGGTATTCGCGCGGTGCCAGCGAGACGTACTGTCCGTCGACACTAACTCGATGCCCGACATGATCAATCGTGATACCGCCAGACATAAGTGCCTTGCCATTACGCAATGACGATTGCTCCGCCAGACCCTCATCTACCCTGGCAAGCAACCTCGGCATGTCGGTGGGCTTGCCGACCAGGATCATCAGGTCATGCTGGCTGCGCTGCACGTCGGCCAGTGCCAAGAGCGCGTTGTCAGACTCACTGACGTAGTGGCCAAGCTGACGCAGCCCCCCGGCGATCAGGGATCGCGAAGATGCATCATCATCAACGACCAGGATTGAAGCCAATCTCATTTCACCTGCCTTGGGTTCTGAGGTCATCCACACGTAACCACAGGCCTTTTACAGGTTGTTTACGCTATTGTTTCAGCTTTATTACGTCTCTTTAACGCATTGAATTCAACAACTTCCATCGAGCGCATCGGCTGTAAGGGAATCTCCCGATAGTCGAGCGGAGCTCGCGCGGCGACTATAGATTCATGGACGTGGACGCAAGAGAACTGATGACGGAGTTGCGGGAGGACCACCGCAACATGGCAATCGTGCTCGACCTGCTCAGCGAGCTCGTCGATGAGATGGAGGCCGGCAAGGACCCGGACTTCGAGCTGTTCGATGAGATCATGCGGTACATGACCATCTATCCGGACGCCGTTCACCATCCCAAGGAAGACGTCGTCTACGAGCAGCTGCGCGACACGCGACCGGACCTCTCCGACGGACTCGACGACGTGCCTGCCGATCATCTCGACATTGCACGGCTGGGCTCACTGCTGCGGGATGAGGTCGAGGCGATCAACGCCGGAGCCGCGGTGCGGCGGGACAAGATGATCGAGGACACGTCGGCCTACATTAGCCGCTTGCGCGGCCACATGCGCTGGGAAGAAGACGACCTGTTCCCGCGCATCGACCGCATGCTCGACGCTGAACCCTACCAGGTCGACGTCTCGGAGTGGCAGCACATCAAGGACCCCGTGTTCGAACTCGAGATCGAAGCCGGCTTTCGGCGCCTGATGCAGAGCCTGCCGCCCGCCGCCTGATCGGGGACCTGCCGCGTCTTCGGTTGCGACTCCCGGGCAGGAGGGGTCTAACCTTTTGCCCCGACCCTACACATATGGGGTATAGAAGGACGACTCCGCGGAGAAAAAGCCATGAAAATAATTCTTGCTACGGCGATGATCCTGGTTGCCACGTCAATGGTCGCCGCATCCGAATTGCCGGACGGCTGGTATCGGGTCGGCGACTCGGGCGACGGGGGTTATACGGTGACGGTTGGCGACGATATCGGTTACGAAGGCGCCGGCCTCGAGATATCCGGGCCGGAAAATACCAACCGACAGTTTGGCGGCGTGGGCCAATCCATATCGGCGAGCGACTACGCTGGCAAGACCGTTCGAATAACCGCATTCATTCGCACAGAGAGTGTCGACAATGGTTACGCTGGCCTCTGGTTTCGTGTGGACAAGGGCGAGGATATGCTTGTTCTCGACAACATGAATGACCGCGGTGTGACAGGAACGACCGACTGGCATCCCTACACCTCAGTACTTCGCGTCGATGCCGAAGCCACGAGCATGCTGTTCGGCGCGATCCTTACTGGCTCCGGCCGGATGTTCGTCGACGAGTTTGCCATTGACATCGTGCCCGACGATACGCCGACGACCGCAGGATATGGGCCAAATGAACCGAAGAATCTGAGCTTCTGATTCGGCGCGCGACGGCTCGACGTGTCTGGCGACTTGGACCTGGTTGCACGAGCAAAACTCGGCAATCGCGAAGCCATCGAAGCGCTATTTCGCGCGTACCAGGACGACGTGTACAGATTCGCATACGCGCTCGCGCGTTGGGACACGGCCCGGGCGCAGGACCTCGCCCAGGAAACGTTTCTGACGGCATTTGAGAGACTTCGCTCGCTTCGGGATGACAGCTCGTTCAAAAGCTGGCTGCTTGGCATCGCCTACAACCTGAACCGAAACCAACGCCGCAAGACCAGGATGGAACTCGATCGCGCTCCGTACCTCATACCGATCCAGGAACAGCGCTGCGATACAGAGGAGCTCGTTGCGTCAAGTCAGAGCCAGGATATGCTGCGAACAGCACTCTCCATGATTGCCGTCGGCCAACGGGAAGCGCTGTATCTCCGCGAGATTCTTGGGTGTTCGTACGAGGAGACCGCCACAATCCTGGGCATAACGCAGAACGCTGCGAAGAACCGGGTTCATGCAGGCAAGGCGAGTATCGAAAGAGCGATCAGAGGTGCGCGAAATGACGAGTAGGAATTCATTGGTGAATCTGGATCGGAACGCTCTGCTGACACGATGGCGCGAACAAGACAGTCAACTTCGCGCACCCGAGTCGTTGGTCGACTCTGTTTTCACAACGATTGAACGCAGGCGCTCTCGCAAGAGAGGGATCTTGGCTCTTGCCGCAGCTGTCGTGTTGACGACGACCGTGGCATGGTGGACCTCCCGCGTCTCCGAAACTGGCCAGCCGGGTGATGCCTTCAGTTTGCCGGTCCTCGATCCCGCAGCGGACATCCGGGCCTCCGGGCCTTGCTCTGCGAGCGGCAGTTGCCGAGATATTCGTGCAAGGTTGTCATCGCGAGATCTTGCCGTTGGTCCGCTGCCCGGCGCTCGCTTTTCGCGTAGCGATTAGAAATACCAGGCGAACTGCACGAACACGCTGCCATCGCTCGACAAGAAGCGGTCGGGCAGCCCGGTTTCGACCCCCCCGAACTCACTGCCATCCGGACCGACCGGAACGTTGATGCTCCCGAGGAGCGTCATCTCGTCAGACAGGCTGTAGCTGGTCACGAGCTGGAATAGCGCGCTTGGATCTTCGGCGTTGAGGAACAGCGTCGGCGTCAGGGTCCAGAGCGGCGTCATCTCGACAAGGGCATTGGCAGCCAGGTAATGGCGCCCGAGCGTGAACAGTTCACCTCGCGACACACGGGCGAGCAGGTCGGGACGGCTGCCCAGCGCCAGCGGATCGTATCGACCGTGCCGCACGCCAAAACCATTGAAGAAGTACTCGACGCTGCCGCTCACGTTCCTGCCGCGCCAGACCCACGAGTACGCCAGGTTGGTCACGAACTGGGCGTACGTATCGAGATCGGTGTCCGTAAGCACGAGATCCATGGTCCAGACCGCACCGCCGACGTCGCGCCCAAGACCGAATCCGACGACCGGGTCGCCGTAACTCTCGGCCGCGAGCAGGTCGTACTCGGCAATGTCCGTGAAGCCGTGGTACTTGATCGCAATCGTGGCCTGATCGTGCTCGACATCGCCGGTCAACGGATCGCGCCGAAGAACCCAGGCAACCTGAACGTCGTTGCCGCTGTCCTGCAGGTATTGGGCGTAGAGCATGTCGTCGCCGGTCTTGTACTCGGTGTCGATCGAGGCCGGGTCGAACGGGTTGACGAGATCCATCGGCGCGTAGGCCAGGCCATTGCCCCACGACAGGGCCTGCCGACCGAAGCGAATCACGGCTTTCTCGCTCGCAAAACCGACCCAGAGACGGTCCATACGATGCAACAAGGCGCTTTCCGAGCCCTCGGTGATGACGTCGCTCAGGTCGAACAGCCGCCGGTCGTCGTCGGGCATACCCGATATCCGCAGACCCTCGCCCTGCTGGCCGATCAGCTGCCAGGCCGAATCGAAGGTCCAGCGACCGCGATCGACGACCAGGTTCAGGCGGAGATCGGCCGCCAGGTCGGTCGAGCCGCCGCCCGCAACGTCCCGGAATGCGCTGTTCGCCGGATAACCCATTGCGACGAGCCGGACCTTCGTGTGGCCGCCGAACTCCGTCGTGGGGTCGGCGCCTGCAAACGCCGGCAATACCAGGAGCAGCAAGAGCAGGCTATGCCGCATTCTGCGCAATGTCCTCGACGATCCGACCGTCGCGCATGCGCACGAGCCTCTTGGTGTACTTCATCACGCTCTGGTCGTGCGTGGCGATAACGAAGGTCGTGTTGTGATGCTCGTTCAGTTCAACGAACAGCTCCATGAGCTCGGCCGACGTCCTCGAATCGAGGTTCGCGGTCGGCTCATCGGCGAGTACGAGTTCTGGCCGCGATACGATAGCCCGCGCAACCGCGACGCGCTGCTGCTGGCCACCCGACATCTCGGCCGGGCGTCGTGACTCGAGCCCTTCGAGGCCGACCTCCTCGAGAATTGCGAGCGATTTGCTGCGGCGTTCGGCCGACGGTACCCCTTGCACCTGCATGACGAATTCGACGTTCTCCTGCGCGGTCAGGACCGGGATCAGGTTGTACGCCTGGAAGACGAAACCGATGTTGGCGAGGCGCAAGTCCGCGAGCTCGCCTTTGCTCATCCGGTCGACGCGCTGCTGCCCGATCCAAACCTCGCCGCTGTCGGGCAGGTCGAGTCCACCGATGGCGTTCAGCAGCGTTGTCTTGCCGCCACCGGAAGGCGACATCAGGCAAACGAAATCCCCGGGCTCGATCTCGATGCTGAGGTGATCGAGCGCCTTGATGTCCACATCGCCCTGGCGATAGGTCTTGCAAAGGTCCATGCACCGTACGGCAGTCATAATTACACCTTGGTAATTGCTTCGACGGGTTCGTAACGCGACGCACGCCAGGCCGGCGACAGGCTCGCGAGGAAGCCCAGTATCATTACGACGACGTTGGCGAGAACGACGTCTCGCAGAAGCAGTTTCGGGTAAAGGACACTGGATGCGCCCATCATTTCCATGCCTTCGGCCACAATTGAAATATCGAGGCCGTCCTTGATTGGCTGGATGCTGGCCCAGGCGAGCAGATCGCCGATTGCCAGCCCGACGGCAAGCAGCAACATCGACTCGATGATGATCTGCCCGAGGATCGCGGCGGGCTTCATACCTAGCGCCATCATCAGGCCGATCTCGCGGACCCGCTCGAATACGGCCATGACGAGCGTATTGACGAGGCCGAACGACAATGCGAGGAAGACGACGACGACCCAGACCAGCACGAAGCCGTCCATAACCGTCATCATCGTCCCGAGGTACGTATCCACCTCGTACCAGCGTTTGACGTCGACCGAGCCATCGACGGCGGCGACCACCTTCTCGTAGATCGGCTCCACGTTCCGGTAATCGTCTCCGAGGAACACGACCTCGGACGTCGCGTCGCCGATGCGCAGCATGTTCTGGGCCACGTGCTTGCCGACAAACACGTAACCGTCTTCGTAAGCCGGCATACTTGCATGGAACAGCCCAACGACACGGAAGCCACGATCCGCGATGTCGTTGTCCGGATCCTGGCTCATCAATACGACACGCTTGCCGACCTCGGTCTCGAGCGTACGCGCGAGCTTCGCGCCGATAACGATACCCCTGTCATCCGGACCCTCTAGAAAGCGACCGTCGACATTCTCCTCGTCGATGAACGTCAGACCACGTTCCGCAACCGGATCGATACCGAGCAGGACTACGCCGCGGGATTCACGCTCGCTCGTGACCACGGCTGGAACCTTGACGCGACTCGCCCAAGCGACGAAATCCTCATCGGCGAAGCGGCCGCGAAGTTCCTCATCCCCGAGGGGGAGGAGATTGTTGACGCTCGGATCGTCCAGGTAGTCGGGGTGGTGCACCTGGACATGCCCGGGCAATGCGCTGATACCGTCGAGGGTCATCTGGTCGACCATGCCTCGCGTCAGTGCGGTCATGAAGATCATGGCCCACGTACCCACCGCAATCGCGCTGAGCATGACGATCGTGCGCCGGTGATTGCGCCACAGGTAGCGCCACGCGAGTCGGCTCAGCACGACCAGCATGCGCATCAGTTCGTCCTCATCGCGTCAACGATGCCCATCTTGTGCAAGCGCAGCGCCGGGTACGCGGCGGCCAGCAGCGTGAACACGAAAACGACCAGCGGGCCCAGCAGTACCGAGAGGAAACTCGCACTCGGATATACCCTGGCCGGCAGATTGAACTGTGCCGCCATGTCTTCCATGCCCGGCACCGAGAATCCGTGAGCCGTGAACCACGATGTGAAAATTGCGCCGACGATTGCGCCGAGGACGAGTCCGAGAAGTCCCATCAGGGCCGTTTCGAGCATTACGAGGCGTCCCAGCCGGCCGGCACGCAAACCGAGCGCCATGACGATACCGAACTCGCGCGTCCGCTCCAGCACGGACATGAGCTGCGTATTCAGAACGCTGAAGGCAACCAGGATCACGAGAATCGCATACATGAAAAAGGCGCTGCTCATATCGGCCTGTATTGCCTGCTTCAGCCCCGGCTGCAACGCGTCCCAGTCGTGCACTACGAGGTCGCTACCGTCGGGGAGTAACGCTTCGATACGTTGTCGCATCGTCTCGACATTGCGCAGCGAATCGGTGAACACGACGACCTGATGTCCCGCCCCGTTCATGTAGAAGACATCCTGGAACGCGCCGAGCGGCATCTCGGCGATACTGCGGTCAAGGTCGGGTACGCCGCTGTCGAAGATGCCCACTATCGTCAGAACCGCGGCAGCAAATGAACCGTCGACACCACTGCCGAGCAACGTGATTTCATCGCCGACCGTCGCCCGCAGATTCCGCGCAAGCGTTGCACCGATCACGATTTCCTGCGCATTGGTGTCACTGAAGAATCGGCCCTGTGTGACTAGCCCGGGAATGTTCGACACGATCGGCTCGAAGTCGGGTTCAACCCCGTATATACCGATGCCGTAGCTGCGCTCGGCACTGGAGGCGAGACCGAAAGCCCAGCCGCGCGCCGCAATATCGTCGGTGCCGAGTTCCTCGCGCAAGGTGGTTGCCAGTCCTGCCACGTCGGGGACAACCTGCCGCATCCTCTGATCATCGTTGTAGCCCGGTGCCTGCACCTGCATGTGCCCCGTGAATACCTTCAGCGAGTTGTCGATCATCAGGCGGTACATACCGAACTGCAGAGAGATCATGAAGACCAGCAGCATATTCGAGAAAACCATCGCACCGATCGTCAGCCAGGTGCGGCGCGAGTGTCGCCACAGGTTACGCCAGGCAAGACGCAGGACGATGTTCACCGCATAGCAGCCTTTTCAATCACGAGGATTACGCAGGTTCGACAGGGTAAAAAGGCTGTCCTTCAGCTCGAGTCCGTACTGTACGTCGTTGACGGCGATCTCGGTCCACTCGTCGGGCTCGTCGACCTTGACCATGCGTTGCCGGCTGGCAATCGTGCGACCGCCCATCTCGACGATCTCGAGCGACTGGAGCGTCTTCACGAGCTCGCCGTCCTGGTCATAGAAGGCATGCGAGAGCACGACGTGGTCCGCTCGAATCCGCATCACCTCGCGGCCCCATACGACCGCGGCTTCCTCGTGCGGTATCGATTCGATCTCGAAGATGACGACGCCGTCTTCGTCGGCTTCCGACAGGATCGTGTGGTCGTACTCGTCGACGATATCGTCGGCACGCGCGACGTCCTTGTTCGAGAAATCAGAGCCCATCCAGCTCTGTCCCATCATCGACGAGGGAACCTTGATGACGCGATTGATCTTCGGCGAGTACGTCCACATCTTGTTGTCGTCGGTCAACGTGCCGTTGCCGCGGTCTTTTCTGGGTTCGATGACGCGCACGAGCGACCGGTCGTCGCCTTTGGTCCACGCCTGCATCGTCATCGACCGTTCCCAGTCGGGACGGTGGATGACCATCGTCATTTCAGTGTACGAGGACAACCCGCGCCAGTGATCGATGGCATCCCTGACGATCTGCGTCGCGTCGCGCTCGCTTGCGGCCGCCGATGAAGCAAGCAACAGCAGCAGAAGGATTCGCGTGTTCATGGTGTTTTGGACCTCTACAGTAGGCCTTTATCCCGCGTTTTGTATCCGTAGTAACCGAGCACGGGCCAGGCTGGCCCTGAATTGCTCGCGTCCGGTGGACGCCCGCGCGGGATTCGACCCCAGCACCGTGTAAATCAGCCATTTAGCGGTTTGAATAGGTGTTTTTCGCAATGACAGTCCGGGTCGCCGTGACTAGACTGGATGGTGGCAACAAGAAGAGAAGAAAGAAAGAGGAAAATCTCATGTTCAGCATCGAAGCCATCATGAGCACCAACCTGATCACGGTTGCTCCCGATGCGACCCTCGCCGAGGCCCGGGCACTGATGCACGATAACCGGATTCATCACATTCCGGTCGTCGAAGGCGATCAGCTGGTGGGGTTGGTCACTCTGACCAATGTACTCGCGGCCACGGACAGTTTCCTGCGCGAGGACGACAATCGTATTCATGCCAATGACATCGGCATCGCGGACGCGATGGTGACCGACGTCGCCACGGTCGACGTCAATGCGAGCCTGCGACACGCTGCCCTATTCCTGGAGAAGCACAAGATAGGTTGCCTGCCTGTCCTCGATAACGGCACGCTGGTCGGCATCATCACGGATACGGATTTCGTCGCGGTCGCAATCAACCTCCTCGAGCAGATCGAGGAAACCGAGCCTGTTGCGGAAGACTACGGCGACGTAGACGTCGCCTGATCTCAGGATTCTCCTCTTGCCCTGCTGCGGAGCGCGTGCACGGCATCGCGCTCCGAGCCCAGCAGGATAGCCACCCACTCGGTCCGCTCGTCGCTCTCGAGCGCCATCTTCAACGTCATCGTCAACGGCACTGACAGCAACATGCCGACGGGCCCGAATATCCAGCCCCACGCAATCAGGCCGACGAACACGACGAGCGGGGAAATGCCGACACCGTATCCCATCAGGCGTGGCTCCAGGAAATTGCCGAATACGACGTTGATGCCGACGAAACCCAGCGCCGTCGCACCGGCGGCGCCTGGTCCGATCTGCACCAGCGCCAGCAAAACCGCCGGTACCGCCGCGATTATCGAACCGATCGTCGGTACGTAGTTGAGCAGGAACGCAATCATCGCCCAGAGCAACGGAAAATCGAGGCCGATAGACCAGGTCAGCAATCCGGCGCACAGACCCGTCGCCATGCTGACGAGCGTTTTTATGCCGAGGTAACGCCCGAGGTTCTGCATAAACTCCCGCGCGCTCGCAATGGAATCGGCGCGGCGCCCGAATGCGGCCTCGAACTTTGTCTCCGCCGTCGACGCTTCGAGCAGAATGAAGATCATCGTGAAGACGATCAGGAACGTGTTGGTCAGGACCTCGCGCAGGCTGTTGAGAAGCCCGGCCACAAGACCCATCGCGAAACCGGGATCGATCATGTCGGTAATGCTGTCCGTGGATTCGTCGAGCTCGAAGGTCGTCTTGATCCACTCGAATACGCCGGCCACGATACTGTCGAGGCGTGCCTGGTAACTGGGCAGCGCCGCAGTGAAGTCTGCAATCGACGTGCCGAGGATCATGCCCACGATCGCGAGAATCAGCATCAGCGTCGTTACGATGATGAGCGCAGCGAGTATCGACGGAACGCGATGTTGCTGCATCCACAGCATCGGCCTAACGGTAATCAATGCGAGAAACGCGGCAATCAGAAACGGCACGAGCAGCACGGACATCATCTGCATGCCGTAAATCACAACGACGACGGCAGCCAGGATGATGATTGCGCTGGTCTTGTTCTTCTGTGGCTGGTCCACGGCCCGATGATCGCACACAGTGTCAGCGCAAGCGACTCTTGCCGACCAGGTCACGCAAGCCGTCGGTGAACGCCGTAGCCCGCCACCACAGGTGCTCACTGTCGCGCATCGGCCAACGCGGAAACCGCGAGTCCGCGACAGTGTCGTCGTGCAGAATGCTCTGTGCCATGCGGCGGCCGGCGTCGGCACAACTCACGAGGCCGCTCCCGCCGAGCGCATAGCGAATACCGTTGTACATACCGCTATGGCCTGCGCCGTCGCGTGTCGCGGCGACCATGCCTACCCAGCTGTGCGTGAACTCAACGCCCGTCAGGTCGGGAAAAAGCCGCACGAAGTAGTCGTGCAGCCGGCGAACGTTCTCGGCCGGAGTGCCGGGCACCTGGCTAACGGGACCGCCGAGTACGATGCGCCGCGCGTCGCTCGTCGGGCGGCACGTGTAGGTGCGAAAACGGTTGATCATCAGAACGCGCCCCGACCGGCAGATATCACGCACCTCGTCCTCGGGAATCTCCTCGCTGGCGATTCCGATCGAGGGCAAACCGAGCGTTCTGGCACGCAAATACGGCACCGCCTCTCGCGTGTAACCGCCTGTCGCGATGAATACGTTCCCTGCCGCTATGTCGCCGCCATTCGTCAGAACACGGAAACCGCCTTTTCGGGCCTGCACGCCCACCACCTCGGTACGCTCGCAGACAAGCACGCCAAGTGACCTCGCGAGCCTTGAGAGCCCGGCGATCATGCGAGCGGGCTGAACGAAATGGGCGTCCGACATGACCAGACCGCCGGCAAACATCTCGGCCACGCGACCGCCCGCTTCCTGCCCGAGCTCATCAGCACTCAGCACGACGTCGGATGTTTCGTAGAGGGTGTTACGCGATTCGACGGTACCAGCGAGATGCTCGAAATTCTGTCTCGTCGGTGCCAGCAGAACGGCACCCTTCTGCAGCTCGCAGTCCGACCCCGATTCGTCGATCAATCGCAGCAGGAAACGCTGCGCAGCGAGCCGTTCCCGATGCCAGAGTTTGCGGGGCCGACCATGGACGACGTCGTCCGGATCACCGAAGCCGATGCCGGCCGCAGGAGTCGACAGAACGCCGAGACTGGCACCGGTTGCCCCGGCACCGACATGACTTGCCTCGATCACGACCACCTCTCCCCCCGCGCGCGCCAGCTCGATCGCCGTGACGATGCCAGTGATACCGGCCCCGACGATGACGGTTCTGGCGGATTCGGGAAGTTTGTCAGTGACGTCGTGGTCGTATCCTTCCCACCAACAGGGGAAGGCGCGCGTCAGAGCCTTTCCTTGGGCGTATAGCGCTCGGCTTCTTCGCGCGTGAGCTGTTCGATCTTGACGGTCCAGCGCGCGAGGGTCGAGTTGATACGCAGCTGATAGAGCCCACCCTGGTAGAACAGCCGCGCGCCGTTGCTGCGTCGCTTCGTGTAGACCACCCGGCCGACGTGCCGGCTGTTCTTCGCCTCGACCAGCGTTATCTCCAGCGCAAGCAACTGATCGAAATCACCGTCGAGGCGCCAGTCCAGCACCCATGGCGAATCGACGCGAAAGACGGCGGTTGTCGTGTTGCCCGAGCCACGGAACTCGGCGACGCGCTTCTTGGCGTCGGCCGGCGCGGCCATCAGGGTAAATAGCAGGGTAATCAACAGGATACGGACCATCACGTGCGGGACCTCGCTTGACGAGACACCGAACTATAGTCGCGCGGGAGCCTCTGTCGCAATACGTTCACTCGAGTGTTCGACCCGTTTGGTGCTGGTCGGGTTCACCCGGGCGACGATGCGCGATCATGATCCGAAGAAAAAGGCGCGGCACGTCCGTGTGCCGACTTTGGGGGAGTCAGATGTCTTTCCGGAAGAGCGGTGCGCTACCGACGACAACGGGTAACGGTAAGACCGAATCCCGTTCAGCGACCTCGGTCGGGGGTCCCGCAACCACGATTGCGGCGGCCAGACCGACGTAGACGAACATCCAGGTTTTCAACGGAATCCGCTTGCCGCGCGTCACGCGTACTTCCTCTCGATAGATCAGACGATGGGTAGAAGCTTAGTCGCACGCCGCGCCGCTTCGGTGACATTTGTGTGAACGTTTGTAACTGAATGTGTCAGCGCGCGAGATAGTCGAGACTTTGCGCGTCGAGCGGCCGCGCAGTGCGCCCGATCAAGCTCTCCAGCTCGTCAGCGGACCCCGTGTTGCCCTCGGCCAGCATTGTCAGCTGGTCGCGTGTCACGGGAAAGAACGGTAGCCGGTCGAACAAGGTCGCGCCGGCGCGCATCATCGCCAGCGGCATCGGCAAGATGGTCTTCTGGCGATCGACGGCCTCTGCAATTCGCACAAGAATTTCGCGCCATGTCAAGACTTCTGGGCCGGCAAGGTCGATCGTCTTGCCGATGGTCGTGTCGTCGCCGAGGGCGGCGACGAAAGCATCCGCAACATCTTCGCAGTAAACCGGCGACATCTGCACGCCGGCAAACTCGATCGCCGGCAGCGGCGGACGCACCATATCCCGGTAGAGCTGGGTGGCGAATTCCATGGTGCCGCGCGGGTCGCCGAATATCACGGACGGACGCAGGACCGTGACGTCGAGATCACTACCGAGCGCATGCTGTTCGGCCCGGAACTTCGTGGCCTGGTACGCCGTCCCCGGGTCCTTGACTCCGATCGCGCTCATCAGCAGCAAGCGCCTCGCGCCGGCGGCTCGGGCAGCCGTAACCGTATCCACGACGCCCTGAAATTGCGTCGCTTCGAAGGTAACGCCGCGGCTCGGGAATTCGCGCAGCAAGCCCACGTTGTAGATCACGGCGTCGGCGCTTTTCGTGACCGCCGCGAGCGCCTCGCGGTTTGCGAGGTCTCCCTGGACGGTGCCGACCTCGTCACGTCTGTGCAGCTTGTCTTCGCTGCCGGGCCTCACGAGCGTCACCACCTCGTGCCCGGACCGTAGCAATGCATCGATGAGATAGCCGCCGACGAAGCCGGTGCCTCCAATGATTGCTACTCGCATCTCGTTACCATCGGTTACAAATCCCGGAGTTTCAGGGCCCCATAATAGTAATGATATGCCTGTGACACCGTCAGCGCTTGTTTGGTTTCGCAAAGATCTGCGTCTTGCCGATAACCCGGCCCTGTACGCAGCCGCCCACAGCGGTGCGCGCGTGCTCGCCGTGTTCATCCACGACGACGAAGCAGCAGGTGACTGGCGGCCCGGCACCGCGAGTCGATGGTGGCTGAAATGCAGCCTCGCGAGACTCGACGACGCGCTCGACGGCCGTCTGCTGGAGCTTCGTGGTGACCCTCGCGAACTGATTCCCGATCTTGTTAGGGATCTCGGCATCGACAGTGTTTATTGGAACCGCTGCATCGAGCCGTGGCGCAGGCAATGCGATGAATCGATCAAGGCGCGATTGCTGTCATCGGCAATCGAGGTAAAGACGTTCAATGGCTCGCTACTGTGGGACCCGCCGACGATCAACAAAACCGACGGATCGCCTTACCGCGTCTTCACGCCATTCTACCGCAAAGGCTGTCTCGAGAACGGCATTCCACCACGAACGCCGCTGCCTGCGCCGGCAGGCCTCGACCTGATCTCTCCAACCGATCCGCCCCGGTCGGGAGAATCGTACGAACAGCCTGGCTTCGTCGCTCCCAACATCGATTTCAGTCTCTGGCAACCTGGTGAACACGGCGCGTCGCAGGTGCTCGATCGTTTCCTGTCCGAAGCCGTGCACCGCTACGACCAGTGCCGGGATCTTCCCGCCGTGCCGGGAACGTCGCGGCTCTCGCCGCACCTGCACTTCGGCGAAATCTCACCGAACCAGGTCTGGCACGCGGTGCATGAACGCTGCACCAATGGCAGGTTGTCGAGAGACGCGGATCGCTATCTCAGCGAGATCGGTTGGCGCGAGTTCTCGAACTACCTGCTGTATCACAACCCGACCCTGCCAGACACGAACCTGCAGCGACGGTTCGACCGCTTCCCCTGGGGCGTTGACGATACGTTTTTGCGTGCCTGGCAGCGCGGCGAGACCGGCTTCCCTCTGGTTGACGCAGGCATGCGCGAGCTTGCGACAACGGGTTTCATGCACAATCGCGTGCGCATGGTGACCGCAAGCTTTCTTGTCAAAAACCTGCTGACCGACTGGCGTCAGGGTGAGCGCTGGTTCTGGGAACACCTCGTCGATGCCGATCTCGCGAATAACAGCGCCAGCTGGCAATGGGTCGCAGGCTGCGGTGCCGATGCCGCGCCCTACTTTCGTATCTTCAACCCGGTCGCCCAGGGCACAAAGTTCGACCCGGAAGGGACCTACGTGCGGCGCTTTGTACCCGAACTCGCATCGTTACCCGACCGGTACATCCACAGCCCGTTCGATGCGCCCGCCGACGTCCTCGGGCAGGCAGGCGTTAGCCTCGGCGAGAACTACCCGGAGCCCGTGACCGATCTTTCGTCGTCGAGACAAGCGGCGCTCGACGCCTATCGCAGCACTGGCACGACCGCCTGACTGACATACAATGCGCGCATGCCCCGCACGCGCGTGTTTGCAACGACCTCACTCGGCGCCTGCCTGGCGCTGGTCATTCTTCTCTATTCCGGCTACGTCATTCCAGCTGCCGCGGCCAAGTTCGTCGCGTCGACCGCCTTCATCGCTCTTGCGTTGCAGGCCGGCGCGCTCGAATCCCTGTTCGGCAAGCTCATACTCGTCGGGCTGGCGCTGTCCTGGTGTGGCGACATGTTTCTGATCGGTTCGAGCGAGACGTACTTCCTCGGCGGACTGGTCGCATTCCTGCTTGCGCACGTCGCATACGTCTCCGCGTTCGTCGCGCACGGCTACCGCCGCAGCTGGATCATTATTGCGGCGGTGCCCGTTACGGCCGTCGCAATAGTGGTCTGGGCCTGGCTCGAACCGCACACGGCGGCGAACCTGTCGATTCCCGTGCGCGCCTATATCGCGGTCATCAGCCTGATGGTGATCTTCGCCATCGGTACACGCGGCGTCGGTGGTCCCTGGCTTGTCGTCGCGGGTGCGATTCTGTTCTTTCTTTCGGACCTCTCAGTGGCTGCGCTGCGAATCGTGCAAACCGATACGGCAACTTATGTGATCGGCCTACCGCTCTATTACGCGGGTCAGGTCTGTCTGGCGCTCAGTGTCTCGCAGTCGCGATCCCACTGAGGCCCGCCGGCAAACCGTTCGGCGAGGAAGTCGATGAATGCGCGCACGCGGTACGACAGGTGGCGCGTCGGCGGATACACGGCGTAGGCCGGTGAGATGGGCCACTCGACATCCTGCAGTATTGGAACGAGGTGGCCATGGCGTATCGCCTCGGCTGCAAGAAACGTCGGCTGAATGACGATGCCAAGCCCGTGAGCGGCGGCGTTGGCGAGGAAGTCACCGCTGCTCGCGCTCATCACGGGTGTCAGCTCGATTGAGTGACGCTTGCCGTTGCCATCGATCCAGGACCACCGGTTCGGGTCTGCGAGATTCGTGTACACGAGGCAGTCGTGGTCGACGAGATCTTGCGGCGTTGCCGGTGTACCGCGCGTGTTGAGGTAATGCGGCGACGCAGAAACGACGGTTCGGACATCGAAAAGACGGCGCGCAATCAGCGACGAATCATCGAGGTGACCGATGCGAATCGCGACGTCCATCCCCTCCTCGATGAGATCGGTGCGGCGATCGTTGAGATCGAGATCGAACCGGATGCGCGGGTGCAGCTTCGTGAAGGCGGCGATCGGTTTGCACATGTGCCGCACGCCGAATGAGAGCGGGAGCGCCACACGCAATGTCCCGCGCAGCTCACCATGCTCCTGCTGCACGGCTGCTTCGGCTTCGTCGAGGTCCGCGAGTATCCGGGCGCTGTGCTCGTAGAAACTCCGGCCCGTGTCGGTCAGGTTCAGGACCCGTGTCGTGCGTTGCAGCAGCTGTACACCCAGGCGTTCCTCGAGCCCCGAGACACGACGGCTGATGGCCGACTTGGCCGCATTCAGCCGTTCGGCCGCTGCCGTGAAGCTGCCTGCCTCGACGACCGCTACGAAGGCCTGTAGATCCTCGAATCTGTCCATATTGTTGCGAATTTCAGAACAATATTATCTTGAGACTATTATTTATCTCGAAATTGTCAACAGGGACACTACCGGCATTCGAACTGAGTTAAGAGGACCACCCCATGAAACAGTCTCTGAACGTCCTGGCGATCTATGCAAGCGCCAGGAAAGACGGCTCGGTCAGCCGGACCCTGAGCGCCGACCTGTTGCAGGCCCTGGAGGACCGGCACGGGGACGTCGATGTCGTCGAACGCGACCTGGCGGATGGCCTGCCGTATGTCGATGCTGCCTGGATCGAGGCCAACTTCACGGCCGATGAGGACCGGACGGATCGCCATCGGAAGACGCTCGCCGAGTCCGACGCGCTCGTGGCCGAACTCGAGGCCGCGGACGTGCTGGTCATCGGTGCGCCGATCTACAATTTCTCGATTCCGGCCGTGCTGAAAGCCTGGATCGACATGATCACGCGCGCTCGCCTGACGTTCCGCTACACGGAGAATGGCCCTGAAGGCCTGCTCAAAGGCAAGAAAGCGTTCGTCGTCGTGCCGTCCGGTGGCGTGCCGGTCGGGAGCCCGGTGGACTTCTCGACGCCGTACCTGACGCAGGCACTCGGGTTCGTCGGCATTTCGGACGTGGAGTTCATCGGCGTTCGCGGCGCAGGCAGCGGCGACCGGGAAGCGCTCGACACCGCCCGCTCGCGCATCGCGGAGCTCGTGCACCTGGCGCCTCACGCGGCCTGAACAGGAGGACATGCGGTAACAGGCTTGCGCTAGAATGCCGGCCATGCGAATTCTGACTCTCATGACCGGCATTGTCTTCCTCGCCGCCTGCGGCGGCGGTGGCGGCGGCGGCGCCGCCAGTCCGCCAACTCAACCACCTCCTCCCTCTGGCAACACGACCGTCAGCGAAATCCAGGGATCGGGCGCCGTCAGCCCACTCGAAGGACAGACCGTCACCGTCAGAGGACAGGTGACGGGTGACTTTCAGGAAGGAGACACTGACGGGCGCCGTAATCTCGGCGGCTTCTTTCTCCAGGACGGACCGCCCGACGCCAGCTTCGACACGTCCGACGGCGTCTTCGTGTTTGACGGCGACACGCCGCCGAGCGACGTCGACGTGGGCGACGTCGTCGAGGTCACGGGCGAAGTTACGGAGCATTTCGGCGAGACACAGATCAATGCATCATCGGTACGCGTCGTCGGCAGAGGTTCACTGATTCCGGCGCCGATCAACCTGCCCGTCAGCAGCACGACAACGAACAGCGATGGCGATCTGATCGCCGATCTGGAGCGCTACGAGGGCATGCTCGTCGAGTTCACGGGCACGCTGACCGTGACCGACGTCCGCGAACTGGAGCAATTCGGCGAAGTCACGCTATCGGAGGGCGGTCGGCTCTATCAATTTACGAACGGCAATGCCCCCGACGCGGCCGGCTACGACGCGCATAAGAACCTTAATGCACGGCGCACGATCGTGCTCGACGACGGCCTGCGTACGCGCAATCCGGACGAGATTCATTATCTCGACGCGGGCAATACGAGCGATTACTCGATTCGCGCGGGCGACACGTTGACGGGACTAGTCGGCAACCTGCGTTACTCTCGCGGCAGCGGCGCAAACGGTGACGAAACCTGGCGCCTAATGCCGACGGTGGACCCGGTCTTCGTCTCGGCCAACCCGCGTCCCGGCGCGCCCTCGATCGGCGGATCGATGCGTATCGCGGCGTTCAACGTTGAGAACTTCTTCACAACGATCGATGCGGGCCAGGACGATTGCGGGCCGTTAGGCACTGCCGGATGTCGCGGCGCCGACAGTTCGGCCGAATACACACGCCAGCTCGACAAGATCGTCACGGCGCTCGCGCTGCTCGACGCCGACATCGTCGGCCTCGTCGAGATCGAGAACAATGCCGATGCGTCCCTGGCTGCGCTCGTCGATGCGCTTAACACCCGCGTCGGGAACGGCACGTACAGTTATGTCGATACAGGAACGATTCACGACGACGTCATCAAGACCGGTTTCATCTACCGTGTCGCGACCGTCGGCCCCACCGGCGATTTTGCGTTGCTCGACCGCAGCGTCGATTCGCGCTTCAACGACGCACGCAACCGGCCGGCGCTCGCGCAGTCATTTTCGGTCTCGGCGACCGGTGCCGTCTTCACGCTCGCAATCAATCACCTGAAATCGAAAGGCTCGCCCTGCGATGCGGACGGTGACCCGAATCTTGGCGACGGCCAGGGTAATTGCAACATGACGCGTACCAACGCGGCCGCCGCGCTCGCCGACTGGATGGCAACCGACCCAACCGGCAGTGGCGACGACGATTTCATGATCCTCGGCGACCTCAATGCGTACAACAATGAGGATCCGGTGACGGCGCTGACGAGCGCCGGACTCGTCAACCTGCTCGACTCAATGACCAACCCCTATTCGTTTACGTTCGATGCGCAGGCTGGCGCGCTCGACCATGCCGTGGCGTCGGCCAGCTTGGCGGCGCAGATCGTCGACGTCATCGAATGGCACATCAATGCGGATGAGCCCGAGCTGCTCGACTACAACCTGGAGTTTGGCCGGGACCCGACGCTTTTCGATGCGTCGACACCATTCCGGTCATCGGATCACGATCCCGTGGTTATCGGCCTCGATCCGACGTAATAAGCGCCTGAGATACCTAGAGTCTACAGTTCGACTATCGGGACGAAGCCGCCGAAGATCATCCGCTTGCCGTCGAACGGCATCGGGTTTTTCGTCTCATCCATCCGCTCGTCCTTGAAGTCATCCGACATCATCGTCGTCATGGCCGCGTCGCGCGTTCCTTTGTCCGGCCACTCGATCCAGGAGAAAACGACTGTTTCATCCTCTGTCGCCTGCACCGCCCTGCGAAAGTCCGTGACCTCTCCGTCAGGCACATCGTCCGCCCAGCACTCGACCACCCGTGTTGCACCCAGTTCGGTGAAGATTGTGTCCACACGCCTGGCGTGCTCGACAAACTTCTCTTTATTCGCGATCGGTACAGCCATTACAAAACCGTCAATGTAGCTCATTGTCGTACTCCTGAAATTCGAGGTCGCTAACTCTACTACGTCAGTCTGTCATATGAGGCGAACCGCAATGGCAAGGGCAAACAGTCTACCGCGAAACAATCGGATGGCCACTCACGGCTGGCTGCGGCCCTATGCAGCCATTCACTCTGGCTGTTAGTGCTGAAGGTTTGCCCGGTCGGTGCGCAGTATGGAAGTCTGCGTATCGTTCAGGTGCCTCCGCATGCCGCTGAGGATCTTCCCCGTCCAGCCGTCAGATGTAACATCGCCGCTGAATCCGATGTCTTTTGAGCCCTCGGTGATGACCGCGACCTTGACGTTTTCGCCTTCTTGCACGAAATAGACGCCCGAAATTACATTCCAGTCGTGAGCGGTCACCCCATGTTCGCCAATAACGAGTCCAAGCGATTTATCGGCTCGGCGCAGCGAGAATCCTGCGTTTCCCAAGCCGACTTTTGCGGCGTCGTAGATCGAGTCAACGGTCTGATTGCGAAAGACCTCCACATGGCGATACTCAGACTATCCGGTCTTCCCTTCTGCCGCATCAAAATCAACCTCAGACGCACTCTGCGGCAACATGCCAACCGTAGCGCATGCAGTCAGAATCAAGAATGCGGTCAATACGAACAGCGAAACAACGAGCTTAGTGGATGTCACGGAAGTTTCCAGAACTCCAGCCGATGTACTGGTGAACATAATACGGCTGGTGCAAAAATGGCGTGCGCGCATTCACAGTTTCCGGTCTTTCAAATCGCCGCCCTCGCCTAGAGAAACGTGTGTCCGACAGATGTTCGCTTTGCGTCAATAGCGGTCGCTCGAACGAAATTCGAATACAGTCATAGACTGGCGTGTACCAGCCGGGAAGCGGACCTTCAGGGGTCAGATACGGAATCCATACGCCCGTGTGCTCAGGGGATGATCACCGCAGTGACCTTTTCGTCAGTCGAGGTTGCGCAACAGGACGTGCACCTCGTCCCGTGTTGCCTCGAGCGCCGCAATGATCGCCTCGACGCTGGCGTCGTCACGGCCGAGCTTGCTCCAGTTGTCGTCCCAGACCGAGCGCAGATTTTCGGCTGTCTCAGGGAGTGGCGTTTCGAGCACCATGGCAAGGTCATTGATGGTCAGGACGAGCGCCCACCCGGTCCGCGGGTTGATCAACTTGTCCAGGTCCTGGTCGTAGTGCAGGTGAAAGACGACCTGCTGGAGTTCCCCGAGGTTTCTGAGCACTTCGATCGATACGAGGCGCTGGTTGCGGTTGTGCTCACTGGCTTCGTTACGCCAGGTGTTGTAGCTGAGGCTCGTGATAGCCACGACCAGGCTAATCAACGCGACCGAATTGCGCCGCAGCTGCTCCTTGAATGCGATTTGTTTACTCATGCCCAATTGACCCGTTGAATGACTCGTTTATTTCGTCGTCGGCTTCATGTTCAGCTCTGCGTGGCGCGGCCATGCGGCCACCTGCGCGTTGCGCCGCAATCGTAACGTCCACGCGCTGAGCAACACGCCGGCGATGGCGACGAAGAACATGAACAGGAAATAGTTCTGATGCCCTGGCGCACCTGGTGCGGCATCGAGAATACGGCCGGTGATCGGCCCGAAGAAGACATCCGGCGTATACCCGATGAACGACACGGTGCCTGCCACGACGCCTGTCAGGAATGGCGGTACCCGGTTCTCCTCGAGCAATGCGAAATAGATGCCGCGCAAACCGAACACTGCCGCGAAACTGATGGCCAGGTTGGCGTAGATCAACCAGACCCCGGCCCCGACTGGCGCCAAGACGTAGAGCAGGATATACGAGCCGGCGAGCACGAAGAACGCGCCGCGGATCGTTCCGATCGTATTCAGGCGATCGGCGACGAGGCCCGCGCCGATCGCGGCAAAGGGCCGAAAGTAGGCGGCCCATGACGCAACTGTCGCGCTCTCGACCTCGCTCATGCCCATGACCTGGACCAGGTAAAGCGGATAGTTGTCGACGGCACGAAACGCGCAATAGGCTGTAATGATGACACCGGCCTGCGCCCAAACGAGAGGTTTTCGCAGGACGAGTGCTGCACCGGTAAGAAGGCTCCGCGCCGAATCGCCGACGTGCCGGGACGCCGGTATCGTCAGCCATGCGAGGGCACCCGCGCTGATGGCGGCGATCGAGTACATCAGGATCACGGCACTGAACGCTTCGCGCCGTTGTTCGTTGGTGACGCCAGTCACATCGTCAGGCATGCCGAACGCGAACAACAACACTCCGAGCGATGCGAACAACGCCGCCACAATGCCGCGGCCACCTTCGAGGATTCCGAATGCCCTGCCCTGTGAACTGTCGCCGCCCCACTCGCGAGTTGCCCGGATCAGCGCCGCCCAAAACAGCAGTATCGTCGTGACCCCCCAGTACCCGTAGAGGGCTGCCATGCCGATCGGTCCCGGGTACGTCGCCATGTAAAAGCCGCCCAGACCCGTCGTGACCAGCGAGATCGTCAACAACGCACGTGCCGAGAAGCGATCCGCGATCATGCCGCCGGGAAAATAGGCCAACATGGCGACGACGCCGTAGACAGCGAACACATCCCCGAGCTGGGTATTCGTCAAGTTGAATGCTTCGAGCAGCGTCGGGCGAAAGAAGCGCGCCGTGTGATAGGGCAAGCCGAAGATGAGCTCCCCAACGACAACGAGTGTCAGCATCATCACGATTCGCGCCACCATCGCGCCACCATACAGGAATGTTTGCGGGCCCGAGGGTTTCTACCGACCGGGACAGAACTGCATCATGGTCGCGGGCGCGGCGGCTACTTACAATGACTCGATGAAGTCACCGGCGATTTCGTCGGTCGGGTGGAGGTGCAGGTCATTGTGCCCGGCACCGGGGATTCGGACGAACGTCTTCGGGTCCCGCGCCTCCTCGAAGAGCCTCAGCCCGAACTCGATCGGCACGATCCGATCATTCTCTCCATGCAGGACCAGCACCGGCATATCGACGCGGTCGATGTAGTCGACCGACCGGTACGTGTCCTTCATCAACAGTCCGGCGACCAGCCACGGGTAGTGCTCGCGGGCGACATCGACTGCTGACGACATGGGTGCCTCCAGTACCAGCCCTTTCGCACCGACCGCAGCCGCAAGCTGGACCGCGACACTGCTGCCGATCGACTCTCCGTAGATGATAATGTCACCAGGCTCGAGTCCCTCGCCGCGCAGGTACTGGTAGGCGAGCTTCGCCGCCTCGAGGAATGCGTATTCGGACGGCCGCCCGTCGCTGCCGCCATAACCGGGATACCCGAGCATGAACATACCGAGACCATCGGCCATTAGCCCGCGAAAACGATGTGCCCGGTGACTGATCGCGCCGCCGTTGCCATGAAAGAACAGTATCGTCGGTTGGCCCGCCTGCGCGCGGCCGAACCAGCTGAAGAGCGAATCGCCATTTCGGCCCCGTAGCACGATCTCCTCCACATCCATGAGGCCAACCTCGCTGGGTTGGACCCGCTCTCGCGAAGGGAAGTACATCAGCTGCCGCTGACTGAGATAGAAGAGCGTATGAATACCGACGAAGGCTAATAGAAGAAGTGTGACTGCGACCTTTGCGGCATCGATCATGCGAGCCTCAATTTCGCAAACGGTAGCCGGTTTTGAAGATCCAACGCACCACCGCGAGGCAAATCAGCAGAAAAGACACGGTCATCGTCAGGCTCAGTACGACACTGACGTCCGCGTTTTCATAGAAACTCCAGCGGAAACCGCTGATCAGGTACACGACAGGGTTGAACAGGCTCACCGTCTGCCACGCGGGGGGCAGCATGCTGATCGAGTAGAACGTACCGCCGAGGAAGGTCAACGGCATGATGACGAGGATCGGGACGATCGTGAGTTTCTCCCAGCCGTCAGCCCAGATACCGAGGATGAAACCAAAGAGACAGAACGACACGCAGGTCAGTATCAGGAACGTCACCATGATGACAGGATGGGCGATCTGGATGTCGACGAAGAAGCTTGCGGTGAAGAGAATGATCGAGCCGATGATGACGGACTTTGTAGCCGCCGCACCGACGTAACCGATCACAACTTCGGCCCACGACACGGGCGCGGACAGCACCTCGAAGATCGTGCCCGTGAACTTCGGAAAATAGATCGCGAACGACGAATTCGAGATGCTCTCGGTCATAATCGACAACATGATCAGGCCGGGTACGATGAATGCCCCGTAGCTGACACCGTCGATCTCGGTAATGCGCGAGCCGATCGCAGCCCCGAAAATCACGAAATACAACGAAGTCGAGAGTACGGGGGCGACGATGCTTTGCACGACTGTGCGGAACATGCGCGCCATCTCGAAGCGGTAGATCGCCTTGATCGCCTGAAAATTCATCGGTCCTTGTTCACGAGATCCACGAAGATCTCCTCCAGTGAGCTCTGCTCGGTTTGCAGGTCGTTGAATCGGATTCCGGCGTCACGCAGGTCGTGAATCAAATCCGTTATTCCCGTGTGCTCGCCACGCGTGTCGTAGTGATACGTCAACTCTCGCCCGTCCTCGCTGAGCTCGAGCGCGAAGCGGGACAACGATTCCGGCACCGTCTCGAGTTCCTCGTAGAGGTGCAGCATGAGCTGTTTCTTGCCGAGATCCCGCATCAGCTTGTTCTTTTCCTCGACGAGGATGATCTCACCGTGATTGATGACGCCGACGCGATCGGCGAGCTGCTCGGCTTCCTCGATGTAGTGCGTCGTCAGGATGACTGTAACGCCCTGCGAGCGCAGCAGCTCGACGGCATTCCACATGTCCTGGCGCAACTCGACGTCGACCCCGGCCGTCGGTTCATCGAGAAACAGGACGTCCGGTTCGTGAGAAAGCGCTTTCGCGATCAGCACACGCCGCTTCATGCCGCCCGACAGCGCCATGATGGGCGCGTCTTTCTTGTCCCACAGCGAGAGAATCTTCAGCACGTGCTCAATGTGCGCCTCGTCCGGTCCTTTGCCGAACATGCCTCGGCTGAAACGCAGCGTATTGACCACGGTCTCGAAGGTATCGGTCGGCAATTCCTGCGGAACGAGGCCGATTCTCGAGCGGGTCTGGCGAAACTCGCGGATGATGTCGTAGCCGTCCACGTGCACGGTACCACCCGACGGGTTGACGATACCGCAGACGATATTGATCAGCGTCGTCTTGCCGGCGCCGTTAGGTCCGAGCAGACCGAAGATCTCACCGCGCCGGATATCCAGGTCGACGCTCTTGAGCGCCTCGAATCCGCCGGCGTAAATCTTGGTCAGGCCGTTGATTGAAATCACGGGGTGCATGCGGCCAATGATACGACGCTCTTTCGTGTCCCGCTTTGATTCCGTGCGACCTTTGAGTTTCAACGATCGTTGAACTAGTATTCATCGACCGTTGAAGTCCGAGATTTACCCATGGCGTGGTTTTCGAGCCCACCTGTCCTGATTCCCGACATTCTCACGTGGAACCAGCAGTTTCTGCGCGGCAAACCAGCGGTCATTTTCGACGAAGAAGTTTTTAGCTGGAGCGAGTTCGGCGCCGGAACGGCACGTTTTGCAAACGCGTTGATCGATGCCGGACTCGGCAAGGGTGACCGCGTCGTCATTTTGATGAAGAACAGCTACGAGATGGCCGAGGCGATGTTCGGTGTCATTCGCGCGGGTTGCGTTGCCGTACCGCTCAACGTTTCGATCACTGACGACGCCGTGGCCGGCATGGCGGCAAACTCCAACGCGAAGGTCATTATCGCGTCCGGAGAGCACGTGCAACGCATCGAGGAGCTTCGCGATCGATTCGACGCGATGCTGATTGCGCCACATGTGAACCTCGATGGCTGGCGCAACTACGCCGTCATGCGCGATGCGGCGAGCGATGCGATACCCGCCGTTGAGATCTCACCCAATGATGAGTGCAACATCATTTACAGCTCGGGCACCACCGGTCTGCCGAAGGGTATCGTTCACGATCATGCCGGGCGTGAAGCATGGGGCAGCGACCTCGCCGTGTCGCTTCGTTACCACGCCGGCGCGCGAAACCTTTGCAGCCTCGGTCTGTTTTCGAACATCACCTGGGTCGGCATACTCGCCACCTTCTTCGCTCAGGGCGCGATCGTCATTTCACGACGGTTCAGCGTCGAGGAATGTCTCGAGACAATCGAAAGACACCGCGTTACCCACGCCGCCATGGTGCCACTGCAATACCAGAAGCTCATCGAACACCCGGACTTCGAGAAGTACGACCTGTCGAGCCTGGATGCCTGCATGTGTTGCGGATCACCGCTGGCCGCGGGGCTGAAGAAGGAACTCGCGGAGCGCTGGCCGGGCGACTTCATCGAGCTGTACGGGCTGACCGAGGGCCTGGTCACGATTCTTTCGCCCGAAGACATGTCGGCCAAACCAGAGTCTGTCGGCCAACCCTGCCCCGGCCAGCGGCTCGCGATACTCGATGACAATGACGAGATTCTTCCAGCCGGTGAAACAGGGGAAATCGTCGGTCTTTGCCGGTTCACCATGTCCGGGTACCACGCCAATGATGCCGCCAACGACGAAGCAACGTGGGTGCATCCTTCCGGCGAACGCTGGCTGCGCACCGGTGACATTGGCAAGCTCGACGAAGACGGTTTCCTTTACCTCGTCGATCGCAAAAAGGACATGATCATCTCGGGCGGCCAGAACATCTACCCGGCCGATATCGAGGCAACGATGATCGAGCATGACGCGGTCAGTGAAGTCGCCGTCATCGGCATTCCACACGAGAAATGGGGTGAGACGCCGCTGGCAGTGGTCGTGGTTGAGGAAGGCGCCACCGAGACGCCGGACAGCCTGACCGAATGGTTGAACGCCAGAGTCGGCAAGCAGCAGAGGATCTCGGGGACCGTACTCGCCGCCGAGTTGCCTCGCAATCCGAATGGCAAGATACTCAAGCGCGAGCTTCGCAAGCAGTACGGGGACGCGCAAAACCGAACCCGAGAGAGGCAATGAACATGATACAAACCGATAACGCCAGCCGGGTTGCCATGGTGCGCGTGTGCGGGATGCTGATGCTCGCCGCAATCCTGGTCACGGCGTGCAGTAGCGAGGAAGCGGCCGAGCCGGCAGAGACGGTCACCTACAACGTCGACTCGAGCCGCATCAGTGTGTCGGGAATGTCCTCGGGTGCGATGATGGCAACGCAACTTCATATCGCACACTCTTCGTTGTTCAACGGCGTCGCGCTGCTGTCGGGCGGGCCCTGGTATTGTGCCCGGGGCTCCATGCAACGCGCACTTGGGCCCTGCATGAAAGGCGGTGACATCGGCACTGCGGAACTGATTGCGTCGGCGAAACAGGCCGAAGCCGACGGTGCAGTCGATCCGATGTCCAATCTGGCGAACGACCGCGCATGGATATTCCACGGGACGCTGGACGAAGCTGTTGTCGAGCCGGTCGCAAAGGCGGCCGTTGCGTTCTACGCAGAACTCATGCCACAAGACTCCGTCACGTACGTCGGCGACATCGAAGTCACGCACGGATTCCCGACGCTGGAGACCGGGGTCGCCTGTGACGTGATGGAACCCCCGTACCTGAACGCGTGCAATTTCGACGCAGCAGGCGAGCTGCTCGCAGCCATCTATGGCGAACTCGAGCCGCGCGTCGCCGGCACCGGGGAGCTGCGGGAAATCCCGCAACCGGGCGCGGACGATGCGACTATGTTCGAACACGCGCTTCTCTACGTCCCCGAGTCCTGCGCAGGGGGCGACGCATGTGGCCTGCACGTGGCGCTGCACGGCTGCCTGCAATCGGCCGAGAACATCGGCGACGCGTTTGCAGCGGGTGCCGGTTACAACGAGTGGGCCGAAGCGAATCATTTGCTCGTTCTCTATCCACAAGTTGCGAGCAGCAAGATCGCGCCGCTCAATCCGATGGGCTGCTGGGACTGGTGGGGCTACACGGAAGACGGCTATGCGACGAAGGCCGGACCCCAGATCAGCGTGATCAAGGCAACAATGGACACACTGGCGGGCCGCGCATTGTGATGCTCGTCGATTTCGACTGACCGGTTATGGCGTTCAGCGAACATCGCTACACGTCCGATGACGGGCTCAGCCTTTACTACCGTGACTACGGGAGCGATGACAGCCGCGACACCATTCTTTGCCTGCCGGGCCTGACCCGCAACGTACGGGATTTTCACGATCTCGCTCTGCGCCTTGCTGATCGCTACCGGTTGATTTGCGCCGATCCCCGGGGACGTGGCATGTCCGACCGGGATCCCGACTGGCACAATTACAACATCGCCACCTACATGCCGGACCTCGACCGCCTGATGGACGTGGCCGACGTGTCCCAGGCCATTTTCCTCGGCACCTCGATGGGTGGTCTGATGTCCATGATCATGGCCTACCAGCAGCCCGAGCGCGTCAAGGCGATCATCCTCAACGACGTCGGACCTGAAGCGGACCCGGTCGGCATACAACGCATCCTTCGCTACGTGGGCCGACATGCCCCGGTGAAAGACTGGGACGCGGCTGTCGATCAGCTTCACAACACCTACTCCGTCGCCGTGCCCAATCGGCCACGCGAGTTCTGGGCGGACCGTGTGCAACTGACCTACCGGGAAGGCGAAGACGGCCGGCCCGAACTGGACATGGATCGCAAGATCGGCGACGCGATCCGTCATGCGATGCGAGTACTGCCAGCCCTGAAATTGCTCCGGGCGCTGCACCTGGTGAGAGAGGTGCGCGGCGTCCCGATCGATCCGTGGGATTCGTTCCGTGCGGTCAAAGTACCTTGCCTGGTAATGCGCGGGGAACTGTCGGACATCCTGTCCGAGGAGATCGTCGATCGCATGAAAGCGATCAAGCCCGACCTGCAGGTCACCACGATACCGGGCATCGGACACTCACCCTACATCGAAGGGCCAGAGATGCTTGGGGCGATCGACACGTTCCTGGCAGAGCTCGGGGACGATTGATGGGACCACTCGCCGGAATCCGTGTCATCGAGATGAAGGGAATCGGCCCCGGTCCATACGCGGGCATGCTGCTTGCAGATCTCGGGGCCGAGGTCATCGTCGTGGAGCGCTCCGCCGAACCCACAGGGGTCGTGCCACCGTCGCCCCTCGACATTCACTCGCGTGGCAAAAAGTCGGTCGTCTTCGACCTCAAGACCCCGGAGGGGCTGGACAACCTGCTGGCGCTCGTCGAGACGGCAGACGTCCTCTTCGAAGGCAACCGGCCCGGCGTAGCAGAGCGCCTCGGTTTCGGGCCCGACGTGTGCCTTGCGCGAAATCCGCGGCTGGTCTACGGCCGGATGACGGGCTGGGGGCAGACCGGGCCATTCGCCCATTGCGCCGGTCACGACATCAACTTCATCGCATTGACGGGCGCGCTGGCGGCTATCGGCAGCCCGGAGAAGCCCGCTATACCGCTTAACCTCATCGGCGACTTTGGCGGTGGTAGCCTCTTTCTCGTCACCGGCATACTTGCGGCGCTGCTCGAGGCTCGCGCCTCAGGTAACGGCCAGGTCGTGGATGCCGCGATCACCGATGGCACGGCCAGCCTCATGAGCATGTTCCGTACACTGGACAAGATCGGTCTGTGGACGCCGCAGCGCGCGTCCAACCTGCTCGATGGCGCGGCGCCCTTCTACGATGTGTATGAAACGGCCGACGCGAAATTCATTGCAATCGGTTCGATCGAACCACAGTTCTACGCGCTCTTGATTGAGAAGGCCGCCCTCGATCCGGCTGTCTTCGCGAACAGGGACGACCCGTCACGCTGGCCCGACCTGAAGGCGAAGCTCGCCGACGTTTTTGCGGGTAAGACTCGCGACGAGTGGTGTGCAATCCTCGAGGAAACCGACACCTGCTTCGCGCCGGTGCTCGACTACCGCGAGGCGCCGCACCATCGGCACAACCAGGCCCGCGAGACGTACATCAAGGTTGGCGGCGTTACCCAGCCGGCGCCGGCACCGCGCTTCAGCCGGTCGGACTGCGGCACACCGGCGGCACCGCCCGCGATCGGCGCAGACACCGAGGCTATCCTCGCCGAACTGCGGGACCGAGGCGCGAAAGATGAATGACGCAGATGCGGCGCGGTCGGCTATTTCGGCGCGGCCGCCTTCTTTTTGGTCGTCTTTTTCCTGGTCGTCTTCTTCTTGGACGGCTTCTTCCTGGACGCCTTCTTCCTGGACGCCTTCTTCCTGGTCGCCTTCTTCCTGGTCGCCGTCTTTTTGGTCACCTTCTTGGGTTTCTTCTTACGGACCGCCGGCTTCACCGGCGCGGGGCGGGAGCCTGCATCGGCGGTCCCGGCTGCGGGGCCGGAACGCTCTGCCAGCCAGGCGGCAAGCTTCGGCCATAGCTCACCCTTCGACTTCCGGCCCGACATGATGCCGATATGCCCCGCATTGAGCACTTCGGTTGTCATATCTGTGCTACCGAGGAGTTCACCGACCGTGATCGACTGGGCCATCGGTACGATATGGTCGTATTTCGCCAGTATGTTGAGCGTGGGGACAGTGATTCTGCGGAGCTCGACTCTCTGGCCCTTCACAGTGTGCTTGCCGGAAACAAGCGCGTTACTCCAAAGATAATCGCGGACCCACTGCCTGAAAGCGCCCGCCGGCAAGGGGACGCCGTCATGAACCCAGCGATGCATGGCTTGCCAGTTTGCTACCGATTCCGGGTTGTCGATGCGGTCCCAGAGGTTCACGTAAGCGCCCACGTAGTTGGCAGCCGCCTTGAGCATCTTGCCGCTGTTCTCGATGGCAAAGGTCGGAAGCACGCCGTCGAGGTTCCCGGCCACCTTGTCGACGTCGAACCAGCGTTTGTCCAACCAGGCCACAAACTTGCTGCCCTCTCTTTCAGACATGTCGAGGGGGGTGGTGAGCAGAATCATGTTTCTCATCGGCCCGTCCGTATGCAAGGCCGCGTAAAGGAGGACGATGAGCGCACCCATGCAATAGCCGAGCACGCTCACCTCGCTGGCACCCGAGTCTCTCAGGACACGCCGTACCGCTCTCGGCACATACTCGGCGCCGTAGTCGTCGAGTTGCATCTCGGAGTCTTCGGGACCGACCTCACCCCAGTCGAACAGGTAAACGTCGAAACCCTGGGCCAACATGAACTCGATGAAGCTGAAACCGGGCCGCATGTCGAACAGAAAGGGGCGGTTGATTGCCGCAAAGACGAGCAGAAGCGGCACCGGGTGGCGTTCGGCGGCAGGACGAACCGGCTTGTAGCGGTAGAGCGTAGACTTGTTCAGCCGCCATACTTCCTCTCGCGGGGTCTGGCCCACCGGGTACCTGAACGACGACGAGATTGCCTTAATGGTCCGCGCGGGCCGGCTGGCCGCTTTCAACAGATCTTCTAAGATCGAGTCAATCCTCGGCATCCGGTTCACCAAGCCGTTCGACCAATTCGCTGGTTTTCGCGTCCACATCGTCGAGGAGCATCTCGAGGTTCGTGAGGCGGCGCGAGAGTTCGATCACCTGCTCCCGCGTCGGGACATTGAGCCAGGCTGACGCGATGTCGCCGACAACGTGCGTAACGCCACGCACTGAAGCGGTTGTTGTGACTGCCACTGCCATGCCCCGGGCAAGGACCGCAGAAAATTCCTCGGATGCCACGATTTCATCTATCGTGTCACCCGCGGTGACGAGAAGCCGGTCGGCTATACCCCTGATCGCGGCGCCGGGATTGGTTTTATCAAATAGCATCGTTAACTCCGTAATAAGCGGCCGGGTGGTGGCCCGAGCGACGGGAGAGCCAGTCCACGACACGTGTCCACAGCAGATGGTGTGCTTCCTGACCGATAACGGCACCGAGGTGGCTACCCGGAACCATAATTGCCGTTTCGTCTTCGCTCGAGACGGCGTGATTGAGGGCCTCAGCCGCCGCACGCGGACATAGATCGTCGTCCGCGGCGGAGATCGTGAGCAACGAGGCGGAAATATCGGATAGACGAACGATTTCGCCGCCAATCGTGAACCGATCCTCGACCAGCAGGTTCTCCCGGTAGCAGTCACGCATCAGCCTTCGAAACATCTCCCCTGCCAGTGGCACATTGTCGAAGGTCCAGCGCATTACCTCGGCCACAACGCTCCTGCCCACCGGGGTCGACAGTTCGCTGCCGAACGACTTCCACAGCCCGCGGGCGCGTGCCATCGTTCCCCAGAGGGTCGCGCTCCTCAGCCACCAGGCAGGGATATTTCCCCAGAAGTCGACCATCGTCTCAGCCGGGAACGCTCGGGCGTACAGCACATTGAGACCCGTTTCCGAAAAATCGACAGGCGTCGTGAGTGTTACAAGGTTCTGTATCCGATCGGGCGACAGCGCTGCGTACATGGTCGAGAGCACACCGCCGAGCGAGTAGCCGAACATCGTTACACGATCGGCGCCGCTCCTGGCCGTCACAACGTCGACAACAGAGTCGAGCCAGTTCTGAACGTAGGCACTGAAACTCGGCGTCGGTTTGGAATCGTCGGGTACGCCCCAATCGACGCACCAGACATCGTAGCCGTTGTCGCGCAGGTAAGCGGCAAGACTGCGGTTCGGATGAAGGTCGAACACGTACCACTTGGAAAGCAGCGAATGCACCAGGATGACCGGGATCGGATGCGTTTCCTTGAAGCGCGGCACGAGATGATGGACGCGCACATCGTCATCAATCTCAATGGTTTCAGCGGCGGACCGAAAGGTCGCGTTGGTTGGGAGAAGCGTCAACACGAAGATCATATTGCCAGAATGTCGGTGACTTTTGAACGATCGTTCAATAGACTGTTTCTGGCACTTGTCGACCCTGCAACGAACTGGGAGGATGGCCGCTAATCCGCTGCCAGGATGGCGGCCGTCAGAAAAAGAACAATGAAAAACGGAAAAACCGATACGCTCCTCATCATTGTCAGCGGCCTGCTGTGGCTTGCGATGGTCGGGCTCGCAGCAGCCGGACACTGGTTTGCGGGACTCTTCGCGCTGCTCGCTCTGTTGCTCGTCTACGGCGTGCTCGGCTCGTCGCACAAAGGGCAGTTCGACCTCAAGCTGGTCGCGTTTCCTTCCCTCGTCTGGATCGTGATGTGGGCGGCCGCGTTCTGGATTGGCAATCATTACGCTAAAGCTTATGCGGGGCGCGAACCGGAATTCACGGTGTTGGGTTTTCACCCTTCTTTCGCCGCGATCGTCGTCCTCTTCTGGATCGTGCCCACCCTGCTGATGGGATTCGGTTTCGAGGCGGTCAAGGATCGCTGGCTCTCCCAGGAGCGCTGGGATGAGTTCCTGCGCGGCGCGCACGACAGCGATGACGGAAGCAACGGGGAGAATCGGCCGTGAGCGAATGGGTGAAGTACCTGATCCTTGCCTCGTCCGTTTCGGTGCTGGTCATTTCTTTCGGTATTGGATGGTGGGCGCAGAAGAAAGTAACCTCGCCCGAGGCGTTTTTCGGCGGCGCAAAAATCTTCGGTCCGCTGACCGTCGGTCTCGCCACGATGGCCGCCGTCGGCAGCGCGTTCGCCGTGGTCGGCGTGCCGGGTCTCGTGTACAGCACCGGCAACACGATCCTTCTCTTCATGTTCGCGGCGCCCGGATTCGTGTTCGGCTATCTCGTGATCGGCAAAAAAGTCCGGGCCATGTCCGAAATCGGCACGGTTGCCAGTCTGGGTGACCTGTCGGACCTGCGCTTCAACGGCCACCGCGGCATCAAGCTGATTCTCTCGCTCATGTTGTTCATTGGCTGCGCGATGTACCTGTCCGCCCAGGTCGAGGCGTGTGCCAAGCTGTTCGAAAACCTGTTCGAGTGGAACAAGCTGATCATCAGCGTCGTGATCTTCACCATCCTCATTGCCTATACCGTGCTGAGCGGGGAGATCGGCGGCATCCTGACGCAGGCCTTTCAGGGTTTCGTTATCGTCCTGGCCGGCCTCGTTTTCGCCATCGCGTTTTTCGTGGTAACCGGCGGATTCGGGCCTGTCCTCGAAGCCATTTCAGGTCCGCAGGGGGCGGCGGCGGGATTGGATCCGGCGGCGATGACCGCCTGGGGCAGCCTGCCCGGCGCGTACGCCTTCGCCTGGGTCATGCTGCCTACGCTCGGCATAATGTGCCAGCCGCAAGTACTCACGCGAATCATGATGCTTCGGGACCCGCGCGAACTGCCAAGGCTGTCGCTCTATGCGGTCAGCACCAACGTAATCACCGGCATGATGGTGATGGCCATTGGTTACTGCGCCATCTATCTTGCGGCCAACGGGCTGGTCGAGATCGACCACCCGGACAAGGCAGTGTTCAAAGCGGCGGACTACATCGGCCTGATTGCCCAGCTCGTCGTCTACCCGGCAGTGCTGGCCGCTGCGCTGTCCACGTCGAGCCTGTTTCTCTCGCTTGCCGGCAATATCGTGTCTCGCGATTTGCCGGGGTCGCTTGGTGTGACGTTCGGCGCGGCACGGCAGGTAACCGTGTCGCGTATCGCGATGTCGGTCATGGGCATCGCGGCCATCGGATTCGCGGCGGCCAGTGGCGACATGGTAGCCATCCTAGGCACGTACGGATTCGGCACGCTGGCCGCGGCCACATTCCCGATCTTCATCATCGGGCTGCTGTGGAAAGGCGCTACCGGCCGGGGTGTGATGACCGGTATGCTGGCCGCCCTCGCCGCCACCGTTGGCGGCGTTTCGATCGAGCTGCTCAAACGGTTCGGCCATACGGACTTTGCCTGGCCAGGGGGCGTCCCCTGGTACGTCTTCGTGATGGCAACCGCGGTCGTGGTCACGATCGCTGCCTCGATGTTCACAACAGAAGACAAACTCGACCGTCGCGTCGAAATGGCGATGGACCTGTAGCTAGATTTCGAGGAACGATGTAATGACCGGCGCCGCCCGGTCGATCTGCGCCAGTCCGTCCAGATGACCGCCGCTGACCTCGAGCATTGACAATTCGGCGTCGAGACCGGCTGCCTTCAGTTCCTCGACGGCCGTGACGGAAAGATGTGGCGGAAAGACCATGTCTGTCTCAGACGGGATGAACAGGTACCTGGCGCGGGACTCGTGCAGGCGCTGCCGCACATCGTACAGCTTGTACGCCCGGACCATGTAGAGAAAACTGTTGGCGTCCAGGGTCTCGGCGCGAACGCGAGCGATTCCGTCGAGCGTCGCGTCGGCGATGAACTGATGGTCCAGTGAATCCGCTGGATGCTTGCCCTCCTCGGCGGGCTCGTAGCCGAACTCACCGACTACGTCGTACGACAGCGAGGTGAGGTTGACCATGGCGAGGGCATTCGTCAGGCCTTCGCGCGGCGGATTCGCGGCATCGTACCCGCCCCCGTTCCAGACCGGATCGGCAGTGATTGGCCGGGCCCACAACTCCATCATGGCGGCAGCGTAGGGATGAATGTACAGCCCCGGTGAAATGACAGCGATGACGCGTGGCACCATGTCCGGGTAGTCGACCGACCACTGAATGGCCTGCACCGAACCGCCGGACGGGCCGGCTGCGGCAACGAGGCGCTCGATGCCAAGGGATTCCAGCAGGCGTTTCTGGACGTGAACGAAATCCTCTACCGTAACCAAAGGGAATTCCAGTCCCCAGGCTCGACCGGTCTCGGGGTTCTCACTGGCCGGGCCGGTCGTCACCGAATAGCCGTCGCAGGCGTTGAGATTGGCCAGCGAGTTACTGCAGATCACGAAGTAACGGTCCGTGTCGAGGGCTTTGCCGGGGCCGATGATCTTGTCCCACCAGCCCGGCAGTTCGTGGACATCATCGGCCGCGCCGGCGGCGCGCGCGTTGCCGGAGAAATAGTGGCAAACGAGGATGGCGTTGCTTCTGTCGGGATTCAGCGTGCCGTAGGTTTCGTAACCGACCTTGACGTTCCTGAGCGTCTTGCCAGAGACGCAGCGGTACTCGTCAAGATCGAATACGTGTTGCGCGGACTTCACTCAGCTGGTTCTCGCGAGGTGGGCATGAAACGCCCGATCAAATTCTTCGATATGCGTGATAAACGGCACGTGGCCGCTATCTGCAATCGCAACCTCTTCATAAGAGCCGCCGGCGGTAGCGTAGTCATCCAGCATCTTGCGGATCTGGTCCATCATCGGTTGCGGCGGATAAGCGTCGGAGCCAGGAAAACCGGGCAGGCGTCCGGTGGGACCCCAGGTACCTGGATCTGATGCCGCGGTGTTGCAGACGGCAAGGTCGTCGGCACCATAAATCCACAATGTGTGGACCTTTGGTTCGCCCGCGAGAATCCTCTCGACCAGATTTCCGATGTATTTGGGAGACATCGCGTTGGTCGCGCCCCATTTGCCCGGCCGCACGTACGGCCAGTTCGGCGATTTCTCGAAGTCGCCGGGTAGCGCGCGGTCACCAATGTGTACCCTGAACATGGCATCAATCAGGGCATCTTCGCGCTCCGGAATCTGCCCGCCGCTCCAGACGAGCCGGCGCATGATGCCGCGCGGGCTGAAATCACCGATCGTGTCGCGATCCCCGTCCAGCAGGCTCCGGATCAGATCGGGGTTGATCAGGCCGCCGCCGGAACCGGCGAAATCGGGCGTGGTCGGAGTACCGTCGGCGTCCTTCGTACCGCCGAAGCCGAAAGGCGCTCCCGGCCCTGCCAGGGTGGCCGACAACAGGCGCTCGGGCGCGTCGGCCATCATCCACCAGACCACCAGTCCGCCGAGGGAGTTGCCCACCAGGTGGAATCGCTCATGGCCGAGATGATCCATCAGCGCGAGCACATCCTCCACGAAATCGCGCATGCCCCGTGTCGCGTCGATTCTGGCTCCGGGATCGGCGCCGCCGTACCCGCGCAGATCGGGTGCGATACCCCGGTATTGCGGTGGCAACGTTACCAGCGTTTCTTCCCACCAGGTGGCGCTCGAGAAGTTGCCGTGCACGAACAGCACCGGGATGCCATCGTCGGGACCAGCGAACAGGACTCTGGTCGTCAGGCGTTCGGTCGAAACGGTTCGGGCGGTGATTCCGTCGAGAACCGGGACGCTCATGCTTCAACCTCGTAGTTTTCGAGCAATTTCTTGTCGAGCTTGCCGATCGCGGTCAGCGGCAGTTCGTCGAGCAGCACGATCGAGCGCGGCAGCTTGTATCGCGCCAGACGTTCGTCCAGAAAGGCTTTCAGATCCGCCTCGTCGTAACCGTCTTCGACCACGAGGAAGGCGCGACCCACCTCTCCCCAGGTTTCGTGCGGCACGCCGATTACGGCAGCTTCGAGGACTTTAGGGTGTGCCGTCAGCACGGATTCGATCTCGGCCGGATAGACGTTTTCGCCGCCGCTAATGAACATTTCCTTTGATCGGCCGAGAATCGAGTAGCAACCGTCAGCGTCGCGCACTGCCACGTCACCCGTGTGCAACCAGCCGTCACGAATGGTCTCGGCCGTCGCCTCGGGATTCTTCCAGTAGCCGGCCATTATGTGGGGTCCGCGTATCAGCAGCTCACCCTCCTCGCCATCGGCGCAGGCCGTGCCATCCTCGCGGATGGTCTTCATGTCGATGTGGTAGATCGGGTACCCGACGGAGCCGATCTTCTTTTTGACCATCTCTGGCGGCAGCCAGAAGTTATTGCCGGATGCCTCGGTCAGACCGTAGCCCATCTTGAAATCGACGCCGCGGTCCCAGAATTTCTCCATGACAGGCAGCGGACAGGGCGCGCCGCCGCTGATCACCAGTTCCAGTTTGGAAAAGTCGGCCTCGTCCCAGCGTTCGTGTTCCTGCAGCATCTGGAACATCGTCGGCACCGCGACATAGTGCGTGATGCCCGAGTTTTCAACCAGGTCGAAGGTCTGCTCCAGGTCGAATCCCGAACACAGGACGGTCGTACCGCCGGCGTGGACCAGCGGCATCATGAAGATCATCGGCCCGCCGATGTGAAAGAAGGGAAGCTGCAGTGCCGCCTTGTGCTGACCGTTAATGCCCCACGACGTAATCGTGTTGACGCTGTTCCAGGTCACGTTGCCGTGGGTCACGACTGCGCCCTTCGGCAGGCCCGTCGTGCCTCCGGTGTAGTACACACCCCAGGGATCGTCCAGTTCCAGCTCCGGGACGTCTTTCGGCGCGGAGCTCATGGCCTCACGTTCCGCGATGTCGAGTTCTCCGGGACCGGGATTCGTCATCGCGACAACGTGCTCGATCGACGTGAATGAGGGCTTGAGCTCCTCGACCTGGGCGCGCCAGTCTTCGCTGTAAACCAGCACCTTCGGTGCGCCGCTCTCCACGATCCCCTGCAGTTCATGGACGGTCAGGCGCCAGTTCAGGTTCTGCAGGATCGCACCGATTTTCGGCGCCGCCCAGAACAGATCGAGGTACTCGACACGGTTCATCGCATAGACCGCAACCAGGTCCCCCTTTCCTACTCCCAGGCTCCGGAGGTAGTTTGCCGTCCGGTTTACCCGTTCGTTCCACGCGGCGAACGTGGTTTCCGCGCCGGTCGCGTAGTCGATCAACGCGACTTTTTCCGGTGTGAGCCTGGCCCGCTTGTCGAGCCAGTCGGTGACGTAGTGTGAGAGCTGTTTCATTGCGGTGGTCCCCACTGAACGATGGCGCCGCCCCAGACATAACCGATGCCGGCGCCAAGCATGACCATCGTGTCGCCTGGTTTGAGGCGGCCCTGTTCAAGGCCGACCTCGATGTTGATGATTGCGTCCTGCTCGCCGATATGGCCGATGTCCGAAATGTAGACGCTGTGCTCTTCGCTGATGCTTAGTTCGTCCAGCATCTGGCGGTGCCCGGACGGCTTGATCAGTGACATGTTCAGGAAATCGATGTCCGCGCGCGTGTACGGCGTACCGTCGCTCTTGGGGCCGGATTTTTCGAGTGCACGATCAACGCAGGTCAGCCAGTTCGGGATCGATACTTCACCCAGCCTTGCTTTCATCGCCTCCGGCTCGACGAGGCGAAACTTGAAGCCGCCGTCCGCAACAGCCTGGTCGGTGGGATGCTGCACGGTGCCGCTGGCCGGGATGATCACGTGACGGCTCATCGACCCGTCGCAGATGACGTGATCGCCGAGGATCTGGTTTTCGGGCCAGTTACGCTTGAGGATCATCGCCCCGGCGCCGGCCCCGATGTTGAACAGGAACGAGGTGTCGAGGTCGGTGAAATCGATGAATTCGGAGATCCCGTAACCGCCGCCGATCAGTATCGTGTTGATCGACTCGTCCTCTGACAACAGTCCGTGTGCCAGTTTCATCGCGGCAATGGTCGTCACGCATCGTGCATGTACGTCAACGCCCCAGGCCCGTTTTGCCCCGATCCGGTAGGCCAGATCGATGGCCGTGGTCCACAACAGGTGCTCACGCCACTCTTCTGTCGTGCACAACACGACATCGATCTCCATCGGATCGATCCCAGCCTTCTCGATAGCCTTGCGCGCCGCGTATACCGCCATGTCATTGGGATGCACGTTCGGATCCGCTACGAACTTGCGCTCGATGCCGAGCTTCTCGCGAACGACCCATTCCGGAAGGCCGCTTTGCGCCGAGATTTCTTGTGCCGTGACGTAGGTCTCTGGAAACCAGGTGCCGGTCGAGACGATACCCATTGTTCTCATATTCGTTCCTTCGAACCGATTCCAGTCGAGAATTTCAACGAGCGTTGAATACTAGTTCAACGATTGTTGAAATTCAATCGAGTGTCGGTTAGCGTGGCGCGATGACCAAAGAGATGCACCCGACCCGCGAACGGATTCTCGACGCCGCTGAAGAGCTCTTCGCGCAGCGCGGCTTCGAGGGCGTTTCCATACGCCAGATCATGACCAAGGCCGAAGCCGACGTCTCGCTCGCCTATTACCACTTCGAATCCAAGCGAGACCTGTTCGACCAGGTCATGCTGCGGCGCGTCGAGTACCTCAACGAGATCCGCCTGAAGGCGCTCGAGGACGTCGAGAAACGCCATCCGGACGACGAGCCAACCGTCGAGGAGATCATCGGCGCTTTTACGCAGCCTCTCTTGACCCTGCTCGCAGAGGACCATGACAAGTGGAGCCACTATTACCAGCTCATTGCCCAGATCAACAATTCGCCGGACCGCGGCGGCGAACTCATGTCGCGCTACTTCGACCCGCTCGTCTCCCGATTCATCGACGCACTGACGCGTGCGTTGCCCGACAGCGACCCGGCCGATCTCTACTGGAGCTACCATTTTCTGTCGGGAGCGCTGACGCTTACCTTCGCTGAAACGGGACGCATCGACAATCTCTCAGGTGGGCTTTGCCGATCGACGGACGTTGCCTCGGTCATCGACCGCATGCCCGCGTTCGTCGCAGCCGGATTCCAGGCCTTGTGTAAGAAATGATCCGCTGCGCCATTGGCGCGCCAGGTCCTGCTCCACCTTGATATTCAACGGACGTTGAATTAGCATCGGTTGAACGTTCGTTGAATAATGCGGCCGGCGTGTGCCCGGCAAACATCAGGGGGACAGAATGCGATTCCGTCAATATTCAGGCCATTTCACGATTGCGCTTGGCATCGCTGCCGCGCTCGGCGCGCTGGGCATCACGCCAACGGCAGAAGCACAGGATGAGGGTGCCAGCGGCGCGCTCGAGGAGATCATGGTCACGGCAAGGCGGCGTGAGGAAAACCTGCAGGACGTTCCCGCTGCGGTGACCGCCTTTTCGAGCGAGGACCTGGAGCTTCGCGGTACGTCCGACATTACCGAAGTTGCCCAGTCGGCACCCAGCGTCACGCTCGAACCTACGCGGGCAACCAATTCGACGTTGACGGCTTTCATTCGCGGTATCGGTCAGCAGGACCCGCTGGCAGGCTTCGAGCAGGGCGTCGCCCTCTACATCGATGACGTCTACATCGCCCGCCCACAGGGCGCGTTGCTCGACATCTACGATGTCGAACGTGTCGAGGTCTTGCGCGGACCCCAGGGAACGCTGTATGGGCGTAATGCCGTGGGCGGCGCCATCAAATACGTCACGAGGCGCCTTGGCAACGATCCCTCCTTCAGTGCCAAGGCATCGATCGGCACTTACAGCCAGCAAGACCTGGTATTGACAGGGTCCGTGCCGGTCTCCGATACCTTCCGTGTTGGTGCCACGCTGGCAAGTCTCAACCGTGATGGCTATGGCGACAACCTGACTACCGGCGCCGACAATTACAACAAGGAAATTCTCGCCTACCGTGTCAGTGCCGAGTTCGAGCCCACGGACAATGTCCTTGTCCGGATCGCCTACGACAAGACCGAAGACGATTCCGACCCGGTAGCCGGACACCGCGTAGCGCCGGCGCCTGTGAGCGGTACACCGGTTACGAGCGATGTGCGCGATACGTTCGCGGGCGCGTCTCAGAACGTGTCGACCAGCGGCATCAACGGCAATCAGGAAGTCGAGTCGGAAGGCTTCACCGTGTCGATCGACTGGGACCTGAACGATTCCTTTACACTGCGCTCGATCACGGCCGTCCGTGAAGACTTCACCGAGTCGGTCATCGATTTCGACAGCCTGGAAGTTGACGACTTCGACGCGCCCGTCATTTACGACAACGAGCAAACCAGCCAGGAGTTCCAGCTGCTGTTCAGCGGCGACAGGATGAACGCCGTTGCCGGTCTTTACTACCTGGACGCGTCAGCGGCCAACGATTTCGACGTGGTCCTCGGTCAGCTCGGCCGGGTTGCACTCGGCTCCGAGTTGACGGCCTACACCGGCGGCTCCGTGGACACCAAGGCATGGTCCCTGTTTGCCGACCTGACCTACGACCTGACCGACGACCTGTCGGTCTCCATCGGCGGCCGGTACACCGAGGACGAGCGCAGTGCCGACATCTTTCGCGCACAATACCTGGGGGCGGGAGGCTCACCGTTCTTCGGCAATAGTTCGGCCGTTGAGATTCTCGTGCAGAGCGACTACGAGGCCAAACGCACCTACGATGACTTCACTCCACGCATCAATTTTGCGTTTCGCCTGAACGACGATACCACTGTCTATGCCGGCTACAGCGAAGGCTTCAAGGCCGGCAGTTTCGACCCGCGCGGTGCCAACTTCGTCACCCCCGAAGCAGAGGCGGGCTTCGAGCCTGAAACGCTCGATTCCATCGAAGTCGGTTACAAGGCCACACTGTTCGATGGACGGGCACGTGCGAATATGGCGGTGTTCTTCAGTGACTACGAAGACGTCCAGATTCCCGGATCGGTCGGCGTTGACTCCGACGGCGACGGTATCAACGACAGTTTCGTCGGCGCTGTGACGAATGCCGGTGCCGCCGAGATCAGCGGCGTCGAGTTCGAGGGCGACCTGCTGATAACCGATAACCTGAGCGCTCAGCTGTCCTTCAGCTTTCTGGACGCCGAGTACACCGAGTTCATACTTGGCGGCGTCGACGTATCAGACCAGCGGGCCATCCAGAACACGCCTGAGTCCATGGCATATCTCGGGCTGACATACACGACGGACCTCTTCAATGGTTCACTGGCAATCAACGGCAACCTGTCTTACCGAGGCGAAATCGTGCAGTTCGAGGTGCCCGCGCCGATCATCGATCAGGACTCGTACACGCTCTACAACCTGAGCGCCGTTTGGATCTCCGACGATGACCACTGGAGCGTCGGCGTGCACGGGAAGAACCTTGGCGACGAGGACTTCAAGACGGCCGGCTATTGCTTCGGCGCCACCGGCAGTTGTCCCCTGGTGCTCGGTCTCGAAGACAATACGACGATCTTCTACGGCCCGCCCAGGACCGTTACGGCCACCGTCGAGTATCGTTTCTAGACGTCGAGAATGTCGGTCTGCGCGTACGCTACCGCAAGCAGGTAGGTAGTAAACGCATTAGTCATTCCTAAAGTACTCGCCTATGCTGTCGTGGTGAGTACCGCAGGCCATTGTTGTCACGCCAGCCCGCCAAAGGACGTCATTCCGCCGGTGAACCGGCGCCTGCTCGTCACGGGCGGGATCTTCGCCGGCGTGCTGGCGCTGTCGTTTCTGCCCGGACTCGAGGCGCTCAACGACAGCATGCTCTCGTATCTCGGCATCATCTGGTGGGCCGTGCTGATCGGGCTCGTGCTCGGCGGCATCATCGACTACTTCGTGCCGGACGGCTTCATCGTTCGCGTCCTCGGCAAGCGCCGAAAGTCCACATTGATCAACGCCGTCCTCGCCGGCTTCCTGATGTCGGCGTGCTCGCACGGGATCCTCGCGATCGCGATTCAGCTGTACAAGAAAGGCGCGAGCGTGCCCGCCGTCATTACGTTCCTGCTCGCCTCGCCGTGGGCCAATCTCCCGATGACCATCCTGCTGTTCGGATTTTTCGGCTGGAAGGCACTTCTGTTTGTCGGCGGCGCGATGTTGATTGCGCTGATAACGGGACTGGTTTTCACGCTGCTCGACGAGTTCGGGCTAATCGAAGGCCCGGCGCAGGACGTCGACGCAGAAAACGTATCCTGGGATCGAGTCACCGACTTCGACATCAACAAGGCAGCTCGAGGGGTTGCGATCGGTTTCGTCTCTCTGGCCAATATGGTGTTGTGGTGGATACTGATCGGCGTTCTCGCCGCGTCGCTGATAGGTGCGTTCGTGCCGGACCACTGGTTCATGGATTACCTGGGGCCGGATCTGACCGGCATGCTCATCACGCTGCTGTTCGCCACCGTGCTGGAGGTCTGCAGCGAGGGCACTTCGCCTATCGCGTTCGAGATCTTCAACAAGACCGCGGCGCTCGGTAATCCGTTCGTCTTCCTGATGGCCGGCGTTGCAACGGACTACACGGAGATCGGCCTGCTCTGGACTAACATTGGCAAGCGAACTGCTGTCTGGCTGCCCGTCGTGACGGTGCCACAGATCCTGCTACTGGCGTACTGGTTCAACCAGATATCATGATCTGAGTGGCCGCAGGGTTCCATCGGCTGCGAGAACCAGCTGCGACGACTCGAGGTCCACCTGGTTTCGGCCGCCGCGCTTGGAACGATAAAGTGCGCGGTCGGCGCGTAGCACCAATTCATCCAGTGTGCGGTCTCCGGCCGAAATCGCGGCAACGCCGAAACTCGACGTCATCGGCAGCCCGACCGACGTCGTTTCCATTGGCGTCGAACCCACCTTGGCGCAGAGCTGGTCTGCAATCGCCATGGCATCGCGCAGCTCGACACCCGGCAGCAACAGCGCAAACTCCTCACCACCGACGCGCGCAATCACGTCCTCACTCCGGCGTGCCTCGCCGAGAAGCTTCGAGAAATGCTCGAGCGCCGAATCGCCCGCAGCATGGCCGTACTTGTCGTTGATGTACTTGAAGCGGTCGATGTCGGTCATGATGATCGAGAGCGCCGTGCCGTTGCGCCGCGCGTGATTGAACGCGAGAGAACCATACTCCTTGAACCCGCGCCGATTGAAAAGGCCCGTCAACTCGTCGCGAATCGCTATCTCCTTCATGCGCTCCGAGATGTCCGACGCGAGCATGAGTACCACGAACATCGATGTCGCGATATAGCCGGCCGGTAGCGTAATGAAGTTGTAGTGCAGATAAAAATCCCGGTACGGGTCGTCTCCGCCGGCGCCCTGGAGCAACCCGATGCCGGCAGCGATTCCCTGACTGATACCGAACAGGATCATGCTGAGGGCCGCAGCCCACTCCGCCGCGTTCGCCTTGTCGCGATAACGGATGATCATGAGCGCCGACAGAAACAGGGTGATGCATGCGAAGCTCGGCAGCAGCGCCGTGCGCCAGCCAACATGCGGGTTAATGATCGTCGTCCAGACAATGACCGCGTAGACGGCGCCGGCGTACGGCCACAGGTTCCCCGGCAGCAACCGGCAATGCGTTCGTTGACAGTGGCCGCGCAGGCTCAGCGTGACCAGCACCAGCGCGAGCGCGTTGGCCACAAGCCAGTAGAGCACGGGACTGGCGAACCAGTCTGCCTGGAGGTTGACCATCCACAGCAGGGTCGCCGCCATGAATCCGATTGCCCAGCTCAGCGCATAGGGCTTCCTGCCGTGCGTTCGCCACGCAATCAGGAATATGGTCGACAACGCAGCGCTCGTGAAGACCATGGAAACGAGAATGTAAATTACGGGTGAGAGCATTCGTCTCGGGTGGTGGCACGCGAAGTGAGACTATTGTGCTTTACCGGGTTCGATCGCGACTTGACGTGGCGCACATAACGCCGTTTGCGGGACACGTCGAGCGGCCCTGTTTGCGCATTTGCGTCGAGCATCCCACATGCAAGACTCGGCACCTGAGGCGACTATTGACGAATCTGTGACGCAGTTGACGTTTTGCGCGCGGTCTGTGTGAACTGACAAGGCGACGCCGGCTCGCGAATTGTCTAACGTTGCAGGCCGGATCCAGTGGATTACCCAGAGGTAGTGGAGCTATGTGGTTGCCCGCCCCGATGTACGAAGCCCTGCCGCTTCTCTACGTATCGGCAGGAAGCCTGCTTATCGCGGGCGTTGCTTACATCGGGTTCGACGTCCGTCCGGCCCTGTTCTATTTTGCGCTGGGCGTCTCGTGTATATCTTTCGGCCTGTTCATCTACTACATTCGCCACGCCCACCGCACCCGGAAGAACGGCAAACCCGGATCACCGCCCGAGTAACGCGTTTGGCGCCTGTCGGCGCACCGTCACCGATTTGACCTGGGCGAAAACCCGGTCACCTTCTTTAAGAACCAATCGCTTCACCGATCGCCGCGTCACGCGCGCGAGCAATTTTTGATTGCCGAGCCCCAGTCGCACGATGACCGTTGCTTCGTCATCGTCCCGTACGTGTTCCACGGTAGCGCGCAACACATTGAGAATCGTCGTCTCCGAAGATCGTTCCCGGCAGATGCTCACGTCGTTGGCCGCAATGCGAAGGCGCAGCGCGACCGAGCCGCCGGTGAAGTCGCCGGGCACCCAGATATCGCCGTCGCCGAAATCGAAACGAGTAAGCCCGTCTTCGGTGTCGACGGGTTTACCCCAGAGTACGACGCCGGCGTTACCGCCACCAAGCTGCGGGACGTCAGTGAATGCAAGGAGATCGAACAGGCTGCCGGCGGCGACCACCTTGCCATCGTCGAGCACGACGAGATGATCGCAGAGCCGGCTGATCTCGTCGATGTCGTGACTCACGTAAATCACGGGGATCGACAACTCCTCCCGAAGCCGGTCGAAATAGGGCAACAGTTCATCCTTGCGAGCCTGGTCCAGTGACGCCAGCGGTTCGTCCATGAGCACGAGGTCGGGCGAACGCAACAGTGCTGCGGCGATGGCCACACGTTGCGCCTGGCCGCCCGAGAGCGTCCCGGGTCTGCGATCCAGCAGCTCGCCGATCCCGAGGATTTCGATGACCTGGTCAGCATCGACGCGTGCCGATGCGGAACGGCGGGCCCCGTAGCGGATGTTCGCCTGTACGTCGAGGTGCGGAAACAGTGCCGGCCGCTGGAACACGTAGCCGACGTTGCGACGATGCGCAGGCAATCCCGAATCATGCGCAGAGCGCTCGAGGCCGGCGATGCAACGCAATAATGTCGTTTTGCCTGACCCCGACTGTCCGAACACGCCCGTCACGCCTGTATCCGGAACATCGACATCCACGTCGAGCCTGAAAGCGCCTTTTGTCAGCGCATGTCGAACACGAATCATCGCCGGCTCCAGCGGCGGTCGACCAGAAACATCGCCATCAGCACCACGAAGGCAAATGCAAGCAGGACAACGGACATGCGGTGCGCCGCGGCGTAGTTCAGTGACTCGACGTGGTCGTAGATCGAGATCGATACGACACGCGTCTCGCCCGGAATATTGCCGCCCACCATCAGCACGACACCGAACTCGCCAAGCGTATGGGCGAAGGCCAGTACCATCGCGCTGACGAAGCCACGTACCGACAATGGCACGACGATCGAGAAGAACGCATCGACGCGCGTTGCGCCCAGCGTCCATGCTCGCTCCAACAGGGTGCGTGGCAGCGCCGCGAATGCGTTCTGCATCGGCTGCACGGCGAACGGCAGGCTGTAGATGCACGACGCGATGACAAGACCGGCGAAGCTGAAGGTCAGCGCACTTCCAGTTAGTGACACCCACCACGAGCCGACGGCACCGCCGGGCCCGAGCAGGATAAGCAGGTAGAAGCCGAGCACGGTCGGCGGCAGCACGATCGGCATCGCAACGACGGCCTGAACGATCGGCTTCCAGCGCGACGGAGTCTGCGAAAGCCACCATGCGATCGGCGTTCCGATAACAATCAGGATCAGCGTCGTTACGAACGCGAGCTTCGCGGACAGCCAGAGTGGATCAAACAGGTTCAATAGATGACCTTGTAACCGCTCGCGGTCACTATGTCGCGTGCTGCCTCCGATCGCAGAAACGCAAAGAAGTGCTGTGCGCTTCGCGCATCGGCCGCATGAGTCAGCAGCACCGCATCCTGGCGAATCGGCGTGTACGTCCCCTCGGGCAATGCGAGCGTGCAACGCGCTTTTGGCAGACGTTGCTGCTCCAGCAATGACGATGCAACAAAACCGACAGCAGCGTTGCCGGTCGCAACAAACTGCGCCGCCTGCATGATGTTCTCACCGTAGACCAGCCGCTCATCCACCGCGTTCCAGAGCCCCTGAGTCTCGAGGTACTCCCTGGCTGCCTCGCCATAGGGCGCGGTCGCCGGGTTTGCAATGGCAACATGGCCGACGGCCGGATTGCGCAGGGCCTGCCCACAGTCCGTCAGCGTCGTGGACCATAGCGCGAGCTCTCCGATTGCATACGTGAAGCGTGCATCGCCGGCGACGTACCCCTTTGCCTCAAGCCGCTTCGGGCGCACCTGGTCGGCAGCCAGGAAGACATCGAACGGGGCCCCGTTCGTGATCTGTGCGTAGAGCTTGCCCGTCGACCCGGGTACGATCCGAACCTCGATGCCGGTCTCGTCAGTGAATCGTGCGGCCAGTTCGGTCGCCGTGTCCGCAAAGTTGCTCGCCACGGCGACCGTCACGGGTTGCCCGGCCTGCGCGACCGGCAGTGCCAGTAGCAACAGGACGCAGGAGACGCGCACGTCGGCCCTTAACGGGCCGCAAGCTCGGCTTTCTTCTGTCGGCGGAACTTGTGCAGCAATGGTTCGGTGTAACCGTTAGGCTGTTCGCAGCCTTCGAACACCAGCGCGCAGGCGGCCTGGAAAGCGATGCTTGAGGCGAAGTCGTCACTCATGCGTTCGTATGATGCATCACCCTCATTCTGCCTGTCGACGATTTTGGCCATGCGCGTGAACGTATCGAGCACCTGCTCTTTCGTGACGACGCCGTGCAACAGCCAGTTGGCCATGTGCTGGCTCGAGATCCGCAGGGTCGCGCGGTCTTCCATGAGACCAACGTCGTCGATGTCGGGGACCTTGGAGCATCCGACGCCCTGGTCGATCCAGCGAACAACGTAGCCGAGAATACCCTGTGCGTTATTGTCCAGCTCGGCCTGAATTTCCTCGGCCGGCAGCCCGCGGACATCGCCGAGCGGTGGAGTCAGGATGTCGTCGAGACTTGCCATCGGTCGCTTCGCGAGTTCTTCCTGTCGAGCGCGCACGTCGACAGCGTGATAGTGCAATGCGTGCAGCGTCGCGGCCGTCGGCGACGGTACCCACGCACAATTGGCCCCGGCTTCGCAGTGCGCCTGCTTGGTCGCGAGCATTTCGCGCATTTCGTCGGGTTTCGGCCACATGCCTTTGCCGATCTGCGCCCTGCCGGGCAGCCCGCAGGCAATCCCGACATCCACATTGCGGTCCTCGTAAGCCAGGATCCAGGGCTCCTGCTTGATCGCCTCCTTGCGGATAACGGAGCCGGCTCGCATGCTCGTGTGGATTTCGTCGCCCGTGCGATCGAGAAAACCGGTATTGATGAACACGACACGATTGCGCACGGCACGAATGCACTCGCCGAGATTGGCGGTCGTGCGGCGCTCCTCGTCCATGACGCCGACTTTGAGCGTATTCGGTTCGAGCTTGAACAATTTTTCGACGCGCCCGAACAGCGTATCGGTGAACGCCGCTTCATGAGGACCGTGCATCTTCGGCTTGACGATGAAAATGCTGCCCTCACAACTGTTCGCCTGCATGCTGTCGCGGCGACGATCGGTCATCGCACAGGCCGTCGTGATCACGGCGTCCAGGATGCCCTCGAAGACCTCGTTGCCTTCGCTGTCGAGCACGGCGTCGGTCGTCATCAGGTGCCCGACGTTGCGAACGAGCATGAGACTGCGGCCCGACAACGCGAACGTTTCGCCGCGCGGATCGAGGTATTCGCGGTCGCGCTCGAGCGAACGCGTCATCTTCTTGCCGCCCTTGTCGAATGTTGCTTCGAGGCTGCCCTGCATCAATCCGAGCCAGTTGCGATACACGCCCACTTTGTCCTCGGCATCGACGGCAGCAACAGAGTCCTCGCAGTCCTGGATCGTCGTGATGGCCGACTCAAGGATGACGTCGGCAAGATTGGCAGTCGCCTCCCTGCCGATCGGATGTTCGGGGTCGACGAGCAATTCGATGTGCAAGCCATTGTTGCGGAACAGGTACCGGCAGCGCTCGCCGTCGCGCAGGTGGCCTGCAAACCGGGTCGGGTTCTCGAGCGGGACAACGTCGCCGTCCAGGGACGCAACGAACTGGTCACCGTCATCGCTGTGGTCGAGGCCGTACTGGGTGACGTCGGCATGACTCGCGCCGGCGAGCGGTATCGTGGCGTCGAGGAACGCGGTAGCCCGGCAGATGACGGCGGCTCCGCGCGTCGGGTTGTAAGGCCCGGCCCGCTCCCTGCCGTCTTCCTCACTAATCGCGTCGGTACCGTACAACGCGTCGTACAGGCTGCCCCAGCGCGCGTTAGCGGCGTTGATCGCAAAGCGCGCGTTGGACACAGGCACGACGAGTTGCGGACCTGCGACTTCGGCAATCTCGCGATCAACATTTTCCGTGCCGATGGCAAAGGGCTCGCCTTCGGCGACCAGATAGCCAATCGACGTCAGGAACTCGACATACTCGTCGTGGGTCCACGCGTCCCCCGCGCGTTTCAGGTGCCACTGGTCGATCTGCTCCTGAATCTCGTCGCGTTTGTCGAGTAGCGCACGATTGACCGGCGAGAGATCCGAGATGATCGACTCCAGCCCGGGCCAAAATTCTCCCGGGCTCAAGCCGATTGCCGGCAGGAGTTCGTCTTCAACAAACTGCGCGAAGACCGGGGATATGGTCAGCGCGCCCTGGAACTGTCGGTCCGTCATACTCATCCCTTCAACCGTCGTTGATTGCATGAGCATTACCTCCTGCCGGGTCGGTTGGTGTCAACCGTTTATGCGACGAATTGTTCCTCTTCGGTGCTTCCGTCCAGCGCCGTCGTCGAAGCAAGTCCGTCCATGATCGTGTTCTGCACGGCGTCGAAGTAACCGGCGCCCACGAACGACTGGTGCTTGACCGCCCGGAAACCGTGCTGCTCGTCCTCGAACTCCTTTTGCTGAAGCTGCGAGTACGCGTACATGCCGTTTTCCTTATAAGCCTTGCAAAGGTTGAACATGCTCGAGTTAAGCGCGTGCCAGCCGGCCAGCGTGATGAACTGGAACTTGTAGCCCATCTTGCCGAGCTCTTCGCGGAAGGTCTTCATCGTGGCGTCATCGAGGTTGGCTTTCCAGTTGAAAGACGGCGAGCAGTTGTACGACAACAGCTGGTCCGGGTACTCGGCGTGAATAGCGTCGGCGAAGATCTTCGCCTGCTCGAGATCCGGCTTCGAGGTCTCGCACCAGATCAGGTCAGCGTACGGCGCGTACGCGAGACCGCGTGCAATGGCCTGCTCCATCCCCGGCTTCGTACGGTAGAAGCCTTCGGGCGTGCGTTCGCCCGTGATGAACGGGTGATCGCGCTCGTCGGAGTCCGACGTAATCAGGTTGGCGGCATCAGCGTCGGTGCGCGCCAGCAGGACCGTCGGTACACCCATGACGTCCGCCGCGAGGCGCGCCGCATTGAGCTTGGCAACCGCTTCGTGCGTCGGTACGAGCACCTTGCCGCCCATGTGGCCGCACTTCTTGGCCGACGACAGCTGGTCTTCGAAATGTACGCCTGCCGCGCCCGCGCGGATCATGTTCTTCATGAGCTCGAACGCGTTCAGGTTGCCGCCGAACCCGGCCTCGGCGTCGGCGATGATGGGCGGGAACCAGTCAATCGAGTCGTCGCCGTTCAAGGCGTGGATCTCGTCCGTGCGGATAAAGGCATTGTTGATCCGCTGGACCATCTTCGGCACCGAGTCGACCGGGTAGAGGCTTTGGTCCGGGTACATCTCGCCGGAGCTGTTGCCGTCGCCGGCGACCTGCCAGCCCGAACAGTAGATCGCCTTCAGGCCTGCCTGGATTTCCTGGATAGCCTGATTGCCGGTCAGGGCGCCGAGGCCGCAAAGAGGCTCATCCTGGTGAATCAGGCGCCACATCTTTTCGGCGCCCTGGCGTGCCAGGGTGTGCTCGATCTGCACCGTGCCGCGCAGTTTTACGACGTCTTCAGCGCTGTAAGTGCGCTTGACGCCTTTCCAACGCGGGCTCTCCGCCCACTCTTGTTCAAGCTGCTTGATTTGTTCCTGTTTCGTCATGTTCGTGTCCCCGTGGTGTTTCGCACAGTAGTACGCATTCCCTTGAGTGCGCGCTATACTACTTTCGATCAATTGTGAATTTTACAAAAGAAATTTCACAATGTTAATTTCACAAAAGGGGCGGATTATGACCGCGCAACAGGGCCTGCGCCGCAAGGCACATTTCCTCGGAACCAAGATAAAAAGCCTGCGAAAACGCAACAATCTGACGCTCGAAGACCTGTCGGTTCGCTGCGTCCAGATCGACGCTCAGGCGGGACCCTCGGTGTCGTATCTCTCGATGATCGAGAACGGCAAGCGTGTTCCGTCGGAGCGCCTGCTCGAGATCATCGCGGAGATTTTCCAGAAGGACACGAACTGGTTTTTCGACGAGGCGCTGGACGACGAGGCCATTGATACAGCCCCGGCGGCGGCCGTCCGGGGCATGCCCCTCGAGCCGGGCTTCCTGTTTTCGGAATCCCTGCTGCAACTCGCGATTCCCGAGTTGCTCGCGCAGACCGGCACTACGGGCCGACAATTCGCACATCTGCTCATCCGCGCACACCAGGAGCAGAACCACAATCGATTCCCGGACATCGAACGCGCCGCCGAGCGGATCGGCCACAAGCAGTTTCCGATGCACGTCGAGGACGTCGTCGCCATCTCGAAGCGGCTCGGTATCGAGATCCACTGGTTTGACAATAAGACGTTCAAGGACCAGGGCGACACCACGCAACCGGTCAACATGCTCGTCCGGTCGTTCTTCGATGCACCGAACAAGGTCTACGTAAATCGCATCCTCGAAGACAATCCGGCGCGTCTCAAATTCAACCTCGCCAACCACATCGCCCACATGATCCTGCATGACGGCGATGGCGCGCGGCAACCGCTGGTCTCTGGCGGCCGAATCACGGGCCGCCGCAACGAGACGGATTCGCTCAATGTCGATGCCAAGGACATCCTCTATGCCTGGCGCGATTTCGAGTGCAGCTACTTCGCCGCAGCCTTGCTCGCGCCGAAGACGCCTTTCCGGCAGTTTCTGGCTCGCAATTCGTACGCGATTACGTCGGGCGACAAGGTAGAGCTGACGAATACACTCGTGATGCGGCGCATGTCCAGCGTTTCGCCCTACCGCCACTGGCATTACTTCGACGCCTACCCGCCCGGCCATCTGCGTGCCGTGTACCGCGGCAACGGTATCCCGCTGCCGTGGGGAAACATGCGGCTCGTGTCGGACCCTTGCCAGCACTGGGCCGTGTTCCGCATGCTCAATTCCCGTTCCACAAAGCCGTCCGCCCAGATATCGGTCCTGCGCTCGGGCGACGACAAACGGCTTTACTGCTGCGAGTCGGTGCGCAGTCGGGACGCGGCGGGCAACCCGCACGTCCTGTGTGCGGGTGTCGACCTCGCACCAGCGCTGCAATCGCAGAATATCGACCCGGCGAAAACGATCGACATCATCGAGGCGAGCTGCAACAAGGGCGGCGGGTCGGCGCCGATTCCGGCCGAAGCGCGCAAGCAGCTCGTCAGTATTGGCAAAATACTCAATATCGGCTGGATCAGCGAAGGAGCCGAAAAGGACGCGATGATCATCTGTCAGCGCTCGTCGAATTGTCCGCGCGACAAGCATTGTCTCGGCAAAGCGCCACCCAAACTCAGGCCGCAGATCGACCGGATTCGCGAGGCTGTCCTCGCGGGGTAAGTCTTTCCTACGAGGATTGACAACCTTATATTAGTATTTGAGAATATTCGGCTGTTTCGCTCACCGGCCTTGACACCATGACGCAGCCAACCGTCCGCGGCTTTTTCGACGAAGCCACCTTCACCATTACTTATGTCGTCAGCGATCCCGGCACGCAGCGGGCCGTCATCATCGATCCGGTGCTCGACTTCGACCCGGCCTCCGGGCGCACGTCCACAAGCTCGTCGGATGAGGTCGTCACCTATGTCAAAGCCAATGATCTCGCCGTCGACTGGATTTTCGAGACGCATGTGCACGCGGACCATCTAACAGGGGCGCCTTACCTGCGCGAGCAGCTCGGCGGCAGGACGGCCATCGGCGACAACGTGACCGCCGTGCAGGAGACCTTCAAGGGCGTCTTCAACCTGAAAGACCTCGCGACGGACGGTAGCCAGTTCGATCAGCTGGTTGCCGACGGCGATACGTTTGCGGTCGGCGACATCGAGGGCCGGGTCATCGCGACTCCAGGTCACACACCAGCTTGCGTCACGTATGTAATCGGTGACGCTGCGTTTGTCGGCGATACGCTGTTCATGCCCGATTTCGGCAGCGCACGGACCGACTTTCCCGGCGGCGATGCGACACAGCTTTACCACTCGATACGCAGGATCCTCTCGCTCCCGGACAAGACACGGCTATTCATGTGCCACGATTACAAGGCGCCCGGTCGGGATGAATACGCGTGGGAGACCAGCGTGGCAGAGCAACGTGCCAGCAACATCCACATCAATGACTCGGTCGGCAAGGAAGACTTCGTCGAATTCCGCGAGGGCCGCGACGCCCAGCTCGGTATGCCGAGGCTGATCCTTCCGTCGTTGCAGATCAACTTGCGAGCCGGCGGGCTGCCCGAACCCGAGGACAATGACATCCGCTACCTGAAGCTGCCGCTCGACGCAGTCTGACGGCCACCCTCTGAGCATCTATCGACTGAGCGAGACCTGCGCCGTCGCGGCACAGATCACCCCCGCCGACGTGACGACGCTGGCCGTCGATGGCTATGCCACCGTAATCTGCAACCGGCCCGACGGCGAAGAAAGCGGCCAGCCCCCGGCAGCGGACGTTGCGGCGGCCTGCGAAGAGCACGGCATAGCTTTCCATTTCATTCCGATCGACCGCAGCGGCCTGACGCCGGAAATGGTCGACCGTTTTCGAGCGGCCGTGGCGGACAGCGACGGGCCTGTGCTGGCTTACTGCCGTTCAGGACAGCGATCGTCCGTCATCTGGCAGTCCAGCGGCTCACCCTGACCGATCCACCGGCGCACCGTCCGCGGGGCACGGCGTCAAACCGTCGACTGCGGCCGAATTCGGCTGCCGTCAAAGAAGCGACCGAGTCGCAGCGGATGCAGATCGACGCCGGTATCGGTGCCGGTCAGCAGGCCCGCGATCGCCTTGCCGGCCCCGGGGCCGAGTCCGAAACCGTGGCCGCTGAACCCCGTCGCGATTTGCATGCCCGGCAGGCCATCGACCGGCCCGATCATCGGTACAACATCGGGTGTTGTCTCTACCATGCCGGCCCACGCCTCAACGATCGGCACGTTCCTAAGCTGCGGGAACATCATGTCGAGGTTTGCGCGAATTCCGCGCAACACACGCCGGCTCGGTTCCGGGTTGAGTACCCGCGTTTGCTCGAATACCGTCTCCTCGTCCAGTGCCCAGGTCTTTGGCGCGCGTAACTCCTCAAAGAAGTCCTTGCCGATCGAGATACTCAGTGTCTTGAATTCCTGCAGCAATGCCGGGATGAACTTGATCGACCAACGCAACGTGGACGGCGTTATGCCGTGCTGCAATATCGAGCCGTGCGCGACGGTGTATCCGCCGTCGTCGCGACGGCGGATACCGATGAGTTCGTCAAACACGTTGCCCTCGAGAACACTGTCACAGGCCGCCGTTCGCGCCACGGTCCCCCGCACTTTCAGCTGCGGCACTTTGACGCCGAGCGAACGAAGAAAACAGGCGCTCCACGCGCCGGCCGCACACAACACGGTCGCCGTCCGGATTACGCCATGCTCGGTCACCACGGCGGAGACGGCGCCGGCCGTCGTTTCCACGCCGCGCACCGCGCAGGCTGTGAGTATCGTTGCACCGGCCCGCTCAGCCGCGCGGGCTATCGCGGGTGCCGCTTTCTGTGGTTCGGCGCGGCCATCGCTCTCTGTGTACAGCGCGCCGGCAAGGGGAACGGCGCAGCCGGTTACGTGTTCGTCCAGTTCCTGCGTCGACAACAGCCGTGATTCGATGCCGTACTCCGCCGCTGTTACAAGCCACTTCTCGAACGCCGCCATTTCCTCGCCAGACCGCGCGGTGAAGAAACACCCGCTGCGCGCAAAACCGACATCTTCTCCCGTCTCGTCCCGGAGACCATCCCAGATTCGCAGGCTATCCAGCATCATCGGGATTTCCCGAGTGTCTCGTCCCTGGACACGCACCCAGCCCCAGTTACGTCCCGACTGTTCGCCCGCCACATGACCCTTTTCGCAGAGCACCACCGAGACACCCTGCTTCGCCAGGAACCAGGCCGTCGACACGCCGACGATGCCGCCGCCGATGATGACGACATCGGCGCTATCGGGCATCGAGTTCGGTGGCGCCAAAGGAGCCGTCCAGGTCGATGAGACCGTACTCGCGTCTGTTACTCGCACAATCGACTCCTATTCCGTATCGCCGCCGCGCAAACAGTTCTCGCGGATCTGTGACGGCCGTACAAGACCTTTAGCGCCTGTGCGACTAGTCTTACAAACTGTCAACGACAGCTCCAGGACGGATTATGTCGCAACGCATTGCAGGGATTGCTCTAATGCTGACGCTGGTCGCCGGGATGGCGAACGCGGATGAAAAGTCGCTGGCGCTTGGCGACACGGGTTGGGAAGTCTTCAAGCCCGGCAGCCGTGACGCCACGATCTCCGACCTCAACTACCTGACCGAAGACCTGCTTCCCGATGCCGATCCCATCGGCTTTCGCTTCAGGCGTTTTGAGGAGCTGACCATCAGCATCGCGATAGACCCGATCTCGCGCACGAGCGAGCTCGTCGGACCCGTCACCGACATGAGTATCGGCGCGACTACCCTGTCGTTCGCTATCCGCTTCTGACAGGTTGAGTTGTTATGCTTCGCGCATGACGACCCACGTTTACCTGGATCTCGACGGCACGCTGACCGACCCCTACGAGGGCATCACGAAGTGCATCCTCTTTGCGCTCGACGAACTCGGCTTTCCGCACCCGGACGATGACTACCTCTATAGCTGTATCGGACCACCGCTCTGGGACACGTTCCCGGAACTCGTCGGTGAGGAACTGACGCGCAGAGCCGTCGACCTGTATCGCGAGCGTTTCACGGCCGTAGGCTGGAAAGAGAACCGGCCCTACGACGGCATACACGATGCGCTGGAAGCTATTGCCAGCGCCGGCCACACGATGTTCGTTGCGACGGCCAAGCCGCACATGCATGCCGCGCGTATCGTCGAGTACTTCGGAATGGGCCAGCTGATCCACAACGTTTACGGCAGCGAGCTCGACGGCACGCGGGGCCGGAAGACTGATCTGCTGGCATTTGCCATCAAGAAGAATCCGGGCGCAAGGGCGCGCGTCATGGTCGGCGATCGCAGGCACGACCTGATCGCTGCCGTCGCCAACGGCATGACACCCGTTGGCGTCGGCTGGGGCTACGGGTCAGTCGAGGAACTCACCGCCGCTGGCGCATCGGCGATCGCCGGGCGCCCGAAGGACCTGCCTGCGCTCGTCATATAGATGTGTCGAGAATTGCCCGGAAATGCCCAGGCCCCATCCATCGAATCTCCGGCTCCGATCCCGGGCTGCTAGACCGGGCTGGCACCATAGAAGTATGCGAGCAGTACGAGCGCGAGCATCAGGCTGGCGAATACGAGAACTCTCAATCTTATTATTGGTTTAGGCAATTGAGTCTCCTTTAGCGACTTGCTCTTTTTAGTCTATCACCGGATGAACGACGACTGGCCGGCCCGAGGCAGTCTCAACGGGCATTGTCCCGCCCGGCGCTGCAGGGGCTCGTCTTTCTACACGCCGGTGTAGTAAGTTTGTCCCGACTACGAAAACGGAAACGGTTGGGCTCTATGAGAAACCTCAAATGCTGGACATTCGTCGCGGTGGCACTTGCCCTGGCAGCGTGCGGTTCGAAGACGTCTGAAACGGATATGCAAGTAGCAGAAGACAGCGTCCAAAAAGATGCTGCCATGTCCAAGCGCCCATTCGAGCCGATGCTGGACGGAAAGTGGATTGGCAACGGCATTTCGTACGGCGCCTACCGGGACGGCGAAGAGCCGGGCGAGTCGCTGACGTCAAAAGAACACATACTCGAGGATCTGACGATTCTCGCCCGGAGGTGGAACCTGATTCGCCTTTACGGCGCTGACCCACAGTCACTGAATATCCTCGAGGTAATCGAGGAACACGACCTGCCGATCCGGGTCATGCAGGGCATCTGGCTCGATGCCCACAAGACTGAACAGGAGAACGAGGAACAGGTCCGGCTCGCCATCGAGTTTGCCAACAGGTTCAGCGACATTGTCGTCGCGGTCAATGTCGGCAACGAGATTCTCGTTGACTGGTCATACCACCGGCTCGACGATATTGATGCCGTCGTCGACAAGATTCGACAGGTGCGCGCGAGCATCGAGCAACCGGTAACGGTGGCCGACGACTATAACTTCTGGAACAAGCCCCAGGCTCGTCAGGTTGCCGACGAACTGGATTTCATTTGCCTGCATGCCTACGCGTTCTGGAACGACAAGACGCTGGACATCGCGATGGAATGGACCGAGTCGATCTACGACGACATTCAGAGTCGTCATCCGGATCACAAGATTGCCTACTGTGAAACCGGCTGGCCGACGAGCAGAGTGTACGATGACGGTAGCTACGAAGGCGGATTAACCGGCAAAGCCGGAGAACCCGAGCAGGCAGTGTTCTTCAACCAGTACGATCCATGGGCGGATGAAAACAAGGTCATCTCGTTCTACTTCACGTCGTTCGATGAGCAATGGAAAGGGGGCTTCGACGGGGAAAACCCGATGGACAAGGCCGAGAAGCACTGGGGACTGTACTACAGCGACCGGACGCCGAAGCAGGTATTGCAGTAGTCGAGAGAACCCGCCGATCGGCAGTGCCACTAATAGAGCGCCGGTGGCGTAGCGCTGCGCCGGGGCGGCGCCCAGAATGGCTTGTCGACAACGACGGCTTTGGCCATCCTGCGCTTCCAGTGCATTTCCCGCTGGTAGTAAATCTCGACCCAGACCGTGCCGCCGGGTTTGCCGTTCGGGGATCTAACCGTACCCAACGCAACGTTCTTCTTGCACACGGGAGACCATGCGGCCGACGTCACAAACCCGATATTGTCGCCGCGCGCTTGCGAATTCGAGAAAATATAAGACGCATTCGCGACCTTGTTCCCCTCGATATCGAGCTTCACGAGCTGCCAGGTCGATCCTTCGCGCTTTTCCCGCGCGAGCGCACGGCGCCCATTGAAATTCGGCTTCTTGAAGTCGACAAGCCAGCCGAGGCCGAGCTCCAGCGGCGAGCGTGACACGCCCGTGCGAACCGTCTCGTCGGCAGGCAGAAACTCCTCGTGGGCGGCAAGAAAACCGGCTTCGATACGAGCCAGCTCGAGCGCGTGCGTGCCGATCGCACGAATGCCGTGCAGCTTGCCGGCTTCGAACAGCGCATCCCAGAGCGCTTCAGCCGTGTCAGGCTCGATCCATAGCTCGTAGCCGAGATCGCCCGTGAACCCGGTGCGCGACACCATGAGCTCAGCGCCCTGGAAATCGAAATGCATGAGCCCGAAGTATTTGAGGTTCTCGAGACCATCGAGGCCCAACTTGCTGAGGATGGCAAACGATGTCGGGCCCTGCACGGCAAGCGCGGCGACGTCCTCCGTTTCGTGTGTGATCGTCACATCGAATCCGGCCATGGACTCCAGCAGCCAGTCGAACTGCCGTTCCTGCGAGCACAGGCGATACTCGCCCTCACGCAGGTGAAAGATAGTACCGTCGTCAATGACTTGCCCGTTGTCGTCGCACCATACGGTGTACGCAACCCGCCCGGGCGCGACCTTTGCCATGTCCCGTGGAACCAGACGATTCAGGTAGCCGAGCGCATCCGGACCTGCGATGCGGTATTTCGTCATGGGCGTCAGGTCGAACACGCCCGTCGAGTTGCGGATCGCGAAGTACTCGATGTCGCTGCAATACAGTTCGTTCGGACTCGAGTAGCCCTTCCACTGATGCCACTCGTTGACGGCGTCGAGCCTCTCGAGGCGAGAGTGGAACGGTGACTTCAGGCGCCCCTGGATTACTTCGCGCCGGTTCATGCCTGTTTCTCCCACTCAAGAATCGTGCGTGCCGCGTTGCGACCGGCTGCTCCGCTGACGCCACCGCCCGGGTGGGCGCCGCTGCCGCACAGCCAAAGCCCGTCGAGCGGCATCGCATATTGCGAGGCGCCCGCGAACGGCCGCACAAACAGGAACTGGTCGAGCGCCAGTTCGCCCTGGTGCCAATGACCGCCTGAGATATGGAACTCCGATTCGATGTCGGCCGGTGTCAGCAACTCGCTTGCGGTAATCCGGCTCGCGATATCCGGCGCATACCTGGCAATCGTGGCGATGATGACATCCGAAAACGCGTTTTTCGACGCGCCACTCCAGCCCTGCTCGAGGCCGTAGGGCGCGTATTGCGCGACCGCCGACATGACGTGCCTGCCGGTCGGTGCCAGCGATTCGTCGCGGAAGCTCGGGAAGGTCATCTCAATAACCGGTTCCGGCGAGTACTCGCCGTACTTGGCCGGGTTGAACGCCCGCTCGACGTAGTGCTCATCACCGGCGATGACGAGCCGCTGCTCGAAGTCCTTCTTCGCGAGACCTGCGATGGTCGGCAGGCCGTCGAGCGCGAGGTGCAGCTTGGCAGCGTTGCCGCGCGACCGGATGTGCCTGACGCGTCTGGCGACGCCCGTTTCGAGATGCCGCGCGCCGACTAGGTCCATCAACGTTCGTTTCGGGTCGGCATTGGAGATTACCGTATAGCTCGAAAACGTTCCGCCGCCGGCCGCCTCGACACCCGTTACGCGGCCATTGTCGACGACGATGCGCTTCACCGGCATGTTGGTGCGAATCGTCACGCCGGCACTTCGTGCTTTATGTGCAAGCGCCTCACTGATACTGCTCATGCCACGTTTGGGCACATCCATGCGTCCGTGATTCCCTGCATTGCGATACAGGTACGTCATGATCGTGTTCGGCGAGCGCGGACCGAGGTGCGTGCCTAGCACGGCATCCAGGCAGATCGCGCCTTTCAAATGCGGGTGCTCGAAGCGCTCCGTCACTTCGTCATGGATGTTCATGCCAATGAGCCGCAGGAATTCCTGCATTTCGTTCCTGCCGAGCATGCGGATATCGAGACCGAGTCGCGCCAGCGAGAACAGCTCACGCCTACTTTTCGTGCCGAGGCGTGGCGGCTTCCTGTTCAGGTGTTTGCACAACAGGTCCGCGAACCGGTTCATGCGCCTGCGGAACCGCCGGTATTGCTCGGCGTCTTCGCTCGTTACGCCCTCGACACTATCCGCCATCAGGCGCACATGCTTCCCGTCCTCAGCCAGCGCAATCGTCTGCAGGTCGGCCGCCGCGACCTCGGGCGACAAGCCGAGCTCCTTGCGAACCACCGGTTGGAGCTGGTACAGCAGGTGCGCGCACGCGGACACCGAATAGCCATCGGCGAACTCGCGCGTAACCGCGGCTCCGCCTACCCGGTCGTTGGCCTCGAGGACAAGGACGTTTTTGCCGGCCCTCGCAAGCAGGGCAGCGCACACGAGGCCGTTGTGTCCGGCGCCGACCACGATCGCGTCATACTTGTCAGTCATCGCCGAACGTCTCCGGAACGGGATTGGGGCGCCTGAGATCGGAGAGGATCTCGCGCGCCGCGTTGGCGCCTGGCGCGGCCATCACGCCGCCACCCGGATGCGTACTCGAGCCGCACATATAGAGCCCGCCGACCGGCGCGCGGTACTGTGCGAAACCCGGGACCGGGCGGTTGAAGAGCAACTGGTCCATGGTCAGTTCACCGTGGAAGATATTGCCTTCCGTGATGCCTATTTCGTCCTCGATATCCTGTGGCGTACGGACCTCCATGTGCAGGATCAGGTCCCTGAAGTTCGGGCTGTAGTTCGCGATCTGGTTTATCACCGTCTTGCCGAACGCGTCCTTTTCCTCCTCCGTCCAGCGGCGACCGTCGATCCGGTACGGACAGTATTGTACGAAACAGCTCATGAAGTGCTTGCCCGGCGGCGCCATCGCCGGATCGGTGAGCGTCGGGATCACCATGTCGACGTAGGGATCTTTCGACCAGGTGCCGTTCTTCCAGTCATCGTACGCACGTTCCATCCGTTCCATCGAGTCGATGAAGTGCATATCCCCGTGAATCAGCGAGCTGCCTTCCGGCAACGCAGGAAACGTCGGCAGGCCGTCGAGCGCGATGTTCACCTTTCCGGACGAGCCGCGAATCTTGAAGTTCCTGATGCGGCGATGGAATTTCTCGGGCAGGTCTTTTTCGTCCATGCAATCCAGGAACGTCCGTCTGGCATCCATGGCTGAGACGACGATACGCCCGTTGATCTCGTCACCGTTCTCGAGCGCGACACCGGATACCTTGCCATTCCTGACGATGATCCGGTCGACGCCGGCGTCGGTACGCAGCTCGCCACCATAGGTCTTGAATGCCCCGGCGATCGCCCTGGCGACCGACCCCATGCCGCCGCGGGCGAATCCCCACGACCCTATGTTGCCATCGACCTCGCCCATGTAATGGTGCAGCAGGACGTAGGCCGTCCCGGGGGAGTGAATGCCGAGGGCCGTGCCGATGATGCCGCTTCCCGAAAGCGCGGTCTTGATGACGTCGGTCTCGAAGTACTCGTCGAGGTACTCGGCGACGCTCATTGTCCAGAAACGGATCGTCTCGTACATGCGATCCTCGCCCATCTCCCAGAACTTTCCGCCAATGCGCATGAGCTCGCGGATATCCTTCGGCCTGAACGAGGTCGGATCGGGCGCCGTCGACAACAGGAAGTCGCGGATGAAGCGGCACTGCCGCATCGTGTCCGCCGAATAGCGCTTGTACGCGTCGGCATCCTTGCGGGAAAAACGCGCCATTTCACGGTACGCGACCTCGGGATCGTGATACGAACCGAAATAGTCGCCGTTCTCCATGAACTGTACGGAACCGCCGAAGGGTGTGATCTGCAAGCCGTGTTTGTGCAGCTCGAGATCGCGAAATATCTCGGGCCTGAGCAGCGAACACACATAGGAACAATTCGAGTAGATCCAGTCCTTGTAAAGATTACGACTGACCGACGCACCGCCAATGTAGTCATTCTTTTCGACACAGACGACGTCAAGTCCTGCCTTCGCGAGAAAGGCGGCGTTTGTCAGGCCGTTGTGGCCGGCACCGACAACGATCGCGTCATAGGTCTTCATTGGCGCGCTGCAACTCCTGCAGAATCCACTCGACGTAGGAGCATTCCGCTTTCTCCATGCCCGAGAACGGCCCGGGCTGGTAGTACTTCGAATGCACGCCTTTCGAGTTGTTGACGATGATCTCCATGTCGGAAATCATCGTGACGTCCCATAGCCAGGTCAGCTCGTCCACGTTGTAGTCCCTGCCCTCCCGGGCATCGCCACGGACCATCCAGTAGATTTCGCACTTCGAGCTCGCATGCCCGGTCGGCGTGAACACGTACGCGACGACATGGTCGCTGTAGGCCAGCATGAACGAGAACGGCCCGAAGTTGAAATCGGACGCGCCCTTGTCATAGCCCGTGAGCGCTCCAAGCAGGGGCGCAACGGGTTGTCCGTCACGACTGCCCGTCAGGTACTTGTCGAACAACGCAGTGCGGCTGTAGCCGTAGCCCATCTCGCCCGGCGGCGCGGCCGAATCGATGTGATCGACATGAATGTCCCGGAGCCCGCAGGCTGGCATTGCGTCTCGCATCTTCTGCTGCACGTGGCCGCGCTTCCGGTGATCGAGCATCAGCGTGTGCATTCGCGCATACTCTGGATGCGCGGTCGCGCAGTGGTAACACTCCTGGTAGTTCTCGATCGAGAGTTTCCAGTTCGCCGGAATGTCGTAGGTCTTCTGTGCGGCAACCTTGAGGTTTTCGAAGTCGAACATCGCCATGGGTTCGGCGAGATCGCGCCGGCACGCATCCAGCGACAACGGATCGTCCGTGAAGCACACGAAGATCAGGCCGTGCACGACACCGATCGACACGTTCCTGAGCGAGTGAGCCTCCATATCGAAGTCTTCGGGCATGTCCCGTGCCGCAAACAATCGGCCGTCGATGTCGTACAACCAGCCATGGTACGGGCAGGCAAACTTGTCGACGTGACCTTGGTTCTCGAGACACACGAGTGAGCCGCGATGTCGGCAGACGTTGGCGAACGCCCTGAGTTCGCCGTCACTGCCGCGCACGATGATGGCGGATTCGCCGGCAACGTTCCGCACCTGAAAATCGCCGGGATTCGGCAGCTGCGAGACGTGACCGGCGAAGATCCAGTGGCGATAGACGATACGTTCTAGCTCGAGCTCATAGACCGCGGGATCAGTGTAGAAACGTTGATCGAGTGAGTAACCCGCTTTTTGAGCGGCGATCAACTCGACGATGGAACGATGGCCTTCCCGAAAGACGGCGCTCATGCGGTGAGTTTCACAGTGTGGAACAAGAGTTGAATACTACCGTTACGATAGCACGGTTTTTTTGGGGTCTACCGGCGTGGTTTCAGCTGATGGAACGCCCGTGCGAATTCGAGAGCACTATGATATTGACGGACAAGACTCGCCAACCGGCAGGAAGCTGCTGCGGTAGCGGATCAGCGGCTCGGACTCACGTTCGTCGAAACGCAGCACGCGCCCGACGATGATCTTGTGATCGCCGCCGTCGTAACGGTGTTCCGTGCGGCACTCGAAGCAGGCGGCATACTCAGGGAGGATCGGGGAGCCGTACCGGCCGTCGCGACACGACAGTCCCTCGAACTTGTCCAGACCCCGGGTTGCAAACCGTTCGGACAGTTGCTCCTGGCCTTTTGCAAGCACATTGATCGCAAAATGTTCGGCATCGATGAACGCATCGTAGCCGTGCGCGGCATGCGCAATGCTCCACAAGACGAGCGGCGGATTCAGAGACACCGAGCTGAAGCTACTGATCGTCATTCCGACGCGCTCTCCTCGCTCATCCAGGGTCGTTGCTATCGCAACCCCAGTCGCAAAACAACTCAGAGCGCGTCGTAACCCGCTGCTGTCAATCTGCGGATCATCAGTCGTGGACAAGCCCGGTCTCCGGTGACAAAAGGAGCAATACGGTATCACCGGTACTGCGCCAACGCACGCGATGCTTGTCGCCGGACCGGTCAGGGATCAGGCGTGCCGTTTCTCAGTGTCTCCAGCCGCGCCCAGGCATCTCGCGCGCGCTGCAAGCTCCGGCCCGGATTGTCCTTGAGCGTTTCAATGCTCTGCCGCAGCAGAGCCTCCGCATCATCGAATCGTCCCGTCCTCGCCAGGCTGTCCGCATACTCGGTCCGTGTCGCCGCGACGAGTGCGTGGTCGGGTCCGTAATCGATGAGCCGAATTCGCAGTGCTCGCTCGAGCAAAGGTATGGCGCGGTTCTCCCGATCCGTTGCATTCAGGACCGCGCCCAGACCGGTCAATGCCGACGCGGTGTATTGATGCTCAGCCCCGACGCCCGGCTCGACCACTGTCAATGCAACGCGCAGCATCGCCTCGGCTTCAGCGAAGTTACCGCCATCGAGCAGTGCCAGGCCGAGTACGATCTGTGCGTAGCCGACCCTGGGATGAGCCGGCCCGAGTTGGCGCACATAGAGCTTTAACGCCTCGCGCATGAAGACGGTTGCCTGCGAGTAATCTCCCCGGGCCTGCAGGACGCGCCCGCGATCGAGGAGCGTCGCGGCCAGCAGATCGTGGTTTTCTCCAAGCACGCGCCTGCCGACTTCCGTCGCTTGGGCAAGTGCGACATCCGCACCGTCGAAGTCGTTCATCGACAGCAGAATCACCCCGAGACTCTGCAGGTAGTAGGCCATGTAAGGGTGATTCTCGCCCTGTGCGCTGCGAAGGGTTTCGATTGCATCGCGCTGCAGCCGGTGCGCGCCAGCGAGATCGCCACGCAACTGCAGTATGCGCGCCAGCAGGTTGTTTGCCTCGGCAAGTTCGAGGCCGAACTCCTCATTGGCCGCCGAATAGGTCATGATACTTGCGCGCGCATACCGCTCGGCTTCCTCGATGTTACCCAGTGCGCGCTGCACTTCGGCCAGGAAGTACCGGTTTTTCGCAGCCTGCGGCGATTCCTTGCCGATACTGCTTTCCGTGACAGCCAGCGCACTTCGCAGGAGTTGTCTTGCCGGTTCGTACTCGCCGATACGAATGAGGAGCTCGGCGAGGTCGGTCTCCGCAGCGGCCACGTCCGGGTGTCCCGCTCCCAGCACGTTCAACCTCGTAGCCAGCGCCGCCTCGAGTAGCTCGCGCGATTGCGTGTAGTCGCCAAGCCCGAAGTACACACGTCCGATCGTCCCTGTCAGTGTCGCCCGAAGTTCCGGCTGGTCTTCGAGCTCGCTCGAAACGCGCTCCGTGCCGGAGGCAAGGATTTCGATGGCCGTGACATCCCTGTTCCGCGCCTCAGCAGGATCCGATGCCTTGAAGATGTCCTCCAACATGCGCGACACGGCCTGCGCTGTATCGCGCTCGACGGCAATTCGCTGGTTCTGGACCATCACGACGATCGAGAACGCGAGCAGCGCGAGCACGCCGGCGACCGACGCCGCGACTGCGACATAATGGCGACGAACGAATTTTCCGGCTCGGTACAGCAGCGACTCGGACCGAGCCATAATGGGCATTGAGGCGAGGTGAAGCCCGACATCGGCACCCAGCGCGTAAGCAGAGCGATATCGACGTTCAGGCTCCTTGCGCAGTGCATTCAGGACAATCGTGTCGACATCGCCACGCAATCGCCTCACGAGTTTCTCGGTGGACGTGCTTCGATCGAACGCAATTCTCTCGAAGGTCGCACGGCCAATCGACCTCGTGTCGCGCATCGCATCCGCGGCGTCGCACTCCAGCTTCTGGCTCGGCTTCACGGGCTCTTCTTCGCAGATGAGCCGGGCGTACTCCGCCGGTGAGGTGTCCTCCATCTCGAAGGGCGGGACGCCGGCAAGCAGCCTGTACAACAATAGCCCCAGCGCGTAAGTATCCGTCGCCGTCGTGACGGTTTCGCTCTGCAGCTGTTCCGGTGCAGCGTTTGACGGTGTCATGATGACCGCACCGTCGTGCGTGAGTCCGTCGGTGGCGGCGCCCTGCGTATCCGTGAGTTTCGCGATACCGAAATCCAGCAGCTTCGGCACGCCGTCGTCAGTGACCAGGATATTGGCCGCCTTGATATCGCGGTGAATGATCAGGTTCTGGTGCGCGTGATGTACGGCAACACAAATTTCCTGGAACAAACCAAGGCGCGCGTCGACGCCCAGCCGATGCAGATCGCAATAGACGTCGATCGGCAGACCGTTGACGAACTCCATGACGATGTAGGGCACGTTGTCCGCCATCGTGCCCCCATCCAACAGGCGGGCGATGTTCGGGTGGTCGAGATCAGCCAGAATCTGCCGTTCGCTTTTCAGCCGCTCTTCAATCTGCGGGCTGACCAGCCGGTGCCGGCCGACCTTGATCGCAACCTGCTGGTCGTACTGTCCGTCCGCGCGCTCCGCCAGGTAAACCATGCCCATGCCGCCGGAGCCAAGCAGACGCACGATCCTGTAGGCGCCGATCGTCTCGCCGTGCAGTTCGTCGCCCGCGAGTTCATGACCGGTCAGCGCGCCGGCCATGGCATTGACAATAGTGGCCTCAATACCCGCTTCGACCCGGGACGGATCGGCGAACAGGGACAATACGTAGTCGCGGAGCTCCGCATCGTCGCATTGCCGCTCCAGGAATTGGCGGCGGCTTGTCGCGTCGAGCTCGTTTGCGGCTGCGAACAAACTTTCGGCACGTGCGAAGCGTGCCGCATCGAGGTCAATAGTCACGGAGTTCATGCGCCAGCCACGCTTTCGCAAATCGCAGATCCCGATCGACGGTCGCTGGCGACACGCCCAGCGCTGCCGCGATTTCGTCGTAAGTCATGCCACCGTAGTAATGGAGTTCGAGTATGTCGCTCTTGCGCTGGTCGAAGTCCGCGAGTTTGCAGAGCGCGTCATCGAGTCCGACGATGTCCACATCGACGGCCGACGCGACCCGGTCTTCCTCCAGCGTTTGATGAGACACGTTGCCACCCCGCTTGATGGTGCCTCGGGCGCGCGCATAGTCCGTAAGAATGCGGCGGATCATCCGCGCGGCAATCGCAAAGAAATGCGCACGATCGCTGACCGCGAGCTCACCCTCGGAAAGGCGCAGGAATGCCTCGTTGACAAGCGCCGTCGCCTGCAGCGTGTGCCCGGCACGTTCTCCGCGGAGGCGATCAGCCGCGATGCGCCGAAGGTCGTCATAGACCAGCGGCGTCAGTTCTTCCAGCGCTTCGGCATCGCCGGCTCGCCAGTCGCGCAGCAACGTGGTGACAGTGGATGACGGCATGGTCTGACCTTCTTAGCAAATCGCATACGCGCCCGCAATTCAGTGCCGCAGTCGTGCCCGCTGGTGACCCTTTGCGTGTCGGACTACACTGATATCGGATGTAATCCCAATCGACCAAAGGAGTTCTTCCTATGCCAGAAACCAACGAACCACCTCCGAGTCAGACACTTCTTGCCGCGGCTGCCGGCGCTTTTGGCGGCGCCGTTCTCGGCGTCATTGCCGCGACGGCCATGATAGGCGATGGCGGCGACAATAACGGCCAAGCTGCTTCTCAGGGTCAGGACGCCCCGGTCGCGGTGGAAGAGACGGAGCTGGCTTCCCGGTAGGCCGTAGCGGCAAGAATCTGCGGCGCGCGTGAGGGAATTCGCGCGCCGTTCTCGCTTGTCTGGGTAGGGACATATCTCTGGTACAGGCTCGCGCCCATGGCGAACGAAGAAGAGAAACGCTACTACGTCATTGACCACGCGAACAAATTACGTGAACGGGAGCGAAGATACCCCGGACGGCGGCCATCAGTAACTGGTCTCGCCGGCGAGCGACTTGTCGCCGACGATCTGCCGGAAGAACAGCGCCAGCAGGCCGCCGGCGATCAGGTGCCAGACACCCCAGACCGCCGCAATGGCTGCGGCGCCACCGAGACCCTTGAGCTGGCTCAGGAGGATTACGAGCGCAAGTCCTGAGTTCTGGATGCCGACTTCAAAGGTCAGCGCCCGGCGCGTCGGCGGCTGCCGTGACAGTGCCCGTCCGGCCAGCGCGCCGATCCCGAACGCGACGGCGTTATGAATCACGACCACCGTTCCGAGCAGCGGCACGGCCGGCCACAGCACTGGAAAGAAGTAGGCTATACCGTAAACAATGACGCCAACCAGCACCGACACGCCCAGCACCGTCGTGCGCTTGCGGATTCGAGCGGCGACGTCGGGGGCTTTGGCGGCGACGACCATGCCGAGCACCAACGGGACAGCAAGCAGGAACGTCGTCTGTGCCAGGAAGATCGTCGGACTGACGTCCAGAGTCCGAAGGAGATCGGCTGTCGGCTCGTACGCGTGGGACCAGAGCAGAATCGATGTCGGCGTCAGTATTGCGGCAAGCAGACTGGATGTCGCCGTCAGTGCAACCGATGCGGCCACATTGCCGCGCGAAAGATAGGTCAGCAGGTTCGAGACGGCGCCGCCCGGGCAACAGGCGACGACGATCATGCCCAGCGCTATCGACGCCGCCGGCTCCATGAGGAGGATCAACAGGAAAGTGCCGAGCGGCAGCAGCACAACCTGCGAAACGACGCCGCCGACAAAAAGCAGCGGGTGAGTCCTCAGAAAGGAGAAGTCCCTGACACGCAGACCGAGCGCCACGCTGAACATCACGAGCATCAGCGCGAGTGCGACGCCGACCTGCCCGATCGGGTCCAGGACGATACGAAGACTGTCGAGGGCTTCGACTTCCATCGGCGAACGATATCACGCATACCGCCGCAGCGGCCGGCCCCGACTACCCTATCGTTGTCCCTGGTGAGTATCGAAAAACCCGAACAAGAGTCTGGAGCCCCAGGCGTCTGTGTTCTCTTCGGGTTCGATACAGATGGTCTGATCGGGCATGCTGAGCGACTGCAGACCGGTGACACAGTGGCCACCACTTCCCCGAGATCCGGGGGTGCCGGGCCAACGGTGGTCGCCGTCGGGCCAGAGGCAGTCGATCGAGGGATGAGTCGTATCGCCACAGGCTATCGTGCACTGCACGTTTTCGTTCTCGAGCAACGGCGACGTCCAGTTCTCGAGGTCGACGCCACAGGCTTCTTCATCGTTCCATTCCCGGCTCACCGCCGTGGTACTGGCAAAGAACCAGCCGCCGGAGCTGACGCGGCCATCGTGCGGCACCGTCTCGTCGGCGCCACCATTGATCTGGAGCAATGGCATCTGGCGCGTCGGCGTACACTCGAAGCCCGGTTCGAGCCGGCCACCGACGAGCGCGGCGGCGGCAAACAACTCGGAAGCCTCGCAGGCCATCCGGTTCGCCATCATCGCGCCATTACTGAAACCCGCGACATAGACTCGTTTGTTGTCGACCGACCAGCGTTCGATAACTTCGTCTACGAGCGATTTGAGAAAGCCAACGTCATCGTTGCACGACGTCCAGCCGCAACGACCGCAGTTGCCGCATTCTGGCGGGCACGGAACCTTGTAGCGATCCGGTGTGCAGATCGGTCCGGCCGGACCCGTATCGAAGCCGTCAGAAATGTGGTTCCAGGACGTCACCGCCCGAGGCTTACCGTCACCCGCGCTCGACATAAACCAGGTGCCCTGCGGGTAGACCATGGCGTAGCCGTACTCCTCGGCGTATCGATTGAGTCCCTGCGCCACCTGCGCTTCGGTTCCGGTCGCGGTCCCACCGTAGCCGTGCAGAAACAGCGCGACGGGCGGGGCAGTATCGCCTCCATAGGTCGAGGGGAGAAACACAAAGTACTCGCGGGTCAGGCCGTCATGCTGCAGCGTGTGGCGCTCCATTTGCGCGGGCCTCTCCGGTTCAGGCGCCTTGCCGCAGGCGGCGATAATCGTGAGGCCGAGCAGGATCGGTATCAATGGGCTTCGCATGGGATCACATGATAGCCGGGTTTCCCGTGGGTCGCTCAGATTCCCGCTCGCCGGGTTTCCGGTCACATTACCCAGTTACATCGGATGCAGGGCCGCTGCCTGACTGCTTTGATCGTTGACCACTCATCATTCAAGGAAGAAGACGATGAAATTTCGGAACGCACTGAAGATTGGCATCTCCTGTCTCGTCCTCACAAGTCTCCCCGCCGTCGCGCAGACGTCGAACACAGAGGACGAAGAGGACTCGGACTTCATCGGCTGCGGGATGCTCGGAAACGGCATTGGCGCGGCGATGATCTACGCCGGGACGCAGACTGGCGTAAACCTCTGGACCGCCGGTATGTCGGCGGCATTGGCCTGGGGCGTGAGCACCGAGACGACGGAATACTGTAACCACGTCACCGAGGCAACGATCGAAGCCTATGAGAATGCAATGAACAACCTCGGCATCCAGATCATGTGGCACCAGTATCACGACCCCTATATGCCCTGGTGTTTAAGCATCAGGGCACACGACTGCATCCCGTACGTCGAGCCGGGTGATGTTCCCGACCCGAGCCAGCAGCTGTTCGTGCAACAAAGCTGGGAGATAGCACGCCTTACCGCCGAACGGCTTCTCAACGGCGCCACTGACAACTCGGCCCGCATAACGCCGCTCGCGCTTGGCAGCGCACTGCGGTCAGCGTACGACCGCAGCGGGCTCCAATCCAGCCCGTCACCGTTCCAGAACAGCTTCGACAGCGTAGAATAGGATATCGAAGACTCGATGGAAGACCATCTTCGCTCACTTGCTCTCTTGATACTCGTTACGCCCTGCTTCTTTCTCGCTATGCGTCTTTACAAGCGGCAGCGCAAAGAGCCCGACGCCCGCGAACGTCTGTGGCAGCGCCTGGGTATCGTCTGGGCAGTGATTGTCTTCGTTGCGGTCAACCTCTCGTTCGAGTGCGTGTGGACCACGTACGTCCGCGGCGGTTAGGACCGGCGTGATAAGGGACGGCAACAGCCGGGTTGCCGTCCCGCGACGGTCCTCGACGTGCGTTGTCGAACTGAATGACCGAGCGGTGCGCAAATTGCTGTTGCCGTCTCGCAACAGCACGCGTTTTCGCTACGCCTCATAAAAGTCGTCGCGTTTTTGCTGCCGTTACTTCGTTCGACTCTTGCCCGGATGTCCAGCTTCTAGCTCCAAAAATCAGGCTACTAGTGGGCTTCGTTTGAAGTAGATAGCGTTTCATCTACGTCGCAAAAACGCCGCAGCACTTATGCAGCGCCACATTAGTTGGGTCATATTCACAACACTTCACCTCACATGCTCAGATTGCCCAACCGGTCGCGGTAGCGATCGTATCTGTTGTTTATTTTAGTGGGGAGACTACTAGTGAGCAGAACAAACTGGTCATCCAGCCATTCCTGGATACTTGCGGTTGCCGCCGCGCTGGCTATTCCCAGCGGCGCACTTGCTCAAACGTCGGAAGACGAAGGCGCCGAAACAGCGTTGGAAGAGGTCGTCGTTACGGGTTCGCGCATCAAGCGTGGCGACGCTTCCAGCATCAGTCCCATTACGGTGCTTTCCGAAGAAGACCTCGCGGTGTCGGGTAACCTGACGTTGGAGAACTTCATTCAGGATATGCCATCCGTGAACGGCGGTGACTTCGGCGCCGGCGTCAACAATGGCAACCCCGGCATCGCAACCGTTTCACTGCGAGGCCTGGGACCGAACCGAACGCTGGCACTTGTCAACGGCAGGCGGTTTGCGTCTGCATCAGTCAATGGATTCGTTGACTTCAACATGATCCCGACCGCGATCGTCGAGAGAATCGAAGTTCTGCGCGACGGAGCCTCGACCGTCTACGGCTCTGACGCCATCGCCGGTGTCGTCAATGTCATCACCAAGAAGGACTTCGAAGGCGTCGACCTTCAGTTCGGTTACGACATCACCGACGAGAACGACGGCGAGATGATCAACGGGTCGGTGGTCTTCGGCAATTCCTTTGACAGGGGCAATTTCGTTCTTGCCGCGCAAATCAACCAGCGCGAAGAGATCCGCCAGGGCGATCGCGACTTCGCCGCCTGCCCGTTTTTTGACGACGGTGTACAGACGATCTGTGGTGGTAGCCCGACGACGACTCCCGCACAATTTACGCCGCTTGGTCCGGATTCCGCGATCGGCGGACACGTCCTGGACGCGGATGGCGTAACGGTCAGGCCGTTCGATTCGGCTCGTGACGCATTCAACTTCGCCGCGCTCAGCTACCTGACCACGCCGCAGGACGTCTACAGCGCCTACGCGGCCGCCAATTACGAACTGTTCGAAGCTCCGGTACTTGGCGCGGTCAACGCCAATCTCGAGATGAACTTCTCGAACCGCGAGTCCGACCAGTTGCTGGCGCCTGTCGGCACGTTCGGCGGTTGGATTACGTCCCAGGAGCATCCCGACAATCCATTCGGTGATGCACTTTGCGCGAGCAATCCTCTGTGCACGGCGCCTCAGGACGTAGCGACTTCGCGTCGCCTGACCGAATCGGGTGGTCGTCGTTTCACGCAGGATGTCAACGCATGGCGTATCGGTGGCGGCCTCGACGGACAGTTCGAAAACGGCTGGACGTGGGACGTGAACTACACGATCGCCAAGTGGGAAGACAGCCAGCGCGACGAAGGCCGGCCGAATCGTCCGAATATCGAAAACATGATGGATCCGACGCTGTGCGCCGCCGCGACAAACGGTTGCCCGGGTGTCTACAATCCGTTCATCAGCGATAGCATGACACCTGCCCAGGTGGCCTATGGCTTCGTCGGCGTAAACACCAAGGAAGAGTCCACGCTGAATGTCTTCCAGCTCAACTTCTCGGGCGACATGGGTGGATTTGACCTGCCGGGCGGCCCGATTGGCTGGGCGTTCGGCTACGAAAACCGTCGTGAGAGTGCTTCCTCGAACCCGGACGGCGGTGCCGCGATCGGCGCCATCGCGTTCACGCCCGGCAATGTTACGGGCGGCAAGTACCAGGTTGACGAGGTCTATGCCGAGTTCGTTCTCCCGATTCTCTCGGGCGCACCCATGGCCGAGTTGCTCTCGCTCGAAGCATCGACTCGCTGGACCGACGTCGACTTCCTCGACGATTCCGACACGGTTTACAAGGTAGCCGTCGAGTGGGCCCCGATTGAAGACATCCGCTTGCGTGCGACCTTCTCGGAAGGCTTCCGTGCGCCGAACATCAGCGAACTGTTCCTCGGCCAGCAGCAATCTGCCGAATCCTACACCGATCCTTGCCGCAACTACGGCACGTCCGGTACGGATGCGAACACGGTTGCAAACTGCCAGGCCGACGGATTGGCGCCTGACTTCAACCTGGCAACCTTCCAGGCAACGACGCTGCAGGGCGGCAACCCGAATCTCCAGCCGGAGACGTCGGAATCATTCACCACCGGTCTCGTGCTGACGCCGAGTTTCGTCGAGAACCTGACAGTCTCGATCGACTACTTCGACATCGAGATCACCGATGCGGTCGGCACGGCCCCTACGTCGGAAGTCATTTCTGCCTGTTATGCGAGCCCCAACTTCTCGGATCCGCTGTGTGCGCTGATCGTCGGGCCCGCGTTCCCGGGTGTTGACGAAACGCCGTCTCCGGCAGCACCGACACGCCGCAACTCGAACCTGCAGATTTCGGGCGTCCTTCAGACGAACGCCAACCTGGCTACCTACGAGACCAGCGGTATCGACTTCCAGGTCGATTACGGTTTCGAGACGGGTATCGGACTGCTCGATCTGCACCTTGCCGGAACCTACCTCGACACGTACGACTACCTGCCGTTCGCCGGCGGTGAGCTGATCCAGCTTTCCGGCTTCTTCGGCGGCGACCCCGCGTTCGGTAACCCGGCAACGTTTGCCGAGTGGCAGGTAAACTACGGTGTCACGCTGACGCGCGACGACTTTGGCGGAAGCCTGATCGCCCGGTACATGAGCGAGACCGACGACATTGACGCGGCACCTGCGAATCTGTCGAACACGGCCGACGCGATCACGTACTTCGATCTGCAGGGTTACTACAACTGGAACGACTTCACGTTTACGGTTGGCGTGCGTAACCTGTTGGACGAGGAGCCGCCGTACGTCACCGCCTACGATGACATGAACACGCTTCAGTTCAGCTACGACACGCAAGGTCGTTACATCTACGGAAGGGCATCGATCAACTTCTAGGATAGATACCTTTTCGACGCCAAGGAAAACCTCCAGGGGCAACCCTGGAGGTTTTTTTGACGGCACCCCATCAACGCGCCGAGAATGGAAAAATGATGAGACTTTCGCTGCTGCTGTTGTCGTTGCTGCCCTGGACATCGCTGGCCGCCGACACGGCGTTGATCGAGTGCAGACAGATCGATGACATCGAGAAACGGGTAGCCTGTTACGACGATATCGTAGACTCTCGTTACCGCAGCGATTCGAGCGGGCACACCGATGCGGCCGCAGCACCCGCCCCGGCCGAAGACCGGGAAGTTCCGGATGCACAGTCGTTGTTCGGTACCGGCGATGCCGAGGCCAGGCAGATCGTCGAAACGACATTGGAGATCGAGCAGATAGAGCAGATCGAAGCCACTGTTTCCGATGTCCGGGAGTCGGTGGGCGACAAGATGATCGTGACGCTCGATAACGGACAGATCTGGCGACAGCTGGACAGCAAGACCCTGCACCTGAAGAACGGGGAAGTGGTGATCATCCGCAAGGCCAGCTTCGGTTCCTTCCTTTTGGAAAAGAAATCCGGTAGTCGCAGTATTCGCATGAAGCGCATTAGCTAGCGCAGACTCGACTCCAGCGCCTGCAGCTTCCTGGTATAGCCCGAAACGAGCTGCGCGTTCTCAGCGGTATCCCTGGCTTTCCTATAGTCCCGCTCGGCCAGGTCGTAGGCCTTTCTTTGCTGGTGGACGAGCCCTCGCAGGAAATAGAACTGATGCTCATCCTCTTTCAGCTTGATGGCCCTGGCCAGGTGTTCGAGCGCGTCGTCGAGCCGGCTTTCCCGGTACGCGGTCTGAGCGAGATTGTAGTGATAGTAGGGATGACGATTCCTGTAATAGTCGACCTTGTCCGAGTATCGGGCAGCTTCCTCGATGCGACCCAGATGACGCATCGCGTTTGCCATATTGACCAGAGCTGACTTGTTCGAAACCTGAATCGACAGCGCCTCCCGGTATGCTTCCACCGCGAGATCGTGATGGTCGTGTCGAGCATAGAGAACGCCGAGATTGACCCAGAGTCCCGCAATGTCGGGATCCGTTTCGATACCCTTCTTGAGATAGCGGAACGCCGTTCTCCACCGCCCGGCTTGCATTGCTTCGACCGCAACGTTGCTGAAGTACAGGGCGATAGCGTAGTTGTCGTCTACCTTCCTCGTGTCGTAGTTGCCGTTGTACTCGGCCGTATTGAAGTCGACGACATAGTCGCCGGCAAAATTGATGTCTCTGCGTACGCCCGTCACCCGGACGTTGATGTGGTTGTTCAACAGGATTAGTCCGCCGTCCGCGCGAAAGCTCGGAGGAATTGCCACCATCTGGAACGTCGTGTCCAGTTCAGCCTCGCGCGCGAGAGACGCGAACAGGATGGAGAAGGAAAGACAGTTTCCCTGACGCGTCCGGAACGTCTCGATCGCCGTATGGGTAAGGTTCGGGTCGTAGTCCATCGTCAGGAGGCCATCATCGATCATGCCCCGAATGAGTTTTCTCAACCTCGAGCGGGCCTGAGGATCGTTGCCGACTTTGCCGGCCACGTAGTCTCGCATTTCGTCATTGAGCGCCAGGATATCGTCTTCCCGGACAGCAGACGTATCGACCTGCTCCCCGAACAACAGGTGCCCTGACAGCAGGTTTTCGGTGTCACGAGGGGCGTTGGCAACGAACGGTGTACACGCGACCTGCAGAAGACCAAGGAGCACGATGAGCGTTTTTGATTTCATTGCCTGATTTGACACGAGCGGCAACACGATGTTCGTTTGCGAATGGCCGGCGCTCGAAATGTACACCCGCAATCGAAGCATTATTACCGCATGTACTGTTGTGCTGCGCACATCCCGTGCGTAATTCGTCAACAGCTTGACTTATAAAGCGTCGACTGGACACTGAACAGATCGACGAGTTTCCGGGGGGGCGTTGTGCGACTCAGGGTCGAACTGATTGTAGCGATGGTTGTGACGACGGTTGCCTCCACCGATGCGCGATGTCAGACAACTTACTCGTTCGACACAGCCGACGATTTCTTTGCGCCTGCCACCTACTGGACGGCCTGGCAGAATACCCTCGACCGGCATCAGTCTGAACGCAAAGCCATTCACCGCTGCGTGGGCGACGAAACGGCCTGCAGGGGACGGCTCAAGAGCCTGCGTCATGTTCTCGTAAAAGGCGCAGACCTCGATCTCAAGCAGCAGATTCGCCTCGTGAACCGATACGTCAACGGCCAGAGGTACGAGGACGACCGCATCAGCTCGAAATCTTCGGCCGGCAACCAGTGGGAAACCCTCGCTGGGTTTCTGAGTAGTGGCGGCGACTGCGAGGATTTTGCGGTTGCCAAGTATTTCATCCTGAGAGAGTTCGGCGTCGATGCGGACGACATGCGTATCGTCGTCGGGCGAGAACGTCGGCGCACGACCTACCACGCGATGCTCGCCGTCAGATTTGACGACGACGTCTGGCTGCTCGAGAACGACAATACGATACGTCGGAACGGCAACCGGGATATCGCAGAGTTCGTTTATGCGATCAACGAACTCGGGATTTGGGACCACGAGAGAGCACCCTAGAGGAGGAAGTGAAAATGAGAAAACTACTGTTGGTTTGTATTGGCGCCGGGTTCTGTTCCTCGGCAGCCCTGGCAGCAGACCCTTATGAGGCGTATCTGACGCAGCAGAATCAACGCGGAGCCGAGATCGAACTCATTCGTGTTGCGAGCGAGAAACCTCTGGTCGAAACGGAAGAGACGGATGCAGAGGTCGCCAGGATCCTCGAGGAAGCAGAGGCGATCGAGGAAGAAGCCAGCGACCACGAGGATATCGAAGAGTCTTCATAGCGTACGGTTTACCGCGGTCCGGCGCTACCAAGCCGAACCGGCGTAGGCGGCGTTTGCGCATCGTTGCGCAAACGCCGCGCGCCAGCCCGAGCGGCACTGGTTGCGGCGCGATTTCTACGCGGCGTTCTTGCGGAACGCGTTCTCGAGGTGCATTCGCAACGATGCGGTACCCGTCTTGCGTTTTTGCTGACGAGGTGAAATAACCAAAACCTCGCGACCTGCCGACTCGACGTCTGGCGTGAGATCAACAAGCTGGCCGGACCTGAGGTACGGCTCGCACAAATACGTCGGTATAAGGCTGATTCCCAGCCCGGCGAGCGTCGCTTCACGAGCCTCGAGCAGGCTGGACACCACGTACTTCGATTTGACAGTTACTGTTGTGACTTTTTGTCCACGACCGAAACGCCAGGAGTGACGTTCCCGGTCAGTGGACTCGACGATGCAGTCGTGCATTTCGAGATCGAACGGTGTATTGACCGGCGCGTGACGTTCGGCATAGTCGGCGCTTGCGAATACCGACTGCCGGACGCTTCCGATGGTGTTCGACCACCCACCCGAAATAGTTACTGGTGCAAGCGCTATACCGATGTCAACGGCGTTGACCGCTTCATCGGTCCACAACGTCACAGGCATTTTTTCGATGGCGAGCCCGGGATTGTCGGATTCGAACTCCCCGAGCGGCATATCGAGGAACCGATCGATGATGTCGGGCGGCGCACCGACGACAATAGGCGTCGTATCGGCAATGATCGCGCCCATTGTGGCCAACGACGTAGCATTGCGCGCCGATTCCAGCAGTAATTCACACTGCTCCAGGCACCGCCTGCCTGCATCCGTGACGGCAATGTGCTTTGGCGTTCGGTCAAGGAGCTTTACGCCGAGATTGCGCTCCAGAGACCCGAGTCGGCGGCTCACCGTCGTACGTTCCATACCGAGGTCCGCCGCACACCTCGAAATGCCACCGGTCTGAACGATCTTTGCGAACAACGCCAGGTCGGCAACCTGTTTCAATTCGCCTTGCATAGCTCTCCCCTTGCTAAGAATTCCACCCGTCCTTAACTAAGAGTCCCGCGCGCGGAATTTGGTTGTTGCGAATCGTGCGTTTAACGCGCCGGTTGTGTGCGATGTGTGCGGATTGCGAAACGTTGCCCTTAAGCACTGATTAGCATGGAACCTGCGGCAGATTCGCGCGGTCAGATTGTTTTGCAGTTGCGGGATTCCGCAAAGGGGAGACTGTGGGGAATAAAAGGCACCGTCCGGAATTGGACAAGTACGACGTGGCCATACTCTCGGCGCTGGCGATCAACACTCGCCTGACTACCGTCGAGCTGTCACAGAAGGTTCATCTGTCGCGAACGGCAGTGTCGCGCCGTATCGCGGCGCTGAAACGCATGAACGTGCTCAATGACGCCGGCGACATCCTGAACTATGAGTCGATTGGCTTCAAAGTGCGCGCCAGCGTCGAGATCGCCGCGCCCGGGCAATCCGTCTCGCTTCTCAAGCGCAGTCTCCTCCAGCGCCCCGAAGTCCTGAGTGTTGCGGTCATGGCCGGCGACGGCCTGCTCTGCCTCGATGTCATCGCCGTTGACATGGAACACCTGCACGGGTTCATCGAGTCACTGCAGGAAAGCGGCGATACGACGACGAAGATCATCTTCGCCGAGGAGAAGTCCCAGTTAACGCTGGTCGAACGCATGCAGCGACTGGGCGAAGAAGCCGTCGTCGGTCTCGTTCGCGGCTGAGGCTGCTATCCTCGCGGCATGACCCATGCCGATGTCCTCGTTATCGGGGCCCGGGTTCCGGGCGCCTCGTTCCCGGTGGTGGCTAACCCTTTGGTGCGTACCTGCATCAAAGGGATATGACGGAAGCGATGAAGGCCGGGGTCCCGCCGTCGAAGACCGATTTCCACCGCGTGATCGAAGCTCGTTCAGATCGGTGGTACTCCGCATGCCTCAAGATAACGCGTGATCCGGATCTTGCCGCGGACGCGGTACAGGACGCCTTGCTCAGCGCATGGAACAAGCGCGACCAGTTCCGTCACACCGCACGCCTTGATACCTGGATTCATCGCATCGCCGTCAATGCAGCTCTGAACTTGCTGCGAAAAGCCCGTCCCACGACGTTTGAATCGCCCGAAACCGACGTCGAAAGCAGCGAACCCGGACCTGAACAGCGAATCCAGGACCATGAGCTGGAAAGCGAACTCGCGGCGAACCTTGGCAGGCTCAGCGATATCGAGAGGATCTGTTTTGTCCTCAAGCACCTCGAGCAATGGCGTGCGCGCGAGATCGCCGAAGAATTCGGCACCAACGAAGGCCGCGTGAAACAGGCGGTGTTCAGGGCGGTTAGAAAGCTGCAAGGCGGCATGCGGAATTTGAAGAGAGCACAGTCATGACGAAGAACACAGACGAGATGATCGCCGCGTTGCGCGATGAAACGTACTCGCCTCCGCCGCACGTCAAAGCGCGGTGGCATGAGGCCATCGACGAGGCCGCGGCGCTTGAACAGCGCAGGAATAAACCGGTACGTCGGGGCTGGCACCCCGCGTCCTTTCTCATCGGCGTGGCCGTCACCGCCGCGCTGGCACTCGGGGTCGGCATCGGCTTCATCATGGGCAACGCAGGTAGTCCCGCCGAGCAAGCAGCCACCGTTGTCGTCGTGCCCGTACCACGGGACGACGTTCCGGTGGCACTTGCGCGCGGTTTGCAGCTGCACTTTCGTGACAGCCGGGCGCAGATTCTCGCCCTGGACGAATCGAGTGACCGCAGTGATCTCGTCTGGCGCATTGTCGAAGACAATCGGATATTCGAGGCGGCGGCGACTCGCGACCAGGCACCACAGATAGCACGGGTATTGCGGGCGATCGAACCGATCCTACTCAAGCTCGCCTCCGAAGATCTTTCGGAGGCCGAGTTGGCCGACCTGCAAACGCAACTCGCCTTCGAGATGAACGTGATGCTAACCAAACTCACAAGACAGTCATCTGATGACACACAGACGACCTGAAATTGAGGATGTGCCCATGAAACGGAACTTTAAAGTCATCGCGATGAGCTGCCTGCTGCTGTTCGCTAGCGACGGACTCGCGCAGTCCGACGATGATGCAGGTGAAGACCTGCGCATAGCGGCGCTTGAAGCGCTGATCAGCGCACCTCCCGAGCGCGCACTACCCATTGTCGACAAAGTACTTGCCGGTGATCACAGCGAGGAGCTGAAGGAGCGTGCGCTGTTCATACTGAGCCAGCTCGACGCCCCTGAAGCGCAGTCCCGGCTCATGAGCTTCGCTCGCGAGGGCCGGGGCGAGATGCAGCTCGAAGCGATTCGCATGATCGGCATCAGCGGCGACGACGACACGATCGGTGAGCTGGCGGAGATTTATCGCAGCGGCAATGCCGAAACACGCGAAGCCGTACTCGAGGCCTATTTAATCGCGGACGACGAGGACGCCGTGTTCGCGATTGCGGCGACGACCGACGACGAAAACGAGTTCGCGAACGCGGTCGAAATGCTGGGCGCGATGGGCGCCACCGGCAAACTCCGTGATCTGCGCGAGCGCGCCGGACTGTCCGAGTCGCTGATCGAAGCCTACGCGATCTCCGGAGATGCGGAGTCACTGCGCCAACTCGCCCTCGACGACAGCGATCCTGAAATACAGCAACAGGCCATCGAGGGGCTGGGCATTATCGGCGACGATGACGTCGGCGAACTGCTCGTGAGCATCTATCGTGACTCGGAATCCGAAGACGTCAGGGAGGCCGTCATTCATGGTCTCATGATCGCGGACCGCGATGACGCGATGCTCGAACTCTACCGCAGCGCTGCAACATCCGGCGAGAAACGGCAGATTCTGGAGATGCTCGTCGCGATGGGTAGCGACGAAGTCTGGAATCTCATTGATCAAGCCCTGGAGGGTCAGTTGTGAAACGACTCGTCGCCCTGTTCGCGCTGTTGCTACTGACACCCGCCCAGTTGCCTGCACAAGCAGCAGAACCGGAGTCGGCAAGCGACTGGTACAGCTGGCAGATCGTCGGAGGCGAAGCTTCCGGCCAGCAGCTGTTCGTGCAGAAGAGCCGGGGGAAGCTCGTCCGAATCGCCCTGTCCGGGCAGAACTGCGGTTTTGCGCGTCGAGAACCGGCAACGCATCTTGGCGAGCTCTCAACCGATGATGCCGTAACGATGCTGCTCGACATCGTCATGAACGAACGTCTCGACAAGGCGCTCCGGAATGAGGCCCTGTTCGGCCTGGCGCAATCGGGCTCCGATCGCGCATTCGCCCTGCTGGACCGACTCATCCTCGGCGGCTGACTCGTCGATATTTCCGGATCGCATATAGGTATAACGAAGCCGTCTGCCGATCTCCTTGTTCTCGTTTCGGGCCCTTATAGACTCGAGATCCTGATGAACGCGAACGTGAAACCACTGTTCCGGGCGCGGGATGAAGTCTACGACAGCATCACCGACCTGATTCCCGGCCCCGACAACCCGACGCCTATGGTTCGCCTTGGCGAGCGGTTCACTGCGAATGCCGATCTCGACCTGCTGGTCAAACTCGAAGGCATGAACCCGTTCGGCTCGATCAAGGACCGCACAGCCTCATTCATGCTGCGCGGGCTCGCTCTGCGCGATGACCAGGCGATCGTCGAACCGTCGGCGGGCAATACCGGTATCGCGTTGGCCGCACTCGCCAATGCACAGGACACCCCGATCGAAATTGCCGTCCCCGACGGCACTCCGGAGGAGAAGAAAGCACTGCTGCGTTTCCTCGGCGCCGAGCTCATCGAGGTCGAGGACGAGTTGTGTCCGATATATCCGTCCGAAGGTGCGCGCGGCGTCGTCCGCAGCATGGTCGAGAGCGAGGCTTTCGAGGGCAGGTATGTCAGTCCGAACCAGTACGAAAGCGAGCTCAACGTGGCGGCGCATTACCATACCACCGGGCCGGAGATATGGCGTCAGACGGGCGGTCGAATCGACGCCTTTTTCGCCGCCATCGGCACGGGCGGCACGATCACCGGCGTTGGCCGGTATCTCAAGGAGCGGAATCCGGCGATCAGGATCATCGGTGTCGAACCCGCCGCGCGCCATCACAAACTGTCGGGCATGAAGCGTGTAACCGGGCTACCCGACGAACATTTTCCGACCATTCTCGACCGCGACGTCGTCGACGAGTACATCTCGGTCACCGACGACGACGCGTTCAGGGCAGGAATCCGGGTTGCGCGCACCGACGGCGTCATGGTCGGGCCGACGAGCGGCGCACAACTGCACGCTGCCCTCGAATGGGGCAAAGAGAACGCGGGGACGGCGGTGGTCATCTCCGGTGACAACGCCGCCAAGTACATCTCGTCCTACGCAGATTACCTATAGCGACGCAATTACGCGTCCGAACTCGTCGACCTTTTCCCAGTCGGTGAACTCGACGACCTGTGTCGGGTCCGTCGGACCTTTGCCCATCCACAGGATGAAGCGAATCATCGTGCGATCGAAGGGCCCGAGCGACGGATAGTCTATCCTGCCGGCGAACACACCGAGATGCTGCGGCTGCCAGTCGATCTTGCGCAGAAACTTCTGCAGGTACGGGTTCGTTTCGGGTGTGTTCTTCTCGGGCTTTCGAGCGACGACGTTGACTGAAAACAGGGCGTTCGTCGCCCCCTCCAGCGCGGCCTGGTTCCTGTCGATGAATTCGTTGACCACTTTCTGGTGCTTGCCGTAGCGAATGCTCGCTCCGATCACGATCTTGTCGAAGGCGAACCCGTCGAGCGACGGCGTTTCGGCAAGGTTACGAATCTCGACATCGTCACCTGCGGCCTCGATCACGACCTTCATTCGTTTGCAGATTTCGATGGTGTGACCGTCGGTTGTCGAGTACAGGAACAGTACTTTTGCCATGTGAATTCTCCGCGACTAATCTAGCACGCATGGACGAGCTTTCCGACATCGGGCAGATACGGGACCTGCTCCAGGAAATCCACGACCGGGCCCGGTCGCTCGAGGAAAAATACGCGGACGATCTTGCCCGTGTCCACCCCGAGTATCGCGAGGGTGCCTATAACCTCGTGCACTATCTGGCGCTGCGCAAGACGGACACCGAATCGTTGCGCGCAGCGTTGAGACGGCTCGGCCTCTACTCGCTCGCACATGCCGAGCGCAACGTCCTCGGCGCCGTAACCGCAGTGCAGCGGGCCATCGATGCGCTCACCGGTGTGGCGGTAGCGAACCCTGCCGACCTGACCCACGACATCCGTACACGAAACCCGTCAGCCGCGGCACATCGCAGGTCGATTCTCGGCCCCGGCCCGGAAGGTCGGGACGCCAGAATCATGGTAACGCTGCCGAACGAGGCAGCATTCAATATAGACCTCGTCGCCGGGATGATCGACGCCGGAATGAACGTAGCTCGCATCAACTGTGCTCACGACAACGCGGAGATCTGGGCGCTCATGATCGACAACGTTCGCGCCGCCGCGTCGGAGGCAGGAATCGAGTGCCGCGTCATCATGGACCTTGCTGGCCCCAAGCTGCGAACAGGGGAATTGAAGCCGGGGCCACGCGTCATTCACATTCGACCCAAGCGCGACCCGCAGGGACGAGTCATCGCACCGCGCCGTATTCGCCTGATCCCGGACGATGCGCTGCAACGCGGCACCAAGATAGCCGTTGTCCCGGTGCCCAGGGAATGCACGGAATTCGCCCGCGAGGGTGACGAGATTCGTTTCCGCGATACACGAGGCAAGAAACGCCGGATGCTTGTCGTCGAGAAAGACGAAAAAGGCATCGTCCTCGAGTCGTTCCAGGGCGCCTACATCGCCACCGGCACGAGGCTCGCGCTAAGGCGCGAGGACGCAGGGGAGAACCTCGACTTCCTCGTGGGCGAATTACCGGCTGTCGAGCGCCCGTTGCTTCTGAAGGTCGGCGACACGCTGGTCATCCACGCGGACAGTCGTCCCGGCGAACCTGCGCGGGAAGACGCGGACGGCGCGATCGTCGAGCCGGCGCATATCGCGTGCCAGCAACCCGAGGTATTCGATTACCTCGTACCCGGTGAAGACATCTCCCTGAACGACGGCAAGATTTCCGGCACGATCACGGACGTCAACGCGGAACGCATTCACGTCAGGATTACCAAGGCCAAGCCGACCGGGAGTCGGCTCCGCGGCTATCGCGGCATGAACTTCCCGTCGAGCGACATCCGGCTACCGGGCCTGACCAATACGGACAAGGCCAATCTGGAGTTCATCGCGCAGCACGCAGACGGCGTCAGCCTGTCGTTCGTCAGCAAGCCAGGCGATGTTGAACTCCTGCATGCCGAACTGGACCGCCTGGGCGCTGACAACCTCGGCCTCATCATCAAGGTCGAGACCAGGAGAGGTTTCAAGCGGCTTGCCCGCGTCATGCTCACCGCCATGCGCCGCTATCCGATCGCGGTGATGATCGCGCGAGGCGACCTCGCCGTGGAGTGCGGCTGGGCGCGCCTCGCGGAGGTTCAGAAAGAGATCATCTGGACCTGCGATGCGGCCCGCATACCCGTCATCTGGGCGACGCAGGTGCTCGAGAACGAGGCAAAGAAAGGCCTTCCGTCACGAGCGGAGATCACCGACGCGGCCGAATCTCAACACGCAGACTGCGTCATGCTCAACAAGGGGCCGCATATACTCGCGGCCATTCGCACGCTCGACAGTATCCTACGCCGCATGCAGTCCCTGCGACACAGAAAGACCGCCTGACTCGTCCGAACGGAGTTTCGCCTGCGCCGCCGCCAGTCTGGCGACCGGTACGCGCGGGCCCGAGCACGACACGTAGTTGAGGCCGACGTCGTGGCAGAACTGGATGGATTCGGGGTGACCGCCCTGCTCTCCGCATATCCCGATCTTCAGATCCTCGCGCTGCTCACGACCGCCCTTCACAGCCATCTTGATCAGCTTGCCAACACCCTTCAGATCCAGCACTTCGAACGGGTTGTCCTGCAATACGCCGGATTCGTTGTACATTGGCAGGAACTTGTTCTCGGCATCTTCTCGCGAGAACGAGAACGTCGCCTGCGTCAGGTCGTTGGTACCGAATGAGAAGAACTCGGCGACACCGGCCAGGTGCCAGGCGCGCGTGCAGGCGCGTACCGTTTCTATCATCGTGCCGAACTTGAAGCTCACCTTCGTGCCGTTTTCCTTCTCGAGTTTCGCGACAATGGCGTCGGCCGCCTTCTTGACGTGCACGATTTCCTGCAGCGTGATGACCTGCGGAACCATGATTTCGGGCATCACGTCGACGCCCTTATCAGCGCACTCCAATGCAGCCTCGAGCACGGCGCGGATCTGCATCTCATAGATTTCGGGATACGTGATACCGAGGCGTACGCCGCGATGGCCAAGCATCGGATTGACTTCCTCGAGCTCGCGGACCTTGCGCAGCATGCGTTCCTTGCGCGCCAATGCATCATTGACGTATTCCTCGCTGAGTTCCTGCAGCGCTTCGGGCAGCTCGACGTCATGATCGAGCGTCGCGATCGCGGCCTGGCGGCCCCGCACGATCTTGCGATACACCTCGAGATTCTCGATCTGCTCGAGCAGGTCGTGCTCCGTCGGAAGGAACTCATGCATTGGCGGATCGAGCAGGCGAACCGTCACCGGGTTCGGCGCCATTGCAGTGAACAGCTTGATGAAGTCGGCCCGCTGAATCGGCAGCAGCCGGTTCAGTGCCGCCACCCGGTCTTCCTCGGCCGTTGCAAGTATCATGTCGATGACGATCGGCAGGCGATCGGTTGCGTTGAACATGCGCTCGGTACGGCACAGGCCGATGCCCATTGCCCCGTACTCTCGAGCCTGCTCGGCCGCTGCCGGCGTGTCGGCGTTCGCCATGACCTTGAGCTCTGCGGTGTCGTCTGCCCAGCTCAGTAATTCGGCGAGGTACTCGGAGAAGTGTGCCGGGATAGTGGGGATTGCTCCCAGGTATACCTCTCCCGTACCGCCATCGAGAGTGATGACGTCGCCTTCGTGGATTATCTTCTCACCGACGCGTGCAAGGCGCGCGGCCACGTCGACGACGATGCCTTCGGCGCCTGCGACACAGGGCTTGCCCATGCCGCGGGCGACTACAGCCGCGTGCGATGTCTTGCCGCCCCGACTCGTGAGAATGCCTTGGGCCGCGAAGAATCCATGGATGTCCTCCGGTCGTGTCTCCTCGCGCACCAGGATGATCTGCTCGCCCTCATTGCCGAGCTTCTCGGCGAGATCGGCATCGAAAACGCACTTGCCGGACGCCGCGCCCGGCGATGCCGGCAAGCCGAGTGCCACGGCCGGAATAGTGTTGTTCGGATCGAGCGTCGGGTGCAGCAGCTGTTCGAGCAGCTCGGGCTGCACACGCAATAACGCTTCGTTGCGCGTCAGAAGTTCCTCGCGGAACATCTCGACCGACGTCCTGACCGTCGCAGTCGCATTCATCTTGCCGTTGCGCGTCTGCAGGCAATAGAGAGTGCCCTTCTCGATCGTAAACTCGTAGTCCTGGACCTCCTTGTAATGGGACTCGAGCGTGTTGCGAAGCTCGACCAGCTGTTTGTACTGCTTCGGCATCTCCTTTTCGAGCTCGATGATCGGTTTCGGCGTGCGAATGCCGGCTACAACGTCTTCGCCCTGAGCGTTGGTCAGGTATTCGCCGAACATCTCATTGTCACCGGTGCCTGGGTTTCGAGTGAAGCCGACGCCCGTCGCACAGTCGTTACCCTTGTTGCCGAAGACCATCGTGCAGATGTTGACTGCCGTACCGTTGGCCATGTCCGGCGTAATATTGAACTCACGGCGATAGTCGACGGCGCGCTTGCCCATCCAGGAACGGAATACGGCCTCGACGGCAAGCTGCAATTGTTCGATGACGTCCGTCGGAAAGTCGCGACCTGCTTGCTCGCGAACGACCTTCAGGAACTGTTCGCTGATTTCACGCAGGTGATCTGCTTCGAGACCGACGTCGGCCTTGACGCCGACGCGTTGCTTGACGGCATCGAAGTGCTCGTCGAAATGCTCATCGTCGATCCCGAGCGCGACCTTGCCGAACAGTTGAATGAAGCGGCGATAGGCGTCGTAAGCAAAACGCTCGTCGCCGGTTTGCTCGATCAGGCCCTTGAGCGTATCGGCATTGAGTCCGAGATTGAGCACCGTGTCCATCATGCCCGGCATCGACAGCGCCGAACCGGAGCGAACCGAGACCAGCAATGGATCGGGACCCTTGCCAAAGGTCTTGCCCGTGGCCTTCTCGAGGTCGGCGATCTGGGACTGGACCTCTTCCATGAGGCCATCCGGCAGTTCATTGCCATCGAGGTAAGCAAGGCAGGCCTCGGTGGTGATGACAAAGCCGGGGGGCACGTTGATGCCAATTTGGGTCATCTCGCAGAGATTGGCGCCTTTGCCACCCAGGAGTTTCTTGTTCTGGCCGTCGCCGTCGGCGAACGAATACACGAGTTTCGTCATGATCTTGATCCGGAGAGAAGGGGTTTGCTTTTGGGGCCATGGTCGCCCATGACCTGTTACAGGACTATTACGGCAAACCACTAATCGAATGAGGCGTTTACGGCAGAAGGAGCTTACAGAAGAAGCCGGTTCGGTGGCGGATACCGCGCCAGCCTGGTCCCTCTTCGTGTGACAGCCGCCTGCATTGCTGGCGGCGCTGGTTTGACTAGCTGTTCCCGTCGATCTTCAGCACGCAGTGCGTGCCCGTGCGGTTGTACGGATCGCCACCGAGGTCCTCATCGGCGATCTCGAGTGACACGACCTCGACGTCGCGCTTCGGCACCTTGCCGCCAGCCACACGGGCCTTGCCGCTTACGGCCGGCATTGTTGACGGATTCCACGTTCCGGTATCGCTTGTCTTTTCGTTGGACATAATCCTGCTCCGTCTCCGCTTCCCCACGCTTTCATCCTAGGGGCCGCGGAAATCGGCTGGAATGTCACACGTCGGCCGGGAATGACCGTTCGTCAGGGTTCCGCCATTCGTCGGACGGCAGCGACCGCTTATCGGAAGACGCGCAGCAACCCGCTGATCGATGCGCCGATGATCACGAGGACGAAAGCACCGACATCCAACCACGGCAGGGGCCCGCCGCCGAATCCCCACATGGCAAGCAGTGCAATGCCGAGGCAGATCATGATGGCACCGGCGATTTGCCGTACAGCGGACGGCACCGGCGCATCAGGCCGGCGGCCGCGTCGTTCGAGAACTGAAAGCACGAGCGCGACGGGCACGAGCAGCACGATTAACACGCCAACCCAGACCGGCCTCGTCCACCACCATGCGGCGGTCCCGGGCTCGAGATGAAAACCCCAGCCACCCGACAGGTAGAGGATGGCTCCGAAGATCACCATGACGGTGATGTGCCAGAGATACACGGTCATGATCATGCTGTTGATCAGCACGGTGCCGGTCCAGAGCCGCAGGCCGTTCAGCGCCCGCCGCATCGGTCCTTCCAGGGAAAGCAGCAGACCGAACTGGAACACGCCGAGCGCCATGAGCGTGATCTTCGGCGGCAACGTGTTGCTCAGCCCCTCATCGGGCGAACCGACCATCGCGAGCGGGTACGGGCCGTAATGGATCAGCGAGTACAGCACGCCGAATCCGAGCACGGCCCAGAGCAGCGACCGGACTGGTCCGCCGATCCTGCCGTCGCGCCAGGCGAAGCCGAGTTGGTGCACGCCGAGCCAGACCCAGAAATAGTTGCTCCACGCCGGCCAGCGGATATCGGCGGCAAAAAACAACCCGTCGATCAACGCCGCAGCGAGAACGAAACCCCAGAACGACGCGAACCCGTAGCGTCGCCAGATTCTGTAGGTGGCTGGCGCAAACAGCACGAGCATGATGTAGATCGCCAGGAACCAGGTCGGGATCAACGCGGCCTGAGACGTAAACTGGATGACGACTGGCCTGACGTCGAGTAGCGTCATGATGCCCGCGACGGCGCCCCAGGCCACAAACAGCACGAGCAGTGGCGTAACCAGCCGATGCAAGCGCGCGACGAGCCAGTCCGCGTAACCCTGCCCTTTGCGACTGGCGCTCTCGAGCGACACGGCATTGGAATAGCCGCCAACGATGAAGAAGATAGGCATGACCTGGAACATCCATGTCAGCCACTGGTGCTGTGGATGGGACTTGAGCAGGTGCCCCGGGGTCAGCTCGCCATCGACGTACCACGCCGTCGCGATGAGCCAGTGACCGATGACGACGACAAGAATGGAAACGGCTCGCAGGAAATCGACGTAACGATTGCGTTCGGCGGGTGTCGTGGCTGCCAGTTCGCTGGCCGTCGACCATATGCCCATGATTCGGGACTCCTGCTTGGGCCTGACCGGTGGCGGTCGGCCGCCTAAATGTACCAGATCGGGGATTGAACGGGACCCGCCTGACGCCGTAAAGTGCCTAAATTTATACAGGTTTTCGCCGATAACGTCTGTATGTCCCGGGTCGGAAAATCGCTGGTACTGATCGCGTTGCTTGGCCTCGCCGCCTGCAATTCAGGCAATTCGGCCATAAACCCGGTAGCCAACGCAGGCCCTGACCAGACCGTTGGTTCGAATGCGACCGTAACGCTCGACGGAAGCGGCAGCACGGGCAGCGGCACGTTGACCTATTCGTGGTCGCAGACGGGTGGCACAACCGTGGCACTGAGCAGCGCGTCGGCCTCGAGGCCGACGTTTACCGCGCCGGCTGTCACTGCGGACGAAGTGTTGGCGTTTCAGCTGACCGTCACGGACGCGAATAACCTGACGTCGACCGACGCGGTGAACATCACGGTCGTCGATGGCATTCCGACGGCCGATGCGGGTCCCGACCAGACCGTCGCCGAGGGGGCTGCCGTCACCCTCGACGGGTCGGGCAGCGTCCAGACCAACGGCGGCACGATCGTGTCCTACGCGTGGTCCCAGACCGGCGGACCCGCCGTCGCCAATCTCGCGGGCGCGGACACGAGCAGCCCCACATTTGATGCGCCGTCCGTCGCAATGGACGAGGTGCTTACTTTCGAACTGACCG
>JAAUYD010157446.1_pt1 | contig 144538 bp, 130 predicted proteins | sample 7278101 | NCBI WGS metagenome assembly JAAUYD01 (sample SAMN14350128, study PRJNA611818) | marine sediment metagenome | isolation source: surface marine sediment (0.6m) | place: French Polynesia: Moorea | collected 2018-08
CGAAAATGTTGGCGGCGTCATTCGAGCCGAGCGACCAGCCGAGGAACAGCCCGCTCGAGAGAAACACGAGAATGATGAGTTCCATGGCGACGCCCCCCTTGGCCTCAACCCAACCGATCGTGCGACTTGTCGCCTAGACCGACCGCTTCACGGCAAGGATCGCCAATTGGTCGCCGATATCGTCCGCGTTCGAGGCCAGATCGCGGACCTCGATCAGCCAATCGCGCAGCTGCAGCTTGCGTTCCAGGGGCAAGTCGGAATCGAAGATCAAGGAGCCGCCCTTAAGGCCGATGGCGGTCGCCTCCTGATTGTGAAACCGGATCTTGTGCACGTAATCGCGCACGGACTGAGGTTCGGTGAAATAGGCCCGCGCGCCGGACACCATGACCTGCACCGCCTGGTCGACCTCGGCCAGCATTTTTCGAAAGCCGTCGCGGTGCAGGTTGGGAAGTTCCGGGCGCTCCATCGCCAGTCCCAGAACCAGATGAACGCAATTGTCCAATATGATGTCAACGTGGTGCAGCAGGCTCAACACGTCGCCCCGCGTGTCGGGCATCAGCATCTCGGTATACATCACATTGGCGATGTTGCGCCGCACCTCGTCCGCCCGGTCTTCGACGGCGCGGATCTGCTCGACCCGCTTGGCGAGTTCCTCATCCGCGCCATGGTCGAGATAGTGCAGGACCGTGCGCTGAACGATCATAGCCGCTTCCGACACCTTGTCGAAAAAATCGTCGATCTCGCTGATCAACAGCCCGGTTCTCTTGAAAGGCAAAATATCGACCATCTCCATCCCCTTCGAAGCCGCAAAAGCGGCGGCCGCGCCCGGTCTTCGCCTAGCGCCACCGGTCCTGGCCAACAGTCTCAACCGAAAGAAGCCCCAGTGACAATAGGTTTATTGCCGAGCGCTTTGTTGGCTTCGGGACGGCCAACCCGGACCGCCGCGCAAGGCGCGCTTTCTTCAGGAAGGCGGCGTGGGCTCTGATCAGGTGAGGTCGGCTGGGAGGAGGTTCTCCGGCATGTTCTGATAACAGACGGGTCTGAGCCAGCGGCGGATCGACAGCGTGCCGACAGAGGTCGCGCCGAAATTCGTCGAGGCGGGATAGGGCCCGCCATGGACCATGGCGTCGGCGACTTCGACGCCGGTCGGGAATCCGTTCGCCAGCAATCGCCCGGCTTTTCGCGTCAGGACAGGCAGGAGGCGGCGCGCCGCGTCGGCGTCCTCCGGATCGATATGGAGCGTGCAGGTCAATTGCCCGACCAGGCGCGAGGCCACGGTCTGCATCTCGTCCAGATCGGCGACCGTCACGATCAGCCCGAGCGGACCGAAGACCTCTTCGCCCAGCGCCTCGTTGGACAGCCACGCGGCGCCCGTTGTCCGGTAAAGATAGGGCGTCGCATTACGCGCGTCACAACTTGTCTCGAGAAGCTCTTGCACGCCCGCGCTGGCGGCCACCCGCGCGCGCCCGGCGCGATAGGCCTGAGCGATGCCGTCGGTCAGCATCACCTGGGGGCCGACCTCTGCTAATGCCGCTGTTGCGGCCGTCGCGAAGGCCTCCGCTTCGGGCCCGTCGATCAGCACTGCGACGCCGGGATTTGTGCAGAACTGGCCTGCGCCCATCGTCAGCGAGCCGACCCAGCCGGCCGCAATCTCCGCGCCGCGGGCTGCGGTCGCCGCCGGCAGGAGAAACATCGGGTTCACGCTGCCAAGCTCGCCAAAGAACGGGATCGGCTCTGGCCGGGACGCGCAAAGATCGAACAGCGCCCGTCCGCCGCCGAGCGAGCCGGTGAAGCCGACCGCCCGGATCAGCGGATGGCTGACGAGCGCCTGCCCGGTCTCGCGCGCGCCGCCCTGGACGAGGCTGAAGACGCCCGCGTCAAGGCCGTGGGCCTCGATGGCGGCTTGGATCGCTTGCGCCACGATCTCACTGGTGCCGGGATGGGCCGAGTGGCCCTTGACCACCACCGGACACCCGGCCGCCAGAGCCGAGGCCGTGTCGCCGCCGGCGACCGAGAAGGCGAGCGGGAAGTTCGACGCGCCGAACACCGCCACGGGCCCGATGGGCAGTTGCATCATGCGCAGATCAGGACGTGGAAGCGGCTGGCGCTCCGGCAGTGCGGCGTCATGGCGCCGGTCGAGATAGTCGCCCTTCTCGATATGATCGGCGAACAGGCGAAGCTGCCCCACGGTACGGCCCCGCTCGCCTTCCAGTCGCGCCGCCGGCAGTCCGGTCTCCTTCACTCCGGTCTCCGTGATCGCCGCCCCGCGCGCGTCGATCTCCTCGGCGATGGTTCTCAGGAACGCTCCGCGTTCAGCCCGACCCAACTGGGCGTAGGCGCCGAAGGCCGCCTCCGCCGCGCGCACGGCGCGATCCACATGGTCCGGCCGACCGACAGCGAACGCGTCCGCCGTCCCGGTCACGGGCATGTTGTGGAAGGTTTCGGCGTCGCCCACCCATGCGCCGGCGATCAAATGTTTGCCTGTCAGCATCGTCATCCCCTTTAGATCAGCCGCCGCGCCGCGAGATTGGCCATCAGCGCGCGGGTTCCAAATGTCCATTCCGGGCAGTTCGTCGACAGATCGACGGTGTTGCAAAGCTGGCCCAGCGCATCCGAAGCGATGGTCACGACATCACCGATCCGATGAGTGAAACCTTCGCCGGGCGCGTTGCGATCTTCGGTCGGGGCGAAGAGCGTCCCCAGAAACAGCATCAACCCGTCGGGATATTGATGGTGCCGTCCGATTGTCTGCGCCGCCAGATCCTCCGGATCGCGACTGATCTCGGACATGGACGACAAGCCGTTTAGGACGAAATCGTCTGGGCCTTCAACTCGCAGCGTCACTTCGGCGCGCCGCACGTCATCGATCGAGAATCCCGCGTCAAAGAGGCGGATGAACGGGCCGATCGCGCAGGATGCGTTATTGTCCTTCGCCTTCGACAAGAGCAGCGCCGAGCGTCCCTCGACATCGCGCAGGTTGACGTCGTTGCCGAGCGTCGCCCCGACGATCTTGCCCGTTGATGCGATGGCGAGGACGATTTCGGGCTCTGGATTGTTCCATTTGGACATCGGGTGCAGCCCGACCCGCGCGCCGGGCCCGACGGCGGACAGGGTCTGCGCCTTGGAGAACACCTCGGCGTCCGGGCCGATGCCGACCTCGAGATAGGGGCTCCAGAGCCCTTCCGCTTGCAGCGCGGATTTCGCGGCCGCCGCTTCCTCTGATCCGGGCCGGATGTTACGGAGACTGTCGCCGATCGCGGCGCCGACGCGGCGGCGGATTTCTTCGGCCTGGGCGGGATCGCCGGCCGCGCGCTCTTCGATCACCCGTTCCACCATCGAGCCTGCGAAGGTCACGCCACAGGCCTTGATCGCCTGAAGATCGCAGGGCGCCAACAGATGGGGGCGCGACAGATCCTCCGCCGGCGTCGCGGCCAGGTCTGAGAGTGGACCGAGTTTTTCCCCCGGCGCCGCCAAAACATAGGCCAGCGGATCCGCCATCTCAATGACGTCCCGCACGGTCGGCGCGGCGCGGGCGGTGATGTCGAAGACGACCCCGTCGCGGACAACCGCGACGCTGGGACCGTCAACCGACGGAGTCCAAACCCGGCCGAGATAGGCGCCGTCGGAAGGCAGGTCGATCATCGATAATCCCAGTTCAGACCGTGCGACATCGGCATGTTTTCCCCTGGCTTCCGTTCATGGAGTCTGGCGCGCCCGGTCGGTGCGGGCCGTCGACAGACTCCGAAACCGGCTCGAAACACGAGAAGGCTGCACCCCCGCCGCCCAAATGGCAATGCGCTCTCTCCGGCGCCGGCCCCCGTCGATGGGGATGCGGACAAGGAGAGTTCTTTTGGGTCTATTGGTGTCGAATTGGCCAGACCGTTTCCGTATGGTCCTTTTTGGCCGCGAGACCAATCTCTACAGAATCGATTATACATCCTGTCGAGACATCAATCGGCGACATGAATAAGTTGCAGATGAATCGGATCCTTGGGAGTCGATTGTTACCGCTCTTCGTGCAACGCCGCATTCCTTGAAGGGCCTTTGCGTCGGTTGTAGGGTTTCGGCTTTCCCGCACCCTGGAGACCCGCATATTGGAGTTACGCGTGATCCGCGTCAGCGCCTTTCCCCGCGTACATGTCACCCTGATCGATCTGGCCGGGGTGACAGGCCGCAAGTTTGGCGGCGCCGGCTTTGCGGTCGACGCCCTGCCGACGGTTGTACGCGCCGAGGGGGCTCGGACGAACGCGCTTGACGGATTCGACCGGCTGGACGCGCGGGGCCGGGCCGATGTCGACGCCCTGCTGATGCGGCTGTTGGGCCGAACGGATCAAGGCGGCGTTCGGCTGACCCTCGAGGCCGCGCCGCCACAGCATGTCGGGCTGGGCTCGAAGACCAGCCTGCTTTTGGCCATCGCCGTCGCCTGTGACCGCATCGGAACGCTCGGGCTGGAGCCAGAGGCGATGCGGTCGATCAGCGGGCGCGGCGGGGCGTCCGGCGTCGGAAGCCATAGCTTCTTCGAGGGCGGGTTCATCATCGATGGCGGCCATCCTTGGCGCGAAGGCGAATCGTTCGCGCCCTCCAGCGCGGGGCCGCCCAGGGAGTCGCCGCCGCTTCTGGTCCGCGCTCGGTTTCCGGCGCACTGGCGAATCTTGCTTCTATTGCCAGAGGCGGCGGCGCCGTCAGTCTCTGACGAGGCGGCGTTTTTCGCCCGCAACGCGCCGATCGCGCCGGACGCCGTGTTTGATGTATTAGCCGGCGTCTATCACGGCGTGGCCCCGGCGGTGGCGGCGGCCGACCTGCCGGCGCTGAAAAAGGCTCTGGCGAAGATCCAGCATCGCGGCTTCAAACAGGCGGAACTCGCCGCTCAACCGGTTTTGGTGCGGTCGTTGCTATCGGAACTACAGGCGCAGGATGGTGTCGCCGCCGGTCTCAGCAGCTTGGGACCGCTAATTTATGCGATCTATGCGGCGGAGGATGGGCTGGCTCGCGACTGGGTGCTGAAACGCGCAGCTGAACATGCGAGTGTCTGCGTAGCCGACGCGTCGGCCCGCAACCGCGGCTTCGAGACCGACCAGATCAATGGGTGATGGGTCCGGGACGCTGGAGCGCCTGATCCTGATTATCGGCCGAAGCGGGGTCGGCAAGACGACGGCGGGCGCCTTTCTCGCTGAACGCCTGGGGGGCGCTGTCTATGAGGCCAGCGCCGCTTTTCAAGAATTGGCGGCGGAGAGGGGCGTATCGGCTCTGGATTCCGCCGCCGCCCTGGCCTTCTTGCAGGCGAACGGCATGGCTTCCGTCGCCGAGCGGATACACCGAAAGATGCTTTCTGATCCGGCGCCCTGCGCGATTGTCACCGGGTTGCGGACGCGGGAAGAGGTCGGATATTTGACCAAGCGGGTCCGGCCGAATGTGCGATTGCAAATCCTCGCCATCGAAGCGCCTGACGCGGTTCGATTGACCCGATTGGCGGCGAGAGGCCGCGCCGGCGCCGCCCTCTCGCCGGAGGCGCTGGAATTGTTCGACGCCGTAGAGGCGCAATTCGGATTGACGCCTGTCGCGGCGGGAATCGCCGACGCCGTGATCCAGAATGACGGCGCCTTGCCATCGTTCCGAAAAAGCCTGCTGAAGGCGGTAGGAGTGGATGACGCGCGGGCCCTTTCTCCCAAGGGACCTGTTGGACTATAACCGGCGCGGGTTTTGGGGAGGAGACGGTGGTGAGTTTTTGCACGGCATGCGGAACCGAGCTGACGCCCGGCGCGCGGTTCTGCGCCGCTTGCGGGACGCCGGTGGTTCGACCAGCCGCGCCGCCGGTTGAACAGCCGGGCGAGCGACGGCAGGTCACGCTTCTCTTCGCCGATCTCTGTGACTATACGCGCATCACCAGCGAACGCGATCCGGAAGAAATGCATGGTCTGATGGGCGCGTTGTTCCAGGAACTGGACGCGATCGTGCTTGGCTATGGCGGCACCGTGATCAAGCATCACGGCGATCTGGTCATGGCGGCCTTCGGCGCCGTGATCGCCCATACCGACGATCCCGAACGCGCGGCCCGGGCCGCCTTGGATTTCAATCGCGCTATTGACGCCATGGGCCGCCGGGTGGGTCTGCCGCTGGCGCTGCGGATTGGCGTCGCCAGCGGTGAAGTCGTGGTCGAAAAGGGCGCCCATAGCGGCGATATGCCGGAGTATCTGATCACCGGAATCGCCGCGAATCTGGCGTCGCGCCTGGAAAGCATGGCCAATCCGGGCGAGATCATCGTCTCCGACGCCGTTCATCTCATGGCCGGCGGTCGGCTCGACTGTGCGCTGGTCGGCGAGGTTTCGGTCAAGGGGTTGTCGGGCCCGGTGACCGCTTGGCGCCTTCTGGGTCTGAAACGGCCGACAGAGCGGCCGCCGTCGAGCGCCTTTGTCGGCCGCCGCAGCGAACGCGACCTGTTCCAAGCGGCCTTGGGTGCGACGCTGAGGACTCGACGCGGCCAGCCGATTTATGTGCGCGGCGACGCCGGCATTGGCAAAAGCCGGCTGGTCGAGGAATTCTCAGCGATCGCCAAGGCTGGCGGATTCTTGAGCCATCGCGTCCAAGTGTTCGATTTCGGCGTGAAGCGCGGCGATGACGCGATAGGCCTGCTGCTCCGAAGCCTGCTAGACCTGCCGCTTGTCCAGGACGGAAGCGATTTGGCGCCGGCGGTCGAACAGGCGATTGAAACCGGGGCCGTCTCGGCCGAGCGCCGGGCCTTCCTGTATGACCTGCTCGACCTGCCGCTTGATGCGGATGCGCGGGCGCTCTATGACGCGATGTCGATCGGCGCGCGGTTGCGCGGTCAGCACGCCGTGTTGGCGGATGCCGTTTCGGAGCGCTGCGCGCGCCAACCGCGGCTCATGATCGTTGAGGATGTACATTGGGCCGATCCGACGACGCTGGCGCACCTTGCGGCGATCGCCGCGGCGGCGGTCGAGGCTCCGGCGATCCTGGTCCTCAGTTCTCGTTCGGACGCCGATCCGCTGGACTCGACCTGGCGCCACGCCGCGGGCGGCGCACTAAGCCTGACCATGGACTTGACGCCGTTGCGGCCCGAAGAAGCCACCGAAATGGCGCGACAGTCTTTTGGCGCCGGCGCCGATATCATCGCCGATTGCGTCAGCCGCGCCAACGGCAATCCCTTATTTCTCGAGCAACTCCTGCGTGATGTAACGGAAAGAGGCCTGTCCTCGCTGCCCGCCTCGATCCAGAGCGTTGTGCAGGCGCGGCTCGACCGGTTGCCCAATCAAGACAAGAGGGCGTTGCAGGCGGCGTCCGTCATCGGTCAGCGGTTCGGTCTTGACCTATTGGCGCAGTTGACCGGGGACGTCGTCGACGACGGCCTGTTGGTCGGCCATGATCTGGTTCGGCCGGACGGCGACGCCTATCTGTTCAACCATGCATTGATCCGCGAGGGAATTTACCTCTCTTTGCTGAAGCGGGTGCGCCAGGATCTGCATCACAAGGCCGCCGCCTGGTTCGCGGACCGCGACGCGGCCCTGCACGCCGAACATTTAGCCAAGGCCGAGGATCGCGGCGCCGCCGAAGCTTATCTCGCCGCGATTCTCGATCTCGAACGGCAGTATCAATCGGAGCGCGCTTTGGATCTGGCTGACCGCGCCTTGGAGCTTGAGCGGCAAAGCATCGGTCCCTGCGAATTGACGTTGGCCAAGGCGAAGCTACTGCGGGACCTCGGCCGGTTTTCCGACTCCATCGACGCATTTCAAAAGGCGTTGACGCTGTGCCAGACAGACCGGGATCGCGTCCGCGCCCTGATCGGCATGGCGGCGGCCATGCGTCAGTGCGATCGAATTCCCGAAGCGCTGGCGGCGCTCGATCAGGCGGCGCCGCTGGCGGATCACGGGGCCACTGCATTGGAAAGGGTCCAGTTGCACCACAATCGCGGCGGCCTGCTTTATGCGACCGGCGCGCTGGAGGCCTGCATGGCCGAACACCGTCTGGCGCTGGAGCATGCGCAGGCGGCCGGGCTGGCGGAGCAGCGGGCCTTCGCCTTGAGCGGGCTTGGCGACGCGCACTACGCGACCGGGCGGATGGCGACAGCGTTGCGGCATTTCGAGGATTGCCTCGCCTTGTGCGCGCGGCACGGCTTCCGCCGGATCGAAGCGGCGAACCGGTTCATGACCGGCACCACTCGGTTCTACCTGAATGAGTTGGACCGGTCCTTGTCGGACTCCTTGAGCGCCGCCGAAGCCTCGGTCCAGGTTGGCGAGCGGCGCGCCGAGATCATCGCCAGACTGACCGCCACCCTCGTCTACATCTCCCGGGGGGCGTATGATGCCGGGCGCGAAGAAGCGGAAAAGGCCCTGTCGCTGGCCCGTGAAATCAAGGCCCGACGCTTCGAGCCCGTGATCCTGACCAACCTCGCGCGCATGGACCTGGCGCAAGGCGACGCCGCGTCGGCCAGACGGTTGCTGGATCAGGCGCTCACACGCGCGCGGTCGAGCGGCATGGAGTTCGCCGGCCCCTGGGTTCTGGCGACCCATGCGCTGCTCGTTCCAGATCCGGCGGCGCGCGCGCGCGGGCTGCAAGAGGGCGAATCGCTATTGGCGGCGGGGTCGCTCAGCCACAACCATTATTGGTTCCATCAGACCGCCCTGGCCAGCGCCCTGACCCGGGGCGATTGGACGGAGGCGGAACAGCGCGCGACGGCGCTGCGGATCTATACCGCGGACGAGCCGACCCCCTGGGCGACCTTCCGCGCCGATTGGGGCGCCGCCCTCGCTTCCTATGGTCGCGATGGGCCGGACGCGTCTCAAGCGCCGGAGCTCAAGCGTTTGGCCGAAGAGGCGCGGCGGCAGCGCCTGGCCGCGATCCTGGCGCCGCTCGAGCGGGCCATCGCCGGCCTACCGCTGGGCCAGGTTCTGCCATAACCGTTTTAGGCTCGCTTCGCCGCCGAAACTCGGGCTCCACAGGGTGGCGTCGCAGATGAGCACCTCGCCTGGCCGCGCCGCGTCGCCCCGCGCGCGCAGAAAGGCGTTGAAAAGGCCCGAACGACCTTCGGCGCTTAATTGGAACGGGTGCGGCTGATCTGAGGCGGTCCTGAAATACTGTTTCGCCAAGACATCAATCTGGCGCGCAGCCGCCGGCTGGATTTGGAAATGCGGCAGATGCGGGTGCAGGTTGAAGGTCTCGACGCCCTCAAGGATGTCCGCGCTAGGAAGATCGGTCGCTTTCACCAGCGTCGCCGGGGCGCCGTCGCCGACCGCGGCCGGGGCGAGTCCATAGCGATTGACGACCGGCAGTCCGAGACCGGCGAGCAGCGCTCGGCCGAAGCCGCCGATATCGTCTCGGGGCGGGGTCAGCAGGTCGCCATGGTGCCGGCGCTCGATCTCCTGCAGGATCGGGTCATCCGACAGGCCGAGGCTATGATGCAGCGAGACGACGAGCCGCGCGTCCGAGCGTTTCAGGAACGCCGCCGCCGCCGCTAATTCATCTGCGTCCGGCTTCTGGCCATGGTCCAGACTGACAATGATGACGAGATCGGCCTCATCGAAGACAGCGGCGTCGAGGGGCGTCTCGCGCCCCTCCTTGTCAACCCGCTCAATGATCTGGGGGTCAATGCCGGTTTGTTCGCCAATCACACCGCATGCGGGCTGGAAGTCGCCCAGGATCAGGCGGTCAATGAATCCGCCGATGGATTGATCCGGTTCGCTCGCCAGGACTTCCAAGGCGGGCCATTCCTGCCGGCGCAACTCGAACAAGGCCGGATAGCGATCGTTGAAGTCCGCCAGGTCCTGTTTGGCTTCCTGGCCGCGATCCCAGGCGAAGTAGAATTTGGTTGTTCGTCCGTTACTCATCGGAGGGTCCTCGGTTGGTTTCAGGGCGGTGACGAAAGCGGGCGCGGAGCCTTGGGGTCGACCTTGCGCAGCGCCTCATGAATGGCGTTTCCGAGCTCCTTCTCAATGACCTTCAGGAAGGAGCCGTCGCCGTGAAACTCGGCCAACCAGGGGTCCAGAACGACCGAGCGCAAGACCATCACCGTGTCGCCGGGCGCGTCTTCTCTCTGCAGCAGGCGTTTTTTGTAGGCGTTCATGAAGCGGGCGCCATAGGGGTCGAGGGTCAGGTCGGTCGAACTGACCATAAACCGGTAGGCCGAGACTTCTTTGTCCGGCCGCGGGCTCAGCGGTTCGAAAATCGCTCTATTAAACGCGTTCGCCGTTTCCAGGTCCGGGTTGAGCGATCCGTCGGCGCGCCGGAAGTTGAAGGCGTAGGTCAGGACATTCTCATCGGGACCGATCTCTCTCAGGAACGCCAAATCCTCCTCGTTCGCGACGATCTCGTGGATTGGTTTGTTGACCAGGCGCTCCCGGATGCGCCGGCGCTCCTCCTCGATCTCGGCGGGGTCCGGATTGCGTTTCCGCTCGGCGGGCAGACGCGGCAATGGGACGAAGTGAATGGGCCCGTCTGGGTCCCCGTAGCGCGTAAGCAGATGCGCATAGAGCATTTTGCAGCTGAACATCGCAGCGCCGAGGATACGGCCATAGCCGTTCTGGTCGGTCCCGATCACCCGGTGCGCCAAATAGGTAGCGGCCGCCGCGGCGCCCGGTTTTGATCCTTCGACGCCGTAGACGCCGAGCGCCACGTCCTCGCCTTGTTCACCCAGCACGGGAGCCTGATACAGGACTTGGAATCGCATTGCACCGTTGCGGTAGCAAAGCGCGCCGCCCGGATAAGGCGCATAGCCGGATTTATGCGGATCGACGGTGATCGAGTCGGCGTCAGGCAAGGCCCGGAACTGTGTTTCGACATAGTTGCTTAGGCCGATCTGAGGGGCGGGGTCGTCCAGCGGCGGCTCGGCTCCCAACGCTCCGCGATAGTGCGGACCCAACAGGCAGGCGTGATAGCCGCCCCAAGCGGCGTCGGCATGAATGGTGAACTCCATACCGCGTTCGCGGAATTTCTCACGCAGCGCCACGATCTTTTGCAAGGGATCGACGGCGGTTTCCTCGGTCGATCCCATAACGCCGACTACGCTGATCACCGGGGCGCGGTCCGCCAGGCGTTTCTCCAGCATCGCCTCAAGGTGGTCGATATCCTGCCGCGCGTCCTCGTCGACCGGGATTTTGATCATATTGCCGGCGCCGACGCCGAGCAGGCCGGCGGCCTTGTTGAAACTGTAGTGACAGGTCGCGGGAACGCAGACGGCGGGCCCGGCGCGCAGATCGCCGAGGAACCGACGCGCGAAATCCAGTACGCCCATCGCCCCGATCGTGAAAGGCGCGACGGCGTCGTAAAGCCTGTCTTGATCGATCCCATACTCGCTCTTGAGTCGGTCGGGCAGGTCGAGAACCGCGTCGACGCGAAGATTCAACAAGGCCCAAAGGTCGAGGTCGATCAACCGCCGGGACGGACCGCCATCGATGGCCTCGATGTCGATGAACCGACCCGCCTCCAGGCGTTGGTCCGAGGTCAAGGCCTGTTTCAGCGCGATGGGGTAGAATTTCAGGTTGCGCGCCGACCACATCGCCTCGATGTTCGCGACCGTGCCGCCGCAGGCCAAGTGTCCCCAGGGCTCGATGTCCGGCCGATCCGCGCGGCTCGTCACCTTGTATCCCAACATCTTGCAAAGGTCGTCGCCGACATGCCGTTCCAATTCGGTGGTCGCAGGCGATCCAGCGAAGGCGACATTGTTGGGGTTGTAGAGCAAGGCGGCGATATAGCCGACGACCGCCGGCATGCATGGGTCGGCGGTCATATGGCCCTGATAGCGCATGCTGAACCAGGGAATCGATTTCTTCAGCGCCGCGATCAGGTCCTGATAGGCGTCCTGGAACAGGTCCGTCGCCTCCAGGTAGCGTGGGTCGCGCCGGACTCTCTCGCTGATCTGAACTGGATCGTCAGGATGGAAATTCCGTCGCCAATGAACCTGATCGCGGATCGCGTCGACCACGAAACGCTCCAGCATATCGCCGTTCTCGCCCTTGGGACCGAGAAACCATGCCTCGACGGCGCGACTCCCTTCCGTTTGCCCGATCGGCGCGACGAACCGTTGACCGTCGCGCTGCATTGCGCCCAGCCCTTGGGCGGTGTCGCGGAACGCTTGGCTCTGCTTCTCTCTTGGCTCGAACATGGCGCATCCCTTCGATTGATTGCGGCGAGCCGGTCAATCCGGCTCGATTTGGCCGATATCGGCCATGGCGGTCGGATCGCGGATGACGATCGTTCCATTCTCGGTGGCGATCAGGTTCTCGGCGGTCCAGGCGCGTAGCTGCCTGTTCACGCTTTCCCGATTGGCGGCGATCAGATTGCCCAGGTCCCGCTGCGACAGGTCGATATCGATGCGTACGCCGCTGTCGATCTTGGTGCCATGCCGCGCCGCCAGGGTCGTCAAAAGCCGGGCCAGGCGACACGGGGTCTCCAGAAAGGCGATGCTCTCGGCCAATCCCGCCGCCTCGCGCAAGCGCCGGCAGAGCACCGCCATCATATTGATCGCGATATCCGGCGTCCGCCGGACCAACGCGAGAAATGCCTGGCGCTCGATGACCAGCACCAGGCATTCGCCGGCTGCGGTCGCATTAGCGGTCCGTTCCCGCCCGTCCAAGAGGGCGATTTCGCCAAGAAACTGGCCCGGTCCGATGAATTCGAAGACAATCTCGCGACCGGCCTCGGAATAAACGCTGATCTTGATCCGCCCCCGCACCACCAGAAGCATACCGCCGCCCATGTCGCCTTTCTGGAAAATCACCTGACGGTCGGCGAACCGGCGTTCGCGCGTTACGGCAAGGATTTCGTCCAACTGATCGGCCGCCAACCCGTCGAACAGGGCGTTGGCGGACAGCAGCCGACGCCGTTCCTCATGTCCCACATCCATGACGTCGCCGCCCCCCTGGCGATTACAGCTTCCTCGGTATGACACTACCTGAATATGCGGGCCATCGACATAGGAAACCTGGCCGGCGCGATGGCCGGCCAGATCCCTCGTCACTGGCGCAGGACGCTCCCTCACGCCGCCAAGTGCTGGTTTTTCGGCGCGGTGACGCCGACCAGTTTGTTCGCGCCGCCGACAGCGGCGGTCAGGTTGGCCGACACGTTCTCGACCGCCGAGTCCGTGTAGAGTGAGAAGTTTTCGACCCAACCCTCCATCTGTTGGGCCAGAGCCTTGTCGGTCGGGCTCTGCTCACCTTTGATGACGCTCCAGTCAGCGATATCGAAACCCTCGCTTCCGACGGCTCCGAAGGCGCCGACAAGGTTGAACTCTTCATACGCGGTTCCGTTCGCCACCCGCAGGGTTTCGATCTGGGTGTCGACATCGTTCATGCCGCGCACCGTGACCGAACTGTCGCCAAGGCTGATTTCCAAGTCGGCCCCGTCGGAGCTCTTGGAGAAGCTCAGGTCCTCCTGATCCAGGGTGAAGATCCCAAGCCGGCGCAGCTCCAGCACATCTTCGCCGCCAGCGCTGGCCAGATGATCCAGGCCTGGAATGTCGACCCCGAATTTGCCGATCCGCGACTGGATGTCGTTGACGCCGCTTTCATCGACGATATCGGCGCCGTCGCCCATCCAATGCAGATAGGTGTCGTCGCCGCCGCCGCCGATCAGATGGTCGTCAGCGCTATTGCCGCTGAGGAAATCCGCCCCGTCGCCGCCGACATAGAGATCGGTGGGTGGGACGATATCGAGCAGATCGTCGATCTTTTCCCGTATCGCGGCGGTTGGATCGAGCGCGGCCAACGCGTCCTGCAGGTCCTGGATCGGTTGGGTCAGGGTGTCGACGGTGTCGGCGATGGTTCGACGCGCCGCATTGATCTGATCGACGCCGGGCAGATCCTTGAGCGCGCCGTCGACGGATAGTTTCAGAAAGGAACTGGTGCTGATTAACGCGTCGTCGCCGGCCCCGCCGTGATAGAAGTTGCCGCCCAGGTTGACGCTGGCCAGTTCGAAGTCTTCGCCCTTGTCCCGTGCATCCTGATAGGCTTGGGCGCGCGCGGCGTCGGCTTTTTCCTTTTCCCACTCTTCCACGGTGGACGCCGTTCCGGTCACATCGAGCGCGAAGTCCTTAAGCTCCGAAAACGGGTTACCCGCGAGGATCAGGTCATCGTCGCCGCCGCCGAAATAGGTGTTGATCGAGCCGCCGGCCATGAACACGTCACGTCCGCCTTGACCGATCTGAATGTTGTTGGCGCCGAAACCGACGATCAGATCGTCGCCGTCGCCCGCCAACTGGGCGTTGATCGCCAGTTCCTTCGGCAGTTTCAGCCTGGCTTGCTTCTTGCGCCCGCCTTCGCCGTCATCCACCTCGTCAATCGCCGCCGAAACCGCGCCGCCCGGCGTCGCCGCGATCAAGACGTCGCGGCCGTCGCCGCCATACTGGAAATTAACCGCCAGCGGAACCGATTTCACTACGCTCATGGCGCCGCCGATCAGCCAGTCCTGGCCGTCGCCGCCGAATTGCGCGGTGAGCTGTCCGCCGCCGACCAGGATGTCGTCGCCGGCGTCGGCGTATTGCACGGCGCCCACGCCCGCCGCGGCCAGCAGATCGTCGCCTTGGCCGCTGACCTGGATGTTGGCGCTGCCGAGACCGAACACCAGATCCTTGCCTGAGCCGCCGACCTGCAGATTGCCCTGGCCGATGCCGACCAGGATGTTGTCGCCGCCGCCGGAAACCCCGGTCAGCCCATCCAGCTTGTCGCGCGCCTGGTTGAGCAAGCCGCCGTCGAAGCCGAGATCGGAAGGAAGCGCAGACCACAGGTGATCGCCAAACTGCAGGTTGCCGGAACCGCCGCCGATGACGATATCGTCGCCGTCGCCGCCGATCTGCACCTTCAGATTGCCGGCTCCGAAGATCATGTCGTCTCCATCGCCGCCATGCTGCACGGTGAAAGCCGTGCCGCCGCCGACCAAGATGTCCTCGCCGTCCTCGCCAAGCTGGACTGTACCGACGCCGCCCGCAAACAGCTTGTCGTCTCCGACCCCGCCGATTTGGACGTTGAGCGCGCCGGCGCCGACCAGGATGTCGTTCCCAGCCTCGCCGTTCTGATAGTTGCCCAGCGTGCCGCCGCCGATCATCACATCGTCGCCGTCGCCGCCATGCTGGAAGTTGCCTTGGCCGAGCGCCACCAACTTGTCGTCGCCGGCGCCGCCGTTCTGGACATTGGCGCTGCCGCCGCCGACCAGGAGGTCGTTTCCTGAATCGCCGTTCTGCAGGTTCCCCGTTCCGGCCGCGATCAGATGATCATATCCCGAACCGCCATACTGGAAGTTGCCGACGCCGCCGCCAATCAGCGTATCGTCGCCCGCATCGCCATATTGGATATTGCCGAGACCGGCGCCGATCAGCGTATCGTTCCCGGCGCCGCCATGCATGACGTTGACGCCGCCGACAACCACCAGCTTGTCGTTCCCGTCGCCGCCCCAGGCGTTGTTGACGCCGCCGATCCCAGTGATGACGTCGTCACCGGACTCGCCGCGCATTTCGTTGTAGACGCCGATGCCCTCCATCTTGTCGTTGCCGGAACCGCCGTGCATATAGTTCGCGGCTCCCCGGCCATAGAGGGCGTCGTCCCCGGAATCGCCATACATGGCGTTGTAAGCGCCCCAGCCGATCAGCGTGTCATTCTCGGTTCCGCCGCGCATGTCGTTCCAGCCGCCAATGCCTTCCAGCCGGTCGGCGCCGGAATCGCCGCGCAGGTAGTTCTTGACGCCGCGGCCATAGAGCCGGTCGGCGCCCGACCCGCCATACATGGCGTTATAGGCGCCCCAGCCGGTCATCGTATCGTTGCCCGACCCGCCGCTCATATGGTTCCAGGCGCCGATCCCTTCGATCCGGTCATGGCCGGATTCGCCATAGAGATAGTTTTTGGCGCCGCGACCCCGCAACGTGTCGTTGCCGGTCCCGCCATAGAGTTTGTTCAAACCGCCCCAGGCTTCGAGCGTATCGTGTCCGCCATAGCCATAGAGCACGTTATAGGGCAGATAGGCGCGGATTCTGTTGTTCCGACTGTTGCCCTTCTTCACAGGCGAGGCCGCTCTGACGACCTTCCTGACGGCCCGTCGGACCTTTTTTACCACTGAACTCATGACATCCTCCGTTTATGAGATGGACGTGAGACCCTTCCCCACGTCATCTGCCGGCTTAAGGAGGTTTCGGCGGGTTGAGATGTGCCTTGGGGCACACCCGCCGTCTTCCCGGCGCCGCTCCGGTCAAGCAACCGCCCGCCTTCCGTCGCGATCGACTGCTGGGAAGGTGACGACCCGGCGCAGGGCGCCGTCCAGGTCGCGGCGGGTCGCTTTGCCGCTTCGGTTGGTCATCACATTGCGCCGGATGTCGCGGATGATGGCCGGCCCATCGCCAAAAGGCGCGATCATGTCCATGTACCAAAGCCGGTCGCCGCCGCGCCAATCCTCCGGCTCCAGGTCGCGGGCGTCGGCGATGAAGTCGCGTTCCGCCGCCGCGTTCAGCCAGGCCCAGGTCACGAAACCCATGGGCAGGCCGCCGCGCCGGTAGATCCGGAACTGCCCCAACTCGATCGGCGTCAGGAAGACGCGCTCGATCGTCTCAATCCAATAACCGCGATGGGTTTCGGAATGCAGCGCAAGCCACGCAACTTCGCCGAGGAGCGTCAATCTTTGCTCGTTGTTGAGCGTATCAATCGTCTGGATCGCGCTCATTGCCAATCTCCCATTCCGGCGCCGGCCCCGGTTCCGAGGCCGAAAGCGTCGGTCTCGAGAAATGCCGTCTTCGCGCGCATGTCGGTATCGACCTGCAGGGGGCGGCCAAGGAGATGCAGGGCCTGACGTCCGCAGCCGCGCCCGGCCATCCAAACCGCCAGATGACTGACCGTCCCCAGCGAACGCGGCATGACATGAAGCGTCACTTGCGCGCGGCGCAGCGACCCCTCGATCTGCACCAGGTAGGTCTGGCCGTCGAGCGCCGGCAGGGTTTCGGGCCAGTCGGCTCTGTTGCGGCCGGCTGGCCAGGTCACCCGCGCGGTCACGCCGCTCGGATTGTGGCGCAGCAAGGCGGTCCGTTCCTCGGCTGCGTCCTCGCGCCACAGGCGGATGCCGCGCGGCGTCGGCACGCAGGCCGCGCCGCTTTGGAAGATATCGACCAGGGCGTCGTCGCCGATCGCCATCGGCCGCGCGCTCTCGGCGCCGGCGCTTGCCGCCGCCAGCCCGTACCAAGCCGTCAAAGCCAGAAGCGCCGCGCGGAACATGGGTCGAGTGCGGATTGTTTTCATGGGTTCCCTCCTTGGTCTCTGCGGCTCGCGCCGCAACGCTCTGAACACTACGCCGCTCGACGGCGGCCTGTGGTGTGCCCTGGAACACAGGGCGATACGGCGCTCGCTCATGGCTCCCGCAGGCCCTCGTCGAACATGCGTAGGACCGGATAGAGGAAGTAGCTAATGACGGTGCGCCGGCCGACCCTGACCTCCCCTTGCAGAGTCATGCCCGGCAGGAAGCGGAACCCCTCGGGCGTATCCTCGAGCGCGGTGTCGAGTAGCCGGACCCGGACTCGATAGTCGAAGTCGGACCCCGCGCCCGAGTTCGCGCCGTTTTCGAACGCATCCTCACTGATTGAGCGCACTTCGCCATGGATCGCGCCATGCCGCTGGAACGGCATCGCGGCGAGTTTGATGCGCACCGGATCGCCGACCTGAATCCGGGCGATGTCCATGGCGCGGACCACGACTTCTGCTTCGAGCGGATCGTTTAACGGCACGAGCGTGACCAGCGGCTCGCCCTCCATCGCCGTCGAGCCCATAGCGCGCGAGCTGGTCTTCAAAACCACTGCGTCGCGCGGCGCGCTGAGAATGGCCAAGGATTCCGCATTGTCGGCCTTAGTCAGCTCCTCGGTCAGTTGTTCGATCATCGTTAGTTTGTCCCGCAACGCCTCGGCCCGTCCCTTGCGCCAGCTTTGGATGAAGGCTTCGCGCTCGGCGGCCATTTGCCGGATCTCGAACTGTTTTTCCTCGGCGATGCGGCCAAGCTCGTCATGTTCGCGCTCAAGCGCCACTTTCTGGCTGCGCGTGCGCAGCGCTTCCGATCGGCGACCCAGCTTTCGGTCGTGCAGCTCTTCGTGCATGTCGCTCAATTCGTCGATGACGGCGACCTGACGCGCCACGATCCGCCGGCTCCGTAGGCTGGTTTCGATGATCGCCTGAAGGTGTTTCATTTGCTGCTCATAGGCGCGCAGCGTGGCCACAAACTCGACCTTGCCCTGATCGAAGATCTGTTGCTGCAGCACAACGTCGAGATCGCTCGACGCCAGCCGTCGGAAGGGGAAATCGCGGCTCTCGATCTCCGCCCGCAGCCGCTCGGTCTCGATCGATAGGACCGCGAGCCGGCGCCGCAGTTGGGCGACATTGGCGCGGCTGACCGTCGGGTCGAGCCGGACCAGCACCTGACCGGCGCGGACGATATCGCCAACCGCCGCCTCGACCGCCTGCACCGCCGCGGTTTGGTGCGGCTTGATCTCGATCGGCGGCGCGGTGGTGATCAGGCGTCCGTCGGACACGATCACCCTGTCGATGCTCGCCAAGGAGGCCCAGACGCCAGCCGAGGCGATCAGGCCGATCACCAGGTAGAGCGCCAGCCGGACATGGCCCGACGCCGGGCGCTCCTCAATCTCCAGCGCGTCGGGCTGGAAGGGGATGGCGACGGCGGCGGTCTTTTTCGCTTTGCTCATGGCTCAGCCCTCCAGCGATTTGGTTTGGCGCGCCCACAGCCCACGGTAGATTGCGCAATCTTCCAGGAGGGCCTCGTGCCGGTCCTCGCCGACGATCGCGCCCTGGTCGAGTACGACGATCTTGTCCGCGTCGCGCAGGCTTGAAAGCCGGTGCGATACAACGATCACGGTCCGTCCTTCGGCGATCCGGCTCAGGTTTTCTTGCACGATCGCCTCGCTCTCGGGGTCGAGCGCGCTGGTCGCCTCGTCGAAGATCAGGATGCGCGGCCGGGTCAGCAGGGCCCGGGCGATCGCCAGGCGCTGGCGCTGACCGCCTGAGAGATTCGCTGCGCCTTCCTCCAGAATGCTGTCATAACTTTGCGGCAGGTACTGGATGAATTCGTCGGCGCCGGCTAGTTTGGCGGCGGCGACAATCTCCTCGAAGGTTGCATTCGGCTTGGTGACTGCGATGTTCTCGCGCACCGTGCCCCGGAACAGGAAGCTCTCCTGTAGGACGACGCCGATGCCGCCGCGCAGGTAAGGCAAGTCGATTTCGCGCGAATCATAGCCGTCGATACGCACGACCCCAGACTGTGGCGCATAGAACCCCTGGATGATCCGGGTCAGGGTGGTCTTGCCGGAGCCGCTACGACCGACGACGCCCACAACGGTGTTTTTCTCGATCGAGAGCGATAGATCGTGCAGCGCCGGACGCGGCGCGTTCGGGTAGCTGAAACACACCTTATCGAATTCGATTCGGCCCTCGATCGGCGGGCGCAGACCGCCGCGCCGCCCCCCCGCCTCAGGGCGCTGGTTCATGATCTCGCCCAGCATCCGCACAGACAGCGCGGTTTCCTGATATTCGTGGATCAGCGACACCATCTGCACCAGCGGACCGCTGACCCGGCCGGCGATCATCTGAAAAGCCACCAATGCGCCGACGGTCATCATATCGTCGAAGACCAGCAAGGCCCCGACACAGACGACGCCGACCGTCATCAGTTTTTCAAGCAACCCGGTGGAGGCGGTCGCCGCCGCCGCGATGATCCCGACGCGATAGTTCTGACCGACGGCCCTCGCCGATTTCGTCTCCCAGTCATGGTTTTGTTGCGGCTCCAGGGCGAGCGCCTTGACCGTGTGCATGCCGTGAATGCTCTCGACCAGCAGGCTCTGGCGTTCGCCTTCGGCCTCGTAAAGCGCATGAAGCCGGCGCTTGAACGGTCCGATCAGGACCAGGATCACCAGGGCGATCAACGCCGCGAAACCCAGAACGACCAGGGTCAAGGGAGCGCTGTAGAAGAACAGGACGGGGAGGAAGACGAAAAGCGCGGTTGCATCCAGGCAGGTTGCAAAAAGACCGCCGGTCAGAAACTCGCGGATCTTGTCGGTCTGTTGCATATGCTTGGTGAGAACGCCGACGGAACTGCGCTCGAAAAAACTCAAGGGCAGGCTCAGCAGGCGTTCGAAGACCCGGCGTGAGACCCTTATGTCGATCTTGCTGGTCGCGACCAGAAGCAGGTATTTGCGCGCATAGGTTAGCGCCGCGTCGAATAGAAGGGCGACGCAGACGCCGATGGCGAGGATTTGCAAGGTGGCGACGCCCTCATGCACCAGCACCTTGTCAATGACGATCTGGAAGAAGATTGGCGTGACCAGCGCGATGACGTGCAAAACCACCGCGGCCAGCGCAATCTCGAAAAAGATCCCGGATTGGCGTAGAATCTCCGGCAGGAACCAACGCAGCCGGAAAGGCTGGTCCGGGTCGGCGGCCGTGTGCCGGCGTTTCAGGAGAATGGCGTCTCCGTCCCAGATCTCCGCCAATTCGTCGCGCGACACCTGGCGCGGCTGCGGGTTCTCCGAGAGCGGGTCGGTCACCGCGACACGGCCGCCGTCCTCGGTCTCGCGATAGCCCAGGAGCACCACGGCGTTCCCGCCCCGCAGCCCGGCCATGACCGGAAAAGCCTCGCCCAGCCGGCCGAGATCGTCCCAAGTGAGCCGCGCCGCCTTGGCCTTGAGGCCGCAATCTTTGGCGATCCGCAGAAGCCGCGCGGTCGAGAGCGTTTCCTCGCCGGTTGCATAGTCGTGGATCAGACGCGGCACGCGCACATCGAGCGCATAGTGCCGGGCGATCGCCGCGAGGCATTGAAGCGCTGTTTGGGCGGGTCGCCCCAAAGTCTCCGCCGTCATGGCCTGGTCCCCTCCGTTCTGACACCGTGAAAGATGACGACACAATGAAGAGGAGTTTGCGCGACGAGATGTGTCCCGGCGCACAGGCCATTGGGGCTGACGGCGCGGACAGGCCGTGCGGATGGCGTTGGACAAACGAGACGGCTAAGAGGGTCGGTCCGTGTCTCAGACGTCCCGCCGCGTCACACAAAACGCAGCCCGACGCGTTCAGGATGTCGGATTTCCTATTTGCGCATGTCGAACTGAATAGCCCCTAGATTTGTAGACGCTTTGCCCCCTAACTTTGAGGCAAGGAGGCTGACATGGGATATTCAACTACAGCGATGAGAACTTCACGTCAGCAGCGAGAGTTCCATCGCCAAGTCTTTGAAGGCGCCAAACGTCAGACGAGGCCGTGTATACCGCGCAAATCAGCCGCCCGCGATGACGTAACGCTTCCTCGATCGAAGAACCATTAAACAGGACCACTCATAGGGGCCATGCCATTTACATTGCGTCTTTGGGGTAGAGCAGCTGGCGTGGGCAGGCAACGGCCAATCGATTGCATGCAAAAATGCTGACCTTAGCGAATTCAAGGTCAGCAGTGTGCAAGCTTGCGCCCTAGTCGATCGCTCGACAGCGCTCCTGCAAAGAAAGTGCGTCCCTTATTGGTTAGAGAGCGCCAAGCCAATCCGTTAGCGATGACGCCCGAGCCGGAGCCAATGCAATGAGCTGTGACCATTTCTCACCAAATCGCTTTTCGTCGATCGCCTGACTCCAGCCGACCTTCCCCAGACCTTTCCCGAGCTTCGGGCGTTGTCGAAGGTGATCGGCGGTTTCACCGTCAATGCTGCGCACGACGATCCGTGCGCTGACAGTATCGGGAAGCAATTCATCGAAGCCTCGCTCCGCACGCACTGTGATCTTGCCGATCAATGCGTCCAAGTCCGGGTCGGCGAGACGTTCCAATGAGCCTACTCCGAATGCGCCATCGACGAGCGTGCGCGCCACGGCCCATCGCAGGCTCATCAACTGGTCATAGAGATCTGCATCTGATGCCGGGCCAACGCCCGTCAACACCAACGCCGGGGTCGGGACGTCCAGCATGACGCTGGAGACGTCCGATGGGTTCACGCGGTTCGCAACCGCAAGCGCAGCTTCGATGGCGACATGACTTGCAAAACAAGCCGGAAAAAACTTCCAAACAACGTCCTCGACGGCGCCGCCGTCCCAGGTCTCCGGCGAGACGGCGGCTTCGTTCATGTCCAGCATTTTCAACCAACCGGGCAACGTGTCGTCGGAACTCAGAACCCTATCGCCCGCGGTCCATCCGCCCTGTGCAAGCTGCGCGGCTTCAACACCGGCGCGGGCCGCCAACCCACTGTGCAAAGCGGCGCTATTTGCGTGGTCTCGCAAGCTCTTGAATGCGACCAAGGGGCACAGCATCGTCGCGTTCGCCAAAGCGGCCATAGTCCTATCTTCATCCAGGCCGTCGACCAGCGCCGCGGCTGTCGCCGCGCCAAGGGCGCCCCATGTTGCGGTGGGGGTCGTACCCGCCAGTTGCTGAGCGGGATAGGTTTGGGCGCTAAGGCGGCAAGCAACTTCGTACCCGGCTGCAATAGCCGGTATCAACCGGTCGGTGGGGCGGTTGGCGGCTTCCCAGGCGGCCGCCGCTGCAGGGATAATGGGCGATGACGGGTGTATGCCGCCCGGCGTGTAGACATCATGCAGTTGGAGAAGTGCGCCAGCCGTTCCGCCAACAAGCGCGGCGGAGGCAGGCTCGTATCCAACCGTGTCGCCCGGCCAGCGGACTGCTCCCTGGTGCGCGAGCGCGCGGGCCATTTCGATCTCTGGTCGCTCGAGCCCTGCGACGGCGCATGTCAGGTAGTCTTCCAAGCAGACTCGATAGCGCTGCATGCGATCGGCGGACAACGGCGTATCAAAAACACGGTGCGCGGCGCGCGCAATGCGTCTGGCGAGGGTCATGCGCTGTCCTGATTGTGCTGCGGCAAGATAACGGTTTTGCCAAAATTCCTCCCGGCCATCAGCGCACAGAAAGCCTCCGGCGCCTGGTCAAGGCCGTGATGCACTGACTCGACGAAACGCAGCGCCCCGGAGGCGACCAACGGGCCTACCAAGGCGCGCCATTCCGCCATCCGGCCCCAATGGTCATAAACGACATGGCCTTGGATCCGGGCGCGTTGGGTGAGGACCCGCGCCAGATTGGGGCCTGGCAAAGGCGCTTCGCTCTTGTACTGCTGCATCATTCCGCACAGCGCCACGCGTCCGTTTCGCGTGATCCGGTCCAGCACCGCGTCGAGCAGCGGGCCGCCGGCCACGTCAAAGAAAGCGTCGATCCCGTTTGGACTGGCGGCCTCCAGCATCGCGCGCCACTCCGGGTGGTTGCGGTCCACCACGGCGTGCGCGCCAAAGATGTCTCGCGCTGCGGCGCATTTTTCGGCCCCCGAGGTCACGGCGATCACGCGCGCATCCGCCCGGCGCGCCAGTTGCACGGCCGTGCCGCCCACAGCCCCTGTCGCTGCGGATATGGCGATCGTCTCGTCCGTGCGGGGGCGCAACACGGTCTCCAACGCGCTCCAAGCGGTCAGGCCGGGCATTCCCAATACGCCCAGATAGCTCGTGACCGGGACGCCGTGATCAAGGACAAGCGGGCGCACGCCGGGATCGAGCGCCGCCGCCATACCATCGGCGGCGCGAGCCAAAGGTAAGTTCGCGTGACTTACCCAGCCGGGACGGCAGCTGACAATTGCGCCCTCAGACATGTCAGGGCGGCGCGTCGCCGTCACCCGGGCGATGGCCTCGCCGGGCATGACATCGCCGACCGCTATCGCTCCGGACATATGACGACCCTTGATGGCGGAGGCCATGTAGGGATCGAGCGACAAGGCAAGCACTTCGACCTGCACCTCGCCATCCGCCGGACCCGGCAGCGGCGCCTCGGACACGGTGAAGTCAGACGGCTGAGGTGCTGATTTGGGATAATTTGCGAGCGTGACAATCTGCCGTTTCATGTCGCTTCAGGGCGTGCGCCGCCAGCCACCCGACTCAAGGCGATTGTCAAAACGACGGACACCACGGCCAATATCGCCAACCATTCGAATGGGCGGCGGGCATGGACCAGGCCGTCGCCCATCCAGGCGATCGTTAACGCGGCGGCGGACAAAGCCGCCCAGCCCAAAAACGTCGCACGACGGTTGCGACGGAATGCGATCTGCGTGTCTTCGTCCGTCAAGAGCGAGTCGAGGACGGTTTTTGTGTCATCGCTCGCATCCGGCGCGTCAGGAACGACATCGGCGGCACCTGCTTTTGTCATGCGCGCGCGGGCTACCCGGGCGGCCAGTCCTTTGTCCGCATTCGGGGCGTTGTTCGCCAAGTCAACACCGTCCGCAAGAACGGGCGCGGCAGGCGCCGCGCCGAAATCAAGTCCCAGGCGGTTCGCGATTGTGAAGACCCCAAAACACGCGATACCGATGGCCGAGCTCACCGGTTCCGGCACGATGAGCAGGGCGAAGGCCGTCAACGCCAGGGCGCGTTGCCACATCGGCATGGCGCGGAAAAAATAGCCCGTCATCGCCAGAGCAAAGGCGGACAGGCCCAAACCAGCGACCAACGTCGCTGTTATGATTTCGACCGTCGTGCCTTCGCCGAGAAGGGCCGGAGAATAGACGAAGAGGATTGGCAGCAGAAAGCACCCTACGCCCAAGCGAGAGGCTTGTATGCCGGTGGCCATGAGGGTCGCGCGCGCCAGCGGCGCCGCTGCAAAGGCTGTCAGCGCGACGGGTGGCGTGATATTCGACAGAATGCCGTAGTAGAAGGCGAAGAAATGCGCCGCTGTCTTGGGCACACCCGCAAGTTCCAAGGTGGGAATGACAGTGGCCGCCATCGTCAGATAAATGGCCGAAGCGGTCATGCCCATGCCCATGACAATCGCAAGCCCGCCACCCAGCAAGAGCAGCAGCCAAAGTTGACCTTCGGCGACGCTGGTTGCGGCCTGGCCCAATTGAAAGGTGAGCCCGACCGAAAAGGCGCTGCCTAGGATGATGCCTGCGGCCGCCGCCGTTGCGGATAGGGCCATGGTCGATCCTGCGGTCTTTTCGATCACATCAAAGAGTCCCGTGGGCGTCAGCCTGCTGCTTCTTTGAAGGACGCCAATCAGGAACGTCCCCGCGATCACGAACACAGCCACAAAGATGATTGAGTAGCCTGCGATCAGCGCGCCGATGATGACGATGATGGGAAAGGCCAGATAGCCTTGTTGGAGGATGAGCGCCGAAGCGCGGGGCAGGCTTTCGCGGGAAATGGTTGGAAGCCCCAGGCGCTTGGCCTCGTAATGCACGGTTACGAAGATGACGAGGTAATACAGAAAGGCCGGGATGGCTGCGGCCATGATGATCTCGAGATAGGGCCGTTCAAGGAACTCAGCCATGATAAAGGCCACCGCCCCCATCACCGGCGGCATGACAATCCCGCCGTTGGATGCGGCGGCCTCGACGCCGCCTGAGAACGCACGCCGGTAGCCCAGCTTGATCATCAACGGAATGGTGAAAACACCGGTGGTCAACACGTTGCCAATGGCTGACCCGGACAGAGAGCCCATCATGGCCGAAGACACGACCGCCGCCTTGGCGGGGCCGCCCGTACGATGCCCAAAAAGAGCAAAGGAAATCCGGGTAAAGAAGCCTCCGCCGCCAATCGCGTTCAGCAATGTGCCGAAGAGGATAAACAAGACCACGAATTGCGACATGACGGCGACGGCGACGCCGAAAATACCGGTTGAAGAAAGATAGACGCTGAACAAAAGACGGGGGAGAGGAGAGGGCGCCCCATAGAACACGCCGGGAAAGTGGTCTGTGAACAGCGCATGCAGCAAGAAAAGAACGCAGATAAAAACTAGCACGATGCCGACCGTGCGCCGCACCGCTTCGAGAATCAGTGCGATGAACAGGATCGAGACAACGTAATCGAGTGGTTCAAAGATGATTTGCCTGACGCCCCATGTCTCAATCACGGCAAAATAATACGCTTGAACAAAGATGGTCGCGCCGACAAAGATCAGCCCGACAAGCACCGACAGCTTTGTTGACTTCATTGTCGTGATGAAAATAAGCGCCAGAGCGATGGTCACATGCAGCGACCGGTAGATAATGAAGTCAGGCTCTCCATAGACGCCTGCATAGAGGTGCATCAGGACAAAGAAAGTGGCCAGGGACATGATTGCATATGCACGAAACCTGGCTGCCAGCGACGCTTGCCGATCTGAGAAAATCGTCAGTGCAGACTGCATTTTCGCCTATTCTTGACGGATGTCCAAAACAGCGGGCGCCTCGGCCCAACATCCTGAGCCGAGGCTTTGGCTTACATTTCGCCGACTTCCTTGTAGAAGCGTTCCGCCGCTGGATGAACAGGGATCCCGTTAAGAGCCAAGGGGTCTACGCTGTCGATTTCCTCGGACCCAGCGAACAGACCATGGAACGCTTCTGGTTGTTCGTACATCAGCTTCGTCACGGCATAAACCAGATCGTCGGGCACGTTGGCCGTGGTCACCAACTGGTTCACGAAGTAGGGCACCTGGATGTCGTTGTCTTGTCCGGTATAGCTGCCGGCAGGGATCGTTCCGGGAATAATGCCGGGCAGCGCTTGGCCCAATTTCTCCATGGCTTCATCCGACATTCCGATGACTTTGAAACCGGGGGTGTCCTGCAACTGCATCATCAATCCGTATGGCACCGGACCGGCCATGAAGGTCGCATCAAGGCGTCCGTCCTGGAACGCTTGGATCGTGTCGATATAGCCGTAGCTTTCGATTACACCGCCCGCATTGCGGATCTCTTCCACCGTAACGCCGGCCGCTTCCAATGTGGGCTCAGCTAACTGATAGAAAAAACCGTTGGGCGCGCCCATCCAGACGCGGTTCGCATCATTCGCCAATTGGCTGAGATCGGTGATGTCGCTATCGGCGGGGACAATCGGCTGAAGAACCGACGAATAAAGCGTAATGACGTGCCGGATCGAGGGGGTTGGTACGCCAAGGCTCGCTTTCCCATCGAAGATCTGCTTGGTGACGTAGGTGTAGGAGATGTTGAACTCCAACTCTCCTTGTTCCATTTGGATCTGAGTGGCTTCGGTGTTGCCAGATACAACCTGTGCACGATATCCCGGTATATTGTCGTTGATGAGCTCAGCGAGCTTCGCGGCGAAGAGCGGATAGGTGCCGGCAAGTCCGCCACCTATTCGAACAAATTGATCCTGTGCCGAAGCGGTCGTCGCGGTGAGTGTAGCAATTGCGAAAGCGGCGGTCGTCGCCGCGCGAATGACGAATTTTCTCATGTAGTCCTCCGTGCTGAAGGCTGACCGGTCTTTTCTCCGCGCCTGTGTCTCCGCCCTGACGGGCACATGAAAGGCTAGCTCATCACAGCAAATTTTAAAACAGAAAACGGAAACTATATAGTTTTATTATATGAACTATTGGGCGGTCGGTTCTGAACGGCAAAAACGGGCTGGGGCGGCTCGTTAAGGCATCAATCAGACTACAGGATACGCAGACAGAATGTGATCTGTGATCCTAATTATATATAATAATCAATATGTTAGACAGATGTGTGCGCTTTCCCTCCATGCGCGCCGAGCCGTTTTGCGCAATCCCGGGCCGTCCGGTCAGGTCCGGTCTGGCGCAGGCAAGAGTTGATCTGGGGTACGACTTTTTATCCACGCGCGTTTTGCGATTCTCAGCATTCGGAATCGGGTGCGCAACGCGCAATGACCTCGGCCGGTCGCGATAGACGGGTTCTGTGCTTTCAGCAGAGTTTCCGCACAAAAATCGTCTGCAGTGAAGCCGACTCGAGCAGGCGATTATACAAAAAACACGCACTGTCTTGTTCTTCGGATAATCCTGTTTTCTATTCGAGAGGATGGCGAGGGCCTCGCGTGGCGCCGAAAATGAGGGCCCAAATCGAAACGCTCATCCGGTGCTGGCTTGTGCGGTCGAAGAGGACAAGAGACTTGCGATGAAGCGCACAACGTCCAAAAGCCAAACCGGCGATCAGACTGCTGGATCCACCGCGACCGGGCGCAGCAGGACCAAGCCCAGATATCAGAAACTAGCGGACGGTCTTATCGCCGATATTCAAGCCGGTCGTTATCCGGTGGGGTCTCTGTTGCCCGGCGAGCTGGAGCTGCGCGCGCGGGACGACGTTAGTCGGCACACCGCCCGAGAAGCTTTACGGAACCTGGAAGAACTCGGTTATGTCGCCCGGCGGCCTGGTATCGGGACCCGCGTGCTTTCGGCCAATCCTGCGCGTCACTATGTGCAAGTTCACAACAATTCCGCGGACTTGTTGTCGTATGTGCGTGATACTGATTTTCGCCCGATCGGGCATCGCGACGTTATCGCCGATGCACAACTTGTCGAACAGATTGGCGGCGACTTTGGCGCGACATGGCTGGAAATCACCGGTTATCGATATGGGCCGGACGACGCATTGCCCATGGCGTATTCTGTCGTACACGTCGCCGATAAGTATCGGGAGGTGAGTGACCGGCTGCAGGATTTCTCAATCCCCATTTACACTCAGATCGAAGAGCACTTTGGTATTCGCGCTGTCGAGTTGCGCCAAAAAATTGCAGCTTGCCTGATCGAAGGAGAAGACGCTGATCGGTTGCAGGTTGCGCCCGGATCTCCGGGCTTGCTGATTGAGCGACGCTATGTCGATCAGACCGGCGCCGAGTTTGAAATTGCACACAGCTTGCACGTCGCCTCGCGCTTTAGCTACAAGGTCACACTGCGATTAGGCGGCGGCGGCGGCTCGTAAGTTCAGCTATCCGTGTCGCCGGCCAACTTCGGCATTCCGGTGATGGGTGCAAAATCGGGTTTCCTCCGATCAAAGAAACTCGCAACACCTTCGCGCAGCTCCGGTGTGCCCTCGCAAGCTTCCAATTCCAGATCGGCCATTCGAGTCGCCTGCGCGAGGGTCTGCGATCCGACACAGGCGAGCTGCCTTTTGGCTATCGCCAGCGACCGGGGTGCGCAGTTTTGTGCGATGTCCTGCGCATAGCTCATGACCTCCGCGTCAAAATCGCGATCAAGCAACCGCGCCAGCCCCATGGTCGCGGCCTCATCCGCTTCGACCGTGCGCCCCGAGAGAACCAGATCTGCAGCGTTGCCGGCACCCACGATCTGCGTTAGCAGCCAGGCCGAACCATGTTCGGCGATCACGCCGCGTCGCGTGAAACCCGTGGAGAACCGTGCGCGAGACGACGCGAGGCGAATATCGCTTACCAAGGCCAGAACCAGCCCAACCCCGATCGCGGCGCCGTCGATGGCGGCGATCACCGGTTTGGGGATCCCACGCACATAGCTGTAGCGCTGCTCTAGATCGCCTGCGCGGTAGGGTGGCGCGGTCAACAGCCCCTCGGTTCCCACACCCTCCAGATCGAAGCCCGCACAAAAGGCGCGCCCGGCGCCACGCAAAACAATCACCCGCACCTTCGGGTCAGCTGTCGCTTGCGACAGCAACGCGCGCAACAACGTCTCCATCTCGGTCGTCCAGGCATTGTGTCGATGGGGACGATTAAACGTCAGCGTGGCGACGCCGTTCTCAGCATTCCAGAGGATTGGCGTTTCTGTGTCGCTCATGGCAATGCGCCGTCAAGACCGTCCATCAGCATCTTTTCAAGCGCTTTGCGCTCGACCTTGCCGGTGGAATTTGACGGGATCTCATCGACAAAGAACCAGTGTCTGGGTCGCTTGAAATTCGCCAGCTCCGCGCTTTCGCGGCAGAAGGCGTCCAGCGCTTCGGCGCTGACATTCGTCCCCGCACGCCGAGAAATAGCCGCACAAACAACTTGGCCGAGTTTGTGCGATGGCAGACCGACGACGGCGGCGTCGGCGACGTCTTCATGTTGAAACAACAGATTTTCCACTTCGGACGGGTGGATGTTCTCACCCCCGGATTTGATCGTGGCGTCGATCCGGCCCTGAACCGACAGAAACCCTGCATCATCCTCCCATGCGCAATCGCCGGTCCAGTACCAGCCGCCCCTCAGTGTTTCCGCCGTTTTCTCTCGCAGGCCGAGATATTCCGTCATTTGGCTTGGGCTGCGCAGGAGCAATTGACCAACGGTTCCGGGCTGCACCACAGCGTCCGGGTCTTTGCCGCCGATCTCGACCACGCGTGCGTAGGTGTTGATAATAGGCTTGCCAGTGCAGGTCAGACGATCGGGCGCGCTGACATAATCCAGCGTCGTGGCCGCCAGTATCTCGGTCGAGCCGTAGACATTCACAAAGGACTTCGGAAAGAGATCCAGACAGAACTTGGTCGTCACTTCGTTCAGAGTCTGACCGCCGAAAAATCCCATCCGGAGTGATGACAGATCATAGCGCGACAGATCGGCGTCCATCATCATCACGAGTTGAGTCGGCACCCCATGCAGCGCCGTGACGCGTTCCTTCTGCAACAGCGACAGCGTTTCATCCACATCATAACCGCGCGTCATGACGCCCGTCGCGCCGATGAGGATGCAGGGAAGGAACTGCAATTGCAGTTGGGCGATGTGGAAAAGCGGCTTATTATGCATCAGCGTATCGTCATGCCGATAACCCATCGCGATGGCCATCGCCATTGCGCCCAAGGTTTCAGCCTGATGGGAGCGGACGACGCCTTTGGGTTTTCCAGTTGTACCTGAGGTGTACATGATGAAGGCCGGCGCCAAGCCGCCCAAACCAGCGCCCGGTTCGTCATCACGTGCGGGTTCAATGAACTGAGCAAACGGGATCATGCCCGTCGCTGCGGGTTCGCCGATCTGAACGACGCCGCGAACCGCTTCCAACTGGCCGTTCAGCGCGTCTATGACTGGGGCGGTTTCTTCGTCCGCCACGACCATGTGCGCGCCGCAATCCTCGAGAATGTAGCGGACTTCCTGCGCGGCGAGCCGATAGCTGACCGGCACAGGGATCGCGCCATACTTGAGCAGGCCATAGAAAATCGCGACCTGTTCGACCCGGTTCCACGTCATCACCGCAACACGATCCCCTTCGCGAATGCCGGCGGCTGCAAAGGCGTAGGCGGAGCGATTGGCCAAGCGGTTCAGATCGCGAAACGACACCCGTCGCCCTTCGAAAACGACAGCGGTCTTGTTCGGCCAACGATGCGCGGCAAGCGTCAGATGATGTCCAACATTCATGGTGTCGTTTCGCTTTCGGAACTGGGTGTGGGCAGAAGAACTTCGGTGCGGGCCGAGGCGAGCCGGATATCGTCCCGATGCGCCTCTTGCGACAGCACAACCTGGCCCGGCGGTCCGTCGGCGTCTGTGTCCAGTGTCGCGGTTACGGTGATCGTATCCGTGGCGAACGCCAGCGCATGATACCTCAGACGCATGGTCACGATACGCGCAGCGGCTCCGTAGCTGTCACCGATCTGACGGGCGAAAAGCGCACCGAAGAACTGTCCGTCAACCATGCAATCGGGCAAACCCGACGCCCGCGCCCAGTCACGGTCATAGTGGCTGCGGTGCCAATCCCAGGTCGCGGCGCCGTAAGCCATCAGGTCCGGCAGATCGAGGGTGACCGTCAACGCGGCAGGGGGGACGGTCATGTCGAGGGCGCCTTGCGCAGGAAGATCGTTTCGGTGTTGCGCGCCACCTCTACCCTGTCGTCAGCCCTGTAGACGATCAGCGAGGTCAGCATCAGCTGGGAACCACCCTGCCGAGCCGCCTTTTCTTCGATGTCGCTCAGCGTGAACGAAACCGATATCCGGTCCGTCGCCACGATTGGACGCGCAAATTGATAGTCGTTCCCGCCCCGGATCACCTGCCAGGGCCCACCGGGAATGTCCCATTGGTGCCCGAAATAGCCGCTCTCATCTGCGGCGCCGCGGGCGTAAAAGTTGCAATCCACAACGAAAGTCGTTGGAGCGACGCATCCGGGCAGACCCGCTGCGCGCGCGGCCGCATCGTCCCAAAATGCAGGATTCTCGTCTCGCACGGCCATGGCGTAATAGCGTGGCGACGCGGCGCCAATGGGCTCTGAGGCGGGATAGGTAACCTGCGCTCCAATACAGCGGCGAATGTCATCGGTCAGCAGCGTCATGCGGTTTCGTCTTCTGCGGCGCCGGCGCCAATCACGGCCACCTGCACGATCTCAATGCGCATGGCCCCGCGCAACAACGCACCACAGGTCACCCCGGTCGCGGCGGGCGGGACATCGCCAAACCATTTGCGCCGAACCTCGGCCACGCTGCGGTATTGATCCACCGCATGAGGGGCCACGAACTCAACCTGTTTGACAATGTCACGCAGGGCGCCGCCTGCGCTGTGCATCGCTTTTTCCGTCAATTCAAAGATGTAGTCTGCTTGCGCCGCGATCTCGTCTGCGTGACGAAACTCGAGCTTCTCAGGGTCAAGAGCGCCCATGCCCGACAGAAACACCAGCGGCCCGGCCTTGACTGCAGCGCTATAGGAGAGCGCGTCATAGCGTCGCCAACCTGGATCGATCCGTTCCGGTTCGTCGCGCGTCGCCGTGATGTCATACTGGACCAGGGCTTCGGGGTGCATGAGCTGGGGCTGCACGATTCCGGCCGCGCCTGGGTAAACAGGGCCAAGCCGGTCGAGCCGAACCTGACCTGATGATTTGTAGTTGTTGCGTGCGGCAGGGCTGAGGAAATCCACTGTCATGGCGATGTGAGACAGATCGCTGCCGAGGTCGGTCAGGATCTCTTCGGCGCGATCAAAAATGCGCGCGGTCTGACCCACCACGTCGCCCGGATAGGCGATGTCGCCATTCGGCAATGTTGGCGACAGGGTAGGAAGGTGAATGACGCCGTCGCCAACGACACTGCTGCGCGGGCCTGCAAGGACTTCGATCTCGACCAACGCGCCGGATCGAAAGAGAGCGGCGACAGGCGCCGTGTTCACGGTAGGCCGCACGCCGCCGAGCCGCGCATCCCGCGTTTCGGCAAGCTCTGCATAGCGCTTCACGCCATTGGGGGGCAGGTACTCGGTCACGCGCGTGACATCCGCCAGAGTCAAACCGGCGGCTTCAAGAACCGCTTCGATCTTGTCCCAGGCCGTCGCGGCCTGTTGCGCCATCCCGCCTCGAATTTCGATATGGCGCGTCTCTGGGTCCCAGGTCGAGGCGGTTGCACCGGATAGCCACGCCGCTCCGCCGCCCATCCGACCCAGTGAAAAAGCGTACCGCCGGTAGTCGAGCCATGGATAATGTGCGGGTTTGATCGCCTGCATCCGGCCCTCAATAGCTGCGTGGCAGGCCGAGCCGTTCGCCAATCTGGTTGCGGATCATCTCGTTTGAAATGGGGCTGAACAAGCCGAGCCGCGCGTCGCGAAAAAGCCGCTCCATGCTATGTTCCTGAACCAAGCCGTACCCGCCCATGACACGCATACCACGATCTGTCGCCCGCGCCGCCGCTTCGGAGGCGAAAAGCTTGGCCATCGCGGCCGCGTTTGAACTGTCTTCGTTACGGTCAAAAAGACGCGCCGCATGCGACACCATGAGCCGCGCGTGCTCAAGGTCTGTCGCGACATCCGCGATTGGATGCTGGATCGCCTGAAACCCGCCAATCTGCTTGCCAAAGGCGACGCGGTCGCAGGCATACGCCACCATGCCGTCCAACGCCCCTTGCATGATGCCGACATACATCGCCGCCGCGAGTATGCGTTCTTCGTCCAACGTGGACAGCAGTTGTTTAAATCCACGTCCCTCTTCGCCCAGGAGGTCATCAGCAGCCGCACGCGCATCGTCGAAATAGGTTTCACAGGTGCAGGCCGCGCGATGCGCCATCAGGTTCATCCTGCGCGTTTCCACACCGTCCTGAGCGCGCGGAACCAGGATCACGGACAAGCCTCGCGAAGGTTTGCCGTCTTCAAGCGGCGCGGTTCGGCACAGCGTGGCGATCGCATCGGATTCCGCCGCGAAGGACGTATAGAGCTTTGATCCGTCGACGCGCCAACCGCTCTCTGTCCGTGTCGCACGGGTCTTGCAACGAAGCGCATCGGTCCCGCCATCCGGTTCTGAAATGCCAAAGGCGAGGGCGTAGGCGCCATCCGCCATGCGCGGCAGGATCTGCGATTTCTGGAGATCGCTGCCATGTTGACTCACCGCGCGAGCGCCCATCGCCCAAAGAACCAGAAGTGTGCCGAGCGAGGGAAACACACGAGAAACCTCTTCCACCAGGACGACACCCATCTCAACACCGGCTGCGCTCCCGCCATAGGCTTCGGGCAGGGACAGGCCTAACCAGCCCAATTGAGCCATTTGGCTGCGCAGCTCTGGCTCAAGCGCGCGCCTGTCATCCATCGCACGCACCCGTGCTTCGGTGAGTTCGCCCTCGACGAAACCGCGTATTGATGCGCGAAACAAATCGATTTCATCGGGAGAATGGATGTGGATTTGATGGGTCATCACACCTCGAGCAGCATGCGACGAAATTCCTATCGCCCGGCTTGCGAGTCAAGGATAATTTTGTATTGCGGATTTATTGGCGCTACTGTTCAATATACGAAATCTTGGAAAGCTAGGATCGTATCTGTGCCTGGAGGGGCGGCCATTGATGTGTCATTGTCCAGATTCAGTCTTCCAACTGTCATTTGAAGGGGCGCAACATGCCAAAGAGTGGTCGGAGGTCATCGGATCAACCTGGCTCGCAGACAGTCGACCGTGCGATCACGTTGCTCAAGCAAATCGCGTCAGCTCCTCCCGATGGTTTGCGGCTCATGGATCTCGCCGAATTGACCGGGCTCGACAGATCCACGACCTATCGGTTGATTTCGACACTCGTGCAACACAACTTCGTCGAACAGGATCTTTCGTCCAAACGGTATGCGTTGGGGCTGGAATTCTTTGCGCTCGCATCGGCGGCCTCGAACCGATACGATCTGTCGGAGAAGGCCCGAGAGGTGTTGACCACACTGGTCGACGGCACCAGCGACACGGCCTGCTACTGCCTTCGTTCAGGCAACGCGCTCACCTGTATCGAGGTGGTGACCGGTTCACACCAATTGCCGGCGCTGGCGATGGATATTGGGTCGCACCGGCCTGTCTGGGCGGGGGCCACGGGCGTCGCGCTTCTGGCGGCGATGCTGGACGACGAGATTGCATTTATCTTGGACGGTGTGGACGAGAGCACGCCGGGCTTCGACCGCAAGACAGTCGAAGCCCAAATCGTCGAATGCCGCAATGTTGGCTACGCACTTGCGCTCGACGATCGGCAGGGGCTGGTCTACGGCTTAGCGCTCGCGTTGGTCGCACGCAATGGTCGACCGATCGGAACGCTGACGATCAACGGCGAGAAGCATCGTTTCGCCAAGGATCGTATTGCGGGTCTCGCCGCACTTCTGCGGGAACAAGGTCAGCGGCTCGACCGGAGCCTACGGCAGTTGCCCGAGGCCGAACGCAAGCGAAACATGTGGCGAGGCCTGCACCGGGAACGGGCGGAAGGCCAAAGCAATCGCGCTTAACTCTCTTTTTTGAAAGGGTTTCCCATTGAGTTGCCCCGACATCTTGAAGGGGCGGCTCCGGCTTCCCCTCATCGCATCGCCTCTGTTCATTATTTCCGGCCCTGAACTTGTCATCGCTCAGTGCAAGGCGGGCATCGTGGGATCCTTCCCGGCGCTCAATGCGCGCCCGGCCAGCCTGCTGGAGGAGTGGTTTCACCAGATCAAGGAAGATCTCGCCGCGCATGACCGGGCGCACCCAGAAGCCCCGTCAGCCCCGTTCGCCGTCAACCAGATTGTGCACCGGTCCAACAGCCGTCTCGAAGAAGATATGGAGATGTGCGCCCGTCACAAGGTTCCCATTATCATCACGTCGCTTGGCGCCCGGACAGATATCAATGACGCCGTACACGCCTACGGCGGCGTCGTCATGCATGACATCACCAACAATTTTTATGCGCACAAGGCCATCGATAAAGGAGCCGATGGGCTAATCGCGGTGGCTGCAGGGGCCGGCGGACATGCGGGCGATTTGTCGCCCTTTGCGCTGGTGCAGGAAATTCGCGAATGGTTTGACGGGCCGCTTGCGCTCGCCGGCGCGATCGCAAGCGGACGCGGGGTATTGGCGGCCGAAGCGATGGGCGCGGATTTCGCCTATTCAGGAACCGCCTTCATCCCAACATATGAAGCCAACGCCGTGGCCGACTATAAAACAATGATCGCGCAGAGCTCGTCAAAAGACATCGTTCTGTCTGACGTGTTCACGGGCATGCATGGCAATTACTTGCGCGAGAGCATCAGCAAGGCGGGGTTGGACCCCGACAACCTCCACGGGCTCGAACGCGAGAAGCTGGACCTTGTTTCGACCAAGCCCAAGCCGTGGAAAGACATTTGGGGCGCCGGTCAGGGTGTTGGAGCGACAAAGGCGATTGAACCTGCAGCCGACATCGTCGAACGCTGGGGCCGTGAATATGACGCGGCGCGATCGGCTCTTGGGCAGGCGAACCCGGTATGGTCGCGCCAAGCATCAGACCTAATGGCCTCCGGGCGCACCGCAGCGCAATGAAAATGCGCCCCCAGTTCACGACCCCAGTTCACGCCCCTTTTATCAGCGCCGGAATCAGAGCCGCATTCGTGTCGCGCTCGGACAGTATCGCCGCGCATTGTGCATGAATGGCGGCCAAGTCCGGTTCTCCCGACAAGACCCGGCGCGCGGCGACACTGCGATCATACCAGGGATGTTGCAGCATGCCATCTCGCGCGCGGTGCCACGCGCCCATAACGTGACTGCCCTGCCAGTCCGTAGGCAGATTGAGCGGCCACTGGCGTGCGAGGGTCGCCAGTGCGTCAGGGTCGCGCGGCAGGGCGTCATGCACCTGCGGGGCGGCGAAGCGCGCGGGTTCTTTTGCGTGTAGGGCTTCAGCTATTGGGCCGGCGGTGAACCAGGCGGTTTGATCCATCTCGATGTCTGGCAGCGCCGCCCGCAGCCGATCTGCAAGGCGTCGCGCCATGTCAGGCCCCAGCGGCAATGCACTGGAGTCGCCGGATCCCGGCAAGTCGGGAACCAGCACCATTCCCTCACGGCCGGCGTCCGCCGCGTGTTGCCCCAAACCCGCCCCCGACCCGGGATGCCCGTGCAGCATCAGCTTTACCGGACCGTCTTCACGCCCCAAGCGCCGCACCAACAAGTCGCCCCCTGCGAAGAAACGATCTTCGGCTTGAGACAGCATCGCGGTCATGGGCGCGTCGCGGGCCCCGCACAAGATGTCGGAGATGGTCTTGCCCCAAACCGGGCGATCCGCGCTCAGTGACCGGATATCGCCGTCGGGCGCCAGCGCTCGCAGTTGCGAGAGGTAGGGATACAGCATGTCGTCGGCGCGCGTGAGAAAAGTGACCTGAGGGCCGCCCTGCGCTTGAAGCGCGACAAGTCTGCCGACGCCTGCGACGGCGTCGTAGCGGAAAGCGGCGGCATAGGGCGCCCGGTAATTGTCGCCGGACGCCAACAGATCGGAGAGCACCGCGTCATGGGTTTCAAGCGGGGCGGGGGGCCAGGCGAGCCGTCCCGCCTCTCCAGCAGCATACCACGGGAAGAAGATGAACTGGTCCCGGACCCGTGACCAAAGCGCGGCCATGTGGGCGCCGCTCCATTCCGGCGCAAAGGACGGTAGGTAACTGCGCAGCGCCTCTTGCTGAAAAGCGGGGTCAAAGACCGGGTAGCCCTCCAGAACGGCGCAGGACACCAGGTCCGGGCGCCTGAGCGTCATTTCCATCGCGATCAAGGCGCCGGTGTGGGCGCCATAAATGGGTGCGCGCGGTACGTTCAAAGCCGTCATTAGATCGGCGAGCGCATCGGCATAGTCGGCAATATCCGGGCGCGACAGCGGCAGCGGATCAGAAAGACCGTTCCCTGGCGTGTCGGGCGCCAGAACCGTTGCACGGCTGACAAGATGCGCTGCAAGCGGCGTCACCGCCGCGGAAGAGCGGGGAGACTCGTGAAGCAAGATGACCGGTGGCCCCTCTCCACCCACGCGCAGGTGAACGTTGCGCGATTTGACGCGGATTATGTGGCGTTTGAATGCTGTCATTATCGATGCGCACCCTTTCGCGATGGGCCTCGGAACTACGGCGTCGATCCGCCTCTTGTAATCACTGGCTATAAATTGCATTTATTGAACACAATGACCAAAGTTGCGCATAATGATCATTTAGAGGTGCTGCTGACCCCGACGCGACTTGGGTCGCTGGCATTGCCCAACCGCATCGTGATGTCGCCTTTGACGCGCTGTCGCGCCGGGCCAAACTTTGCCGCGACCGACATGATGTCTGAATACTATGCGCAGCGGGCGGAGGCGGGTTTGATTGTAACCGAAGGCATTCCGGTTTCGCCTCAGGCGGTTGGATATGCCGGCGTCAGCGGGCTTTGGAGCGATGACCTTGCGCGTTCGTGGCGCAAGGTGACAGAAGCCGTTCACGAAAAGGGCGGGCGCATCGTTGCACAGCTTTGGCATGTTGGGCGATTGTCGGACCCGATATTCTTGGAGGGCGAAACCCCTGTCGCGCCTTCGGCGTTGCCGCCCAACGGAACCGTCACGATGGTCAGACCCAAGAGGCCATGGGTGACCCCGCGCGCGTTGCGAGCCGATGAGATGCCGCAAATCGTCGAGCAATTCGCGACAGCGGCCCGCATGGCGCTGTCCGCTGGGTTTGACGGGATCGAGATTCATGGCGCAAACGGGTATTTGTTCGACCAATTCCTGCAGGGCTCTTCAAACATCCGAACAGACGAATACGGCGGCGCCCCCGAAAACAGGATGCGCTTGCTGCTAGAGGTCGTGGATCGCCTAAGCGATCTTTGGCCGGCAGACCGGATCGGCGTGCATCTGTCGCCGCGCAGCGGCCATTCAGTGTCCGATCCGGATCCGGAGGGGTTGTTTTGCGCCGTCGCAGAAGCGCTGAGCACGCGCGCTCTTGCGTTTCTTTATCTGCGAGAGGCGCGCGCCGCGGACAGCGTGGCGCCGAAGATGCGCGCGCTGTTCAAGGGTGGGTTTGTTCTGAACGAAAAGCTGACGACACAGACCGGCGCAGAGGTGATCCGGTCAGGCGCGGCAGACGCCGTCGGGTTCGGGAAGCCCTTTATCGCCAATCCTGATCTGGTGGATCGCGTGGCGCAGAACTTCCCCCTGTCAGACCCGAAGCCGGAAACCTTCTACAGCGGCGGCGCGGAAGGATATACGGACTACCCGCGCTTTAACGGCGCTGTATCCTAGGGCTCGCCGCAAAGCCCTATCGCGCACGCTCTTTTCCGATCAGCCGCCGCGCCCGTTCCAGAACCGGACGATCCACAAGTCTCCCGTTAAAGCGGAACGCCCCAACTGCGCCCGCGGCTTCTGCAGCCGCCAACAAAGCGCGCGCCTCTTCAAGCGCGGCCTCGCTGGGCGCGAATACCGCATTGACCGCAGCCACTTGGCGGGGGTGAATGCAGAGCTTACCCGTCATCCCCAGTGACGCCGCACGCGCCGCGTCATCCGCAACCTGATCGGGATTATCCAGCGCAAGCGTCACACCGTCGACAGGTCCGGGCAACCCGGCGGCTGCGGAGGCCACAACAAGCGCTGAGCGCGCGTGATCCATCGCGGCGCTCGTGTCGCTGATCCCCGTATCGAGCCCGTAGTCCACCGAGCCAAAAACCAACCGAGCGACGCCGGCCGCCTCGGCCAAACGCGGTGCGTCCAATACCCCGTGCGCGGTTTCAACCAAGGCGATGATGGCGACGTCCGAAGGCAGATCCCGGGCCAGTGCCTCTGCACTCACGGCGTCAGCCTTGGGCAACATCACCGCCCCCAAGCCGACCGACAAAACACCCGCAATGTCATCCTTGTACCAAGGCGTGCCTGACGGGTTGATCCGCACCGCGATTCCGTCCCCGGGCTGCAAGGCTTGCCGCGCTTTTCCTTTGACCTCGGCCGAAACGGCGTCTTCAAGGTCAACAACCACGAGGTCCGCGCCGCTGGCGCGCGCTTTCGTCAACCGCTCCGGCCGATCCCCGGGTACGAAGAGAACAGATCGGGCCGTCTCAACCCATTGCGCGCTCAAGACGCAGCCCGGGGCAGGCCGGTGATGTCTGGGTTTTCTGCTCGGTCGCCCAAATACTCTTGATTGTGCTGACCCAATCCCGGCGCCACGCCCCGGGGCAGGTCCTCCCCCGCCACCCGGATGGGGCAGGCTATTGTGCCAACGGCGCCGGCTTGCGGGTGCTCCACATCGACAACCATCCCACGCTCGCGCGCAAATGGACTGTCCAGCGCTTCGGCCACGTCATAGACAGGCGCAACCGGGACAATCCCGCCCAGCCGTTCAATCCATTCCTGCGTCGTCGCCGCTGACAAGGCTGCATCCATGTCCTGGGTCAACGCATCGCGGTTGGCCAGTCGGTCGGCGAAGGTTCGGTAGCGGGGGTCCTGCGCCCACTCGGGCCGATCAACCGCCCGCGCCAGAAGGGGCCAGAATTTCTCTTTGTTGCACATGATAAAGAGCCAACCATCGCCGGTTCGATACAACTGGCTGGGGGTGAGAGACGGATGCGAACTGCGCGGATGCCGGCCCGTTACCGCGCCCTTGTTCAGATACCATGTCCCGACATAGCCGAGGTTGTGCACGGCGACCTCGTAAAGGCTGGTGTCAATATCACGTCCCTTACCGCTCGCGCGTGCGCCGAGGACCGCTGAGACCAAAGCGAGCGCCGACATCGTGCCCGTCATCAGGTCGATGATCGACAGGCCGAACCGCGCGGGCGGTCCGTCGACTTCTCCGGTCAGCGATAAGTAGCCTGCCTCGGCTTGCATCAGATAATCATAGCCTGGCCAAGCCGCGCGCGATCCGTCCCGTCCGTAGGCTGACAAATGGGCGCAAACAATATCGGGCCGGATTTTCGACAGCGAGGCGTAGTCGAGCCCCAGCTTGGCCGGCAGATCGCCGCGCAGATTGTTGAAAACGGCATCGGCTTCGCGCACCAGATCATGAAAAGCCGCGCGCCCCGCACCGGATTTCAGGTCTAACGTGACAGAACGTTTGTTGCGGTTGAACGCATGGTAAAAGACGCTGTCGCCCGGCCCCAGAAAATGCGGCCCGACATGCCGTCCCACATCCCCACCCTGCGCGGCGTTTTCGATCTTGATGACCTCGGCCCCAAGATCGGCCAGATGCTGAGTGCCGAAAGGTCCGGCCCCGTATTGCTCGACCGCGAGAATGCGCAGCCCGTCAAGCGGAAGGGTCATATTTTGTTCCTTTCAACTTGCTGTTTGGCGATGATCATGCGCTGCATTTCATTGGTGCCCTCGCCAATCGTCAGCAGCGGGGCGTCACGGTACAACCGCTCGACGTCGTATTCCTTGGAATAGCCGTAGCCGCCGTGAACGCGCATGCAGTCCATGGAATTGGTCACGGCGGCTTCTGTCGCGAAATACTTGGCCATGCCCGCCTCCATGTCGCAGCGCGCGCCGCGGTCATACGCGTCTGCAGCCGACAGGGTCAGCAATTCCGCTGCCTCTGTGCGGGTCGCCATGTCTCCCAACATCAGCTGGACCGCCTGGTGTTCGTGGATCGCCTTGCCAAAGGTCTTGCGCTCCTGCGCATAGCGCGTCGCCGCCTCCAGCGCGGCGCGGGCTATTCCTACGCCACGCGCCGCCACGTTGATGCGACCAAGCTCAAGCCCCGACAGGATTTGTTGCAGACCGCGCCCTTCGGCGCCGCTGATCAGCCGGTCGGCTGGGATACGGTAGTCGTTGAACGCCAACTCGCAGGTATCGATCCCGCGATAGCCCATTTTTTCCAGCTTGCGGGTGACCTCGAAACCGGGGCCCTTCTCTGCGATGAAAAGGCTCATGCCTTTGTGCCGCGGCTCGGCGTTCGGGTCGGTTTTGACCAGCAGCGCCAGACAATTGCCGGTGCCCGAATTGGTGATCCAGGTCTTTGCGCCGTTCACGACATAATCCGATCCGTCGCGCCGCGCCGTGGTGCGAATGGCCTGCAGATCCGTGCCTGCATCCGGTTCAGTTAGAGCGATGCCGCCACGCAGCTCTGCGGTGGCGAAGCGGGGTAAAAACTCGGACTTCTGCGCGTCGGTGCCCGAACGCTGCACGGCCATCGCCATAATAAGGTGCGAGTTGACGATGCCCGACAGGGACATCCACGTCCGGGCGATACGCTCGATGATGCGCACATAGCTTGTCGTGGAAAGACCCAGGCCGCCATATTCTTCGTCGATGATGAGGCCAAAAAGACCCATCTCTTTCATCCGCTCGACAATCTCAGTCGGATAGATGTCATTCTGTTCCAGATGGCGGACGTGCGGCTCTACCTCGGCGCGCAGGAACCGGTCTACGGAATCGAGAACCATCGTCTCGGTTTCAGCGGCGTCGATCGTCATGTCCTATTCTCTCCTATCGGTCAGTAATTGCTTTCGTTGGCCAAAAAGGCCTCACGGGTCGCGATGAGCGCGCTGCGCTGGAAGGTCATGAAGACCGCGCCATCCTGATTGACGCCTTTTGTACGCACCGTCACGATCCCCTGACCGGGTCGCGAGGCCGAGGCGCGCTTCTCCAGAATCTCGCTTTCGGCATAGATCGTGTCGCCGGCGAAAACGGGCGCGGTCAGCTTGATTTCTTGAAAGCCCAGATTGGCGATGGCCTTGCCGCTGACCTCTGGCACCGACATGCCCAACACAATCGCGATCGTTAGGCCCGAGTTGATCAGCAGTTTTCCGAACTCACTTTTTTCTGCGAAATGCGCATCGCAGTGCATCGGGTGATAGTTCATCGTCATCAGCGAAAACTGGATGTTATCCGCATCCGTCAGCGTCCGACCCGGGCGATGCTCGTAGATGTGGCCCACTTCGAAATCGTCAAAATAGAGGCCGATTTCTCCCCGAAAACGGTTCGGGCTGATTTCCCTAAGAGCCATGGACGATGATCCTTTTCGCTTTGGGACGCGCGTGCGTCACAGGGTTTGTTCGTTGCCAAGAATGGCGGTGATCTGGCTGGACAGAACCCCGCCATTGCCGTGCACCAACGCGGTTTCGGCGCCGCGGATCTGCTGGCCCGGCGCGGCGCCGCGCAGTTGGCGCACCGCCTCAATGATCAGAAAAATGCCGTACATGCCTGGGTGACAGCAGGAGAGACCCCCGCCATTTGTGTTCACGGGAAGGTCGCCGCCGGGCGCGATCGCGCCAGACGCCACGAAGGGGCCGCCCTCGCCTTTAGGGCAGAACCCCAGATCTTCCAGTAAGAGCAGCGTGTTGATCGTAAACGCGTCGTAGAGTTGCACGACGTCGATATCTTGGGGCCCGAACCCCGCCATCGCAAAGGCGCGCGGGCCGGATTCGGATGCGGCTGTGACCGTCAGGTCGGGCATGGCCGAGATCTGGCGATGCCAATGGGCCCCTGCGGCGCCCAAAAGGTAGACGGGCGGTTCGGGGAAATCATTAGCGCGGTCGGCGCGCACCATGATCACCGCACCGCCGCCATCGGTGACCAGGCAGCAATCAAGCTTGCTCAGCGGGTCGCTGATCATCCGCGCGTTGAGCACGTCGTCGATGCTGAGCGGACAGCGCTCTTGCGCCTCGGGGTTCGACGCCGCCCAGGCCCGCGCGGCGGTCGCCACATGCGCCAGCTGAGTGCGCGTCGTGCCATAGGTGTGCATGTGCCGCTGCGCTGCGAAGGCATAGCTGCTGACAGGATAGCGCGGTGCGTAGGGCGCCTCGTAGGGTTGTGGCTCGGCCATGGAATGCAGCCGTCCCCCGGCTGTGGCCTGATTGCTGCCATAACAGATAAGCGCAACGTCACATTGGCCGCTCTGGAGCGCCATCGCCGCCGTCAGCAGGTGACCGACGAAGGACGAGCCGCCCACCATGTTCGAATCCGAGAAACGGGGGCGTAGACCGAGATACTCAGCCATGGACAGCGTCGGCGTGTAATGAAAGGCCGAGCCGACAAAAAGGCCGTCCACATCCTTCAGGGTCAATCCCGTCTGGTCCAGTACGTTCCCCACCGCGTCCGCCAGAATTTCCTGCGCGGACCAACCGGGGCGCGGCCCTGGTGTGGCGAGAGCCGCGCCCACAATGGCCGATTTCCCGCGCAAGCTCCGGCTCATTCTGACTCGCCTGGGCGGAAGATGACTTTGTCGCCGTCCGCCTCCTGAGCCACGTGCGCCTGCAAGGCCATGCCGATCTTCAGGTCTTCGAGTGCGACACCATCCACGCGGCTCATCATCCTTGGACCCTCCTTAAGGTCCACCAGGACGACGTTGTAATCACCGCCCTTTTCGATGGACCGGCGTACAATTGTGAAGGCATGCAGCCAACCAATCCCCGACGCGTCGCGCCATTCGAGGTCGCGTGAGCTGCACACCGGACACAACGTGCGTGGCGGAAAGCAATGCGCAGAACAGGAATTGCACTGCTGAATGCGAAACTTGCCCTCCGTTAGCGAAGTCGAAAACTCTTCGTCCGGCCCTGAAACTTTGTCTCGCCCTGGCTCGTCAGTCATTCTGCTACTTTCCTAAATTCACTCTTATCAAATGTCCGGACATTTATTTCCGACGCCACGCGGAGTCAACAATCTTGTTCGATAAGGCGGTTAGCGTCCGAGCGCGTGGCGTCATTTGCGCGCGGACTTCGGTGTGATCTGGGTGGCCATCGAGGTGTATGGTCGAGGGGAAGTGCGCCGTCGTCGCAGCCTGAAAGCGCGATCTCCTGCGCCTTTTCCATCAGCACGGCGAGTTCGCCCAGCAGTTTGGCGTGCGGGGCTTTCTCGATCGGCGGTCGTCGCCGCTGTCGGGGCGTCTCGACGTACAAGAAGAGCTCGTTGGCCTTAGCCGAGACGGATTTGCCGGTAAAGTTTTTCGTGGCGCGCAGATGGGTCAGCACGACCGGCCGCAGCCAGATGCTGGTCGACTATTTCTACGAACAACGGTGGAGAGAGAGACGAGGTTCAAATTCTCCGCAAGTCTGCGACCGCGGCCCGGCGATCGTTCGCCGCTCCGTCGGAGCGGTTGAGCGTAGCGAAACAAGCGCGAGACAGATAATGGCGGAGAGAGATGGAGGGACTTCAAACTATCCCGACGCCGAGCCGCTAGGCGTTTTTCGTCGCCCTATCGCTTCGCTAAATGAGGACATGGCGGAGAGAGAGGGATTCGAACCCTCGGTACGCTTGCGCGCACAACGGTTTTCGAGACCGCCCCGTTCGACCACTCCGGCATCTCTCCGCGGGCCCGGCGGGCGGGCGCGGTCGCTGGTCTCGGCGACGGCGGGGTTCTAGCCGATCGACCGACGTTGGACAAGGGCCTGCGCGGTGCGGTTCGGGGGCGCGTCGGCATGGGGCGTCCTGGCGCTCCAACCGGGTGCGCGGGGTTGCGAATCTTCACTTAATCTCAGCGGCTTAGCCTGCGATTCTCCAGGCCCAATGCCGTGCTTTTCCCGCGTTGACATTGGGTGCGCCCTGGCTATAGTGCGCGCCGTTCCGCGCAGCAGTGGTGATGCGCGGTTCTTTTAATGCGCAGTCCGAGGCTGCCGACGTGTCGCTTACGAGTGCGACGGGCCGGCTAAAGCGCGCGCCGGATGAACGTGGGACGTCCCCGCGACCGACCGGGCAGCGCCGCCGCAGGGCGCGGAAGGAATGAAAAGAGGATCGTATGTTCGCAGTCGTAAAGACGGGCGGCAAACAGTATCGAGTCGCGAAGGATGATGTCATTCGCGTCGAAAAACTGTCGGCCGAGCCCGGAGATAAAGTGGCGCTGAATGACGTCTTGTTGATTGATGACGCCGGCAAACAGGTCGTCGGCGCGCCGACGATCGACGGGGCCGCGGTCGAGGCCGAGGTGATCGACCAGACTCGCGCCGACAAGATCATCGTCTTTAAGAAAAAGCGGCGTCAGAACTACCGCCGCACGAAAGGCCATCGGCAGCATCAGACGGTTCTGAAGATTACCGATATCCTGGCCAGCGGCGCGAAGCCGGCGGCGGCGTCTGAAGCGGCCCCCGAACTGGTAGCAGAGCCGGAGCCGGCCAAGACGGAAGCGAAGAAAGCAACGGCTAAGAAGGCGTCGGCGAAGAAGGCTGCGGCCAAGAAAGCCGGGGCGAAAAAATCCACCGCCAAGAAAGCGGCGGCCAAGAAGGATGACGGCGGTGACGCGTAAGGCGACCCGCCGATCGCCGGACCGGGCCGACAAGCGGCTCGCCGGCGTAGCGAAGGAGACAGGTTATGGCGCATAAGAAGGCAGGCGGCAGTTCCCGGAACGGTCGCGATTCGGCGGGCCGCCGCTTGGGCGTGAAGAAGTTCGGCGGCGAATCCGTGCTCGCCGGCAATATCATCATCCGCCAGCGCGGCACCAAATGGCATCCCGGCGATAATGTCGGCATGGGTAAGGATCATACGTTGTTCGCCCTCGTCGACGGCCATGTGAGCTTCCGCAAGACGCGGCAACGCACCACAGTGTCGGTTGCGCCCGTGGCGGAGGCCGCCGAATAAGGCGCGCGCGCCGGCCAAAGACAGGCTGACGGTCTTTGAAGGGGGAATGGCGCCGCGCCGTTCCCCCTTTTTTATGGCGGCGCCGGAGTTAGATGACAGCGGGCGGCCTCGGCCGCTGCAGGATGTTCAGCGATGAAATTTCTCGACCAGGCGAAAGTATTCATTCGCTCCGGCGGCGGCGGGGCAGGGTCGGTGTCGTTCCGGCGCGAGAAATATATCGAATTCGGCGGGCCGAACGGCGGCGACGGCGGGCGCGGCGGCGATGTCGTGGCTGAAGCGGTCGATGGTCTGAATACGCTGATCGACTACCGCTATCAGCAGCATTTCAAGGCCAAGCGCGGCGTCCATGGCATGGGCCGCGACCGCACCGGTCCGGACGGAGAGGATGTCGTCTTGAAACTGCCGGTCGGGTCGCAGATTTTCGAGGAAGACAATGAGACCCTGATCGCCGATCTGACCGAGGTCGGCCAGCGGGTGATCCTGGCGCGCGGCGGCCAAGGCGGCTTCGGCAATGCGCATTTCAAGACCTCAACCAATCAGGCCCCGCGCTTCGCGCAGCCGGGCGAGGAGGGCGAGGAGAAATGGGTCTGGCTGCGCCTGAAGCTGATCGCCGACGCCGGTCTCGTCGGCCTGCCGAACGCCGGCAAGTCCACTTTCCTGGCGGCGGTCAGCCGGGCGCGGCCTAAGATCGCCGATTATCCGTTTACCACGCTGCATCCGCAGCTTGGCGTGGTCGGCGTCGATGAGTCCGAATTCGTACTGGCCGACATTCCCGGCCTGATCGAAGGCGCCCATGACGGCCATGGGCTGGGCGACCGTTTCCTCGGCCATATCGAACGCTGCGGCGTGCTGCTGCATTTGATCGACGGGGCCGATATGACGGTCGCCGAGTCCTATCGTACTATCCGGGCGGAGCTCGAGGCCTACGGCCATGGGCTGGCGGAAAAGCCGGAAATCGTAGCCATCAACAAGACGGACGCGTTGTTGCCGGAATTCGTCGAGGAATTGACGGCGGAGCTGAGGGGCGTGACGGACGCGCCGGTGATGGCGGTCTCTGGCGCGTCCGGCGAGGGCGTGGTTGATGTGCTGCGGGCCTTGCGCGACCGGATCGCGCTCACCCGGCGTCTTGAAATAAAAGCGCTCAAGGGTGAGGCTCCGCCCGACGACAGCGCCGGCTGGGCGCCCAGCGTCGACTGACGGGCCGGACCGGCGCCACGGCGGCGCCCGCACGGCGTCAGAGGCTGCGGTCCAATCCCATTTGCCAGAAGTCGATCTCCAGCCGGGTCGCGGCGCCGAACGTCTTGGCGTGCCGCTGCACCGCCTGGTCGGAAATCCCTGCGCCGGCCGCGTCGAGAAAGGCCCGCGCCGCATTGGCGACTGCACGATACTCGGCGCTGGAATACATCTCGATCCAACTGCGATACGGGTTGTCCTCGAGCTTTGTAAAATCCTGCGCCAGGATCCAATCGGCGACTTCGGCATAGCCGATCACACAGGGCGCCAGGGCGACATGCAGGTCGACCAGACCGCCCGCCGACCCGCGCTCCAGCACATAACGCGTATAGGCCATGGTGGCGCTCGCCTCCGGCAGGTCTGCAAGCTCAGTCTCATTTATCCCCCAGTCCCGGCAATAGCTGACATGCAGCGCCAGTTCGGTGTCGAGGATGGCGTTCAGCGAGGCCTGGGCGTGGCGCATCTCCGCCAGCGTGTCGGATTTGTAGAGCGCCAGACCATAGGCGCGCGCGAACTGGATCAGGAACAGTTAATCCTGCTTCAGATAATGTTGGAAACAGGCTCTCGGCAGCGCGCCTTTCGCCAATTGGGTGACGAAGGCGTGGCTGATATACCGCTCCCAATCCGCCTCGTTCGCCTTTTTTAACGCGTCAAACATGCCTATATCTCCTTGGCGCGGGTTTAGCGCGCGATCTCGACAGCGTAGCTGTCCAGGGCGGGGACTGTCTCGATCATGCCGGCCTGTTGCATGAAGGCGGCGAAGCCCGCATAGCGCGCCCGGTCAAGCGCGCCGGGGCGCAGGGCGAAACGGGGCAGCGTGTCGCGCCAGGCGCGCCGGTTCAATTCACTATCCAGTTTCGGGTCGGTCGCTCGGAATATCTCCCAACTCTCTTCCGGGTGGTTGATGATATAGGCCGTCGCCGCCTCGATCGCCGCGATCAGCCTTCCATAGGCGGGCCGGTCCACCGCGTCGGATCGCGCGACCAGGATCAACTCGTCATAAGCGGGGACGCCTTCCTCCTCGACATAGAAGGCCCGGCCCGGCCGACCGACGATGTCCATCTGATTGAGCTCGAAATTGCGGAAAGCGCCGATTACTGCATCGACTTGGCCGGAGATCAGGGACGGGGACAGCGAGAAATTCACATTGATCAATTCGACATCGCCGATGCTCAGCCCGTGCTTTTCCAGCATTGATTTTAGCAGGACGTCCTCGAAACCGCCGACAGAGAAACCGACGGTTTTGCCTTTCAGTTCTGCGATGGACTCGATCGGCCCGTCTTTCAACACCACCAGGGAGTTCAAGGGAGTGGCGACCAGGGTCGCGATGCGGGTCAGCGGCAGGCCTTCGGCGACCTGAACGTATAGGTTTGGCTGGTAAGAGATCGCCAAGTCCGCCTGACCGGCGGCGACCAGCTTCGGCGGCAGGCTGGGGTCGGCCGGCTCGATCATCTCGACTTCCAGTCCGGCCTCGGCGAAATAGCCTTTCTCCTGCGCCACGATCAGCGGACCGTGGTCGGGATTGACGAACCAATCCAGCAGCAGGGTGATCCTCTCCTGCGCGTGGGCGGGTGCGGCGGAAAGGCACAGCGCGAAGGCGATGGCGGACAAGCGGAAACTCATAACAAACTCCATGGAATGGGTTTCTGAAAGGGGGCCTAGTGCGATTCCGGACGCCAGGGCGTCAGGCGTTTCATGATTGCATCGGTCGCGTAATAGACCGCGAGCCCGATCAGGCAGAGGGTGAACAGGGCGGCGAACAGCGTGTCGGTTTGCATCCGTCCGTTTGCGTGCAGCATCATCGCGCCCAGCCCGGCGCTGGCCCCGACCCATTCGCCGACGACGGCGCCGATCGGCGCGACCGAGGCGCCGACGCGGACTCCGCTGGCAAAGGCAGGCAAGGCGGCGGGCAGGCGGATATGACGCAGCGTCGCGGCCTTCGAGGCGCCCATCACCTGCGCCATGTCCAGCCAGCCGGGCTCGGTCCGGCGCAGCCCGTCATAGAAGGCGGCGGTGACCGGGAAATAGATGATCAAGACCGCCATCGCGACTTTCGACACCATGCCATAGCCGAGCCACAGGACCAGGACCGGGGCCAGGGCGAAGACCGGCAGCGCCTGGGTCACGACCAGAACCGGCAGCAGCCAACGCCGCGCGCCGCGGTGGGCCGCCAGGCTCAGCGCGCTGGCGCCGCCCAGGATCACGCCGAAGATCAAACCCAGGATGATCTCCGTCGCCGTCACCGCCGCGTTCGACAGCAGCACGACAGGCTGTTCCGCCAGCGCCGCAAGCACATCCAGCGGGCCGGGCAGGATGAAGACCGGCGCGCCGCTGATGACGACCACCGCCTGCCACACCAGCAGCAGGCCGGCGAGCGTGACGATCGGCCGGATCAGGCGGTCGCCGATCGCGGCGCTCATGCGGCCAAGCCCCCGTTCCGTGCGCCGAGCTTGTCCAGCAGCGCGCCGTAGAGGGCGATCGCGCCGGGCGCCTTTTCGTCGCGTGGGGCCGCGCCCTCCGGATGCAGGGCCGCGCTCAACGCCGCCGGCGCGCCGGCCATCACATGGATCGCGTCGGCCAGGCGCAGCGCTTCCCAGGGATCATGGGTGACCAGCAGCACTGTCTTATCGGCCAACAGGCGTCGTGCGTCCGCCTGCAACCGACGCCGGGTCAGCGCGTCGAGCGAGGAGAAGGGCTCGTCCATCAAGACGATCGGCTGGTCTTCGAACAGGGTGCGGGCGAGCGCCACCCGCTGGCGCATGCCGCCGGACAGGGCGGTCGGCCGCGCCTCCTCATGGCCCGCCAGTCCGACCTGCTCGATCAGGTGCAAAGCCTTGTGGCGATCCGCCGCGCTGACGCCGCCGCGCAGCCGTGCGCCGATCGTGACATTCGAGATCGTATCGGCCCAAGGCAGCAGCAGATCCTGTTGCGCCATATAGGCGACGCGTCCTTCAAGCGCCGCGCCGTCGCTGTCGGTCACGCGCCCGGATGTCTCGCTATCCGGCGTCTCCAGGCCGGCCACCATACGCAGCAGGCTTGATTTGCCGACGCCGCTGGGCCCCAGCAGGCAGGTCCAGGCGCCGCCGTCAAAGATCGCCGACAGGTCCGAGAAGACCGGCTTGCCTGCAAAAGCGAGAGCGCCTTTGTCGATCCGGATGGTCGGGGCGGCGGGCGGCATGGAAAGGCGGCCGCTCAGCTCAAACCGCGGGCGCGGAAAAAGCTTTCATAACCGACGCGGCCCCAGCGCGCGGCGCGATCGCGCGCCTCTCGGAATGAGGCGACGATGCGCCCGGCCAAGTTCCCGGTTGCGGCAAGATCGTCCAGGACCTCTTCAGCCGCCGACTTCGCCGCGCGCAGCACGTCGTCGGGCCAATCGCGCAGCGTGACGTCGTCCTCTTCGATCAAACGCCGCAGGGCGTCGGCGTTGTTCCATTCCGCCTCCGCCAAGCCGACCGAGTTCTCCGCTGTACACGCCTCGGCGACAATCGCGCGGTGTGCGTCCGACAGACCGGCGAACCAGTCCCGGTTGACCAGCGCCTCGGCGGTTCCGTTCGGTTCGTGAAATCCCGGCCGGTAGTAATAGCGCGCGACTTTCTGAAAGCCGAAGGCGCTGTCGCTCCAGGGGCCGAGAAACTCGGCGCCGTCGATCAAACCGCTCTGCAGCGCGCCGAAGATTTCGCCCGGCGGCAGGGTGACCGGGGCGCCGCCCAGCTTCTCGAAGATCGCCCCGCCGAGGCCGGGAATGCGCATCTTCAGGCCGGCGAGATCAGAGAGCGATGTAATCTCGCGGTTGAACCACCCGCCCATTTGCATGCCGGAATTCCCGGCCATGAAGGGCTTCAGATTGAAAGGCGCGTAAAGCGCATCCCACAGGTCTTGACCGCCGCCATGATGGATCCAGGCATTGTGCTCGACCGCGGTCAGGCCGAACGGGCCGGCGGTGAACAACGGCGCCGCCGGCGTCTTGCCGCGCCAGAAGAGAGAGGCGGTATGCGCGATCTCCGCCGTGCCGGCCCCGACTGCGTCGAACACTTCCAGGGCCGGGACCAGGGATCCCGCGCCGAAGACCTTGACCGTCAAGGCGCCGCCGCTCATCCGCGTGATCCGGTCGGCCAGACGATCGGCGCTCCAGCCCGGTCCGGGCGCGCCTTGCGGCCAGGACGTCACCATCCGCACGGCCTGCGATTCCGCCGCGTGAAGCGGCTTGCTCAGGATCGCCGGCGCGGCGACGAGGCCCGCGGCGGTCGCGCTGAGTAGCGCGCGGCGGGAAGGGGGTTGGGATTTGCTCATGCCGCCGGGTTCTTATGCCAAAGAGTGTGGAAATGATGCACCGGCCCGTGGCCGGTTCCGATATCCAACCCGTCCGCCTGTTCGATCGCGCCATGCAGATAGGCGCGCGCCGCCTCGATCGCCGCGCCGAGCGGCCGTCCATGGGCCAGCATCGCCGCGATCGCGGAGGACAGGGTGCAGCCGGTGCCATGCGTGTTCGCAGTCTCGATTCGATCTGAGGTGAAGCGGGAGACGCCGGTATGCGACACCAAAAGATCGGTGACTACGGGCCCATGACCGTGGCCGCCTTTCACCAGAACCGCCTTCGGGCCCTGCGCCAGAATCGCGCGCCCGGCGACCTCCATGCCCGCCTCGTCCTGCGGCGCGGCGTCTCCCGTCAACACGGCGGCTTCGGGCAGGTTCGGCGTGACGATATCGGCGAGTGGGATCAGCTCGCTGCGCAGCGCATCGACGGCCTCGTCCTGCAGCAGTTTGTCCCCGCTCTTGGCCACCATGACGGGGTCCAGGACCACGGCGCGCGGCGCATGCGCCTTGATCCCTTCGGCGACCGCGCGGGTGATTTCCGGGTCGCCCAGCATGCCGATCTTGACCGCGTCCACGCGGATATCCTCGAGGACCGTGTCGATCTGCAGCCGCACGAAATCCGCGGAGGCGGGGAAGACGCCGCGCACGGCGCGCGTGTTCTGCGCCGTGAGCGCGGTAATCACTGAGGCGCCATAGACACCCAACGCGGAAAAGGCCTTCAGGTCGGCCTGAATCCCGGCGCCGCCGCCGCTGTCCGAGCCGGCGATGGTGAGCGCCACCGGCGGCGCTGTGTGTAAGTCTAGAGCCATGCGGTGCGGGCCTTCTCACTGAGGCTCTCTCGTGAGAGCGCGGACAGGTTGTGGAGCGCATCGAGGAACAGCGGCTGGAATGTCCCAGGCCCTTCCGCCGCCTCGGCGGCTGTCTCTCCGGCGACAGCGAAGGCGAGAACGGCCTGGGCTGTCGCCAGAAAAGGGTCATGCTCGACCGTCAGAAAGGCGGCGATGACGGCGGTCTCGGCGCAACCCATCGCCGTGACCCGGTCCATCAGCGGATCGCCGTTCTCAATCTGCACTGCGCGCGCGCCCTGCGCGATCCGATCGACGGCGCCGGTCGCGGCCCGGACCGTCTCTTGGGGAATGTCCAGGGCCGCGATCTCCGCCTGGTTGCCTCGGATCACCGTCGGGTTCTTGGCCAGCAGCGCATCGGCCAGCGCCCGGCGGCTCTGCGCGCGCGTCGCCATCACGGGATCGAAGACCCAGGGTTTGCCTTCCTCCTGAGCGACCTCGACCGCCAGAGGAATGGCCCGGCGGCGTTCCGCGTCCAGCGTGCCGATATTGACCGACAGGGCGTCGGCGCTTCGGGTGAAGTCGGCGACTTCCTCTGGATCGACCGTCGTCGAGGGCGTCGCGCCGAGCGCTAGAAGCGCATTGGCCGACAGCGTGACCGCCGCCAGATTGGTGATGCAATGGACTCTTGCGCCGCGCTCCTTCAACGCGCGCAGCGAGGCGATGCAGCCTTCGATCAATCGCTTGTCACCCACGCGCCATGCGTCCTCATTGTGTCCGGACCGACAGGCGCGCTTCAAGATGAAGCTGGGAGTGAGGGGAGTTGGGAGGCGGGTCGAGCGCCGCGTTCGCCAAAGGCCTCAATCCCTCCGCCGGTGCTAACCGGATCAGGTTCCACGGGTTGGCCGACGACCTCTCAGCCCCGAATGGGCGCCCCGTTGAGACCTTGGGAAATTAGAGGCGGGACGCGCAAAAAACAAGCACGGAGCGGCTCAATGAAGCCGTTCGCCATTTGGGACCGGCCGTTCCGGCCCGATCAACACGATCGCGCCGTCCGCATCGCTGAAACCCAGCACCAGACATTCGGACATGAACTTGCCGATCTGGCGCGGCGGGAAATTCACCACCGCCGCGACCTGGCGACCGGTCAGCGTCTCCGGCGTATAGTGGACCGTGATTTGCGCCGAGCTTTTCTTCTCGCCGATCTCGGGTCCGAAATCGATCCACAGTTTGATCGCCGGCTTGCGCGCCTCGGGAAAGGGCTCGGCCCGCAGAACCGTCCCAACCCGGATATCCACTTTCAGGAAATCGTCGAAATCGATGGTCATCGTCGCTCTCCGTTTATGATCACCTGCGACCGCTGGGCGCTACTGTTGTAGTTCGGCCAAGCGCCGTTTCATCCATTCAAGGCGCTCGGCTTCCGCGTTTCTTCTCGGGGACGCACCCGGGTCGATAGGATGTCGGCGATCGCCAGATGCGACAATCGCGAAACGACGGGTCCGTCGGGTGCGATCTCTTCCAGCGTTTCCGCGACGCATACGCGCCTAGTTCAGAGCCTTGAGCAGATTTTCGACGGCGAGGCCGGCAGACTTCCTCACCGAACCGACGGTGAATCCGCCGATATGGCTGGTCATGACGACCCGCGGATGCGCCAGAAGCGGGTCCAGCGTCGGCGGCTCGGCTTCGAATACATCGGTGGCGTAGGTTCCGACATGGCCGGACTCAAGCGCCTTGAGCATCGCATCCTTGTCGACAAGCCCGGCGCGCGCCGTATTCACAACGACCGCGTCCGGCGCGAGCAGGTCGATCTCTTGTGCGCCGATCAATGGGGCGCCCTCCTTGAGCATCGGGGCGTGCAAACTCAGAACCCGCGCACCGTGCAGCGTCTCTTGCATCGAGCCTCGGCGGAAATTCGGATGATCCCCGTGGATGTCGGGCGCGAATGGATCGAATCCGCGCACATACGCGCCGAGCTTCAAGCATGAATCGGAGAAAGCGCCGCCGATCGCGCCGAGTCCGACCACCGCGATCTCGGCGCCGTCAATCTCGTGGCCGATGCGTCTCGGCCAATCGCCGGACTTCATGCCGGCGTCGGTCGCGACGATATTCCTAAGACCGGCGAGCGTCAGCGCCAGAGCGAGCTCCGAGACGCCGCGGGTGTTGACGGCCTCCGCGCGATGAAACGTGATGCCTCTCCTCTCCAGGGCTTCGATCGGGAAGTTGTCCACACCAGAGCCGTTTCGGCTGATCGCCTTCATCTTGACGGCGGCGTCGATTACCGCCTCCGACACAGGCTCGACGCCGGCCAGCCAGCCGATGCAGTCGCCGACCGCTTCGATCAGCGTCGCCTCGTCCGGCGTTTCGCCCGGGGACGGACAGACCAGTTCATAGCCGGCGTCTCGAAGCGGCTGCAGCGCCGGGTGCACGCCCGAGGACAAGGACCGCGGCGTGATGAGAATTCGTCCCGCTCTCATCGCCCCGCCATCAACGCCCGGTCACGTCCGCCGCGATCTCGCAGAGCGCGTCGAAGCGGGGACCGGACATCGGGATCTGTATATCGAAGACTTCTGCGATGACACGGGTCCAGCCATGGATGAAGTACACCCAGCCATCGACAACCTGCAGGTCGCGGGCCTGCTTCTGAGCGTTGGCTTGATCCAGAAACACGAGATCGCCGCGATAGTTAAACTCCCAAGCGATGGCCTGTTCGGGATAGATCACGGCGTCGGTCAACGGGGATCCTGGCAGATCTTTTCCCAACCCGGTGGCGTTTGCGACCACCGACTGCAACGGAAGGGCGTGGACGATGGCGTCGGCGTCCTTTGGACTCGGCGTTAATCGGTAGTCAATCGGGATCGAGACTCCGATCTCGGCATGGACCCGGCGCATCTCCTCCAGGCTTTCGTTACGCCGCGCGGTGACGATGATCTTCGAGGGCGCGTCACGCCCGTCCGCCTTCCTGTCATGCAGATAGAGGGTGAGCGCCAACGCGGAGCCGCCGGACCCGAGGACGCAGAGCTCTGCGCCTGTCCTGGCCCAATAGTCTCGCGGGATGATGGCTTCGAGCGAGACTCCAACCGTGATCGGGTCTTTCGCGTGCCCGATCAGCCGGTCGCCCCGTTTCGAGATAGAGCTGATCTCATGCAGCTTTTGCGCGTAGGGGTCGAGCGTGTCAAAGAGGTCTCTTGAGGCCCTGAGCAGATTCACCTTGTGCGACGTCACCAGCCCGCCAAGCGAAAGCGGATCGGTTTTCAAGAATGCAACGACGCGACGATAGTTCTCGGGATCGTCGTTCAAGGGCAGGTCGATTCCCTTGATGGAAGCGTCGATTCCAAGATGCGCCGCCCAGGCCGGGAACACCGTCATAATCGACGATTGCGTCGTGGTGACGCCGATGAAATAGAAGGTCGGCCGGGTCGCGGCCTCGTAGCTCATGCACCGCTCCGGATTTCCTTGACGCGGGCGACGGCCTGGGCGGCTTTGTCGCTGATCGCGCTCCAGGCGCCGGAAGCGATATCGTCGCGCGTGGCGATCCAGGTCCCGCCAACGGCCCGGACCTGTTCGACGGCGAACCAATCGGCGAGATTGTCGAGCTTGACGCCGCCCGTCGGGTTGAACCCGACGCCGGTATGGACGAAGGGCGCCGCAATATTCTTGAGCATGCTGGGGCCGCCCGCCGGCATTGCGGGGAAGAACTTCACCATCTTGCATCCGGAACTCAGCGCAGCCTGAAGCTCGCTGGGCGTCATGATCCCCGGCGCGAAGGGAAGGCCGCGCGACCCGGCATAGTCGACGATATCCTTCTCGAATCCCGGGGCCAGCGCAAACTTCGCGTTGGCCGCGACCGAGGCGTCGACCTGATCGCGCGTGATCACCGTGCCGGCGCCGACGATCATCTCCGGGCGGTGGGTCGTCATCGCCAGAATAGCGTCGCGGGCGGCGTCGGTGCGGAAGGTGATCTCTGCGACCGGAAGGCCGCCGGAAATCAGAGCGTCGGCCAAAGGCAGCGCGTCGTCGGCATCGTCGATGGCGATCACCGGAACGACGCCGAATTTTCCAAGTTCTTCGAATATAGTCATTTTTCCTATCCGCCTAATTGCTGGTTTCCATGATTCTGGAAACCTCTTCTGCATTGCGTTTTCTGTAGGTAGGGTTGTCGACGGCTTCCCATCCATCGCCTTGCGCGATAATCCGCTTCGCCATGCCGCCGGAGCGTCCGATGACGGCGTAATCCTGTCCCGAATCGCTTGGGTAGCAGAAGCTCATCACCAGCGGCTCGGACCCGATATTGATCGAACGGTGCAGCCAATAGGGCGGGACATAGACCAGAACCCCGGGTTTGACGTCCAGGACGACGGTCTCTCCGTCGGGCGACTCCATTTGCATCAGGCCCGCGCCTCTGAGACCGGTATAGGCTTCAGGCCGGTTGGCGGTCGCGTGGATATGCCCGCGGGTCAGAAAATACTCATCGCCGATGCGTCCCGGCGCCATATGGGTCGTTCCGAAAATCAGATCGCCGCGCTCCTGTTCCGGCCGGGTCTCGAAGACGGTGTAGACCACGCGGTCGGGATCCTTCCCGGCCTCATCCAGAAAGGCCGCTTCGTCGAGATAGACGCCGCTCAGATCGGCGATGCGTTTCCGATAGGCGCCGGTCGCGTTTTCCATCCGGCCCGTGTCGGGATCGATCTTGTGGCTTGTCGGTTGCTGGAGCATTTCAAGGCTTTCAGGGGGTCGAAGAACATCATCGTGCGACGGGGCCGCTGCGCCGGCCTCAATAGAGATAGGTTTGTCGAACGGCTCATCGCGAGTATTTGGCTTAAAGCGCGCTCTAGCTCAATAGCCATGGTGACCATGCCCAACCCAGTCTAAGCCTTATCCGCAGCTTGTTGGACAACTCGCGAAGACGCCTCCGCCACCCCTCACCGCCGCTTCGGCAAGAGGGCCGTATAGTCCAACTCCAGCACCACGTCCGGGCCTTGGGCGGGGAAGTCGGCGGCGGGGCGGTTCTTGACAGCGCGGGTCAGCAGGCGGAGGGCGCCGATATCGCGGCGGTTCTCGATCGCTTGGGTCTCCAGCACTTCGGTCCAGGCGTAGATCGTGTCGCCGGCGAAAGCGGGGGCGGTGTGGCTGCCGCCATGGATCGCCGAGACGATGCAGGCCGAACCGAGCCCATTGAAGCTGAGCGCGCGTGCCAGGCTGATGATATGGCCGCCATAGACGACGCGTTTGCCGAACCGGCTGTGTGCCGCCAGCGTCGCGTCGAAATGCACCCGCGCCTTATTGTTGTAGAGGCGCGTCGCCATCATATGCTCGGCGTCCTCGATGGTGACGCCGTCGCGATGGTCGATTTTCTCGCCCGTTTCGTAATCCTCCCAGAAGTAAGGCGCGCCGGCCTTCACCGGATCCCACAGCCGGTTGATCCGGTGCCGCGGGATAGTCAGCCGCTCCACCCTGTCGGCCAGTTCGGGGATCACCGTTTCCGGCGCCGGACTCTTCGGGTCGCGCTTCGGGATCATCACCCAGCGCACATAGGTCAGGATATCGACGCCGCGATGATCCATGCCGGTGGTCCGGACATAGACCACGCCGGTCTCGCCGTCGGAATTCTCCTTTAGGCCGATCACGTCCGAGCGCGCGCTGATCGTCTCGCCGACCATCACCTGGCGCAGGAAGTCGCATTCCGCATAGCCGAGATTGGCGACAGCGTTGAGCGAGATGTCCGGCACGCTTTGCCCGAACACCAGGTTGAAGACCAAGATGTCATCCAGCGGGCTGTGATCGTATCCGGCCAGCCGGGCGAACGGGTGTGAGGCGTTGAGCGCAAAGCGCGAGCCGGTCAGCGCCTGATAAAGCGCCGCCTGGCCCTCAGTCAGGGTCCGGGGCACGCCATGCTCGATCACTTCGCCCAAGGTGAAATCCTCGAAGAACCGCCCGGCGTCGGTCTTCCCCGTCGCTGTGGCCGTCTGGTCCTGCGCTTTGTTCGCCGGTTTTGCGCCCTTTTGGGTCATGGTTCGCCTCCCTGTTCGTCTCCCTAGTGAGCATAGGTCACGATACGCCGCCGCCCACAGCATTGCGCCATATCAAGGCGGTTCGCCGCGCCGCTCTTATTCTCCATCATATGGGCGCTTTTGTGACACTCACTATCGCGGGCCTGCTGATCGCCGCGATCTGGCTGGCGCCGCGGCGTTTTGGCTGCGCGCCCGCCGGTTGCGGCTGCTGCGGCGCGGGTTCGGCTCAGCGCGGCGACCGCGGGACCGACGCCTAGCGCCGGGTCATTCGGGCCGCTCCAACGCCGCAATCATCGCGGCGAGATCGAGCAGACGGCGGGCCTCTTCCGCATGCAGCGCTTCCACCAGTTTGCCGTCGAGAAGGGCCACGCCCTGGCCTTGGGCGGCGGCCTGCTCGTAGGCGGCGACGGTTCGGCGCGCCGTCTCCAGGTCGGCGTCGCTTGGCCCAAAGGCGGCGTTGGCCGCCGCAATCGTCTTGGGATGGATCAGCGTCTTGCCGTCAAAACCCAAGGCGCGGCCTTGACGGCAGGCCGCCTCGAACCCCGTATCGTCGGCCAGATCGAGATGCACCCCGTCCAGGATCGCCAAACCATGCGCCCGCGCCGCCAGAAGGGCCAGCGACAGGCTGGTCAGAAGCGGCGCGCGGTCGGGCGTGTGGCGGCAATTCAGATCCTTGGCCAGATCGGACGTCCCCATCACCAGACCCGCCAGGCGCGGTGCGGCGGCGGCGATCCCCTGCACTCGCAAGACCCCCAGCGGCGTCTCGATCATGCACCAAAGCGCCAGACCGGCCGGCGCGCCCGCCGCATCCAGCGCCGCCTCGGCCGCGCGTACGGTCTCAGCGCTTTCGACTTTCGGCAGTAAGATCGCATCGGCGCCGGCGTCCGCCATCGCCGTCAGATCGGCGGCGCCCCATTCTGTCTCCAATCCGTTGATCCGGATCAGGATCTCCCGACCGCCATAGCCGCCCTCGGCCAGGACGTCGCGGAGAGCGGCGCGCGCCGTCTCCTTGGCCTCTGGCGCCACGGCGTCTTCCAGATCGAGGATCAGCATATCCGCCGGCAAGGTCCGCCCCTTCGCCAGTGCGCGTGTATTGGCGCCGGGAATATACAAGGCCGAGCGGCGCGGTCGGAACGAGATGGGCATGGCGTCTGTCCTTTGACGAGCGGTCCGGCCGGTTTAGCAAGCAAGGGAGCCCGGCCTCAAGCGCGATCGGGTCGGCTGTCTTTCGACGATACCGCTTGTCCGGGTCCGTCGCGATGCGCTAGGGCGGAAGCATGAATGTTCTGTCCATCCAATCGCATGTCTCGTTCGGCCATGTCGGCAATTCCGTTGCGGTGTTTCTGCTGCAGCGCCTGAATTGCGAGGTCTGGCCGGTGCATACGGTTCATTTCTCGAACCATACAGGCTATCCGGATTGGACCGGCACGGCGGCGTCGGCGGCGGAAGTCTCGGACCTGATCGACGGGCTGGACGCGCGCGGGGCTTTGGCGGATTGCGACGCGGTGCTGACCGGCTATGTCGGTTCAGCCGAACTCGGCGCCGTGATCGCCGAGACCGTGCGCCGCGTCAAACGCGCCAATCCGAAGGCGGTCTATTGCTGCGATCCGGTCATGGGAGACGCTGGGCGCGGCTTTTATGTGAAACCGGGCGTACCGGAATTCATGGCTGACGAAGCGCTGCCCCTGTCCGATATCCTGACCCCGAACCCGTTCGAACTGGCGGTGCTCGCCGGGGCCGAACCAGGCGACTTGATTGGCGATCAGGACGCGTTGGTTCGGGCCGCGCAAGGCCTTCTGCTGCAAGGGCCGAAGACGGTTCTGATCACCAGCGTCGAAGAGGACGCCGACGATTCCCACGCGCCTGCTCGGATCGGCATGGCGGCGGTGACGCGGGACGGCTGCTGGCTGGCGACGACGCCGCGCCTGAGTTTTGAGATCGCGCCGAACGGCGCCGGCGACGCCACCGCCGCCCTGTTTCTGGCCCATCATGCGACGGCGCCCAGCACGGCGCAGGCGCTCGAAGCGACCCTGGCCTCGGTTCACGCCTTGCTGGCCGAAACCCAGCGCCGGGGCGGCCGTGAACTGGCCTTGATCGAAAGCCAGGACGCCGTCGTCTCTCCCTCTGTCACAGAGCGGGCGCGGCGTCTCGACAGCGCAGGATAGGGTGGGATCAGGTCCCGATCCGGCGCACAAGGGCGCCGCGCAGACGAGCGAAAACATCGTCCCAGTCGCCGGGGCTGGTCTGACGAAACAGCGTCATGCTCGGATACCAGGGACTGTCCTTGCGCCGCAATCGCCAGCGCCAATCCGGGGAGAATGGGATCGCAGTCCAGACCTCCTTGTTCATGGCGCCGGCCAAATGCGCGATTGGGCTATCAACAGCAATCAGCAAGTCGATATCCCGCAGCAGCACTGCGGCGTCGGCGAAGTCCGCGATCGACGGCGACAAATCCTCGATTAGCGCCTCCAATCCCAGAGTGTGGATTTGAGAACTTCCCGGACCGACCTGAATCCCGAAGAAGCGCGCGCCGGGCGTGTCGAGAAGCGGGGTGAAAGAATCCAAACCGGTGGACCGGTTCCGGTTGCGCGGATGGCTGCGGTCGCCCGACCATGCGAGGCCGACGCGCAGAGACTGCTGGTCCCGCCGAACCGCCAAGCGCGGGCCGCCGACGGGCGGTTCAAGATAGGGCGTCGCCGGGGAAAGGCTCTCCGCCTCGCCGGCGCCCAGATCGAAATGCGCCGGCGCGCTCAACAGGGGTAGTTGAAAATCGACCTTAGGGCTTGGCGCCCCGTCTTGGCGTTCGACAATGTCGATATCCTCGAAGGTTTCGCTTTCTTCGAACAGCCGGCGTAAAGACGGTTGCACTTCGAACAGCACGCGGGCGCCGCGGGCGCGAAGCTGAAGCGCATAGCGGCTGAATAGCAGCGTGTCGCCGAGATCGTGTTCGGCGTGCAACAGCAGAAACTTGCCGGTTAGGTCCTCGCCGTTCCAACGCGGCAGGCCGGTGTGGCGCTGCGGATTCCCTGGCAACGACCAACGCGCCTCAAATGCCTCGAATCCGGCCTGTAGCTGACCGTCGAGCAACCGCGCCAAGGCGATGTCCCATGCCAGCGCCGGATCGTGGCAACCGAGCAGTTCGGCGCGGCGAAAAGCGTGCAACGCCGCATCGAGATCCCCGAGGTCCCGCGCGACCAGACCTGCATCATGGTGGATATCGACATCGCCGGGGGCCAGCGACAAGGCGCGGTCTTGGGCGCGGTGGGCTTCCTCCAAACGATTGGCGGCGCGCAGGGCGTTTCCCAGATCTGACCAATGGCCCCCGTTCCCCGGGCTCAAACCGATGGCGCGGCGCAGGCAGACGATGGCCGGGTCGGGCTTTCCGGTCTGCTGCAACAGCACGCCCAGACCGGCCCAGGCCTCGCCGCGCTCCGGGGCCAGCCGCACGACATGCTGATAGTTCCGGATCGCCGAGTCGACGTCGCCGCTCCGGCGCTGGCGCACGGCCTCCTGCAGATGAGTTTCGGCGTCGGCCGTCGGCGCGACGGTGCGGCGGCCCGCAGGCGCGACCTTCACCACAGGCCGCTTGACGATGCGGATCGGGCGTCTGGCGGTATGACGACGGCGCGCTTTTAAGGTTGGCTGCGGCGAGGCCGGCGTCGGCTCTTGGTGGCGATCCGGTTCGTCGCGGCTTTCGCCGTCCTGTCGGTCTGATCCTTGGTCTAGGGCGCCGTCATCAAGCGCAGCCTCCGCCGGCGGCGCGAAGGCCGCATCGGAATCGGATTCGGTTTGCGCCGACAGATCGGGCAGTGGATCGCCAAGGTCGAGCGCCTCTTCCATCGCGTTGTCCTGAACGCTCGCCAGGATTTCTTCGAGCAAGCGTTCATCTTCGTCGTCTGGGCCCAGCGCGACCTCAATTTCGGACGCGTCCCCTTGATGCGCGCCAAGCGGGTCGGGACTGGCGGTCTCGGCGAGAACGGATTGGATCGACTCGCCTTCCCGCATCGCCGCCCGAAAGGCTTCGTCGGCCATGGCGTCCATGGCCGGATCGGGGGCCGGGTCGGGGGCCGGGTCGGGGTCAGAGACGGAGCCAGAGTTCGAGCCTGAGTCGGGGCCTAAATTGGGGGCGGAGCCGCTGCTCAGAACTCCGTCGAGGCCGCCATCGAGATCGTCATAGAGTAAGGCGGCCACATCATCCGCCGACAGGCCGATCGGTCCGTCGGCGTCGGCGTCCGTCGGGCCGGCCCCCGGGTCGAGCACATTATTTTCCGGGAGCGGCGCGCCTTCCGGGTCCGTGAGGACGCGGTCCAAGGTCGGCGCGGTACGCAGATATGACTCCAGATCGACACCGGGCCCGATCGGTTCCGGATCGGCTGGCGTCGGACGCGGCTCTGCGTCCTGGCCGTCTTCCGGCGCGCCCGTGTCTTTTCGACTCATGAGCGAACTCTAGCCGCAGCCCTAAATCACGTCCACTTGGAATGATTCTAAGCGGCGGCCCAGAAGCAAAGGCCGGCTCGGAAACGGCTTCCGCGCCGGCCTATTGAAGGCGTCAATTCGTTCGGTCCCGGCCGTTAGGCGGCCTTGCTCTCGGTCAGGTGCCCGTGTGCGATCAAGGCCTCGGCGATCTGCACCGAATTCAGCGCCGCACCTTTGCGCAGATTGTCAGAGACGACCCACATGTTCAGGCCGTTTTCAACGCTGATATCATCGCGGATCCGGCTGACGAAGACGCCGTCTTCGCCGGCGCATTCGGCCGGGGTGACATAGCCTTCGTCGGCGCGATGATCGACGACCGACACGCCTTCGGCTTCGCGCAGGACGGCGCGCGCGCTGTCCGTATCGATCGGCTTCCTGGTCTGGATGTTAACCGATTCCGCATGGCCGATGAAAACCGGCACGCGAACGCAGGTCGCCGAGACTTTGATCGCCGGATCGAGGATTTTCTTGGTCTCGACGACCATCTTCCACTCTTCCTTGGTCGAGCCGTCATCCATGAAGACGTCAATATGCGGGATGACGTTGAAGGCGATCTGCTTGGTGAAATTCTCCGCCTTGACCGGATCGTTCACATAGACGGCGCGCGTCTGATTGAACAGCTCGTCCATGCCGGCCCGTCCGGCCCCGGACGTCGACTGATAAGTCGAGACCACGACCCGCTCGATCTCGAAAGCGTCGTGCAGCGGCTTCAGCGCCGCGACCATCTGGATCGTCGAGCAGTTCGGGTTGGCGATGATGTTCTTCTTGCGGAACCCTTGCAGCGCGTCGGGATTCACCTCCGGCACCACGAGCGGCACATCCGGGTCCATGCGGAAATGCGAGGTGTTGTCGATCACCACTGCGCCCGCCGCCGCCGCCTTGGGCGCGAATTCGGCCGAAATCTTGCCGCCCGCCGAGGAGAGCACGATATCGACGCCGGAGAAGTCGAAGCCGCTCAGATTTTCGCAATCGATCGTCTCTTCCTCGCCGTAGGAGACCGTACGGCCGACGCTGCGCGATGAAGCCAAAGCGTGCAGCTTGGAGACCGGAAACCGCCGTTCGGATAAGGTGGTGAGCATTTCGCGGCCGACATTGCCGGACGCGCCGACGACGGCGACTGTGTAACCCATGAGACTGTTCCTATCGGTTTTGCCCCGGCCGGCCGATCCTGTCGGGCGCGACGCGCGCTGTGAGGGGTCTTGAAATTCTGCTGCTGGAAATGGGGCCGACCTTGCGGATTCCAAGGCCCTGATTCGTCACGGTCTTGTCAGGTCGGCGCGCCCTAAAAACTTCGGGCCGCTCTGGTTGGAGCGGCCCGCCGTCTACCCAAGTTGGGAAGCTTCAGCTTCCCGTCTTCGGCAACGGCGTCATGCCGCCGGTTGCGACCGTCGTCGGTTTCGTAATCTTCACCGTTTGATCCATGAATGGGCATGCGGAAGCGCCCATGCTGAACGCCGTCAAACCAAGCAAGGTTACGCCAAGCGCAATTCCTTTTTTCATCGTCATGAACTCCCGAATGAAGAATACAGTGGTTGAGAATAGAAGAAAGGGTCGCGGAAATCAAGGCTGGCGGCCGCATGCATTGGGCCGACCTATTCTCGTTTTTCGGTTTCAGGCGGCGCGAAATTCTTCAAATCCAAGCGCCGCCCTCGCAATACCGGGCGAGTCGCCCTATTGTTTTTATGGGTTATTCGCGGTGCGCGCGCCCTTTTGTAGCCGGGTGACGCGGCCGGCTTTCGATAGAGCGAGGACCAGCGATCATGGCGGAATCACAAGCGGGCGGCTTGCGGCGATTGAGAATCGTGACGCTGGGCTGGCTCTTCATCGGCCTCCTGCTGATCGCCGGCGGCGTGGTCAGCGTCACGAATACGCTGATCTTCTTTGAGGTCGAACAGGTCGTCGGCGCCTCGAACGAGGCTGAGAAGTCGGGCGCCGATCGGGTCCGGCTGCTCACGCAAATTGAATCCGAAATCGGCTATGGCGGTCTGATCGACTACTACAAGCAATTCGTGATCCGACAGGATGACGCCCTTCTGATTGACGCGCTGTCGCATGCAGGCGGCGCGATTGCGGCGCTTCGCCAGTACGCCGATCTGGATCTCAGCGACGCCGAGCGCCGGACCGTAGAGAGGGTTTCCGCGACCATCTTAGCATACGAAAAGCAGGCGCTTTCAGCGTCGACGCTGATGCAGGAAGGCCGCACGCCAGAGGAGATCCACGCGTCGGACCAGATCGACCCGGAGCCGGTCATCCAAGGCGTCTTAAACTTAGAGGATGAAGCCAAGGCGGCGTTGGCGGCGCGCGGGCTCACACTGGAAGGCAAGCGCGTCGAGTTGAGCCACCTTTGGCGCGCGCTCGGCTTCGGCGGTATGGCGCACCACTACTACGACTATCTCTTGACCCGAAACGGCTCGGAACTGAGTGAGGCGCGGGCGGCGTTGAGCGACGCCATGGGGTATGTCGAGGCCTATCGGGCCTTCCCGCGCAGCGCCGCTGAGGATTCTGCGCTGACGGCGATCGAGGCGGAACTGACGGGTTATGAAGCCGTGCTGTCCGAGGCGGCGCAGTTGGTCGAACAAGGGGCGGAGGCCGCCGCGATCGACGCGGCGGCTCGGCTCGACGGCAAGGCGATGTTCGATGCGGTGCAGGTGCTGCGCCGCGCGCTGTTCGCAGAAGAGGCGCGCCGGGATCAGGAATCGCGCGATCTGCTGATCGCCATCGAGATTCAGGCGCTGGCCAGTCTGGCCCTGGTTCTGACAGTGGTCGCGGTCCTGACCGTCTTCGCCGTCTGGCTGATTCCCGGCCGGATTGCCGCGCCGCTTAATCGGATGACCGGCGCGATGAAGGCGATGGCGGCCGGCGATTTGGATGTCGCTGTGCCGGGCGCCGCACGCCAGGACGAGATCGGCATGATGGCGGGCGCGATGGAGGTGTTTCGCGCGAACGCCGTGCGCGCCCGGTCGCTGGAAGAGGAGCAGAAACGGCAAGAGGCCGAGGCGGAGCGAAAGAAGCAAGAAGCCATTCAGAACATGGCCGACACGGTCGAGACCGAAACCAAGACCGCCGTCCAGGGCGTGTCGAAGGAAACCGACGCCATGCTTCAGACCGCCAACGCCATGTCGGACGCCTCGCAAATGGTGCAGGAGAACTCGGCCACCGTCGCGGCCGCAGCCGAGGAATCGCTGGTCAACGCCGAGGCGGTCGCGGCCGCCTCAGACGAACTGACCGCCTCGATTTCCGAGATCTCCAGTCAGGTCTCGCGCTCCGCCGATGTGACGCGCGGGGCGACCAGCAATATTCAGGAGACGCGGGAGATCGTTCAGGGTCTCTCCGCCGCCGCCGACAAGGTCGGCCAGGTGGTGCAACTGATCGGCGAGATCGCCGAACAGACCAACCTGCTGGCCCTGAACGCCACGATCGAGGCGGCGCGGGCCGGCGAGGCGGGCAAAGGCTTCGCGGTCGTCGCCAGCGAGGTCAAAGGCCTCGCCAACCAGACACAGAAATCGACTGAGGAGATCAGCGCTCAGGTCCAGGAAATGCAGTCGGTCACGCGGCGCGCGGTCGGCGCCATCGGCGGCATCGCCGACACGATCGAAGAGATCGACGGCATGGTCGGCGGCATTGCGGCCGCGGTCGAGGAGCAGAGCGCGGCGACGCAGGAAATTTCGCGCAATGTCGGCGAGGCGGCGAGCGCGGCGCGGGAAGTCTCCGAACGCATCGTCGATGTCAGCAGCCGCGCAGCGCAGGTCGGCGAACTGGCTGTTTCGGTCGATGACGCCGCGACGCGGCTGTCCAAGGATGTCGTCGCGCTGCGCGTCAACCTGACTCGCATCGTTAGAACTTCCGTACCCGAGGCTGGCCGGCGCCAGCAGCCGCGTTTCGAGGTCAGCATCGCCGGCGATGTAACATCCGCGGCGGGCGATCGCGCCGTCACCATCATCTCCCTGTCCAAGAGCGGCGCCACCTTGACCGGCGATACGGGTCTCAGGGTGCAAGACGCGGCGGCGCTCCGCATTCCGCAGATTCCCGAACCGGCGCCCTTCATCGTCCAAAGCGCCGACGAGGACGGCCGGCTCAGCGTGACCTTTGATGAAGCGAGTCCGGCTTGGCGCGCGTTCGATGAAAGGTTCGATTCGCTCGTCGGCTCGGCGAAACCGGAAATCGACGCGCCGCCGATCGCCGCCGAATAGACCCTCAGACAGGAAATAAGTGGCGGATTTTCTAATCCAGGCCCATTAGCCCTCTGGCGAAATCGCGCGCTGCGAAGGGTCGCAAGTCGTCGGCCTGCTCGCCAACGCCGACAGCATGCACCGGCAGGCCGAACCGCTCGGCTAGGGCGACCAGCACGCCGCCTTTCGCGGTGCCGTCCAGCTTGGTGACGACCAAGCCGGTGACGTCCACCATCGAGCCGAAAACCTCGACCTGGTTCAGCGCGTTTTGGCCGGTCGTCGCGTCCAGCACCAGCAGCACATCATGCGGGGCCGTTTCGTCGAGCTTGCGGATCACGCGCAGCACCTTGCGCAGTTCGTCCATCAGATCGGCCTTGTTGTGCAGCCGTCCGGCCGTATCGATCAGCAAGACATCCGAGCCTTGGGCGCGGGCCTGCTCAATGGCGTCATAGGCGAGGCTGGCGGAGTCGGCGCCTTGCTCCTTGGCCACCACCGGCGCGCCGGCGCGCCCGCCCCAGACTTTGAGCTGTTCGATGGCCGCCGCGCGGAACGTATCGCCGGCGGCCAGCATCACCGACTTGCCGTCGCTTTTCAGGGCGTGCGCCAGTTTGCCGATTGTCGTTGTCTTGCCGCTGCCATTGACCCCGACCACCAGCACGACATGCGGATTGGCGTCCGATTCGGCGGTCAGCGGCTTGGCCACCGGCTCCAGCAGGGTGGTGATTTCGTCGGCCAGCGCTGTGCGCACTTCCGCCTCGTCCACTTCCTTATCGAACCGCTCTTCGGCGATGGCGGCGGAGAGTTTGGCGGCGGTGGCGGGACCCAGATCGGCCATCACCAGCAAATCTTCCAACTCCTCGATCGCTTCGGCGTCGAGCTTACGTTTGGTGAAGATGTCGCCGATGCCCGTCGCCAAACGCGACGAGGTCTTGCGCAACCCGTCCTTGAGACGCTGGAACCAGGATCCGCCCATCGACCGTCCCCTATGCCGCCGGTTTCGCTGCGGGCGTGCGAAGATCGGCGCCGGTCAGCTTGCCGTCGACGACGCCGGTGATTCGAACCGCGGCCAAGTCTCCCGGCGCGCCATGGATAGCGACCGGCGCGAAACCTTCCGTCCGGCCCATGCCGTCCCGCTCGATCAGGACCTGCTCCGTCGTGCCGACTCGGGAGCGCAGATAGCTCTGTAACGCCCGGTCCCCCTTGGCGCGCAACCGCGCGGCGCGGTCTTTGCGGACGGACTTGTCGACCCGGTTCGGAATCCGCGCTGCGGGCGTGCCGGGTCGTTCCGAATAGGGGAAGACATGCAGATAAGTCAGGCCGCAGGCGTCGACGATATCCAGCGTATTGGCGAACATCGCCTCGCTCTCGGTCGGGAAGCCGGCGATCAGGTCGGCGCCGAAGACGATTTCAGGTCGCAGCCGGCGCAGCCGCTCGGTCAGGGCGATGGCCTCGTCGCGCAGATGGCGGCGCTTCATCCGTTTCAGGATCATATCGTCGCCCGCCTGCAGCGACAGATGCAGATGCGGCATCAGGCGCTCTTCCTCGCCGATCAGCCGCATCAGGTCTTCATCGATCTCGATACAGTCGATCGAGGAGATGCGCAGGCGCGGCAGTTCCGGCACGGCGGCCAGCAGGCGCCGGACCATCTGCCCCAGCGTCGGCGCGCCCGGCAGGTCGGGGCCATAGGAAGAGATATCAACGCCGGTCAGCACCACCTCCCGATAGCCGTTTTCGACCAGCGTTCGGACCTGGGAGACGATCTCGCCCATCGGCACGGATCGGCTGTTCCCGCGGCCATAGGGAATGACGCAGAAGGTGCAGCGATGATCGCAGCCATTCTGGACCTGAACGAAGGCGCGGGCGCGCTCCGCCAGGCCGGAAACCAGATGCGGCGCCGTTTCGGTCACCGACATGATATCGTTCACCCGGACACGTTCCGTCGCCTCGCCGGACAGCGAGCCCGGCAGGAAACTTTGCGGCTGCAGCTTCTCCTCATTGCCGAGCACCTGATCGACTTCATCCATCGCGGCATACGAGGCCGGGTCGATCTGGGCGGCGCAGCCGGTGACCAGGATTCGCGCGTCCGGGCGTTCGCGGCGCGCCTTGCGAATCGCCTGGCGCGCCTGGCGCTCCGCCTCGGCCGTCACCGCGCAAGTATTGAAGACGATCGCGTCGGTCAGGCCGGCCTTGGCGGCGTTTCGTGTGATGACTTCGGATTCATAGGTGTTCAGCCGACAGCCGAAGGTCACGACCTCGGTCGCGGCGGGGTCCTGCCGGGGCGCGCCCATGGGTCAGGCGCGCCAGGCGCCGTGGAAGGCCGTCGCCACCGGGCCGGTCATCACAACATGATCGTCGCTCTCCCGCCATTTGATGCTCAAGACGCCGCCGTCGAGATGGATATCGGCTTTGCGCCCGGCCAGACCGCGCCGATGGGCGGCGACCAGCGCGGCGCAAGCGCCCGAGCCGCAGGCCTGGGTGATCCCGGCCGCGCGCTCCCAAACGCGCATCCTCAGACCGCCGTCGGGCCGGACCGAGACGAATTCGACATTGGTCCGGTCCGGGAACAGCGGATCATGCTCGACCTTCGGCCCGACGCTCTCCAGGGGAACCGCGTCGGCGTCCTCAACAAAGAAGACGCAATGCGGATTTCCCATATTCACAGCGCTGGGACCGGCGTAGCCGTCGATCTCAAGGTCCAGCCGCAGGGTGTCCATCTCCCGCGCCAGCGGGATCTCAGCCCAATCAAGCCGCGGCGCGCCCAAATCGGCGGAAAACCAGCCGTCGTCGGCGCGCGCGACCGGCAGCACGCCGGCCGTCGTCTCAATGGCGGCGGCGTCCGTGGCCAGCTCGTCCAGCAACAAAGCGGCGACGCAGCGCGTGCCGTTCCCGCAGGCCCCGGCCTCGCCGCCATCCGGATTGTAGATCCGCATGAACAGGTCGGCCGCGCCGTTGCTCGGCTCGTCCAGGATCAGCAGCTGATCGCAGCCGACCCCCAGCCGCCGATCGGCGATCCGCCGCCGCTCGTCCTGCGACAGCCGAAAGCCGCCGACGCGCTCGTCGATCACGACGAAATCGTTGCCCAACCCGTGCATTTTCACAAAGGGGATCATAGACACGCACTCAGATATGAACTCGTTTCGGCGCTATATAGGGTGGGCGCCCGACGGAAGGCAATGGCGCATATCGGGCTCTGCGAGACCATTGACTTCCGCGCATATTTCCGTACAACCCGCGGCATCCAGACCAGAGTTCGTTAGAACGCGGTCGCCGTCAGAGGGCCTTCACGGTCTCACGAAGGTTCCGAGACGGGGATTACCGCCAGTCCGCGAGGTTCGCGCACTGGCGCTCTTTGCGTTGTGCGCCAAGTTCTGGGCAGCGCAAGTTCTGGACCGACGAGACGGAGAGAGCATGTTCGATAGTTTGAGCGATAGACTGGGTTCTGTGCTGACCGGGCTGAAACGCCGCGGCGCGTTGAAGGAATCCGATGTCGATCAGGCGATGCGCGACGTGCGCCTGGCGCTGCTGGAGGCGGATGTCGCCCTGCCGGTGGTCAAGGACTTCATCGCCGGGGTGAAGGCCGAGGCGGTCGGCCAGAAAGTCCTGAAGTCGGTCACGCCGGGCCAGATGGTGGTCAAGATCGTCCATGACGGTCTGGTCGAGATGCTGGGCGGCAAGCCCGCCGCCGAGGGGGACGAGGGCGCTGAGGCCGCAGACACCGGCCCGGAAGGCATCAACCTGTCCGGCGAGCCGCCTTCGGTGATCCTGATGGTCGGGCTGCAAGGCTCGGGCAAGACGACCTCGACCGGCAAGATTGCGAAGCGCCTGGCGGAACGCGATCGCAAGAAGGTCCTGATGGCCTCGCTCGACGTCTATCGCCCCGCCGCGCAGGAGCAACTGCGCGTGCTCGGCGAACAGGCCGGCATTCCGACCCTGCCGGTCGTCGAGGGCCAACAGCCGGTCGATATCGCCAAACGCGCGCTTCAGGCCGGCAAGTTCGGCGGCTATGACGTGGTCATGCTCGACACCGCCGGCCGGCTGCATGTCGATGAAGGGCTGATGCAGGAAGTCGCGGCGGTAAAGGCGCACGCCAACCCGTCCGAGGTCATGCTGGTCGCCGACGCGATGACCGGCCAGGACGCGGTCGCCGTCGCGGACAGTTTCAACCAGCGGGTCGGGCTGACCGGCATCATGCTGACGCGGGTCGATGGCGACGCGCGGGGCGGCGCGGCGCTCTCGATGCGCGCTGTGACGCAATGCCCGATCAAGCTCTTGGGCGTCGGCGAAAAACTCGACGAGCTGGAGGATTTCCACGCCGACCGGATCGCCGGCCGCATCCTGGGCATGGGCGATGTCGTCAGCCTGGTCGAGCGCGCCCGCGACACGATCGAGGCGGAAGACGCCGAGAAGCTCGCCAAGAAAATCCAGAAAGGCCAGTTCGACCTGGAGGACATGGCCAGCCAATTGGCGCAGATGCGCAAGATGGGCGGGTTGGAAGGCCTGCTCGGCATGATGCCCGGCGTCGGCAAGATGAAAGAGCAGGTGAAGGCGGCGAACGTGAATGAAGGGCTTCTGAAACGCCAGGAAGCCATCATCTCGTCCATGACCCCCCATGAGCGGCGCAACCCGAAAGTGATCCACGCCTCGCGCAAACAGCGCATCGCGAAAGGCGCGGGCGCCAGCATTCAAGAGGTCAACAAGCTGCTGAAACAGTATCAGACCATGGCGAAAATGATGAAGAAGGTCGGCAAGTCCGGCGGAAAGAACTTGATGCGCGGCCTGGGCGGGATGCTCGGCGGCGGGGGCGGTTTGCCGCCCGGCATGATGCCTCCCGGCGGCGTTCGCTGAAGCGCGCCGGCATGAGAATGTGAGAGTTTTGACACAGGAGTGAACAAAGTATGAGCTTGAAAATCAGACTGGCCCGAGGCGGCGCGAAAAAGCGCCCCTTCTATCGGATCGTTGTCGCCGACAGCCGCATGCCGCGCGACGGCCGTTACATCGAAAAGATCGGCTATCACAACCCGATGGTGCCGAAGGGCCATCCGGAGCGCGTGGTGCTGGACCTGGAGCGGGCCAAGCATTGGATGTCCAACGGCGCCAAGCCGTCGGACCGGGTTTCGCGTTTCCTCGACGCCGCCGGCGTGATGAACCGCAGCTATAACGAGCAGCCGCAGAAGAGCGCGCCGGGCGAGAAAGCCAAGGAGCGCGCCGAGGCGAAAGCCGAGAAAGCCTCCGCCGCGGCTGAGGCGGAGAAAGAAGCCGCCGCCGCGCCCGCCGAAGAGGCGCCTGCTGAGGAAGCCGCGGCCGAAGAAGCGCCCGCTGAAGAGGCCCCCGCTGAAGAGGCGAAAGCGGAAGGCTGATCGCCTGACGCTGGACGAGGCCCAGACGCCGGATGTTGGACGGAACGGTCATGAGCAAACCCGCTCGCGAGACGGATGCGCTGCTGCAAGTCGGTGTGATCACCGGCGCGCATGGCGTGCGCGGCCTCGTGCGCGTGAAAAGCTATACCGACGATCCGTCCGACCTGACCGCCTATGGCGGCCTGACCGGCGCCGATGGCGCGACCCGCTACGCGATGGACATACGGGGAGAGGCCAAGGGCCAGTTCCTGGTCAAGCTGGACGGGGTCGATGACCGCAATGCGGCCGAGGCGCTGAAGGGCGAGGGCCTGTTCATCGCCAAGGACGCGCTGCCGGCGCTCGATCCCGACGGGGACGATTTCTACCATGCGGACCTGATCGGCCTTCGGGTCGAACGCGCGGACGGAACGCCCTATGGCGCCGTCACGGCCGTGCATGATTTCGGCGCTGGCCCTCTGCTGCAGTTGCGTTTGAGCGACGGCGGTGAGGAGATCGCCGCCTTCACCAAGGACGTGTTCCCGACCGTCGATATCGCGCGCGGCCGGATCGTGATCGATCCGCCTGCGACAGTCGCCGCCGAGACAGAAACGGAAGCGGAGGCGGGCCGATGAACACACCGTCAACCGCTCCCTGGTCGGCGACAGTGCTGACCCTGTTCCCGGAGATGTTCCCCGGGCCGCTCGGCCTGTCCCTGGCCGGAAAGGCCATGGATACAGGGCTCTGGTCCTTGCGCACGGTCGATATCCGCGGCTTCGCCATCGGCAAACACAATACCGTCGATGACGCGCCTTTCGGTGGAGGGGCCGGGCTGGTGATGCGCCCCGATGTCGCCGACGCGGCGCTGGAAAGCGTCGCCGGCGCGCCGGGTCCGGTCTTGTATCTCAGCCCGCGCGGTCCGGTCTTCGATCAGGCCATGGCGGCCGAGCTTTCGCGCGGTCCCGGCGTGACCCTGCTCTGCGGGCGGTATGAGGGCGTCGATCAACGCGTCTTGGAGCATCGCGGCGTGCGCGAGGTCAGCCTGGGCGATTTCGTGCTCTCCGGCGGCGAGCTGGCGGCGATGACGCTGCTGGACGCCTGCCTGCGCCTGCTGCCCGGTGTGATGGGCGCGGCGGACTCGCTGGCGGAGGAAAGCTTCGCCGACGGTCTGTTGGAATACCCCCACTATACACGGCCCGCCGATTGGCGCGGCCTGACCCCGCCAGACGTCCTGCTGTCCGGCGACCATGCGAAAATCAAGGCCTGGCGCCGTGACGCGGCGGAGCGGATCACCCGCGACCGCCGTCCCGATCTGTGGGAGCGTTACGCCGCCGGCCGCGCCACATCCAATCTCACGGCCGAGAACCCGGCCGATCGTTTTGTGTAAGAAAGGACTGATCCGATGAACATGATCCAACAGCTCGAAGACGAGCAGCGGGCGAAACTGGCGGACGGGAAGGACATTCCCGACTTCCAGCCGGGCGATACGGTGCGCGTGCGCGTGAAGGTTGTCGAAGGCAACCGCGAGCGGGTGCAGGCCTTCGAAGGCGTCTGCATCGCGCGCAAGAACGCCGGCCTGAACTCATCCTTCACGGTGCGTAAGATCAGCTATGGCGAAGGCGTCGAGCGGATTTTCCCGCTTTACTCCCCGCGCCTGGATGGGATCGAACTGGTGCGCCGGGGCAAGGTGCGCCGCGCCAAGCTCTACTATCTGCGGGGCCGGACCGGTAAGGCCGCCCGGATCGCCGAACGCACCCGCGGCGGGGTGCGCGGCAAGAAAGCCAAGGCGGCCGAAACGGCTCCCGCAGCGACGCCCGCGGCGGAGAACGCTGAAGAATAGAATGGCGGCCCAGCTTGGGCTGAATGATGACGGCAACGTGTAGGAGCGCGCTTGGATGACACACCCAAGAACCTTGTTCGACAAAATCTGGGACAGTCATTTGGTGGATGTGCAGGAAGACGGTACGTGTCTTCTGTATATCGACCGGCACCTCGTGCATGAGGTGACAAGCCCGCAGGCCTTCGAAGGTCTGCGCACCGCCGGGCGCAAGGTCCGCCGTCCGGACGCGACCCTGGCCGTCGCCGACCATAACGTGCCGACGACCGACCGCACGAAAGGGATCGACGATCCTGAGAGCAAGCTGCAGATCGAGACGCTGGAGAAGAACGTCGCCGAGTTTGGCGTTCCCTATTTCGACACGACCGATCTGCGCCAGGGCATCGTGCATATCATCGGCCCGGAACAGGGTTTCACCCTGCCCGGCACGACGATTGTCTGCGGCGACAGCCATACGGCCACCCATGGCGCTTTCGGGGCGCTGGCCTTCGGCATCGGCACGTCCGAAGTCGAGCATGTGCTGGCGACCCAGACTTTGCTGCAAGGGCCGCTGAAGAATATGCGGGTGTCTGTGAACGGCGCGCTGCCGACCGGCGTAACGGCGAAGGATCTGATCCTCGCCCTGATCGGCAAGATCGGCACCGCCGGCGGCACCGGGCATGTCATCGAGTATGCGGGCCAGGCGATCCGCGACCTGTCGATGGAAGGTCGTATGACGATCTGCAACATGTCGATTGAAGGCGGCGCGCGCGCCGGCCTGATCGCGCCGGACGAGACGACTTTCGCCTATCTGCAAAGCCGACCCCTGGCGCCCAAAGCAGGCCAGTGGGAGCAGGCGGTCGCCTATTGGCGGACCCTGCCGTCGGACGACGGCGCGGTCTATGACACGGAAGTGGTGTTGGATGTCGCCGATATTCCGCCGCAACTGACCTGGGGCACCAGCCCGGAAGATGTCGCGCCGATCACCGGCGCGGTGCCGACCCCTTCCGACGCGCCGGACGAGAACAAGGCCCAGGCGATCAAACGCTCGCTCGACTATATGGGCCTGCAAGGCGGCGAGAAGATTACCGACATCCGGATCGACAAGGTCTTTGTCGGCTCCTGCACCAATGGCCGGATCGAAGACATCCGCCAGGTCGCCGCCATCGCCAAGGGCAAGAAGGTGGCCGATCATGTCGACGCGATGATCGTCCCGGGTTCGGGCCTTGTGAAAGAACAGGCGGAACGCGAGGGTCTGGATAAGATCCTGATCGAGGCCGGATTCGACTGGCGCGAGCCGGGTTGTTCGATGTGTCTGGCGATGAACGCCGACAAACTGAAGCCGGGCGAACGCTGCGCCTCGACGTCAAACCGGAACTTCGAGGGCCGCCAGGGACGCGGCGGGCGCACCCATCTGGTCAGCCCGGGCATGGCCGCCGCCGCCGCGATCAAGGGCGCGCTGGCCGACGTTCGGGACTATCTCTAGAGCGCGCCGAAGCGCGACGAAGCGCGCCGGAAAAGGGAAGGAAACAGATGATGATTGACGCAATGGAAAGCGACCGGAACAGCTTGGCCGAAAGCTTCGTCAGTCGGCTCTTCGGCCGCGATCTGGACACCGGGTCTTGGTTTGTCGAATTCATTGAGATCGGCGGCGACGCGGCCCGGGACGAGGAGGTTCTTCGCGCAGGTTTCGACGACGAACCGCATGACAGCTACGGCATGGACGAAGACGGCGTCGTCGATGAAACGGCGGGCTTCGCGCGGTTCTGGGGCGCCAAGCGGCGCGGTTGATCGCGCGCCTCGGACTCGTATGCATTCACAGGATTGGGGATTGATATGAAAGCCTTCACCACGCTGACCGGCATCGCGGCGCCCCTGGATATGATCAATGTCGATACTGACATGATCATCCCCAAGCAATTCCTGAAGACGATTCAGCGTACCGGCCTTGGCAAGAACTTATTCCACGAAATGCGTTATGACGCCGATAGCGGCGCCGAGATCAGCGATTTCGTCTTGAACAAGGATCAGTATCGCGGCGCCGAGATCCTGGTCGCCGGTGACAATTTCGGCTGCGGTTCGTCTCGCGAGCATGCGCCCTGGGCCCTGCTCGATTTCGGTATTCGCTGCGTGCTGGCGCCCAGTTTCGCCGACATCTTCTACAATAACTGCTTCAAGAACGGCATCCTGCCGATCCGCCTGCCGCGTGAGGTCATCGACCGGCTGATGGATAAGGCCGGTCGTGGCTCGAACGCCACCTTCACCGTGGATCTGGAAAGCCAGACCGTCACCGACCCTGACGGCGAAGAAATCAGCTTCGAACTCGACGCTTTCCGCAAGCACTGCCTGTTGAACGCGCTCGATGATATCGGCCTGACAATGCAGAAGGGCGGTAAGATCGATACGTTCGAAGGAAGCCAAACCGCCAGCCAGCCCTGGTTGTATCGCGCGGCGGGCTAACGCGCGGTGCATCGTCTCACGGCCGCGCCCCTGTTTGAATAGATGGTGAGGCAGGCATGCTGACGCAGGACGACCGGGACGCCCTGACGGAAGCGCAGGGCATGATCGACGAGAAGTTGGCGATCCTCGCCCAGGCCGAGGCCTATGTCCTGGATCTCTCGATCCGCGAACCGGCGACCGGATCGCCGCTTGGGCACACGCTGGCCGACAAGGACGCGCTGTTCGATCTGACCCACAAGCTTGGGTTTCGCGACCGTGTGATCGCAACGCTGGGCGGGCGGGACACGGTCGATGACGATTTCCTGCGCGCGCTCGCCGACCACAACGCCGATCTTCGCTTCTGTTTCGCCTTCATAGCGCCCGGACGCATCCTGGACAGCGCGTTGACGCCCGACCCGTCCATGCTGCGGCAGGCGGAATACGGGCCGCCCAATGTAATCTTTCATACAGAGATCAGCGTCGCGCGCCGGGCGCGCAACGGGCAATCGCCTGATGACGTGATCGCGGCCTTGGAGTCCTCGATCGCCTGGAGCGCCGACCGGCTGCCGAAGCCGGCCGAGGGCCTTGGGCGCATCTATATCAACCTGTCCGATCTGTTGGATTGCTTTACGCAAGAGCCGGAATTCGCCTGCGCGGTGGTGAAGAAGATCGCCGCATTGTGCGGTCCGACCCAAGATGCGTCGCGCATCCAGGCGTTGATGTTCGAAGATCCGCGCGGATCCTACTTCCCCTTCCAGCATGCCGCTGTCGTGCGTTGGCTGCGCCGCTACTTGCCCCCGCCGTGCAAGATCCTGGTGCATCCCCATGCCGGCAATGGGCTGGAGCATGCGTCGGTCATCGACTCTGTCTTGGCGGGCGCCGATGGGGCTTGGCTGGGCTTCACGAGTCACGCGGCGACAAACGGTCACGCCTCGTCGCTGGTCTATCTGACGAACCTTATGAGGGCCGGCAATCAGGCCGTAAATGACCTGTATGACAGAAGCCAGTTCGTCCCCGCAGCGCGGCGCATGGCGAAGATTCATACAGGCGGCCCGCCGTCGCCGGAAGAACCCGTGGCGGGCGCCCTGGCCTATCGGGATGTGCTGGCCAATTTCTCACAGACGGCTGGGCTGCCGGGCGATGTACCGCCGGAAACCGTAGGCGCCGAGCATGGCTGGCGCATCGTCCCCGCCATCGCGCAACCCGCCGCCCTGGCCGCCCGGTTGCAGGAAGAGGGGATCTGGCCCGACGCCGACCCCGCCTCCGACACGGTCCAGGCGATGGCGGATATGATCCATACGCGTCTCCGCGCCGGCGAAAAGATCGAATGGGACCGACCGCAAAACCTGCAGACCTTGTTCGAATTGGCCCGCGCCCCATCGGAGCCCAAAGCGCGTCGAATCTATTGATGCAGCCATCGTCGCGGCGCGAGCGCTGAGTATGTCAGCCGGGATGGCCCTGCATGCAGTGCGTTTTGTTAGTGCTCAGCTTCGCCGGTATATTCTAGGATAATTGCTTCAAGAACGGCATCCTGTCGATGCGCCGGCCGCGTTAAGCCATCGACCGGCTGATTGAAATGCCGTTCGCGGCTCGAACGCTACCTTCACCGTGGATTTTGGCAGTCAGACCATCATCGACCTCGACGGGGAAGAAATCAGTTTCGGTCTCAGTGCCTTCCGCAAGCATTGCCCTTTGGACGTGCTCGACGATATCGGCCTGACCCTGCGGAAGAGCGGCAAGATCGATACGTTCGCGGGAGGCCAAGCCACCAGCTAGCCCTGGCTTTCTCGCGCGGCGGGTTAGCGTACATTTAACAATTGAAATGACTGTTCTAGCCTTCGGGAGACTGGTTGCAACACTCTTTAATAGAAATCGTTTCGATCGTTAAACCGGAATCCGAAGGGTTGTTTAGAATAGCGTAGGCTGTTGTACGTCATCCAACCTGACAATACCATTGATTAGCCAAGTGTTCGGGTGCTGAGAGTGTGTACCCATAGCCAGTAGCATGCCCTTAGAAGGATACTCCTCCCCGAATACTCTTTGGATTTCAGAAAGTGCGTTATCTCCTCCAATGCGCTTCGCCCAGTGATAGTATGCGGCCTCGATTTCCCAATCCTGGCATGTGCCCTCGCGAACACCGTCTTCAGTGCGATAGCGATACTTGAACTTATACGGACATGGCTTATAGGGTATTATCGGCTTTGTATTAAACAGATCAGGTTGAGCGCGTAGGGTGTCAAACTTTCTGCTCTCCGCTCGTATTTCCGCTTGGCTCTTTGCCTCGGCTCGAAAACTGATAATCTCCGCCCTAAGCAGGGCGAGACTTCTACTCTGTTGCCGCTCCTTATCAAGACTAGTCACAATTGAGCTGGCTAGAAACCGCTCTCTTTCGCTTTGCTTGAGAACGCCTAGTATTTCCAGGCTATCTTGATCGACACGACGGCTTTCAACGCGATGATCATCGCGTGGCTTTCGCCACTTGAACCTGATGCGGTCCCAACGACCAAACTTCTGGCCTTCATCGAGGGTGCGGAATGAAATCGGATAAAGTCGAAGCCATGTTCCTTGGAGGTTGATACCTGCGCAGCACACTGTTTCACCGTACTTGTGGCCAGCCTGGGGTGCCGCCTTTACGATTACAATTGCTTCGTCCTCACCCGAGAGCATGGGTCCAAACTTGATTTTGGTCGTCACGATTTGCTTCGCTAGCAAGCCCATGCCGCACGCCAAGATGCCGAATATCAATTGGATTACGCTTAACCATCTCTTCGGCCACGATGCTGCGGTGGCAGTGTTTGTGATCCCGCTCGTAGCAAAGCAGGCAGCCACGAACTGAAGAAGTAAGCTCGATCAGTTGTTTCAACGCAGCCTGAGGTCTTTTTAGCTCTAGATGGTTCCTATATATACTCTCGAAACTAGCGATATCACCGCGCCGGGAGGCTTCTCGACCATCCTTAGGATCGCCAAGATCACGAAGATGAACATACTCGATGCCAATGCTGGTCATCGTCGCGGAAAGTGCTTTCTTGGAGAACCCACTCTTCCTTGATATGGGTACCTCCCGGATGTCCACGAGCAAATTGACTCCAGTCATATTCATGGTCGCGACGAAGTCTTCGATAGTTGAACCTTCATACCCTATCGTGAAAATAGTATTCATCTCTACATCCTATACTATTGTCCGCAAAGTGTAAATGCTCGAAGCCTGCTTGGGGCGCACGCGATCTTGGGCGCTTGTCGCACTTGTAGGCATAGATATCAATATTTGCGGTCGTAAAGAGCATTTGGTTGGGTGAAACTTGTAAACTTGTGTAAAGGGTCACGTTCTCGGCGCGGCGAAGGTTTAATGAGTGTTTGGGCCGCAGTGCTTCACAGCACGGCGTGACGAGACGAGGCTTCCTAAGCGGGTAGACGGACGGATAAATTCGCACGCGGTCTGGATTAATGGCGGCAACAAGCCCAATCTGCTTCTTGGTATTTTCAAACCAACCGGCATTTAGCAGTTTCATTTGTTGGCGCGCTGCCGTTTGCTTAAAGTATGACTAAGAAAAGGAACTGTGTCGCCGACCCCGCTAGCCGTTGTGGGTCGCCGCGATGTTCTCGCCGAATTCCTCGCAGTGATAGCCGAGGTCCCTAGCAAAGCGTAGGGTCGCGTCGCGGGTTTCTTTGAACGCGACATCGCGCCAACATTCGAACAGGATCGGCGGATAGTTATTGCGGCGGAGCGTCTCGACCGACCCTTGCATGACCGCCAGCTCGACGCCCTCGACATCGATCTTGATCAGGCCGATCCGGTCGAACCCGCCGACGCCGGCGTAAGAGTCGATGGTCCGCGCCGGCGTCTGTTCGGTATGCGGTTCGTAGCGCAGGCGGAGTGCTGAGCTGGTGCGGGCGATCTCTGGATCGGTCGAATAGGCGCCGAAATTCCCGGGTGCGCTGAAATCCGCGACGGGCAGTTCCAGAAACGGCGGCGCGTCGGGACCGACAACCGCGACCTGGTGAACCCATCCTTGCGACACGCCGTTGATCACGAAATTCGCGCCCAGCAACTGGGCGATCGGCCGTTGCGCTTCGAAAGCGTGGATCCGGCACGGACGCGCGGCGTGAAGCGGTATGCAGAAGGTTCCCAAATGCGCGCCGATATCCAGCACGGTATCCCAATCGCTGCGCGTGTTCAGGAGCCGCATGGCGGTCTCCACCAGGTACGGGTCGTGCCGCCCTGTTTCGCGCAGATGCTGAACGATGTCGAAATCGGCGGGAAAGACGAGATAGTCTCCGGACGGGGTCTGCAGAAATTCCGGTCGTGGGACGGGCATGGTGTTTCCTGGTTGGACGCCGGGTGCTGGCATGTATAAAACCGGGCTGAGCGACCAAGTGCTATCATGCTGAAACGGGTTAAGGAACGAACATGGCGTCCAACAAAACGCTTCTGATGTTGCCGGGCGACGGCATCGGGCCGGAGATTTGCGGCGAAGTTCATAAGGTCATCGATTGGATGGACAAGCGGCGGGCCGTCTCGTTCGACCTGAAACATGGTCTGGTCGGCGGCGCCGCCTACGACGCCCATGGCGAGGCGATCAGCGATGCGGACATGCAGGCGGCGATGGATGCGGATGCGGTTGTCTTCGGCGCCGTCGGCGGGCCGCAATATGACAATCTGGCCTGGGAGCATCGCCCGGAAGCGGGCCTACTGCGGCTGCGCAAGGAGATGGACCTGTTCGCCAATTTGCGCCCCGCCGTCGCCTTCGACGCGCTGCTCGACGCCTCGACGCTGAAGCCCGACGTGCTGCAAGGGCTCGACATCATGATCGTGCGTGAACTGACCGCCGGGGTCTATTTCGGCGAACCGCGCGGCATGCAGACGCTGGAGGACGGGACGGAGCGCTGCATCGACACGCAATCCTACACCAAGGCTGAGATCGAGCGTGTGGCCGAGGCCGCCTTCGACCTGGCGCGTAAACGCAACGGCAAGGTGCATTCGGTCGAAAAGGCCAATGTGATGAAGACCGGGATCTTCTGGCGCCAGACCGTGACCGAACTGCACGGGTCCGGCCTCTATGACGATATCGAGCTGCAGCATATGCTGGCCGACAATTGCGCCATGCAGTTGGTGCGGAACCCGAAACAGTTCGACGTGATCGTCACCGACAACCTGTTCGGCGATATGCTGTCGGATGTGGCGGCGATGCTGACCGGCTCGCTCGGCATGTTGCCGTCGGCCTCGCTCGGCGCGGTCGATGAGATGGGGCGCCGCAAGGCGTTGTACGAACCGGTGCACGGCTCCGCCCCGGATATCGCCGGCCAGGGCATGGCGAACCCGCTGGCCATGCTGCTCTCTTTCGCCATGACGCTGCGCTATTCCTTCGACCTGCAGGAGGATGCGGACCTGATCGAGGATGCGGCTCAGGCCGTTCTGGCGCGCGGCATCCGCACCGGCGATATCATGACGGACGGGGCCGAGCGCGTCTCGACCGCGCAGATGGGCGACGCCGTTCTGGAAGAACTCGACAAGCGCGCCGCCTAGCAGCAGACCGCCTAGCAGGAGATCGCCCGGATGACGGACTTCACGCCCGGCCCGACAGACGCGCTGATCGTCATCGACATGCAGAATGACTTCTGCCCCGGCGGCGCCTTGGCGGTGCCGGACGGCGACGCTTGCGTTGCGCCGATCAACCGGCTGATCGGACAGTTTGAGCATGTGATCCTGACCCAGGACTGGCATCCGGCGGGGCACAGTTCCTTCGCCAGCGCCCATGAAGGCGGCGCCCCCTTCGGCCTGACCGAGGCGCCTTACGGCCCGCAAGTCTTGTGGCCCGACCATTGCGTGCAGGGGACGCCCGGCGCAGCCTTCCACAAGGACCTGGCCTGGACCAAGGCCGAGCTGGTGATTCGGAAAGGCTTCCGCCCGGCGATCGACAGCTACTCCGCCTTTCAGGAGAACGACAAACAGACGCCGACGGGCCTGGCCGGTTATCTAAAGGAACGCGGCCTGACGCGGCTGTTCATGGCTGGGCTGGCGACGGATTTCTGCGTCGGCTGGTCGGCGATCGACGGGTGCAGCAACGGCTTTGACGTGGTGCTGCTGGAAGACGCCAGCCGCGCCATCGACCTGGACGGATCGCTTGCGGCGGCGAAAGACGCGATGGCGGCGGCCGGTGTGGTCTTTTCCACCAGCGACGCGATCGCGGCGTGACCGCGCCAAAGGACGGAGAGGGCGGCTTCGCGGCCCTACGCATCTTTGAAAGCGACCCGGGCGAACCGGCGGTCATCGCGCTCCTGGAACGTCATCTCAGCCATTGCCGCGCCGCCTCGCCGCCGGAATTCGTCTTCGCGCTCGATCTGGACGGGCTGCGCACGCCTGAGATTACCTTTTGGACGGCATGGGAGGGGCAGGTCTTGCTGGGCTGCGGGGCGTTGAAGGAATTTCAGCCCGGCCATGGCGAGATCAAGAGCATGCACACCGCCCAAGAGGCGCGCGGCAAAGGCGTCGCCAAGGCGCTGGTTGAGGTCATCCTCGAAACGGCTCGCGCGCGGAACTACGAACGCCTTAGTCTCGAGACCGGGACGATGGTGGAATTCGCCGCCGCACGACGTCTCTATGAAGGGTTCGGCTTCACGCCCTGCCCCATCTTTGGCGACTATGTCAAGAGCGAATACAGCGTCTGCTACACGTTGCTCTTGTAATGGTCTTTGCAAGGTTACGAACTCTTGCCGGTCGAACCCTGAGCGGATTTGACGGCGCGCAACACTGTCCGGGCGGCTAGCCGATGAATTTCCCGCCTGTTGATGCTGTTATGGTCTGTGAAAATATCTTCTGTCCCGATCAAAGACCTGTCAGACGGCATGTCCAAGAAAGTATAATGTCCGACATGCTCGCCAAGATCGTGATGGGTGAAACGGCTGTTCTGAGACGATAACCAGCCTGCGCAATGTCGCGTTGGCGCTTCCTGATCGGCGCCGCCCGTTATCAACGTGACGGGTCGGTCTATCTGGGCGACGGATTGCGTGGTAAAGGCGCGTACAGGCGGCGCTGGAGCGAGCGCGACTATGGATGTGATTCGGGCGTCGCTGAAATCATCGCTCTGACGGTCCCATGATTGGCGAAACGCGCCTGACGTCTTGAGAAGGCGGGCCACATGATCAGCTAGGTCCGGGAACTCTCTGGGACCGGCTCTTTTGATTGCGTTTTGTCTCCGCCACAGGTCGAAGTTTTGCACCGCGCTCCGCGCGCCGGCCAGTGCCAAGACCGTATAACCGCCAAGCGAGAAACCAACGGCGGATACGCAGGTCAAATCAAGTCTGCCTGCAAATGCGCTTTCCGTGGCAAGGGTGCTGAGAAGCGCCGACAAATCGATCGCACGCTCCCACCAGCAGAGGAAACCTTCGGCTTGATAGGGTTCCAGGCTGGTATTGCCATGATGATTGGCCGCGATGACGATATAGTTTTCGGAAGCCAAAGACCGCGCAAGCCAGCCAAGGCTTTCACCCGTTCCGCCGGTCCCGTGGGACAGAAGAACAACAGGGTGTTTTCCAGTCCCGAGCATGGGCGCATTCAGAGACACTGCGCCCGTGTCGAAGAGATTGTCAGGCGGGCGAACAATCGATCCTGTTTCCGCCGCCGGATACCACGCTGACCAGGCGATAGGGCGGCCTTTCTCTTGATCCCAACTCGGTCGCGTCTGGTCGGTTATGAACCCGGTCCGATATCCACAAAGCGCCATCTCGCACTCCTTTGCGTTACCACTCGGCGAAGGCGCTGACCCTCTCTAGGTGAGCCATCACCGCGCGCCCGGTCGGCTCGGCATGGTCGCAGAGAACGCGCCACGCAATTTGCCGGTTTCCATTGATATCGATCAATTACCTTCATCCAGGGTCCATGTTTTCTTTAGTCAGTTGGTTTTTTTGATCGCGAGTACTGCGCGTGACCCGCAAGCCGGTCGGGCGCGATCGTACGATCTTGTCACAATAACAGAGAGGGTTGAGGGGTTATGTTCGGGACATTTCTTCGACAACATCAAAAGACGCTGACGCGACTGTCGATCGCCTTGGTCACGGGTTTCGCCGTGCTCGGCGGGATGGCGGTCGCGCAGGCGCAGGGAGTCGGCGGCGCGGCCTTGGATCTGTTCGAGCCCGTGATCGAATCCGGTTTCCACGGCTTCTTCGAACTGCTCGAGAAACAGAAATTCGTCTTCCTATTGCTGGCGCTGGCGATCGGCTATCCGCTTGGCAGGATCACCGTGATGGGGATCTCGCTGGGACCAACGGCCGGCACGCTGCTGGTCGGGATCGCCATGGCGCTGACGGCCAAGCTCGCTTTCGACATCACCTATGATATGCCGGGCCTGGTCTCGACCATCTTCCTGTTGATGTTCATGTATGCGCTGGGCCTGAAGGTCGGGCCGCAATTCTTCTCCGGCCTGAAAAGCGGCGGCGTCGCCTTCGTCACGATCGGAATTCTGGTCGTGGTGCTGAACTGGGTCATCGTCATGGGCGCGGTCAAGGCGATCGGCATGGCGCCGGGCTTCGGCCCCGGCATCATCTCCGGCAGCTACACGATCACAGCCATTATCGGGGTTGCGACCTCGGCCCTGCAAAGCGGCGCCTACACGCCGGCCGACGGGATCACGGCGGATCAGATCGGCGCGAATATCGCCGCCGGCTATGCGATCAGCTATATCCTGTCCAGCGTCGGCATCATCCTGTTGATCCGCTATCTGCCGGCGATGTTCGGCCGCAATGCGGTCGAGGACGCCAAGGTCGCCGAGAAGGAAATGAGCGGCGGCGCCACAGACCCGGTGCCGGGCGCGGCCGGTTCGCTCACCATCGGTTTCTCGCCGATGGATATTCGGGCCTACAAGGTCGAGAGCGATCAAGTGGCCGGCCGGACGATCTCGAAATTCTTCGAAGAGCATCCGATGGCCCCGATCCTGCGCGTCGTGCGGGACGGCGCGGTGATCGAGCCGACGGAAAATCCGACGATCCAGAAGGGCGACGTCATCACCGTTCGCTCTGACGTCATCAACCACATCGAGCGCGGACTGGAGATCGGCCCGGAGGTTCAGGATCCGATCGCCCGGGATATTGCGCTGGAAGCGGCGGATGTCCGGATCGGCTCGGCCGATTTCGTCGGCAAGCAGATCCAGGAGGCGGCCCCGGATGTCGGGTTCGGCCTACAGTTGAAGGCGATGTTCCGTCAGGGCAACCAGATTGTCGCCGGCCCGGAAACGGTGATCGAGTTCGGCGATGTGGTTCGCATTGTCGGTCCCGAATGGTGCATCGACCGCGCCGCCAAAATGCTGGGCGGCCGTCCGATCCGCGACACGGCGCTGACCGAGGTGATGTATATGGCGATCGCCATGGTCATCGGCTATCTGGTCGGCATCCTATCCTTCACCGCCGGCGGCATTCCGTTTGCGTTGGGCACCTCGGCCGGCTGTCTTTTGGCGGGCATTTTCGTCAGCTACTTCCGCAGTCGGAACCCGGAATTCGGCGGGCCGGTCAGCGAAGGGGCGCGCTCCTTCCTGCAGGATATCGGCTTGAACATGTTCGTCGCGGTGCTGGCGGCCAATGTCGGTCCGAAGGTCATCGAATCCTTCCAAGGCCCGACAGTGATCTGGATCGCCATCATCGGCACCGCCGCGGCGCTGATCCCGCCCTTCATCGCCTTCGTTGTCGGCATGAAGGTCTTCAAGCTGAACTCGATCGTCGCGGCCGGCGCGGCGGCCGGGGCGCGGAACAGCACGCCGGGCCTGAACGCCATCGTCGCCGAATCGAGAAGCGCGGCGGCGGCTGCGGCCTATCCGCTCACCTACGCCCTGACCACCGTCCTGGCGTTGATCGGCGGTTACCTGGCGATGATCCTGTCATAGGCGCGTCATCGTTGCGTGGATAAATGAGGTCCCCGGGGAAGGGCCGGGGCCCGAGGGCGGATCGCCGCTTGATCCGGAACGCCGCCCTCGGGTCTCATGCGCTCAAAGTCATGAGTTCAGAGCGTTGTTATCGGTTGCATCAGAGAATGGACGGGGCCGGGCGGCGTGCGCGCCGTGATGCGCCCAACCCAGAAGCAAGGGAGAAGTGAGAGATGCCTAAAACAAAATCCAAATCGGCGAGCAAGAGTAAGTCGCTGACCCTTTCCGCGCTGGATTTCTTCGGCGCCGCCAAGAACCGGATGGACGCCTGGCAGGAATTCAAAAGTGCGACGGCGCGTCTGGCGAGCGCCGATTCAAAGGGCGCCAAGACCGATGCGCTGGAAAAGGCGGTCAGCGACATCATGGAGACGCGCAGTACGTTTGAATCTTTCTGGGCCTATCCCGGACCGGCGATCTGCGCCGATCTGGTCACCCTGTTCGAGGACGGCAAATACGGCGCGCTGGCTAATTCGGTCGATCGCGTGACCTCGGCGCTGATGTATCAGACCTTCCGCCAAAGCCCGTCCGCCTGGGATCTGGACGCGGACCCGGATGACGCGGTCACCGGCATGCCGGACTATTACGACCGGCGCGACACGGGACGACCCTATTTCGAGGTGCTTGTGGTTACGTCCCACGCCACGACCATTGAACAGCAGAAGGCGGTCAGAGAGGCGATGATGAGCCTGCGCCGGCCGGAGGACCCGTTCATCTATGAGCTGGTCTTTGTCGCCAATTTCGAGGATGCGGTCGGGGCCACGCTGTTGAACCATCTGGTGCAGTCGGTCGTGATCTATGACGGTTTCCCGTTCGATTCAAAGCTGACCATGCCGCGCCTGCGCGAACGTCTGACGCCGTTCCTGCCGCCCAACGCCGACACGCTGACCGAGGAATCCTACGGCATGGCCCTGACCGGCGTGATCCAGGATATCCGCCCCGAGTTGGACGTCTTCATGATGACCAACCGCAATGTCGAACATCTCGCGGCGATGGAGAAACCGTCGAACCTGAAGCGGATCTTCTACGATGTCGAAGAACTGAACGAGCTGCATCTGAGTATCCTGGCGGGCGTTCAGGATCGATACGACACGCCGCATTTCACCAATCTTCAGCAATTCGCGCGGCGGCCGGTCGGCACCTTCCACGCGCTGCCGATCGCGCGCGGCCGGTCGATCTTCAAATCGCACTGGATCAAGGATATGGGCCATTTCTACGGCACCAACCTGTTCCTGGCGGAATCCTCCTCGACCGCCGGCGGGCTGGACAGTCTGTTGGAGCCGACCGGCACGATTAAGGAGGCGCAGGAAAAGGCGGCGCGCTGTTTTGGCGCCGAGCACAATTATTTCGTGACCAACGGCACATCGACGGCGAACAAGATCGTGGTGCAGGCGCTCTGCAAACCCGGAGATGTCGTCATCGTCGACCGGAACTGCCACAAGTCCCACCATTACGGCTTCGTCCTGACCGGGGCCCAGCCCTACTATGTCGACGCCTATCCCATGGTCGAGTATTCGATGTATGGGGCGGTTCCGCTGCGCACGATTAAGGATGCGCTGCTGAAGATGCAGGCCGAAGGCAAGCTCGACAAAGTGCGCATGGTGCTGATGACCAACTGCACCTTCGACGGTCATATCTACAATGTCCAACGGGTGATGGAGGAATGCCTGGCGATCAAACCCGATCTCGTCTTCCTGTGGGACGAGGCCTGGTACGCTTTCGCCCGGTTCTCGCCGGTCTATCGCGGCCGGACCTCGATGGGCGCGGTTGCGGCGCTGCGCGAACGGTTCGCCAGCGACGAATATCGCCAGGAATACGAAGCCTTCAAGAAGAAGGTTGGCGCGATCGATCCGAAGAATAAGAAGCTTCTGGACATGCGGCTCTATCCCGACCCGGACAAGGTCAAGCTGCGGGCCTATGCGACCCATTCGACGCATAAGTCGCTGTCGGCGCTGCGCCAGGGATCGATGATCCAGGTGAATGATGAGGATTATGAGGCCGAAGTGCATGAGGCGTTCGAAGAAGCCTTCATGACCCACACCTCGACCTCGCCGAACGCCCAGATCATCGCCTCGCTGGACGCGTCCCGGCGCCAGGCGGAGTTGGAAGGGTACGAGTTCGTGCGCGACCAGATCATGCTGGCCATGACGCTGCGGCATGAGGTGAACACCCATCCTTTGATCTCCAAATATTTCCGCATTCTGACGGCGGAAGAGATGGTCCCGGCCAAGTACCGGGAGAGTGGGCTGAAGACCTATGCGGATGCGGAACTGAACTTCATGGACATGGTCGACGCCTGGGAGAAGGACGAGTTCGTGCTCGACCCGACCCGGCTGACCCTGGTGGTCGGCACGGCCGGCTATGACGGCACCCAGTTCAAGAACGAGTTGATGGACAAGTACAACATCCAGCTCAACAAGACCTCACGGAACTCGGTGCTGTTCCAGTCCAACATCAACAATACCCGCAGCGCCACCTCCTTCCTGATCGAGACTCTGTCAGAGATCGCGCATAAGTTGGATAAGGTGGTGACCAAGGGGACCCCGGCGGAGAAGGCCGCCTTCAAGGCCCGGGTCAAGTCGCTGATGGAGGATGTGCCGGACTTGCCGAACTTTAGCCATTTCGCGGACGCCTATCGGGACAATGCGAAATCGGAAACTCGCGAAGGTCATATGCGGAGCGGCTATTTCACCGCCTACACCGAGTCCGATTGCGAGCATGTTCAACTGCGCGGCAAGGAGATCGACGATCGGCTGAAAAACGGGCCCGACCTGGTTTCGGCGAATTTCGTCATCCCCTATCCGCCCGGCTTCCCGATTATGGTGCCCGGCCAGGTGATCACGAAAGAGATCATCGACTTCATGCGGGCGCTCGATGTGAAGGAGATCCATGGCTACAACGCGGCGATGGGTCTGAAACTGATCAAGCCGAGCGCGTTGAAGAAGAAACGCATCTAGCGGTTCTTCATCCGACCTGCGCGGAAGCCGGTTTCGTGGCGACACGGCCCGGCTTCCGTTTTTATTGGGGAAAGGAGTCCGGCCCTGCCTTCAGTTCCCATCCTTGATCTCGACTCGATCGATTCCAAGACGCTGCCGCAGCATGCGCGGATCGCCGTTCTGGCGCTGGCGACGGGCTTGGTCGCCGGGGCCGCGGCGGTCGGCTTCAAGTGGCTGATCGATCTGACGATCTTTGCGGCCTATTGGGGCAAGACGACGGATCTGCTGGAGGCGGCGAGTACGGCCGTATGGTGGCATATGCTGCTGGTTCCGGCTTTGGGCGGCTTGTTGATCGGCTGGTTCGTGCATCGCTTCGCGCTCGAACGCCGGGTGCAGGGCGTGCCCGACGTGATCACCGCCTCAATCCGCGACGCCGGCAAGCTGCCGCCCCGCGCCCTGCTGCCCGCCGCCCTGGCCAGCGCCGCTTCGGCCGGTGTCGGCGCATCTGTCGGGCGGGAAGGGCCGATGGTGCATCTCGGCGCCAGTCTTGGCTCCTGGATCGCCCAACGGCTGAAGCTGACGCCCTATGATACGCGCACCTTGCTCGCCTGCGGCGTGGCCTCGGGTGTCGCCGCCTCCTTCAACGTGCCGGTCGGCGGCGCCGTATTCGCGTTTGAGATTTGTCTACGGCGCTATTCGATTCAAAGGCTGGCGCCGGTGGCGATCGCCGCTGTGACAGGCACGGCGTTGAACCGCTATGCGTTCGGGGATTTCCCGGCCTGGCGCGTCGAAGAGCAGATCCTGATTTCGAATTGGGAGTTTCCCGCCTTTGCGCTTCTGGGCGCGATTTGCGCCTTGCTCGGTCTGGCGGTGATCCGACTGACGGCGCTGGTCAAGGCGGCGCATGCGCGCCTGTCGATCCACCCGATCCTGCGCCCCGCTCTGGCCGGCTTGGCGCTGGGCGCGATCGCGCTCATCTTTCCCCAGGTCTTGGGCATTGGGTATGAAGCGACAAGCGAGGCGCTGCGCGGCGCCTATCCGCTGGGACTGCTGGCCATGCTGCTGGTCGCGAAAGTGGCGGCGACGGCCCTCAGCCTGGGGTCGGGCTTTGGCGGCGGTGTCTTTTCCCCCTCGCTTGTTATCGGCGCCTTCGCCGGCGGCGTCTTTGGCGGGTTGGCCACCCTGGCTTTCCCGGAATACTCGTCCGGCCCGACCGCCTATATGGTCGTCGCCATGGCGGCGACCGCCGGCGCCTTGTTGGGCACGCCCTTCGCTAAGGTCATCATCATCTTCGAGATGGTCAACAGCTACCCGGTGGCGCTGGGCGTCCTGGTGGCGACTGTCATTTCCTCGATCATCCTGAACGATGTCTGGCGCACGAATTTCTTCCGCGCCGGCGTCGAGGCGCTGGGCCTGCGTCCGGGCGCGATCAGCATGCGCGCCGCCCTGGTCGATATGGCGGTCCAGGACCTCGTCCGGCCTATCCCCGAAGGGGCGTCGGTTCGGGCGAGCGAACCGGCGCTGTCGGTAGAGGAGACGGGGGAGGCGGCCTGGGACCTGATGAAGGCGCATGAAGGCGACCGGGTCATGGTGCACGAACCGGACGATCCGGCGGCGATTATCGGCATGATCGAGATGTCGGACCTGCTCTCCGCCTATCGCCGTGTCATGGCGCAGAACGCCTAGACGCGATGTTTGATCAGGTCGTTCCCACCTTCGCCGACGGCGAGTCCGTTCTCGCCATCGGCGGGGTCTGGGTCCTGCTGGTCAGCCTGGCGGCCCTGATTCTGGGCGAAGGCCTGATTGCGCTCAGCCCGGCTCTCAAGCGGTTGAGCGTGCCGTCGGCCGTGCTCGGCGGGTTGGCGGTCTGCCTTATCACCGCTCTGTTGGACGCATCTGGCTGGGCGACCGTCGCCTTCTCGCCGGAGTTGCGAGACATCGCCGCCCTGATCCTCTTCTCGGCGATCGGCCTGTCAATCAAGGCGCGCCGCATCTTGGCCTCGGCGTGCGCCGTTGGGTTGTTGCTGGGCGTCGCGGCGGCCTTGCTGGTGTTCCAGGACATGGTGGGCTCAGCTGTCGCGGCCAGCCTGGGCGCGCATCCTGGTTACGGGTTGCTGGCGGGCAGCATCAGCTTTATGGGCGGCCATGGCACCGGCGTCGCCTGGGGCGCGATCCTCTCAGAGCGCTATAGCATCGACGACGCGGAGCAGGTGGCGTTGGTTTTCGCCACGCTTGGCTTGCTTGCCGGCGGGCTGTTGGGCGGGCCGGTGGCGCAGCATCTGATCCGCAAGCACGGATTGTCGGGCAAGCCCGATGAAGAAGGGGACGGGCAAGTGATCAGCGCGCCGATCGAGGCCGTGCGCCGGTTTCGTGTCCGGCCGACCATGCTGACCGCCGCCCTGCTGATCCTGCTGGGCGCCGTCGCCGCGCCGCCGCTGTCAGCCCTGTTGGCGGGGCTCGGCGTCACCCTGCCGCCCTTCGCGCTGGCCCTGGTGGCGGGCGCGGTGCTGTCGAACCTCGCGGATGCGATCCGGCTGCCAACCGATCCGGCGGCGACCGGGGTGATGCGCGATCTCAGCCTGCAAATATTCATCGTGATGAGCGTGATGAGCATCCAGTTGGGCGCCCTCACAGATCTGGTTGGGCCGTTGCTGCTGGTCTGTCTGCTGCAGATCGTCATGGTGCTGTTTTTCGTCTATTTCTCTGTGTTTCATATTCTGGGCCGCAGCTATGAGGCCGCGGTGATGTGCGGCGGCCTGATCGGGTTCGGGCTAGGCGCAACCTTTGTCGGGCTGGCCAATATGCGCGCCGTGACCACCCGGCACGGGCCGGCGCCGGTCGCTTTCATCGCCGTGCCGATCGTCGGCGCCTTTCTGATCGATCTGGTCAATGCGCTGGTGCTGCAGCTGTATCTGCTGTCGACGGTTCTGGAGTAGGGCGGGATGAGCGACGCCAATTCCAAGCCTGACAAGGCCCCGTCGGACCGGCGGAATTTCTCCGTCCTGCTCGGCGGCGGGGCGCTGCATATGATGGGGTTGCAGGTCGGGGATTTCCGCTCGGTCCTGCCGTGGATCGCCGGGACGCTCGGCGTGGCGCCGCTCTTGATCGCGCTGATCGTGCCGCTGACGCAATTGGGCCAGGTGTTGGGTCAGCTTTTCATCGGCCCGCAACTCTCAATGCTGAAGCGCAGCCGGGGCGCGCTGGCGCTGGCGGAATTGGGCTCGGCGCTCGCCATTGGGTTCGCGGCGTTTTTCGCGGCGCTGGTGACGCCGGAGCTTGCCGGGTTGATCCTGATCGCCAGCGCCGCCGGCTTCGGCGTCTGTTGGGGCCTCTATACGATCTGCCACCAAGACGTGATCGCGCGGGTTCTGACGCCGCAGCGGCGCGGGGTGATGATGGGCTATCGCGCGGCGGGCGGCGGGCTTTTGACCATGGCGGTGACCATGGGCTTCTACCTGCTGGCGCGCGACGCGCTGGACAATAAGACCCTACTGCTCTGGATCGCGGTCGGCTTGTGGCTCATGGCGGGGCTGCTCTATGCCGGGATCGCCGAGCCTCCCAAGGCGCCGCACCCGCCGGTCTCGCCGTTGAAGGAGCTGCGCCGCGGCCTGTGGCTGATCCGGACCGAGCCCTGGTTCGCGCAATTCCTGGTCGGCCGCGCCTGGTTGCTGTCGATCGAATTGGCGATACCGTTCTACACGATCCATGTGGCGCAGTTGAACGACCCGACGGCGAGCGATCTGGTGATGCTGGTCTTCGCGATCAGCGCCGGGCTTCTGCTCAGCGGGCCGATCTGGGGCCGGATCGTGCCGCGCAGCCCGCAGGCGGCGATCACGCTGGGGTCGCTGATGGTGGCCGTCGCCGGCGCGGCGACGCTGCTGGTGGATGAAGTGTTGGAGATCACCATCCCCTTCTTCCATGTCGCCAGCTTCACCCTGCTCTCGCTCGGGCGGCAAGGCGTGATCCAGGCCCGCACGCAATATCTCTCAGCCCAGACGCCCAAGGACGACCGGCCGATCTATATCTCCATCGGCGAGTCTGCGATGGGCGTCTGCGGCGTCGGCGTCGGCCTCGCGCTGGGCTTCGCGGCCCAATTCACGACCATCTTCAACCCGCTGCTCTGCTTGATCGCGCTGAACCTGACAGCGGCGATGTACCCGTTTTCGAGTGGGGACGAGAGGCCAAAAGTAGGACGATAGCTCGGCTATGAGTGGTCTTGTCTCTTTTGGCGAGCGCGCCAGCGCTCTTTTGCTGCTTCTTCGTCCCAGGTGAGGCCATCGGGTAGGTTCTGTGGCGGCGGACCATCCGGGTGTTGCACTGCCTGATCAAGCTGCGACTGAACTAATCCCTTGGCTCTTTGAAACTGAGCGCCGGTGAGGTCGGCGCGCGTCAAGTCAGCTCCACGAAGGTTGGCCTCTGTGAGGTCAGCATTCGTAAGGTCCGCCGCAATCAAAATCGCATCCGTTAGATTAGCCCTGGTGAGGTTGGTTGTCGTGACGTGTGCGCCTGTGAGATCGGTGTTGAATAAATCGGTGCCTGTGAGGGTGGCGCCATTGGCATCGACACGCGCCAAATGGAGCCGGCTAAGATCGGCCTGCTGTAACAGAGCTCTCCGCAAGTTAAGGCGGACCCGCGGCGCGCCCGGTAAGCCGTGGTGACGCCGTTCCTCAGAGCCGAACAGGCGCAACGCGGCCACAGCGTCTTCATTGCTCGGTCTTTTGTTCGGCATTTATCTGATCCGCTGTTCTGTTCAGTTGCTCGGCTCAATCTTGCCGCTGTTGTAAGAAATATACTCGCTAAGCAGTTGAGCCAATTCGTGTGGCCTTTCTTCCTCTTTATCCTCCATGGCCGCGATTAGGCCGAGTTCACCTGCCCTACGGACAACGGGATTATCGCTCGCAAGCTGTTCCATGGCGAGTTGTTTCTTTCTAAATCGGTCGTCTCGGCTTGAGCGTTCGCGCTCAAGGTCCAAGTTGCCTTGCATCACCAAACCACGCCAAGCGGCTAATCCAAGGCCAACGGCACCGCCAACTAAGAGGATCAAGTTTCGTGCATCGTCGCTTTCGATCGTGGTCCCAATCACAAGAAGCAAGACAGCGCAGGCACCTGCGCCAATCCAGGCCCCCAGCGGCATTCTGCCAGCCAGGGGTTCTTTTTTCTTTCCCTGTTCGACCAACTGATTCTCACTCATACACCGCATCCTAAGGCGATTCGCGCGATTTGGTTGCGCCTCTCCGCCCGGCGCACGCCCGGCTCGGACCCTGCCCGCTACACCGCGTTGAGGGGGATTTTCAGGTAGGCGACGCCGTTTTCTTCGGGCTCGGGCATCTGCCCGGCGCGGATGTTGAGTTGGACGGAGGGGAGGAGCAGGGCGGGCATGGCGAGTTCTTTGTCGCGCGTTTCGCGCATGGCGACGAAATCCTCTTCGCTGACGCCGTCATGCATGTGTTTGTTATGGGCGCGCTGCTCGGCGATGGTCGTCTCCCAGGCGTAGTCGCGGCCGCCCGGCGCGTAGTCGTGGCACATGAAAAGACGCGTCTCCGGCGGCAGGGCCAATATCTTTTTCACGGAATGATAGAGCTGGCGCGCGTCGCCGCCGGGAAAGTCGCAGCGGGCCGAGCCGAAGTCGGGCATGAACAAAGTGTCGCCGACAAAGACCGCGTCCTCGATATGATAGGCGATGCAGGCGGGCGTGTGGCCGGGCGTGTGCAGGATGCGCCCGGTCAGGGTACCGATTTCGAAGGTCTCGCCCTCGACGAACAGCCGGTCGAATTGCCGCCCGTCGGGGATCAGGCTGTCCTCCAGATTGTAGATCTGTTTGAAGACGCCCTGCACCTCGCGGACATGCGCGCCGACGCCTGTGACCCCGCCCAGCGCCTTTTTGAGGTACGGCGCGGCGGAGATATGATCCGCATGAACATGGGTCTCGAGGATCCAATCGACGGTCAGGCCATGCTCTTTGACATAGGCGATGACCCGATCCGCCGAGTCGGTCGCCGTGCGGCCCGACTTGGCGTCGTAATCCAGCACCGAGTCGATCACCGCCGCGCGGTATGTGGCCGGGTCGGAGACGACATAGGTCACGGTGAAGGTCGCCGGGTCGAAGAAACTCTCGACCGCCATGCGGTCCCGCGCGCGTTCGCTCATCCCTTTGTCTCCTCCCTGTTCTTGGTCGGCACGTGTTAAGGCCTGGATATTGGGCCGCGCCCGCCACTCCGCCAGAGTAGGCATTCAGACTGGTGAATGTCTATGGTCGGCATGCGGCGAGATTGTCGCCATGGATGCCGGCTCGGAGGACGGCATGACGGATGCGGGTGGAAGGATCGTCGCCCCGGACCTGATCCGGGGCCCCCGTCGGTTCAATGGGTCCCGCCCGCTGGATGCCGGCTCGGAGGCCGGCATGACGGATGCGGGTGGAAAGATCGTCGCCCCGGACGTGAGCCGGGGCCCCCAAAGGTGTACTGGGTGCCGCCCGCTGGATGCCGGCTCGGAGGCCGGCATAACGATCACCGCGCGCCCCGCTTACTCTTCCCCGCGGAATTTCTTCTTGGCCTCGGCCAGGCTTTGCAGCAATTCGCGGCCGGTCTCGCCGCCGTCGCCGGAGATCTTCTGGCCGATCACCACTTTGACCAGCGAGATATGCGAATCGATCAGATCCAACAGACCGGTCGTGACGGTCGCGCCCTCGCCGGTCAGTTCGTACAGCGATTTGCCGAACTGGGTGATCAGCGGATAACCGAAAATCCCGCCCTGGCCGCGCAGTTCCAAGGCGACCGCGTTGATCTTCTCGAAATGCACGGCGGCCCTTTCCGGGTCCTCGACGGCCCGGTGATGGGCCTGCTGCAGTTCCTCGACCGACTCGCCGACCCAATCCGCGTAGTCGGTCTCCATATTGGCTATCTTCTCCTCCGCCGCCTGGATCAGCTCCGGATCGAACAGCGGCTCGCCTTTTTTCGGCTTCGCCCCGGTCGCCAGCTTCTGTTTCAGATATTTCGGCAGTTTGAAGATGTAGGCGCGTTTGCGCTTATTCCCCATTTTCGCGATGTCTTTACTGGAATGGAGGATTTGAACTTCGCTGTCATCCTTGCTGCGCCGGTCGGTCTCGACATCCTTGTCCTGGCGCCGCCGGTCGGGACCGAAATAGTTCGGGCAATAGACATAGGGGCGGGGGTTCTCGATCGCGACGATCAGCCGCTTCATCACGCTTTCGGCGGAGAAGGGCTTGGCGATGAATTCGTCGACGCCGGCGTCGCGGCAGGCGTAGATCACGTCGCGGTCCGCCGCCGCCGAGATCATCAGGAAGGGCAGGAACCGGTCCGGCGATTTCTCCGACAGCCGGATCCAGCGCACCAGCATCGCGCCATCGACCACCGGCATGACAAAATCGCTGAGAACCAGGTCGACGCCGGTGCGCCCGACCATGGTCTCGCCCATCGAGGCGGCGGCCATGGCGGGGCTCATGATCGCGATCGCCTCCTCGCCGTTTTCCGCCGTCAGGACGCGCTCGACCCCCAGCGCCCGCAGGGTCGTGACCAGCAGGCTGCGCATGAAGCGCGAATCCTCGACGACCAGAACGGAAAGGCGGGAGAAATCGTACGGGCTGGGCATGAAGGGCGGAAATCTCGTGGAACGCGGATTGGCCAGGGGCCGTATTCAGAACCGAAACGGTGCCGCATGCAATCCTCGGGACGGGGGTTCGTCGGCGCGCTTAGACCAGGATATTGAGGTAGAACCCGCGATCGGGCGCGTCGGCCCTGGGGCCGCCGCCGCCATCCAGCCGCAAGAGCTGGGCCAGGCGGTCGAACGCGCCCTTCAGGTCATAAGGGTCTTGGCCGCCGCGGCGAGAACTGCGTTTGAATTCCGGCAGCCCGCGCGGCTCGTTCGGATCGATCGGCCGGCGCGCCGTGATGTCGCGGACACGGTCTGGAAAACCGCCGATTTGTCCGCCGCCTGGGCCGCCGCCTGGACCGAACCCGCCTGGATTGTCGCCTATCGCCATGAGCTAATGTTTAGAGCGCGCCGCGCGTTGGCGCAACCCGAGCTTCGGGCGCAACCAGAGCTTCTGGCGCACGGGCAGGGCGGGTTAGCGTTGGATATTGGCCTGGCCCGCCGCGCGCCCTATAAACCGCGCCATGACGCATGATTCGACAGAGACAAAGCCGGCCGGCCGTCCGGCGCCGAAATGGCTGAACCCGGCTTGCGAATACGGTCCGCTGGCGGTGTTCTTCGTGACCTATCTGGTCGGCGACCTATTCCAGGCGACCGCGGCGGTGATGGTTGCGACCCTGATCGCCCTGATCGCCTCTTACGCGATCACGCGCACCTGGCCGAAATTGCCGCTCGTGACGGCGCCGATCCTGCTGATCATGGGCGGCCTGACGCTCTATCTGGAGGACGAGACCTTCATCAAGATCCGGCCGACCCTGGTCAATGGCCTCTTCTGCGTGATCCTGGCGGCCAGCGTCTTCTTCAACAAACAGCCGCTGAAATTCCTGATGGGCCAGGCGCTCGACATGACCGACGCAGGCTGGCGCAAGCTGACCCTGCGGTTTTCGGGTTTCTTCCTGTTCCTGGCGGTGATGAATGAGATCGTCTGGCGCACCCAGTCCGATGATTTCTGGGTGACCTACAAAGTGTTTGGGGCCATGGGGCTGACCTTCGCCTTTATGCTCAGCCAGACGCCGATGATCAGCCGGCATATGCGGGAGCAGGCCGGTTCCGATTCAGCCGACTCAGCCGACTGAGGCGGGATCGGCGCCGGTCGCGCCGGGTGGATTGGAGAAGGGCGTCAGCACCGCCTGACCTTCTGCTTGCTGGTAATGGTCCAACGCCCAATGCACCGAGGGGAAGGCGATCTCATCCCACGGGATGGCGTCCCATTCGAACAGCTCTGTCTCCAGGCTCTCCGCGCCCGGCGCAAAGACGCCATGCTGAATCGTGGCGCGATAGAGGATCTGCACCTGGCTGATCCGCGGGATGGTGTAAACCGCCAAAATGTCGATCAGGTCAAGTTCCGCGCAGGCCTCTTCGCGGGCTTCCCGCCGGGCCCCGTCCGCCGTCGTCTCGTTTAGCTCCATATAGCCGGCGGGAATTGTCCAATAGCCGCGCCGTGGCTCGATCGCGCGGCGGCAGAGCAGCACCTTTCCGTCCCAGACCGCGACGGCGCCGACGACCACTTTCGGATTCTCATAGTTGATGAAGCCGCAGGCGTCGCAGACCAGCCTTTCATGGGTGTCGCCCTCGGGCACGCGCCGGGTCGTCGGCCCGGAGGGAGGGGGCGCGGTTTTCGCTGTCCCCTTTGTCGCTTTGGTCGCCGTGTCTGCGACTCTGGCGTCCCGCTGATCTTGTCGCGTTGTCATCCAGCCGATACTAAGCCCGCAGGCCGGCGCGGCAAGCGACGCCCGGTCCGCCAACCCGATACAAGAAGACCGCCGCGTGCCCGCCAAGAAACTCGACAAGATCTATGAAAAGGCCGATGCGGCCTATTATGACGGCGATCTCGACAAGGCCGCCGCGCTTTATGGCGAGGTGTTGGAGGCCGATCCACTGCATCAGGCCGCGCTGCATTCGATGGGGATCGTGCACTACGATCAGGACGATTACGGGCCGGCGATCGACTATATGCTGAAGGCGCTGGATCAGGACCCGACCGATCAGTATGTGCATTCGAATCTGGGCAAGTCGCTTTACGGCCTGCATTATATGGGCGAGCCGAAACGGGCGGTGAAGATCGCCAAGAAATGGGCGGCGGACTATCCGGACAACGAAATCGCGCAGCATATGGCGGCGGCGGTGATCGGCGCGGGCGGCAAGCGCGGGCCGCGCCCGCCGCCGATGCGGGCGAACGACGCCTATGTCGCCCAGACCTTCGACGAGTTCGCCGATTCCTTCGATTCGAAACTGGCGGAACTGAAATATCGGGCGCCGGAACTGATCGCCAAGGCGCTGAGCAAGGCCGCGCCCAATCTCAGTGATTTGCGGATCATGGATGCGGGCTGCGGCACCGGTCTCTGCGCGCCGTTTCTGGCGCCGATGGCGGCGCGGTTGGAAGGCGTCGATCTCTCGGCGGAGATGATCGCCAAGGCGCGCGACCGCAAGCTCTATGCGAAACTGACCAAGGGCGAGCTGTCCGCGGTGCTGGACAAGCGGCCACGCCGTTACGACTTGGTCGTTGCGGCCGATGTGCTCTGCTATTTCGGCCATCTCGAGACGGTGTTCGCCTCTTTCTATGGGACGCTTAAATCGGACGGCTTGCTGGCCTTTTCGCTGGAAATCGATGACTCGGCCGAACTAGAGGCGCCCTACGAGCTGCATGTCAGCGGCCGCTATGTGCATCGGCGCGACTATGTCGATGAATGCTTGGCCGGCGCCGGGTTCACGCGTCTGTCGTCTGCGAAGAAAACCCTGCGGACCGAATATGGCGAGCCGGTGAAGGGTGTGGTGGTGGTGGCGCGCAAGCCCGACTGAGCGCCGCCGCCTCAGACGCGGATATCGACGAAGCTTCCGCGCGGCGCGTCGCCGTTGGGGTTCTGTCCAGGGCCGACCGGCGTCAGCCGCACCGCGCCTTGCTCGGCGCGCGCCGAGGCAGAGGGCGCCGCATCGCCAGGGCCGGATTGTTGGCGCAGGAGTTGGGTGAATCGGTCACGCGGCCCGCGCCCATCGACGCCATCGGCCCGCCCGGTCTCGGCGAGCCCAGCCGCTTGGAGCGCCGTTTGTTGCGCGAGCAGAGCCGTTGCTGACGCTGTTGCGTTCATCTCGATATCCCCTGGGAATGGACCGCGACGCCGCCTCTCACCCTAACGGCCGCTGAGCGCCTGTCGTGCCGCCATTCCACCATTTCGCCCGCCGTTGTCGGTATTCGGACGAAAGCGCTCCACACAAACTGTTCTCTCACGAACGTCTTATACCAGAAATGAAAAGAATGTATATAAAATTTTAGATAATTTATGTGCATTGCTGCGGCGCGCCCTGCGCTGCGGCCGCGCGCAAGGATGAAGCGTAGAGCCAGCGGCGCGCCTTGGTCCGATCAAAGCATCGCGCGGACCCTCCGCGATCCTTGCGGCCGGCGCCGCTCTGAGAGATAGTCGGATACCGGTGCGGCGGGCGCGCACAGCCAAATCGTCGCCGGGGAGCAATCGAACAGAGGAGCGATGGCCATCATGATGGGACTTCAGACCGGGCGGCGCTTCGCGTTGCTCGTGGCGGCGGCGGGCGTAGGCCTGACGGCGGCGGCGATGACGACGGCGCAGGCGGGCGAGCGTATGGACAGCATTCTCGCCAGTAAGACCATGAGCCTTGGCTATCGCACCGACGCGCCGCCCTTCTCGGTCGAGCAGGACGGCCGGGCCGCCGGCTTCACGGTGGAGCTCTGCGTCGAAATCGGCAATCAGATGGCGGGCATTCTCAAGATCGAAGACTTCTCCGCCCGGCTCGTGAAAGTCGACACGACCGACCGGTTCGACGCCATCGCGCGGGGCGATGTTGATCTGCTCTGCGGCGCGACCACGGCGAATCTGGCGCGCCGCAACATGGTGTCGTTTTCGATACCGACATTCTCGACCGGCGTCGGCGCGGTTGTCTCCACCGACGCGTCGGATTTGCTTAAAGAAGTCTTGATCATCAACGGCGCCGCCGCCTTTTCCGCCGCCGCGACCGCAGAAGCGCTGAAAGGCAAAAGAGTCGGCGTTCGAACCGGGACGACCGCCGCGGAGTGGCTTTCCAGTTCCAATATCGGCGAGATGACCGGGATCGCGATTGCGGCGATCCAAGACCATGGGGACGGCATACAAAAAGTCGCCGACGGCGAACTGGACGCTTACTTCGCCGACGCGGCGATCCTGCTCGGCAATGTGCGCCAATCCGAGGCGCGGGACCGGCTGCTGATCTCGCGGAAGACTTTCACCAACGAGCCTTACGCGATCGCCCTGCCGCGCGGAGATGATGATTTGCGCCTCGCCGTCGACACGGCGCTCAGCCGCCTCTACCGATCTGGAAAGATCTACGAGATCCTGACCTACTATTTCGGCAAACCCACGCCCGAAATGGCGTTGTTCTACAACGCGGTCGCGCTTCCGGAGTAATCCTTTCGCTGGCGCGGAGTCGGGATTCTGCGCCATAATGTCGGAACAACAGGTCGGCGAGACATCGCCGGCTAACCCAGATATTCAGCCAATGGGTCCATCATGACCATCAACAAAACTTTTTCGGAAATCCTTGCGCCGATCTCCGAGGCGGAGTTCTTCGACGCATATTACGATAAGAAACCCCTGCATATCCCGGGCGATCCCGGCAAGTTCCCCAACCTGATGGATTTCGACATCCTGTCTCGGATCCTGGGGCTGAATTCGATCTGGACGGCCGACACGTTGGGCCTGATGCTCGACAACACGCAGGTGCCGCGGGAGAAATACTGCGATCCCGGCAGCCGGGACGGCCGAAGCGTCTTGATACCGAACGCCGAGAAGGTCGGCGGGTTTCTGCAGGCCGGGGCGTCTCTGGTCGCGATCGATATCGACACGCTGACGCCGGAAATCAGCGCTTTGGCGGACACGCTCGAAGATTCGCTCTCCGCCAAGGCGCAAGCCAATCTGTATTTTTCAAGCCAGCGCCGTCAGGCCTTCGCCTCGCATTTCGACACGCATGACGTCTACGCCTTCCACACGGTGGGCGAGAAAGTATGGCGGATCTATGAGAATAGAGAGCCGCATCCAATTCGGCATGCGGCCTTCAAGGTGCCGCCGGAACAGGCCAAGGCGCGGCGGGGCGGCGTTTTGATGGATGTGACGATGAAGCCCGGCGATCTCCTCTACATCCCGCGCGGTCAGTACCACGATGCGCTGGCCTCAGATGATTTCGCCATGCATATCGCCATGGGCGTGACGGGGATTATCGGCTACGACCTCGTGTCCGCGTTGTTAGAGCGCACGATGCATGACGAACGGTTCCGCGTGAATTTCCCCAGAGCCGCGCTCGGACGCGGCGCCTTGAAGACACGGATCGAGACGCTGGGCGCTGCGATCGCCGAGATCGCCGCCTCGGACTCCTTCATCGATCAGTTCAGCCAGTACCAACAGCGCTTCCGCAACAACCGGATGAAGCTCTCCTTGCCCGTGCCGGTCGCCGAAGAAGTGCTGCGGGTCAAGACGCCGGGGCTGGCGGTGAAGTCCGTCCAAGGGCGTCCCGTGCTGGCGTCGGCCAGCGGGGCCATGCCGATCCCGCCGGGGAAGGAGAAAATCGCCGCCTGGATCGTCGCCCAGGACCGGTTTACGGCGCACCAGGCCGCGTCCGCGCTCAGCGAGTTCGACCTGTTGACCGTCAACGAGACGATCAACGACTTCCGGAAGATGGGACTGGTGGCCGGCGCCGGCGCATCGTGACCGGCGAAGCCGCCAAAAAAATCGCCGAGAAACCGATTGGTTTCCCGGCAAGTTGAACAGGGAGGCTTCACGTCTGGGAGACGTAGATCGGATGAGCATCGCGCCCACCCGGTTGTTGCAACGCAACAACTGAAGCCCACTATATGTACGACGGATTGTGGTGTGTTTCTAGTGGGGGCAGGGCAAATCAGCCATGCATTCCGCGCATAGCGGCAAATTCCGCACGATCATTCAATAGCTTATGACATATCTTGCTGTGATGGGTCACGCCCCGCCGATCGATTGATGGCGGGCGCGGGCGCCGCGCTCGATGGCGGCGGCGATCAGCCGGTCGATATCCAGACGGTGGCGAATCAGTTCCAGCACGCGAAGCTCCTCTTGCGCGGCGTGCAGGTCCGCGGCGACGACATCCAGCGCCAAGGCGTAGGCGGTTTCGCGCAGGGCCGGTGTCAGGGCCCCATGGGCTGACGCCAGAATTTGCTCCAACCCGTCCTCTTCGTTCAGCAAAGCGGCGCAGTCGGAGGCCACTTTCGGCAGATTATCGAGGGTGAAATCGCGGAACGCCGGCAGATGCATGACCTGCTCGCCGATCGCGGCGATCTCGCTGTCGGTCATTTCCGTGTCGGCGGCCGCCGCCAGAACCATGATGTAGATGAGGGCTTCGTGCTCGCTGATCATGTCGTGTCTCTCGGGGTGCAGATAACTTACTGTTGGGTCTCTCGCGGTTGGCCGCGACCTTCTTACCGGTGAAAGTCGGGTTCCGCCGTCAAAATCGCCTGTTTGCCGGCTGGGCTCAAGGGCCAATTCGCCGCTTTGCATTGGGGCGGCTCGACCGCGCGCGTTCGAGCGGCCGGTTTCCGAATTTGACGGTCCGGAGCGGGCGCTCTAAGTCCCCCCGATGGTCGACGCCACGGGTCTCTCCGCCATCATCGAAATCGCCATTCCGGTCTTCGCCATCATCGCGTTGGGCTATGGGCTGGGTCGGTTCGGGTTGATCTCCGACGGTGCGGCCGGGGCGCTGAACGGCTATGTCTATTACGCAGCCATGCCGGCGCTGTTCATCCAGCAAATCGGCGGCGCTCCGCTGAGCGCGACCTTCAATCCGAGCTTCCTGGCCGTGATCATCGGCGCGCAGTTGATTGTGCTCGGCGGCGCCATGATCGCGGCGACGAAGCTATTCCCCGGACGGTTAAGCGAGGTCGGGCTGCATGGCCTGTCCACGGTCTTCTCGAACACGGGCTATATCGGCATTCCCTTGATGCAGATCGCGTATGGGCCCGAAGGCGCGGTCCTCGCGATCCTGGCGACGATCGTCAACAGCGTGCTGTTCCTCGGCTTCGGATCGGCGATCCTGGCGGCGGACGCCGGCGACGCGCCGGACAGCGGCGGTTGGACAGGGGCGGCGGGTCGCGCCTCGGCCGGTTTCCTGAAGAGCCCGCTGGTGGCCGGCGCCATCATTGGCGCCGTGATCTCAGCCCTGTCTATTCCGCTGCCCAGCCCTCTGACCACAACGCTCGACCTTTTGGGCCGCACCGCCGGTCCGTGCGCGCTGTTCGCGATGGGCCTGTTCCTGGTCGGGCGGGAAGTGACGCGCGGCGGCGGCGAGGTGGCTTGGATGGCGCTGTTGAAGCTGATCGCCCTACCGCTGGTCACTTGGTTGGTCGGGCTGTTCGTTCTGCCGCTGTCGCCCCTGGAACTGGCGGTCGCCGTGGTTCTGGCGGCGCTGCCGACGGGCAGTCTGGTCTTCGTCATCAGCGAACGCGCCGGCATATTCGTCGCGCGCTCGGTCGCGGTCATCTTAATCACGACGATCGCCAGTTTCGCAACGCTCAGCTTGCTGCTCAGCCTGTTCCGGGTTTAGAGAGGGTCAGCGGGCGATCCGCCCGTCTCCGCCTACAGGAAATCGCCCACCGTCTCGACCGCTTCCGCCAGCCCGACGCGCTCGATCGTGACGCCTTCGGGAAAGGCGCTGAGCAGACGGGACGGCGTCATCGGGTCGAGCATCACAAAGACGCCGCGATCGTCGGCGCGCCGGACCAGCCGGCCGAAAGCCTGCTTCAACCGCAACCGTGTGACGCCGTCATCGAGCGCGCGGCCGCCAAACGCTTGTTTGCGCGCCTTGTGCAGCAGGGTCGGCCGCGGCCAAGGCGTGCGGTCGAAGACGATCAGCCGCAGCGAGCGGCCGGGCACATCCACCCCATCCCGCAACGCGTCCGTACCCAGCAAAGAGGAGTCGGTCTCGCTGCGGAAAATATCGATCAGGCTGGCGATGTTCAGATTGTCGACATGCTGGGCGTAGAGGCTGAGCCCCTGCGTCTCTAACGGTTTGACGATCCGATTAAAGACTCCGCGCAGGCGGGATATCGCGGTGAACAAACCCAACGCCCCGCCCCCCGCCGTTGTGAACAAGGCGCGATAGGCGGCGGCGACCTGATCCAGGTCGTCCTTGCGCACGTCGGTCACGATCAGGACGCGTGTCTGGCCCGGATAGTCGAAGGGCGAATCGACCCGCACCCGGAGCGCGGGGTTCAGCAGATACCGCGCCCCGGTGCGGGCCGCCGCGCCGGCCCAATCCGTCTCGATATCGCCCGACCCGTCGGTCAGCGTCGCCGAGGTGACGACGACCCCGTGCGCCGGCTTGGCGACGATATCGGCGAACGGAACCATCGGGTCGAGCCAGTGGCGGTGCATGCCGATATCGACATCGCGCCCCTCGATCCGGTCGACCGAAAACCAATCGACAAAGGCGGGCGGCGTTCCGTCCGCCAGGGCGACTAGCATGTCGGCCCAGGCCGAGACGGTCGCGACGCAGCGATTCTCCAAGGACCGGATCGCCGACTCCAACCGGTTGCGCGTCGCGCTGTCCAGCGTCTCGGCCTCCTCGTCCAAGCGCTTGGCCAGGGCGGCGCCCAGTCGCTTGGACGGTTCCAAAAGCCGCGTCAGCGCCGTATGCAAATCCGCCGCCCGGTCGAGCAGACCCTCGGGCGGTTCGGTCACGCCGCATTCGATGTCGTAGGGACCGTCGACGCCCGCCGCCCGCGCATAGGTCAGCGCCCGCAGATCCGCCAGAAAGGCCTCGGCCGCGCCGGCCGGCCCGCCCTCGGCGCAGCGTTGCCGCCAGCCCTCGGTCGGCAGGGCGCCGGCGGCGCGGATCACATCCTCCAACGCCTGTTGCGCCGCGTCGCCGACCGCCAATTCGTCCAGCCGGGCCTTCAAGCCGCGCGCCCGACCGCCGCCGCGCGTTTCGGCCCCGCGCAGCCACCGCCGCAGCTCGGCCGTTTCGGCGCCCGACAGATGCGCGGAAAAGGCGCCATCCGCCGCGTCGAAAACATGATGGCCCTCGTCAAAGACCAGACGGTTGACCCGGCCGCCGAGATCGAGCGTGCCGCGCGCCGCTTGCACCATGACCAGCGCGTGATTGGCGACCACCAGATCGGCGTGGCGCGCGCGCCGCACGCCGCGCTCGATAAAGCAGCGCCCGAAATGCTGGCAGGCGGCGTAGATGCACTCGCCGCGCCGGTCCGACAGGCCCAGGGTCGGCCGATGACCGAGAATGTCCGGCAGCCAGCTTGGGAAGTCGCCGCCGGTCATGTCCCCGTCGCGCGTCGCCGCGACCCAGCGCGCCATCAGTCCCAGCGGTATGGCGGCCTCGCGCGTGACCGCGACGGCGCGGACCGCTTCCTCATAGTTCAGCAGGCAGAGATAGTTCTCACGGCCTTTGCGCAGGACCACGCGTTTGGCCTTGCGCGCCGGGTCGGGGAACAGCTTCGTCAACTCGCCGTCGATTTGATGCTGCAGGTTCCGCGTATAGGTCGAGAGCCAGACTGGCGCCTCGTTCTTCTCCGCCCACAGGCTGGCCGGCGCGACATATCCCAAGGTCTTGCCGACTCCCGTGCCCGCCTCGGCCATCACGAAGTTGGGCTCGCCTTCGACATCGCGCGGCGCGAAAGCCTGGGTTGCGGCGCTGGCGTAGTCCGCCTGGGCCGGCCGGTCCTCGGCGCTGGGTCCCAGCAAGTCTGAGAGGCGGCGGCGCGCCTCGACCGGGTCCACTGGCTCGTCCCCGCCCGGCGGCGGCGGGGCCTGATCCTGCCATTCCGGCAATCGCCGCCAGGCGTCGAGACCGCTGGTGGGCGCGCGCAGACCGTCATCCTCCACCCCCAGCGCCGCCAGGACCGAAGGACCCCAGAGCCAGCCGCCGCGCGCCATCGCCATGGCGATTCGCGCCGCATCGGGGCCTTGCCGTGCGGTCGCCGCTTCCTGAAGCAGCGCCGCCGTGCAGTCCGCCAGCCCCATCGCCAAGGCCGTGTCGGAGGCCCGCTCTGGAGACGGCAGCCCGAGGCTCTCCAGCATCCCGGCGACGGTCGGCGCGCAAAACTGCGCCGGACGCACGAAGGCGAAAAGCTGCAACAGGTCGAAGCACGGGACCGGATCCGCGCCGAGACGGCGAAACACCGACGGCGCGTGAATCAGGATCGGCGGCTGGGACCGGATCAGCGCCGCCAGATGGCGCTTGGCGCCGCGCTCGGCGAAATCCACCGACTCGATCTCGCCGTCCGGCGACAGGAAGACGCCGCGCGTCGGCTTAACGAGGAGCAGAGGCGCGTCCGGCGGCGCAACCCGGCCCTGCGCATTCTCGTTCGCCGGCGGCGGGTCGTCGAAAGGGCGGGGGGCGGACATGGCCTGGATCATAAAGCGCGCCGGCCGCCGGACAAATAGAAAGCGGGCCTCCCACTGTCCCGCCGGGCGATTGACAAAAGCGGCCCGATCCCTAGGTTCCGCGCGCCGCCGATCCGGCGCTCACACGCAGATTTCAGGACCCGATCGATGACCACTGCCGACGGACGTTTTCGAGACGCCGCCCCCCACGCCAAGGCCTGGCCTTTCGAGGAGGCGCGGCGGCTGCTGAAACGCATCGGCGGCAAGACGCCGGAGAAGGGTTATGTCCTGTTCGAAACTGGCTATGGCCCCTCCGGCCTGCCGCATATCGGCACCTTCGGCGAGGTCGCGCGCACGAGTATGGTGCGCCACGCCTTTGAACAACTCTGCGACATCCCGACCAAGCTGATCGCCTTCTCCGACGATATGGACGGGATGCGTAAAGTGCCCGACAACGTGCCGAACAAGCACATCCTGACGCAGCATCTGGGTCGCCAACTGACCGAAGTGCCGGATCCGTTCGGCACGCATGCCGGCTTCGCGCAGCACAATAACGCGCGGCTGCGCGAATTCCTGGATCAATTCGGATTCGACTATGAATTCCTCAGCTCGACCGAATGCTACACGTCCGGCCGGTTCGACGCGGCGCTGTTGGCGGTCTTGAAGCATTATGATGCGATCCAGGCGATCATGCTGCCGACGCTGGGCGAAGAGCGGCGGGCGAGCTACAGCCCGTTCCTGCCCATCGACCCGGAAAGCCGGCTCGTGCAACAGGTTCCCGTGCTGGAGACCGATCCTGAACGCGGCACAATCCTCTACCGCCGCGCCGATGGGGCCGAGATCGAGACAAAAGTTACCGGCGGGGCCTGTAAGCTGCAATGGAAGCCGGACTGGGCGATGCGCTGGTTCGCGCTGGATGTCGACTACGAGATGTCCGGCAAGGACCTGATCGAAAGCGTCAAACAGTCGAGCCAAATCACCCGGGCCTTGGGCGGCCGCCCGCCGGAAGGCTTCCACTATGAGTTGTTCCTGGATGAGAAGGGCGAAAAAATCTCCAAATCCAAAGGCAACGGCCTGACTATGGAGGAATGGCTGGCCTATGCGCCGGAGGAAAGCCTGGCGCTCTATATGTTCACCAAGCCCCGGACCGCCAAGCGGCTCTATTTCGACATCATCCCAAAGACGGTGGACGAGTATCTCGCCCATCTCGACCGCTATGGCGATCTTGGGCCTGAGAAACAGATCGACAATCCGCTCTGGCACATCCATGGCGGGGCGCCGCCGGAAAGCGGCTCGCCGCTCAGCTTCTCGTTGCTGCTGAACCTGGCCGGGGTTTGCAACACCGACGACCCTTCGGTGCTTTGGGGCTTCATCAGCCGCTACGCGCCGGACGCGACGCCAGACAGTGCGCCGTTGCTGGATCGGTTGGTCGGCTATGCCGTGAAATATTACCAGGATTTTGTGAAGCCCGGTAAACACTACCGCCCGGCCACCCAAGATGAAGCGGCGGCGATCGCCGATCTGCGCGCCGCGCTGGCCGCGCTACCCGATCACAGCGAGGCCGAGGACATCCAGTCGGCCGTCTATGCGGTCGGCAAGGCGCGCGATTATGAGAATCTGCGCGAGTGGTTTCAGATCCTCTATCAGGTTCTGCTCGGCCAGGACCAAGGCCCCCGCATGGGCAGCTTCATCGCCCTCTACGGCCAGCCCGAAACGCTCGCCCTGATCGACAAGGCCCTCGCCGGCGAGGATCTCAGCGCGGCTTGAGGCGGCTACGTTGGAGCCGCCGCTGATCGGCCCAGATGAAAGCGGCGCCCGGCAGAAGCCGGACGCCGCGGCTCGCTGGCTGGTTAGCGCTCAGTGGTGATAACCACCGGCTTCCTCTTCCGTAAGCGGGCTGGTGACAGGATGCGCCTTGAAATACTCCAGGCATGTCTTCACGTCCTCGATAAAGAGCGCCCCTAGATCCTTGCTGAAGCCGTGGCGCACCAGAACACGCTGTACGACAAGATCTTCCCGATGCGCCGGCATTGAATAGGCCGCGACTTGCCAACCGCGCATGCGCAGCCGGTCGCTGAGATCGAACAGTGTGTAACCGTGCGTCTCGTAGCCTTTCTTGATCGTCCAGGAAAGCGCTGGAATGCCGGTCTTGGGGTCGCCTGGATAGATCACTTCGAACGGCCCCATCTTGTCGAGCTCGGCGGAGATGAATTGAGCTGTTTCGTAGCACGCCATGTGGATCTTGCGGTACCCCTCTTTGCCAAGGCGCAACAAGTTATAGTATTGCGCAATGATCTGGCCGCCCGGACGTGAGAAGCTAAGCGCGAAGGTCGGCATGTTGCCGCCCAGATAATTCACCCAGAAAATCAGATCGTCGGGCAGATCCTCCTTGTCGCGGAAGATACACCAGCCGGTTCCAAGCGGCGCCAGCCCGAATTTGTGGCCGGAGCAGTTGATCGACTTCACCCGCGGCAGGCGAAAATCCCACTCGATCTCCGGCGCGCAGAACGGGGCGAGAAAACCGCCCGACGCCGCGTCCACATGAAGCGGGATGTCGAGACCCGTCTCTTCCTGCAGCTTGTCCAGCGCGTCATTGACCTCTTTCACTGGCTCGTAGTTGCAGGTGAAGGTGACGCCGAAGGTGGGCACCACGCATATCGTATTTTCATCTACACGCTTAAGCACCTCTTCCGCGTTCATGATCAGCCGATCCTTTTCGAGTGGAATTTCGCGCAGTTCCACATCCCAGTATTTGGCGAATTTGTGCCAACAGACCTGGACGGGACCGCAGATCATATTCGGCTTATCGGTCGGCTTGCCCGCCGCCTTCATTTTCTCGCGCCAGCGCCATTTGGCCGCCATCCCCGCCAGCATGGCGGCGTCGGACGAGCCGGTCGTAGACGTGCCCATGGTGTTCGCCGAGTCCGGAGAGTTCCACAAATCGGCGATCATGTGGATGCAGCGCGCCTCGATCTCTGCCGTCTGCGGGTATTCGTCCTTATCGATCGCGTTCTTGTCGATGCATAGATCCATCAGCCTGTGGATCTCGTCGTCGAGCCAAGTCTGGCAGAATGTCGCAAGATTCTGCCGTGAATTGCCGTCAAGCATAAGCTCGTCACGGACGACGCTGAAGGCCAGCCGCGGATCGTGCTCCTTCTCCGGCATCTTGTACTTCGGCATCGGCTTTGACAGATCAGCCGTCCCATAAACATCGGAGAGCAATTCATCACGAATATCATCTTTATAGTGTAACGGCATGCCAAGCACTCCTTTGCGATTGCATATTGACTGAGACAAAAACTCGTGCGCGCGCCCTGTGGGGGACGCGGACCAAAAAAGGCTTGATCTCGAGCGCGCCCAGCGAAAAAGGCGCCGACGATCAGGCAGCCTGCGTAGAAGAAGCCAAAAGACGACTCTTATTTAACAGCTTAAGATATGCAATGAAGTTACGCGACTCTAATGCGCCGGAATACAGCGATAAGTCTCACCCTACCCCTCTTAAGTGTGACGCTATCATGCGACGTTTTCATTGGTCAATACGAATCTCGTCACGGATTTTGATGGGTTTCTCGATGCCGAGACCGCCGCAGCGCGTGATAGAGCTTTCTTTGATCAGAGTAGCTTCGCGGTTACGACCACTTCGATCAGATAGCCGTTTTCAAGGCCGGCGCCCACGCAGGCGCGTTGCGGCCAATTCTCCTTAGGCCCGATCCAGTCGCACCAGACCGCGTCCATTTCCGGCTTGTTCGATATGTCGCTCAAATAGACCGTGGCCTGCAGCAACCCGGCCTTGTCGCCGCCCGCTTCGGCGAGCAGACGGTCCAACTCGCGCAGACTGTTGCGTGTTTGATCGGCCACGCCGTCGGCGCAATGTGGGTCGGTCGCCACCGCATAGACCAGCCCATCCGACACGACGGCGCTGCATCGCCCGCGACTGTCCCTATAGATTTTCTTCATCGTCTCTTATTCCCTGGAAAGAGGATGTGCGCCGTTGGCATCCGGTCCGGGAATGGGTCTGGCGCTCGGACAGGATCGGCGTCTTCTATCTTGGGATCACCGCGCTGTCGATCCTGACCGAAATCTGTCTGTGGCCATGCTCGTCTTTCCGAGCAACCGACGGGCCCCGATCGCCGCGTCGCGCTCCTTTCAAGGGTTGAAGGGGGCCACGGTTTCGGCGAATCGGACCCTGACGGTCGGCGGCGCGCCGTCCGCCCATTGCCGCGCGATGATCGCCTTGTCAGCTTCTGAACGGATTTCTTGTTCGGTCTGGTCCGAGTGGTCATCATGATCGCGCGTAGGTGCGTTCGCCGCGCGCGCCTCCGGGCCTCACCAGTCGAACGGCGCCGTGACGATGCGCTCTCCCAGAAGGAAGGCGTCGGCGACATGGCGGAGCGGCGCCAGGTCGGTATCGCTGGCGCCGGCGGCCAAGAGGCGGGCGAACTGCGCGTAGAGCGCGTGGTATTCCCCTTGTAGAAAATCGAGATCGGGTGCGGCGCCGGGCGCGATCGGAGCGGTCGGTGCGCCGTCGACCGTCAGGGTCGAGCCGCCGTCTCCCAGGACCGCGTCACCTTCCACGGCGGCGATCCGAATCTCCCAGGTCTGTCGCCCTTCTTGCCGCCAATCGAACTCTGCGGAAACGGCGGCCCCCTTCAGGTCCTGGAACGAGAGCGACGCGGCGATCGGGGTCTGTCGATTGCTCGGAAAGACGAGCTTTGCCCCGCTCAGACGCAGCGGTCCCGGGTAGATCTCGGTCAGGATCGACAGCGCGTTGATCCCCGGATCGAAGACGCCGAGCCCGCCCGGGCGCCAGACCCATTCCTGGCCGGGATGCCAGCGGCGCACATCCTCTTTCCAGGTGATCGAGACCGACTGGATCGTCTTATCGCTCAGCCAGGATCGCGCGGCGGCGACGGCTTGGTTTTGCCGGGAATGCCATGTCAGATAGAGTGACAAGGACCGGCTCTTCGCCAGTTCGATCAGATCCTCGACCTCGCTGATTGTCGCGCCCGGCGGTTTTTCCAGCATCACATGCCGGCCGGCCTCGAGCGCCCGCCGCGCATCGCCATAGCGGACCTGCGGCGGCGTGCAGAGCGACAGGCAGGGAATGTCCGGGCGTGCGGCGAGCAGGGACGTGACATCGCGATAGGCGTCGACCCCCTCGACCGAGGCGTTGCGGCTGGCGGTCGCCGCGAGCTCGAAGTCGGGGCTCGCCGCCAGCGCCGGGATATGTTGGTCGCGGGCGATCTTGCCGACGCCGACCAGGGCGACCGGGGTGGGGGCGCTCATGCGGTTCGCCCTGTGAATCCGCCTGCCGCGCTCATCCTTGTTTCCGTTTGTTGTAAACGTCGAATATCACGGCCGCGAGCAGCACCAGGCCCTTGATGACCTGTTGATAGTCGATCCCGATCCCCATGATCGACATGCCGTTATTCATCACGCCCATGATGAAGGCGCCGACCACCGCGCCGAGAATCTTGCCGACCCCGCCCGACATCGACGCCCCGCCGATAAAGACGGCCGCGATCACATCGAGTTCCAGCGCAAAGCCCGCCTTCGGCGTCGCCGTGTTCAGACGGGCGGCGAAGATCAACCCGGCCAGCGCGGCGAGGAAACCCATATTCACGAAGGTCAGGAAAGTCAGGCGCTCGGTCGGAATACCCGACAGTTTGGCCGCTTTCTCATTGCCGCCCAGCGCGTAGATCCGGCGCCCCAGCACCGTGCGCTCGGTGATGAAGGCGTAGAACACCGTCAGGATACCCATGGTGATCAACACATTCGGCAGACCGCGGAAGGTCGAGAGCGAATAGACCAGGATCAGGATCGCGGCGGCGACGGTGACATGCCGCGCCGCGAAAAAGGCGACCGGCTCGTCCTCGACGCCATAGGTCCGGTTGCGCGCCCGTTTTTTGAGGCCGAGATACAGGATCGTCAGGACGGCGATAACGCCGACCGCGAGCGCCGTCGCGTTCGGCCGATCGATCCCAAAAATATCGGGAATGAAGCCGGTCGACAGTTTCTGAAACTCGGTCGGGAAGGGGCCGACGGACTGGCCTTCCAGCAGCCAGAGCGAGGCGCCGCGAAAGACCAGCATGCCGGCCAGTGTGACGATGAAGGACGGGATCTTCCAATAGGCGACCCAATAGCCCTGCGCCGCGCCGATCAGTGAGCCGACGACCAGACAAACGACGATGGTCGGGAAGACCGGCCAGCCCAGCTCTACGATCATCACCGCCGCCAAGGCCCCGATAAAGCCCATGACCGAGCCGACCGAGAGGTCGATATTGCCGCCGACGATGACGATCAGCATCCCCAGCGCCATGACGATAATGTAGCTGTTCTGCAGAAACAGATTGGTCACGTTGATCGGCCGCATCAGCGTGCCGTCGGTCACCACCTGGAAGAAAACCATGATCGCGATCAGGGCGAAAAGCAGCCCGTATTCGCGCATATGGTTTTCGAGATAGTGCATGATCCCGTTCGCCGGGACTTTCCGCTCCTGCCGTTCCGCGACACCGTCGGACATACGCCTTCCCCTACTCGGTGACAATGAGCGACATGATGCGCTCCTGGCTGGCTTCTTCGGCGGCCAACTCGCCCACAAACGAGCCCTCGCTCATAACATAGATCCGGTCGCTGAGACCCAGCAGTTCCGGCATTTCCGAGGAAATCATCACCACGCCGCGCCCCTCGGCGGCCAGTTCGTTGATCAGACTATAGATTTCGAACTTCGCGCCGACATCGATCCCCCGCGTCGGCTCGTCCAGGATCAAAACCTTAGGGTCGGTGAACAGCCATTTCGACAGCACGACTTTCTGCTGGTTGCCGCCGGATAGGTTCATCACCCGCTGAAAGACGCTCGGCGTGCGGATGTTCATCGCCTCGCGGTATTTCTCGGCGACCTGCGTCTCCTGCGCCGCGTCCAGCACCCCCCGGTTCGAGACATCCTCCAGATTGGCCAAGGTGACGTTGCGCTGGATCGGCTCTTCAAGGATCAGACCGAGCTCTTTGCGGTCCTCGGTGACATAGGCGAGGCCGGCGCGGATCGCGGCCCCGGCGCTCGAGACATCGATCGGCGCGCCGTCGAGCAGCGCCTCGCCGCCGGCGTGCCGGCCATAGCTGCGCCCGAAGATGCTCATCGCCAGTTCGGTGCGGCCGGCGCCCATCAACCCGGCGATGCCGACCACTTCGCCCGCGCGGACCGTGAAGTTGATATCGTGCACCACATGACGATCGGCGTGTTCGGGATGGATGACGTTCCAGTCGCGTACCTCGAACAGGACGCCGCCGATATTGCGTTCGCGTTCCGGGTAGCGGTGCGCCATGTCGCGGCCGACCATGTCGCGGACGATCCGATCCTCGGGGATGTCGCGGTCGCGCGCATCGATGGTCGAGACCGTCGCGCCATCCCGCAGCACGGTGATGGTGTCGGCGACGCGCCGCACCTCGTTCAATTTGTGACTGATGATGACAGAGGTGACGCCCTGCGCCTTGAGGTCGAGGATCAGGTCGAGCAACGCCTCGCTGTCGGATTCCGATAAGGCCGCGGTGGGCTCGTCGAGCACCAGAAGCCGCACCTCTTTCGACAGCGCCTTGGCGATCTCGACAAGTTGTTGTTTGCCGACGCCCAGGGAATCAACCCGGGTCGCGGGCGGCTCGCTGAGGCCGACCTTCTTCAGAAGCTTCTCTGTGCGGTGGAAAGTCTCGTGCCAGTTGATGACGCCGTAGCGGGCGCATTCGTTGCCGAGGAAAATATTCTCGGCGATCGAGAGCAGCGGGGCCAGCGCCAGCTCCTGATGGATGATGATGATGCCGTCGGCCTCGCTGTCGCTGATGCCGCCGAACCGGGCGAGTTGGCCGTCATAATGGATCTCACCCTCATAGTCGCCATGTGGATAGACGCCGGTCAGCACCTTCATAAGGGTCGATTTGCCGGCGCCGTTTTCGCCGACCAGCGCGTGGACCTCCCCCTCCTCGACCTGAAAGCTGACCTTGTCGAGCGCCGTGACGCCGGGAAAGGTCTTGGTGATTTCGCGCATCTCCAGAAGCGCTGGCATGGCGTCCCCCCGGAAGCCGTCCCGAAAACGCCGCCCGCCGAACCAAGGCGGGCGGCGCAGCGGTTACGCGATCATTGTAGATCCTCGGCCGAATGATAGCCGGATCCGATCACAATTTCCTCATAGTTGGTGATGTCGACCGACACCGGCTCCAACAGATAGGACGGGATCACTTTCACGCCATTATCATAGGTCGTGGTGTCGTTGATTTCCGGCGTGCCGCCCTGCAACAGCGCGTCGGCCATGCTTACCGCGACCTTTGCGAGTTCGCGCGTGTCCTTGAAGACCGTCGAATACTGCTCGCCTGCGATGATCGACTTGATCGACGGCAGTTCGGCGTCCTGACCTGTGACGATCGGCATGGGCAGATCGCCGGACCCGTAGCCGACGCCTTTCAACGAAGACAGGATGCCGATCGAGAGACCGTCATAGGGGGCGAGCACGCCATGCACCTGCGCATCGGTGTAGTGCGCCGACAGTAGATTATCCATGCGAGCCTGGGCGACCGCGCCGTCCCAGCGCAGCGTGCCGACCACATCCATGCCCATCTGGCCCGAGACGATGTTGATATCGCCAGAATCGATCAGCGGCTGCAGCACGCTCATCGCGCCATTATAGAAGAAGTAGGAGTTGTTGTCGTCGGGCGACCCGCCGAACAGCTCCACATTCCACGGGCCTGCGCCAAACCGCTCTTCCAGGCCGCCGACCAGCGACGTGGCCTGCTGCACGCCGACCTTGAAATTGTCGAACGTGGCGTAGTAATCGACATAGGCGCTGTCCCGGATCAGCCTGTCATAGGCGATGGTCTTGATTCCGGCGAAATGCGCTGTTTCGAGGATGTTCGACAGCGTCGTGCCGTCGATCGCGGCGATCACCAGCACATCGACGCCCTTGGTCACCATATTCTCGATCTGGGCGAGTTGGTTGGGGATGTCATCCTCGGCATATTGCAGGTCCGTCGCATAGCCCGCCTTGGTGAACTCCGCGACCATGGATTCCCCGTCTGAAATCCAGCGCGCCGACGATTTGGTCGGCATGGCGATGCCGATCGTTCCCTTATCCTGAGCGACGCTCAAGGACGGGCCCGCAAGCAGCCCGACCCCCAACGCCAACGCCGCGACCGCCGTGGTAAATCTCTTCATTCCATCCTCCCATATTCCCAAGCTTGGTTTGTTTATGCGCCCCGCCATGGCGAGTCCGTTACGCCGGATCGACGGCAAGATCGCTCGTACGATGCCAACCATCCGCATATCACGCAAACATAAATAATTGAATCAGATATATGGTTATTGATATGTTGAATCATGTCGGTTCCGGTCAATCGTCTGAAACTTCGCCATTTTCGGCTCATCCAGGCGATCGCCGCCTCGGGCCAATTATCGAGCGCCGCCCAGCGCGTGGCGATGACCCAGCCCGCCGCCTCGCGCAGCCTGGCCGAGATCGAGGCGCTGGTCGGCGCGCCCTTGTTCGACCGCCATCCGAAGGGCATGCAGCCGACCGCTCTGGGTGAGGTGCTGGCTCGGCGCGCGGGCGTTCTGCTGTCGGAGATCGACGAGGCGGCCCGCGAGGCCGCGGCGATCAAGACAGGCCGGGCCGGTACAGTTCGGGTCGGGTCGGTCACCGGGGCGGCGGTCGGCTACATCGTCCCCGCCGTGCAGGCGCTGAAAGCGGAGTCGCGCAGCGCCGAAATCCGTATCCAGGTCGCGCCGAGCGTCCAGTTGATGGATTGCCTTTTGGACGGCGCGCTGGATTTCGTGCTGTCCCGCGTGCCGCCCGAAATTGATGGCGGCCGCCTGGATATCTTGCACGGTCAGGTAGAGACGCTGCGATTTCTGGTGCGCGCCTCCCATCCGTTGCGAGATCAACGCAGGGTAGAGCTGGAGGCGCTCGCAGATCTGCCCTGGGTCATTCAAGAGCGCGGCACGCCGATCCGCGAGGCTGTCGACGCCGCCCATATTCGCGCCGGTCTGTCGCCGCCGAGCGATGTGGTCGATACCGCGTCTTTGCTCGTGACACTCGCCTATCTGCGAAGGTCGAACGCGATCGCGCCGGTGGCGAGCGAGGTCGCCCACATTCTCTCGCAAACCGGGTTGGGCGATTTCGCCGCGCTGGAGCCCGCCGCCCAGATCACCCTGACGCCCTACCACCTGATCCGCCAAAAGGACCGCCCCCTCGGCCCGATCGCGGAGCGGTTGCTGGACCTGGTGAAGGGGGAACTCTCGGCTTAGTGCGCCGCTGTGAGGTCAGGTTAAGGCGTAACCGCTGTTTTCTTGTTAAAGCCCTGACAAGTACAGTAATGAAACCTTCAAAATTGACAAACTTTGCCAATTCGGTTGATTGTGCGTCGATGGAGGATCGCATGGCGACAATGAATGTTTCTTTGCCGGACCCGATGAAACATTGGGTCGAGGCGCAGGCGCGCTCAGGGCGTTACAGCAATGCGAGCGACTATGTCCGCGACCTGATCCGGCGCGACCAGGAACGCACTGTCGGTCTGGCTCATATGCAGCGCCTCATCACCGAGGGCGTTGAAAGCGGCGAGGCTGAGGGGTTCAGCATGACCGCAATCCAGGACGCGTTCGACAGGGGCGATGCCTGAGGTCCGAGTCAGCAAGGCGGCGCAAGCGGATATTCTGGAAATCGGACGCTATACCGAGCGGAAATGGGGCGTCGTGCGACGCCGGCGCTATCTCGATGGTATGGCGCGCCAATTCTCCTTGCTGGCGGCCTCGCCGTATCTAGCCGCCCAAAGACCGGAATTCGACCCGCCGGTACGGATATACGCTTATGAAAAGCATCGGATCGTCTATCTCGCCGATGACAACGGCGTTCTTATCATCCGGGTGCTTCACGAAAGCATGGACGTCACGCGCCGTCTTTGAAGCGCATGTGTACATCGGTTGAGCAGGAGGAGGGCGTTGCGATCAGCCTGGCGCGCCCGGCTGGATTCGAACCAGCGGCCCCCAGATTAGGAATCTGGTGCTCTATCCTGCTGAGCTACGGGCGCGCGTTAGGATTGGCATAGCAAGCGGCGGCGCCGCCCGCTAGACAAAATCGCGCGCCGCGGCTTGAGACTGATGACCGGACTAAGCCGTTGGCGTGCTCGATCGGTGGATTGATTGGCCGGGCGTTTGGGGGTACCCAGCGCGACCAAATAATACAGACAAAGCCTGTCTCATGACCGCTCGCCAAAATTCCAGCGCCGCTGTTGCGGCCTCTCGCGCCCCATTGGCGGCGGCGAAGCGGATCGTGGTGAAGATCGGGTCGGCCTTGCTGGTCGATGATGCGACGGGGGCGATCCGCACCCATTGGCTTGAGGGGCTGGCGCGGGATATCGCCGCTTTGCGGACGCGCGGGGTCGAGATTCTCGTCGTGTCCTCCGGCTCAATCGGGGCCGGGCGGCGGCAATTGGGCTTGACCGGCGGTTCATTGAAGCTCGAGGAAAAGCAGGCCTCCGCGGCCGTTGGTCAGATCGCTTTGGCGCACGCCTATAAGAACGCGCTGGCGGCGCGCGATATCGCGGTCGCTCAGATTCTGTTGGCCCCGGGCGATACCGAGGAGAGACGGCGGCATCTCAACGCGCGCGCGACCATCTTGCAGTTGCTCAAGCTGGGCGCCGTGCCGGTGATCAATGAGAACGACTCGACTGCGACCCAGGAAATCCAGTATGGCGACAATGACCGGCTGGCGGCGCGGGTCGGGACCATGGTCAGCGCCGATACGGTGGTCCTGCTGAGCGATGTCGACGGACTCTATACGGCGGACCCGACCGGCGACCCAACCGCCAAACTGATCCCGGAGATCGCCGCGATCACACCGGATATCGAGGCGATGGCGGGGCAGGCGCGTCTCGACCGGATTCAAGGCGGGCTCTCCACCGGCGGCATGGTGACCAAGCTGTCGGCCGCCAAGATCGCGGTCTCAGGCGGCGCGCGGCTGATCATCGCCAAGGGCGATGTCGCCGATCCGTTGGCTCGGATCGATGCGGGCGGACCTTGTTCGGTCTTCCTATCGTCCGTGAAGCCGCAGGCGGCGCGCAAACGCTGGATCGCCGGCTTGCTGACGCCGGCCGGCCGGGTGGTGATCGATGATGGCGCGGCCCGGGCGCTGGGCGACGGCAAGAGCTTGTTGCCCGCTGGCGTCGTTTCGGTCAGCGGGGCGTTCCATCGCGGCGACCCGGTGACCATCGCGACCCAATCGGGTGAAACGCTTGGGGTCGGTCTATCGGCTTATGACAGCGTGGATGCGGGCCGGATCGTCGGCAAACGCAGTGCGGAAATCCCGTCCATTCTGGGCTATGAGGGGCGCGTCGCGCTGATCCATCGCGACGACATGGCGCTGGAAGACTGAGCGCCGCCGCGCCTCTTCCAGTCTAGGCATTGCCTAACCGGCGCCTTCCATGCTTCTAAACAGGGGACCGGCGCAGGCCCGCGCCGCATGACGACCCTGACGCAGATAATGGAGACGGTCATGGCGATCGCCGCCCTCGATACGGATGCGCAAGCGCCCCATTCCGACGCCGATCTCGACGCCGAGATGGGCGCGATCGGGGCCCGCGCCCGCGCCGCCGCCCGGACCTTGAGCCGCGCCAGTACCGACAGCAAGGTGGCCGCTTTGACCGCCGCCGCGCGCTTGTTGCGGGAACGCCAGGCGGCGCTGATCGCGGCGAATGAGAAAGACCTGGCCTTCGCGCGCGACAAAGGGATCGCCGAGTCGCTGATCGACCGGCTGCTTCTCACGCCGGACCGGATCGAGGGCATGGCCGCCGGGCTGGAGGCGATCGCTGCGCTGAAAGATCCGATCGGCGATGTGATCGCTGAATGGGAGCGGCCGAACGGTTTGCAGATCCAGCGCGTCCGCACGCCGCTGGGCGTGATCGGCGTGATCTATGAATCGCGCCCCAACGTGACGGCGGACGCAGGCGGCCTGTGCCTGTTTTCCGGCAACGCGGCGATCCTGCGCGGCGGGTCCGAGAGCTTTCACAGTTCCGGCCTGATCGTCGACTGCCTGCGTGCGGGTCTGGTCGAGGCCGGATTGCCGCCGGATGTGGTGCAGACGATCCAGACGCGCGATCGCGCCGCGGTCGGGGCCTTGTTGCGGCTCAATGCGCATGTTGATGTCATCGTCCCGCGCGGCGGCAAGAGCCTGATTGAACGCGTGATGGCCGAGGCGCGCATGCCGGTCTTCGCGCATCTGGAAGGGCTCTGCCATGTCTATGTCCATCAAGGCGCCGATCTCGAAAAGGCGCGCGCCATCGCCCTGAACGCCAAGATGCGGCGCACCTCGGTCTGCGGCGCCGCCGAGACTCTGTTGATCGATGCGGCGGTCGCCGATGAAATGCTGCCGCCGATTGTAGCGGACCTGAAGGCGGCGGGTTGCGCCATCCTGGCGGATGAGCGAGCGCGGGCGATCTGCCCCGAGTCGGACCCAGCCCAGGACTCTGATTGGGTGACCGAATATCTCGACGCCATCCTGTCGGTGCGCGTGGTCGACGGCGTCGATCAGGCGATCGCCCATATCAATGGCTATGGCTCAAACCACACCGACAGTATCGTGACCGAGGACGCGGCGGCGGCGGAGCAATTCCTGGCTGAGGTCGACAGCGCGATTGTGATGCATAACGCCTCGACCCAGTTCGCCGACGGCGGCGAGTTCGGCATGGGGGCGGAGATCGGCATCTCGACCGGTCGGATGCATGCGCGGGGGCCTGTCGGCGCCGAGCAGCTTACCAGCTTCAAATACCAGGTGCGCGGCGCGGGCCACACCCGCCCGCTCTAACGCTTGGCCCGCCGTTTCGTCTCTCGTCCGCCGCCGCCGGCCTGTCGCCGCCCGGTTCCGCGCGCGCCCGTTGTCGGCCTTTTAGGCGGCTCTTTCAACCCGGCGCATTCCGGACACCGGCGTATCTCTGAGGAAGCGCTAAAACGGCTTGGGATCGGTGAGGTCTGGTGGCTGGTCTCGCCGCAGAATCCGCTCAAGGCGGCCGAGGGCATGGCGTCGCTCGAACAGCGGCTGCGCGCCGCCAGCGCTGTCGCGGCGCCGGACCGGCGCATCGCGGTGAGTGATATTGAGCGCCATCTGGGAACGCAGGCGACGGTCGACACGTTGGCGGCCCTGCGCCGGCTTTACCCGCGGACCCGCTTCATCTGGCTGATGGGTGCGGACAATTTGATCCAGGTTCCGCGCTGGCTTGATTGGACACAGGTCTTCGCCCGCGCGCCCGTTGCCGTCTTCACCCGTCCGACCTATGATTCGAAGGCGTTGCTGGGGAAGGCGGCCCAGGTCTTTCGGCGGAACCGGCTGCCGGACGGGGCCGAGCGCCGTTTGAAAGAGCGGCCGGCGCCGTGCTGGGCGTTTTTGCGGTTTCGCCGCCACCCGGCTTCCGCGACCGCAATCAGGGCGTCGCAGGCGCTTGAGACGATGAAGGAACACGACGATCAACGCTGAATCTGGAAAGGGCGCCGCCAAGGCGAAGACGCCGCGCACTGCTAAAGCCGCTGCAAAAATAGCGGTTGCAAAAAAAGCCGCCGCTAAAAAAGATGGTGCAAAGTCGGCTGCGGCGAAAAAACCGCGCGCGGCCAAAGCGACGCCTGAACCGCCGGACCTTCTGTCAGTCGTGCTGAAGCAATTGGACGATGACAAGGCGCGGGACGTGATCTCGATCGATCTGCACGGCAAGTCGAGCCTCGCCGACGCCATGGTGATCGCGTCGGGCGCCTCGACCCGGCAATTGTCGGCGATGGCGGACCATCTGGTCGAAGCGCTGAAGGCGGCCAAAGCGCCCAAGGCGCTGGTCGACGGCAAGGATCAGGGGGATTGGGTCTTGATCGACGCGAGCGATGTGATCGTTCATCTCTTCCGGCCGGAAGTGCGGGCCTTCTACAATCTCGAAAAGCTCTGGGGCGCCGCGCCGCCGCCATTTCCAAATGCGCAGGATGGCGCGCTCGATCCCGAGATGGATCGTTAGCGCTGGCGCAGGGCGCCGCGCGATGACACCTTTCTGATCCGGAGCGCCGCAGGATGGATATTACGGTGATCGCCGTCGGGCGGGCCCGACGAGGTCCTGAACGCGCCTTGTTCGAACACTATCTTGGACGGCTTCGTTGGCGTGTGACGCTGCGCGAGGTCGAGGAGAAACGCCCGCTGGGGACGGAGGCGTTGAAGCGCAGCGAGGCTGATTTGATTCGCCGCGCGTCGCCCGATGGGGCTGTCCTGGTTGCTTTGGACGAGCGCGGCGACTCTCTCACCAGCCGCGCCTTCGCCGAACAACTTGGCGTTTGGCGGGACTCCGGCCGCGCCAAGGTCGCCTTTGCGATCGGCGGCGCCGATGGGCTGGATCCGACGCTACGGGCGCAGGCGGACCGGGTCCTTTCGCTCGGCGCGATGACCTGGCCGCATATGCTGGTCCGCGCCCTGTTGGCGGAACAGATCTACCGCGCCGAGCAGATCCTATCCGGCGGTCCGTATCATCGGGATTGAGTGTATGCGCCTCGACCGCGCGTAGCCGCGTCCGCCGCTTGCGTCTACAGATAGGCGAACTGCTTGGCTTTTTCGGTTTCCTTGGCGAGCCGTTTCGCGGCGCGCCGCATTAGCCGACCGCCTTCCTTCGAGACGCCCAATTGATCGGGGAAGGGCGGGCCTTTTGAGGTGCGGTCCAGCAGCCCGTGATCCGAGAGCAGGATCAGCAAACGTCGAATAGATTCGCGCGACATACCGAGGCCGCCGAAGATTTCAAAAAGGGCGGATTGGCTAAGAAGCGGGTAGGTCTTCAGATTGCCCGCCGTATCCACATTGAAACGCTTGAGCAGCGCCTGATGCTTCTTCTGGTTCAGCCCTGCGGAGTCATACTCCGCCATGAAAAGGAGAATCGAATAGGCCGGGAAACTGACCAACTGTCCCGCTTCGCCATTGGTCGATTTACCGTTTTTTTCCGAATGCTTTTCGATTTCCTTTTGAAAACACTTCATACCGAGCGCCGCCGCGCCTAGAAGACCGAAGTCTCCATCCCTCGATTGTCCCACCTTTGGTCTCTCCTTACCCAATGCTTGCGAGCATGCCGAATGGTTCGCCGGCGCGCTCTCTCGTATAGGCCCCCGCCTACCGCCGCCCGACTTGCCCCGATGGTGAGAAAGGCCCCCGGCGCGATCCGAGAGGGTTTGAACCGCACTCGATCCTGCCGCGCTGCTCAGGAGGCTCACCACACCGTTGGGAAGGTTCGAAAGAATGTGGACCATGCGCAACGCCTGCGCGCGACGCGACGATCTTTCGAACAGCCTAGGCGACTATTTCCAGGGTGAAGGGTATGCCAAAGCGGCCTTGTTATACAACGGAAATTGGTCCGTCCGGGCGACCCTTTACCCCCTAACCGGATCGACCTATGAATTTATTAACAAAGGGTCAAAACTCGCGGCTTAGCTCAAAATCTTTACGTTTCGACGCCGCGCCGTCCGCGCCCGAGGCTAAGTTTGATCGGACAGCGCCAGTGTGGCCGCCCAGCCTGAAGCGAATCGTTTGGTCATTGCGGACTCCGCCCGGCGGCCTTATTTGCTGTCGGCGGCGGGCGCTCTATACTGATCCGCGTCGCGGCCAGTCCAGCCGATAGGGGCCATCCGCCGGATCGACCGGTTGGCCCGCGACCACAAGCGGCGATTGAAAAGAGGCGCCGGCGATCTCTAACCCGAGCGGAGCACGCGAACATGACGGACCAAGAACCAAACGCCGGACGAAAGCCGACGGTTCTTTGCATTCTGGATGGGTGGGGCGACCGCGCTGAAGCGGCCGATAACGCAATTGTGAACGCAGGCGCTCCCGTCTTCAATCAATTGCGCGCCCGCTGGCCTAACGGTCAGCTCGACGCGTCCGAACTGCATGTCGGCTTGCCGAGCGGCCAGATGGGCAATTCCGAAGTCGGACATATGAATATCGGCTCCGGCCGTGTTGTCATGCAGGATCTGCCCAAGATCGACGCCGCGATTGAGGACGGCGCGCTGGCGCGCAATCCGGCGCTTGTCGGCTTTCTGAACACGGTCGCCGACGCAGGCGGCGCGCTCCATGTCATGGGGCTTTTGTCGCCTGGCGGGGTCCACGCTCATCAGGATCATATCGCCGCCTTGGTGAAGATCGCGGAGGCGCACGGATTGGCGGTCCATGTGCACGCCTTTCTAGACGGACGCGACACGCCGCCTCAGAGCGCCATGGGCTACATTACGGAATTTGAGGAAAATATCGGCGCCGGCAAGATCGCAACCGTGTCGGGCCGTTTCTACGCCATGGATCGCGATAAACGCTGGGAACGCGTCGCGCGTGCTTTTGCGGCGGTCGCGCATGGCGAGGGGCAAGCGGCGGATACCGCCGCAGCGGCTGTCGACGCCGCCTATGCGGAGGACGCAACCGACGAGTTTGTGCCGCCCAGCGTGATCGCGGGCTATGCCGGCATGCAGCCGGGCGACGGTCTGTTGATGGGTAATTTCCGCGCCGACCGCGCCCGCGAGATTCTTCAGAGTTTTGTCGATCCCGCCTTCGACGCGTTCGACCGAAAGACGCCGCCCGAACTCTCCGCCGTGATCGGCATGGTTGAGTATTCCGCCGATCTTTCCACGCGCATGGGCGCGCTGTTCCCTGCCGAGACATTGCGGAACACGCTGGGCGCCGTGATCGCCGATCATGGTTTGAAACAGCTGCGCATCGCCGAGACTGAGAAATACGCGCATGTCACCTTCTTCTTCAACGGCGGCCAGGAAGAGCCTTATGACGGGGAGGACCGGATCCTCGTGCCGTCGCCGAAAGTTGAGACCTATGATCTGAAGCCCGAAATGTCGGCGGTCGAGGTCACCGATCATCTGGTGCGGGTGATCGGCGAAGGGCTCTATGATCTGATCGTCGTCAATTTCGCCAATACCGACATGGTCGGCCACACGGGCGATCTCGCCGCCGCGGTCAAGGCCGTCGAGACGGTCGACGCCTGCCTCGGCCGTCTCGACGCGGCCGTGTCGGCGGCGGGGGGCGCGCTTCTGATCACCGCAGATCACGGCAACGCCGAGATGATGAAAGACCCCGAAACCGGTCAGGCGCACACGGCGCATACGATGAACCGGGTGCCGGCGATCCTGTGCGGCGTCGAGGGCGTTCAGGCCTTGGGCGACGGGCGGCTCGCCGATCTGGCGCCGACGATCCTCGACGTCATGGGCGTTGCGCAGCCGGAAGAGATGACGGGCGTTTCGCTGATATCCGCTGCTGGGGTGCGCGCTGCGTGACGAGTCGACGCTGGTCCGCTTTATTCCTTTTTCTGTGTTTTTCGTGCGTGTTTGCACTGGCGGCCGGCCGGGCGGCCGCGCAGCAGGCCGACGCGACGCGCAGCAGCGCCGATCTGAAGGCGGCCGAGCGCGCCTTGTCCGAGGCGCAGGCGACCAAGGCCAGACTGGCGGCGGAGCGCGAAGACGCCGCTCGTGAGCTTGACCGGTTGCGCCGCGCCGCCGTTTTGGCCGCTCAGGATGCGCAAGAACGCGAGAGCATTGTCAGCAATCTTGAGAGCCAGCTGGTGCGACTCACGGCCGAGCGGGACGATCGACGCCGCGCGCTTGCGGCGCGGCGTGCGGAACTGACGCAGGTTGTGGCGGCGCTGACCCGCCTGGCCCGCATCGATCCGGAAGCGGTGCTGATCCGCGGCGGGCCGCCGATCGACACCATCCGCGGCGCGGTCCTGCTGCGCTCGGCGGCGCCGGCGCTGCGCGATCGCGCCGATATTCTGCGCGAGGAGTTGCAGGCCCTGGACGCGGTCGAGGCGGATGTAGCCGACCGGATCGTGGCTCTGTCGCGGGCGGAGGACGAGCTGACGCAGGAGCGGACGCGGTTGGCGCGGCTGGTGGCGGACAAGCAGACTTTTTTGACGCGCAAGGACGCGGCGGTGATCGACGCCGCCCAGCGGGTCGATGACCTGGCCGGACAAGCGACCTCCCTGCGCGATCTGGTCGAGAGTCTGGCCCGCGCAGAGGTCGGAGACGCAAGGTCGGCGGCGCCGCGCGCGCCGCGCCGGGACTCGTCTGCCGGCGTTGGCGAGGAGCAAGTCGGCGGTTTGACCCTGGGCCCGCCCGACGGGTTGCGTCCCTTCCCGGCGCAGGGGCCGATCGGACGGCCCGTCGCCGGACCGGTGATTCAGGCTTTCGGCGCCGACGCGGGCTTTGGTCAAACCAGTCGCGGGGTGACGATCAGCACCCGTCGAGACGCGCTCGTCACGGCGCCGTTTGACGGCAGGGTCGCCTTCGCGGGTCCGTTTCAGGATCTCGGAACCATCGTCATCATTGAGCATCAGGGCGACTATCACACGGTCTTGAGCGGCTTCGCGCGGGTCGATGTGGTCTCAAGGCAATGGGTTCTCGCTGGAGAGCCGCTTGGGCTGGCCGGCGGCGTCTCGCCGGTTGCGGCGGCTGAGACGGGCGCCGCCGGACGCGCCGCCTTCTATGTCGAACTGCGACGCGGCGGCCAGCCGGTGAACCCGCTGCGCTGGATCGTGGCGTATGCGGCCGACCCAACTTAGAAAGCCGCGCTTCGCCGCAGGAGCCGGGCGACAATGGCGCCAATCTGTGACCAATCGCCTCGATTCCCGACTTTATTCGGCCATCGCGCCGCAGTAGTGTACGTATCCCGAATATACGCCACTTCAGGCTTTGGTTATGAACACCATGCCTGGAGTGCGATGTTTCGAACCGGCCCGCAATCGATGGAAGTTGACGCCCTCTTATGATCAATCCGACCCGCCGCGCCGCCGCGCGAATTCTGCAGCTCTTCGCCTTCAAAGGCGCTTTCGCCGGCGCCATGGCGGTCGCCCTGATCGCCGTAACAGCGCCGAACGCCGCGCGCGCCGCCGGCGACGACACGCCGGACACCTACGAGCTTCTCGATATGTTCGGCGAAGTCTTCGAGCGCGTGCGCCGCGATTATGTCGAAGAGATTTCCGACGAGAAGCTGATCGAGGCGGCGATCCAAGGCATGCTGCGCGACCTGGATCCGCATTCGGCGTATCTCGACACGCGTAACTTCGAATCGATGCGCGACCAGACGCGCGGGGAATTCGGCGGTCTCGGCATCGAGGTGACCATGGACGAGACCGGCTATGTCCGTGTCGTCGCGCCGATCGACGATACGCCGGCTTATCGCGCCGGGCTCGAATCCGGCGATCTGATCGTCGAGTTGGACGGCGAGGCGGTTCAAGGCCTCAGCCTCAGCGAGGCGGTCGACAAGATGCGCGGTGTCGTCGGCAGTGAAATCATCCTGACCGTCCTGCGCGGCGAAGAAGAGCCGTTCGAGGTCACGATCGTTCGCGACCGCATTCAAATCCGATCGGTCCGGCACCGGATCGAAGGCGGGGATGTCGGCTATATCCGCATCTCCAGCTTCACCGGTCAGACGCAAAGCGGCTTGGACAAGGCGATCGCTGAGATCCGCGACGAGATCGGCGAGGATGTGAAAGGCTTCGTTTTGGATCTGCGCAGCAATCCGGGCGGCCTCCTGGATCAGGCGATATCGGTCACAGACACGTTCCTGGACAAGGGCGAGATCGTCTCGACCCGAGGCCGGGTGGCGGATACGACGCAGCGCTTCCAGGCGACGCCGGGCGACGAGACGGACGGCGCGCCGCTGGTGATCCTGATCAATGGCGGCTCGGCCAGCGCTTCGGAGATCGTCGCCGGGGCTTTGCAGGATCATGGCCGCGCCATCGTGATGGGAACGCAATCCTTCGGCAAAGGCTCGGTGCAGACCATCATGCCGCTGAACCGGGACGGGATCGCGATCAAGCTGACGACGCAGCGCTATTACACGCCCAGCGGCCGCTCGATCCAGCAAAAGGGCATCAGTCCGGACATCCTGGCCGAACAGTCGCGGGTCGAGTCGCTGGAGACCGGCCGCCGCGGGCGGACCGAAGCCGACCTGCGCGGCGCCTTGTCCAATCCCGAAGATGGGGAGTCGGAGCCGGCGCAGGAAGAGGCCGTGGACGAAACCGCCGAATCCGAAGAGATTGAGGATTACCAGCTTGCCCGCGCGCTCGATCTGATCCGCGGGATCGCGCTGTATCGCGTACGCGCAGTGAACTGAGCCGGCCCGATCGCCAAGCCTGGCGGTTGAAGCGGCCGGACGCGGCGATCGGACGTAGCGATCGGACGCGGCGGCCGGACAGGACGGATCACAGGAGGGTCGCGGTGAAGCAGCCCTTTAAAGCGCCGAAGTTGAGCCTTCCTTTCAGCAAGCGATCCGCTGGCGACGGTCTCAATGGCCCGTCTGAGGGCGTCGATGAAGACCAAGACGAAGACAAAGACGCGTTCGCCTTTGCGCCCCGCACCGGCGAATCGGACGCTCTGAAGCGCCGGCTGCCCTGGATCGCGGTGATCGGCGGCTATGCCGCCACCGCCGCCGCGCTGGGCGGCGTCGCCGCCTATCTGATCCTGTCGGCGGATCAGATCGAGCAGGAAATGATCGAGGCGCGGCCCAAGGCGGAAGTGGCTGGCGATCGGATCGTCGTCCGCCGCGTCGGTGAGACGGCTGGGGGCGAGACGGCTAGGGGCGACACAGCGGACGCCGAATCCCAGGTCGAGGCGGCTCTCGAGGCGGCGGCTGAGGCGGCGAAAGAGGCCGTATCGGCCGTTAGCGACCCCGACCCGGCGATCTCTTCCGCCGATCCAGTCCAGCTCGATGCGGCGGCGGACAGGCCGCTTGCCGACGTTCCCGCTACGGACGCGGCCTCCGACATCATCGACGACCCGCCGATCCCCGACCTTTTCGCAGACACGCTGGCGCCGCACCCGGATCCGGGCCTGATCGTAGAGAGCGAGGTGGGTCCTTTGCCGGTGATCGGCGAGGACGGCCGGCGTGCCTGGCAGGTTTATTCCCGGCCCTCCAATCCGTTGGAGACGCGTCCCAAGATCGCCGTTGTCGTCACTGATCTGGGTGTGAACGCCCGGCGGGTCGAAGCGGCGATCGCGCTGCCGGGACCGATCACGCTGGCCTTCGCGCCCTACGCGCGAAAGGTCGGCGACTGGATCGAACAGGCCCGCGCCGACGGGCATGAGGTGATGCTGACCTTGCCGCTGGAGCCCGCGGATTTCCCCAGGAGCGACCCGGGTCCCTTCGCCTTGATGAGCGGTTTCGACGCGGATCAGAATGTGCGGCGGCTTCATTGGGTGCTCAGCCGGGCCACCGGCTATGTCGGCCTGGTCAGCTATCAGGGCGGCGCCTTCGCCGCGAACGCCCAGGCGGTGCGGCCGGTCTTCAACGATTTGAAGACGCGCGGGCTGATCTATTTGGATGGAAGACAGGCGTCCGCCTCGACCACCCCGCGCATCGCGCGTTCGGTCGGCGTCCCGGTGTCGCAGGCCGATATCGTCGTCGACGGATCTTTCGGCCGCGCCCATGTGCTGCAACGGCTGAAACTCGCCGAATCGCTGGCCAGCGCGAACGGCTCGGTCATCGTTCTGGCCAAACCCTTTCCGATGACGCTCGAAAGGCTTCGCATCTGGTCGGAGGATCTGGACGCCAACGGCTATGCGCTGATCCCGGCCTCCGCCGTGATCTCGGAGCGGTTCGCGAGTTAGGTCCCGCCATGTCCAAGACCCGCGGCAAGGACAAGAAGGCCTCGGCCTCCAGCGAGGACGCGCGGCCCTATCGGCCCTGTGTTGGCCTGATGCTGCTCAACGGGCGCGGTGAGGTCTTTGTCGGGAACCGGCGCGACATTCCCGGCGAACATTGGCAGATGCCCCAGGGCGGCGTGGACAAAGGCGAGAGACCCGGCGACGCCGCCTTGCGCGAGCTTTATGAGGAAACAGGTCTCTCGCCAGATAAGGTCGCGCTGCTGCGCAAGACCAAGGGGTGGCTGCGCTACGACCTGCCGCCGGAATATTCGCGCAAGGCTTTCAAGGGCAAATATCGCGGCCAAAAGCAGAAATGGTTCGCTTTCCGCTTTCTGGGCCAGGATTCCGATGTCGATTTGACCCTGCATCACCCGGAGTTCGAGGCTTGGCGCTGGGCCCCCATGGATTCGCTTGTCGCCCTGACGGTCGATTTCAAGCGCGACCTGTATCGCAAGGTGGTCGCCGCCTTCCGCGATCTGGCGCCCTGACCTTTCCATCAATCAGAATCGCCCTTGGGTGAGAATTCATCCTTCCTGTTTGGGCGGAGCGTCATTGACGGCGGCGCCGCTTGGCGGCGATGCTTTTCGCTCTAGACAAGGAGAGCGCGATGACGGGGCGGACGGTCGATTTCACGGCGATGGCGGACGGAACCCGCGACGAATATCTTCTGCTCGAAGAGTATGAGAAGGCCTTCATAGCGGCGACGCCGGACCGGCTTCTGGCCCAGCTTGAACTCTTGAAAGACAGCATCGACGGCTACCGCGTAACGCGCTACGAGCATTCGCTGCAATCGGCGACGCGCGCCTATCGCGACGGGGCGGATGAGGACATGATCGTCGCCGCCCTGTTCCACGATATCGGCGACATCCTCTCGCCCTCAAATCACAGCGAGGTCGCCGCCGCGATCCTGAAACCCCATGTCAGCGAGCGGGTCCATTGGATCGTCAAGATGCATGGCCTGTTTCAGATGGTCTATTACGGCCATCATTTCGGCCAGGACAGAAACGCCCGCGACCGCCACAAGTCTCATCCCTGGTATGCGGACTGCGTCCATTTCTGTGAGGCCTATGATCAGGCCTCGTTCGACCCGGATTACGATACGCTGCCGATCGCGTTTTTTGAGCCGATGGTGCGCCGCGTCTTCGCGACGTCGAAGTTCCACAATCTAGACGCCGCGCCCAAGGCCGCCGGCCAGTCCGACGCGGCATGACGGCGTTTCACGCCACCAAGGTGAATAAGCCGGCCTTGCGCGCCTACCGGCTGGAACGGGTGCGTCAACAGTTGCGGACCCAGGATTGCGCGGCGGCGCTGCTCTACGATCCGCTGAATGTGCGCTACGCGACCGACACATCGAACATGCAGGTCTGGACGCTGCATAACGCCGTCCGCTACGCCTTTGTCGCGACCGACGGCCCGGTGGTGCTGTTCGATTTCCACGGCTGCGCGCATCTATCCAAGGATATTGAGACGGTCGACGAGGTGCGGCCGGCTGTTTCATGGACCTTTTTCCTGGCGGGTTCTGAGGCGGAAAACCGGGTTCAGGTCTGGGCCGACGAGATCGCCGATCTGGTCGCGCGGCATGGCGGCGGCAATCGGCGGCTCGCCGTCGACAGATTGGACCCGATGGGTCTGCATGCGCTGCAGGCGCGGCAAATCCATGTGGCGGAAGGCCAGTCCATCCTCGAAAGGGCGCGCGCGATCAAGAACGCCGACGAACTGCTGGCGATGCGGGAATCGATCGACGCCTGCCAGGAAGGCATGCGGCGGATGCGGGCGGCGCTTGAGCCGGGCGTGACGGAGACGAAACTCTGGTCGGTGCTGCATCAGACGAATATCGAACTGGGCGGCGAGTGGATCGAAACACGGCTGTTGACTTCCGGGCCGCGCACCAATCCCTGGTTTCAGGAATGTAGCCATCGTGAGATTCAAGACGGCGATATCGTCAGTTTCGATACGGATTTGGTCGGTCCCAATGGCTACTGTTCCGACATCTCACGGACCTGGATCTGCGGCGAACGCCCGCCGAACGACGAGCAGCGCCGGCTTTATGAGGTCGCCCGCACCCAGATCCGCGAGAATATTGCGTTCATCCAGCCCGGCATGAGCTTCAAGGAGTTCTCAGAAAACTCCTTTCGACTGCCGGCCGAATTCGTCGCCAACCGCTATTCGGTCGTCGCCCATGGCGTCGGCCTATGCGACGAATGGCCGGGAATTCTCTATTCCCAAGACTGGGATAAGGGCGGTTATGACGGGGTCATAGAATCCGGCATGACGATGTGCATCGAAAGTCTGGTCGGAACCGAAGGCGGGCGTGAGAGCATCAAGCTCGAGGAACAAGTCCTGATCACCGAGAGCGGCGCGCAGCCGCTCAGCGACTATCCGTTCGAGGATCACTGGCATTGAGATGGAGCTCTCAGCGCGCGCGGGGATGCGCCTTGACGTAGGCTTCGTTCAGGGCGGCGGCGTCGACCTGGGTATAGCGTTGGGTGCTGGCGAGCGAGGCGTGGCCGAGCAGCTCCTGGATCGCGCGCAGATCGCCGCCGCCCGCCAGAAGATGGGTCGCAAAACTATGGCGCAGCGCGTGCGGCGTCGCGCTGTCGGGCAGGCCGAGCGCCGTTCGGACCTGTCGCATCGCCTTCTGCGCGATCGCCGGGTTTAGCCGTTTGCCGCGGGCCCCCAGGAACAGGGGGGCGTTATAGCCCGGGCGATAGGGGCAAAGGCGGATATAGGCGTCGATCGCCGCCGCTACCACCGGCAGGATCGGGACGATGCGTTCCTTGCCGCCTTTCCCCAGGACCCGGATCGACTCGCCGAGAGGCAGGACAGACCGGTCCAGCGACAGCGCTTCGGCGATCCGCAGCCCCGCGCCGTAGAGCAACGTCGCCAAGGCCGTATCGCGCGCCCCGATCCAGGGTTCCGAGGCGAAGTCGCCGATCGTGTCGATCACCTGATCTGCGTCCGTGCTCGAGAGCGCTTTCGGCACATTCTGGGGTTTCTTCGGCCCCCTCACCGCGCGGATCGCGTGATTGGTCCCGCGGCCGGTCTTTTCCAGCCATTTGAAGAACGTACGGATCGCCGACAGCGCCCGGGCGTTGCTCGCCGCGCCGACCCGGCGGCGGCCCGACCGTCCATTACGCTCGGCCAGCCAGGCGCGGAAATCCATCGGTCTCAGCGTCTCGAGCGCGTGAAGGGTCGGCGGCGCGCCGAGATGAGCGCCGAGAAAACCCAGAAAATCGCACAGGTCTCGGCCGTAACCGTCAACGGTGAGCGGCGAGTAGCGGCGCTCAACGGACAGCCACTGCGTAAATTCGGTAAAGGCCTGTTGCAGGTCGGGTGCGATCGGTTCTAAGTCGGGCGGGTTTGCGCCGGTCTGGTCTGTATCGGGCGCTGGCGTCGCCATGGCTCGTCCGGATCAGTCCTCGTCCAGATCGCCAGGCAGGTCGAGCCAGACCCGCATCAGCTTCTCCAGCACATGGGCCAAAAAGCTCAACAGCTCCGTCGCCTGGCCGCCATGGAACCGCGCCGGCTCGCGGCTGCCGAAGGCCAGCATGGCGGGCGGAGCGTCCTCTGCGACCTTTAGCCGAACCATGGCGTGAGAATGGATCATCGGCGCGGCCTCGCCGAAAATCGCCGGGTCTGACGAGACTTCTTTCTGCAACAGGATCGATTGCATCCGACCGATATAGGCGTCGACCGATCCGGCCGGCAGCAGTTTCAGCGCCGGCAAGGGCAGGCCGAACGCGTCATTGGATTCGACGCAGAGGACGGCGACATCAACATCCAGCAAGACGCCCAGATCGACCGTCGCCCGCTGGATCAGCTCCTCGAATGAATGCGCGTCGAGCAGCGACAAGACGCATTCATGGATCCGCGCCATGGTCGAGAGATTGTCGCGGCTGGTGTCGATCAGCACCCGCGCGACATCCTCGGTCTGTTTCACTTGTTTGCGCAGCCGGCCGATCATCGCTTGCTGCAGATCGACCACTCCCTCGCCAAGCGGCCGTTCGGGCGAGGCGATTTGCGACAGCGTCTCGATATTGTCGGTGAGGAAGGACGGATTGGCGCGCAGATAGGCCAGCACCTGATCTTCGGTGATCGCCGGGGGCGCCGATTTCGCCTTCGTCTTCGCCTTGTCGCTCTTCGCGGTCATACGCGCTCGCCCCTTTTCAACGCGCCGCAGGCTATAGGATCGTTTGGCCGGTCTTGGCCCAATCATCCAGGAAGGCGGCCAGACCCTTGTCGGTCAGCGGGTGTTTGAACATGGCGCGTAGCACGTTCGGCGGCAGGGTCGCGACGCCCGCGCCCATCCGCGCTGCGGCGGCGACATGAAGCGGCCCGCGCACCGAGGCGACCAGCACCTCGGTCGGGAAGTCGTAGTTTGCATAGATTTCGCAAATCTCCGCGATCAGGCTCAATCCGTCCTGACCGATATCGTCCAGCCGCCCGACGAAAGGCGAAATGAAGGTCGCGCCCGCCTTCGCCGCCAGCAGGGCCTGTGCGGCGGAGAAGCAGAGGGTGACATTGACCATGGTCCCCCCCTCCGCAAGCACGCGGCAGGTCTTCAGCCCGTCCGGCGTCAGCGGCACTTTGACCGCGATATTGTCGGCGATCTCGGCCAGCTTCCGGCCTTCCTTCAGCATGGTCTCGTGGTCGAGCGCCACGCATTCGGCGCTGACCGGGCCGTCGACCACATCGCAGATCTCGGCCACCACATCGAGGAAGTTCCGCCCGCTCTTGGCGATCAGGGACGGGTTGGTGGTCACTCCGTCGACCAGGCCCGTTGCCGCTAAATCCCGAATCTCGTCTATCTCGGCGGTATCGATAAAAAACTTCATGGCGGCGGTCTTCCGTCTCTTCGGTTCGGTCTATTCTGAAAGCGAGCCGGAGGCGGCGTCAAAACAACGCCGTTGGCTCTGAACCCCATTACGGTCGGGAATCTATCCGATGCCACCGGTGGACGCCACATCGCAGACGCAAGCATTTGACGCGGCCGACGGCGTTGTGGCCGCGCTCGGCCCCGGCCAGCGGGTCCAGGTGCTGTTGCCCTTGCCGTTGGCCGGGGCGTTTGACTATCGCTTGCCCGTTGATATCGCTTGTGAAATCGGCGCTTTCGTGACCGTGCCGCTTGGCGCGCGCCAGGTCTCCGGCGTGATCTGGGGCCCATCGACGGACGCGGCGCTCGATGAGGCGAAAATCAAGGATGTGATCGCGCTTCTCCCAATTCCGCCGCTGCCTGCGGCGAATCGGGCGTTCGTCGACTGGGTGAGCGGCTACTACCTCTCCCCGCCGGGCGCCGTCCTGCGCATGGCGATGAGCGCGCCGGGCGCCTTGGCCCCGCCGCGCGTCCGCATCGCCTATACCGCCGCCGAGACCGCGCCGGAGATCAAGATGACCGGGGCGCGGCGGCGCGTGATCGCGGCCGCCCAGGACGGCTTCGCCCGATCCGCTGGCGAATTGGCCGAAGCGGCGGGCGTCAGCGCGTCGGTGGTGAAAAAGCTGGCGGAGTTGGGCGGGTTGGCGACCGTACAGATTCCCGACGAGGCCCGGTTCGCGCCGCCTGATCCCGCCGCCGAGACGCCGCGCCTGTCATCCGCGCAAACCGAGGCGGCGACGATCCTGCGCGGCCTGGTCGCGGCGCGTCGCTTCGACGCCGCCCTGCTGGACGGCGTCACCGGCGCCGGCAAGACCGAAGTCTATTACGAGGCGATCGCCGAGGCCCTGGCCGAAGGCCGCCAGGTCCTGGTGCTGGTGCCGGAGATCGCGCTGTCGGTGCAGTGGCTCGACCGGTTCGAGCGGCGATTCGGCGCCGCGCCGGCGGAATGGCATTCCGACCTGACCCAGGGTGCGCGCCGGCGCACTTGGCGGGCGGTCGCCGAAGGCAAGGCGCGGATCGTCGTCGGCGCACGCTCGGCCCTGCACCTGCCCTTTCCCGATCTCGGCCTGATCGTGGTCGATGAAGAACATGAAAGCGCCTTCAAGCAGGATGACGGCGTCCATTATCACGCGCGGGACATGGCGGTGGTGCGGGCGCGGCTGGCCGAATGTCCGGTGATCCTGGTCTCGGCGACGCCATCCTTGGAGACGGTCGTCAATGCGCAAGAGGGCAAATATAAGAGCGTGCATTTGCCGGAACGCCACGCTGGCGCGGAATTGCCCGCTGTTCAGATCGTCGATGTGACGAAGGACAAGCCCGGCCGCCAGCAATGGCTGTCCCCGACGCTGCGCCGGGCGTTGGAGGAGACGCTGGAGGCCGGCGACCAAGCGATGCTGTTCCTGAACCGGCGGGGTTACGCCCCGCTGACCCTGTGCCGGACCTGCGGCCATCGCCTGAACTGTCCCAATTGCGCAGCTTGGCTGGTCGAGCATCGCTTCACCAAGCGGCTTCAATGTCATCATTGCGGCTACAACGCCCGGATGCCGGCCGCCTGTCCCGAATGCGGCGACGAGGAGAGTTTCGCGGCCTGCGGCCCGGGCGTCGAGCGCCTATACGAGGAGGCGGCGGCGTTTTTGCCGGAAGCGCGAATCGAGCTTGTGACCTCGGACACGATCCACAGCCCGGCCGACGCCGCCGCCTTCGTCGCGCGCATGGCCGAAGGCGAAACCGACCTCGTCATCGGGACCCAGATCGTCGCCAAAGGCTATCACTTCCCGAATCTGACGCTGGTCGGGGTCGTCGACGCGGATCTGGGTCTGAAGGGCGGCGATCTGCGCGCCGCCGAGCGCAGCTATCAATTGCTGCATCAGGTCGGCGGGCGCGCCGGGCGGGCCGGCAAGCCGGGACTTGTGATCCTGCAGACCGCGGAACCGGACGCGCCGGTCTTTCAGGCGCTGGCGCAGCATGACCGAGACGGGTTTCTGGAGGCGGAGATCGCGGCGCGCCGCGCTTTCGCCTTTCCGCCCGTCGGTCGCTTGGCCGGGATCATCGTCTCCAGCGTCGACGAGGCGGCGGCCGATCATGCCGCCAAGGCCCTGGCGCGCGCCGCGCCGCATGCGGACGGCGTCGCGGTGCTCGGCCCGGCGCCGGCGCCGCTGTCGCTGCTGCGCGGCCGCTTCCGACGCCGGCTGTTGTTGAAGACCCGCAAGTCGGTGCGGATCCAAAAGGTAATCGCGGACTGGTTCGGTCGCGTCGACCTTTCCGGCAAAGTGCGTCTGGAGTTGGACATCGATCCCTACAGTTTTATGTGAGTGAGCGGGGCGGCGACAGATCGGGAGACGGTGGATGAAACGCGTGATCATCTTCGCCATCTGCGGCGCTTTGGTCGGCATTGTCTACACTTGGTACAATCTGGGAGTTGGCGTCTTCACCGCCATACGCGGGATCTATGTCGGCGCCGTCATTGCAGGGTCTGTGGCGGCGTTTGAGACCTATCTTGCCGAAGGCTTGTGGGCGCGGTTCTTTCGAGCTCAGAGTTTCCTTGTCTCGCTTTCGCTCAAGACGGTGATCTACGCAGGAATCGCCCTGTTCGCCCTGGTCTCACAGCATCTGGTAGCGCCGAACGAAGATATCTCGTTGACCCAATTCGTCGGTGTCCTATACGGCGATATCGCGTTTTCTCTTACCGCCTCCTTCATCTTCAATTTTATTTTTGCGATCCACCGGCTGTTGGGGCCGCGCACCCTGGTGCGGTTCATTACCGGCCGCTATCACAAGCCGATCCAGGAGGACCGCGTCTTCCTGTTTCTCGACATGGTGGGCAGCACACGCCTGACCGACGCATTGGGGGATCTGACCTTCCACCGGATGCTGAACCAATTCTATGTCGATATCACCGATCCGATCCTGGCGCATCAAGGGGAAATTCATCGCTATGTCGGCGACGAGGTGGTTGTGTCCTGGCCGATCGAGATCGGTCTGAAAGACGCGCAATGCTTGGCCGCGGTCCGGGATGCGGAACGCGCGCTGGAGGCGCAGGCCGACAGTTTCGTGGCGTCCTACGGCGAGGCCCCGACTTTTCGGGCCGGATTGCATCTTGGGCCGGTCGTAACGGGTGAAATGGGCTCGGCGAAGAAAGAGTTCGTCTTTGTCGGCGACGCGGTCAACGTCACCGCCCGCATTGGACAGGCGTGCCGCACGCTCGGGCGATCGGTTTTGATCTCCGACGATCTCCTTCGGAGTTTGGAGTTGCCCGCCGACATGCGCGCTGAATCGCAGGGCCCCGTCGCCATGCGGGGCAAGGTGACCGAAATGACCCTTCACGCGATTTCGTTTGCGTGAGACGCGATCTCGAACGGGCGCTTGCGAATCTCTGATTCTGTCTGAAATCGGGCTGAAAAGGCTTGCACGGCCCCGCCCGGTCCCTATAAACGGCGGCCATGGAAAGGAAGGCGTCGCGCTCGCCTTAGGCGGGCGCAGGCTATCTTTATGTGCATAGCCGATCCGGTTCAGGGTTGCGCCCGCACAGTTCAGAATAACCCAGGGGATCTCCGCGACGTGGCTGCAAAAGCTGGTGTGAACGAAATCGCCGAGCGCTATGCGCGCGCGCTGTTTGATCTCGCTGACGAGCAAAAGGCGCTTGATCCGGTTGCGGAAGATCTGCGCGGCATCCAACAACTGATGGCGGAAAGCGACGATCTGCGCCGCATGGTGCGCAGCCCGGTCATCTCGCGCGCCGATCAAAGCAAGGCGATCGCCGCCGTGTTAGAGAAATCCGGGGCCTCTGAGCTGACCCGCAAATTCGTCGGCTATGTCGCGTCGAAACGCCGTCTCTTCGCGTTGGGGCCGATGGCGTCGGCCTTTCTCGCGGAATTGGCGCGCCGGCGCGGCGAGATCACTGCCGAGGTCACCTCGGCTCGTCCGCTCAACGAAGAGCAGGTCCAGGCGGTGACCGACGCGCTGAACAAGGTGGTCGCGGGCACGGTCGCGATCGAACATAAGACGGACCCGTCGTTGATCGGCGGTCTTGTGGTCAAAGTGGGCAGTCGCATGATCGACGCCTCGCTGGCTACGCAACTCCAAAAACTCAAGCTTGCGATGAAGGGGGCTTAGGACCATGGAACTCCGGGCCGCGGAAATCTCTGCCATTCTGAAGGATCAAATCGCGAATTTCGGCGCCGAGGCCGATGTCGCGGAGGTCGGACAGGTTATCTCGGTCGGCGACGGTGTCGCGCGCATCTACGGGCTGGACAATGTCCAAGCGGGTGAAATGGTCGAATTCCCCGGCGGCATCAAAGGGATGGCGCTGAACCTGGAAGTCGACAATGTCGGCGTCGTGATTTTCGGCGACGACCGGGACATTAAGGAAGGCGACACCGTCAAGCGGACCAGCGCCATCGTGGATGTGCCTGTCGGCAAAGAGCTTCTAGGCCGCGTCGTCGACGGGCTCGGAAATCCGATCGACGGCAAGGGCGGCTTCGACGGGGCGGAGCGTCGCTTGGCTGAATTGAAAGCGCCGGGCATCATTCCGCGCAAGTCTGTGCATGAGCCCGTCCAGACCGGCCTGAAAGCGCTCGACGCTCTGGTGCCGATCGGCCGCGGCCAGCGTGAATTGGTGATCGGCGACCGCCAGACCGGCAAGACCGCCGTTATCCTGGACACGATCATCAATCAGAAGCCGATCAATGAAAGCGACGATGAGAGCAAGAAGCTCTATTGCATCTATGTCGCGATCGGTCAGAAGCGCTCGACCGTGGCGCAGGTCGTCAAGACGCTCGCCGACAACGGCGCCTTGGATTACACGATCGTCGTCGCCGCGACCGCGTCGGACCCGGCGCCCTTGCAGTTCCTGGCGCCCTATACCGGCTGCGCGATGGGCGAGTTCTTCCGCGACAACGGCATGCATGCCGTGATTTTCTATGACGATCTGTCGAAACAGGCGACCGCCTACCGTCAGATGTCGCTCTTGCTGCGCCGCCCGCCGGGCCGTGAAGCCTATCCGGGCGACGTGTTCTATCTCCACTCGCGCCTGCTTGAGCGCGCCGCGAAGATGAATGAAGAAAACGGCGCCGGCTCTTTGACAGCCTTGCCGGTGATCGAGACCCAGGCGAACGACGTCTCGGCCTATATCCCGACTAACGTGATTTCGATCACCGACGGCCAGATCTTCCTGGAGACCGCTTTGTTCTACAAAGGCGTGCGGCCGGCGATCAATGTCGGTTTGTCAGTATCGCGGGTCGGATCGGCGGCCCAGACCAAGGCGATGAAGAAGGTCGCCGGCTCGATTAAGCTGGAATTGGCGCAATATCGTGAGATGGAGGCTTTCTCTCAGTTCGCCTCTGACCTTGATGCGGCCACCCAGCGCTTGCTGGCCCGCGGCGCGCGCCTGACCGAGCTGTTGAAGCAGCCGCAATATCAGCCGCTGACTGTCGCCGAGCAGGTCATCTCGATCTATGCCGGGACGAAAGGTTATCTGGACGGTATCGCCGTCGGCGATGTGGCGCGCTTCGAGCGGACGCTAATCGACCATATGAACGCCGAGTTCAAGGACGTGATGGGCAAAATCGATTCGACCGGAGAGTTGAGCGAAGACACGGAAACGGCCGTCAAAGGCGCGTTGGACGCGTTCGCCGACTCCTTCGCCTAAGCGCTTTGCGCCCCGCCCGACCAGGATCGGCGTATCAGGAACCTTCTCATCGGGACAGCGGAAAGTAGACCGTCGTCATGGCCAGTCTGAAAGAACTCAAAGCCCGGATCGCCAGCGTCAAGTCGACGCAGCGCATCACCTCGGCCATGAAAATGGTCGCGGCGGCGAAATTGCGTCGTGCGCAGGAAATGGCGGAAGCCTCGCGGCCCTACGCGGAACGCATGGAGCGGATGCTCGGGTCCCTGGCGGCGGGCGCGCCGGTCGAAGGCGCGCCGCCGATGATGGTCGGCACAGGCAAGGAAGATGTTCATCTTTTCGTTGTCGTGACCTCGGATCGCGGTCTTTGCGGCGGCTTCAACGGCGCCATCGCGCGGACGGTGCGCCACGACATCGAACGGATGCGGGGCGAAGGCAAGACAGTCAAATTGATGATCGTCGGGCGCAAAGGCGTGGGCCTGCTGCGCCGTGAGTTCGCGAAGATCACGGTCGGCGTCTTCGAGGAACTGTCGAAACCGGCGCCCAGCTTCGACGGCGCGGCGACGGTTGCGACCAAGATCACGACGATGTTCGAAGACGGCGAATTCGACATCTGCACGGTCTATTACAACAAATTCGTATCCGTGCTGACGCAAGAGCCGACCCCGCTGCAACTGATCCCCTTCTCGGCGCCGGACGCGCCGGAGGATGAGGACGAGGACAGGGCCGCCGGGGCCGCAGGGCCCACGACCGCCGCCGCGGTCTATGATTTCGAGCCGGAGGAAGAGAAGATCCTGGCCGCGTTGCTGCCGCGCAACCTGCGCATTCAGATTCTGCGGGCGCTGCAGGAAAGTTTCGCCTCGGAGCAGGGCGCGCGGATGACGGCGATGGACAATGCGACCCGGAACGCGGGCGACATGATCAGCCAATTGTCGATCACCTATAACCGGTCGCGGCAGGCCCAGATCACGAAAGAACTGATCGAGATTATTTCCGGCGCCGAAGCGCTGTAGCAATGAATGTGAACTTCACCGGCCCCGGTTGGATGAACGGGCCGAAACGGTAGGAGCGGACAGATGGCGAGCAATACAATCGGTCGCATCACACAGGTCTTGGGGGCCGTCGTCGACGGACAGTTCGACGGAGAACTGCCGGCGATCCTAAACGCCGTCACCACCAAGATCGGGGATCGGACCCTAGTGATGGAGGTCGCACAGCATCTGGGCGAGCGGACCGTGCGCATGATCGCGATGGATACGACCGAAGGCCTGGTGCGCGGTCAGGAGATCGTCGATACCGGCGACGCCATCGCCGTGCCGGTTGGGCCGGAGACGTTGGGCCGGATCATGAATGTGATCGGCGATCCGATTGATGAGCGTGGTCCGGTGAACGCGAAACAAGCTTTTCCGATCCACCGTCCGGCGCCGGAATTCACCGATCAGGCGACCGAGGCGGAACAGCTGGTCACCGGCATCAAGGTCGTCGATCTGCTGACCCCGTATCCGAAAGGCGGCAAGATCGGCCTGTTCGGCGGCGCGGGCGTCGGCAAGACTGTGCTGATCCAGGAGTTGATCAACAACATCGCCAAGGGCCATGGCGGTTACTCTGTTTTCGCCGGCGTCGGCGAGCGGACCCGCGAGGGCAACGACCTGTATCACGAGATGATCGAGTCCGGCGTTATCGACCTCGAAGGCGATTCGAAAGTGGCGCTGATCTTCGGTCAGATGAACGAGCCGCCCGGCGCCCGGGCGCGGGTCGCGCTGACCGGCCTGACCCAGGCCGAATATTTCCGCGATGAGGAAGGCCAGGACGTGCTGTTCTTCGTCGACAATATCTTCCGCTTCACCCAGGCCGGCTCGGAAGTGTCGGCGCTGTTGGGCCGGATCCCCTCGGCGGTAGGCTATCAGCCGACGCTGGGCACCGATATGGGCGCCATGCAGGAACGGATCACCTCGACCAAGAAAGGGTCGATCACCTCGGTGCAGGCAGTCTATGTGCCGGCCGACGATTTGACCGATCCCGCGCCGGCGACGACCTTCTCGCACTTGGACGCGACCACGGTTTTGAACCGCTCGATCGCGGAATTGGGCATCTACCCGGCGGTGGACCCGCTCGATTCGACCTCGCGCATTCTCGAGCCCGGCACGGTCGGCGAGCAGCATTACAGGGTCGCCCGTCAGGTTCAGGAAACCCTCCAGCAATATAAGAACCTGCAGGAAATCATCGCCATTCTCGGCATGGATGAATTGAGCGAGCAGGACAAGCTGACCGTCGCGCGGGCGCGCAAGATCCAGCGCTTCCTGAGCCAGCCTTTCCATGTGGCTGAGGTCTTCACCGGCTCGCCGGGTAAATTCGTCGAGCTTGAGGACACGATCAAAGGCTTCGAGCAAATCGTCGCCGGCGAGCATGACGATCTTCCGGAATCCGCCTTCTACATGGTCGGCGGCATCGAGGAAGCGATCGAGAAATCGCAACGCATGGCGGCGGAAGCGGCCTAACGGGCCGCCGCCGACACGCCGACACCTGCGCCGATCCGGACGGAAGGAACGACCCCATGGCCGACAAACTGGCTTTTGACCTGGTCTCGCCCGAGCGCCTGTTGCTCTCGGAAAAGGTCGAGATGGTGGTCCTGCCCGGCGAAGAGGGCGACCTCGGCGTGATGGCCGGCCACGCGCCGATGATCTCGCAAATCCGCCAGGGCGCGATCTGCGTCTTTGAGGGCGGCGCGGTGGCGCAACGGCTCTATGTCGATGGCGGTTTCGCCGAGGTGACGCCCGAACGCTGCACCGTGATCGCCGAAATGGCGGTCCCGCTGGAGGATGTCACCGTCGCCGATGTCGATCGCGAAATCAGCGATTTGCGCGACGATATCTCAATCGCGCCGAATGACGAGGTCCGCGCGGCGCTGGAACTGTCCCTCGCCTCGGCCGAAGCCAAGCGCGCGGTGGTCGCGGCCCCGCCCTACTGATTTTCTTCCGGCGGCGCTTCGGACGGACCCAACGCGCCGATCCGACCCGTCCTGCAAACCACTCTCTAAAGAGACCCGAGCGGCTCCCATCCGGGGGCCGTTTTCTTTTTCGCTCATGCTGGCCGAAAAACAAATTAACTGCAAACAAACAAAATATTTGACATGGAGCCTGAACCCGTGTCAGGATGCGCTCGAAATTGAGCATCGCCCCGTGTGAGTCGGGCGATGCGGGCGGCCAAATCCGACGATCCGATAACGTCAATGGCTTAGGCACAGACACGGCGGCGCTCCGAGGCGTCGCCTTTTTTCGTCCGCAAACCCGCCACACTACCGATGATTTCCATAGGATAATGCAAAAGGAAGCGGTTATGATCCAGAAACGCGCATTTGGGGCCGGCGCCTCTTGGTTGAGATTGTCGAAGCCGGTGGACCGGTTTCGCTTCGAATCGACGGATGATGTGCTGATGTTGAAGAACGCCTTGGTTCGGACGGGGGATGCGGCGCGGCCCGAGGGCGGTGTGACCGGCTATCTCGATGACGATGCAACGCGCGTGCTTTTGCGGTTCCAGTATCGAAACGGCTTGAAGCCCGACGCCGTCGTCCGGCCCGGCGGCCCGACGGAGACGGCGCTCAACGGGGCGCTCAGCAGGATTCACAATGGGA
>JAAUYD010045742.1_pt1 | contig 132431 bp, 125 predicted proteins | sample 7278101 | NCBI WGS metagenome assembly JAAUYD01 (sample SAMN14350128, study PRJNA611818) | marine sediment metagenome | isolation source: surface marine sediment (0.6m) | place: French Polynesia: Moorea | collected 2018-08
CGGCGACTTCTTCGTCTTCGGTGGGGGTGATTTCGGCGCGCGCATGGCTGACGAATTCGTCGCCGGAGATGTTGATCTTCAGCGTATCCACCCCGTCACGCACGCATTCCCGCGCCACCCGGCGCATCTCGTCTGCGCCATCGGCGACAAGGCCGAAACTCTCTTGATGCAGATGGCGCTGGCGTTCGTCGCCTAGACCAGCCGTCGTGGTGATTTCCGGGCTGCAGGCCAACATGCGCGGACCGGCGATCAGGCCCTGCGCGATCGCGTTGCGCGCGGTGACGCCCAACATCGGCTTGGCGGAGGCGGCTTCGAAGATAGACGTGAAACCATGGCTGAGCAGCAATTTCAGGTTCTGCGCCGTCAGCAGCATATGCTCTTCGGGGCAGATGCGGCCAAGCTCCGGCGGTTCAGCGACGCCGGTGAAGCTGGGATGGCAATGGCCCTCGACCATGCCCGGCATCAGCGTCATGCCGGCGCCATCGATCACCGTGGCGTCAGCGACGGCGGCGCTAGCAGCCGCCGGCGCGCCGTCCCGCGCGATCGATTTGATGCGGGCGCCCGCGACCACGACATCGGCCGCATAGGCGCTGTCCGACAGGCCGTCCCAAACCGACGCGTTTTTGATCAGAGTTTCAGCCATGACATCCTCCCATTCACTTTTTTGTCAGTGTAGGGAAAGGCCCGTGTCTTGGGAAATCACAATCGGCCGCCAGCCGGGGAGTTGGCGCTAGGTGCGTGAGCGCTTGCGCGCCGCCAGGGCGCGCTCCATCGCCTCAACCGCCGCTTCGAACGGGATTTCCACGGCGCGGTGGCGGGGTTTGACGTCACGTGCGGGCGCCAGGGTCGCGATATCGTTCCAGTCCGGCAAGTCAGCAAGCGGCGACGCGCCGGCCAGATAGTCCTTCACCCCATCCCGCATCTTTGTCAGCGCGTCGAGATCGGCGCCCACGCCGTTTTGCGCCAGGATCGCAATCGCCGCCGTCCCCAGCGAACAGGCCTGAACCGCGAAGCCGATCTCGGCGACGCGTTCGCCTTCCGGCGTCAGCGCGATATCGACCGTGACCGTGCTGCCGCAGAGACGGCTACGGCGCCGCGCCGAGCCGTCCGGCTGCGCCAGCCGGCGGGGCGTCGCCGCCGCCTTGTTCAATTCCATCAGCCGCTCGGTGTAGAGCGCGAGCGCGGCGTCGTCGAAATCGAGCGCGGAATCGGAATTTGGGTCGGTCGTAATCATGCCAGCGATATGGGGATGGCCGCGTTGAGCCGTCAACCGGCAATACGCCCCTGTCCTCCTTACCAATAGCGCATGGCGTCCTGGAACAGGCCGCGCAGATCGTCTTCGGAGACGGGACAAGGCGCGTTCACGAGCAAGCGCTGTTGCGGCCCGGCCTTGGCGACCAGCCGGTCCAGATCATCCTCGGAATAGCCGATGCCGCTGAGCCCATTGGGAACGCCGGTCGCTCTCATCATCTCGATGATCCGGTCGGCCAGCAGCGCGCCTGCTTCCTCCGGCGCCACCCCATCAGTCTCGGCGCCCATCGCCTGCGCGCCCATCAGATGCCGCTCCGGGCAGGTCGGGCCGGTGAAACGGAACACCGACGGCGCGTTGACGATCACCGAGATCCCATGCGGCACCAGCGGATGGTGCGCGGGCCAGCCTTCGGCCTGATAATCATGGACCAGCCCGGCGACCGCGTAAGACATGCCATGCGGAATGTGGCAGCCGGCGTTGCCGAAGCCGATGCCGGCCAGCATGCCGGCGAACATCAGCGCCTCGCGCGTCTCCGGCGTCGGGTCGACGACGCCCTGCACCAGATTGCCGCCGATCAGGCGGATCGCCTCCTGACAAGCGATGTCGCTATAGGGATTGGCGCCCTGGCTAAGCGGGCGCATGGCAGGGCCGAGCGGCTTATCGCGATGGCTGAAGGGCCGCGCGGTCAGCGATTCGAACGCGTGCGAGAAGACATCGAATCCATTCGCGGCGACGACCATCGGCGGCAGCGTCTCCAGCACCGTCGGGTCGAGGACCCCCAGCGCCGGGCGCAAGCGGGCGTGCGCGATCCCAGTCTTGGCCTGCATCTCGACAAAGTCGAAAATCGCGATGCCGGTGCATTCCGACGCCGTGCCAAAGGTCGTCGGGCAGGCGATATGCGGCATCAGTGGGCCTGGGACCGGCTTGGCGGCGCCGATCGGCGCGTTGACATAGGCGAGGAAATCGTCGGGATGGCTGGCGTAGAGATTGGCGGCCTTCGCCGTGTCCATGGTCGAACCGCCGCCGAGGGAGATGACGCCGTCGAACCCGCCCTCCTGCACGAATTGCGCCGCCGCCTTGAATGACGCGTCGGTCGGTTCGATCGAAATGTCGGTATACAGACCGTGATCGACCCCGGCCTCAACCAAGGCGCCGATCACCTGCTCGGTCGGTTTCAGCGTCGCGATCGCCGGATCGACGAACAGCGCCATCCGGGTCACGCCCAAGGCGCGGGCGTCCTCGCCGACCTCCGACAGCGCGCCGGAGCCGAATTTGATTTTCGGCGCCTCGACCGTGAAGGCGGTGTCGCCGCCCTCTTTGTGCGAGAAATAGGACCCCAAAACCATGCCGCCGCCTGCTCCCTGACCGTCTCGTTTCAGGCAGCCTAGCGGCGGCGGCGGCGCTTGCAAATGCGCCTTTGCCTCGTTCGGCTCTAGGCGATGGGATCCAGGTGGCGTTCGAGCGAGATCATCGAACTGCTCCAACCCTGATTATGCAGATCGCGCGCCTCTGCATCGGCGAAATTTGTCTGCGTCATCCGCATCCGGGTTTCATCGCCCAAATCCTCGAAATCAACCGTGATGGTCATCAGCTAGCCCGGCCGTCCGTCCTCCCGAATCCAGGACCAGGTGAAGGCCAGATGGGCGGGTTCTTCGACATGCGTGTATTCGCCGACCACGGTGTTCAGCGAACCGTCCTGGCCAATGATCGGGAAGGAATAGCGCCCGCCGACCCGAACATCGGCGACAGCGCCTGGGGCGGTGCAACCTTCCGGGCCGAACCATTGGGCGATTTCCGCCGCGTTGGTCCAGGCGCGCCATAGCCGCGCGCGAGAGCATTTGAAGGTGCGGTCGATGGAGAGGACCAAGTCGAACTCTTGAACAGGGTTAATCAGTGTCATTGTCGGGCGCTCCTCGCGTTGAGTTTGTGCGACTGTCTTTACCGGTCTCCTCCAGATAGGCGTCCAGGGAGTCGAACTTGTCGTCCCAGAACGAGCGATACTCGGCGATCCACTCGGCCGCGTCGCGCAGGCCCGCCGCCTGCAAGCGGCAGCGGCGCCACTGCGCCTCCACCTCGCGGCTGATCAAACCGGCCCTCTCCAAGACTTTCAGATGCCGCGACAGGGCCGGGGCGGACATGGGCGTCGGCGTCTGCAAGGCCCCGACGGTTGTCGGTCCCTGGGTCAGTTGAACCAGGATGGCCCGGCGCGTCGGATCGGCCAAAGCGCCGAAAATCTCGGAGAGACGATCTGAATTATTATTTAACATACTAGCTATTTAACAGTTTCGTTAATCAAAGTCAAGAATGAGAGTGTTGGTCGCGCCGCACCCGACGTCACTCAGCTTTCGATGCGATACAACCGGTGCGGCAGCCCGACATTTTCAATGTCCTTCTCGTACCGCATGCCCAGCTTGGCGGCGACCGCGCGCGAGGCGGCGTTGTGCGGCTGGATGATGGCGATCACGCTCGGAAGGCGCAGCGTCTCGAAGGCGACGGAAAGCGTCGCTTGCCCGATCTCCGTGGCGAACCCCTGGCCCCAATGCTCGGGGAGCGCGCCATAGACCAGTTCGACTTCATCCACGCCGTCGAAGGCGCGGCGCCATAAGCCGCCATAGCCCCGAAAATCGCTCACGGCGCCATGGCCTTGCCGATCGAAGAACATCCAGGGCCCCAGCCCGTCTTCGCGCCAACGAGCCAAGAAGCGGCCCAAGACCTCGGCGACCTTTTCGGCGGAGGCCGGCGCGCCGTCATGGGACAGCCAGGGCCCGGCTTCCGGGTCGCTTAGAATGCCGGCCAGCAGCGGCGCATCATCGATACCTGGCGCGCGTCCAACCAAGCGGGCGGTTTCGAGGGTGCGCGGGGCGTCGCGTAAGAGTTCAACCATGGTGCGGCTCCAGCCGAAGGGTGGCGTCGAGGGCCGTAGTCGATAGCCAAACGCGACGCGTCGCGCAAAGGGCGCTTTGGCCAACGGGCGAGGCTTGCTAGGCTGGATCGATACGCGTCATCATCACCACAAGACCGTCGCCCAGGAGTCGCCATGTCCGTCGTTGGAACCTCGCCGCACCGCCTCGAAGACGCGAGGTTGCTGACCGGCCATGGCCGCTTCGTCGAGGACCGCATTCCGTCCGAGGCGTTGGCGATGGCGCTGGTGCGCAGCCCGTACGCGCATGCCGACATCGTCTCGGTCGATATTGACGCCGCTCAATCGGCGCCCGGCGTACGTCTGGTACTGACGGGCCCCGATCTGAAGGCGGACGGCGTCAAACCGATGCCGTGCCACACCCCGCAAACGTCGTTCGACGGAACGCCTTTCTACGCGCCGGACCGGCATGTCTTGGCGGTCGATCGCGTGCGTTTCGCCGGCGAGCCGGTGGTCGCGGTGATCGCCGACACGCTGGCCCAGGCGCTGGACGCGGCCGAGCTGGTCGATATCGACTATCAGGATCAACCGCATTGCGTCTCCGCCGCCCTGTCGACGGATGTCGCCTTTGAGTTGCGGTTCGGCGATCCGGAGCGGGTGGCCCATGCGTTCGAACACGCGGCCTATACTGTTTCCGTGTCTGGCGTCGTCAACAACCGGCTGATCGTCAATCCAATCGAAACACGGACCTACTTGGCGAGCTACGACACAACGCGGGAGCGCTACACGCTGCTCACCGGGTCGCAGGGCGTGCATATCCTGCAGGATTGGATCGCGCCGACACTCGATCTCGACCCGTCGCAACTTCACATCGTGACGGAGGATGTTGGCGGCAGTTTCGCGGTAAAGCTGATGGCCTATCCGGAACAGACGCTCGCCCTCTACGCCGCGCGTCGGACAGCCCAGCCGGTCGCCTGGGTCTCGACGCGCGGCGAGTCGCATCTCAGCGACGCCCACGGCCGCGACCATGTCAGCGCGGCCCGCCTGGCGCTGGATCCGGAGGGGCGCATCCTGGCGCTTGAAGCCGAGACGCGCGGGGCGTTGGGCGCTTACGCCTCGGCCGTCGGCCCGGGCACAACGGGACCCGGCTTCGCTAAGGTGCTGGGACACAATTACCATGTCCCCGCAATGACCCTGAGCGTGAAAGGCGTTTACACGAACACCGCGCCAACCGACGCCTATCGCGGCGCCGGCAAGCCGGAGGCGATCTATCTCGTCGAGCGCTTGATGGAAAAGGCCGCGCGCGAAGTCGGCCCGAAACTCGGCCTCGACCGGGTCGCCTTCAAGCGCCGCAACCTGATCCCGGAATCGGCGATGCCGCACCGGCATGGCAACGGGCTGATTTATGACAGCGGCGATTTCGAAAGCGCGCTGGACGCCGCCTTGGAGGCGGCGGACTGGACGGGCTTTTCCGCGCGCCGGGCGGCGTCGGAGGCGAAAGGGTTGAGACGCGGGATTGCGGTCTGTCCCGGCCTGCATGCGACCGGCGGCTTCCCGGCTGAGCGCAGCCGGATGGCGCTGACCCCGGAAGGGCGGATCACGATCAAAACCGGGGTTCAGGCCAGCGGCCAGGGCCATGAAACCGCCTTGGCCCAGATCGCCGCCACACGCCTGCAAATCCCGATCGACCGGATCGATGTGATCGAGGGCGACACCGACCTGATCCATACGGGCGGCGGCACCGGCGGCTCGTCTTCTTTGCCGATCGCCGCAACAACGATCGACCGCGCGACCCAAGCGCTCATCGAGGACGGCAAACAGAAAGCGGCGGAGGTTCTAGAGGCGAGCGCCGGCGATATCGACTATGGCGACGGCGCTTTCTCGGTCATCGGCACCGACCGTAAGATCACCTTGCCGGAATTGGCGGATCACCTGGAACAGCATGACACGCCCGGCTGTGTCGGCGGCGCCGACTTCGAGGGGCAACACCAGACCATCCCGCATTCGGCGCATGTCTGCGAGGTTGGGTTGGACCCGGAGACAGGTCGTGTCACGATCGCCGCCTATATCAGCGCCGACGATCTAGGGGTGAAGGTGAATCCAAAGATCGCCGATGGTCAGATCCATGGCGGGGTCGCGCAAGGGATCGGTCAGGCGTGGCTGGAACATACGGTCTATGACCCGGATAGCGGTCAGTTGCTGAGCGGGTCTTTGATGGATTACGCCCTGCCGCGCGCCGACGACCTGCCTTTCTTCACGCAGCGCGACGTCAGCGTACCGACTGAAGCCAATCCGCTCGGCGTGAAGGGCGTTGGCGAGTTGGGAACCAATACCGGCCTCGCGCCCTTTGTCCTCGCGGTCTATGATGCGCTGGGGCTGGTCGATCCGAAAGGGCTGGAAATGCCGCTGACGCCGGAAAAGATATGGCGGGCCGCCCGCAACAAGGGCTGACCCGCCACATCAATTGCGTCGCTGATTGACGTCAGGCCGCTTGGGCCGTCGCGCCGATGGCGTCGATCTGGGCCTCCGCGGCGGCCACGCTCTTCGCATCGGCCATGGTCCGACCCGCGCCGATCACCGTGACGTCATGGATGCCGATGAAGCCCAGAATGTGCTTCATATAGCCGGTTGCGAAATCGATTTCCGACTCCACCGGCGTGCCGCCCGAGGCGACGACCAGATAGGCCTTCTTACCGTCCAGCAGGCCGACCGGCCCGTTTCCGGTATATTTGAACGTGACCCGCGCCCGCGCGACCTGATCGACCCAGGCCTTCAGCGCGGCGGGAACGCCGAAATTATAGATCGGAACCGTGATGACCACCGTGTCAGCGCGTTTCAATTCTTCGACCAGCGCGTCAGACTCCGCCAGCACATCCTGTTGGTCGGCGCTGCGTTCGTCGGCGGCGGTGAAGTTCGCCCCAATCCAGGCGGCGTCGACCGGCTTGGGCGCCCCATCCGCGAGATCCCGATGCTGCACCGCGCCGGCCGCGCCGATTTCCGTGAGGCGCTTCAGCAACCGGTCAGCGAGGCTTCGGGTCACCGAGCCGTCCTTGCGCATGCTGGCGTCAATCCGCAACACCGAGGCCCTCTCGTTCACTGTCTGCGCGGTCATTGTCCGTCTCCTTTCGCTCGTCGCTCTTGTTGTTTACCCGGGCGCCGATTTGGCGCGCCGTCCTGTCGCGCTAGACCTAGTGGTCGCCGAGCCAAGAAAGAAGTATTGTATATTGACCCTAACGTTCTAATTCCTCGAACAATGGATGAGTTGGGGAATATCCGCGCCTTTCTACGCGTCGTCGAAACCGGCGGCGTCAGCACCGCCGCCAAACAGTTGAACATCGCCAAATCGGCGGTGAGCCGCCGGATCAAGGAATTGGAGGGTAAGCTGGGCGCCGACCTTTTGGTGCGCGGCGCGCGCTCAGTCCGGCCGACGGAGACGGGTCTCGCCTTCTATCAGCGCTGCCTGCGCATCGTCGCCGATCTGGATGAGGCGGAGGCGGCGGCGACAGAAGCGCATGAGGAACTGGCGGGCGTGATCCGGATCGCCGCGCCATTGGCGTTCGGCCTGTTGCATCTGCAGGAACCGATCATCGCCTTCGCCCAGCGCAATCGGCGCGTCTCACTCGAGCTCGATCTGGCGGACCATACGGTCGATCTGATCGCCACCAACACCGATCTGGCGCTGCGCATCGGCCGGCTGGATGACAGCGACCTGATCGCGCGCAAGCTGGCCCCGATCCGGGCGGTGATCGCGGCGCATCCGGATTATTGGGCGCGGCATGGCAAACCGAGCCGGCCCGAAGATCTCCGAGATCACGCCTGCCTGACCTATTCCGGCCTGGCGGAGCCGACCGCGTGGATTTATCGCGGACCGAACGGGGAGAACGGGTCGGTCCGCGTGCGAAGCCGGCTCCAGGCCAATAACGGCCTGATGCTGCGGCAGGCCGCTTTGTCGGGTCTGGGCGTGGTCTGTCAGCCGACCTTCATCAATGGCGCGGCGCTGAAGGAAGGCCGGTTGGAACAAGCCTTGGCGAACTATCGGTGGCGCGGCAGCGATCTGTTCGCCGTTTATCCCCCGACACGCCGGCTCTCACGCCGGGTCCGCGCCTTCATCGATCATCTGGTCGAGGCCTTCGCCGGCCCGCCGGATTGGGACGCCGGGCTCCCGCCCTAGCCGGCGATTGCGGAAAGCGCCGCAAAAAGGAAACCAACAGCCAGCGAACCGGCCATAGCGATTGCGATGTAGAGCCCGAAGACCGGGGTGCGCACCAGCGCCTTTACCGCGACGGCGGCAGGAATGCAGGTGACGCCGCCCGCGACCATAAATGTCATCGCCGCCGGCGCGCTGAGACCATAATCCATCAGGGCGTCCGCCAGCGGGATCGCCGCATAGCCGTTCAAATAGGACGGCACGCCGACCATGGCGGCGGCCGGGATCGCCCAAGCGCCCAAACCGGCGAGCCACGCCCCGACTTCCTGCATTGGCACATAGGTGACCATGATCGCTTCGAGTACAAAAGCCAGGGTCAGCCATTTGAACAGGAATAGGCCGGCGACGCGGATTTCTTTGGCGAAGACGGTCCGACGCGGCGCCTCACGCCAAAAGGACCAGACCGGCGGTTTCGGATTGGTGACCGCCCGCGCGCCGCAAGTCGAGGCGGCGCCGATCAACGGGTCGCGCAGGATAGGGCTGGCGCCCAGCGCGATCACCGTAAACCCGCCGAGAAGGCCCATGCCTAAGGCGGCGACCGTCTTGATGATCGCGAATTCGGGCCCGATGACCGCAGCGGTCAGGATGAACATCTCCGGATCCATGATCGGCGAGGCCAACCAAAAGGCCATGACCGGCGCCAGCGGCACCCCCGACGCCAAAAGGGCTGCTATCAGCGGAATGACGCCGCAAGAGCAGAACGGCGACAACGCGCCGAATAGAGCGGCCAGCACCGTGGCGCGATAAAGCCCGCCGCTAAAGGCCTTGGCGATCAGATTGTCCGCCCCGCTGGCTTTGAGATAGCCGGCCAAACCGACCGAAATCACGATGAAGATCGCGATCTCCACCAGCGCCTCGCCGGTGAAGACAACCACGTCCTCAAACCGATCGCCGTCAAAAACCAGAACCGCCACCATTATCGCCGCCGCGGTCAGCAGCACCCGGTCAAGCTTCGCTAAACCGTGTTTGAACGAGCCGACGCCGCCGCCAGGCCTTTGCGCGCCAATATCCGCCATTTCGTTTATCCTTGTCCTCTAAGCCGCGTCCGACGCAGCGGTCGCGTTGCTTCGGCGCCAGCGATGCTTATGTTGCTCTAACGGAATATCGGCGCAGCATTCTTCGACCAGATATCCGATCACGCCGTCCAAAGACTCGTAGTCGGCGCCGCAAAAATGCGTGACGCCTTCGCGTCGTCTGTTCGCCAACCCGACCGATTCGAGCAGCTTCAGATGATGGCTCAGGGTCGAGGCCGGAATGCTCAGCGATTCCTGGAGCCTGCCCACCGGCAGACCGTTATCCCCCGCCCGCATCAACAGCCGGAATAAAGCCAAGCGGGTCGGATTTCCCAGCGCCGCCAACCGGTCGGCGATCGTGTCGAGATCGTTCATGAGCCGACCTTACGCGCGCTTGTTATGGAATTCAACTATATTTCTAGAATTATCGAATCAATGAAGCGGGGCGCGGGGTCTTGATGCGTGCGCGCGACGCAGCCAAATATCTTCGCCGAGAACAGATCCGAGAAAGAAGGCCGCTTGTGCCCGAACCACCGCCAAACCCATCGCCGCCGGAAACCCTGGCGCAGGACATCCCCTCACCCTGCGTTTCGATCTGTACGCTGGATCCGGTCGGCGGCGCTTGCCTCGGCTGCCTGCGCACCGCCGAAGAGATTGGCGAATGGCCGGGCGCCAGCAACGAACGCAGACTCGCAATCCTCGATGAGTTGAAAGAGCGGCGCCGAGCGCGCGGCCAGACCAGCGCGGCGGATCAGAAACCGCGCCGCCGCCGGCGCTCTGCCCCGACGGTTCGGCCTTAGGCGGCCTGCGTGTCGTAAAACTGCTTCACCGAGGCGACGCAGAATAGGAAATTGTCCAGCCCGTCGAGCGCGGCGTCGGGCCGCATGATCGCCTCCAGCCTATCGCGGCGGATGATGTCAAAGATCGGATTCTTCATCAGCATGAACTCCCGAACATCCGGATCGATCCGATCCAACAACGATCCGATCGGCGCATTGAAGCCATATTTGCGGCGGGCGAAGAGGATTTCGTCAGGGACCAAGCCCCGCGCCGCCTCGCGCAGCAGCGCCTTGCTGAAACCATCCCGCATTAGCAGGCGGCTGGGGATGCGGCTCATCAGATCGACCAGCCCGCGATCAAGGAAAGCGGTTCGGTTCTCGATCGAGTGATACATCCAGTTACTGTCGCCGCAGAACAGCGTGCTCGGCACCGTTTCATCCACCAATTCGTTGAGCATACGGTTCCGCAACAGGTCGTCGGTAAAGGCTTGTTCGCGGAACGGCGCGACAGTCGGGTCGACCAGCCAATCAGCAATTTCAGGCGCGTTCAGACTCAAATGCCGGCGTTCGTCGGGCGTTTCCACAAAACGGTTGGGGTCTTGGAACAGCGGGTTGCGCACAAACCGCCCCACCGTCTCGCGCCAGCCTGCGACCTCGTCCGCCAGTTCCGGCGCGCCCATTAGGCCCGCCAGCCAATACAGTGTATGATCGTAATATCCGGCGAAGATCTCGTCCGACCCGTTGCCGTTGATCACGACCTTGAAGCCCGCGTCGGCCACTTCCTCGGCCAGAAACCCCTCGAGATACATGCCGACGCTAAGGACCGGGGCCTCATAGTGATGGGTCATCCGGCCCAGCCGTTCGAGAAAACCGGCGCTCCGAACCTTCCGGGCGCGATGCGGCGCCCCGAGCCAATCGACGGCGGTGTCTATCAGGGTGCGCTCGTCATAGTCCGGCTGATCCTCCAGCATCGAAAAGGTGCTGATCGGCAGGCCGAAATGCTTCACCGCAACGCCGGCGATGACGTTGGAATCCACGCCGCCAGACAGGGTCAGCGCCATCGGCGTGTCCGCCCGCATCCTAATCTCGATGGATTTCAGCAACCATTCCCGCACCGCCGCGATCGCATCTTCCCGGCTGATCGTATCCAACGGCGCATAGCGCGGCCGCCAATAGAGACGCGGTTTGGACCGGCGCGCCAAAGCCTCGTCCGGCGCGAGCGACAGGATCGAGGCGCGCGGCAAGGGCTCGATATCGCTGTGGAACAATCCGCTATTCTTGAATACGTCGCGATAACCGTGGATCAGGAAACGGCGTACCTTGGCGTGGTCGACGGTCGGCCTGTGGCCGCTCAGGGCGCGGAGGAATTTGACCTCCGAGCCGAAATAGAGACCTTCCGGACGCTGCAGCAGATAAAGGGGTTTCTCGCCGAACGGATCGCGACTGAGGACCAGCTTTTCGCGCCGGCGATCATAGAGGGCGAAGGCCCACATGCCTTCCAGCCGGTCGACCACGGCCTCGCCCCATTCGAGATAGCCGCGCAGCAGGACCTCGCTGTCGCCTTCGGTGCGGAAGACATGGCCCTTCGCCTGAAGGACGTCGCGCAGTTCCAGGTAGTTGTAGATTTCGCCGTTGAAGACCAAGACGGCGCCGGCGTCGATCAGCGGCTGGTTCGCGCGCGTGTCGAGATCGATGATCGCAAGCCGCGAATGCATCATCAGAAGCGATTGACCGCCCATTGTGTCGCGGAAGACGCCCAGCCCGTCGGGCCCGCGCTGCCGCATGACCGACAGTGTTGTTTCAACCGCCGCTTCGGGCGGCGGCGTCGGTCCGAGAAACCCGGCTATACCGCACATGGATGGCGCTCCTCCGAACGAGCCCTCTCCCCTCGCCCGGCCATTGGGGGCAATACGCCCCAATTCGGCGCCTTTGACCAGATTGAAGACAGCGCCGTCGCCGCTTCTTGACATCGTCCGCGCGCGGCGGGACCGTCGGGAAACAGTACAAAAGCGGAAGGATCGCAGCGATGGCCGGACATACCTGGCTGGACGGCGCCTGGGTCGACTCGGGCGCGCCAATGATCAGCCTGAACTCACAGGGCGTCTGGTTGTCGTCTTTCATCTTTGACGGCGCCCGCGCGTTCGAGGGCGTGGCTCCGGACCTGGACCTGCACGCCCAACGCGCCACGCGCTCGGCGGCGAAGATGGGCATGCGCGCGACCCATACGGCCGAGGAGATCATGGAGCTCGCCTGGGAGGGGATCGAGAAATTTCCGTCCGGGACTGCGCTCTATATTCGGCCGATGTTCTGGGCCGATCGCGGCTGGATCTCGCCCGACCCGGAAAGCACGCGTTTCGCTCTGACGGTCGAGGAAATGCCCCTGCCGCCGGAGAAGGGTTTCTCCGCCGCCCTGGCCTCGCAGCGCCGACCGGCGCCGGACATGGCCCCGACCGACAGCAAGGCCGCCTGCCTGTATCCCAATTCCGGGCGCGCGCTGGATGAGGTGCGGGCCAAGGGATTCGACAACGCCGTCATCCTCGACGCGGTCGGCAATGTCGCCGAGTTCGCGACCTCGAACCTGTTCTACGCCAAGGACGGCGTCGTTCATACGCCGGCGGTCAATGGCTCGTTCCTCAACGGCGTCACAAGACAACGCGTGATCAAGCTATTGCGGGAGAACGGGCATGAGGTGCGGGAGGATCGGGTGACCCTCGCGGACCTGGAGGACGCCGATGAGATCTTCAACACCGGCAATTACGGCAAGGTCCAGCATGTGAGCCGGTTTCACGACCGCGACCTACAGCCGGGACCGGCCTATACCAAAGCGCGGGAGCTTTATTGGGATTACGCCCATCGGACCGGCGGCAAGTAGCCGCCCGCCGCGCCGTCAAGCGCCGAGATAGCGCTCGGTCAGATGCGCCTCGAAGGCCTTTGGGTCGAGCGGCCGGCCGGTCGCCGCTTCCAGGACCGCGTCGCTGCTCATCCGTGAGCCATGCGCATGCACATTCTCGGTCAGCCAAGCCTGCAAGCCATTCATATCATGCCGCGCCAGGGCCGGCTTGATCTCGGGATCGGCGGCGCAGGCGGCCTGGAACAGTTGCGCCGCCGCCATCGCGCCCAGCGTATAGGTCGGGAAATAGCCGATCGCGCCGTCATACCAGTGAATGTCCTGCAGACAGCCCAGCGCATCGGTGGGCGGCGTCACGCCCAACAACTCGGTCATCCCGTCATTCCAGGCGGCGGGCAGGTCTTCCAGCGGCAGATCATCGCGCAGCAAGGCGCGCTCGAGGTTGAAGCGCAGAATGACGTGGGCCGGATAGGTCACCTCATCCGCGTCGACCCGGATGAAATCCGGCTGGACCCAATGAACCAACCGCTGCAGCGCCTCGTCCGTGAAAGCATCTTGAGCGCCGAACGCCTCGCGCAATTTCGGGGCGAGCGCGCTGAGGAATTCCGGCGAGCGCGAGGCCTGCATTTCGATTAGCAGAGACTGGCTTTCATGCAGGCCCATGCCGCGCGCCGAGCCAACCGGCTGCCGCCGCCAATCCGGGGGCAGGTTCCGCTCATACAGCGCGTGCCCCGCCTCATGCAGCACCGCCATGATCGCGAAGGTCGGGTCCGCCGCGTTATAGCGGACGGTGATCCGCTGATCGCCGGGGAACCCGGTCGAGAAAGGATGCGCGCTCTGATCGATCCGACCGGCGTCGAAATCGAAGCCGGCGACCGCCGCCAACTCCCGGCACAGCGCCTCTTGCCGACCGACATCGAACGCACCGCTCAGGGTCGGTTTCGGCCCTTCCCGGTCCTGTCGCTCTAAGACAGCAGCGAGAAAATCCGGCAGGAAGGCGCGATAGTCCGAAAACAACGCCTCGATCCGCCGCTCCGACGCGCCCGGCTCGAACCCGTCCAACAAGGCGTCATAGGGCGACAGTCCCAGCGCTTCGGACAGGATTTCGGCGCGGCGGCGGGTCAGGGTTAGGACCTCCGCGAGCAGCGGTTTGACCGACGCGAAATCGTTCTCAAGCCTGGCACCACGCCAGGCATGCTCGCATTCGGAGCAGGCTTTCGAAAAGGCGGCGACCAGATCCGGCGGCAACGCCGCAGCGCGGGCGTGGCCGCGCGCCATCTCGCGCAGGTTCGCTTGGCGCCAATCATCGAGATCGGCCGCGTCGGCCGCCGCGATCAAATCCGCCGTCTCGGGCGCGGTCAGCAATTCATGCCCCATCACCCGCAGCGCCGAGAGTTGCTCGGCGCGCGGCCCGGCCCCGCCGGACGGCATCATCACCGCCGCATCCCAATGCAAGACCGACAGCGCCTCGCCCAGGACCGCCATCTTCTCAAACCGGTCCTCGAGGGCGCGATAGGCCGTGATCGCGTTCACGCCTCAGCCTCCGGCCTGCGGCGGTGGTAAAGCACATAGATCACGACCAAGGCCCCGGCCAAGCCGAACCAGGTGATCGCATATTCCAGATGGTTGTTGCGGACATCCAACAGCCATTGCCGTCCGACCGGAAAGCCGCCCGGCGGCGCACGCTCGCCCGACAGGATGTAGTAGTCCGGCAACGGCGGCGTCCCGGCGATCGCCGTCATCGCGGCGGCGTCGATCGTGAACCAGGCGTTGTTGTCCGGCTCGTTCGGCGGCACCACCGCCTCCTGAATCCAGCTTTGCGGTTTCACGAATCGCAACAGTCCCGAGACCGTGACCTCGCCCTCGACCAGGCCCTGCGGGCGGGTCTCTTTGTCGCGCAGGTCGAACGGGACCCAACCGCGATTGACCAGGATCGCCGACCCGTCCGGCCGCAGCAGCGGGGTCACGATATTGACGCCCGGCTCGCCGTTGCGCGATCGGTTCAGCAGGTGGAACTCGTGGTCGTGGTCATAGACGCCGGCGACGGTGACATGCAGGAACTCATGGGCCTCTTCATTCAGAGGCCCCGCTGGCATCGGCTGCTCCGGGGCAGTCGCCCGCGTCTGCAACGCGTCGATCAGGTCTTGCTTCCAGCCGAGTCGCTGCACCTGCCAGGTTCCAAGCGCCAATAGGGTGATCAACGCCGGAATCGTGAAAAGGGTTGGGATGAGGGTGGGTCGAAATCCAAACATGGCCGTTGAATTCCTCAAGCGGCCGTCCGGCGCAAGCGAAAACGGGCTCGTTTCGGACTAATCGTCTGCGTCAAATGTGTTCAGGCCCGTGTCGCCGGCGCGATGCAGATATTGCAGCGCCACCAGCAAGCCCTTGACCTTGGGCAGCAGGACAAGGGTCAGGATGATCGAGACCGGCACGGAGACCAGGATCGGCGCCAGGACGCCCGTCTCGAATGTGAACATCACCCAGGCGCCCAAGCCGACGCCGATGGCCCCGACGATCAGGATGATGAAAGGAACCGCGCCGTCGCCCGCATCCTCCTTGGACATATCCAGGCCGCAGACAGTGCAGCGATCGGCGATCTTCAGGAAACTGACATAGAGCCGCCCTTCGCCACAGCGCGGACAGCGGCCCCGGAAGCCGGTGCGCCAGGCAGAAAGCGGCGGGTGTTCGGGCGTCGGCATCCACCTTAAGCCGGCGTCAGTTCCTGATTATCGCCGGATTAGGCGCCCCACCAATAGACGGCGACGAACAGGAACAACCAGACGACATCGACGAAATGCCAGTACCAGGCCGCCGCCTCGAAGCCGAAATGCCGGCCCGGGGTGAAATCGCCCGCAACCGCCCGCGCCAGACAGACCGCCAGGAAGATCGTGCCGACGATGACATGGAAGCCGTGGAAGCCGGTCGCCATGAAGAAGGTCGAGGAGTAGATCCCATCGGTGAAGCCGAACGCGGCGTGGCTATATTCATAGATCTGCAAGGCGGTGAAGCAGACGCCCAGGAACACCGTCAACGCCAGGCCTTGGATCAGTTGCTCACGCTTGCCTTCGCGCAGCGCGTGATGCGCCCAGGTGACGGTGCAACCACTGAGCAGCAGGACCAGCGTATTCATGAAAGGCAGGCTGAACGGGTCGAAGGTCTCGACGCCCTTCGGCGGCCAGACGCCGCCGGTATGTTCGACGCGCGCCACCTGGATCGCCTCGTCGGCGAACAGACTGGCGTCGAAGAAGGCCCAGAAGAAGGCGGCGAAGAACATCACCTCCGAAGCGATGAACAGGACCATGCCGTAGCGCAGGCCAAGCTGGACGACCGGCTTGTGATCGCCGCGCCGGGATTCGCGCACCACGTCGCGCCACCAGTAATACATGGTGAGCAAGACCAGCAGCAGGCCGGGAACCAGAGCGATCCAACTGACGCTGTCGGCCCCGACCATATCTGGATGCAGATATATTACCCCGCCCATGGCCAGGACGAAAGCCGCCAGGGCCCCAAGCGCCGGCCAGGGGCTTGGCTCCAACAGATGATAGTCGTGGTTCGGTGCGTGATCGCCGCTCATACCAAACATCCCCCTTCACTGCCGGCGCTAAATGTACGCCGCTAATATACTGTCACACGTCCATTCCGACGCCGCAGCCCTATTCCGTGAGGGCCGCCAATTCGTCCGGTTCCTTCTCCATCTCGAAGAAAGTGTAGGACAAGGTGATCGTCTTGACCTCATCGAGATTGATGTCTTGATCGATCTCCGGATCGACGAAGAAAGCCACCGGCATATCCACGCCTTCACCCGGCGCCAGGGTCTGCTCGGTGAAGCAGAAACATTCCATCTTGGCGAAATACGGCCCGGCTTTCAGCGGCGTTACGTTGAAGGTCGCGGCGCCGGTGATCACCCGATCGGTGTTGTTCTCGGCGCGGTAATAGGCCAGCCCATTCTCGCCGACTTTGAGCGTGATTTCGCGCTGCGCCGGTTGGAAAGCCCAATCCATGCCGCGCGCGGTCGAGGCGTCGAAGCGGATCTTGATCTCACGGTCGAGTACGGTGTCGGCTTCCGTCTCGGCGACCTGCGTCGTCCCGCCATAGCCGGTGACGCGGCAGAACCAGTCATAGAGCGGCACCGACGCATAGGACAGGCCGAGCATGCCGGCCACGGCCAGCCCCAGCACGCCGAATGTGCGGCGGTTCCTATGCTTCACCGTGTGCGTTGCGTTCATCTCCGCCATCGTCGTCGTTCACATCCCAAGACGGCTCAGCCGCCGCTCATCCGAACAAGCGAGACGATAAAGACCAGCACAACGAAGCCGACGATGGAGAGCGCCATCGCGACATTCTTCTTGTGCAGTCGGCGTTTCGCCTCGTCATCCATACTCACACTCACGTTTCTCTCGATTCCTAACTGGCGCCACGCAGGGTCATCCAATGAAGCCGACCAGCCCGATCGGCGAAGCCGGCGCATCGAGCGCCAAGACGCCGAACAGAGCGAACAGATACAGGATCGAGAACCCGAACAGCCGGCGCGCGGATTTGTCCGTCTCGTCGAACCAGACCGCGACCGACCCCGCCAGGAACAACAGTCCCAGCACCACAGAGGCGGCCCCATAGATCGGTCCAGCGATCCCGAGCGGCCAGGGCGCGACCGCCAGAGGCAGCAGCAGCGCCGAATAGATGATGATCTGCTTCTTGGTCTCGCGAACCCCCGCCACCACCGGCAGCATCGGGACGCCCGCCTTGGCGTAGTCGCCCTGGCGATAAAGCGCCAAGGCCCAGAAATGCGGCGGCGTCCAGAGGAAGATCACGGCGAAAAGCAGGATGCTCTCGATCCCGACATCGCCGGTCACGCAGGCCCAGCCGATCATCGGCGGAAAGGCTCCGGCGGCGCCGCCGATGACGATATTCTGAGGCGTCCTGCGCTTCAGCCAGATCGTGTAAACGAAGACATAGAACAGGGTCGCGCCGGCAAGCAGCGCCGCCGCCACCCAGTTCACCGCCAGCGCCATCAAGGCGACCGAGAACAGCGCCAGGATGACCCCGAAACTCAAAGCCTCTGCGGCGGGCACCCGTCCCAGCGGGATCGGACGGCCGCGCGTGCGCGCCATGATCGCGTCTATATCGCGGTCATACCACATGTTGATGGCGCCCGCCGCCCCGGCCCCGATGGCGATACAGAGGACCGCCACTGCGCCCAGAAGCGGGTGTATCTCGCCCGGCGCCGACAACAGACCGGCCGCGCCGCTGAACACAACCAGCGTCATCACACGCGGCTTCAACAGCGCGACGAAGTCTCGGACCTCGCCTGCGGAGGACCCAGCCGCTGAGACCGGACGCGCGCCGGCGGCGATGCTGACGTCAGTCATGGTCGCACCTCTCGAAACGTTCCGGCGTCACGGCTCAGCGAACCTGCGGCAGGTCGTTGAATGTGTGGAAGGGCGGCGGCGAACTGACCGTCCATTCCAGCGTATTGGCGCCGTCGCCCCAATAATTCGCACCGACCCGCTGTCCTGAGACCATGGTCTTCACCAGGATGAAGACGAAGAACAGGGTCGAGGCGAAGGCGATATAGGAGCCGATCGAGCTGATATAGTTCCACTGCGCGAACCCGTCGGCGTAGTCGATATAGCGCCGCGGCATCCCCGCCAGTCCGAGGAAATGCTGCGGGAAGAAGGTAAGGTTGACGCCGACGAAAGTTGTCCAGAAATGCACCTGACCGGCCCAGTTCGGGATCTGCCGCCCGGTCATCTTGCCGAACCAGTAATAGATCCCGGCGAAGATGGCGAAGACCGCGCCCAGCGACAGCACATAGTGGAAGTGCGCCACGACGTAGTAGGTGTCGTGCAACTGAAGGTCCATGCCCGCATTGGCCAGCACCACGCCGGTCACGCCGCCCACGGTGAACAGGAAGATGAACCCGACAGCCCAGAGCATGGGCAGTTCGAACCGGATCGAGCCGCCCCACATCGTCGCGATCCAACTGAAGATCTTAATCCCTGTCGGCACAGCGATCACCATGGTCGCGGCGGTGAAGTAGGCCCGCGTGTCGACGCTCAGGCCGACCGTGTACATGTGGTGGGCCCAGACGATGAAGCCGACGAAGCCGATCGCGACCATCGCATAGGCCATGCCGAGATAGCCGAAGATCGGCTTCCTCGAGAAGGTCGAGATGATGTGGCTGATGATTCCGAAGCCCGGCAGGATCATGATGTAGACTTCCGGATGGCCGAAGAACCAGAAAAGATGCTGGAACAGGATCGGATCGCCGCCGCCTTCGGGCTTGAAGAAAGCGGTGCCGAAGTTCCGGTCGGTCAGCAGCATGGTGATGGCGCCGCCGAGCACCGGCAGCGACAGGACCAGCAAGAAAGCCGTAATCAGCATCGACCAGGCGAAGAGCGGCATCTTATGCAGCGTCATGCCCGGCGCGCGCATGTTGAAGATCGTGGTGATGAAGTTGATGGCGCCGAGGATCGACGAGGCGCCGGCCAGATGCAGCGCAAAGATCGCCATATCGACCGCCGCCGTGTCATGACCGAGCGTCGATGAGAGCGGCGGGTAGATCGTCCAACCCGTTCCCGCGCCGCCGCCGATCACCGCCGATCCCAAGAGCAGCAGGAAGGCCGGCACGATCAGCCAGAAGGAAATGTTGTTCATGCGCGGGAAGGCCATGTCCGGCGCGCCGATCATCAGCGGCACGAACCAGTTCCCGAAGCCGCCGATCAGGGCCGGCATGACCACGAAGAACACCATGATAAGCCCGTGGGCGGTGATCACCACGTTCCATTCATGACCGTCCGCCATGTATTGAACGCCGGGCTCCTGCAGCTCCATCCGCATGTAGATCGAAAAGGCCCCGCCGATCAGACCGGCGATGACCGAAAAGATCAGGTACAGCGTCCCGATATCCTTGTGGTTGGTCGAAAAGACCCACCGAGCGATGAAGCTCTTCGGCGCGCCGTGATCGTCATGATCGTGATGCGTGTCCACTGCGTGATCCGAGGCCATGACCGTTACTCCCGATCTTTTACTGACTGTCTGAAAAGGGGTGTGAAGCGCTTATTGCGCGACCGTTTCGGCCAGCTGCACTTGTTTTTCGGCGCTCGGGACAGGGGTCCCGTCCACCGTGTCGAACTCTTGCTGCGCCTGCTGGACCCAAGCCTCGAATTCCGGCTTGGTCACGATCTTCACGGCGATCGGCATATAGGCGTGATCGACGCCGCACAGTTCAGAGCAAAAGCCGTAATAGAGCCCCGGCTCTTCAACCATCATCCAGGTCTCGTTCAAACGCCCCGGCACCGTGTCCATCCGAACGCCGAAATCCGACACCGCCCAGTTATGCAAGACGTCGTTGGAGGTCATGATCAGGCGAATCTTGGTGTCTTCCGGTAGGACGACCAGATTGTCGGTATCCATCAGCCGGAGGATGTCGCGGCCATATTCCTCTTCCGCGATGGGCACGTCCTCCGCCTCGCGCGCCGCCAAAATGGCGTCGAAGGTGAAGTTCCCGTGGTCAGGATATTCGTAAGACCAGTACCACTGATTACCGATGATCTTCAGCGTCATGTCCGGATCTTCGACGCGGTCCGACGCGTAGAGCAGCGAGAAGGACGGGAAGGCCAGGACCACCAGAATGATGATCGGAATGCCGGTCCATAGCACTTCGAGCAACGAGTTGTGCGTGGTGCGGGAAGGCGTCGGGTTGGCCGATTCGCGGAACCGGAAACAAGTATAGAGCAGCAAGGCCAGGACGAGCACGGCGATGATCGTGATGATCGGCAGCAACCAGTATGTATGGAAGTCATACTGCATCTGTGCGACCGGCGTCACCGGGGTCGGCAGATTCAACTGCCAGGGCATCGGTTCAGAGGCGAGCGCCGCTGCGCTGCTCAGTCCGGTCGCCAATGCAGCCGTCGCGGCCCCCGAAAATCTCAAAATAATGTTGGTCATGCGTCCCCGCCTTTTTGATCCCAACAGGACCGTGCGACCGCGACCCAACCGCCTAGCCATCCCCAGACCGGCGCTTGGCGTGTCCGACCACGCAGTCTCCGCGACAGACCCGACACGCGGCCAAAGAGGCCTCGGGTCGTCGTCGCCGACTAAGGTATAGTTTCAGTGATCGGATCGACACAGCCCTGCGGGGTGCGTCAAATTCCCCCCAATCACAAAGCCTTAACAGCTCCACGGATACTCTCCCGCTGCGCGTCTGGCTTCAAGGGGACCGGATGCGCCGTACTGTCGCACCCGTCAAGCGAAAACTGTTCCGAAGCCGACGCTCCGAGGTCGCCGAACAGATGCGAGAAAGTCGCAACGGGCGAAGATGGCCCTATATGTGACCCTGGCCGCAGTCCTGCGACCCGCCCGCGCCGGACGCCGTAGAAGCGGCGGCGGACGCGGCGCCGCTTTTCGTGGCGCGTTTGGCTGTGTAGGCTGCGCCAAACCCGATTGGAAAGGTTCTTATTCGCATGTCGAAACTCGCTGAAACGGACGACCTCTTTTTCAACAAGGCCGGCATGGACCGCGCCCGCACCGAAGCCTTGGTCGATGAGAGCCTGAACGGCGCCGATGACGGCGAGCTGTTCCTGGAATATCGGCAATCGGAAGCGGTGAGTTACGATGACGGCAGGGTGCGCACCGCCAGCTTCGACACCAGCCAGGGTTTCGGCCTGCGCTCGGTCGCCGGCGATGTCAGCGGCTACGCCCACTCGTCCGAATTGAGCGAGGCGGCGATTAAACGCGCCAGCGGGACGGTCCGCGCGGTGTTGGACGGCCGTGACGGCGTCGCGGCGGACGCGCCGCGCAAGACAAACACCGACCTTTATACCGGCGAGAACCCGCTGCAAGGTCTGTCCTTCGAGGACAAGGTCGCGCTGCTGGGCGAGATGGACGCCTATGCGCGGGCCAAAGACCCCAGGGTCAAGCAGGTCTCGGCCTCGCTGTCGGGCGAGTGGCAAGCGGTTCAGATCATCCGCGCCGATGGCGAGCGCGCGGCGGATATCCGTCCGCTGGTCCGGATGAATGTCTCGGTGGTCGTCGAACAGGACGGACGGATGGAAAGCGGCTCCCACGGGACCGGCGGCCGCGTCGGCTACGCCGCCTTCGTCACGCCCGAGGCCTGGAAGGCGCAAGTGGACGAGGCGCTGCGCCAGGCGCTGGTTAATCTCGATTCGGTGCCCGCCCCGGCCGGAGAAATGACGGTGGTGCTCGGTCCGGGCTGGCCCGGCATCCTGCTGCATGAAGCGATCGGCCATGGGTTGGAAGGCGACTTTAACCGTAAGAAGACCTCCGCCTTCGCCGGATTGATGGGCGAGCGGGTGGCCTCGCCGGGCGTGACGGTCGTCGATGACGGCACGATCGCCGATCGGCGCGGCTCGCTGAGCATCGATGACGAAGGCACGCCCAGCGGCCACACGGTGCTGATCGAAGACGGAATCCTGACGGGCTATATGCAGGATCGGATGAACGCGCGCCTGATGGGCGCGGCGCCGACCGGCAACGGCCGCCGTCAGAGCTTCGCCCATCCGCCGATGCCGCGGATGACCAACACCTACATGCTGAACGGCGACAAGGACCCGGGCGAAATCCTCGCTTCGGTGGAGAATGGTCTCTATGCGGTGAATTTCGGCGGCGGGCAGGTCGACATCACCAACGGCAAATTCGTCTTTTCCTGTACCGAGGCCTATCGCATCGAGGGCGGCAAACTGGGCGCGCCCGTCAAGGGCGCGACCTTGATCGGCAACGGCCCGGACTCGCTGACACGGGTCTCGATGGTCGGAAACGACATGGAACTGGATCCCGGCGTCGGCACCTGCGGCAAGGCCGGCCAAGGCGTGCCGGTCGGCGTCGGCCAGCCGACGATGCGGCTGGACGGGCTGACTGTGGGCGGCACGGCGGCCTGAGGAACACCTGTCAGAGCGGCGGTCAGTGTTGCCCGCCGTTATGGCTGAAATCGGTCAGGAACGCGACGGCCTCGGGCGCCGGGTCGGGATAGCGCAGCTCCATACCGCGGGATAAGCCCTTCAGAATCTTCTTGGTCGAAGTCAGCCGCGCGGTGCGTTTGTCGTTGGCGTCGATCTTGTGCCAGCGCGCGCGGGCCTGCTGGGTCTTGGCCAGCATATCGGCGTAGGCGGTCTCGTATTCGGCCCATTTGGCGCGGTTCCGGACATCCTCCGCCGTCAGTTTCCAGCGCTTCTCAGGCCTTTCAAACCGGCGTTTGAAGCGCTCCAACTGGGTTTCCGGTGAAATGTCGAGGAACAGTTTGACCAGACGGAAATCCTCCAGCAGCAGCTGCTGTTCGAACTCCTTGATCTCGCGATAGGCGCGCTTCCAGGCGTCGTCGGTTGCATAGCCTTCGACCCGCTCGACCAGAACGCGGCCATACCAGGAACGATCGAAGACCGCGATCTCGCCGTGGCGCGGCAGTCGGCGCCAAAAGCGCTGCAGCCAATGTTCGTGAGTCTCATGCGCATCCGGGGCCGAAATCGGATAGACGCGCAGCGTGCGCGGGTCCATCGACCAGGCCATGCGGCGGATCAGACCGCCCTTGCCGGCGGCGTCCCAGCCTTCCAGAACCACGACGCCGCGCGCGCCGACCGAGCTGTAGGTCGTCTGCACCAGCATCAACTGACGTTGGACTTCCGCCAGCTTCGTGTCGTAGTCCCCCTTATTCATCAGATCATGGTGCAGCTTTCACTCAAAATGGCAAGCTGCGAGCGCCGTTTGCGTCTGTCCGACGCCGGACTGAATCAGTATTTGCAGGCCTCGTAGATCGGCGAGATGGTCTTGTCCCAATCCAGTTCATAATGGACCAGCAGATCCTCGGCGAAGGTTCGGCCGCTTTCCACGATCGAGACCAAAGGGTCGATATAATGCTGCTCATCCCGGCCGGTCTGCGGCCCCGGAAAAGCGCGTCGCCGCAATCCGCCCTGGGCGATCTCCAAAGCGTCGCGTGCGGCCTCAAGCGCCGTTCGGTTTCGAAACGGCGCGTTTAGCGCCAGGCGCGGAACGTCGTCACGCAAGGCGGAAATCTCGTCGACCGTCCATTCTGAGATCAGCGCTTCGGCCTGGTCCAAAGCCTCGGCGTCATAAAGCAATCCGACCCAAAACGCCGGCAGCGCGCACAGATTGCCCCAGGGCCCACCGTCTGCGCCGCGCATTTCGATGAACTTCTTCAACCGCACTTCCGGGAAGGCGGTGGTCATATGGTCGTCCCAGTCGGCCATCGTCGGGATCTCGCCTTCGAACCCTTGCAATCGGCCCGCCAGGAAATCGCGAAAACTCTTGCCGGCGACATCGTGGTAGGTCTCGCCGCGATGCACGAAATACATCGGCACATCCAACAGGTAATCGACCCAACGCTCGAACCCGAACCCGTCTTCGAAGACGAACGGGATCATGCCGCAGCGATCGGGGTCGGTGTCGGTCCAGCAATGACTGCGCATGCTCAGGAAGCCGTTCGGTGCGCCCTCGGTGAAGGGCGAATTCGCGAACAAGGCGGTCGCCACCGGCTGCAACGCGACGGCGACGCGCATCTTCCGAACCATGTCGGCTTCGGAGTCGAAATCTAGATTTACTTGCACCGTACTGGTGCGAAGCATCATATCGAGACCCAGCGAGCCGCGCGTCGGCATATAGTCCCGCATGATCTTGTAACGGCCCTTGGGCATCCAACGGATGTCCTCGCGGCGCCATTCGGGATCGAATCCCAGACCGATGACATCGGCGCCGATTTTTTCGCAGACCTGCTTCACCTGATCGAGATGCGAATGAACTTCGTCGCAGGTTTCGTGGACGGTGCGCAGCGGCGCGCCAGACAATTCCAATTGCCCGCCGGGCTCCAGCGTCACCGAGGCGCCCGACCCGTCTTTCAACGCGATCAGCGCGTCGCCTTCATGGACCGGACTCCAGCCGAATTCCAGCAACCCTTCGAGCAGGGCGCGGATGCCTGGAGCGCCCTCATAAGCGAGCCGGCGATGCGTCGTCCGGTCATACGCGAACTTCTCGTGTTCGGTGCCGATGCGCCACGCCTCGCGCGGTTTGCAGCCGGAAGCGATCGACTCGATGAGTTGATCCTTGCTTTCGATGACGGGATTGTCCGGCGATGGTCCAGCCATGTGACCTGGTCCCCAATCCTAGAAACAGCCACGGATACCGGCGGACGCCTGAGCCATCGCCGATCACGCGCAGCGCTCCGCCACAGAAAACAGGTTTGCGAAGCAAGGCAAGGCGGTTCTTGGAAATTGACTGGCCAATTGCCGTCAATAATCGCTTTTCACAGCAAATGCTCAAAGCACTGGCGAAGATCGGCCCTACTCTCCGCGGAACCCTAGCGATCGGGCGGCCTGTCGCCCCCATCGCCCGCGACCGATTGCCAGATCGCCAGCGCCGCGGCCGCCGCCGTCTCGGCGCGCAAGATGCGCGGACCCAATCCAACAGATTGGCAAAAGGGCGCATCCGCCAAACGCTGTAATTCCGCGTCGGCGAAGCCGCCTTCCGGTCCGATCAGGAACCCAACCCCGTTCGACGCATCAAGCCTTGCGGCGACCGCGCCCAAGGGTCGCGCTTCCCCCGCCTCGGCGCAGACCAGCAGCGGCCTGTCATCAGGCCAAGCCTGCAACGCGGCTTCCAATGAAATCGGGTCATGCACGGTCGGCCGCTCAAGCCGTTCGCATTGCTCCGCCGCCTCGGTCGCCGTCGCCGACAACCGGTCGATCCGCACCCGGTCCGACTGGGTGCGCCTTGTCAGGATCGGGCGGAAGTCGGTGACGCCCAGTTCGGTCCCCTTCTGGATCAGGAAATCCAGCGCGCTCTTTTTGATCGGCGCGAACAGCAGATGGATTTCGGGCGGCGCCGCAAAAGGGCGCCGCATGGCGCGGATCCGCAGAACAGCGCGCGCCTTACCCAATTCTTCGACTTCGGCCCAAACCTCACCGTCACGCCCGTTGAAAAGGGCGACCGCGTCGCCAGGCCGCAGGCGCAGCACCGACCGTAGGAAATGACGCTGATCGGCGGATAGCGTAACCGAAGCGCCCGGGGTCAGATCATCCGGCGCAAAGAGTCGCGTCTTAGGTTTGGCGGTGGTGTCGGCGCCGTCCATGCCTGTTCGATGGTTCCGCTGGTGGCCAGCGTCGCCATTCCCTGATAGGACCCGTTCGTGGTGGGTGGTAAGCGCTTCGACGCGGAACCGCAATCGCCGCCGCAACGGCGCGGAAAGGACTAGGACGCCTCGATATCATGCGCGACCAAGCCGACGCCTCAGGGCGACAAGACCGACCCGCCGATAGTGGCGGTGGCCGCGACGCCAGCGACATCGTCGCCGACAGCCCGGTCCTGACCGCGTCGCCCGTCTGGTTCCGACCCTATGCGCGCTTGGCGCGGCTGGACCGGCCGATAGGGACCTGGCTGCTGCTGCTGCCCTGCTGGTGGGGTCTAGCGCTCGCCTGGATCGGCCATCCGGCCCTGCCGCTGCCGTCGGGCTGGTTCATCATCCTGTTCGGGATCGGCGCCGTGGTGATGCGTGGCGCCGGCTGCGTCTGGAACGACATCGCGGATCGGGATTTTGACGCCAAGGTCGCGCGCACCGCGACCCGACCCATCCCGGCGGGCGAGGTCTCGGTCAAACAAGCCCTCGCCTTCGCCGTGGCACTGTCTCTGATCGGCCTCGTGGTGCTGCTACAGTTCAATTGGCAGACCATCCTGATCGGCGTCGCCTCCTTGAGCCTTGTCGCCGCCTACCCTTTCATGAAACGGTTCACTTATTGGCCGCAGGCTTGGCTGGGCCTGACCTTCAATTGGGGCGCCCTGGTCGGCTGGTCGTCGATGAAGCCGGGACTGGAGGCGCCGGCGCTGATTCTCTACGCCGCCGGGTTCTTCTGGACGCTCGGCTACGACACGATCTACGCCCATCAGGACAAAGAGGACGACGCGCTAATCGGCGTGAAATCCACAGCCCTGCGGCTGGGCGACGGCACGCGCGGCTGGCTGTGGGGCTTCTACGGCCTGACCATCGCCTTGATCGGCTTGGCCGGTTTTCTCGCGCAAGCGGGCTGGGCCTTCTGGCCGGTTCTGGCGGTTGGCGCGGCGCATCTGGTCCGGCAGATCCTGACTGTGCGAATCGACGATGCAGCGGACTGTTTGAAGCATTTCAAATCCAATCGGGATTTCGGCTTGATCATCTTCGCCGCTCTGATCGCCGGCGGCTGGACGACGCCGCTTCTGACCTGAGCCGGGACCGCGCCATGCGGGAAGCGTTCGAGCCGCTCATCTTAGAGAATACGCGTCCCGTGGCGCCAAGTCTCGTGCCGGAGATCACCCTATATCTGGCCGACGAGGACCGCCCGCTCTACCGCGCCGGCGAGGACGAGCTGGCGCAATTGGGACTGGGTACGCCTTATTGGGCCTTCGCCTGGGCCGGCGGTCAGGCCTTAGCGCGCCATATTCTCGATAATCCGGAAACGGTCGCGGGCCGCAAGGTTCTGGATTTCGGCGCTGGATCGGGCCTGGTCGCCATCGCCGCCGCCAAGTCCGGCGGCTTCGACGTAACCGCCGTCGACATCGATCCGGTCGCCGCGGAGGCGATGGCGCTGAACCGCGCCCTGAACGACGTCTGGTTCGAGATCGAGACGGCGGATCTGGTCGATACGCGCGGCGACTGGGAAGTCCTGCTGATCGGCGATGTCTTCTACGAAAAACAGACCGCCGAACGGCTTCTCCCCTGGCTGCGCGATCAACAGGACGCCGGCCGTACAGTGCTGATCGGCGACCCCGGACGGTTCTATCTCAAAGGGTTGGGCCTGGAACCCGTCGCCCAATACACCGCCGGGACCACAGGGATCATGGAAGACAGCGACCTGCGCAACGCCCGGGTCTGGCGCTTCGGAAACGCGCCCTAAACCAGTTGGAACGGCTTGGCTCGACGGCCTTTTTCATCGCGACCCTTGAAACATTCCTGAGAATGTTTATATCTATATCCTCAGGAATGTTTATCGGAGACGAACGATGGCGATATCGCGAAGAGGATTCCTACGGACGTTAGGCGGGACCGGTCTGGTGCTGGCGGCGGGAACGGTTGGACTGGCGCGCTGCGACCAGATGCCCGAGTCCGCCATCGCGCCGTGGGACGGCCCCGGCTCCGATGTGACCGATATCCGCGAATGGACGCTGTCCTACGCGCTGCTGGCGCCGAACCCGCACAATATTCAGCCCTGGTTGGCGGACTTGAGAACGCCGGGCGAGATCATGCTGTATGTCGATCCCGAACGGCTTTTGCCTGAAACCGACCCTTACGGAAGGCAAATTCTGATCGGGCATGGAACCTTTCTGGAGTTGCTGGATCTGGCCGCCCGCGAACGCGGCTACCGCACGGAGATTGCGCTTTTCCCGGAAGGGGCGGCTCCCAGCGACGCGGCGGCGGACTCGATCACCGGCGCGCCGGTCGCGCGCATCGCGTTGATCGAAGACCCCTCGGTCCAACGCTCGCCCTTGTTTGGCGCCATATTCGAGCGCCGATCCTGCAAGGAGCCCTACGATATGGCCCGGCCGCTGAGCGCGCCGCATGAAGCCGCCCTGAAAACAGCGCATATCGATCCGGAGATCGCGTTCACAACGGTACGCACCGGTCGGCAAACCGAGACGCTCATGGCGCTCACCCGAGACGCCATCACGATGGAAATGGAGACGCCCCGCCTGTTACGGGAGAGCCTTGAGCTCGGCCGGATCGGCGCGGATCAGATCGCGGCCAATCCGGACGGCATCGACCTGCACGGCCCGATGTTCTGGTGGCTGAATACGCTCGGCCTGATGACCATCGAAAAGGCGGCGACGCCCGGCACGCTCGCCTATCAGGGCGGCATGGATTACGCGCTTGGCTGGGCCAACGCGACGCCGTCTTTCGGCTGGATCGCAACCGAAGGCAATGCGCGCGCGGCCCAAGTCCAGGCCGGCCGCGCCTATGTCCGGATCAATCTCGCCGCGACGCTGGAAGGCGTCTCGATGCATCCGGTCAGCCAACTGCTGCAGGAATATGAGGAAATGACAGAGTTGCAGGCGCGCTTCCTCGAGGAGACCGCCACGCCGCCCAGCCAGACCGTGCAGATGCTGTTCCGGCTGGGCTATGCCGAGGCCCCGCCGCGGTCGCCGCGCCGTCCGCTCGACGCGCTACTCCGAGCCTGACGCTATGTAGCTATGGCTGAAGCGCGTAGTGGACTACGTCGGGATCAACTCGGATATCGCGTCCTGAATTGGATCGGGATCATCGAGCAGCTCACCCGCACGCGCGGCAATCGCGCGCTGACGGAGATCGGCTTGTCCTGGCATCACTTCATCCTGCTGAACCATTTCAGCCACCGGCCGGCCGAGGGCAAAACGGTTACAGGCGTCGCCAACGCCATGCAGCAGAATCAACCTGCGGTGACCAAGACGCTGAAAGGGATGGTCGAGGCGGGCCTGCTGCGGGTTGAGGCCGACCCACGGGATGGCCGCATCAGGCGCCACTTCCTCACCGATTTGGGCGTCGTCCAACACAAGGCGGCGGTGGCGACGCTGAGTCCGATCGTCCGGGAGAGTTTTGAAGGCTGGGACGAAGGAGAGATGCAGCGCATGTTCGATCTCTTGGATCGGCTGAAAATCTATCTCGACGACAACCGCTAGGGCCTGCGCCTAGTCCAGCGGCCGGACCGGATAGGCGAACGGTTCGGCGGTTTTCGCCAAGGCGTCGGTCAGGGCGGCGCGGTGGGCGTGGTCGTCGACCGCCTTTATGATGAAATCGTCGGACCCGCTCTCGGGCTGAAGCCGTCGGCGCACGGTCTCAAGCGCGCCCGCTGTGTTCATCGCCTTGAAGCGCCGGTTCTCGCAGCGCACGGCGCTGAGCGCGATGGCGCCGCCTTCGTCATGCGGCAGATGACCCCGCGTCCCGAAATAAGCGAAGACGGTCCGATGCACCGCGCCGGATCGGGTGGTCAGCGCAACATCCTCCATCGCCGCATAGAAATAGTTCGCAGCGCCGATCTCGCTGTCATGCATCACCGTCATCTGGGCGTCGTCGAGCCAGGTGATCGCTACTTCGACCCGCGCGCCCGGCGCGTGTTGCAGCATCGCCGGCGCCGCACCGTAGCGGGTCAGATGCGCGGAATAGACAACATCGAATTCTTCAAGCTCCGCGCGCTCGACCGGGATCACGCTGCCCGCGATTTCACCGAATTTGTCTCGCAGCCGGTTCGGCGACTGGTTCGAGCCGAAGGCGAGCACCGGAGTCCTGCCCTTCAGCGCCTTGGGGTCGAACGTATCGACGCCGCCGTCGCGATAGGTGAAGCATTCGCGCGGAAAGGCGTAGGGATACCCCCGAGCGCGTTTCAGTTTTTCAGCCCGACCGTCGCTCATCCGCCGCCGCTCATCCGCCGGCTATTTCTGATCAATCCGATAGCGGCAATAGGCGTCGTCGATCCCGGCGGAGGATTTCTCCCACCAGATCTTGCGCGCCGCTTCGTAACTGGCGAAGGGGCCGATCCGCTCTTCTTCGCCGCCCTCGGCGATCGTCTTGAAGTCGGTCCCGGTGTAGGAGCCGCCGACGACCCACCATTCCGCGTGATGTTCCTTCTCAATGCGGAACCGGGCGAACGCGTCATCGACAGTCTCCATCGATTTCGCGCGCCAGACCGCCTTGGCCTCGGCGTAGTCGTCGAATGGGCCCAGCTTCACTTCGGACGCGCCGACCGCCAGTGCGTCAAACTCGGTGCTGGTATAGATCCCGCCAATCACCCAATACTGTTCGGACATTCAGGCCTCGCCGATTGTTCCCGTCTCGCAGCCGCAGTGTCGTTAGGCGAGAACGGCGCGGATCGCAAGGCCGATCCTCCGCAAACCGCCCTGAGAGAGCGCTCCATGCCCTACGAGTCCCTACGCGATTTCATCCAGAAACTGGAACAGGGAGGCCGCCTGAAACGGGTGCTCCATCCGGTCTCGCCGCATTTGGAGATGACCGAGATTCAGCGCCGCCTATTGGCGACCCAAGGCCCGGCGGTGTTGTTCGAGAACCCGGTGCGCGAAGACGGAACGCCCTACGGGATGCCGGTGTTGGTTAATCTGTTCGGCACGGTCGAACGCGTCGCCTGGGGCATGGACCGGACGCCGGATCAGTTGCGCGAGGTCGGCGAGACCTTGGCTTTCCTGCGGCAACCGGAACCGCCGGGCGGGATCCGAGAAGCCATGGGCATGCTGCCGCTGGTCAAGACCGTGTTGGCGATGAAGCCAAAGACCGTCGGCTCGGCCCCGGCGCAGGATGTGGTTCTGCAAGGGGACGATATCGATCTCGGCGCGCTGCCGATCCAGGGCTGTTGGCCGGGTGAGCCGGCGCCGCTGATCACCTGGCCCCTGGTGGTGACCCAAGGCCCCAACCCAAAAGGCGACAAGACGGACGCGTTCAATCTGGGCATCTATCGGATGCAGGTGACCGGCAAGAACACCACCCTGATGCGCTGGCTAAAACATCGCGGCGGCGCGCAGCACTATCAGCGCTGGAAGAAGGAACGACCCGAACCGTTGCCCGTCGCCGCCGTCCTGGGCGCCGATCCGGGTGCGATTCTGGCCGCCGTGACGCCGGTGCCGGACACGTTGAGCGAGTATCAGTTCGCCGGCCTGCTGCGCGGCAAAAAGCTGGAACTGGTCGATTGCAAGACCGTACCGCTGAAGGTCCCGGCCGAGGCGGAAATCGTGCTGGAAGGCCATGTCATGTTGGACGAGCATGGCGACGAGGGCCCCTATGGCGACCATACGGGCTATTACAACAGCGTCGAGACCTTCCCCGTCTTTAGGATCTCCGCGATCACCATGCGGAAAAAACCGATTTATCTCTCCACCTTCACCGGGCGGCCGCCGGACGAGCCCTCTGTCCTGGGCGAGGCGCTGAACGAGGTCTTCATTCCGCTTTTGCAACAGCAATTCCCGGAAATCACCGATTTCTGGCTGCCGCCGGAAGGCTGCAGCTACCGGATCGCCGTGATTTCAATGAAGAAGGCTTACCCGGGCCACGCCAAGCGGGTAATGATGGGCGCTTGGTCCTTCCTACGCCAATTCATGTACACGAAATGGGTGATCGTGGTCGATGACGATATCGACGCGCGCGATTGGAAAGACGTGATGTGGGCCATCTCGACGAAGATGGACCCGGCGCGGGACATCACGGTCATCGAAAACACGCCGATCGATTATCTCGACTTCGCCTCGCCCGATAGCGGCCTGGGCTCCAAGATCGGCCTAGACGCCACCGACAAGCTATTTCCGGAAACAAAACGGGAATGGGGCGAAGAACTACTTATGGATAAGGAAATAATTAAGAAAGTGGATGATATGTGGTCGAGTCTGGGGCTTTAGGGAGGGCGAACGCTTGACCATGATTAAGGACGTTGTGCGGACACGGACTGAGCCGCTGATCTCATCCGCCGAATGGCCCAATGCGACGGGCGTACGCGTGCGAGACAGCATTTCGCTCGATGCGATTGCGGCGCGGGATCGCGGGCGTTTCAGCATGTTGGCGCGCCATTGGCGGACGATCCGAAAATCGGACGCGTTGACGCCGGATCGAAGTGATTTTGACCCGACAGCCATCCGGCGTCTTTTGCCCAATATCCATCTGATGGAATTCATCGACGACGATCATCTGATCTACCGGCTAAGCGGGCATGAGGAGGTCCGGCGTCTGGGAAACGAACTCAAGGGCGCCAACTATTTCGACCGGATCAATCGAGACGCCGAGCCTCTGGTGCGCCGAACTTTCCCGCGTCTGTTTCAGCACAGCTGCGGCGTTATCGTCTCCACGGACGAAACCTATGATGATGGATCGGTCTTAAAGGCGGACTATCTGGGCCTCCCGCTCGCTCAGGCGGATGCGCCCGCGCGGTTCGTGATTTCCGTCATTGAGGCGAACGACGACGCCACCGTGGCGCCGCTCAGCTTGACGGACCGCCCGGTTTTGCTGCGCCATCGCACTCTGGCGATCCGGCCTGTGGATATCGGCGGCGGCGCGCCGGACCTCAAGGATTAGCGAACCGCCTCGGGCCGCGATTTCCTTGCGCAAGGCTCGGGGCGCTGGCGAAGCCGTTGGATGGCGCCTACATAAGGGCGGAGTCAGCGAGAAGGACGCCGCCATGTTCGCTTTTTTGAAGAAGCCATCGGCAATACCCAGCGCGGCAGAGGCTCTGCCAGGCCGCGCCACGCCGATCCCGTCGCCGGATCTGCATTATGTGACCGGCGCGCGGATCAAACCGCCATTCCCGGAAGGGTCGGAGACGGCTCTGTTCGGGCTCGGCTGTTTCTGGGGCGCCGAGCGAATCTTCTGGAAGACGCCGGGCGTGTTGGCGACCGCCGTGGGCTATGCGGCCGGCCACACGCCCAACCCGACCTATCAGGAGGTCTGCAGCGGCCGCACCGGCCATAACGAGGTCGTGCTGGTGGTCTATGACCCAAACGCCGTATCCTACGCCGAACTGTTGAAAGCCTTTTGGGAAGCGCACGATCCGACGCAAGGCATGCGCCAGGGCAATGACATCGGCACGCAATACCGTTCCGGCGTTTACGTCATGTCAGAGCATCAGCGGGCGTTGGCCGAGGCGTCGAAGCGCGACTATGGCAAAGCGCTGAAGAGCGCGGGCCGCGGCCCGATCACGACGGAAGTTCTGGACGCGCCGGAATTCTTTTACGCCGAAGACTATCACCAGCAGTATCTGGCCAAGAACCCGAACGGCTATTGCGGACTGGGCGGCTCTGGCGTGGCGTGCCCGCTGCCGACAGACCCCGCCAGCCGCGCTGCAGAATAGCGCTGATACGCCCCTAAGCCCCGGCGCGCGCGCCGCCGGAATGTTTCTCGGCTTTTGACCCGTCGTAGTCGCGGACCCCGGCGCGCACCGCGAAACAGGCGAGACGGACGGTCAGAGGGATGTCGATGCTCTTGCCGTCCCGCTCCCCTTTTTCATAATATTGCACCACGCGCCGCTTTAGCCCTAGCGCGTGCGCCGCTTCCTTCTGTGAGAAGCCCAATTCCTTCCGCCAGCGTTTGAACTCGTCCGGCTTCATCCCCGCCCCCTTTGTCGAATCACCCGCCGGCGTCATCTTCTTTTTTCTCCCCGGCCCGCCCGATATCTCGCCCTCAAGCGGGATTACACTCATTCTTTCAGCGGGGTTCAATTGGCAAATCTTGAACAAACCGTCGAAAAAGCGCACCGCGTGCGTTTTTTGCCTTGATTTGCGCACAGAGTGCGCTCAAATTGTTACAAGTAAGTTACAACGCCGGGTGAAACGGAACGGGCCACCCCTGTCCGCCGTCAGCGCACCGGCGGCGGGTCCGCGGAAATGCGCACCCGGTTTGAAAGGAGTGGGCGCAATGACCCATGCTCTCTATGTCTGGAACGGCCGCGCGTATGACGGCGAGTTGGCTCTGGCGCGCGACGCGCATGTTTTGGATTCGGATGTCGCGGAAAAAGCCGTGACTCTGGAGCAGCACCCGAAGCTCGTCTTCCGCGTCACCCATGACGATCACGCGGAATTCGTGACCGACCCGGTCGATGTCTATCGGCTGACCAAGGGTCATCCGGAGTATCAGGTCGATATCATCCCCGTCGTCTCCTAGCGGCGCCGGTCAATGGCTGCGCGTCCGGCGGGTTGACCGCAGCATGTGCGGCGACTACGTTCTTGTTATGTCGATGAAACTGTCGAAAGCGCAGCAGGCTCGCCTGCTCCTTATCCTACGACTTACCGGCCCGGCGGCATAAATCGTCGGGGGCCGGCGACGGCCATGCTTTGCGCGAGGCAAAGCCCTTCTTCTTCCACATTTTTGTTCATTCGTGTCAGACGCCCGTTGAATTCGGGATTCTGAACTAGTATCGCCCGGAATATGGCGATGGATCGGCCCGCTGAAGCAGCGGCCGCGCGATCCCAGGAGAAGATAATGTCCAGTAAGACAATGACCGGCAAGATGCCGGTGGAAAAATACCGCGCCTTTCAACCGATCGACTTGCCCGACCGGACCTGGCCCGCGGCCGTCATCACCCAATCGCCGATCTGGTGCAGCGTCGATCTGCGCGACGGAAACCAGGCGCTCATCGAGCCGATGGGGCCCGAACGCAAGCGCCGTATGTTCCAGACCCTCGTCTCGATGGGTTACAAGGAGATCGAGGTTGGATTCCCGAGCGCTTCGCAAACCGATTTCGACTTCGTCCGGCAATTGATCGAAGAGGACATGATCCCCGACGACGTCACAATCCAGGTTCTGACGCAGGCTCGCGATCACCTGATCGAGCGCACCTTCGAATCGCTGGCCGGCGCCAAACAGGCTATCGTGCATCTGTACAACTCGACCTCGACGCTGCAGCGCCGCGTCGTCTTCCAGCAGGATCGGGCGGGCGTGAAGGAGATCGCGGTCGAAGGCGCGACATTGGTCCGCGCCTTGGCGGACAAGAATCCGCAGACGGAATGGCGGTTCGAATACTCGCCCGAGAGCTTCACCCAGACCGAGTTGGATTATGCGCTGGACGTCTGTGAGGCGGTCTTGGATACGCTGCGCGCCAGCGCCGACGAACCGGTGATCATCAACCTGCCGGCGACGGTCGAAGTGGCGACGCCGAATATTTACGCCGATCAGATCGAATGGATGGCGCGCCATTTCAGCAATCGCGCGCGCGTCATCCTGTCGGTCCATCCGCACAATGATCGGGGCACCGGCGTTGCGGCGGCGGAGTTCGCCGTCATGGCCGGCGCCGACCGGATCGAAGGCACCTTGTTCGGCAATGGCGAGCGCACCGGCAATGTTGATCTGGTGACGCTGGGCATGAACATGGTCAGCCAAGGCGTGGACGCCGGGATCGATTTTTCGAACATGCCGGAACTGGTGAAAGTCGCGGAATATTGCAACCAACTGCCGGTGCATCCGCGCCATCCCTATGGCGGCGATCTGGTCTTCACCGCCTTCTCCGGCAGCCACCAGGACGCCATCAATAAGGGCCTGAAGGCGATGGAGCGGTCCAACAGCGGCCAATGGGAAGTGCCCTACCTGCCGATCGACCCGGCCGATGTCGGCGCCGCCTATGAGGCGGTGATCCGGATCAACAGCCAGTCGGGCAAGGGCGGGGTCTCGTATATCCTCGAGGCGGATCACGGGTTGAAACTGCCGCGCCGGCTGCAAATGGAATTCTCCCGCGTGGTTCAGAAGGTCGCCGATACGAGCGGCGAGGAACTCTCGTCAGACCTGATTTTCGAGATCTTCGACAAGGAGTATCTGTCGAACGTCACGCCCTACGCTTTCGTCGATCATCAGACCAAGCCGGACACGCACGCGTCCGAGCTGCGCAATATCGTGGCGACCGTCACCAAGCACGGATCGGAGATCGAATTGCATGGCACGGGGAACGGCCCGATCGACGCTTTCGTGCACGCGCTGAAATCCGACACGGGCATCGGGATCAAGGTGGTGGACTATTCCGAACACGCGATCAGCAAGGGCTCGGATGCGAAAGCGGTCGCCTATGTCGAGGCGCAGACCGATGACGGGACCACCATCTTCGGGGTTGGCGCCGACGCCAATATCGTCACCGCCTCGCTGAAGGCGATCTGCTCGGCCGTAAACCGGGCGGTCGGCCTGTTGTGAGCCAGGGAGCCGATCGGGATCAGGTTACCGGCGGCTGCCTCTGCGGGGCCGTGCGGATCACGGCGACAGGCCGGCCCGTTCGGGTCGGCCTGTGCCACTGCCTCGATTGCCGCAAGCATCACGGGGCCCTGTTTCACGCCTCCGCCATTTTTCCGAAAGAAGCGGTTCGGGTTGTGGGGGAGGTCCGAGACTACCAGGGGCGGTTCTTTTGCCCCAACTGCGGCTCGTCCGTCTTCTCGCAGAGCGGCGACGAGATCGAAGTTCATCTGGGGTCGCTCGACTCTCCGAACCAGTTCACACCGAGCTACGAGCTATGGACCGTGCGTCGGGAATCCTGGCTGCCGCCCTTTCCTCAGACCCGGCGCTATGATCGCGAGAGAGACACCGACGACGGCGCCGAGCCATAGGCGAAGACCTGAGCGTCCGCCTATCCCGCCGCCAATCGGTCGCCGACGGCGCGGCGAAGGCTCTCCAGCACCAGCGCGTATGAATCGGCGTCGCCCCGCGCGGCGGCGACGACCATGCCGCCTTCAAGCGCCGCCAGCGTTAGAGCCGCGAGCGCGGCCGCCTCTTCCGCGCCGATCGGGCCGCCTTGGAACCCTTCCTCCAGCCATTGCTGGGCTTGGGTGAAAAAGACCGCGACGGCGGCTTTCACCGGTTCCGGCAGGCCGCCGATTTCCGCGCCCAACATGGCGCAAAGGCAGATCATCTCTTCATCCTCGATCGCGTGGCGGAAAATTTCCAGGAAACGTTCAAATCGATCCTGCGGCGACTCGCCCGCCGCGTCGGGCGGACCAAGCTGGTCCATGAAACGCGCGACATAGGATTCCACGACCGCCTCGCCAAGATTCGCTTTTGTCGGGAAGTGGTAATGCACGCTCGCGCTCTTGACCCCGACCGCGTCGGCGAGCTGGCGGAAGCTGACCGCGTTGTAGCCCTCGGTGCGTATCCGCCGCTCCGCCAAATCGATGAGCCTGCGCGCCATATCGCGCCGGTCCGGGACGGGGCTAGGGGTCGCGTTGGTCATCCTGCGATACCTTTCATATTTGTCCGGTCGGCTTCGTCAGTCTTGGCCTGACCGGCGCCAACGGCGGTGTCGTCGCCCCGAACCTGATCCGGGGCCCATGGCGGCGTCCAATGGATGCCGGCTCGTGGGCCGTCATGACGCGGAAAGACATGAGCCCGCTGTCCGCAAGTGTTGCGGGGCCAAAAGAACCCGCGCTTTTCCGAGACCACACGCCAGATCTTCTACCTATCTATAGATAGGCCTTGACGCATAATAGTCCAGCCCCTATGTTCCGATAATCACAACCTATCTATCGATAGGTGAGAGTAAGAAAGGCTTCGTCATGCCCCTCACCGTCTATGAACATACCGGTTTCCCGAACCCGCTGCGCATCCGTATCGCCGCTGCTGAGAAAGGGCTTCAGGATCGGATCGCCTATCGCCATATCGACGTGACCAAGAACGAGCACAAAACGCAGGAATTCCTCGCGCTGAACCCGTCGGGCTTGGTGCCGGCGCTGCAGCTTGAGGATGGCGCGGTCCTGGCGGAGTGCGTCGCGATCACCGACTATCTGGACGGCCAGAGCGGAGAGGCGGACCTGACCGGGCGCGACGCACGAGACCGGGCCGTCATCTCGATGACGCAAAAGCGGATCGAAGATGGGTTCCTCAACGCCGTCGGGACCTATTTCCATCATGCGACCGACGGCCTGGGGCCGGATGTAGAAATCTATCAGAATAAGGAATGGGGCGAGAAAAACCGCGAACGCGCCGAGGCTTTCCTGGTCTATCTGGACGGCCTGCTGGAGGACCGCATCTATATGGCGGGCGACCGCTTCACCGTGGCCGACATCATCGCGATCGCCGGCGTCGTCTTCGCGGGCTTCGCCGAAATCGCTATTCCGACAAACCTGGAAAACCTCACCGCATGGCGTGACCGGGTCTGGTCGCGGCCCAGCGTCACAGAGGCCTTGCAAGCGGCTTGAACGCCGGAACCTTAACGCCGCCGGCCCGCCTAAGGCCACGGCAGGAGACAAGACAATGGAACTGAATACAGATTTCTCCAAACGCGTTGTCGTCCATTCGGAGACTCTGGACTGGGTCCCGTCGCCCATGCCCGGCGTGGACCGGCGGATGCTGGACCGGATCGGCGACGAGGTGGCGCGCGCGACCACCATCGTGCGCTATGCGCCGAACAGCCATTTCTCGCCGCACACTCATGACGGCGGCGAAGAGTTCCTGGTGCTGGACGGCGTTTTTCAGGATGAACATGGCGATTTCCCCGCTGGCAGCTATATCCGCAACCCGCCGACCAGCAGCCACACGCCAAGCTCGACGCAGGGATGCACCATATTCGTGAAATTATGGCAGTTCGATCCAGACGACAGGACGAATGTGCAGATCGACGCCAACGCCGCTTCCTACGCGCCCTCTGACGACGAGCCCGGAGTCGCGACGACGCTTCTGCATGAAGACGCCGTCGAGCTGGTGCGCATGGAACGATGGGACGCAGACGCTTCGGTGGATCGGCCCGCGCCCGGCGGCATGGAACTGTTAATCCTAGAAGGAAACGTCATTGAAGGCGGCGACATCCTCAGCAAAGGGTCCTGGCTGCGGCTACCGAAAGGCGCGCGGTTCAAAGCCCAGGCAGGACCGGACGGCGTTCGGTTCTGGGCCAAGACCGGTCATCTCGCGGTCCCGCCAATCGACCCGGCGGCCCCAGCAGCGTAAGGATCAAAAGCCGAACATATGGTCCAGGCTGAAACTCTCGCCATCGCGGATCAACCCGTGATAACCGAACAGACGGCAGCCCCGGTCGCGGATGAGGATATAGCCCTCATCCCCGGCCTGGGCGCATTCTTCTTCCGTAAAAGTCTCGCGATGTCGAAACATCAAGGACCCGTTCAACGGGATATGGACCGTGCGTTCCGCTACGATCGAACCGTCCGGACCGCACAAGGCGAGATTGGTGTTCGACTGCGCCGCCCAGGTGGTCGAACTGCAATAAATCAACTGACAGAAGGCGTCCGCCGGCGCTTTCCCAAGCCTGAGAAATAGCCGCGTGCTGAGGCCCGGCGGGCGGCTGGCGTAGGATTGCGGCTCGTCCTTGTAGGTCAGGATATGGTTGAACATATGCGCGCCGAAACTGGTCTCGGCTGCGTGCCCCGTCTCAAGGTCGGTATAGCGGAACAGCCCATGCAGCCATCCGTCCGCCTCACCGCCCTCGCGGAAATCATAAACAATCTCGCAATGACCGGCTCGGCTCGGATCTCCGCCGCCATTCACCGCCGCGCCCAGATCGAACATCGTATCATGGTCTCGCGGCAAATCGCCAAAACTGTGTTCGGCGACTTCCCGCCCGTCCGCATCATAGATCAGAAGGCCAATCGGCAGCGATTTCTGCGCTGTCGACATCGGCGTCGGCAGCACTTCGCTGCGATAGCGCGACGGCGGCAGGACGGGAGCGGGCAACAGATAGCCCTTGCCCATCAGGTTCGACAGGTCCGGGATTTTCGGATCGGGCTTTAGATCGACCCGTTGGACGTTCGGATGGCTGATCCGGTTCCGGCCGTTCGCCTTGCGGATTTCATAGCGTGGCCGAACGAAATGCTTGCCGGCGCGGATTTCGATCTGCTCCGGCCAGCTGAGGCCCGGCAGCAGGTCGGCCACATCCAACGCGTAGGACCCGAAGCCGGGCACTTCCCGATCCAGCCAAGACACCCCCTCACGCCCCATCCGGTTCAAGCCTATCGCCTTGGCCGGGATCGGGGTCGGATGGCTGTTCTGCACCCACAGGACCACCGTCTCGCCCGCCTCCGGGGCCGGCAATCCTGCATAAAGATCCGCCGGCCAGGCGTTGGCGTCATGGGTGCAGGAAAGCTCCGTCCCCGCGTCGCCGTAAGTATCGAGCGCGTATTTCACGACCTCATGACCCGCCGCCCCGATCACATGCAGGAAAAGCTGGCCGCAGAATTCAGGCAGGTCGAGACGCGCGCGCACGTCCTGACTGTCGATCACGATTGTCCCGTTGGCGGGGCCCGCCTGCTGCGTCCATTCAGCGATCGGGCGACCCGACTCGTCGAACAGTTGGAGCCAAAGGCTGACGGATTTGGCGCCGTACCCGCCCCAATAATTGGCGGTGACCAGACGCGTATGCCGGCCGTCCTGATCGCGGAAAAAGGCGAAGTTGGTGGCGAAGTTAAGCGGGTCCAGATAGCGGCGATGGTTCGTCAAATAGGCGGGCTCGATCTTGATATCGTCGAGCGTCACCAGCGTCGCGTCGGCGGGCACAAAATCGGCGATCTGCTCGACCAGACGCTCGGCGTCGAACGCGGGAACGAAGATCAGGGACGCGCCGCTATCCTTCAGGTCGGTCACCGGCTGGGTCGGCAATCCCAGCACCTCGTGGCCGAGATCGTCGATATCCTGAATGAAGACGCCGGTCAGATCGACCGTGGTCAGCGGATAGAGCGCATCGAACGGTTCGACCTGACGCAGCGGATCATAGATTGCGACGCTGTCCGCCTCTTGCAGCCGCTTGGAGAGGGCCCGAGCCGGCTCCACCGCCAGCGGATGGCCCAACGCTTTGAAGAAAGTGCGTCCGCCGGAGCGGTTGTCGAATGTATCGATATTCAGCGCCATGATGCTTTCCGTCTGTCCGCGTCGCTCAAGACGCCCGTATGCTCGCCACATGGGCGAGGTCTCTGGTATAGGCGCGCGCCTTGGGGGGCGCAATTCCGACCGGACGAAAACAGGGCGGCCCTAAGCTGTTTTGAGTCAGGTCAAACCGGATCACGTGAACCAGGGCCGGATCAGCGCCGCGACCCGCGCCGATTCGTCGAGCGGCGGCGGCGCCCAGGACAGATCGAAGCGGAAGCTCGGCGCTTCGTCGAAACGCCGCAGATAGCCGGCCGCGATCATTGAGTCGTGGAACGCGTCGAACTTCCGCGCCGCGCCGCCGCGCCCGGGCCGGACCGGCATGTCCAAGAGATAGACCGGCTTCCCCGCGCTACAGGCTTCCGACACCATATTCACCGAATCGCCCGTCGCAAGGATCGCGTCCGCCGTCGCCAAATAGCGGAAATAGGGGTTCTCGCCGCTGCCGTCCCAGAACGTGATTCGCGGACCGCTGAGGACGGTGCGCAGGGCCGCCTCCGCCGCTGCGGACGTGCGGCGCGAGGCGGTGACCAACAGGCGCGCGCCCAGTCTCTCCGCTGCCGCCCGCACCGATCGCGCCATACGCTCGGCCGCATCCGGCGGCAGATTATAAGCCCCGCTGTCGCCGCCGATCGAGACCATCAGGATGGGCCCGTCCGATGGCCTGTCTTCCGGCCGATAGCGCGCCAACACCGCTTGGTTCACGCGATGCACCGCCCCCAAGGTCGACACCACATTCTCACCGCTCAGCCGGTCATGTTCCGGCGTCGTGACCATGTCGAAATCGCGCAGCGACATGCGCGGATTTTGGATCGCAACCAATCGAACCCGTTTGCCGTCTTTGAAGGCGGCGCGCTTGACGGCCAAGGCCGGGCCGACGGATTTGCGGCCGCAGGAAATCACCAAGTCAGGCCAGGGCGGCGCAAATGTGGCGCGCGAGTCGGGGTCAAGACCGAAAATCCCCTTCGGCCAATAGCGCGCGGGCAGCCAGCGCCAAGGCCGGGCCAAGGACACGGTCTTCTGGTCGATCGGGAAACCCACCGCCTCGGCGAGGCCGACCGTCTGAGCGACCATACCAACGGCCCCTTCGGTGACGGTCCAGGTAAGTCGGTTCGGCGGCATGGATTACTCTGGCTATGGCGGCGCGCCGGCGCGCGGCCGCGCGCAGGGGCTTCGAAATCGGCGGCACTATGGCCAGCGGCGCAACCGCCTGCAAGGCGCGAGACCGGCAGGCCCTTTCGTCGCGCGCGTGACTGGCGAACAGCCTTGCCACGACCGACTTCGCGACCAGTTTCTACGTCAAACGGCGTCATCGCGCCCGTTCAATGCTGATAATAATGTTGCGCAAACGCAACCGAATACGATAGGGACTTGCCGGGTCAGATCGGCTTCCCGACGCGCGTTCGACCGACAGGGCCGGGAAGTTCCACAACACCTATTGAACGGGAGCATCCGCCGTGCGGCGCGACAAACTCGACGCAATCGACCTTCGTATTCTCAGCGATCTGCAGACCGACGGGCGCATGACCAATGTCGATCTGGCCAAGCGCGCGGGCATTTCCGCGCCGCCCTGCCTGCGGCGGGTCCGCGCCTTGGAGAAAAGCGGCTTAATCCGCGGCTATCACGCCGATATCGACCCGGCGATGCTGGGTTATGGCGTTACGGTCTTCGCCTTTGTCGGGCTGACCAGCCAGGCGGAAGCCGACCTTGTGCGATTCGAGGAACAAGTCGCGTCCTGGCCGCTGGTTCGGGAGTGCTTCATGCTACAGGGCGAGACTGATTTCCTGCTGAAAGTCGTCGCCGAAGACTTGGAGAGCTATAACAGCTTCCTGACTCATGAACTGACGGCGGCGGAGAATGTCGCCCATGTGCGCAGCGCCATCACGATCCGGCACTCGAAACAGGAATTTGGCGTGCCGATTGAGTCCGACGCTTAACGGCGCGGCCTAAACCCGGCGCGTTTCGCCTGCATCAGATTTCGACCGCGGTTTGAGCGGCGGCGGCATCGCCATGCGCCCGGCCGCATCTGAGAGCTCGTCATGGCCGCTGCGGTTCGACCGCACGGTCAGCCACATCAGACCGATATTCAGCGCCGTCACCCCGACGATCCCCGCGATAAAGGCGATCCAGCCATGGCCGGAGAATTCGAACCCGGAAACCCCGTTCAGCCAATCGACGGTCTGAGTGAGAAACTCCATTGTCAGCCGGATCAGATGAACTCGACCGAAACGACTTCGTAATCCTTGGCGCCGCCTGGCGACTGCACCTCAACCACATCGCCCGCCGACTTGCCGATCAAGGCGCGCGCGATCGGCGAGGTGATCGCCAGCTTGCCGTTGGCGATGTCCGATTCCATCTCGCCGACGATCTGGTATTTCTTTTCCTCATCCGTGTCGCAATCGGCGATCACGACGGTGGCGCCGAACTTGATGCCGCCGCCATCCAGCTTGGTCGGATCGATCACTTCGGCGCGGCTGGTTTTGTCCTCCAACTCGAGAATGCGCCCTTCGATGAAGCTTTGGCGCTCGCGGGCCGCGTGATATTCCGCGTTCTCCGAGAGATCGCCATGGGCGCGCGCCTCGGCGATCGCGGTGATCACCGCCGGCCGTTCGACACCCTTCAAATTCTTCAATTCCGCCTGCAGGGATTCATACCCTTGCAAGGTCATCGGGACCTTTTCCATACCCTCACCCTGTCCATGAAGCGGCGAACCGCACAAAACGCCGCCATCGGCCCGATACTCTTCGAGTCGATCACGGATCGCGCTGCTTCCAAAAGCCAGCTTGTCGCCCCGAAAACCGGGCGATCGCGGCGCTCAAGCCGCCGGTTACGCTGTCAGGAAACTTCGCTAAAATACGATTGAAGGGGCGCGACTTCAAGACTTCCCTGCGCCATGGCCTTCATGGCCAGCACCGCCGCCTTGATTCCGGCGACCGTCGTGTAATAGGGCGTGGCGCTGGTCAAGGCCGCCCGGCGCAGTGAAAACGAGTCCTCAATCGCCTTTTTCCCGGCCGTCGTGTTCAGCACCAATTGAATGTCATTGTCGATGATTCGGTCGACGATATGCGGCTGACCTTCGAGCACCTTATTCACGGTCTCGACCGGGACGCCATGCCCCGTGAGATAGTCCGCCGTGCCTCGCGTGGCGATCAGGTCAAAGCCGAGCGCGATCAGATCCTGCGCCGGCCGGACCATCGCCTCCTTGTCCTCGTCCTTCACCGAAATGAAGATCCGGCCGGTCAGCGGCAGGTCGGCGCCGCAGCCGATCTGCGCCTTGGCGAAGGCCCGGTCGAATCGGGTGTCGAGCCCCATGACCTCGCCGGTCGATTTCATCTCCGGCCCCAGCATAACATCGACGCCGGGAAAGCGGTTGAAGGGGAAGACCGCCTCTTTCACCGCGACATGATCGTGATCCGGACGGCGGCCGAGACCGACACCGGCCAGCGTTTCGCCGGCCATCAGCCTTGCGGCGATCTTCGCCACCGGCACGCCTGTCGCCTTGGCGACGAAGGGCACGGTGCGGCTGGCGCGCGGATTAACCTCCAAGAGGTAAACCGTCTCGCCCTGGACGGCGAATTGAACATTCATCAATCCGACCACGTTCAAGGCCAGGGCGAGTTTCTCGGTCTGGCGCTCCAGTTCGGCGACCACGGCGTCCGACAGCGAATAGGGCGGCAACGAGCAGGCGCTGTCGCCGGAATGAATGCCGGCTTCCTCGATATGCTCCATCACGCCCGCGACATAGACATCCGCGCCATCGCACAGCGCGTCGACATCGACCTCAATCGCGTCACGTAGATAGAAATCGACCAGGACCGGCGTATCGCCGGAAACCTGCACGGCAGTGTTGATATAGCGCCGCAAGTCCGCCTCTTCATGGACGATCTCCATGGCGCGACCGCCCAGCACGTAGGACGGGCGCAGAACGACCGGATAGCCGATCCGGGCGGCGATCTCGACCGCCTGTTCCTCGGACGTCGCGGTCCCGTTCGGCGGTTGTTTCAGGTCGAGATCTTGCAGCAGTTTTTGGAAGCGCTCCCGGTCTTCCGCCAGATCGATCGCATCAGGGGCGGTGCCGAGGATCGGGATATCGGCGGCCTCCAGCGCATGCGCCAGCTTCAGCGGCGTCTGGCCGCCCAGCTGCACGACGACGCCCAGCAGATCGCCCTTCTCCTGCTCGGCCCGGACGATATGGATGACGTCTTCGTCGGTCAGCGGCTCGAAATACAGCCGGTCGGACGTGTCGTAATCGGTCGAGACCGTCTCCGGGTTGCAGTTGACCATGATCGTCTCATAGCCGGCTTCGGACAGCGCATAGGCGGCGTGGACGCAGCAATAATCGAACTCGATTCCCTGGCCGATCCGGTTCGGGCCGCCGCCCAGAATGACGATTTTCTTGGCGTCGCTCGGGTCGACTTCCGATTCGGGCTCGGAGACGCCGTCGCCTTCATAGGCCGAATACATATAGGGCGTGGGCGCCGGGAACTCCGCAGCACAAGTGTCGATCCGCTTGAAGACAGGGGCGACCGAAACGGCGGCGCGGCGGCGGCGGATTTCCGCCTCGTCCAGGCCGGACAGGGCCGAGAGGCGCGCATCGGAGAAACCGAGCTTTTTCAGGCGCAGCCACGCCATCCGGTCCGCGATCGCGTCGCCCGGCAGGCCGGATTCCGCGACCGCCTTTTCGGCATCGACGATCGACTTGATCTGCTCCAGGAACCACGGATCGATCTTGCACGCCTGATGCACCAGCGCCACCGAGGCGCCATGCCGGAAGGCTTGCGCGACATAAAGCAACCGGTCGGGCGTCGGTTTCGACAGGGCCGCGCGCAAGTACGCCGGGTCGTCGGGATGCTCGATCGCGACCGCGTCGAGGCCGCTCAGCCCGGTCTCCATCGAGCGCAGCGCTTTTTGCAGGCTTTCCGGGAAGGTACGGCCAATCGCCATCGCCTCGCCGACCGACTTCATTGAGGTGGTCAGCAGCGGGTCGGCGCCGGGGAATTTCTCGAACGTGAAGCGCGGCGTCTTGGTCACCACATAATCAATGGTCGGCTCGAAACTGGCCGGCGTGATCTTCGTGATGTCATTGTCCAACTCGTCCAGCAGGTAACCGACCGCCAGTTTTGCGGCGATCTTAGCGATCGGAAATCCGGTCGCCTTGGACGCCAAAGCCGAGGAGCGCGAGACGCGCGGATTCATCTCGATCACCACCAACCGGCCGGTCGCCGGATCGACGGCGAACTGCACGTTCGAGCCGCCGGTCTCGACCCCGATCTCGCGCAAACATGCGATCGAGGCGTTGCGCATGATTTGATACTCTTTATCGGTCAGGGTCAGCGCCGGGGCGACGGTCATCGAATCGCCGGTATGCACGCCCATCGGGTCGATATTCTCGATAGAGCAGATAATGATGCAGTTGTCGGCGGCGTCGCGCACCACCTCCATCTCAAACTCTTTCCAGCCCAGCACCGATTCCTCGACCAGGACCGTGCCGACCGGCGAGGCGTCGAGCCCCCCCAGAACCAGCGTCGTGAATTCCGACTTGTTATAGGCGATCCCGCCGCCGGTGCCCCCGAGGGTGAAGCTGGGCCGGATGATCGCCGGCAGGCCGACCAACTCCAGCGCCGCTTCGGCCTCGGTCAGGCTGGAGACCATTTCCGATTTCGGGCTTTCCAGGCCGATCTTGTCCATGGCGTCGCGGAACAGTTGGCGGTCTTCCGCCTTATTGATGACCTCGGCCTTGGCCCCGATCATCTCGACGCCCAGCCGGTCCAAGGCGCCGGACTCATCCAGCGCCAGCGCGGTGTTGAGCGCGGTCTGACCGCCCATGGTCGGCAACAGAACCAGTTTCTCCGCCGGATGCGCCGCCCGCTCGCGCGCCAGGATGCGTTCGACCGTGTCCGGCGTGATCGGCTCGATATAGGTCGCGTCCGCCATCTCCGGGTCGGTCATGATCGTCGCCGGGTTGGAATTGACCAGAACGACGCGATAGCCCGCCTCGCGCAGCGCCTTGCAGGCCTGGGCGCCGGAATAATCGAACTCACAGGCCTGACCGATCACGATCGGGCCCGCGCCAATGATCATGACGGCGTCTATGTCAGTCCGTTTCGGCATGGGTCTTCCTATGGGGAGGCGGGTGTCGGTCGCCGGCGAGGCGGAATTACGCGGCCGCCTTCTCCGCATCGATCATGGCGACGAAGCGCTCGAAGAGATAGTGCGAATCCTGCGGTCCGGGCGAGGCTTCGGGATGATATTGCACCGAGAAGGCCGGTCGGTCGGTCACCCGCACGCCTTCCAGGCTGCCGTCGAATAGTGAGACATGAGAAAGTTCGACATTGGCGGGCAGACTGTCATCCCGGACCACGAAACCGTGATTCTGGCTGGTGATCTCGACCTTGCCGGTCGCCAGATCCTTGACCGGGTGATTGCCGCCGCGATGGCCCAGCGGCATTTTTTCGGTTTCCGCGCCCAAAGCCAGCGCCAGGATTTGATGACCGAGGCAGATGCCGAAGATCGGCATGCCAGCTTCCAGCAGCGACCGGACCATCGGCGCCGCATAGACGCCTGTAGCCGCCGGATCGCCGGGACCGTTCGACAGAAAAACCCCGTCGGGCTGGTGCCGCATGACATCCTCGGCGGTCGCCGTCGCGGGTACAACCGTCACGGCGCAGCCGGCCGCCGCCAGACAGCGCAGGATGTTCCGCTTGGCGCCATAATCGACCGCCACGACGCGCCGCTTCGGCGCGGTCTGACGGCCGTAACCGTCCGCCAAGGTCCAGACCGTCTCGTCCCAGCTATAGGTCTGCGTGCAGCTCACCTGTTTCGCCAGATCCATGCCTTCCAGGCCCGGCCAGCCGCGCGCCTCTTGCGCCAAGGCGGTGACGTCGAAGACGCCGTCGGGGTTGTGAACCAAGACCCCGCGCGGCGCGCCGCCGTCGCGAATGCGCCGCGTCAGCCGACGCGTATCGACGCCGCAAACACCCGGCAGATCATGGGCCTTCAACCAGCCGTCGAAATGGCTGACCGCGCGGAAATTGGACGGGTCGGTGATGTCGGCGCGCAAAACGCAGCCCAGAGCGGCCGGACTGACCGTCTCGATGTCTTCGGGATTGGCGCCGACATTGCCGATATGCGGAAAGGTGAAGGTGATGATCTGCCCGGCATAGGACGGATCGGTCAGGATTTCCTGATAGCCGGTCAGGGAGGTGTTAAAGCAAATTTCGCCCACTGTCCGACGCGCCGCGCCGATCCCGCGACCCCAGAAGACCGCCCCATCCTCCAGCACCAGCGCAGCCGTCGCTGGAGGCGTTTCCAAAGTCGCTGAAGCGCCTGTTTCTGGATGGGTCGTTTCTGTCATGGCCGGGCCGCGCCTCGATCAAACCGGATGCTTCGGCGGGGAGAGATACGGGAGAGCGGGTTTGTTTGCAAGGTCGATCACATTTTCAACAATTCAGTAAAATCAATGCGTTAGACCAAGAACGAAGGTTTGCAGCCCTGACGGCGTTGCGTTAGCGTCTGACCCCTTCGGATTCGGACGCCAAACCATCGGCTCGCGCCGTTCCGAAGGCCGCCCGAAAGAACGCCGCGACGGTTCGACCGAACGCGGCGCGCCGACTTGATCGGTATGGGCCCGGGGGTCACGAGATTTTGAGGGATTCATGACTGACATACGTTCGCAGCTCAGCGTCGCGTTAAAAGATTCGCTGCGCGCCAAAGACACGATCGCGACCTCCACGCTTCGGCTGATTCTGGCCGCCTTAAAGGACCGCGACATCGCCGCGAGGGCGAAAGGACCCGACTCGGCGCTGAGCGACGAAGACATCCTGCTGATGCTGCAGACGATGGTGAAGCAGCGCCGCGAGAGCATCACGATGTATGAGCAGGGCGGCCGCCTTGAATTGGCCGAGCACGAGCAGGGCGAAATCGCCGTGATCGAGCGCTTCCTGCCGAAACAGCTTGACGAGACCGAGGCGTCGGATGCGATCGGCGGCGTGATCGCCGATCTGAAAGCCGAGAGCCTGAAGGAAATGGGTGCGGTCATGGCGGAGCTGCGCAACCGCTATGCCGGGCGGATGGATTTCGGCAAGGCTGCGGGCCTGGTGAAAGCGCAACTGTCGCATTCCTGAACCGGCCGGTTTGCAGCGCGCTGCAGAGGCGCCATGATGCCGCATGGCTTTCCCCCCCAGCTTTCTTGATGAGATCCGGACACGCGTCTCCCTCAGCGGACTGGTCGGCCGCCGGGTTCAGCTGAAGCAGCGCGCGCGCAACGATTTCTGGGGACTGTCGCCCTTCACCAACGAGAAAACGCCCTCCTTCCACGTGCAGGAGGACAAGGGCTTCTATCATTGCTTCGCGTCCGGCGAGCATGGCGACCATTTCACCTGGTTGATGAAGACCGAAGGCCTGCGCTTTCCGGAAGCGGTCGAGGCGTTGGCCGGCGAAGCAGGGCTTCAGATGCCGGAACGCACGCCGGAGCAGAAACAGCGGGACCAACGGCGCGGCGCCCTGACGGAGCTTGTCGAAGAAGCCTGCGCCGCCTTTCAACGCGCGCTGATGCGCAAAGAGGGCGCGGCCGCCCTGGCGTACTTGCGCGAGCGCGGCCTGAGCGACGCGGCGATCGCGCGGTTCCGTCTCGGCTACGCCCCGGCCGACGGCGGCGCCCTGCGGCGAGAGATTGCATCCGACGCGACGCGGCAAGAGGGCCTGATCGAGGCGGGTGTGCTGCGAAGAGGCCGGGACGGCGGCGCGCCCTACGCCTTCTTCCGCGACCGGATCATGTTTCCGATCACCGACCGGCGCGGCGGCGTGATCGGTTTCGGCGGCCGCTATATGGGCGACGCCAAGGCGGACGGGGTCGGCAAATACATCAACTCGCCGGACACGCCGCTCTTCGATAAAGGACGCTCGCTCTACAATTTGCCGGCCGCGCGTCAGGCGGCGCATGAAGGCGCGGCGCTGCTGGTCGTTGAGGGCTATATGGATGTCATCGCCTTGGCCGACCATGGCTTGGAGGCGGCGGTGGCGCCGTTGGGGACAGCCGTGACCGAGACCCAGATCGCGGAGCTTTGGCGCTTGGCGGATGAGCCGGTGCTCTGCCTCGACGGCGACGCGGCGGGCCGCAAAGCGGCGCTGCGCGCGGCCGATCGCGCCTTGCCGCTCTTGGCGCCGGGCAAGAGCTTGCGGTTCGCCTTCCTGCCCGCCGGCGAGGACCCGGATACGCTGGTCCGCGCCCAGGGCGCCGCCGCGATCACCGCCCTGATAAAGAGCGCCATCCCGTTGGTCGAAACAATCTGGCGCAACGAATCGGCGCAGGCCCCGCTCGACACGCCGGAACAGAAAGCCGCGCTGGAGAAGCGCCTGTTCATCCAAGCCAGCCGGATTGAAGATGAGACGGTGAAACGCCTGTACCAACAGGCCTTCCGCGACCGACTTTGGCGCGCGTTTCGAGAACTGTCCAACAGCGGGTTCAAAGGCGGATCCGCGCGGGGGCGTGGGGCGTGGCGCGGCGCTGGAAACATGCGGTTCGGCGGAAGACCGGACGGTTACGCAAAAGGCCGTTTGGCCTCAGGCGAGGCCGGCGCTGTGTCGAACGCCGCCGATGCGGGTCATCGCCGGCGGCAGGAGCTGCTCTTGGCGGCGCTTATCAATCATCCCGGCCTAATCGCCGATTTCGCCGAGCCGCTTGCGGAAGCGCCGCTGGATCCGGACCTGACCGAGCTGCGGCAGGCGATCGAGATGGGCGTTTCGACGCAGCCGGACCTTGATGCGGAGGGGCTGGCGCACCATTTGGCCAGTACAGGACGAGATGATCTGATGGCGTCGGTGACGCGCCCCGCAGTTGTGGCGCTCGGCAAGCAAGCGGGACGCGCGGCCCCCGATAGCGAGGCGCGAGGCTTGATCGACGCGATCCTGCGACAATTTCGGCAATCCGCGCTTTTGAAGGAAACGGCTGTCGCGGCGCAATTGCAGTCAGTAGTCGATGCATCGCCGGCTATCTCGGATGGGCCGGAAACGGGGACGGGGGGTGAATCCCCAGAGGCGTTGCACGATCAAGCGCGGGAACGTCGCATCGTAGCTTATCGCGACTCCTACACCCAGGGTGAAGCTGCGCTGTCGAAAAGTGATGACGAGGTTTGATGCCGTTCCGGGAATTGATCGATCCGGCTGCTCACGGTAATAAGCGCTCCTGCGTCGGGTTGAAATCAAACCGGCTCGTCGGCCGTGGCGCTCGCCCCATCGCTCTATTCAGGTTGGTGCGGCGGGCCGGTGGACACGGCGGCGGATCGGGCGGCGGATAATTGGGTACGAAAAGCATCGGCGGGAAAGAGGTCTTTCTCCGCGCGGTGTTGTTTGACGTTGGTCGTCGGTGATACCGGCGCAAAGGCATGTCGCCGCCCAAGGGCGCGGCGCGGCGGTCGAAAGGGTCGATGATGGCGACAAAAGCTGAAAAGACGGAACGGCCCGAGGGCGGCGAAGAACAACAGGACGGCCCGCTCCTGGACCTGATCGAACAGGCCGTCAAGAAGCTTGTCGCGAAAGCCAAGGAACGCGGTTTCATCTCGATTGATGAGCTGAACGCCGCGCTGCCGCAGGATCAGGTCACCTCCGAACAGATCGAAGACACGATGACCATGTTGTCCGAAATGGGCATCAACGTGGTCGACGCCGACGAGGGCGACAACGACAACGAGGCTGAGAGCGAGGCTGAACCAGCCGAAGGCGCTGCAACCACGTCGGCCGCCGCCGGGAATATCGCCGATGACGATGTCGGGCGCACCGACGACCCCGTGCGCATGTATCTGCGCGAGATGGGCTCCGTCGAGCTGTTGTCACGCGAGGGCGAGATCGCCATCGCCAAACGGATCGAGGCCGGGCGCGAGAAGATGATCGGCGCGCTTTGTGAAAGCCCGCTGACCATGCGCGCCATCGCCGACTGGCGGGATTCGCTGGTTGAGGAGCAAATCCTCTTGCGCGACGTGATCGATCTGGACGCGACCATGTCCGGCGGCCCCGACGCGCAGAACGCCGAGAACGCCGAGGGGGCCGACGGCGAGCAGTCCGGTTCCCAGACGGACGGTGACGATGACGGCGATGTCGAGGACGCGATCGCCGCCGCCTCGCCGTCTGTGCAGGAGAGCGACGAGGACGATAGCGAAGAGGAAGAAAAAGCCGAGGGGGAAGAGGGCGAAGAGGCCAGCGGCGATGGCCTGGACGATGATGACGATGGCGAGAACACCATGTCGCTGGCGGCGATGGAGCAATTGCTCAAGCCGGACGTCCTTGAGAATTTCGACCTGATCGCCTCGACCTATCAGAAGCTGCAGCGCGCCCAAGACAAACGCATTCAGGCCCTGCAAAAGGGCGAAACCCTGTCGGCTTCGACCGAACGGACCTATGAGAAGCACAAGCGCGACCTGATCGACGGGATGCAGCAGGTGCGCCTGAACAATCTGCGGATCGAACAGCTGGTCGTCGAACTCTACCAATTGAACAAACGGCTGACGACCGAAGAAGGCAAGCTTCTGCGCCTGGCGACCGATTGCAAGGTGAAGCGCGAAGAGTTTCTGGAGAAGTATTTCGGCGCCGAGCTGAACCCAAACTGGCTCTCGGACGTCGAGTCCCTGTCGCCGCAATGGGAGGCGTTCTCCGTCAAGCACAAAGCTCGGATCGAGGCGATCCGGTCCGAGATCGCGGAGATCGCTGAAGACGCCTCCATGCCGATCGGCGAGTTTCGCCGCATCACCTCGACCGTACAGACCGGCGAGCGCGAGGCGGCGCGCGCCAAGAAAGAAATGGTTGAGGCGAATCTGCGTTTGGTGATCTCGATCGCCAAGAAATACACCAACCGCGGCCTGCAATTCCTCGACCTGATACAGGAAGGCAATATCGGCCTGATGAAGGCGGTCGATAAATTCGAATACCGCCGCGGCTATAAATTCTCGACTTACGCGACTTGGTGGATCCGCCAGGCGATAACCCGCTCGATCGCCGATCAGGCGCGCACGATCCGCATCCCCGTCCATATGATCGAGACGATCAACAAGCTGGTCCGAACCTCGCGCCAAATGCTGCATGAGATCGGCCGCGAGCCGACGCCGGAAGAGCTGGCCGAGAAGCTGCACATGCCGCTCGAGAAAGTGCGCAAGGTGCTGAAGATCGCCAAAGAGCCGATCAGCCTCGAGACCCCGATCGGGGACGAGGAAGACAGCCATCTCGGCGATTTCATCGAGGACAAGAACGCGATCCTGCCGGCCGACGCGGCGATCCAGTCCAACCTGCGCGAAACGACGACACGGGTTCTGGCCTCGCTGACCCCGCGCGAAGAGCGGGTCCTGCGGATGCGCTTCGGGATCGGCATGAACACCGACCACACGCTTGAAGAGGTCGGTCAGCAATTCAAGGTCACCCGCGAACGGATCCGTCAAATCGAAGCCAAAGCGTTGCGTAAACTGAAACACCCCTCGCGCAGCCGTAAACTCCGCAGCTTCCTGGATTATTAACCAAGGAAGTTCATCCTGAAGGATAGGACCGCGGCCCATGCAACACTTAGACAGGCCGCGGGACGGCGCACCGCCGCCGCCGGGCAAGGTCCGGGTCGCAGGCCCGGACGACGCGACCGCGCTGAATGCGCTCTATGAGCGCTGCTTCGCGCCCTCCTGGAAAGACGCCTACGCTTCGGAGATCCTGCAGGCGATGCTGCCGCTCGCCTGCGCGCCGCAGACCGATTTGATGCGGTCAGGAACTTATTTCGCTATTGATGGGACCGATGCGGCCGGCGCCGCGTCGATCATCGGTTGCGGCGGCTGGACGCCGCATTCCTTCTCCCGCCCGGACCATGTCGTCGCGGGGGAAGGTCACGTCCGTCATTTCGCCGTCGATCCCGCGTGTCAGGGGACCGGCGTAGGGCGCAGGCTGATGGCGGCGACCTTGGCCTCCGCCGACGCCAAAGGCGTGACGACTCTGCATCTCACCGCCAGCCTGACCGCCGTCGGCTTCTACGAGGCCTTCGGCTTTCACTGCGTAAAGGCGGCGGAGCTCCCGGTTGGCGGCGTACTTTTCCCCGTGGTGGAGATGACACGGGCCTAAGCGGCGGTGCGGGCGCGCCCGGGCGGCTTACCGCTTGGCGACCGCCGGAAGCTCTGCTATCTCCGCCGCATGCGCATCAACGCGCGGGCCTGTAGCTCAGTTGGTTAGAGCGGACCGCTCATAACGGTTTGGTCGCAGGTTCGAATCCTGCCGGGCCCACCATTCCATCCCACGAGGCGGAAAAGGTCCCTGCAAGCCGCAGTGGCTCTGCGATTGGGGCGGTTCGATACCCGTCATTTCTGGCGTACTGGATGCGGCCCGTAAAGGCGAGGCGGAGCACCAGTCTTTGCAGCTCGTACTGGCCTGAAACCCAGAGTTTGTGAGGGTTTGAGAGGAAGTCGAGGGCGGTTCGATACACGTCCTCAAACCGGCCTTTGGGCGGGGTCGCTTTCGCGGCGATTTCGGCCAAATCGGCGCGTTGGCCGCTTAGTTTTTCGATCTGACTCTCATAGGCTTGGATAACGGCGGGCGCGCGTGCCTCAACGATGCGTTCGGAAAGCGTTTCGATCTTACGCTCGATTGCGCTGATCTCGGAGCGGGCGGCTGTCGCGGAGACCTTTGCGGTCTCGGCCTGCCGGGTCCAGCAATCGGCGAACATCGCCTTGACCATGGCGAGGATGGGACGCGCCGGGGTTAGGCCTTGCAGCAGCGCCGCGAACTCGCCTTCGAGTGTCTCCTTGCGGATGGATTTGCCTTTCATCTCGCAATGCCGGGTTTGGCACAGGTAGTAGGGATAATATCCGTTGCGGCCTTTGGACCATCCGGACGTCATTGCATTGCCACAGCTCGCACAGGCGACGAATCCGCGTAGGGGAAAATCACGGTTCAGGTCCTTTCGCGCGGGCGCATAGGCGTTGCCGTCTAGCCGCTCCTGAATCTTGCGCCACGTGGCCAGATCGATCAGCGGTTCGTGCTTGGCCGGATGCATGGTGAGGCCCAGCTTCTTCACCGTCATGTATCCCGCATAGATCGGGTTGCGCAGCACATTGGTGGTCATCTGACGGGACTGGCCGTACAGGCCCCGGCGCTTGATTGTGGGATGGGTGTTGAGGAAGCGCATCACTTCCGAGGCGGTCTGGAAACGCCCAGCGGCGAAGCCTTCAAGCGCTTCTTTCACGATCGGGCCGTTGACCGCGTCGGGATGCAGGATTTTTCCGCCATCCTCCGACTTGATATAGCGGTAGCCGAGGATAACGCCGAAGCAGTAATAGCCGCGTTCGGCCCGCGCGCGCATTTTCTGCCGCACCTGACGCCCGTTCTGTTCCCGCTCAAGCTCGCCCTGCGCGGCGGCGATGGTCTCGAAGAACTTGCCTTCCGGGCTGTTCTCAAAACTGAAATTAAGGCATTCGCGCGTCGCCCCGCGCTCGGTCATGATGCGGCGAAGCTTCAAATGAAACTCTGTATCGCGGGCGTAGCGCTTGAGATCGTCGAAGATCACCACATAGCGTTCATCCGGTTTGGCGTCCAAATAGGCGAGCAAGGCGACCATGCCCGGCCGTTTCATAAAGTCGCCGCCGCCGGTCATGTCATCGGGGAAGACGGCTTCGACCTCGTAGCCCTTGGCCTCGGCATATTGGCGACAGCGATGCTCCTGGCTGTCCAAGCCGTTTCCTTCCTTGCGTTGCTTCGGATCGGACACCCGGCAATAGATGACCGCTTTTTGCGGATTTGTTTCTTCTATTTTTGGATCGTGGTTCATGACTCCTCTCTTTCCAATGCGCCTTGAGTCCCAGCGCCGGTACTATGATTTTCAAGAATGTGGTGACGCAGATAGTGTACCGCATTTTCCGGCTGCGAAGCGCGCTCATCGCCGTGTTTCGCGCGTTTTCCACAGGCTTTTTCGGCGACTTGGACAGGATGAATGTTGAAGCCGAGCTTCACAAATTCACAGATCACCCGCCAATGGGCGTCGATGCAGGCGATCTTCTCCGTATCGCTCATCTCCGTATGCTCTAGGAAACGCAGATATTTCTCGTAGTCGATTTTGAGTGTCGGCGGGGCGGTTTGGATTGGCGGGGTGTCGGTCATTCTAAATCTCGTCCTTACTGTATGTTCCTTTATCTATTGACACAAAAGTAGGAATACTATCCTACTTCTGCATTCATTGCAAGTTTTTCGTGTTTCGCACCCCTATCGTTCCGGCCCATATGAAGGACCTTGTGCCGGGACGGGCGTTTCCGGGGTCCTTTGTTTGGCGTTGGCGAGCGCCGCGTCGCGCTCGGCGGCGAGGTCTTGGTGCGGTTGCGGCGCCGCTTCGGGCTGGGGCGCGTGGACCGCCTGGGCTTGTTCCTGCTTTCGATCCTGTTCCCGTTGTTGGTCCCGGAAGTGGTCTCGCCATTTGACCATCTCGCGGTTGGCTTCGAGCAAGAGGGCCTGCGCCTTCAAGACATCGCCGCCGCCCAGAGAGCGGGACTCGCGATATTCGCCTGTTCGCTTGTCCTGATAGGTCCGGCCCAACGTGGCGCTGACGAAGGGGCCTTTCTCGCTTTCCTGCCGCCACAGCTTCACGACGACCGCGCCGTCGCGCAGCGTCTGGATCGGTGCGTCTTTCTTCGGGTTCTGGGTCTCGTTTTGGATATTGTCAGTCATGATCTGATCCTCTCTCTCAACCGGGTTATCGTGATGGCTTGTAAGCCGGTTTGTGGGTGCGTTCCGGTTGATCCCGGACATTCTGGTTAGAGGGCATGTTGCGGAAGGCGGCGTCCCGCTCATTTTCGAGCCAGCCGGAAGAGCCCGCGCCGGATTGTCCGTCCGTCTGCTCCGGCTGACGGGACTGCTCATCCCGGCTTTGGTTGAAGTGGTAGTGGACGGGCGGCACGGATTCGGCCGCACGGCCTTTCATCCAGGAGCCGAAGACTTGATGCGCAAAGCTTTTGGTCATTGAATCGCCCTCCGCGTATCAAGCCAGGCCAGCAGAGGGCACGGGAAATGGACGGCGGGGGAGATCACGCCGCGCGATCCGGCATAGAGGCAGGTTCCATCATAGCGCTGTTCAATCCGCAGATGCGGGCCGATAGGGCTCGCCACGAAGGCCAGCAAGGCGAGCGCCGGCCAGCCCCGGCACAGATGACGGGCGATGCGGCAGAACCGCTCTGTACGGCCCCACTGTTTGCGTGTCAGCATGGGATGATCCTTTCTGAAGGCTCGGGTTAGCGGCGGCCCAAACTGTGTCATCGAATGCGCAGCCGGATGGGCAAGCGATAGGGCTTGCCGTGGAACGGGTTGATGTCGATTTGATCGCGGAACGGGTGGATCGCGGCGACCGGCGGCGTGTCGACCAGCAAGGGCCGGTTCCCGCGAATGAACAGGATGGCCTTATCCGTGCGGCGAATTTCGTCCGCCGTCATCAGGGGGCGCGCGTCCTCGGACAGGCTCCCGCCCTTCATACCGAAGAACTCCTTGTCCGCATTGCGCGTATCGCTTTCCGCGATCACGGCGCGCGCGCCAAGCATCTCTTCCACCAGCTTGAGGGTTTGCGGCTCCCGTTGGCCCGGCAGAACCTGTTTGATCTCCGTCTCGGACAGAAGCGTGTTGAGCGTCTCCTCGCCATAGGTCTGGCGGAAGGCGGAGAGCGACTGGATGATGAGATGCAGGCGGATGCCGTAGGCCCGCCCCCAGGTGAGCAGACTGCCGAGGCCGGTAAGCTTGAAGTTGGTGCACTCATCCGCGATGACATTGACGGAGCGGTGTTTGTCCTCGGCGCGCTTCAACTCCTGCGCCATGCACCATTGCACGAGACCCAGTGCGTCTTTCTGCGACTCGATCCGGCTCGCATCCGCGACCAGGAAGACGGTCGTCGGCTTGCCTGTTTTGAGATCAGCGAAGCGGAAGGTGCTCTTGCTGAGATATTTATGCGCGCGGGTCGTCAGATCGAACCGCGCCAGCGCCTGTTGCGCGCCGGTTAGGAAACTGTCGAGCGTGCGGCTGTCGTCGGATTGCAGTAGGGCGGCGGTGCTGCTGGCGACGCCCTTGATGTAAGTCATGAAGTTCTTGAGGTCTTCATCGCTTTGCGTCGGCGCCCATGGCGAACGCTCGATTGGCATGGCGGCCTTGGACCCGTCCCCTTGCGGCAGCCGCCCCGCGACCCAAAGCGCGTTTTGGAGGAGGAACTCCCGGTCTTCCAGCATGGTCTGCACATGGCCGAGCGTGGCCTTCGCCCCATGGATCAGAACCGCGATAATGATCACGAAGGCGATCAGCTTTCGGCTGCCGTCGCGGAAATACTTATTGTCATCGCCGCCCCCGCCGCCCGAGGGTTCGGGATAGAGTTGCAGGCTCATGTCGTTTGTGTCGCCGGAGACATCCTGCAACCCGCCTGGGCGCCAAAAATTATCAGCGATCAGGTTGAGCGGATTGTAGCAGTCCGATGCGCCGAGAATGTCGGTCCACATCTCCCCGATATTGAGGATGCGTACGATCTCGCCGCGTTCCCGTAGGACGCGCGCCAGCATACAGGCGAGTTCGCCCTTGAAGTCGACCACGAATTTGGAGCCGAAGATGGACAGGATCGTCGGGATGATGACGCCAACCCCTTTGCCGGTTCCGGCTGGCCCCAGGGTCAAGGCGTTGGACGCAAATTCCGCGAAGATCGCCTCGCCCTTGATCGCGCCCCAATACGGCCCCCAGCCCTTGCAGAGATCGCACGCCACGGATTTGAGCGTGCCCCAGTCGGCGGCGCCCTTGATCCCCGCCGGGGTACGAGCCTTCTTGTCTCCGAAGAAGTCCGCGAGCACGCGGAAGAGTTCCGCGCCCAAAGTTGTCCCGCCAGCGATCACCCCGATTAGGGCAAGCGTCGGGATGAGGTGCAGTTCAATCCCGGTCTTGATTGGCCCGAAGAAATGCAGAACAGCAATGGACCCAGCCACCAGCAACGCCGCGCTGATCAACCGCTCGCCTAAGCCTTGAGGCCGACTGGTTTGCGACGTGTGCGAGGAAGGCGGCGCGCTCATCTCACGACCCTCCCCAGTAACGCAGTGGGGTCAGATCGACACGGGCCGCGCCGTTGCTGTTGAAATAATCCCGCCACCAGGCGCGCATCTCCACATGCGTGCAGTGATCGAGTCCCGGCTGCGGCAGACGGACGGTCTCCACCAGCAGGACAGAGACATCCGCGCCGGTGAAGGGGTTAGGCTTGACGTCGCGATACTCCAGGCGTTCGGCGAACCGGCCGAAGGTCGGCATATGGCCCCGGACTTGGCAGAAGCGCGCCAGGGAGGAATTCTGAATGCCGTCGGTGATGATCGTCAGGTACCGGGACGCGCCCTGGAAATCGTCCTGCACCGACACGGCGCGCAATTGTTCCAGGATCGGGCTGTCGCCGGCCCGTTGATCCGACTGCACCGCTTGCGAGATGCTGTCCCGCGCGCGTTCCACGAACCGGTTGCGCGCGTCTGCCGCTTGCCGGATGAGATAAGCGTCCGGCTTTTCCGGCGCGCCGAGGGCGGCTTGCTCAGACGCATTGCTGGCGGGTTTACACAATTTGAAGATCGGCGGCGGCAGAGTTCCCTGAACGTCCTTCGCCGTGGAGAACATCATGAACAGGGAATTCGCAGGCGCGCGGTCCCAGGCGCGCATCACGCCCGCTTCGTAATCCCGAAGCTGTGCGTCCGACTGTTCGGCGAGCGACGCGTCGATCCAGATCGCCGCCTTGTGCTGATCGGCGCGCTGATAACAACCCAGCGCATTCGGCTTCTCAATGCCCATGAAATAGGTCAGAGCGGCGCCGCCCGCGCCGAGCGCCAAAACGGGCATGGCCGTAGCTAGGAAGATCGCCTTGAGCGGTATCCGAGATCGCGCGCCGGCGCGGCGGTCGCCGGGCCTCGGGCGAGATTGGGTGCGGGGTCGCATAGAACGCATGAGATCATTCTCCTTCATCGGTTAGGGGATAGTGGATGGCGGGCGCATTCAGGCGGAACGCCGCCGCCTGTGCGTCGATATCGGCAAGGCAGGCGGCATAGGCCGCCTCCACTCGGGCGAGCGCATCTTTGAGCACCGCGCCATCCCCGAACGCGCCCGGTTCAGGGATCACGCGTTCGGAGAGTTTTAGGCCGTTGAGCGCCCGCATGTCCGGCTTCGGCGCGCCGGATGGTTTCTGCGCGACATAATCGTCCCGGCCATTCCGCTCGGCGGCGCGCGCAAGGATCGTATCCTTCTCCGCGTCGACCGCATCATTGTGGGCCAGCAGGCGTTCTATCAGGGCGAGACGGCGCGCCTCATAATCCGACGCGGCGTCTTCATTTTCAGCAATGGCGTCTTCCAGAGGCGCCGACGCACCGTCAAAGGCGACCTTGGCGGCGTCCAACAGATGCTTATGCAGCTCATCGCCTTCGCGCTCGGCGTCTTCCTCCGCCGCCTGTTTCAGCGCTAGAAATCCGGGAATGGGATCGCTGATCCCTGTCCAGCCTTTATAGACGCCGAGGATCGCGCCGATCAGCCCCAACACAATGATGGCGATGGCGAAGTAGTTATCGAACGTTGCGACCAGGCCGACCCGCTCAAAATCGAAGATGCCCGCATGATCGCCGATAGCGCGGGTCCGCGCGGCGGCAAAATTGAGCAGGCCGATCAGACCGGCCCCTGTGAAAAAGCCGCCCCAGGCCAATGCGCGAATGCGCGCTTGCCGGGCCGTCGGCTGGCGCGCCCCGCGCCGATAACCGAGATACCGGCAGGCGAAAAACCCAGTCACCAAGCCCGATGCAACATTCAGGACGGAAAAGGCGAGACCATAGGCGATCCCGCCGATCACATCCGTCGTCCCGTCCGTAATCATCAAGGGAACCGCGAGGGCGGCCTCGGCGAACACAGCACCCTGAACGGTCAGGGTCGTCGCCAATAGATTCGGCGCGCGCGCGTCACGGGCGATCCGGTTGTCGTATTTGAAGGCGCGATAGGCGCAGCCCCGCAAACGGCGCGCTTCATCCAGCGCCGCGAAGCCCTCTTTGGCTTGGTCGGCGGTTTGTTCGAGACGCTTGACCCCGGCGTCAACCTGAGCGCTGAAATCGGGCGTCTTCTTCGCGGCCCGGAGAACCCCTTCCAGCGCCTGACAGTCCGCCAAGATCGCCGCCCGCGCTTCCCGCAGCGCCGCCTCATCGTTATCAGCGCCGCGGGACCGACGGAATTTGCGCCAGAATGTAAAAGACATGAACACACCTCCTTGCAACGCGCGCTATGCTCAAAGCGGAACTCGCCGCATTGAGAAAAGCGCTGTCAGGCGCGTTCAAAATTTCAGAAGGGAGCTTTTAAGAAGTGCCATCGTCGCCAAGTCTTTTGAAGAGGCTGACGGGAAAACTACGCGGGATTAGAAGGAAACGATTTGTGGAATCCTCCTAACCCTCTGCTATTACGACAGCATTCGGGTTCACTTAATTGGGCCCTCAAACGTTGGGGAAACCCATGTCTTCGCCGCTGATACCCTTTGCAAAGCTGCAAGAAGCAGCGGTTCTTCGCGTCATCCAGGGTTTCTGCACGGCTGAACCCGTTGCGGAGATTTCTGCCGAAGCGGGGATCAGCGCGAAGACCTGTCGCTCCATCGTCCTGGCTTTGCGTCCGCGTCTCCTGGAAAGCCGCTTCGACCCCTGGCGGGACGTGGGTTTCATGCGGGCGATCCTCGATCCGGAATTGGAAGAAACCGCAATGCGGGTCGTGCTGGGCTGTCTGGCGGATTGCTACGGCAACCGGAATTGCTACACCAATTTCCAGCAAGGGCGGCGCAAATCGCGCCTTTGCCGATCCTGCCGTATCCCGGCGCTGGAAATGGGGGCGGACTACGACGCCGCTGCGCTCTACCATATCGATCTGATCCACGGATTTTACGCCGTGCTTGGGATCGGCGGCGAACGCCGGGTCGATCCCGTCACGCTGTTCCGCTTGCGGCTCAGCCATATGCAAATTGTCGGCGAAGCCTTCGAGCAGACCCGCCGTCTGGATGATGACGCACCCGACTTTACCGACCCCGCCCCGCGCGCTGTCCATGCCCTCTATGACCAGATAATCCGCAGCCTACAGGCGAGGCCGCTGGTGCGCGGCGAAGTTTGAATTCTGAACACCTATGATGGTATAATTGTTCTAAGAGCAGAAAAACGATCTGAGGGTGCATGACAATTTTTTCCAGGCTATTTGATGCTTGCATGAACGGTGATGTCGCCGAAAGCGGCAGGCTGGAGCTTGAGCTGAAGCAGTTGGCGGAAAGCGGCTCGCTCGCCACAATTATGTTCCAGGATGAGAACAACGAGCGCACGGCGCTTGGTAAACGGGCCAAAGAGCGCCGTTCGAATGAAGAAGCTCAAAGCGCTGCACTCACGCGCCTATTGCTTGATCCAGTCTATCGCGCCGCCTACGCGGCCCTGGAGGACACGATCCGCGACAGCCGGGACAAGCTGGCGCTCTGGAACAAACAAATCGAAGATCGGCTGGCCGAGATCGAGCGCAAGCTGAACGATCCGGACAATCCCCTATCCGCCGCCGAACGGGAACGCCTGGAACAGGAGCAGCGCGATCTGATCCGTTGGCAGCAAGAACTGATCGATACCGGAAACTTCATCGACGATGTCGAGAACAATGCTCAAAACGGCGAATACGAGGACCCGGACGCGCTCAAGGATGCCCAAAAAGATATAGAAGATCGGATGGATCGCCTTGAGAAGAACGCGCCGGTCATTGCTCAAGACGCGGAAGCGGCCCCGGCAGTGGCACTAGCATCCGATACGAAGCTTCCATCCCTCGACGGTTAGCGGGCGGAAGAGAAATCCAACGAACCACATTCACGTTCCATCATCGCGAGTATCACGATCTGCGGATTGCGGCTTGTATTTCGTTCGATCATCGAACGCACGTTATCGAACCCTAAAGTCCTTTCTGCGCCAAACCAGCGTGTCACACATTCTGATACAGACCTGTCGCTCTGAGAAATTAAGTAGATCGCCATGACAATCGAGTTGTTCACGAATGACCTCTGATCTTTACCGCTCCATTTGATGAAGTCGGCGCCGGTGAATTGCCCGTCCGCCTTGGAAATCTGTGGATAAATCGGCAGGAGCAACAGACCGGCCATTGCTCCAATAAGCGCTTGTTTCCTAAACATAAACGAACGTTTTTGTTTAAGGAGATTCTTTCATTTCGTCGATGGCTGGCCTATATCTGGAACACGCGGAAACCCCGGCATTTGCGGGAGTCAGCGCCGATGCGCGGCCCGTGAAAACGCCATCTGACAGAAAGGTTCCTTTTTGTCAGGCGGAGCCAGTACCCATGCAAGCCTCAGATCATGGCCGCAAGATCGGCTATGCCCGCGTTTCCACCGCCGATCAGACCGCCGGGCTGCAATGCGATGCGTTGAGGGCGATTCCCTGCGCTAAAATCTTCGTGGATGAGGACGCGTCCGGCGCGGACCTCAACCGCCCAGCGCTCCACAAGGCGCTGGCCAGCCTCCGACCCGGCGATACGCTGGTGGTCTGGAAGCTCGACCGGCTGGCGCGCTCGATCCAGGATTTGCTGGATATCACCAGCGACCTGCGCGCCCGCGATATCGGCTTCGAAAGCCTGACCGAAAAGCTGGATACGAGCTCGGTCTTTGGCGAGTTCACCTTCCATGTCATCGCCGCCGTCGCGCATATGGAACGCCGCCTGATCGCCGAACGCACCGTCGCCGGATTGCAGGCCGCAAAGAAGCGCGGCAAACGCCTAGGCCGAAAACCCAAACTCTCGGTCGAAGCGATCACCGCCGCCCATGAATGCTGGCGAAGCGGCGAACCGCCCCAATCCATCGCCGCCCGCCACGGCGTCGCCCCGATCACCCTGATGCGCGCCTTTGCCCGGATGGAAAGCATGGGGGGCGTGTCGTGACGGAGGGAGAGCAGCGGCATGATGTTGCCTGGAGCATCGATATCACCATCGCCATTCGCGTACGCAACACACGAGAACGGCTCGGCTACAGCCAGGCCGAACTGGCCGAGATGATCGAAATCCCGCTGCAAGAGATGATCGACCTCGAAATCGGTAAGACCCACATCACCGCCGGACGCCTCTACACCATCGCCAAAGCGCTCGGCGTCCCGCTGGATTGGTTTTCCGATGAGGCGACATAGGACAGAAAAGGCATCCTCGTGGTCGGGTCGGAGCGCCTTTTGGATATCCCCACACGCTTCGATCCGGCCGCTAACCAACACAACAACCGATCAATCCTGTAACCAATCTGTCACACAATGACGAAGAACCGACCGTGTAATACCAAGAACAATTGGAACATCCGCTCCGCGCAAGAGGTGCGTTGGTACTACCAACGCTTCTTGGCTCACTTCGCCTGCGGCTTCGTTCGGCAAGGGGGCGAGCCGCCCCCTGTGCAACCCCCTGCTTTTTGGCTCAATGAGCAAACCGAAACGACGCACCGTTCCATCCCAGCCAACGTCTTGAGCATTAGTGTGTCACTGTGAAAATTCAAAAAGCCATCGTGAACTGAAAAATCGTCTGATGATGTCCCGACACTCTTCTTCGTCAACACTCAACTCAGCTTTTCCTTCAAGCTGGAGTGCTACTTATGAAGACCTTAGGCACATGGACAATCATTGCTTTGCATTAGTCATCCAAAGGTTGTCTTAAGACCAAACACCTGCAACATCTTAACAGTCGGCGACTACTTGCCAGGCAACAAAGTCGCTCCGCATCTCAAAGACGCTTCTCAAGGCGTCCTTCAAGCGGCAAGGCCTTTTTGAGACATTGATCACAAGCGTATCCATCGCGCGCGTGATTGGGATCATAGCCCATTGCGCAGCATAAGCGACGGCCAAGTCTTCAGCGGTGTCAAACAGCCCACCTGAGTCTGGCGGTGACGACAAGAACTGTCTTCTCTTGTAGTCGAAGAAATCATCAAAGGCATAGTTGATGACCGTCCAACCTTCCAGACCGCGACAGGAATCATACTGAACAATGCGCAAGGCATCCCTGTCCGTTGGATAATTCTCTCTAACATCCGTTGAACATGCGTCCCAGACGAGGCTCCCGTTTTGCTGAATCGCCCGGCCAGGAATTGAATATGTTTCATCTTCATTGCTGGTGACGAGCGTGGGTGGAACGCAAGCAAGGAGATCGACGGGATAGTTACCAAGTTCCGCGGCCTCTGCCTTGAGTTTCTCGAAAATCGCGGTGTCACGCGAGATGTCGCCTTCGACTATGATTATGCGCCCGCCATTCGCATCTGGGTTTGGCTCCAAATCCCAATTCTCAAGTCCAAGCGCGTCTGCGAAATCAGCAACGAAACAGGCCAAATTGGCCTTCATTCGCAGGCATCGTCTCAGTCGGCGTTGCCGGAGTAGGTCACGCGAAAGCCCAGCATCCCAGTCGGCAACGGAGTCACGCACGTACTGATCAACACCATCCGCGACTACAATTTGCTCAGGTGTGAAAACAGTGCGCAAGATTTCGATCTCGTCAGATGGCCAGTCCTGACCTTCATCCACGAAGATGACGTCCCAAGCAAAGTCGTCGGCATTCTCTTCTATGAGACTTTTGAGATCAGCCGATGACACGGCACCGCTGCGTATATAATCGACGAGGCTCTGTTTGTGTTTCTCGTAGTTTTCAAGGAAGTCGTCATCCTTGCCGATAATGCCAAGTTCCCCCATAAGCCTCGCGATAAAGGAGTGGACAGTCTCGACCCCAATTCCTCCCCTCGCAAGATTACGAGGCACACCCAGTAGCGCCATCGTGCGGCGCATGTCAGCGACAAGCGCCTTATTGTAGGTAAGCACAAGTGAGCGCATTCCAGCGTTGTCGAAAGCGCGATAAGCCATCTGTAGCAAGATGACAGTTTTCCCAACGCCGCCGCGTCCGCGGATCACTATCTGCTTCTTAGTGAGGTCCTCGAGCCATTCATCGGAGAGAGCGGATTTGACGATGCGATCCATTCTTCTACGGTCAATCGCAGTAGGCTCAATCGTCTTCAGAACTGTCGCTTCAGGCGACAAGATCGCGTGAAAAATCTCGTCCAGGCCAAAGCTGATTTTCGCGATTCGATCCTTTACCTTGGGCTGCGCGACCTGCCCGACAATGTTAAGGATCGTTTCGAAACTGGCGTCGATTCCGAAGATGTTGTGAGGACGCTCTGGGAAGTCGGACTCACGCAGGCCCGTCATGAAGATCAAGTCCTTCACGTAAGGGCTTGGTAGTCCTGCGCGCCCAAGATAGCTCTTGAGTTCGAATACTTGCTTGAAGGCTTTCTCGGTAACGCACTCCCAGCCGCGCGGATACTTTACTGACACGAGTTTGTCGTCGAAGCGGACCCCACCGGCATCATGCGATTTCACTTCAACTGCTAGAGCGAAATTGCGAACAAATGCCCTGCGTGGGAGAACCGGATTGCTCTCCCTAGGTAAGAATTTCATCTCCACATCGAACTCCCGGGGCTCGAAGAAATGGCCGACTACAAGGACATCGATGTCTTCGAGTTTTTGACCATATAGCTTCAGGCCCACGAAAAGCTTGACGTGGTCATCCGGATGTTGGCTCAGATCAGGCCATACAGCGAGGATGAGTTTGCGGAGATGAACCGCCGCCTCATATTCCTGTCCTTCGTTTGCGCCAACAATCTCAATCATCGGCACCTAAGCAGTCGATTGCGCCCGGCGGGCGTTCTTGAGAATGACAGCGAGAATGCAAAGGACTGACCATCTCAACCCTCACGATCTAATCTGCTGTAGTACTTGGCGGCTGACCCAAGGAAGATTGCCGCGCACTTCAAGCTCGTTCACTACGATGACGCGATATTCCGCGCTGTTATCTCTGAGGTCCGCAAGGTTAGCGTCAGCTGGGTGACCGCTCGTCAGAGGTCCTGACAAGGCGATAATAAATGATTTTCCTGCCGACTGAGCCAGGATAGGAACCTCGATGCTCTTGCCCCCGCCGTAGTCGACAGTTGCTCCAGCCTCGAAGGAGATGGTGTCATCGCAGCGTCTTCTGAGATCATTCAGCAAGAGTGCAGTAGACGCATTCAGCCTATGAGGGTTGAAGCCAGGCTGTTGTCCTGACAAGAGATACTCAAGAAGCTCGACGCCGACATGACGGTCTAGAAGCCTGTGTTCGAGCCTGTTCTTAAAGCTGCGGAGGCATCGGTAGCATGAGCCATCGCAATTCTCAGGGCAGTCCTTGAGAATGGACAGCGCCTTCTGGAACAGTTCAAGCCCACGCTCCGCCATCTGGCTTGCGAAGCCAGCGCCGCCCGGCAGCGTATCGTAAAGAAAAATCTCAACTTCTTTTCCGGACTTCCCCTTGGTGGTCAGTGCAGGTCGAAATTCAGCCATTAACTCGCCAGGCTCAATCTCAAGCAACTGACAGGCAGCCTTTGCGAGCGCCTCACTGACCGTCCGAAGTGCCACTTTAGTAGAGTCATGCGCTGGCCGAAGTTCAATGGGTTTCTCCACACGCATCGAAAAGAGACCAATATCTGTAATAAAGTCTGTGCCGAGGAAAAGATGGCGTGTCGGACTGAGACCATCGCACGTCAGATCGTCATCCTTGGTCGGAAAAGGCTTGCGGTGCGGACCAGCAAGACTGGGGTTCGGTGTCGTGCTGGATTCGATCCGCCCACACTTGGTGCAATAGGTATAGCCTTCATCCTCAGGGCCCGTATTGGACACCATCAGGTGTTCTCGCGTGCTCAAGCCGCGCACCCGGTCATTGGCATGCACCCATCCCGCCGCATCGCCCGGCGTCCCCATTGTGAGCTTGGCGCGAGTCGCATAACTCGTCTCCGGAATCTCATCAGGTGAGGTAACTTCCTCTTCAAAGACGGGATGCGCGAAACCTGGTGGCCGAAGCCAATAGCGCGCGGGTCCAAAGCTACCGGGTTCGCCGCATGCATCGCAGTCGGATGTGTCACCGCGAACGACCTCTCCTTGCTCGTAAGTCCTTGCATATCCGCACTCAGAGCATTGCATGTAGAGCTTGCGAGCTTGCCAAGCTTCGAAGAGATCATTCTTCATCACAGAATAGATCGCGCCTGAGGTATAGCACTTGCCAGCAATCCAGACCTGCTTGCCCGGAGCATACTGCGACAATGCAATCGACAGGCCCTGTGATGGCGCAAACTTCATGATGTGGCGGAAGGGGGAGGAACGGTCACGATCAAAGACGTGAAATGTCGCGACGTCAGTAGGGAATGCGTAGCGGGGCAACTTCCCACAATAAAGTAGGCGGTCCAGAAGTTTGTTGGGTTGCGAGGCCTGTTGCGGACGCTCTTCCCCTTCCTCCGGAGCTTCCTCATCTCCCGCATGGTCTTCGCCATCTTCATCTTCATCGTTTGACACGTCCGACGAGATCGCGTCATCGACAGCCTTCAGGCAGTCCACCACAAACTCTCCGAGTAATGTCGTCCGATCTGCATCTGAGAGTTCCGTTGGCAGCCAAGAAGCAATCCGCACGCGAAGCGCTTCTTCGTTCTCCTCGAGCCAAAACGCGAAATCATCGCGGTTTAGCATCGACTCCGGCATCCGGAAGGCCGAGACGCTCCCAAGAACAGAAAAAAGATCATGCGGTTGGCTAGCGTCAACCATCGGCAACCGATCCTGATGGTAGCCTTGCAGGAGATAGGCACGGATATGCCGCCGAGCAATCTCCGGGTTATCCAGCGTCAGCTTCGGGTCGATTACTTTGCCGCGGATCATTTCATCAGGCCGCGAAAAGTAGTGCTCGTCGTGACTATCCGCGCTGCCGAAAGCCAAGACCGTCGCAACGGCGTTACCACGACGACCAGCTCGTCCAGCACGCTGCTGATAGTTGGCACGACCAGGCGGCATATTCCTAAGCGCCACGCCTGTCAGAGCGCCAAGGTCAATACCAACCTCCATCGTCGTTGTACTAGAGAGAATATCGATAGCTGTGGAGCGAGACCTGAGGCTGCTGCCCACGAGCGCGATATCCTGAAAGCGCAGTTCATGTTCCTCTGCTTTCGAAAACACATCCTCGTTATGCGGCGCATTAAGCTGCGCTGTATGCTCTGCCGCGATCAGCGCCATTGGCTGTCGCGGCGGCTCTCGCAGTGCCTCGGTGACAGGTTTGCGGTAAAATCCTTTCCGAGCGAGGAAAACGGGATCGCTATCTGGATCAAGTGCGTTGACGGAAAGGTTACCACAGTCCAGGCAACGATCATGTCCGGGTATTGGCCTATGGACCGACTTGCAACTCGTGCAATGTACCCAGTCGCCCTCAAATTGTAGCGATAGTTCGCTCCCGTTGAGATACCTGTTCCCGCCTTCCTTTGACTTCGTGAAGGTGGAGATAAGTTCGGGATGCCATTGATCCCAGAATAGCTTCCGGGCGGCTTTGTCGCCGATTGCGGTATTGACGGCTTCTATCTTGGCCTTCTCTTTTCGCGATCTGACACGGTAACCGTCGGAAGCCGGTCGGTCGATCCAGGTTCCTGGCATTTTTGCTAGGCTGAAACCGTTCCAGCAACGCAGCCAAAAACGCGCCAAAGCAAGCTTCGCCTCATCAGTTTCCGCTATCCCGGGGATGGACGGCAAACCTATGATCTTTTTTTGATAACGATCCTTCTCGCAAAGTGAAGCCAGGGCGAGTGCTTCCATCCCGTAAAAGCGGTCTGAAAGAGTTGTGAGCATACTGCCCAAGAGCGCTTCAGGCGCACTATTGGCACGCACATCGTCGAGTAGGTCCAAAAGAGCGACTGGATCGTCTAGATTGCCTTCATTGACTGCTGCCGCGACGATTTCCTCTGCATCAAAGTTTTCGTGCCCATGCAACTCGGGCCGAAGTCGAACATTAAGCCGTTGCGATGCCAATAACACACCAAGAAATAGGTCATCAAGTCCGAGACGTCGGCGCAATATTTCTTGGTCCTGTAGCCACTTAAATCCGCTGATAATCAGTGGCCGAAGTGAGTCTCGTTCCGAGTACATTTGGATATTGGGCGCTAGCCGCGCCGCGACTTGACGAGAGTCACTGAATGCAAGCACTTTGCGGCCACGCAACGGCGCGAAACGAGTGGGCTCTTGCGGACCAGGTGGCTGAATCTGGATTTGACGGGTCAGCAACGCCTGAAACGGCTGATCGCCCTTGGTCTGGTGATCCTGAACATAGCTTCGTCCGAAACGCGCGGTCTTACCGCAAACCGCACAGGGAACAAACTTTCCGGGCGGTTCCGGGGTACTGCCGCCGTCATCGTCATCATTTGACGTGTCGGCCAATCGCCCTTGCCGGATATAGACTGTTCTTGTACGCGGCCCAATCGTGTTCGGGTTAAGCTGTCCGGTCTCAAGGTCGTAGTCCGCTGGTTCAGCGACATCGTCGTGAGCGGGTTCCTCTAAAAGCAGGTCGATAGGCTCAAGCGGCGCGCTCTCTCCACTTGCAATCCGGAGTTGCTCACCTGGCTCTGACCAAAGGTCGTGCGGCTCATCGATGTCATCGGTGTAGGCCCGCCCATACGCGGTACCGCAATTTCGGCACGTGAATAGTTCAAGGACACGTGCCCCGCAGTCGCACGTATCGATAGGCTGCGAGTACATCTTCCCGCAAATTCCGCCGCGCTCTTCTCTTGCGAGTTCGGTGCAATCAGGGTCCATACAAACCCAGAGACCAGGTAATCCACGAAAGAAGTTGTGCACCCGGCATGGCAATAGCCCTGGAAACCCTGGAGATGGTCTTGCGACACTACCAAGCGCCATAAGGGTAGTGACCGCCTGATCCGCGACATCTGCCGAAACGCCTTCCGGAAAGACGAGCGCGCCAAGTTCAGCTATCGGGATAGCCTCCTCCATGGTTGCGTTGATGAGCCGTCCCATCGGTCCAAAGTTATTTAGTGCTTCATAAAGAGCCTTTTCTGTCCGTTCTCCTGTTTCGACGCCACGATACGCGAGAAGCGATGCAACACTTTTCAGACGTGCTTCGTCAGTCTCGGCTTCATAGAAGGCCCGGAGGTCAATAGCAGCGAGAGCAGCCGCATCAGCATCGGTCCCTGCATCATGATCTGATTTGAGATCGAGTGTTCCTTGAACAGCAACAAAAGTGCTCGCAGGGACGCCGGAGAGTTGTGCGCCAAATTCGAGAGCGTATGTCGGATCATCAAAGCTTGCAGTCGCGCAAATGACCTGAAGTCGCTCTTCGGGTATGCCAAGACGGTCCCGCAGTCTTCTCAACAAGAGTCCAACTTCGGCACCTGCAGCACCGCGATAGAGGTGCGCTTCATCAAGAACGACCAAGAATGCCTCATCGGGGTTCTTTTGAAGCCACTCCTTGGTTTTGTCGAAGATCGGCCTCTCGATTGGCCGCATAAGCATGTATTCGAGCATCGAGTAGTTCGTGACCAACAGGTCAGGCGGAGCAATCTGCACTTCGTGGCGCGTCAGAAGCTCAGAGTCGTCCGGCAGAGTGACCGCCCGAACAAAAGCACCCTTGCTTTCCCATCGGCTACCTTTTTGACCGAACCAAGCCTCCAGGTCTGGTTTGGCGGGCCATTTTCCTCTTTCTCTCAGTGCCGTGAGAAGTGCGCCTGCCTCCTTACTTTTCTCAGGATCGGAGCTAGCGGCGTTCTGAAGCACGTCGACATAGAAGTCACCGAAGGAACTGAGGCGCTGCCCATCCTTTTTCGCCGTACGAACCCCCGCATACGGCGTCCGGCTTGTGTATCGGGCAAATCGCGGCGGCCTTCCGCACCAATCCTTGAAGGTCTGAACCAACCTCGGATCGCCCAGCATCACCCTCAGTCGGCCAAGTTGGTCATTCACGAGTGCGTTCATCGGGTACATGATGAGCGCCCGCATGGCCGCTTGTTTTGCGAACACCTTAGGATGCGCCTTAGCTTCTCTTGCAACCTTACCAAGTATCGACAGAAGGAAGGATTCCGTCTTACCTGAGCCCGTTCCCGTCATGATGACGAGGTTCTTGCCGTTGATCAGGCAATTTTTCAGAGAATCGCCTTGGTGCATGTAGGGCGGGTCATACACAAGGCGCGGCAGGTCTTTCTCTGCCGTACTCAGGCACTCCAACAGTTCTAATGCCGCGCTTGGCAGGCCGGACATCGCCGAGAATGTATCTCCCGATTGGTACTTCGGTGTCGATTCAAGAAAAGGGACGCGGTGAATAACGCCGTCTTCGTCCAAGAGCGATTGCCGCTGCGCAATAAGGGAGGGCGCGCTGATATGGTAGGTCGCCTCGATGTAATCCTTGAGAGAAGCATGCAAATTCTCAATGGTTTGTTTGATTGTTTGCATCAGGCAATCCTCACCTCAGAATCGGTATCAACTGGGACAATCCAGAAGTTCTCTCGCAAGAATTCCTCTTCTTGGACGGCCTCATCAGCCGAAATTTCATAAGCAAATAGGCTTTTCTCAACTTGGCATTTTTTGCCGAGAATCATGAGTCTGCGTTCCGCCCAAAGCGGGATCGGGGAGTAAAAGCTCAGCCGGCATGTGCCATCGTCACGATGATCGACTTTGTATCGCTGCGGCACTCCACGTTCACTGTCGATAGCCATTTGCAGATGCCATGCCGCATCGCAACCGCGCCAACGATACCCCCGGAAAGGCAGGTCAAGGATACGCTTGAGTATGCCGGAATGAATTTCAACCAAACACCAGAGGGGGGCACCGAACTCCTGTGGACGTCGCGCGACAAATAGGCCGGAGTGATCCTTGGGAGAAGTCCATCGCCCTTTGTAGTAGGTCGGTTTCGTTTCTGGGTCGATTATCTCAAGCCCTTGCACTGGGCCGCATTGCTGCTCTTTGGCAAGTCGCTGCCTTGCTTTGGCGAGCGCATTATCTGGCGCGAGCGTCTTCGGCGCTTTGAGCCACGTTGTTTCGGATAGTTTGCTGAGACCTTCGCTCACTAGCCGCGAGACGAGGTCCTCCCCGTCCCCCGGCTTGATGGATCGCGTGCCTCGCGAGAAGCCGATACGGCTCCGGATGTCTTCAGGCAGCCATACATCTTGATCAGGAACAATTCCGGTCAGGAAGATGCTGCCGCTCTTTCGTTCAACGAAAGAGGGCGGTGCTGCAAAGACCCATGTCCCCTTTGCCTCTTCTTCTCCAGTCGTCACCTCGGTCAGTTCTAGCAAATCGCCAACGACGATCAGATCATCAACAAGACTTTCAATTCGCGTGGGCAGCGTAGAAGGCTCATCATCCAAATGACCCAGACTCTCCACAAGTGCAGCGCGAAGTACAGCACGCGAACATGGACAATGGGTCCCGGCAGTGCGTCTGAGCATGGCTGCCAAGAAGTTGTCATCGATACCGTGGTCTTCACCCTGCAAGTCCAAAAGAGATCGGCAGTAACGTACAATATCTTCGGGGGCGACGACTGAGATCATGACTCCGTCTCCCTAAGAAGTCTGCCGGCCCCGCCATCGGCTAGACTATTGCAGAGGATCGTAAGCCTTGCCGCTCGAACGAGAGTCTGACTCGTTTGCGCGTCCCTGATACGATTTTCTAGGCCTGCGAGATAGAGCGTTGGAAGGGCATGAGGTCGACCAGCGAACTCCATCGCAAACTGACAGGAGTCATCGTTGGTCGCGATCTGATATCGCTTCGCCAGATCAGAAAACCAAGCAATCAGTTGTTTTCGGCCTCCCGTCTGGGTGGCGGCATCTCGGATGATGACACTCGCCATGCCACTCTTATGATTTATTAGCGATTGAAGTCGCGAAAGAGCTTCGTGAGGATCACCCGCTCCGATTAAGCGGGCTTCTGCCCGCGCCCAATCAAAGCCTGCAACGATGCCGACGATACCTTGCATCAACGTGTTGATCACTTGCCATCGGTGGAAGCTGCCGAGATCACCTGCAACACGAGCGTTGTTCCAGTATCTCAGGATACGTAGCAACTTGATGATATCTTTGGGATCGCCGGAGATATGGCCATGGTGGGGTTGGACACCAAGGCCAGCCAGTTGCGTGTCCGATAGACCCGTGCTGACCACAATGTAGTCGCGTGATTTTCCAATTTGTGCAGCGAACAATCCGCCGGGCGGCTCTACTTTGAAGCCACGCAAAGCTTTTTCCGGATTGATCTTCTGCCCATTCCGGGGACGCTCCATTCCGAAAAATCGGCAGATAGGCGCTATCCCTTCCTGGTTCGTTTCATCAACAAGGCGTATGAAAATCCCATCGTCCTGATGGCGCAGAACCCACCGAACAGGTTTTACCTCGTGTTCAAAACGAACCTCGTATCTGCCAAGCTCGCCGCCATCTAGTGTAAGAATACCAGATGCTGCTTCTAAATAGCGCCATTCACAATTCTCGCGCTTTACAAAGTCGTTAAAACGCTTCTTCCAAACATCCGGCGTAACGGGCAGATTGATAGCACCGCACACCTGCCGCCTGAATGTCTCGTCTTCCGCTGCGTTATGTAGTGATATGTAAGGCGTGACTTGACGCCCCTCCGGTCCTGCAACCGAGAGGTCAAACTCATTTTGCCAGAACTCGTCAAGCGTTGCATCGTAAGGGCTGCGCGTCACAATCAGTCCGGCATGAAGCGCAGTGCCGGAAACCCAAGGCTCGGGCTCACGGACCCTGAGTTCGAGAAAGCCCTCGTGCGAAGCGAGAGCCGCTCCCTCCTTATTCTGTGTTTGCGCACTAACCCTGAGCCAGTGTCGTCCAGGCGTCAACTCCGGAAGCTGGATGAACCTCGGCTCACCGGGCACTCCTGCATGGACTGTTTGTGCCTCCATGTCATCCAGACTGATCACGAACGACTCAACCTTGTGATCAGGAGTAATTCCGAGGCACGGCTTTTCAGTTGTTAGCCATTCGCCGCGCCCTTCTCCATCCCATCTTCGACCAGGAAGCCCAGCAGGCCAAACTCGGATGGTTCGGGCAATTTCCAGTTTCCATGCTGAGAGTTGTTGAGCCAACGCTTCCGGAATGGCCTCTGGAATACTGAGATGAACGGCATGAATTGCCGCGCAGTTGATTGTGCAGCGCTGTTCGAGAGGGAACGGATTGTCGAGAGGCTCTCTGGACGCAACCACGTAGTCCTGAGCGGGCCGCACAGTACGCCCAGAAATCTCTCTGGCTAGGCCGTCTTTACCAATCCGGAAGAGCCAGACCGGACCGGGACTAACGCGGCATTCACTGCTTAGCAGGTGATCGACAGTGCCGTTTTTCGCCTCGAATGCAACCATCGGCCTATCAGCGTCAGGCCAATTTCGAAGAACTGCCTGACGACGTCCCGAGAGAAGCCAGCCTGGCGGCTTCTTTCCTGCGCTCCCGTTTACGGCGCAGCGCGTCTGTTTCAAAAATTGACGCACCTCCGAATTGAGTGCACCAACATCCTTGAAACTCGGAATATCGACCTGAAGATCCCAGTTTCCTTGACCCTTGTATTGCAAGCGAAGGTCAGGGCGGAGACTAGGACGGGCATCTATGGGGGAACGCTCCGTAGCCCCGCCTGTCACATTGGGGGTTCGAGAATCCGATCCGCGTCCTAGGCCTTTAAAGCGATCCGAAACGACACGGCTAGCTTCTTTGATCCAACCGCGCGCATCCCGAACTTTCTCAAGGTCGCCCACGATGCGGTCCAGGGTAGCTGGGAGAAGCGGTTCTTCCCCTTCGTCTTGGTCTTGATGCAGAAGCGCAAGGACGAGACGGCCAACCAACTCCTCCTGCTGGAGAAACTGTTCCAACCGCGTCGAGGCACAATACGCATTGGACGCTATGAGGCGACCGATTGTGGCAGGGTCTACTTCGTTCAGTCGGGCAAGGCGATAACGTAGGTCATAGAGTGTCCTTGCAAACTGCCACTGGAGAAACCGTGGCAGAACAGCATGCGTTATGGGCCAAGCTATAATGCTGAAATGCTCGGCCCACGGCCCGGATGGTACGACGCCGTTGTATGATCTCTGGAACTTCCTAAACCAACTGGAGACTCTGAACCGGTCATGAGAATCCCAACCAGGAGTCGCCTCCTCGAAGGATTGCCAGTATTCGCCGCCCTCGTATGAATAACCTTTCTCTGCGGCATAAATAGTCCAGAGTAACCAGTGTTGCGCGATCCTCTCACCTTGGATGAGGCGCCGACGCAATTGCGTCGCGATATCTTCAACTTCCTCCGCAGAAAGGCCGTGCTCCAATGCGAATATCGGAAGGCCCGGCCGGTCACGGCGGACTCTTAAGTCCGAAAAATGGCCCTCCATTTGTTCCTGCCATGTGTCGAGAGGAACGCCCATATCAGATCACATCACCGCAGCGGAATTCCCGTGGGAACCCTGTTGCTCAAGGCGGGATTGCATCTGGCGGCTTTGGCTTCCGAAAAGCCCCATTAAGTCTTCAACAGTCCAGTCGCAATATTCAGGCCGTCGCTTTGCTCGCGGCTGCATCCATCTTTCTGTTGCTAGCCCTGCAATTTCTTTGGTCGATAAAAGCGCATCCGTATCGGGCTCGCCTGTTCCTGATTTTAGAATTTGGTCTGCGTTGGCTGCGAGTCGGCTGATGAATACCTCACGCTTGATGCCATGGCGAAGCATGTCTTCTTTGAATCCCAGTTCCGCAAGCGCCGCCCTGGTTGTCCTCATGCGCCAGTTCGGGCCCTGACCAAATCGGTGCTGGTCCGCATATCTATGGTCAATGTCTCGAAGGTAATCACGCAATTCGGCGAACAAGCGATCCGGGATATGAAAATGCCCCCATCCTCCAGTGTAGCCAATTGATTCAAGATATTGGACACCGTCCAGCTTCACGCGGTTATACACCGATGATCGACCCATCGAGGACGATGTCGTCACCGCTAGCAGACGTGCTTTCTTTCCTTCACCTGAAATTATTCCAGTCGTGTCGCCATAGGCGACCTTAAAATCGTCGTAGAGTTCACGGCTTCGGAGCAAACACGCCACTAACTTGCCGCCAAGCAATTGGTTGTAGGGAGGTATGGCGCCAAGGACATATGCGTCCATGATGTTGACCAGCCTTGCGCTGCGGTCCTTGGACGTCCAGCCGATCAGGCGATCACGAACGGCAAGATTGAAAACAGGATCGCCTATAGCAATTAAACCCATTAATTTCCCGCTATTCTCATCCCAAACAAGATAGCGCAACCGTCTCCCGAAGCCGTTTGACACTGGGACAGACCACGTCAGGGAAGCAAGTCGAAACAAATCACCATGCCGAGTTCCCGCCGAAACACGTTCTAAAACAGGCGAAATTTTTGATGGGTCGATATCTTTTCCATCAGCAAAATGATGAAAGAGTTTTGGCGCTCTTACCGCCAGAAAATCCTTATTCTCTTTGATACGATCCTCGCGCTGAACGCGGTGAAGGACGCGAACAATTTCTTTACCCGCACCTTCAATCTTGAGTTCTCCATTTCTTGTCTTCGTGAATCCAATGCTACGCAAGTGTCGGCGCAGTTTACGTTTTAGAACCGCTTCGCGCGACGCAATGTGGATGACTGATTTCTCTTCTTTCTGCACTATTTCTGTACCTCGTAGTTTTTTAACCTCCAGATAGCTGAACTCCTTTAGGCTGCTAGGTTTCTATTTACACTCTAAAATAATGCGATATCTTAGTAACAAACGAAACAGAAAACTGGTTTTAAATAGCATATCTTTGATTTTGGGCTAGAAAGTCGCTAAGTTTCGGTTTTCCGGCTAGCGCCCCATAATAAGACTTTCTACTACTGTCGCCTAAGAGCAAGATGCTGTCTCCACTTTCTGGCCGAACTGTATTGGACGGGTCTCGTCCAAAACCAACATCTGCTCTCAGGGCTTTCATCGCTTGCGCATGAACTGATAGCCCTTACAGGCTGACCTTATCCGCGTCTTTTCAGGGGCTGCGCCCCATCCACCGTCAAGGCCAGGCCCTCCGCTCTTCGCTTCGGGCGGAAAGGGCGAACCGTGGCTCGGGTCGCTTATTGCTTCCCTGCGCCCGCACCCCTTCACCTTTTCCGGCCTTGACCGCGTCCCCCGCTCATAGGCGCGGGCCTAGTCCGGTTGCATGCGCAACCGTCTTTCGGACTGGGAAAAGTCAAGATAATGAGCAAATCCACTCTATGCGCCAAATCCGTCGACATATGCCGGCCCTCAACGCCTGATCCGATCTTGGCGAAGGTGACAAGCGAAGAAAAGTATGATATCGTAATACTATTGAGGTTAGGAATTCCCCATGCCCGAGAAAAACGCGATCGAGCGAATGACTGTCACCGTGACGCCGGAAATGGCGGCGGCGATCCAGACGGCGCTGGCGGAAGGGGCCTATGCGTCCGGCAGCGAGATTGTACGCGAGGCCTTGCGGGACTGGCAGCATAAACGGCGCTTGCGTGAAACCGAGCTTGCAGCGCTGCGGGCGGATATCGCCGTCGCCGATCAGGATATCGCAGCCGGTCGTGTCGGCGCCTTCGACGCTGGCAAGATCATTCGGAAAGGGCGAAAGAAATCACAAGGCCGCTCGACCTTAGAATAACCGAAGCCGCCGAAGACGATCTGGCGGATATCTGGGCCTATATCGCCGAGGATTCGGGCGACGCCGCCACACGGTTCGTCCATGAGATCGAAGAGCGATTCCAGCCCCTGCGTCACAGCCCTGAAATTGGGCCGAAGCGAGACGCTCTGTCGCCAGGGCTACGCGTCCATTTCCACAAGAGCTACGCCATTTACTACCGGATCACTGACAACGCGATCATCATCATGCGCGTGATCCACGGTGCGCGTGACGCAGCCGCACAGTTCGGCGAGGACTCCCCATAGCGCCGGGTAATGGCCCATTCAGCGATCCAGCGAAGGCCCATCGCGTTGTCGGGACCGACGACGGCTTCTTGAAGATTTCAGCGGTTCGGCATTTTCGAACGCTTGCCGTTGCGCCTCGTGCAGGGTTTCGGCCTCCGCTCCCTTATCCCGATATTTCTGTTGATCCTCCGCCAATTCACGCGAGATCGTTCTATTTTGATTACGGTCGGTCATGCGTTGCCGCGCGATATCGCGCCGCTGCGCCAGATGATCGGCAATCAGCACGTCGCGCTCAGTGGCGTCTCGCTGATTGGCCATTTCCGCCTCTCGCATGTTCAATTTCCGAATGCGGCGATGCTCGCCGCGCAGACGGTCCCACAGCCCTTTCAAGCCAGTTCGAAAGCGTTTCTGGCGCTCGCACGCCTCGGCGATTTGGCGAACACGATGGGATTCGGCTTGTACAGCGCGTTCGGCGCGCTGACGGGCGACCAGGATGGCGCGTTTTTCCGCCAACGCCTGTTTCTCGCGCGCGGCTTCTTCATCGGCCTCTTGTTGCAGGCTCTGCACCTTGCGCAGCATATCCGAGCCCCATTGCGCCGCGACCTCAGCGACGCTTGGCGAATCCTCCGGTTCGCCGAGCCGGCTGCGAATCTCTCTCGTCTTCACCCCCGCCCATTTCGCCAGTGAATAGACCTCCCCGCGATAATCGACAGCGACAAAGCCGCGCCGGTCCCCGCGCGCCAGTCGATAACCACGCTCCTCCAGCGCGTTTTTCAGGGCGGATTTCGAATCCGAAAACGCCCAAGCATCTTGCAGGTGGGTTTTGATATCGCGGGGATCGACGCCGTTGCGCTTGGCCTGTTGCCATTGCGCCAGGGTGAAATTGCGCGGGTCGCGCTCGCTGCGTTCCAGAAGACCCGGCGGCGGTTTGAACCCATGATCGCGGTGCAGTTCCCGCGACACATCCATGAGCTTGCGTTTGCTGTGGGAGAGTTGCACCGCCTTCATCTCGCGCGCCTTGATGCGGCTCCAGACGACATGCGCATGACGGCGACCTTCCTTCTCATGGAAGACAATGGCGCGCGGCTGGCCGGTCAGACCGAGCTTGGACTCAGCCCAATTGATCGCCGCTTCAAAATCCGCCGTTGAGACTATCTCATTCTTCGGCGGATTGACCGACATCGAAAACAGAAACTGCTTACAGCGCGTTCCTCGGCTGATTGCATAAGCTTCCGTCAACGCGCTGGTCAGATCGCCCGAGACAAAGCCGCGCAGTTCATGCACCCGCACATGATCGTTTTCCTCCTTCAGCAGGTGCTGCGCCAAATCCTTCGCCCCGCCGCGCTGGTTGCCGATGAGGATCATTGGGATTCTCTCAAACCAAGAGCGGAAACCAACATCGACCGCATGGCCTCAATATCGGCGCAAGCCGCTTTGAGATCGGCTTCCAAAGCGTCATCGACGGTCAAGGCTCCATGCTCAGCCGCGACCGCCAGCAGGCAGAGGCTCGACGCCAATTCCGACTCACCCAGCGCCGCCAGAACACGCCCGAGCATCGTATAGTCGATCGGAGAGCGCCGTTGTCTGGTGTTCTCGAACAGTTTGCCGCGAATATAGGTTCCCAGCCGCAAATGCCGCTCATGCGCTTCCCGCGATAGCTGGGCGCGTTCGTCCTCACTCATGCGAATTGAAAACGGCGCCGCGCGTTTTTTGGGGCGCGCAGCTTGTTTGAAATGATGATTGAAAGAGGAACTCATGGCGCGGGCTCCTCCAGATCGCTCCCCAGATACACCCGGTCGGCAGGATCGAGCCGTTGCAGCTCATATTCCCAATCCGCAAGGGTCTCAAAAAGAGCGCTCAAATCATCTGAGGTGACAGTCTGGCGGTTCGATGTCTGTCCATCGATGTCCACCATTCCATCCCGGGTCCATACCGGACACAGGGTTTACAGATTATAACGGAGACATGGTTTACACTTTTTCCGGCGCGAATCGGTTTTGAGTTGGTTCGACAACGGGTCGTCTTCGTCCTCCATATTCCGCTTCACGCTTGTTTCGCTTCGCTCAACCGCTCCGGCGGGGCCGCGACCTGTCGCCGGGCCGCGGTCGCGGCCTCTTGGTTAACCACGCGGCGCCGCACCCCCATAACCGCGCTCAACAACCGAAGTGGCAGGCGAAACACTGGCTTTTTGGTCCTTCGCCCGCGCGCCAGCACGCCCATATAGCAAGGAATTAACCTTTTTTGCCTATCGTGTTTCTAAAAAATTAACTATTTGGGGTCATAAGGACATACGCGCCACGGGGGCGCATCGTCCGACAGCGGTGGGAATCGGTAAAGTCGCGTTCCTTACGGACCCGGATGCGGATGTCATCAAACAGCGGGTGATAACAATGTTTCAGCACAAGAACTCAGGCAAAGTTGGATTACGCTCGGTCGCCGGCGCGGCGGCGCTGGCGTGCGCCCTAGTCGCGTCGCCGGCTTTCGGTTGGCAAGTGGTTCCGGATGAGTCGAACCTGGCTTTCATCTCAGTCAAGAAAGGTCATGTCGCCGAAGTTCACAGTTTCGATACAATCGCCGGCGAGATCAGCGAAGACGGCGCGGCGCGGATTACGATTGACGCGTCCTCCGTCCGCAGCGGCGTCGACATTCGACAAGAGCGCATGCGGGATATCCTGTTCCAGGCCGCGACCTTCACCGAAGTCGTGATCGAAGCTGATATCGATCTGAGCGAATTCGAAGACCTTGCCGTTGGCGAATCGGCGACCAGTTTCACATCAGGCGATGTGTCTATTGTCGGTGAGAGCTTGCCGATCGATTTCGACGCGATTGTCACGCGCACGGGTGAGAATCGCGTGGTCGTCGTTCCCGCCGAGCCGATCATTGTCGATGCAAGCGAAATTGGCTTGGTCGGGGCTATCGAAGAGCTGCGGGAGCTCGCGCAGCTCGAGTCGATTTCTTACGCGGCGCCGGTGACGTTTCGGTTGACGCTGGACCGGTAGAGCGACGCGGTGCGGCATGTTCAAGGGGGGGGCCGGTTCTACGTACGGCTAAGACGGTTACATGCGAATCTTGAGCATTAAGTCGCTTGTCATCTTCATGTCGCTTTGGGCGCTCGTACCTCTGGGCACCGTCACCGTCACCGGAATCCTGGCCAGCTTCACCCACCAGGACGGTCTCTCTCAAATGCGCTCAGGCGGCGATCGGGCGCTTCAATATCTCGAGGCGGCCCGATTGGCCGAGGAAATGAACGCTGCGATCAACGCCTTCGCCCTGCGAGGCGATCAGGCGTCGATTGACGCGTTTAACGCCGCGCAAGCGCAGTTGGCGCCGCTGATCGGCTCATCCCCCGCCGCGCCGTCCAACCCGCCCGCTACCGAATCCGAGTCCGCAGAGCCCGACGCCGCTGAGTCCGCCGCCGCTGAGTCCGCATCCTCCGAGACCCAGCCCTCAAATCCCATAGCGGATGAAACGACGCCGGACATGGATCGACAGGCGGCGCTTACGCCAGAAAACGGCGACGCCCTTCTAAGACAATTCACGGAAGATTTGGCCGTGAAATTCGCGGAGCTGGTCGAACAGCGTGGCGCCATGTACGCCGGCTTCGAGACCATGACGCAGGTGCAGGGCGGCGAGGTCCGAAGCCTGTTGGACCGACTGAAAACCGACGCCATTAAGGCGAACGTGCCGGAGTTGATCGCGCTGATCGATCAATTCAGCGTGGACTACTACGCCTTTGAGATCGCCATTCGAGACTTCATCGCCGCGCCGACCGCCGACGCCGTGAAGCCGCTGAAATCGACGCTGCGCGATGCTTTTTCAGCCGCACGCCAGGTGTCTCGAACAGCGCGCGAAGCGGAATTCCGCGACAACGCCAAAGGTATTTTCGACCGTGTTCGCGAGATGTCGAAAACGCTCAACCCCCTGACCAAGGCGGCGATCGCGTTTGAAGATTTGGCCGGTTCACGCATGCCGGCCTCGATCGAAGCGTTTGTCGCCGCCGCCAATGACTTAGCGGAGATGAATCGCCAAGCGCTTGGCGACCTGACCCAAGCGTTGGACGAATCGGGAGACCGAACCGCCGCCCAGTCGCTTGTGGTCGCGGTCCTCGGTGCGATCCTGAGCGTTGTGATCGGCGGCTTCGCCGTGTGGCGCACGGTTCCGGCCTTTCAAAAACTGACCCTGGGCATGCGGCGCCTCGCAGACGGCGACACAGATCACACGACGGGCCTCGAAGGCCGCGACGATGAAGTCGGCGACATGGCGCAAGCGCTTGCGACCTTCCGAGAAAACGCCAAGGACCGGCAACGGCTAGAAGCCGAACAAGCGGAACAGCATCAAGCCCAGGTGATGCGGTCCGAGCGCGTCGATCAACTGGTTGTGGCGTTCGAAGAGGCCTTCGCCGACGTCCTTGAGACCGTCAGCAAGGCGATTGTTCAACTTGACGGGGCCTCATCCGGCATGAGCCGCGTCGCACGCGAAAGCACCGAATTGGTGAAGACTGTGTCGTCCGCGTCGGATTCGGCGGCGGAGGGCGTCCATACCGTGGCCGCCTCCTCCAACGAACTCGAAGCCTCAATTCAAGAGATCAGCGAACAGCTCAGCAAGTCGGTCACGATCGTCGACGAGGCGACCCAGCGCGCCGAATCAGCGAAAGAACAAATGTCTTCGCTGAAAGAACTCGCCGCGCGCATCGACAGCATTGTCGAACTGATCACCAGTATCGCGGAACAGACGAACCTGTTGGCGCTCAACGCGACCATCGAGGCGGCGCGCGCCGGCGACCACGGCAAAGGCTTCGCGGTGGTGGCGAGCGAGGTGCGCACCTTGGCGGGGGAAACAGCGAAAGCGGCCGAGGAGATTACCGGCCAAGTCACCAGCCTTCAGCGCGCCAGCGAAGGCGTGTATGGCGGTCTGGCGGAAATGACCGAGGTCATCTCGCAGCTTTATGGCGTATCGACCGTGGTTTCCAGCGCCGTCAACGAACAGTCCGCCTCAACCTCTCAGATATCGCTGAGCGCCAATGAAGCGGTGAAATCGACCGAACAGGTCGCTTCCTCCATTTCGCTGGTGTCCGATTCCGCCACCTCCACCGCAGAGGCGGCCGAGGCTGTGCGCGACGCATCGAAGAATTTGACGGCGCAGTCGGACGGTCTGGAAACCACGGCGCGCAACTTCCTGACCGAGATTCGAACAGCGTAGGCGCGGCGGAGAACGGCGATCCGGCGACGCCGTCAAGCCATGCTTGCGCCCGGGCGCGGTTAGCGCAAGGCGAGGCGCGCAGGTTCGAAAGCGACCGTGCGCTCGCCGCCAAGCACCTGCAAGAGCAGGATCACGCGCTGTTCATCGCTTTCGAAGACCTCGGCCGAAAGCCCTTTGAACGGCCCGTCCATGACCTGAACCTGATCGCCGACCTTAAAGGCCGCGCCGTCTGCGCCGGCGCCGATACGCGCCGCTTCAAGCCGCCTGATATCCTCGATCAAGGCTTCGCTGGCCCGGGCCGGCGTCGTGCCGAAACGCACCAATTGGCTGACGCCGCGGGTCGAGCGGATCGGCGAGATCGACTGGCCTTCATGGCTGGGGCGGGCGAACAAGTAGCGCGGAAACATGGGCATGCGCACGGTATGCACCTGACCGCGCCGGCGCTTCAGATCGGCCCAAAGCGGCAGATATACCTCGTATTCCTGACGCAGCAGCTGCGTCTCGGCTTCGGCCTCCAGTTTCGGCTTGGTCATGACGACCAGCCAGTCGCGCGGCTCAGACATGCGCCATGCCTCACAAGACTGTTTTCTCGGCCCCGATATAGGACGGGGACTCGCCGGCCGCATCCTGTTTTTCACCGCCAGGAAAGTCTCGCCGTCGGTCAGGCGCGATACAGGCTGACCAGGCGGGCGACCAGGACGGCGACATACAGCACGCCGGTGACCGCCTCGGCGGCCGCCCAGACGCGAGCGACGGGCGTATGGGGCGCGATATCGCCGTAACCCAGCGTCGTCAGGGTGGCGAAACTGAAATACAAATAGTTGGACCAGCCTTGACCGGTGCTGGCGCCGGTCAGCGCGAAAGCTTCCGGAGCGATCGTGTCGAGAACAATGTAGATCAATGTCCAGGTCACGCCGAGCAGCAGATATAGGCCGACCCCAGCGCAAAGAATGTCACGGTCAACGACCGAGGCGGCGACGATCTTGCGCAACACCAGAACGTTGGTGGCGACACAGATCAGGATGAACAAGATCTGTCCGATGAGACGGGCGGTTGTGACTTGATATATGGCGTCCCACCAAATCAGCGCCGTCGCGGCGAGCGCAACGACGAGGATGACTCCCCGGACCGCCCGGACGTCGCTCGCCGCCGCCACTGTCGCCAGCAACACCAGCGTCAGAAGGATATCAATAACAGTAGAGCCCACCGGCGCGCCTTCGAAGAACGGCGTCACCAAGATCAGCAGGATGAGGGAGGCCAATAGATAGACGTCCCTAGATTTCAGGATCGAGAACAGAGTGCGCAGCATGTGGGGGATCACCGACAATCGTTCGCTATTGAAGGCAGCGTCCCTTGGCGGGCCCGCCGAATCAAGACGGCTGGAACAGGGCCCAACGATCACGGTACGGATAATTGCATATGAATTCCACTGGCGGCATAGTTCGATGGGTGAGACGCTCGGCTGTTCTGCGCCCTGCGCACATGGCGGCTTTACTCAATGGGGGGTGGAATGGGACATACAAGAAAACTGTTCTGTGCGGCGGCAATGACGCTGGCGATCGTCCATGGTGGGGCCGCCCTGGCCGCCGACAAACCGACTGAGGCGGAATTGCGAGCCGCTTTCGATCAGGCCGACGTGAATTCAGACGGTCATGTCGATGTTGATGAATTCGTCGGCTATTTTGTTTCTCTGTTTGGGAATTTCGATGCTAACGGCGACGGGTTTCTGACCCCGGACGAACTCGAGGATGTCACCCCGGAAGAGTTCAATGAAGTCGATCGGAACGGCGACGGCAAAATCTCGCTTGGCGAAGGGATCGGGGCGCGGATCGTGATCTTTTTCGACTCCGACACGGATCGGAACGGCGTGATGACGTTCGAGGAACTTCTCGCCTATGAGAACAGCCAATAGCAGCGTGAAGATGGAGACGATCATGACCCAAATCTTTCGCAAACCTCTGATCATCGCTTGCGCGCTGCTTTTCGCGGGCGCCCTGGCCGCCGGTTGCTCGAACTCCAAGGAAGACAAGAAATTGCGCGGACAGGTCATCGGCGGAGTTACCGGCGCGGCCGTCGGGTCGCTTTTCGGCAGCGGCAGCGGACAAGTGGTCGCCGTCGGGGCCGGGGCGGTGTTGGGCACCATTGTCGGCGGCAAGGTCGCCGAAGACTGACTCGCGCGACCTTATTTAGGGACGCAGTCCCGACGCGCGCACTGCGCATATCGACCTCATCCTTAGAAAGCGCTCACGGATAGGTGAAGCGACGCGCCCAACGCTGTAGCTAATCTTTGTTGCGCTGCAGCATAAACCCGGCTATGTCCGCAGCGTCAATGTGCGCCGGTTCACCTCGCGGCGCGCTGCGTGCGCCCGATATGGACGCGCCCTGCCCCCGATTTAAGGAATCTTTACGCATGCAACGCGCCCTCTTCGGCGACTTCGCCGCTGCGCTCCGCGATCGAACAGGCCTGAATGCAGGTCTGAGTCCAGGACTCTCGGCAGGGCGGCTGCGGACAGAAATCCTGAGCGGTCTCACGGTCGCCTTGGCGCTGGTGCCCGAGGCGGTGGCCTTCGCCTTCGTCGCCGGCGTGCATCCCCTCGTCGGTCTCTACGCCGCCTTTCTGGTCGGTCTAATCACCGCGTTGATCGGCGGCCGGCCCGGCATGATTTCCGGCGCAACCGGGGCCTTGGCGGTGGTGATGGTGGCCCTGGTGGCGACGCATGGGGTCGAATATCTTTTCGCCACCGTGGTCCTCATGGGCCTGTTGCAGATCCTGGCGGGCGTCTTTCGGCTTGGCAAATTTATCCGCCTGGTGCCGCATCCGGTGATGCTGGGTTTCGTGAACGGCTTGGCGATCGTGATTTTCCTGGCGCAATTGACGCAGTTTCAGGTTCCGGTTCCCGGCGCGACCGACGGGGCCAAGGAATGGATGAGCGGCTGGCCGTTGGCGATCATGTTGGGCTTGGTCGCGCTGACCATGGCGATCATCTGGATCACGCCGCGGGTGACTAAGATCATCCCGGCCCCGCTCGCCGGTATTGTCGTGGTGGCCGGGCTGGTGATCGCGTTCGGGATCGACGCGCCCCGGGTCGGCGACTTGGCCTCGATCCAGGGCGGCCTGCCGAGCTTCCATATCCCCGCCGCGCCGCTGACCTGGGAGACCTTGGAGATCATCCTACCCTACGCCGTCATCCTGGCGGCGATCGGCCTGATTGAGAGCCTGCTGACCTTGAATCTGGTGGGCGAAATCACCGGCAAGCGCGGCGGCGCCAGCCAGGAATGCGTCGCCCAAGGCGTGGCCAATACAGTGACAGGCTTCTTCGGCGGTATGGGCGGCTGCGCCATGATCGGTCAATCGATGATCAATGTGAAATCGGGCGGCCGGACGCGGCTCTCGGGCGTCGCCGCCGCATTATTCCTGCTCGCCTTTATCGTCTTGGCCAGCGACCTGATCGAGCAGATCCCGCTGGCGGCCCTGGTCGGGGTGATGTTCATCGTGGTGATCGGCACCTTCGCCTGGCGCAGCATCACGATCATGCGTCGGATCCCACTGACGGACGCGGCTGTGATCATCCTGGTCACCGTCGTCACGGTGATGACCGACCTGGCGATGGCGGTTGTGGTCGGCGTCATCGTCTCGGCCCTTGCCTATGCGTGGAACAATGCGACCCGGATCCACGCCAAGGAGAGCGTGTCGGAAGCCGGCGCCAAGATTTATGCGATTCAGGGCCCGCTTTTCTTCGGCTCGACCGATGGATTTTCGGAGCTCTTCACACCGGCCGATGACCCGCCGTCGGTGATCGTGGATTTCGGCGACAGCCGAGTGGTCGACCAGTCCGCGCTACAGGCGATCGAAGACCTTGCGCGTAAATACGAGGACATGGGAAAGACCCTGCAGCTCCGCCATTTGTCGCGCGACTGCCACCGCCTTCTGACCAAGGCCGGACAATTGATGGTCGAATCCGACGACGACCCCGACTACGCCGTCGCCGCGGATTATGACGTCCGCACCGGCGTCTTCGGCGGCGGTCACTAGCCATCGACTGGTCCGCCCAGCACCGGGTTCGACCACCGGGCCCAATCCGGCTTTTCTTGTCACACCGGGGCGCCGCTGGCTTGATGTCGATTGGATTGCCTGGCCAAGACCCGCCAATCGCCCGCCACGGTGAGGAATCATGTCGCAGGACACCGCCAAGAACGCCGGCGACGAGAATGACCGCGACGCCGTCTCGGCCCCGCCCGCGCCGCCGCTTCGGATCGCCGCCCGTCTGGCGGTGTTGGCGGCCTTCATCGGGTTGTTTCTGTTGGTTATGCAGGTCCCGGCGGAAATGCTGGTCACCGATATCGCCGAGGACGGCTCTGTTGGCGTGAGTTGGGGCGCGCTGGCGGCCTGCCTTGTCTACGCGGTTCTGCTGGCGATCCCTTTCGTGCCCGGCGTCGAGATCGGCGTCGCCCTAATGGTCGTTGTCGGGCCGGCGATGGCGCCGGTTGTCTATCTGGCGACGCTTGCGGGCCTCTGCCTCGGCTTCGGAATCGGCCGGCTGGTGCCACTCAGCGCCCTGAAATCGCTGGCGACGGCGTTGCATTTTCCACGTCTGGCGGCCTGGATCGATCGACAGTCCTCGAAGTCGGGGTCAGAGGCCGAAGCCACGATCCTGTCCAAGACCCCAGCGCGGATCTGGCCGTGGCTTCGGCGCAACCGCTACATCGCCCTGGCGCTGGTTCTGAACCTACCCGGCAATTCGGCGATCGGCGGCGGCGGAGGCGTCGCGATGGCGGCCGGCGTTAGCCGCCTCTTCACGCCGCTCGGCTATTTCATCGCCTGCGCCGTCGCTGTCGCTCCGGTCCCTTTGGCGGTCTATGTCATCGGGCCGGAAGCGCTGGACTGGTTCAGTTCAGGATAAGGCCGGTCGCCCAATGAGGCGCGCTGAATTGGGGCGCAACGCGGCCGCGACGTTTACGACCGGTCGAAGCTGGGCCAGACTGGAGCGGCGTTGAGGAGAACCCGCCATGATGAGCGCCGAGCAAAATCGAAAACTGACCGAAACCGGGCGCGGCACGCCGGCGGGGACCTTGCTGCGCCGCTATTGGCAGCCGGCCGCTCTTTCAGAGGAATTGATGGGCGCGCGACCGGTGGCCCCGGTTCGGTTGATGGGCGAGGACCTTGTGCTGTTCCGCGACAAATCCGGCGCGTTGGGATTGATCAGCCGGCGCTGTCCGCATCGCGGGGTCGATCTGTGCTATGCGCGGCTCGAAGAGGACGGGCTGCGCTGTCCGTTTCATGGCTGGCGTTTCGACCGGGCGGGACGGCTTGTCGAGCAACCGGCCGAACCCGATGACAGCCCGATGCTGCAGACGCTGAAGACGAGCGCCTATCCGGTCGTCGAGAAGAACGGCGTCATCTTCGCCTATCTTGGCGAGGGCGCGCCCCCGCCCTTCCCGTCTCTCGACTGTTTCGCCGCGCCGGAGAGCCACGTTTTCGCCTTTAAGGGATTGTGGGAGTGCAACTGGCTGCAGGCGTTGGAAATCGGCATTGATCCGGCGCACGCCTCCTTTCTGCATCGCTTCTTGGAGGATGAAGACCCGGCCCAGGGTTACGGGCAACAGTTTCGCGGCGGCGTTGCGGACGGCGCCGCCCATATCCCGATGACGAAGCTGTTGCGCGACCATCCCCGCCCGGAGCTTCATATCGACGAGACGTACTACGGCATGCGACTGACGGCGCTCCGCCGCCTCACCGACGGCCGCACCCATGTGCGCGTCACCAATCAGATTTTTCCGACGGCGATCTGCATTCCGATGTCCGAGGATATGACCATCACCCAATGGCATGTGCCGGTGGACGACCGCGCCTGCTATTGGCTGTCGATGTTCACCAGCTTCAACGGTCCCGTCGACAAGGCGGTGATGCGGGAACAGCGGCTGCAGGCGCATGACCTGCCGCGCTATGCGCCAAAACGGAACCGCGGAAACCACTACGGCTATGACCCGGAAGAGCAGGAGAGCCTGACCTATACGGGCATGGGAATGGATATCAACGTCCACGATCAATGGGCCGTCGAAAGCATGGGCGCCATTCAGGATCGTACGCAGGAACATCTGGCCACCAGCGATATCGGCGTCTCGACCAATCGCAAAATCCTGCGCCGGGCCATCGCAACGATCGAAAAGGGCGCGCCCCTGACGGCCCCGATGGCGGACGGGGGTCCGGACGTGCGCGAGATCACCGGACCGCCGGCCATCGACGTCCTAACCGAAAGCGACGATTGGCGCGCGGCTTCGGCCGAAGCCGATGCGGACCGGCGGGCGCGATGTTCCTGGGCGTCCTAGATGCGGGACGCGGTCGCCAAACAAATACGGGAAAACAGTATTAAGACGATCCGCTTCTCCTGCGTCGATCAACACGGGCTGCTGCGCGGCAAAACCCTGGTAGCCGACGCCTTGGACGCTGCGATCGAGCGCGGCGTCGCCGTTCCGTCCAGTCTCTTCCTGAAGGACACGTCGGGGAGAACTGTGTTCGATGTCTGGGGCGCGGATGCGGGATTTGGACCGGGACGCCTGACCGGCGCAGGGGATGTGCTGTTGCGGCCGGACCTGTCGAGCTTCCGCACCCTGCCCTGGGCGCCCGGGACCGGTTGGCTGCTCTGTGACCTGGAAACGCCGGACGGCGCACCCTTGGCGCTGTCCCCTCGGCATATCCTGCGTCAAGCAATCGACGCCTTGACGGCGCATGGTTATTCCTGGATCTGCGGCTTGGAACTCGAGTTCCACCTTTACCGGCGCCTCGAGGAAGGCCTGCGCTTCGATCAGACCAACGCGCCTGGCGCGCCCGGCCCGGGACCTGAGGTCGCGCCGCTCACGCCAGGCTATCAATTGCTGTCCGAGACGGTCTTGGATGCAGTATCGCCGATTCTGGACAAACTGCGTGAGACCGCCCAGGGCCTCGGGTTGCGGGTGCGGAGCCTGGAACTGGAATTCGGCCCGTCGCAGGTTGAGATGACCTTCGAACCGGGCGAGGCCCTGGCCCAGGCGGACGACCTGACATTGTTCAAATCGATGGCTAAGCAAGTTTGCGCCCGCGCCGGCTATCATGCGAGTTTCATGTGCAAACCGCCTTTCCCCCACAGCGCCGCCAGCGGCTGGCATATCCACCAATCCCTGATCGACACGGCGAGCGGGCGCAATGCGTTTGTCCCAAGCGGCCAGAAGGCGCCGCCGCCCGCCGCGCTTTATTGGATCGGCGGGCTGCTGGCGCATGCGGCCGGGTTCAGCGCCCTGACAAATCCGACGGTGAACTCCTATCGCCGGTTCTCAGCCCGACAATTGGCGCCGGACCGGATCGGCTGGGCCCATGACAATAAGGGCGCGCTGGTGCGGGCGCTGCTGACGCCAGGTGATGCGGCGAGCCGGATCGAGAACCGGATCGCCGATCCCTCGGCCAATCCCTATCTCGCCTTCGCCGCGCAGATCCTTGCGGGCCTGGATGGGTTGAAACGGCGGACCGAGCCCGGCGCGCCAACCGAGACGCCCTACGACCAGGCCGCGCCGGTTCTGCCGGCCGATCTGGGGGTCGCGCTGGACGCGTTCGATCCGGCCAGCCTTTTCGCCGAACTCGGCGCCGTGGATTTCAAACGCTATTGGCGCCGGTTGAAAGGCGCAGAATGGGAGCGCGCGCGGGACAGCGACGCAGCGTGGGAGCGGCGCGAGTATTTCGACCTCTATTGACCGGCTGCGAGGCTGGTTGTCGCGGCGGGGTTTCGACATATCTTCTGGTCGAACCAGCAGCGCACAGGGAGACGATTGTGAAGGGCGACAGCGATATTATCGGTCACTTGAACGGCATTCTGAAGAACGAACTGACCGCGATTAATCAGTATTTCCTGCACGCCCGGATGTTGAAGGATTGGGGCTATCTACGGCTCGCTAAGACGGTCTATGACGAATCGATCGGCGAGATGAAACATGCCGACCTGATCATCGAACGGGTTCTGATGCTTGACGCTCTGCCCAATCTGCAGGACCTCGGCAAGCTGCGCATCGGTCAGACCGTGCCGGAAATGTTCGACGCCGACTTGGCCTCAGAACAAGCGAACCAAGCCGGCCTAAAAGACGCGATCGAGGCCTGCGAGGCCAAGCGGGACTATGTCAGCCGCGACATGTTCTCCGGCATCCTGGACGACACCGAAGAGCATATTGATTGGATCGAAACGCAACAGGGGCTGATCGAACAGACCGGGCTGCAGAATTACCTGCAGGAACAAATGTTCGGCGGCGACGCGGACTAGGCGCGTCGGCGACCGGAGCGGTCAGCCGAATTGAACCTCCAATGAGGCGGCCTGCAACCGGGCCTGGATCATATCCGTAATCTCGTCCCGGCAGGTCCCGCATTGCGGCGTCACGCCGCAAGCCAGGTAAATCTGCTCGACGCTGCGGTGGCCGCTGGCGATCGCTTGGTCGATTTCGCCATCGGTGATGGCGTTACAAATACAGACATACATGCGCGCCCCCCAAAGGCGTTCCGCCGATCCTGCGGGCCGGCGTCGGTGATCCACGCCCATAATTCTACTGAAATGAGAATGGCTCGCAATCGCAAATCGCCATGATCTAGATCAAAACTGGATCCTGGGGACGATCTTGGGTCCAGGCCGCTGCATTCGCGGACCGATCGCGGTCACGACTCACCGGAAAGGGCGAGACCGGGTTTTTAGAGCATGACTATAAGGGGGGGCGGGTCAGGCGACGGCGATCACACCTGCGCTTCGAAGCGCTATCCGACCGGAATAGTCGCTGCGCCGCATTTTCAAACCGGTCGGATTCCAGCCTAGTCGTAGGGCGTGTAGCCCTTTTCCTCGACGATATCGGAGTTCATCGCGACATTGATTTCTTTCTTCAAGGCAGCCCGTCGGTCGTTCGTTTTATAAACCGCGCGCGCCAGTGCGATGAAGGCCTCGCCGAAATCCTTTCGGCGTTCGCACTCACGAATATCGTCCTCAATCACCCAAAGCGCCTCATTCACGTCCCGCAACGCCGCGGTCAAGTCGGACAGGTCGGCGGGCGCCGCTTCGATTCGGTCGCGCCGCTCGGACAACAGGCCCAATTCCTTTTCGACATTCGCTTTAGCCTCAGGGTTGGTGAAACGCTGAGCCTTGATTTCGAGAATCGTGATCTTGTCGATTACTTCGCCCCAGGAGACGGGAATATCAGGCATGCGGAACTGTCCTTTGAAAGAGCCAATCTGGAAGCGCGCACGGCCTCGGGCGGCGGCCGCGCCGGTGCGCGTAGAGCATGTACGGCATCGAAGCGGCCCTGCAAAGTCGAAACAAATCTCCGAACGGCGGTTGGCGGCCGATCCCGCCGGTCGAAAGACAATGGGGGCCCGGTGACCCGCGACATCAGCGGACCCGGCGGCCTCGACACCCTGATCGCCGACGCGATGGGGCTCGCACGGTCCGGCGCGGCAGGGCGCGCGGAAGCGCTGTTGCTGAAGGCTGAGACCGAAGCCGGAGACCGCCTCCCCGCAGGCGCGCGCGCCACGATCTGGAAAGCGGTCGGCGCCGTGCGGCGTGAGGGCGGCGATGCGGCGGGCGCGGTCGCCGCCTTTGAAACGGTCGTCGAGACCGTCCCGTCGGACGCTGGCGCCTGGGCGTCCTACGGACTGCTGCTGTCCGCCGCCGACCGGACGCCCGACGCTGTCGAGGCGTTGAAGAATGCGGTCCGCCTCGACCCGACGCACATGCCGGCGCGGCGCAATCTCGCCTTGGCGCTGATGAAAATGCAGCAGTTCGACGAGGCGGCGGCATGCTATCGCACGCTTACCCTTCTGGCGCCCGAGGAGGCTGCGCTGTGGCGTTGGCTCGGTCATGCGGAAGCGGCCGGGGACAAGCCGGAACAAGCCCGCGAGGCCTATCTCCGAGCCCTGGATTTGACGCCGGCCGAGCGCCAAGTCGCGTCAGGGGCGGACAATCTGGGTCTCACCCTCGCCCTGGTCGAGCGCGATTTAGGATTGCTGGATAGCAGCATCAAACGGCTGCGCGCCGTGCTGGCGGCGCATCCCGACGATGCCGTCGTCGAGTTCGCTTTGGCCCAGAATCTGTTGCTGACGGGCGTCTATGGCGAGGGTTTTCGTCGCTATGAAAGCCGTTGGCGGCGACCGGGCATGGCGCCGCTCTCGGTCAACGCACCGCTCTGGTCGGGCGAGCCTTTGCAAGGCCGGCGCATTCTGCTGCAGGACGAACAGGGGCTGGGCGACACGATCCAATTCTGCCGCTTCGCCGCAGACCTGGCCCAGACGCCTGGGGCCCGGGTGTCCCTGCTGGTCCGGCCCCGGCTGCGGCGGCTTCTCGCCGGGCTGCATCCGGCGCTCGAGATGCTGGACGAAGACGCAGCGCGCGTGGCGCGACCGGACTTTCACGCACCGCTGATGAGCCTTCCTCAGGCCATGGGATTGGATCATCCGTCGCGTCTCAAGGCGCCGAATCGGTATCTTTCGGCGGAGGAGGGACGCGTGCGCGTCTGGTCGCCGCGCCTCGAGGCCGCCGCCGCAGGCCGTCTGAAAGTGGGATTGATCTGGCAAGGCGATCCGACATCGCAGTCGGAACGCGGTCGGTCGCCGCCGGCCGCCGCGCTCGGCCCGTTGCTGACCCTCCGCGATGCGCAATTCTTCCTGTTGCAAAAGGATGTCGGCCGAACCGACCTAAGCGTCTTCAGGGAGGCCGCTCACGTCACCGACCTCGGACACGAGATCGATGGCGGGCCGGACGCGTTCATCGACACCGCCGCGATCATGAATCAGCTCGACGCGATCGTGACAAGCGATACCGGTCCCGCGCATCTGGCCGGCGCTCTCGGCGTTCCAACCGGGGTTCTGCTGAAGCGAATCCCGGAATGGCGCTGGGGTTTGGAGGGTGCGCATACGCCCTGGTATCCATCGATGACGCTGTTCCGCCAAAAGAACAGAGGCGTGTGGCGCGATCCGGTCACCGCGGCCAGGACGTGGCTTCAAGAGGAAACCGCTCATCGCCCGTCGGGCGGTTGAAGCGCCGCGGCGCCGAAAACGCGCCGGATTCCGGTATGACGTTAATCTTTGGTAAACACTCTTTGTGATAACAGTCACTGCGTGAATGGATGACTGTTTGTAGCGGTCCCGAAGCGCAAAGACTGTCCCGCCGAGATGAGTAGACCGGGCTTCAGCGCGACGCGCCTGGACGGTCAATCCGGGAAGAGAAAGGCTTCAGGTATGCAACGCTCCACCGTGGTTGCGATCGGCATATTAGCCGCTGCGATTTTCACGCCGGCGGCGATGGCCTATTTCTCCGACGAAATCTGGGGAAAGTCCGGTATGCGCGCCAGCGCAGGATCAAAGAGCGCCGCGTCGGGCGATAGCCGTGTATGGCTGACGACGCCCGCCTTCACGATCAGCGGACCCAATGGCGCAAAAGACACGTTCATCGCGGCGCTACGCTTAGAGAATTCGAACGACGCCAACGCGGTGTGCCCCTGGATGCCGCTGGTGCGCGACCGGATCCAAGTCCTTGTCGCCGATATAGAGGTGCGGCGGGATCAATTCGGCGACCCGGCTATGTTTCTCGAGGAACGGCGTCTGAAAGGGGCCTTGGCGCAGTTTCTCAGCCACAGTCCGCCGGACCGCGTCGCCTTTGTCTCGGCCAAAGCGGGGCCGTCGCGCGCGCTCAGCGGCGGTACGCGGGTCTTGTGCGACGGCCCTAGTCTGAACAAGAACCGCAGCCCCCTGTTCACCGGTTGATCCAACGCCATCCCCTACCCGCTTGATCCGCTCGACCGGCGGATTAAGCGCCATTAGCTTTGCGATTGCGGCGACCGCGCGCCGCGGCTAGAGATCGAAACGCCATCGCCGCGCGCCTGCGCCGGGCCGGCGTCCCACCATCTACGACCTGGAGCCGATATGCCAGCCGCGCCGGATTACCCCACTTTCGTCACCCATCTCGAATGTTCGATGACCGGCAAGACCTACGAGGCGGACCGGGTGCATGGGCTGAGCGAGGCGGGACGCCCGCTTCTGGTGCGCTACGATCTTGAGGGCGTTAAGGCGGCGCTCGACAAAGAGTCGCTAGCCCGAAGAACCGGCGGGTTCTGGCGTTATCGCGAATTGCTCCCCGTGCGCCGGACCGAGAATGTCGTCGCCTTGGGCGAAGTGACGACGCCGCTGATCGATCTGCCCCGCGCGGCGGCTGATCTGGGCCTGGCCGACGCGGCCAGGGTCATCGTCAAGGACGAGGGCCGGCTGCCGACCGGGTCGTTCAAGGCGCGCGGCTTGGCGCTGGCTGTGTCCATGGCGAAAGAGTTCGGCCTCGATCATCTGGCGATGCCGACCAACGGCAACGCCGGCGCCGCGATGGCGGCCTACGCCAGCCACGCCGGCATTCGCACGACGATCTTCTGCCCCGAAGATACGCCCGAGGTGAATGTGTCCGAGATCGAACTGCAAGGCGCAACCGTCTATCGCGTCAACGGCCTGATCAACGATTGCGGCAAGATCGTCGGCGAAGGCAAGGAGGCTGTCGGCTGGTTCGACGTCTCGACCTTGAAGGAGCCCTACCGGATTGAAGGCAAGAAGACGATGGGGCTGGAACTGGCCGAGCAATTGGGCTGGCGCCTGCCGGATGTGATCTTCTACCCGACCGGCGGCGGCACCGGGCTGATCGGCATGTGGAAAGCCTTCGCCGAGTTGCGCGCGATGGGCTGGCTGACTGGACCGCTGCCGCGCATGGTCGCGGTGCAAGCGACCGGCTGCGCGCCGATCGTCAAAGCCTTTGAGGCGGGCGAGGAGCATGCGCCGCTTTGGGAGAACGCGCGCACGATCGCGGCGGGGATCCGGGTGCCGATCGCTGTCGGCGATTTCCTGATCCTGCGCGCAGTGCGCGAAAGCGGGGGGTTTGCTATCGCCGTCGAAGACGAGGCGACAATCGCCGCCCAGCACGAAGTCTCTCGGCGCGAAGGCGTGTTGCTCTGCCCGGAAGGCGCCGCGACTTACGCCGCCTACCGCCAAGCGCTGGCCGACGGCCGGGTCGGGAAGGACGAGACCGTTGTTCTCTATAATTGTGCGACCGGCCTCAAATACCCAATGCCGCCGGTCGCGCGCGCGCTCGACCGGACCCAGCCGATCGATTACGCCCAATTCACTTAGGCGTCCGACGTTGGGCGGCCCGGACGGCGCTCTGACGGGCTATGGCGGGGTCTGAAGCAAGAACGAAGACAGCCGGAAATCGATACGGTTTTCGAAACAAAGAAGACAGAACAGCCATGACAATGACGCAACACCAGAAGGCGCGACTTTTCAAAGGCCTGCATGTCAAGGGCGACCCGCTCGTTCTCTACAATATCTGGGACGCGGGCGGGGCCAAGGCGATCGCAGACGCGGGCGCCAAAGCGATCGCGACGGGAAGCTGGCCGGTCGCGGCCGCGCATGGCTTCGAGGACGGTGAAGTCATCCCGTTAGACTTCGTGCTCAGCATCGTCGATCGGATTGCGGCCACGGTGGATGCGCCGCTGACGGTCGATTTTGAGGGCGGCTACGCGGCGGCCCCGGACGAGGTCGCGGCGAATGTCCGCCGGGTGATCAGAGCGGGCGCTGTGGGAATCAATTTCGAAGACCGGGTCGTCAAGGGCGAGGGTTTTTACTCGCTTGCCGACCAGGTCGCTCGTATCCAGGCGATCCGCGACGCTGCAATCGCGGAAGGCGTTGCGCTGTTCATCAACGCGCGAACCGACCTTTTCCTCAGCTCGGATCCATCTGTTCACGAAGAGCTAATGGGAGAGGCGATCGAAAGGCGGCAAGCCTATGCAGAAGCCGGCGCGGACGGGTTTTTCGCTCCCGGCCTGACATCAAGCCGGCTCATCGGTGAAATCGTCGATGGGGCCAGCCTTCCGGTGAACATCCTGATGACGAAGGATCAGGTTTCACTTCAGGAAGCCGCTGAGTTGGGCGTCTCTCGCGCCAGCTACGGTCCAGGACCGTACCGCGACGCCATGCGCGATCTAGCCCAACGATTCACGTCCCTCTTTTGAGTCGGGCGGACGATACGGCGAATTGCGCGTCCGACCGGACCAGACCGCCCGGCTATTCCCGGTTCAAATCGGCCGACAGCCGCGTCCACCGCCGCCGGCGGTCAACTGTCACAACATCGCGTCAGTTGTTGTCGAACAAACCCTTGACGGCGTCGGCCGCGCCTTCAACCGCCTTGCCAGCTTCCGAAGCCGCGCCTTCCACGGCTTCCTGCGCCTCATTTTGCAGGTTTTCCAGATTGAGGGACGTCACGGAGCCGAGGGCGCCGTCCAACAACCTGTCGATCACCAATGCGGCGATTGCGGAGGCGTTGGCGCCGCCGCTATCCTTCCCGATATCGGTCATATGAATCTCGGGGATCTGCGTCTCTTTTTTCTGCCCGCCCAAGACGGACGCGCTGACGCTGACTTGCGCGCCGCGGATGTAGAGATTGTCGATGACGACCTTCTGTTCTTCGCCGCCGCTTGAGCCGCCGCCGCCCGAGCCACCGCCCGAGCCGCCGCCGGCGCTGTTGAAGGCTTCAACATTCTGCTGGATGGTCTGGATATTCGACGACCCGCTGGTCGTAAGCTCGTAGATGACTGACGGGTCGGTGACGACGATCTCTTTGATCACCACCGGGTTCGAGCCGATCGAGTTCAAATCGATGTCGACGCTGATAGCACCGAGATTGAACGCGTAGTCTGTTTCGAAGCCGGCCGGGTTGGCGACATTCAACCCGCCCAGCGCGCCGCGCCCGCCGGTGATGTCGATATCCACATCCGCCAGGGTGACCGGCACGCCGGTGACGCGGGTTCCCGCGTCCTCCACCGCAGTCTGAACGAGTCCGTTGATGTTGCTCAGGAAAAAATAGACCCCGCCCGCGACGATCACGATCACGACGGCCAATCCAATCAGGACTTTCTTCATATCCGCTGTCCCCAAAAAGGCGCTTTCTCGGGGCGCATTCTAAGCGGGCTTCGTCGGCCAAGGGAAGGGACAAGACGCCGATGAATCGCATAATCTTCATCGATATGGTTGATGATCCAATCGCATCCAGTTCCAACGGCGCCGGTCTAAGCGCGCTGGCGGCGGCGGACCGGACCGTGGCGGTGACGCGCGGCGTGGTCCGCCTGCTGACAGAGATGAATCAGGCCTGCCTGACCGAATTCGCATTACGAACGGGACGCCGTGTCGATGTCATCGCGCTCGATCCCAAGGGACAAGTCACGATCGTTGAGGTTAAAGTCAGCGTCTCGGACTATCGCGGCGATGCGAAATGGCGGGAGTATCTGCCCTATTGCGACGCGTTCTATTTCGCGACCCCGGTGGATTCTCCACTTGAGATGCTGCCTGCCGATATCGGCGTGATTACCGCCGACGCCTACGGCGCTGCCATTCTGAATCCGGCGGCGATAGGCGGTATGAACGCCAGCCGCCGTCGGGCCCTGACGCTGCGTTTCGCACGGCAAGGCGCGCTGCGCCTCACGCGCGAAACACCAACCCGCGAGAACCTCCCGTCGCCCGATTAGCGCAGCCAGCGCAAACCCGGCAGGAAGGCGGCGGTGCGGGCGCAATAGTCGCGATAGGGTTGACCGAAGCGCGCCAGAAGACGCTTCTCCTCGAACCGCGCGCCGACGATGAAATACAGGCTGATCCAGGCCGCTGTGGCGAATTCCGGTTCGGTCGAGGCGCGGCCCCAGAGGAAAAGCATCGCGCCGGTGTAGAGCGGGTGGCGCATGTAGCGGTTTGGCCCTGTGACGTGCAGGGCCTCGCTGTCATCGTCGCGGGACGGGTCCCGGAGTTGCGCCAGCCCCAAAAAACGAGCCCGGTCGTAGCCGGCCGCGCCCCAAAGCAGGACCGCCGCGCCCAGCGCCATTATCGCGACGCGCGGCGCGATCCAGGCCTCATCGATCACCACCGGCGCGCCGGCGCCGAGCGCCGCTTCTCCGAACCACAAGATCGCGAGGGTCAGGACCAGCGCTAGAGCGTTGTAGACCAATCGATAGGCGCGTCCGAGCACGGGCGCCGCCGCGCGTTTCACCGATTCCGCCGCCAGGATGGAATGGAAAACCCCGAAGGCGATCCAGACGGCGCCGTATAGCGCATGTTCAAGAACGGTCATGGCTGGGCCTCCTGCAATGCCTGCCAGGCGGACGTCGATTCGGTCGATCCAGAGTCCAGACTTAGTTCCGCACCAATCACGGGACCGCCTGTGACGATCGTAACAGCGCGCACCCTCAATGGAGTCAAATTATAGAAAAACTCTAGATGATCGACCCAGAGACCCTACCGCCGATATGAACCGAACGACGACCAAAACAGGGTCGGTTTCTGGTGGTGCAGATCGCAAACCGCCAGGCGCCGCACGCGGCGCCGTTGGTCGAACTCGTTGGCGAGATCCTCTTGCGCGACACATGGATCTCTGTCGTCGCTACGCCGAATCGCGGGACACGCTATGCGCCGATTTACACGATCAACGAGACGGCATGGCGGTTGCACCGCAGTTAAATCCGCAGCGGATGCGACCGCATCCCACTCTCGAAGGATTGACGGACCGAACACAAGAGCGCCATGTATAGCGAAAGTATTAGTTTTCGGCGTTACAGCGCGGACCAAGTCGTTCCGGCAGGCTCTGGCGGTGGAAACGGGCGTTGCGCCGATCAAATCGACGTCATGAAGGCAGGTGTTTGAGCGTGTCCAATGATCTGAATTCCGGCCAGGAGAGCATGCTCCTGGACTTTGCGCAGCGATTGGAGCGGCATCGCGCCGACCGGCGCGGCGTGCATCTGCATCTATCGCTCTTAAAGCCTCAGAACCGCCGCGACCATCACTTGCGCATCGCCGTGAATACTCTGGAGGATTTCGTCCGCGCCTATGAGGGCCAGATTTTTACAATGGGCAACGCTGATGTCGTTTTCGTCTGCAAGGGCGCATCGATGACGGACTTGGACGATGTCGTCATGCGCATGCGGTATTTGTTCAGCGACGACCCGTTGACCAACGCGGACTCCAGTGAAGACGGGCACGGGAAATTCGCGACCCTCTACAATATCGAGTCCCAATTTCAACGTTTTCTGGATTTGGCCAAGAGACTTTATAGCGACGAACAACAACGCAAGAAGCGGCTGCAGCAGATCGCCCAGCAGGCCGGCGAAGGCATGGCGGCCGAAGTACGCCGTCCGTTGACCCCGCAGCAGCTCGGCCGTCTGGAGGAAGTGCTGGAGCGCGCCGATCTCAGCGCCGTATTCAAACGGCAAGCGATTTGCGCCATCGGCAAGGACGACACCGCGCCGAAACCGATGTTCCGCGAGCTGTTCATCTCAATCATGGATTTGGCGACGACTGTCTTGCCGGACGTGGATCTCGTCGCGAACCGGTGGCTGTTTCAGCACCTTACTCAAACGCTGGACCGGCGGGTGTTGAAAATGCTGACCCGCGCCGAAGATAGCGGCTTGCTCAATTCCTTCTCGATCAATCTGAATGTCAGCACCCTTCTGTCCCGCGAATTCCTGGACTTCGACAACAGTCTCAGGATGGGCAGCCGCGGCACATTGGTGGTCGAACTGCAATTCATCGATATCATGTCCGACTTCAGCAACTACCTGTTCGCCCGAGATTTCGCCCGGGAGAAGGGCTACCGCATCTGCCTGGACGGGATAACCACCGACCTCCTTCCCTTCGTGGACCGCCACGGGCTGGGCGTCGATCTCATCAAACTGGCTGCGTCGTCGGCCTTCAAAACAGACGATCCAGACTCCGGCAATCTACAGGAGATTGCGCAGGAAGTCGCCCGTGTCGGCAAAGGGCGGGTGATTCTGGCGCGGGTTGATAACGACTTGATGGTCAAGAATGGTCAGGCGATGGGCGTAACCATGTTCCAGGGCCGCTATGTCGATCATGTATTGCAGCGGATCGCCCGCGGCCGCGCCGGCCCACCGGCGCCGAAAGTACGCCAAACGGCCCGGCGCTGACGCGCTGACCCTGGCCTCCAGCGCAGCGCGCCGCAGGACGGCGCAGGCGACGCACGCAGAACGATAGGCCCTGGTTCTTCGATATGTCTGACGGTTTCGATCTTGGCGCGCCGCTCGGCGTTTCCGAGCCTCTGATCCTGATGGCGGCCCTGTTGATCGACTGGGTGATCGGCGATCTGCGCTGGCTGTTCCGGTTTGCGCCGCATCCGGTGGCGCTGATCGGCGGTCTCATCGCGGCGCTCGACCGGCGTCTAAACCGCGCAGGGAGGAGCGACGCCAATCGCGTCGTGCGCGGCGCCCTAGTTACCGTCTTTGTGGCGGGCGTCGCCGCTACGGCGGGCTGGGGCCTGCATTGGCTCTGCCAGCAGCACGCCAAAGGATGGCTCGTCGAAGCGCTGTTTGTGGCGATCCTGCTGGCCCAGCGCAGTCTCGCCGGACGCGTCGGCGATGTCGGTAAATCCCTCGCCAAAGGCGATCTAGCCGACGCGCGCGCGGGCCTGCGTCATCTTGTCGGCCGCGATCCGGACAGGCTGGACAAGCACGCCGTCGCCCGAGCGTCGGTCGAATCGCTGTCCGAGAATTTCTCCGACGCCGTCGCCGCGCCGGCCTTCTGGTATCTGCTGCTGGGGCTGCCGGGGCTTTGCGCCTACAAAGCGATTAACACATTGGATTCGATGATCGGCTATCGGAGCGAGCAATACCGATCTTTCGGGATGGCGGCGGCGCGCCTGGATGACGCGGTGAATTGGATTCCGGCGCGGCTTTCCGGCCTGCTGATCATCTTGGCCGCCTTGTTCGCGCCATCGGCCAATCCGGCGGGCGGGTTCAAGACCATGCTGCGCGACGCGCGCAAGCACCCCAGCCCGAACGCCGGCTGGCCGGAAGCAGCGATGGCCGGCGCATTGGGGCTGGCGCTGGGCGGCCCGCGCAGCTATCCGGGCGGACAGTCCGAAGCGACCTGGATCGGCGACGGCCGCGCCCGTTTGGAGGCCGCCGACATTCGCCGCGCCGTTCTGGTCTTCACCATCGCCTGCGGCCTGCTGTGGCTCTGCGCCGCGCCCTTGGCGCTGCTATCGCTCAACGGCTAGACCCGCCCGCCCTTCACCGCGCCGCCGCGACCAGACCGTCTATGTCGAGATAGCGTTCGAGATGCTCGGCCAAAGCGTCGAGCGTGGCGTCGAGCGTCGCGTCATAGTGGGCGCCCGGCGCGCGTCCGGCCTTCAGCCGTTCCAGAAAGGCGGCGCGAAATCCGTCGGCCGCGAACAGCCCATGCAGGTAGCAGCCCATCACCCGCCCGGCGCCGGGCCCTGAGACGGCGACGGCGCCATCCGGCCGGCCGCTGATTTCCAGCATCGGCGCCGCCAAGCCAGCGCCGGTGGTTTCTCCCATATGCATTTCATAGCCTTGGATCGCCGCGCCGGTCGCGCAGTCGATTCCGTGCGCCTTGGTCAGGGTCTTCTCGCCGCCGATCACCGTGTCGATATTCAGCCAACCGAGCCCCGCCGTCGATTCCGGCGGGCCTTCAATCCCGTGGGGATCGGCCAGCGTGCGGCCAAGCATCTGGTAGCCCGCGCAGAGCCCGACGACCCAGCCGCCGCGCCGGATATGCGCGGTGAGATCGATGTCCCAGCCTTGTTTCTTGAATTCGGCAAGGTCCGGGATGGTGGTCTTGGAGCCTGGCAAGATGATCAGATCGGCGTCGCCCGGGAGCGCTTCGCCGCGCTCGACGAAACGCACGGCGACATCGCGCTCCGCCATCAGCGGGTCGAGATCGTCGAAATTAGCCACCCGGGGCAAGCGCGGAACGGCGACCCGGATCGGCCGTGCGTCGCCACTCTGCGCGGCGTCCCGCCGCCGGACCAGGGCGACGGAATCTTCCTGAGGCAAGCGTCGCGCCCCATCGAACCAAGGGACAACCCCAAATGACCGCATCCCGGTCCGGTCCGCGATGATCTCCAGCGCACCATCGAACAGCGAGACATCGCCGCGAAATTTGTTGACGATGTAGCCGGAGATGCGGGCGCGCTCCGTCTCGGTCAGCAGGGCGTGGGCGCCGACCAGGCTGGCGATCACGCCGCCGCGTTCAATATCGGCGACCAGGACGACCGGAACGTCTGCGGCCTCGGCGAATCCCATATTGGCGATATCGCCAGCGCGCAGATTGACCTCCGACGGACTGCCGGCCCCCTCCACCAGGACGAAGTCGGCCTCCGATTTCATCCGCTCGAAACTCTCCAACACTTTCGGCAAAAGCGTCGGTTTGAGGGCGTAATAGTCGCGCGCCTTGGCCTGGCCGAAGACCGTGCCCTGAACGACGATTTGCGAGCCCATGTCGCTTTGCGGCTTCAACAGGACCGGGTTCATATCGACATGCGGAGCGACGCCGCAGGCGCGCGCCTGCAGCGCCTGAGCGCGGCCGATCTCGCCCATGCGACCGGGGTCGCCGCCAAGGCCCGTCCGCTCGGCGACGGCGGCGTTGTTGGACATATTCTGCGGCTTGAACGGACGCACCCGGCGCCCGCGCGCCGTCAGGGCCCGGGCCAGACCGGCCGTGAGCAGCGACTTACCCACATCCGATCCGGTGCCTTGCAGCATCAAGGCGCGCACGGTCATGGCGCGTCAGGTCCTGGCCGGCGGCGTCAGGGGGCTAGTCGTGAAAGCGCGCCAGAGCGGTGCGTAAATCATCCGCTTCGGGGTTGGCGAACTGACCATCGATAACGATTTTCTGGGCGGTCGCGTCGCTTGCGTTGTAGAAGGCCGCATTCAACCCGTCCTGAGACCAGATCGCGGCGCCTTCAAGGCTGGCGCCGATAAAGGCCCCTTCCGAGACGGCGTAGGTCAAGACATCGACATCAAAGTTGGTCGTCACCGAGGCCTCGGCGCCAGAGCCGTAGGGGCCGATCGCCCCATTCAACTCGCCGCCAATCGTGACGTTATTGTCGAGAATCGCCTGCAGCCCGTTTCCGGTGAGGACGATCAACATCACTTCCGAGCGCTGCGCCCCGACCTGAAGCCCGAACGAGCCGGCCCCCATCGCGAAGAAAGAAGGGTAGCTCCATTCGCCGTTTTCCGCCTTCGCCAACATGACGCCGCGGCCGCCTTCGCCGCCCACGAACAGGCCCGCCTTGATGATGCTGGGAAAGATCAGCACGGCTTTGGCCTGACGCATATAGGCGCGGATATTTCCTTTGAAGTCCCGATGATCCTGCATCTTGCCGATTGTGAAGGTCGATTCCTTGACCAACTCCATCGCGACCTCTTCGTCGCTCGCCCAGGCGTCCCCAGAATGCGCGGCCGATCCGAGCATCACGATCGCGGCGAAGAGCGGCAGGAAGGGCGCCAGGAAGGGCGATCGAACGCCGACCTTCAAAGTAGCGTTGGTCATAAACGTCTCCTATTGGGAATTCGAGACCGCCGCACGCCCCTTGGCGCACGCTTCTGTCTCGACGAAAAGGCGCATGAATCGTCGCGCCGCAATCGGGCGGAAATGTGTCCGGCCTCTGTCTTTCGCGCGGCGCTCATCCGATGATCGGAACGCCGAAGAGATAGGGATGGGCATAGGCGAGGCCGACATAGACCGCCAGTCCGGCGGCGATGCGCGGCAATCCGATGCCGGCCCAATCCACCTTGTTGCGGCCTTGCAGCACCGCCCAGAAGGGCACGATGCTGGTGGTCAGGGCGATCGGCGCCCAGGCGGGGCCCATCGCCGCCTTGCGTCGGGAGTCGATATGGAGCGGCCCACCGACGCAGAGGATCAAGAGCCCGCCGAACAGGATCATGTCGGCCACGGAGTCGTTCACCAGCAAATGCCCAAGGGCCCAGAGCGCGACGCCGACCAGAAACGGATGCCGCGTCACCGTCAGGATCCCGCGCACCGGTTGAGGATCGGCGGCCATCTTCTCCCCGCCGACGCTTGTCGGGCTGCGGGTCGCCAATCCCACCACCGCCAAGACCAATCCGATAAGAGACAGAACATGAGTGATATGGCGCGCCCATTCCGGCGGGGTCCAGACCCATTGATACGGCGCGTCGCCATAGGCCATGATCATCCAGATCAGCCCGCCCAACATCAAAAGGCCGTACCCGGCCTGAAACCCGGCGGCCCCAAGCATCTTGATCAGGCCGGTCCGCACCGGAATGCTGGAAAGAACGAAATGGCCGACGACAAAAAAAGCGGTCGCCGCGATCAATGATTCGAGCGTTCCGGTCATTCTAGCGTCGCGTCCTTGTCTTCGCCGTTCACAGTGTGTCTTAAAGAAAGGGCTGCATGACGGCGTTATCAAGCGTAAGGCTAGGCAGATTCGGACCGCCGGCGCCAAGTTTGCGCGCGCTTTCCGCGGCTACCGCCGATAGAAGGGATCAGACGATGATGGACGGCTCTGGCGACACCAAGCCGGCGGACCCGGTCGCATTGGCGATTCTGACCCATGTCGAAACGGCCGAGGCCGAGAATCCGGGCAAACTGATCAGCCCGGAAGCGATCGCCCGCGCCATCGCCGAGCGCAAGGCCAAGCGCGACGCCCAGGGCCGGGTTCCGCCAGACGCCTGGCGCCGCTACTTCCGCGCGGTCAAGGATCAGGCGCTGCATCTGGCGCGGCGCGGCCAGGTCACGGTGACGCGCAAGGGCAAGCCGGTCGCCGCCGCCGATCTGAAAGGGTTGAGCGGGGTCTGGCGGCTTCGGGTCCGCCGCGACGGCGACCCGGCGCTCGAATCGGTCCCAGGCGTGGCCGGAGGCGCAACCGCGCATGACGACCCTGAAGGCTAGCGCAGCCGGCGTAAGCGAAAACGGCGCGCCGGGGCTGGGCAAAGAGTTCTATATCCACGGCGTCGTCTTCTGCACGCTATGGAGCTCCGCCTTCATCGCCGCGAAATTCGGCCTGACGGTCTCGCCGCCGCTCAGCCAGCTATCGATCCGGTTTCTCTTCGCGGGCCTCGTGTTGTGGGGCGCCATGATCGTCCTAAAGCGGCCTTGGCCGACGCGCCGACGCGATATCTGGACCGGCGTGATTCTGGGGCTGCTGAACAATTCGATTTATCTCGGCGCTTTTTTCATCGCCATGCAGACCATCACCGCCGGTCTGGCGGCCTTGATCGCGGCCCTGACGCCTTTAGTCACGGTGCTGCTGGCGCTGCCTTTTCTCGGCGAACGCATCACCAAGCGCAGCCTTTTGGGCGTCGCCGCCGGGCTGGGCGGCGCGATCATCGTCTTGAATGGCCGGCTGGGCGGCGCGCATGGCGTCGATGCGCCGATCGGGATCATCGTCGCGTTTTTCGGCATGCTCTGCCTGTCGGCCGGGACCATCGTCTATCGCGCGCGCGGGGCTAAGGTCGACCTGTTGGCGATGAACACGGTTCAGACCATCGCCTCGGGCTTGACGCTATTGCCGGTGGCGCTGATCTTCGAAGATTGGGGAGCGATCGTCTTCAACCATATTTTCTTTCTCTCGACCGGCTATCTGGCGATCATGCTGTCGATCGTTGCGTTGATTCTTTGGTTCCGGATGATTCAGTTGGGCGGCGCCGGACGGGCCAGCGCCTTTCATTTCCTCAATCCTGGATTGGGTATGCTGTTCGGCTTCGCCATTCTCGTCGAGCCCTTGGCGTGGATGGATCTGCTCGGCCTGATCCCGATCGTCGTCGGCATCATCCTGGTTACTTGGACCCCGCGCCGCGCTCCAGCGCGGCCTCGGACGTAGCGGCCTACATCGCCAGTTCCGCGAGGCCGCGTTGTCGGCAAAAGGCGGTGACGGTGTTGCGCAGCAAACAGGCGATGGTCATCGGGCCCACGCCGCCGGGGACCGGCGTGATCGCGCCGGCGACTTCCTGGGCCGACGGGAAATGGACATCGCCGGTCAGCCGAGTCCCGCCGTCCGGCCGGGCGATCCGGTTGATGCCGACATCGATGACGGTCGCGCCGGGCTTGATCCAGTCGCCTTGGACCATTTCAGGCCGGCCGACGGCCGCCACCAGGATATCGGCCGAACGACAAAGCTCGGGCAGGTCCGCCGTCTTGGAATGCGCCACCGTCACAGTGCAGTTCTCTTGCAGCAGCAGATGGAACATCGGTTTGCCGACAATGTTCGACCGGCCGACAATGACCGCGCTCTTACCCGCCAGTTCGCCGCCGAACCGGTCGCGCAGCATCAGCAAGCAGCCCAGCGGCGTGCAGGGGATCAGCGCCTGATCCGAGCCGACCGCCAGCCGCCCGACATTGACCACATGGAAGCCGTCGACATCCTTGTCCGGATCGATGGCGCCGATCACCGCCTGATCGTCGATATGATCCGGCAGCGGCAGTTGAACCAGAATGCCGTTCACCGCGGGGTCCGCGTTCAGCGCCCGCACCTGATCCAATAGAGCGTCCTGGCTGATCGTCGCGGGATGCTTGAACTCGAAGCTCTTCATGCCAGCCTCGAGCGTCTGTGTGCCCTTGTTACGGACATAGACCTGGCTGGCCGGGTCATCGCCGACCAGCACCACCGCAAGGCCGGGCGCCGCGCCGGTCGTCTCGACCAGAGTTTCCACGGCGGATTTGACGCGGCCACGCAGCCCGGCGGCGAAAGCCTTGCCATCGATGATCGCGGCGTTCCCCATGGCGTTCACTCCCCTCTGAGACCAGGCGAAAGATAGACGCGGCACGCTGACGGCGACGTTCGCGCCGCGACCATTTCCGCTCCGCCTGCGGCTCAGCCGGCCTAATTCCTAAAGCTGAAAGGCGATCCGCTGCAGGACATTTTGCAGGAAGATGATCGCCAGGATCAGGACGATCGGGGAGATGTCGATGCCGCCGAGATTGGGCAGGAAATTACGGATCGGACGCAGCGCGGGCTCAGTGATGCGATAGAGAAAGTCGCCGATCATATAAACGACCCGGTTCGACGTGTTCACCACATTGAAGGCGACCAGCCAGCTTAGGATCGCCGAGATGATCAAGGCCCAGATATAAAGGTTCAACGCGATCGACACGACCTGGATGAGGGGAATCAGCAAAGTATCCATGAAAGCCGTCTCTAAACTCCGCCGGTTGGTGGGAATGCGGCGGCGCGAGCCCCATGCGGAGGTCCGGGCCGACGCCGGGCGCGCCCGCCCGAGGACGGCGCGCGACATAGATAAAGACGGCGCGCCCCGCCCGCAAGGGCCCCGCGACCGCGGCGCTTGACAACCGCCTTGCCGCCCCCTATTTCCGCCCCCGCGCCGGCCAAATCCAACCCGCCGGACGCTAGGGGCCGTAGCTCAGTTGGGAGAGCGCGTCGTTCGCAATGACGAGGTCAGGGGTTCGATTCCCCTCGGCTCCACCATCGCTTCGCGATTTTTCCGCCTCGGGTTCGAGGTTACTCCTTGGGGCTCCATCATCGCTTCGCGATTTTTCCGCCTCGGGTTCGCGGTTGCTCCATGGGCCTCCACCATCACTTTACAATGAGCTCGCCTCGGATTAGACGACTTTCATTGAGGCGCCGCGATTCCAACAACGCCCAAACGCATCGAGCCGAAATTCGGCAGGTCCTGAACGAGAATGGGTCCAACACCATCTCGCGCGTCCTGATCGGAAAAGCGGCCGCTCGCCGCCAGCCGCCAGTCACATTTCAGAGGTTGAAACAATCGGAGCCTTCGATCCGTCGCGGCAGAGCCGCGATCATTGGCTGCCAGTCGCCATTCTTGTATTCATCGAAGAAGCCGTTCGACGAAATCTTGACGCCTTCGTCTCCGTCGTGTTGCGCTTGTTCAATACAATAAACGACCGTAATTCTGGGCGCTATGTGGACGATCCTGTCGTCCAATACGGTGACCTCGCTGGCTTTGCCGGCGGCGAACCAATTGCCCGTATTCAGATATCCCTTGTTGCGGAGCGGTTCGGAGAAATACGCCTCCGCCTCCGACACGGTGACGCCGCGGCAGAATGTCTGGAACGTGTCCGCCCTGACCTGCGTAGCATCGAACTTCGGCTCCGCCGGCGTCGTCTGACATGCAAAAAGCGGCACTGAACCCAGGAATAACACCAATATACGGAACATCATGGCCAACCCTCCCCACACTTGAATTACCGAGAGCAGGTAATACTATTTTGGGATGATTTTCAATGGTCTTTATCCCCCTTTGGAATAATCACCTAGACAATCCGTCCGTCGCTGGGGCTGGAAGCGGTTCGGCCGCAGGGCGGGCTTAGTGATGCAATTGAGGAAATCGCTGATCATGATTTGGCGAAATCACCGCCAATTCCCAGCGACAGGAAAAGCGCCGCCTGCGTATCGATGCGGGCTCTTCGACGGGATCGAGGACCAGTTGGTAGTTGATTTTTGGGCAAGACGCCCAAAATCACGCCGGGTCACATTGATCGAAGAGATCGCCGCGTGATCCGCAACGAGGAGTCGAGATGGCCCGTTTGACCATCAACGGCGCGCCCGTCGAAATTGACGCGCCCGCCGATACGCCGCTTTTGATCGTCATCCGCGAGCATCTGGGCCTTACCGGGTCGAAATATGGCTGCGGGGCGGCGATGTGCGGCTCTTGCACTGTCCATGTCGACGGCGCCGCGACCTACGCCTGCATCACGACGCTCGGGGATGTCGAAGGCGCGGAGATTGTAACGATTGAGGGCTTGTCACCTGGCGGCGACCATCCGCTGCAACGCGCCTGGATCGCCGAGCAAGCGCCGCAATGCGGCTACTGTCAATCCGGTCAGATCATGCGAGCCGCCGCCTTGCTGAATGAAAATCCCAATCCAAGCCGCGATGAGATTGTCGACGCGATGAGCGGCAATCTATGCCGCTGCGGGACCTACGCCCGCATTGTTCGCGCCATCCAGCGCGCGACGCAAGAAGCGTGAAGGAGGCTATTACAGTGGCCGCGAACACCACGCTGACCGTCAATCGACGGCGCTTTCTGACATCAGCCGCAGGCTTTGCTTTTGTTGTTGGCGCTGCGGGGCTGCGACCGAGCGCGACAGTCGCCGGGTCGGTCGCCGACGCTGAGGCGCATCTGAATATATGGGTCTCGATTGGCGCCGATAACCTCATCCGAATTGTGTATCCGGCGACGGATCTGGGGCAAGGCTCCTCAACGGCTTTGCCGATGATCCTGGCGGAGGAGCTTGACGCCGATTGGACGCAGGTTCGCGTTGACCAGCTCGACGTTGATGATCGCCGCTACGGCAATCCAAAGTTCGGCATGGTGCTCTACACAGCCGGCAGCAGCGCCGTGCAGGGCTATTACATGCCGCTGCGTCTGGCGGGCGCGCAGGCCCGGCGAACCTTAATCCGCGCGGCGGCTGCGCATTGGTCGGCGCCGGAAGAGCGGTTGAGAACAGAACCAAACGTCGTTGTCGATCCAGAGAGCGGGCGGCGCCTCACCTACGGCCAGATTGCCGGCCTGACCGAATTGGCGGCGGTACCGATCCCAGAGGCCTCAGAGTCTCTCCTCAAGTCGCGCTCGGAATTCCGGCTCATCGGGGCCGATCTGCCGCGCATCGATATTCCGGCGAAAACCCGCGGCGCCTTCGAATACGGCGCGGACGTTCGCGTGCCGGATATGATCTATGCGACGGTTGTTCGGGCGCCGGTTGAGGGTGAGACGCCCGTGACCGTCATGGATCGCGACACGTTGGCCATTCCAAGGGTTCTCGGCACGGTCATGCTCCCGGACGGCGTCGCCATATTGGCGGAGACCCAGGAAGCGGCGCTGTTCGGCAAATCCGCCTTGTCCGTGGAATGGACCGACACCGCTGCAAGCCGCGCGCACAACAGCGACCAGGATCTGATGGACTATACGTCCGAGGCGGAAGACCTCGCGAAAGACGGGGCCATCTGGCGCGAGACCGGCGACGCTCTCGCTGCTGTCAACGCGGCGCCCCGCCGTGTCGAGCGACTATACCTGTCCGACTACGCCTATCACGCGCAATTCGAGCCGATGGGCGCCGTCGCCTCAGTGACGGAGAACGGTCAACGCGCCGAAGTTTGGATAGCGAGCCAGACCCAAAGTTGGTCCTTGCGGACCGTAACCGAGACATTGGGGATTCCAGCGGATCGAGTCCGGATGCATATGACGCCGATGGGCGGCAGTTTCGGTCGTCGGACTGAATTGATGCAGCCCTACTTGCGCGATGCGGTGTTGGCGTCCAAGGCCGCCGGGCGGCCAGTCAAAGTGCTGTGGACCCGGGAAGACGATGTGAAGTTCGGCGCATTTCGACCGGCGGCCGCGCAAAAGATGATCGCCGGGCTTACCGCCGACGGGGCTCTGTCGGGCTGGCGTCATCGCGTCGCCGCGCCGTCGGTGATCGCTTACTTCAACCCGCTGCGCTGGGCCCAAGTCGCGCCGCAGGACGTCATCACGATGCGCGGGGCGGAAAGCAAGTTCTACGATCTTGGCGACATGCGCGCCGAACATGTGATTACAGAAAGGCGCGCGCGGCTGGCGCCTTGGCGCGGGATCGGCGCGGCCTATACAAGCTTCGCGTCGGAAGCGTTCATGGACGAACTCGCCGAAGAGGCGGGCGCGGACCCGGTGGCCTTTCGCATGGCGTTGCTCAATGAGAACGCACGCGGTCGCTGGCTGATCGAGAGAGCGCTTGAGATGGCCGAATGGGAAAGGCCCCGCTCAGAGACAGCGCTCGGGCTCGCCTTCGCCGGTTATGGCGACTCCATGGCGGCCGGCGTGGCCGAGATCAGCCTCGACCGCGAGAGCGGCGTGATCGCCGTAAAACGCTTCTGGGCGACCGTGGACGCCGGCCTGATCATCTCGCCAAACAACGCCTTGGCCCAGATCGAAGGCGGCGTTGTATATGGCGTCAGCAGCGCCCTCAAAGAGCGGATCACGATCAAGGATGGCGAAGTCGAACAAAGCAACTTCTTCGACTACGAGATCCTGCGCATCGACGAGACGCCGGAGATCGAGGTCGATATTGCGAACGTCGATGGTCCGCCGACCAGCATCGGCGAAGTCAGCACGCCCATCGTCGCGCCGGCGATCGCCAACGCATTCTTCGCCTTGACCGGCCGCCGGCTGCGTCACATGCCCTTCACACCGGATCGCGTCCTGGAAGCGCTCGCCTGAGACGTCGCCGCGCTAGAGACATCGAATCTTTGAAATGCTTAGAAGCGCCTTGTTGAAGAACAAGATTCCTTACCGGACAACTGTTCTTACCAAGGTTGAACGCGGTTGGCGCAACGCACGCCCTACGGTTAGTTGAGTGGCTATGCTGTAGAGCAGTCTGGCTTGGGGTCAGGCTTCACCCTGAAATCGCGTTGATCTACATTGACGCTTCGAAAAGCCCGCGGATGCGCGACTCGGTCAATTCAACCGGGTTCCCGCCGACGCTCGGGTCGCGCAACGCGGCCTTGGTCAGGGCGTCGAAGTCCGGATCCGTCACGCCAAGGTCGGCCAGGGTCCGCGGAATGTCGAAGGCTGCATTGAACGCATCGACGAATGCGCAGAATCCGTCGAAACCGCCTGCAATGCCCAGATACGCCGCCGCCTTATCGAAACGATCACGGATCGCGTCGGCATTGAACCTCAGGACGGCAGGCATGAAGAACGCATTTGTCGTGCCGTGATGGGTGTTATGCATCGCGCCAATCGGATGGCTGAGCGCGTGTATGGCGCCCAGCCCCTTCTGGAAGGCGGTCGCTCCCATCGCCGCTGCGCTCATCATATGACCGCGCGCTTCGAGGTCGCCGCCATCCGCATAGGCGCGGGGCAGGTAATCCCTGACCAGGCGCATGCCTTCCAGCGCGATGCCCTGGCTCATCGGGTGATAGTGCGGGCTTGAATAGGCTTCGACGCAATGGGCGAAAGCATCGAGGCCCGTCCCAGCGGTGATGAATTTCGGCATGCCCACGGTCAGTTCGGGATCCATGATGACCTGAACCGGCAGCATCTTGGGATGGTAGATGATCTTCTTCTCGTGGCTGTCGGAGTTCGTGATCACGCTCGCACGACCTACCTCCGATCCGGTGCCCGCCGTTGTCGGCGCGGCGACAACAGGTGCGATGGCGTCGGCGTCGGCGCGGGTCCACCAGTCGCCGATATCCTCGAAATCCCAGATTGAGCGCGTCTGCCCGGCCATGAAGGCGACAGCCTTGCCCAGATCCAATCCGGAGCCGCCGCCAAACGCAATCACGCCGTCAAAACCGCCCTCGCGGTAGCGCTCGACGCCGGCCGCGACATTGGCGTCGTTCGGGTTCGGATCGACGTCCGAGAACAAGGCGCAACCCAATCCGGCCTCTTCCATAAGCGCCAGCGTGCGCGCGGTGATGGGGTTGTCGGCCAAGCCCCGATCGGTCACCAGCAAGGGTTTGGCGATCCCCGCGGCCGCGCATGCGACGCCGATTTCGGCGATCCGCGCGGCGCCGAAGCGAATCGGGGTGGGATAGCTCCAGTTCGCGGTCAGGCTCATCTCGCCCTCTTCTTTAGGTGGTATGATTTGCGGCGGGTTTCGGCGTGGAACCCCAGTACTGACAGGCCCGCGCCCCGATCGGCGACACGCAACTAACGGTCTTCGTCATCTTTTAGGCCTTTTCAAACCCACGGGCGATCTCCCAATCGGTGACGATCCGGTCGAACTCTTCCTGTTCCCATCGGGCGGCGCGGGTATAGTGATCGATGACCGCATCTCCCATGGCTTCGCGCAGCATTGTAGAGCCCGTCAGATGCGTTGTCGCGGCGCGCAAGGTGTCGGGGATCTCGGGAACGCTGTCGTCATCGTAGATATCGCCAGTCGCGGCGGGTTCGAGCTCCAGTCTGTCTTCAATCCCCTTGATCCCGGCAGCGAGGAGAGCGGCCTGCGCCAAATACGGGTTCATGTCAGAGCCCGGTATGCGGCATTCGATGCGCACAGCCTTGGTGTCCGCGCCGCACAGCCGGAAACCCGCGGTGCGGTTGTCCACCGACCACGCCGTTTTCGTAGGCGCAAAAGTGCCCTTAACAAAGCGTTTGTATGAGTTGATGTAGGGCGCGAAGAAATAGGTGCAGTCAGGGGCGTAGGCGATCAACCCCGCTAGGAAATGGCGCATCAGATCCGACATATGATGCGGGCCGGCCGGATCGTGGAAGGCGTTCGCGCCCTGCTTCCAAAGCGACATATGCACATGGCTGGCGCTGCCCACACGATCATGACGCCATTTTGGCAGGAAGGTCGCAGCATGGCCCTGCCGCCAGGCGATTTCCTTGGCGGCGTGTTTCGCAATCGAATGGTGATCGGCGCAGGCCAGCGCATCGGCGTAGCGGATGTTCAACTCCTCTTGCCCCGCCTCTGCCTCGCCCTTGGAGTTCTCGATCGGGATCCCGGCGGCGTATAGATGGTTCCGCAGGGGGCGCATGACATGCTCTTCCTTCGAGGTTTGAAGGATGTGGTAATCTTCATTGTAGGGACCCAGCGTTTCCAAATCGCGATACCCTTCGGCGCGCAACTGGTCCAGAGGCTTGCGGAAGATGAAGAACTCCAACTCCGTCGCCATCATCGGGGCTAGGTCGTGTTTACTAAGCCGCGCAATCTGCTCCTTGAGCATCTGGCGCGGCGCATGCGGTATGGGAGCATGGTCATGGTGATCGAGGATATCGCAGAGCACCATGGCCGTACCCTCCAACCACGGCGTCAGCCGCAATGTCGACAGGTCAGGCTTCATCACATAGTCGCCATAGCCGCGCTTCCAGCTTGACGACGCATAGCCGTCGGGCGTCGCCATTTCGAGATCGGTGGCCAGCAGGTAATCGCAGCAATGGGTTTCTTGGTGCGCGCTTTCGAGGAAGTTCGACACATGAAACCTCTTGCCCATCAGACGGCCCTGCATATCGACGAAGCACACAAGCACAGTGTCAACGCCGCCCTGCGCCGCCATGTCTTCAAGCGAATCAAAAGTGAGTGGCGCCGTCATTCTTGCTGTCCTCATCTGTCGCAAAAAAAGACCGGCCCCGGGCGAGAACCCCGGGGCCGCGTCTAAGGTTAGGAATAACGATAGGGCCGTCCAGCCTTTTCCATAACCTCATTATAGCGCTTGAAGATCTCAACCACTTTCGCCTTGGTTTCGCTCTCCGCCGCGATCTCATCCCAGAAGACTCGGGCGGCGGCTTCCACCTGGGCCCATTCGTCATCGGGGATGGAAGTCAATTGCAGCTTTGTGCCATTCACGCGCAGGTCAGCCTCCCCGCCCCAATACCAGTGCTGACGGTAATAGTGCGACTGTTCCATACAGACAGTCAAAAGCGCCTGCAGGTCCTCAGGCAATTCATTCCAACGCTCCATATTGGCGAAGAAATGGCCGATCCACGCGCCCGAGATGTTGTTCGTCAGGAAGTAGTTGGTCACATCGGCCCATCCCACGGTGTAGTCTTCCGTGATGCCCGACCAGGCGATGCCGTCAAGCTCGCCGGTTTGGACGGCGACTTCGATATCTTCCCAAGGCAAAGTGACCGGCACGACGCCAAATTGGCTCAAGAAACGACCGGCGGTCGGGAAGGTGAAGACGCGCTTGCCTTTAAGATCTTCGAGGCTGCGGATCGGATCCTTGGTGGCGAAGTGGCAGGGGTCCCAGGCCCCGGCCGAAATATGCTTGACGCCGACCTTGGCGTATTCCTCCTCCCAAATCTCCTTCAGGCCGTACTGGTTAAACAGCACCGGCACGTCGAGCGAATAGCGCGAGCCAAACGGGAAATAGCCGCCGAACACGGTAACCTCGGTGGGTGAAGCCATCGAATCGTCGTCGGATTGCACCGCATCAATCGTGCCGCGCTGCATGGCCTGAAACAGCTCGCCAGTCGGGACAAGCTGATCGGCGAAGAACAGCTCGATCTGCATGCGGTCGCCTGCGATTTTATTGAAGGTCTCGACCGCCGGAACGACGACCTCGGCGGCGAGAGCCGCGCCTGCATAGGTCTGCATGCGCCATTTGATTGTCGTTTGCGCAATCGCCGGGGTGGCGAGCGCGGCCGGCGCCGCGATGGCGGCGCCCTGGATGAACTTACGTCTTGTGGTCATAGGTTAGCTCCTTGTTGGTGAGGCTTGAGTTTTCAACAGCGCTCTTTCCGGCGCCTAATTTCCGTAAACCGTCTGGGGCAGCCAGAGGGCGATTTGCGGGGCCGCCATGATAATGACAAGCGCCATGACCATGACGATGACGAAAGGGGTGATGGAGCGGTAAATATCGCTGAGCGTGATCTCTGGCGGCGACATTGCGCGCATCAGGAAGAGGTTGTAACCGAAGGGCGGAGTCATATAGGCGATCTGCGTTGTGATCGTATAAAGAACCCCATACCAGATTAGATCAAACCCAAGCGCGCCCACCAGTGGGATGTAGAGCGGGGCGACGATGACCAGCATCGCCGTGTCATCCAGAAAGGTCCCCATCAGGACAAAACTCAGCTGCATCAGGATCAGGATCAGCCATGGGCTCAGGCCCAGCCGTTCGGTGAACACACTCTCAATCGCCTTGACTGCGCCAAGCCCGTCAAACACCGCGCCAAAGGCCAGCGCCGCGAGAATGATCCACATAAACATGCATGTGATGCCAAGCGTGTTCTTGACCGACGTTTCAAAGACCGCCCAGGTCATCCGCCGCTTAAGGACCGCCGCGAGAAAGGCCGCGACCGCCCCGATGGCCGAGCTTTCGACAAGCGAGGTCCAGCCATTCACAAAGGGGATCATCATCGCGAAAAAGATCCCGAAGGGCAAAAGCCCGGCCAGCAGCAGCCGGTATTTCTCGCGCTTGGGCATGGCGCGTTCTTCTTCGGACAAGACCGGGCCAAGATTCGGGTTCAACCGGCAACGGATCGCGATATAGAGGATGAACATGCTCGCCATCATCAGCCCGGGGATCACGCCGGCGAGCCAAAGCTGGCCGACCGGCTGCCGCGCGATCATCGCATAGAGCACCAACACCACAGAGGGCGGTACGAGAATGCCGAGGCTTGACCCCGCCTGCACAACCCCGGTGACCATCCGCTTATCATAACCCCGGCGCAGCAATTCCGGCAGCGCAATCGTGGCCCCGATGGCCATGCCGGCGACGGACAATCCGTTCATGGCTGAAATCAAGACCATCAGCCCGATCGTCCCAATGGCCAGCCCGCCCTTCAGACCGCCCATCCAGACATGGAACATCTTGTACAGATCATCGGCGATACGGCTTTCCGACAGGATATAGCCCATGAAAACGAACATCGGGACGGTCAGCAGCGGGTACCAGCGCATCAGCTTGATCGATTGCGAGAACGCGATATCAAAACCGCCGCGATCCCCCCAAAGCGCCAATGCTGCAATGACCGCGACAAAACCGATCGCGCCGAACACCCGCTGCCCGGAAAATAGCAGCACCATCATGGCGGCGAACATCAGGAGCGCGATCGTCTCGTAGGACATCAGATCGTCTCTCCCCGGAGACGCAGAATGTCCTTGGCCAGTTCCGACAGGCCCTGCAGGAGCATCAGAAAGACGCCCACGCACATGATCGTCTTAATCGGCCAAAGGTAGGGCCGCCAGATCGTGCGGCTGCGCTCCAACGTGCCAAGATCTTTTTCGCCGGTCGCCAGATCGACGAAGAAACCCAGCGGGTTCGAACCGAAATGACCCAGCGAATAGGCGGTTGAGCTGAGGCCGCCCCAAAGCAAAACGCCGAGATAGAAGAGCAGGCAAAAGACCATCACGGCGTCTATGGCGGCCTTTTTCCGCATAGACCAGTTTTCATAGAACAGATCCATTCGGACATGGCTGCGCATCTGGATCGCGTAGGGACCGCCGAGAAAGAAGTACGCGATCATGGCGAACTGTGCGACTTCGAGGGTCCACAGCGAGGGCTGCTCGGAGAATTTCGAGATGGTGGACCAGAGCAGCACCGCCATCATGGCGAAGACGCCGTACATGATGACACGGCCCACGCCATAATTCAGACGATCTATCATGGCGATATAGGCGCGCAGGAGACTCATCTCGCCGCTTCCCGCGCCTTGGGTTGGGCGCAGACGAGGCGGCGCGGGCGCTGGGCTTTCGGGTCGGTGAACAGAGCGGCGAACTCGACGTCTCTCGCTGGATGCTGCACCTGTGACTCCCCCCGCATGGGTAAAGCTTTCTTCATGGCGGCTCAGTCTGTCAAGAAGTCGATGAAGAAAACTCTTCAACTTGCACTATAGTGAATAATTTTTGACCTAAACGCCCATTGCCGATACGTATCGACAGATCGGGCGGGGTGACCATGCAAACCATCGCAGAACGACTGCAAGACAAGACAGAGGACCTGACAAGGGCCGAACGTCAGTTGAGTGACGTGATCTTGCGGAACTACCCCGTCTCCGGCCTCGGCACGATTACAGCGCTTGCGGAGGCGGCGGCGGTGTCGACACCGACGGTGGCGCGTTTGGTGCAGAAGCTTGGGTTCGCCGGCTATCCCGAATTCCAACGCGGCCTACGGGAGGAGTTGGACGAGACGATCTCGAGCCCTCTTACCAAGCGCGAGAAATGGGTTGATGACGCGCCGGACGCCCATTTGCTGAACCGCTTCACCAAGGCGGTGATCGATAATATCGGTCAATCGATGGCCAAGATTGACCCGGAGGACTTTGACCGCGCTTGCGATATGCTCAGCGACAAAGAGCGCGGCGTTTTTGTCGTTGGCGGTCGGATCACCGGCACGCTGGCGAGTTACTTCTTCCTGCATCTCCAGATGATCCGGCGCGGCGTTACACAGATCACCTCAAATTCGAACGTCTGGCCGCATTATGCGCTCGACTTTGATCACGGCGATGTTGTGGTGATCTTTGACGTGCGGCGCTATGAAAACATCACGCTTAAGCTGGCTGAGGTCGCACGGGAGCGCGGCGCCGAGATTATCCTCTTTACAGATCAGTGGATGTCGCCGATTTCGCAGCTGGCGGCCGTCACCTTCGCCAACCAGATCGCGGCGCCGTCCGCCTGGGACTCCAATATAGCAACAATGCTTATGTGTGAGATCGTGATCGCCGAGGCGCAGGAACGGCACTGGAACACCACGCGCGCGCGCATCAATGGGCTGGAGGAAATGTTCGATCGAACCAAGCTCTTCCGCAAATTCTAAGCGCGGCCGAAAACGCATCGCCCGAACTGGCTCATCGTCGCAGACCCCAAATCTCTCCAGAGGGCGCGCTTACCCGAGTTCGAGCGTCGCGACAGCGTAGTATGGCGGCGGACGTGCGGCGGGCGGCTCTCCCAAATACATACGCGCGGTTTCGAAGACAGGCTCAAAACCCCGCGCCAGCAGAAGTTCCGAAAGCGCTGGGGATTCATCTGGCGCATCAATGAAGAGCGGCCCATCGCCGAGCGCCGTTGGCGCGCTCGCCAGCAGCGCATCGATTTGCGCCTTGTTGTCTGCGTACAAGGGTCCGACTTTCACGCCTTCCCGGCATTGGCGAAATGTCGCAAACGCTTCGGCGGGATCGGTATCCGGCAAGCAGATCGTTCGTCGCGTATCGGTCTCGGCGAACCAGGATGCGGAGAAGCGGCTTCTGCTGACGCCGGTCGCGGCGGCATCCGCCGCCGCCAATAGGCTGCGGTCCGCCGGCGCAGGACCGCCCGGCCCGCCGCTTTCGAGAGCGCCGCGATACCGGACGGTCTTGCCGAAATGCGTAAATCCGGACCGCGCATAGTTCGATTGCTGGTCGGGCACGCCATCAAGCCCAACGCATCGATTTCCGGCATAGGGCATACCGGCCCGCCAGACCTCCATCCCATAGCCCTGACTTCTAAAATCAGGGTGACAGATGTATAGGCCGAGAAAGGCGAATTCGTCGCTATGGTTGACAACCGAAATCGCCGCCATGGGCCGCGACCCCACCTCCTTGAGAAAGAACCCTGTCGGGTCGGCGGAAAAGAATGCGGCCGCGTCCTCGATACCGGGATTCCATCCCTCAGACGCCGCCCAGTCGAGGACAAGCGCCAGATCGCCCTGTGTCATCGGACGCACCGTCATGGGATCAGCGCGTCTTTCAGAGTCATGGGCGCCGCCGTTCGGTCCCGCAGATCAAGGGCTGAATGCAAGTCGACCAGATGGCTGCGCATCAATTCCTCCGCTTTCTGACCGTCTCCCTCGGCGATAGCCTCGACCAAGGCGTGATGAGCAAAACTTTCGCACAGGGCGCTCTCACGCCGCCAATAGAGCGCGATAATCAAAGAGGATCGGGCGATCAGACCTTCGATAAAATCTGCAACCGTCAATTGATCGGCGATACGCGCTATTTCGATATGGAATTGCCCGGAAAGGCGCACCGCCCTCCCTTGGTCGCCGACTTCAACCGCGGCATGCTCGTCAGAGATATGCCGTTTCAGCACGTCAATATCAGCCGATTTGGCTTTCTCCGCAGCGGCGCGCGCAGTGCGTGGCTCCAGCAATTCGCGGGCTTCGAACACTTCCCGCGCCATGCGGAGAGAAGGTTTGGCGACGAATGCGCCCCGGTTTCGGTGAATATCGACAAGATGCAAATGCGCCAAGGACTGCAACGCGGCGCGCACAACCGTCCGTGACACGCCAAATACGTCACTGAGCTCTTCCTCGCCGAGCTTTGTCCCCGGCGCCAGACGATGCTCATGGATCGCCAAGGATATCGCATCCGCGACCGCCTCGTCCGAGGTTGGCTTCTGGGCCGGCTTCGCAACGTCATCGCTTTGGTTCGGCATTGCCTTGACTCTGGATCGGGCGCGTCAGGGACCATAGTTGCGCCGACTTGGGCGCGTCAATTTGTGATCAAACTGGATTTGCATTGTATACAATCATGTGTAAAATGGTGCAATGCAGCAAGACCTTCTCATAACCCTCGGATGACGAGTCGCCATGCATCTGAGAGCCGCGAGAGGCCGCTTTGCGGTGCGGTTGATGTGGCTGTAGCGCAGCCAGGCCAACTTATCGGAGGCTGAATGAGCAAGGCGGTCAACGAGCTCGAACTGGTCTGCGTGACAAAGCGCTACGGCGCCACCATCGCGGTCGACTCCATTGACCATCGCTTTCAATCCGGCGCGTATACCTGCCTGTTGGGCCCATCGGGCTGCGGAAAAACCTCGACGCTTCGAATGATTGCGGGGCATGAAACCGTCTCGGATGGGGCGATCATTCTGGGCGGAAAAGACATCTCCGCCATGCCGCCGGCCAAGCGCGGCACCGCGATGATGTTTCAGAATTATGCGCTGTTCCCGCATTTGTCGGTGATCGACAATGTCGCCTTCAGTCTGAAGATGAACGGCGTCGAACGCAGCGCGCGCAGGGCCGCCGCCGGCGAAATGCTGGAATTGGTGGATCTTTCCGCGCTGAGCGACCGAACGCCCGATCAATTGTCGGGCGGGCAACAACAACGCGCCGCCCTGGCGCGCGCCCTCATCACACGGCCGCAGATTCTCTTGCTGGATGAACCGCTATCCGCCTTAGACCCATTTCTTCGGGTCCGCATGCGCACAGAATTGAAAAAACTGCAACGCGAACTGGCGATCAGCTTTATTCACGTTACGCACGGTCAAGACGAGGCCTTGGCGCTCGCCGATGAAATCGTTGTGATGAACAACGCCGTGATTGAACAGGCCGGCCCGGCGCGCGACGTCTTCAACGCGCCCAAGACCGAATTCGTCGCGCGCTTCATCGGCGGCCATAACGTTTTGGCTTTGCCGGACGGACATTTCGCAGTGCGATCGGACGCGATCGGACTGACGACCGCGGACGCCGGAAAACTGGAAGCGACCGTCACAGCGGTCGAATATCAGGGCGCTTATGTCGCCGTCACAGCCTCCGCCGTGAACGACCAATCCTTGACCGCGCTCTTGGCGGATCAGCTCTTCTTCCAACACCCTTACAACCCAGGCGATCGCGTCGGTCTGATCTGGGAGCAAAACGATCTTCACAAGCTGGCGCCTCAATCACACCCTCACGAAGGAGAAGACTAAGATGACGAAATTGAACAGGAGAGCTGTACTCAAAGGCGGCGCGGCGCTTGCGGCGGGCGCCACGATCGGCGCCCCGACGGTCTGGGCCCAGAACATCAAGGACGTGACCCTGCGCCAATTCGGCACCGGCGTTTCAAACCTGAACGAAGTCGCGCAAAAGGTGAAGGAGGACCTTGGCTTCACTCTGGAGATGACGGCCCTGGATTCGGACAGCGTCACACAGCGCGCGGCGACACAGCCCAACAGCTTCGATATCGCCGACATCGAGTATTGGATCTGCAAGAAAGTCTGGCCGACCGGCAATCTGCAGCCGATGGACACATCCAAGATCAAAAACTACGACAAGATTGTCGGGATTTTCCGCAACGGAAAGCTGACGCCGGAAAGCGTTATCGCACAGGGGACCGCCCCTCATACGGTGGGCTTCACCTCTGGCCCCGACGGAAAAGACTTCGTGGCGGAAGAGTCCGGTTGGATGACCCTGATCCCAACGATCTACAACGCCGATACATTGGGCATCCGGCCCGACCTGATCGGCCGGCCGATTGGCAATTGGTCCGAACTGCTCAATCCGGAATTCAAGGGCAAGGCCTCCATCCTGGACATCTCGTCCATCGGCATTATGGACATGGCGATGGTTGTCGAATCGATGGGCGAATACACCTATCCCGATAAAGGCAACATGACCCGCGAAGAGATCGACCTGACCATCGGCATCTTTACCGAAGCCAAGAAGAACGGTCAGTTCCGCGCCTTCTGGAAGACCTTTGACGAGAGCGTCAATCTGATGGCGTCCGGCGAGGTCGTGATCCAGTCCATGTGGTCGCCCGCCATCACCGCCGTGAAGTCACGCGGCATCCCCTGCGTCTATCAGCCGTTGGAAGAAGGATATCGTAGCTGGGGCGGCGGCATCGGATTGTCGGCGGCGCTGACCGGTCTGGAACGCGATGCGGCCTACGAGTACATTAACTGGTATCTGGATGGCTGGGTCGGCGGATTCCTGATGCGCCAAGGATACTACTCCGCCGTGCCGGAGACCTCTAAGAATTTCATGAGCGAGAACGAGTGGGGCTATTGGTTCGAAGGCAAGCCGGCCACCGATGTCATCACCTCACCGTTCGGCGATCCGCTTGCGCAAACAGGCGAAACGCGTGATGGCGGATCCTTCTTCGAGCGCATGGGATCGGTCGCCTGCTGGAACGCGGTCATGGATGAAAACCAATATATGGTCCGCAAATGGAACGAGTTTATCGCGGCCTAGTGTGATCAGAGGGGGCGTATCGTTGCGCCCCCTCTTTCATTCCGGGAAAACCATGGAAAAGCTCCTTCAGAACAAAACGCTCAGCGGGTGGCTGTTGGCGGCGCCGCTGACGTTGGTGCTTGCGCTCTTCCTGGTCATTCCGATCGTGGTGATCGTCGTCGTCAGTTTCTGGCGGGCGACGGAGTTTTCCATCATTCCCGCATTCGTATGGGAGAATTATGAGTTCCTGTTCGGGTCTTCGGTCACCTACAGCGTTTTCCTCAACACGTTCCAATATGCGATCACCACCTGGGCCTGCACTTTGGTCATCGGGTTCACGATCGCCTATTTCCTCGCCTTTCACGTCCGTACGCTGACCTGGCAGATCGCGCTTTTCCTGCTGTGCACCATTCCGTTCTGGACGTCGAACATCATTCGCATGATCAGCTGGATTCCTTTCCTGGGGAGGAACGGCATCGCGAATAGCACGCTCATCTCAATGGGCGTCGTGGACGAACCGCTCGAATGGCTGCTCTTCAGCGACTTCGCGGTGATCCTCGCTTTCGTTCACCTATACACGCTGTTCATGGTCGTGCCGATCTTCAACACGATGATGCGGATCGATAAGTCCTTGATCGAAGCCGCGCGGGACGCCGGCGCCTCAGGCGCGCAGATCCTGTGGAATGTGATCATACCGCTGACGAAGCCCGGCATCATGATCGGTACGATTTTCGTCGTCACGCTGGTGATGGGCGACTTCATCACGGTGCGATTCATGTCCGGCAGCCAGTCGGCGAATGTCGGCCGATTGATCTCAAACGACATCGCCTTGCTGGCCTACCCCTCCGCCGCCGCGACCGCCGTGGTCCTGCTGCTCACCGTGCTGATCGTGATCGGTCTGTTGCTGCGGTTTGTCGATATCAGGAAGGAGCTGTAACGATGGAGCCGCGCCCACGATCCTTCTATGTCCTGGCTGTGTTTTTTTGCCTGTTCCTGGCGTTCCTATACGGGCCGACGATCACCATCGGCATACTGTCGTTTCAAGGACCCGGCGGCGGGCTGACATTTCCCATGCAAGGCGTGTCTTTGCACTGGTTTCGCGATCTGTTTGAAGAACAGGCCGTCGGCGATATCTGGGGCAGTTTCCGGCGCAGTTTCGGTTTGGGGCTGATTGTGATGGTGACGACGGTTGTCGTTTCTGTCATGGGCGGACTCGCCTTCCGAAAAAGGTTTCCCGGTTCGTCCGTGCTCTTCTACTTGGTCATCACGTCGCTGGTTATCCCGTCCATTCTGATCTCGCTCGGCGTCGGCCTGATGTTTTCGCAAAGCGGGCTCGACGTTCACTGGTCGACGTCCGGCTTCGGCGCTCAACTGACATGGACGCTGCCATTCGGCCTCCTGATCATGTTCGCCGTCTTCAACCGGTTCGACAAAAGCTACGAAGAAGCCGCGCGCGATCTAGGCGCCAGCCCGTGGCAAACCCTGCGCCATGTCGTCCTTCCAATCATTGCGCCATCGCTGGTCGGCGTCGCGCTGTTCGGCTTCACGCTCAGCTATGACGAGTTCGCCCGCACTCTGTTGACGGCGGGAAGCTATAACACGCTGCCGCTGGAAATCTTCGGTATGACCACCAACGTGACGACGCCCGTTCTATACGCATTGGGCACGCTCACGACGGGCTTTTCTCTGATCATCATTCTCCTGTTTCTCTGCATCGTCTGGTGGAGTTCGAAAAGAAAGGCGCGCGCCGGATCCGACGCCGGCAAGGGCATGGTATGATCATCCTGATCAACCCGAACAGCACGCAGTCCATGACCGACGCGATGGTGCAAACCGCGATCGACACAGTTCCACAGGCGCGCTTCGAAGGTTGGACGTCGGAACAAGGACCGCCGGCGATCCAAGGGCGCGAAGACGGCGCAGCGGCGACGCCGCCTTTGTTGGACTTGGTCGAAGAGGCGTCCCACGCCGGGGCGTCGGCTGTGATCATCGCCTGTTTCGACGACACCGGATTGCCGGAGGCGCGCCAGCGTGCGTCCTGTCCTGTGATCGGAATAGGGCAAGCCGCCTATCATATGGCGGCGATGGCGGGCGCGCGCTTTTCCGTTGTGACGACCCTCCCCCAATCGGCGCCTATTTTAGAGGAAAACATCGAGGCCTACGGTTTGGCCGGCCACCTTGCGCGCGTTCGCGCCAGCGACGTCCCCGTACTCGCCCTGGAAAACGACCCCGACAACGCCGCCGAGCGCGTGATTGACGAAATCGTCGCCGCCGAGCGCGAGGACTCGGTGCAAAGTGTGGTTCTCGGGTGCGGCGGCATGGTCGATATCGCCGAGCGCGCAAATGGCCGTACGCAGGTGAGGCTCATCGACGGCGTCCGCGCCGCAGCCTTGGTCGCCAGCGCGTTGTGAGGCCAAAACCTGAACCGAGCTTACTTATGGACGTGGACGCAACGGGGGCAGGTCAAGACAGCTCACAGAACAACGGCGCAATCAGTGTTGCGTTCGAGCGCGGTTAGCCAGTTTGGCGACCTGTTCCGCAAAGGTGGCTGGCGGGTCGTCCGAACCTAAGCCGGGTGAAGATCCAGCGCTGGTGTCAGCGATAGAGAGGACCCGGCGGACTTCGTCGGTTTTGAAGCCGATCATGCTGGGGCGTTGGGCGTCGGGGAGGCAGACGACGTCGTAGAGCTCGGCGAAGACCCCTTCAAAACGGATCCAATGGACTGCATCGCCGCTGCGCAGGTCGATGACATGGATGGCGCAGCGGGGTTCGGCCTTCTTGGCTTCGAGCGTCTCCTGCAAGGCAAGCCCCGTGAAGGTGCGGTTGTCGCGTGGCAACGACAGGCCGACCACGGCGTAGTCGCCGATAAAGGATAGGCCGCGCAGGAAGCCGGGGCAGAAGCAGAGCGGCTCGAACCGACCCGCCTCCAGGTCGACATGCCCGAACTCGCCGGTCCCGGCGTTGAGCAGCCAGAGCTTGCCGTCATGCCAGCGCGGCGAATGCGGCATCGACAGGCCGCCCGCCACCGTCTCGCCGCTCGCGACATCCATCACGAAGCCGCCGTCGCGGCGATGTTCGCGCCAGCCGTCGGCGCTGTCGCTCTCCGCCACGCCGGTGACGAAGGCCGGCGCGCCGTCGCGCATCGCCAGCCCGTTCATGTGGCAGCGATCCTCCGCCGCCAGTTTGCTGATGAAAGGCGGCTTCCAGATCGGCTCGAAGGAATGCGTCTCGCTGGTCCGGGCGAGACAAGAGAACAACGTGTTGACGAAGACCAACCGTCCCGCGCCGTCGATGCCAAGATCGTGGATGTCGAGATCGCCGGTGACGAAGCCGACCTGCGGCGTATAGACCCGGTCGTAGCCGTTTGCGCTTTGACCCGGGGCCAGCGTGTTCTCGAAGCGCCAGAGCTGCCACAGCGTCGAGATGTAGAGACTGTCGCCGGAAGCCGCCATGCCCATGCAGCGGTCTAGCGTACGTTCGAACACCGACAGCCTGCCCTCCGGCCCGACGCCCAGCAGCAGGACCTTGCCGACCTGATAGGTCGTCACCGCCAGACTGAGTTTTTGCTCCGCCATCCAGGACAAGGCCTGGCGCGAGGTCGTGATCTCGATGGATGGGGTCTCCGCCGGCGCATCGGCGGCGGGGTCGGTCTTCGGCTTGCTCGGTTTCTTCTCCATCATGATTTCCCATCGAGTCTAAGGCGCGGCGCAGCCTATCCACGTGCGCGCCAGCCGCCTGGCGGCGTCGTTCTTATGGGCGCTTCACCCAAGCGGGCGGCGGGTCACAGCTCGCGCAGGGACTTCTGCAGGTTGCGGGTCAGGGGATCGATCAGATAGTCGATCGGCCGCTGCTTGCCGGTCAGGATAAAGACATCCGCGAGCATGCCCGGCCGTAGATCGCCCAGTTCCACCCCTACCAAACCCTCCTTGTCGATCTCAACCCGCGCCAGGTAATAGCGCGCGCCCGTCTGATCATCCAGGATGCCGTCGCCGGAAACCCAGGTCACGATCCCGCGCGAGGGATTGTTGTCGCGGCTGGAGAAGGCGGAGAAGCTGATCTGCGCCTCCAGCCCCGGCAAGACAATATCGGCGTCGACAGGATCGACGCGCGCGTCGATCACCAGCTTCTCATCCTGCGGGACGATCTCGAGAATCGCCTCGCCCGGCCCGATCACGCCGCCGACCGTATGCGCGGTCAGCCCGATCACCACCCCGTCGGCAGGGGATTTGATATCGGTCCGGACCAACACGTCGCGGGCGGCGCGGACCTGCTCCTCCAGATCGAGCAATTCCGCCTGCACCTCCGACAGTTCGGCGACCACCGCGTTGACGAACTCCACGGTCAGCTCGTTGATCCGAATCTTGGTCTCGCCGATCGCCTGCCGGATCCGCGCGATCTCCGCCCGATGCTGCGCCCGCTGGCCTTCGATCTCGACCTGCTCGCGCTGCATCAACAGCATCCGCGCCTTGCGCGCCAGTCCCTTCTCAAAGAGCTGTTCGAGATCGGCGATCTCCTCGGTGATCAGTTCGATCTGTTTGCCCTGCGCCGCGATCTGGCCTTCCAGCCCGATGATCTCCTCGCGGAAGGCGGCGATCTGCTGATTGAGGATGCTGACCTGACCCTCGCGCGAACGCCGGCGCGCTTCGAAGATCGCCTCCTCGGCCGCCCGCGTCACCGCCACGGCGCTATCCGGCGACGCGTCAGCGATCCGCGGGGGGAAGTCGATCGCCGCCGCGCCGACCTGTTCCGCCTTCAAGCGCGCCTCCCGCGCCAAGGCGGTGACTTGCCGGCTGCTCAACAGGTCGAGCCGCGCCGCCGCCTGTGTCGCGTCAAGCCGGAACAGCAGCTGATCGGCCTGGACCGCATCGCCTTCGCGGACCAGAATCTCGCCGACGATCCCGCCTTCCAGATGTTTGACGGTCTTGCGGTTGGTCTCGACCATCAAGACCCCCGGCGCCACCGCCGCGCTGTCCAGCTCGGTCTTGATCGACCAGGCGCCGAAGCCGCCGAAGAAAGCCCCGATCAAGAGGAGCCCGATCAGCAAAGGGCCGCCGATCCGCGGGCGTTTGGGGATTGAGAGTGGGGCCATGGCTTGCGGTCCGTTCCTATGCGTTCAGCGATCTGGGCGGCCTAGGCCGTCACCAGGCTGGGCCGACCGATCTCGGCGAGGGGCGAGAGTTTAGCCAGCATCTCCTCACGCGGCCCAAGATCCTCGATCCGGCCGCCCTCCAGCACCATGATCCGGTCGACCGACGCCATGATCGAGGGCCGATGGGCGATCACCACCGTGGTCACGCAGCGCTCCCGCAGGCTCTCGAGCGTCCGCCGCAGGGCCGCCTCGCCCGCGCTGTCGAGGCTGGCGTTCGGCTCGTCCAACACCAGAAAGCGCACATCGCCATAGAGCGCCCGGGCCAGGGCGATGCGCTGGCGCTGGCCGCCCGACAGGCCGCGCCCGTCCTCGCCGATCTTGTAATCATAGCCGCCGGGCAGCGCCAAGATCATCTCATGCACCCCGGCCAGCGCCGCCGCCGAGACTACCTTATCAGGATCAGGCTCGCCCAGCCGCGCGATATTCTCCGCCACCGTGCCGGCGAACAGCTCGACAACCTGCGGCAGATAGCCGACATGCCGGCCGAGATTCTCCTTGTCCCATTCGGCGATATCCATCCCGTCGAGCCGCACCTTGCCGACCCGCGGCTTGAGATTGCCGATCAGGATCCGCGCCAGCGTCGTCTTACCCGACGCCGTCGGACCGGTCACACCCAGTATCTCGCCGGGCTCAAGCGTGACGCTCACCTGATTCAAGGCCGGGTGATCATGTTCGGGATGGAAAAAGCCGACGCCGGTCACCGACAGCCGCCCCGTCGGCGCCGGCAGCGGCATCGCCGCCTGAGGCGCCGCGGTCTTCGCGATATGGCGGCGCAGCCTGCCATAGGCCTGGCGCGCCCCGATCGCCTGTTTCCACGATCCGATCGCCTGCTCCACCGGGGCCAGGGCGCGGCCCATCAGGATCGAGCCCGCAATCATCGCCCCCGGCGTCAGCTCGCCCTGGATCACCAGATAGGCCCCCAGGCTCATGATCCCGACCTGCAGCCCCAGCCGGATGAACTTGCTCAGCGCCGTGATATGCACGCCGCGCCCGCTGGCCAGGTTCTGCAGCCGAACCGCCTCCTCATTCAGCGGCCGCCAGCGTTTCTGCAGCCGGCCCATCATCCCCATCGCCTGGATCGCATCGGCGTTGCGCGCCGCCTGATCGGCCGCCGCCAGCGCCTGGATCGACAGATGGTTCGACCGCATCAAGGGCGCGCGGGTCAGGATCTCGTTCAACAGCGCGAAGGCGAAGATCACGCCGGCGCCGCAAACCGCCAGCCACCCCATATACGGGTGCAACACGAACAGCGCCAACAGGAAGATCGGCGTCCAGGGCGCGTCCAGCAGCGGAAAGATCGCCGGGCCCGAGATAAAACCGCGCAGCGCCGTTAGATCGCGCAGACCCTGCGAGGAGGGATCGCCCTCGATCGCCTCGCTGACCTGACCGGCGAAGACCGACCCGCTCAGCCGTTCGTCCATCCAACTCCCGACCCGGACGACGAAAATCCCGCGCACCGCCTCCAGCGCCGCCATGATCGCCAGCGCGAAGACCGCGATCGCCATCAGCGTCACCAGCGATTCATAGCTCCGGCTCGACAGAATCCGGTCGAACACCTGCAGCATGTAAATCGGCGCCGTCAGCATCAACAGGTTGATCGCGCAGCTGAACAGCAGCACCGCCAAAAACGACCGGCGACAGACCGACATCGTTTCCGCGAACAGCCTCTGTGTGGCGTTCAGCATCCGTTCTGCATCCCTTGAAAACCGCTGTCGCAACCCGCCGCGACCCGTATCACGCGGCGCCTCCGGCCGTTGACCGTATCGGCGCGCGCGATCGACCGCGACCGGACGGCGTCACCCTCAGAACAAGAAATCATCACTATCCAGATCATTGCGATTGACTCCCAACAGCGTCACGGTGTCGCCGTCCCCGAGATCGATCACCGCATTGCCATCCACCTGGGCCGTGTTGGCGAGAACCTCGCTGAACAGGGTCAGCGTCGCCACATCCGTCAGGTCGATGGCGTCCGCCTGGCCCGGCCCGGTCTGGAAATCCTCGATCCGGTCATCCCCGCCATCCGCGTCGCGGAAGACGAAGACATCGTCCCCCTGCCCGCCGATCAGCACATCATCGCCCTGCCCGCCCGTCAGCCGATCGTCATTCCCGCCGCCAACAAGCCGATCATCCCCCGACCCGCCATCCAACGCATCGTCGCCGGCCCCGCCGCGCAGCACATCCGCCCCGCCGCCGCCCGACAGATCATCATCGCCAAGCCCGCCGATCAGAATTTCAGCGGCTTCGGTTCCAACCGTTACAACCGGCGTCGCATCCCCGCCAAACGCCGCGCCGAACACCACATAGCTCTCGCCGGTGCCAAAGGCGTCGATCTGATTGGCGCGACGCGCCCCAATGATCAGATCGTCGAAACCGTCGCCATTCACGTCCCCAGCGCCCGACACCGAGCCGCCGGAAAGATCGTTCGTATCGATCCCATCCAACCGGAAGCCGGCGGCGCCGTCCGGAGTTCCCAGAGTGGCGAGGTCCAGGCTGGGGCCGAAGCCGCCCGCCTTGCCGAACACCACATAGCTCTCGCCGGCGCCGCTGACGCCGTTCGGAGAGGCGCGTTCCGCCCCGACGATCAGATCGTCGAAACCGTCGCCATTTACGTCCCCCGCACCAGACACCGAGCCGCCGGAAAGATCGTTCGGATCGATCCCATCCAGTCGAAAACCGTTCTGGCCGTTCAAAGCCGAGAGATCCAGGCTGGCGCCGAAGCCGCCCGCCTTGCCGAACACCACATAGCTCTCGCCGGCGTTGTTGGCGCCGTTCGGATCGCCGCGCCTTGCCCCGACGATCAGATCGTCGAAACCATCGCCATTCACGTCCCCCGCGCCGGAAACCGAGATGCCGGAGGTATCGCCGCTGTCGATCCCATCCAGGCGGAAGCCGTTGGTTCCGTCCAGAGAGGCCAAGTCCAGGCTGGCGGCAAAACCGCCAGCGGCCCCGAACACCACATAGCTCTCGCCGGACTGGCTGCTATTTGGATCGGC